>Ga0265297_10000047_pt1 | contig 441904 bp, 617 predicted proteins | sample Munlanlwell13791_FD_192502 | JGI IMG/M metagenome (GOLD analysis project Ga0265297, IMG submission 192502) | Leachate microbial communities from a municipal landfill in Southern Ontario, Canada - Leachate well 137-91 | ecosystem: Engineered > Solid waste > Landfill > Unclassified | place...
AAAGAACTAGAAAACGATAGACACTCATCTTTACCAAAGACTGTCTATCGTTTTCTAGTTCTTTTTCTAGTTCGAGTACCTTGGTTCTTCCTCCATCATCCGTACTTTCTTGGATAAGAGCCTTTTTTGTTTTAAGGTCCTGCCACTCCTGAACAAGCTTCTCAAGTTCTTTCTCAAGAGCTGAGCACCATGAGGTCAGTTGCTCAATTTGTCTCTTCATTTGTAGAACAGTTGTGTCAAGATGGTCAAGCAAAGAAGCCGAAGCATTGGCTTTTGCCAAAATCCTCTCCTGACGAGATACGGTCTTCATAAGCTCGTTAGCGAGTATTTCAGATTCTCGTTTAGTATTCTCTAGGAATTTGATTCTTTTTTTTCGTTCCCGTATAACCTTATCTAAATCTTCCAGGATAGATAGGCACGTTGGACATTTCTTTCCAGGTTCCAAAGCAATCAGTTGATTCAACTGAAGTATAGCATCATCTCTACTACGTTTATGCCTATCGAGCTCATCTTTATCATGACTTAGTTTGTCACAAAACACAACAAGGGATGGCAATTTGCGCGCTGTGGTTAAACGTCTAAATATGTCCTCAGCCTTTTCTCTCTCAGGGTGACCTGACACAACAAGTACATCATGAACGCATTCGGACAAACGTTTCTCAGCACTATCCAAATCGACCTTAGTTTTTTCAAGATCTTTCCTAAATCCAGAAATCTTATCAACTATTGTCTTTTTTCGTCCCTTGATGGTGGCAGCACGAGACATAATCTCTGCCATACGACTTTCGACTGTTTCAGAGGACGGCAAAATGGACGGCATCTTGGCACGAATTTCTTCGAGTTTTTGGCTTTTTCTGGAAATGCCCTCCTTAGTCTCGGAAATCTTAGTCTCCAAACCTTTCATTGCCGCATCTATAGATGTTTTCTCCGAATCTAAATTGCCAAAAGACTTTATACGATCATCCAGCGATACAATCTGAACAGATAAACGACGCGAGATTTCCTTAGCTTTCTCCTGATACTTATCCCAAATCTCTATATTTAAGCTTTCCTTAAGCGTATCCTTTTTCTGGCTAGCAGTTGCAGATACAAACTGAAGAATCTCATTCTGCTTAAAATATCTGGAGTTTACAAATGTATCATGCCCAAGCTTAATAAGCCCTTCTATTTTTTCGCCAGTCTGTGTAGTTGTGTCGCAGGAAAGATCCCTCCAGCCCGTCCCTTCCTTTATAAGAAGAGATACCTCACTGGAAGCTGCCCTCTGACTCATCTTCCTAATCACTTTATAAGTATCATCATCCAGCTGGAAGACAAATGTCACAGAACATGTATCTTTTCCACGCTTTATTACGCGCTTCTTAATCCTGAAACGACATTTGCCATAAAGAACCCACCTAATGGCATCAAACAATGCCGTTTTGCCTATGCCATTTGATGTATCAGGATCATCATTCTCCATACCAACCACAAGTGCTAAATCGAATCGAGTAAAATCCAATTCCGATCTAGCATGAGACATGAAGTTCTCAAGTAAAAGATAAAGTGGGATCATCAGTTGCCTTCCATGATTTTGAATCCAGCTTTGCGCATCCCTTCGCGCAATTCCTGATCTTGAACATTTGCGTCAAGCCACTTTGTAAGAGCTGAATGAGGATCTGCTCTTTCAGTTATGGTTGAATCCCTAAGCTGACGTCTAGTTATAACAGTAGAATGAACACCAACGCAATGGCTGACAGCCATATCCCGCAATATAAAGCGCAGAATTTCCGAAGTATCTAGAGCCTGGGCCGCATGCTCACCAACCATTATTTCAACTCGAACTATACCGTTTCCCATGATGTTCTTTGAACCATAATCTTGTAACCACTTTTTTATACTCTTCATCAGTCCTTCAGGACCTTCCAAAGACTTATCGATAACAAGATCATGTAACGGTTTCACAGGAAGGGAAACAAAATCCCATTTTAACGTATCCCCTTCCGTTTCAAACAGAGTAAAAAATTTGGGCTGTTTAGACTCACCAAAATCCGTACGTTCCATTGATCCAACATGCATAATAAGGGGCTCAGTCGATAAAACCTGAAATTGATGGATATGCCCCATAACAACCGCATCAAAACCTTCGAATGTCGAAAAAGGCATAATGATATCAAAGACGGCATGGTCTTCCATTGGGCTACCATGACCACAAGCGCCTTGTAAAGTCATGTGCCCAATAAGTACTGTTGGATTATCATTATCTAGACTTTGGATTTCGTATTCTAGACTTTTTCTCAGGAAAGTTACAGCCTCCTCATTGGACCAACATTGTAACATCTGTTTGGTTCTAAATGGAAGAAAAACCAAATTCATAGATGGACAGCAATATGTTCCTATATCATTGTATACATGTACAAATGGCAATTTTAGAAGGCGAAACTTATCCATCGTAGTAGCTTTATGTGCTCGTACTATGTCATGATTTCCAGCTACTATATGCGTATGTATTCCTAGGTCTGAGAGATGCGCCAGTTTTTCGGAAAATACAGCCATCTGCGAGGCCTCAGGTCTGCGATGTTCATATATATCCCCAGTTAGAGCAAGATGCTCAACCTCATGTTCAACCATGAAATCAACAACATGATCGAAAGTATCAGAATGGTCAATTAGCCTTGAGTTCAGCTGGCGGTATGGGTCTATTCTACCCAACGAATATCCGCCGCCGAGATGTAGATCTCCCAAAACAACCAGCTTCATATAGGCTCCTAATCCCAAAATGGTTTAACTTCATATTTGTTTGCGTCATCCCAATCGTCGTATCCATCTTTATGGGCATCTAGCAAATAACCGATTGGCGTGGTCGAACAATTTATTGCACTTCTTACCTTATGTCTAAGCTCCCATTCTGCCCAAGGAGGCTCACATCTTTGATTGTAATCACTTACAAGCAGGTCAAAAGCATCATCCTCGTCCAAAGCAAAACCACAGACAAGCGCACGCGCAGCTAAGAAAGTAGCATTGTGACCTCCGTGACCAGAAATAGCTGGAGGCATTTTCGCAAGATAAGCGCGTGCCCTTTGGATAACCCATTCATTTAATGAGGCTCCCCATTCGTCGTCCGTAACTTTCTTTGATGGCGCCGTTGTACTAATCCTTGACGGTTTCTCCATCAAAGAACGCAAATTATCTGGCAAATCAGCTATGGGACTATCATCAACCACAGAATACCTGCCAACAATTTCTCCACCACTATCTCGTTTAACACTACCTGGAATTAGAACATATCCGTGATGTTTTATATCTAAGTGAGGAAAACCACTAATATTTCTCCTATAGGTTGCTTTTGGCTTAGCCATAAAATAGAAATGCATGCCACCATTTGTTCGCGGAGAACGAACACAGTATGTCTTTGGTAAATCTCCATATCGAGACGTAAAAGCATTGAGTTCATCTAAACTATCAGCATCAAGAACAAGCATTCCACTCATATCCAATGCTATTGCGGCATTTGGACTTTCGGTACGTCTCCATGCCATAAGAAGCTTCAAAGCAGCTTCAGGCATTCCATTCGGCAATTGGTCTCCTCGAAAATAGTTCCAAACAACACGTGGGTCATTTGTAGCAAGTTTATATCCACCAAAACCAGGTTTTCCTATATCCTCTCCCTTGGCTGGCAGAGGACGTTTGCTATCTGGACATATTGGAAATATACACCCACCACGGGCAAGGATGTCAGAAAGACCTTTCTCAAGCTCTGGTGCCAAAAATTCCCGCCCTAGGTTTTTGTGGTCCATAATCGCCTCCACCATGATTGGTTCGACGCATTGTTTTTTACATTTAGCATTATATCTGGCTCAGATAGATATGCGCCTTTTAGACGCACAAAACGAAAACCTGGACAGTCCAATATTGCATCGCCTTTCCCTGTCAAACGCTCTGCCCCATTCCTATCAAGCACAACGCGACTATCTACTGCCGAACTAACCTGACAGCTCATCCTTGATGGGAAATTTGCCTTTATCAGTCCCGTAACTACATCGGCAGATGGACGCTGAGTAGCAATCACAATATGAATTCCGCACGCTCTTGATTTCTGCGCTAAACGACATATTATATCCTGCGCCATTTTTTTCGAAGCCATCATCAGATCAGCGAACTCATCAACCACAACAACTATGCGCGACATTGATCCACGATATTGTAAAATATCCCTACATCTTGCTTTCTGAAGACGACTAAAGCGCATTTCCATCTCTTTCACAAGATTTCCCAAAAGCTCAACCGAAGATTCTGGATCGCGTGCTATTGGCGCATACAACTGCTGAATTCCAGCATAATGTGAGAACTCTATCTTCTTTGGATCTATAAGGGCGAGACGAACTTGAGATTTACACAGAATCATGCTGTTGATAATCGCATGTAAAGCCATCGACTTTCCTGAACCTGTAGTTCCAGCTACAAGTAAATGAGGCATCTGTACAAGATCGGCAACAAGCTTTTTTCCATTACGCACGGTTCCCATTGCCATTGGCAAAATAAGCTTATCGTCAAGAAATTCCTTAGAAGTTGCTACATCTAAGAATGGTACGGCACCTTGGTCTTCCATCATGAATTCCAACCTAATAATGCCTTCGGATGGAATTGGACATATTATGGGTTCGGCATAAGCCCTCATAATTAGGGCTATTTCCATACTATGTCGCTCTATTTGTCTAACCTTTCCTCCAGGCTCCAAAACTATATCGCATACAAGAAATGCGCCTTCGCGTTTGTACTTCTTAACTTTTGCCTTTATCTTAAGCTGGCGCAATATGCCATCTAGGGTGACTCCGGGGTCGGTCATTCACTACTCCTAGGAATGTCTTTCAGAAGTCTTCTACACAGATCCACTAAATGCCTATGGATGAGTTTCGCTACCTCATCATCAGTTCTGTGATATTTTCTGTAAAGCTCCTGATATGTAGCATATTCCTTGTCCATCTCCTCCAGCACGGATGAGATGACAGATACTGCATCAGCCATGCTTTTCCACAACCTCACGTAAGGCTTTAAGTTCGCGTCTTAATTGATCAATCTCATAGGCAAGGCGATTTCCAGCATCACGTAACGATAAACCTTGGCGAACAGCCAGCACTGCCATGCCGAGAAGTCCCTCTCCAGGACTAAGAGCTTCCATTGCAATAGCTGCCGTGACAAGATTAGAGACAATTGAACGCTCCTCCTCATCATCTTTCATCGATCTGTTCTCGGGCAGAACCTGGTAATTCATAAGACGATTTATTCCCTTTATCGCTTCTATAAGTTTTTCTTTTGCTCGACTATTTTCGATAACAATTTTTGCCGCATCTTCAGATGGCGGGGGAATATCTTGCCATGGAGGAAGTACATCCTTTACAATTCTTGTAGGTCCAGCTGGCGCAGGAGCAACAGTTTTACGTGTTGTCTTTACACCTCTTGCTGGTCTAATCTCGTCAAGACTTTTGTTTCTCATTTGGCGACCTCCCAACTATTTCCTGTAATACTGGAATATGCTCATCCATTCGTTCACATTTGTCGCATGGTCCTCCGTGCGAAAATCCATACATATGGCTATCTGAGAAAACACGGAATATACAGGCAAGACGACAGACATGTTGCCGCATGTCCGAGCAAAAGAAAAAATCAGCCCCTATCTTATCCGATATCTTGGCAGCATAAGATTCATCCAAAGCCTCTTTAAGAGTAGTCCTCTGCTCACGCCATTCTTGAACCTGCTGACGCTCGGTTCTTCTTCTTAGACGGTCCTGATGAAGACGTTCCTTTGCCGCTCTACGCTCCTCTCGCTCACGCTCTTTTTGTCTGGCAGTCATCTGCCATTCTCTATCGGTGCGCGAAAGCTTACGCACCAATGACCATGCGATTGGGGGCGGTATATCAGGCAATCGTTTAGATATTGTAGTCAGGAACTCTCGGCGATTGGCAGAAGCTTTCCAGCATTCATGTAATACAGTCAGCTGCGCCTTAGACCACGGCAATTTTTTCTTGCGCGCCATTTTGGAAACCTTTCGTTTTTAGATCTGATTAGCGGACAATCTGGCATTAATGTCTCTCTCCAATTGCTTCCATAGGAGATCATTCAAGTGTTCAGGATCTGCCTCACCAATAATATCACATCCTATCACATGAAGTAACTCATGAATAAACGCACTACGAGACAATTTTCCGCGCCAGGCAACAAGGCACAATGTCCCAATGGTCAACCCGCTATATATTACATCATCATACACAACTACTGTATTCAATTCGCCGGTGGAAGGGCGTGGTGCGATTTTATCCCACCATTCTACAGTTATTGTAGATAATGATTTCTCCACTGCAGCTTTATCAAAAACCTTTGCGCATTCCTCGATAAAAAAGGTAAGTGCGCGATTATATGTTTCAAGACTAGGAAGACTTGGAACATTGTTTGGCTTAATAACAAGACCAGAGGAAGTTTTCACTTTTCTGCTCCAGCACATACTTTCACCTCACAGGCTCTACTTTACAATCGAAAGTTTCGTTACAACCACCAGAACAGCGTCTAAAACCACGAACCATTAGCTTAGCTTCCGACTTTGACTTAATTATCTGTGGTATGCTTTCACCAAAAAGAGGACCATCGGAAAAATGACACACCACCTTAATTTTGGTATCTTTACATGATGTGTTGCGCACAACAAAAGTCAAGGCAAAAAGATCTGGAACATTACCAGATGGTTTCTGAACAGCCCAAAAGTCTACAATTATTACCTGACCTTGCTGTATCGGAGTGTTACTAACCTTTGGCTCAACCTGAGGTTTTGCCTCAATCTTAGGTTCCACTTTTGGCTCAACTTTGGGTTCGTTCGCCTTGGGTGTTGTATCTAGCGGAACAATCTTCGTTACAGGGGGTAAAACCTTTGGAGATTTCATGGTCTGCGGTTTCTTTGGCTCAACCTGAATAATTGGAGTTTGGTCTGTCGCAATGGGAGTTTTTGATCCACATGCGGAACAAACAAATAGTACAGTCATAAACACAACAAAAAACAACCTCTTCATTTTACCCTCCATTGTTTGCTTTGTCAAGCGCATGCTCTATCGCCTCTACAGCCCTGACTATTTCATCCTCGGTATTAAACCTTCCTACACAAACTCTCACAGTCCGTAACGCTGTATCATCATCTATTCCCATGGCAGAAAGTACATGGGATTTTCCACTGTTAGACATACAAGCACTTCCAAGAGAAAGTGACACATTATCGGATATAAATGCCATAAATGCATTCATATCTTTACAAGGTAGGTAAAAACTAGATGTACCAGGTAACCTATTTTTTCCACCATGGAAACCAACTCCACATATGGCGCTAGACAAGCGCTGCTCAAATATATCCCTCAGGGACGAAATTCGCACCGTCTCCAAACATATTTCATCCTTCGCAATGGCGCAAGCTTTTCCAAACCCAACAATAGCTGGCACATTTAATGTTCCACTGCGAATTCCCCGTTCTTGACCACCACCATGTAGAAGAGGCGTCAAAAGTCGTGATACATCATCGCGTATATACAATGCTCCAATACCTTTGGGACCGTACATTTTATGTGATGAGAATGAGGCAAAATGTACACCAAGTGCCTCAAGGTTTACTGGGATTTTTCCAAGGGCCTGCGCCATGTCAGAATGAATGAAACCACTGCCATACTTATGCTGTATATGTCTTACAACATCGGCAACAGGTTGGATCGTACCGACTTCATTATTTGCCAACATAATCGATACAAGATCATCAGCTGACATGATGAAATCAGCAATTTCTCTAGGATCAATAACTCCATTGACATCTGGTTCGACAACTGATATGCGCCGCTTTGATTTGGCGCCTAGCCATGTACATGGTACAATAATAGACTTGTGCTCAATAGATGTGGTTATAATTCCACTATCAAGCCCCTTAAGGACCATATTGTTTGATTCAGTAGCTCCAGATGTAAATATAATTTCTGAATGACAAGCTCCCACAAGAGAAGCAACTTGTGTACGAGCGGTTTCAACAGCTTCTTCAGCTCGCCAGCCGTGCTGATGGGATCGGCTGGCTGGATTTCCATATTCTTCGCGCAACCATGGATCCATCGCCTCAAGCACACGTGGATCAATCATTGTTGTGGCATGATTGTCTAAATAGATTGGTCTAGTAGTCAAATTATAGATCCCATACGTCTAGTCTAGCATTAGCTATAGTTGTAGAAAATGTTATTGTCCCAGATCCGTTCCTTTGAGCTCCAAGTAAAAAAGACCAGTTTGCTGGAGAGCCAACAGCTTCTGTTGCCAGATTATTAGATGTACCAGAGTTCACAAAACCAAGGCAAACCATATCCTTCAGATCTGGCCAAGTTCCTCCCCAAGTACCAGCATAAACATTAGCATGATATGCTGGTAAGCTAGAAATCTCAATCATATAAACATCTCTTGCGCCAACTCCAGTTGATCCAAATACACCTGTACGATCAATATTGTTAAAAGTGCTCCCAATAAATGGCTTAACACCACCAGAATATGCTTTACCAATATCATACCAACAATTTAATATTGCAACATTCTCTACACCAAGTACAGTTCCATCATAAGCAGCAGTCCAATTTCCATCTGATATATAGAACCAAGCTCTAAGATGAGACCCGAGACTAAAACTTGGATCTAGCACAGATATGTTGGTTAATATAGCAGGAAGCGTTCTGGTTACTCCAAGATATGCTGTCGTTTGAGCTGGTTGAATAATCAAACCAGAACCACTTGTTAAAGCCATCGCTACACGATCATTTGCTGAATTTATCTTCGTCCATGTTACTCCAGCAATAGTATAATCACCATCAACGTTAAGAGTTTGACTAGGCTGAGCACTAAAGTTTACATCTAATATTGTCACAAAACCGCCAGCACCAGCGGGAGTACTGAAATATCCATCCCCATTAAGATAATGCGTACTATATCCATCAAGCTGTGGACAAAGACCCCTTGCTGAAATGCTAGTTGTCGGAATTTGATCAGATCCACTCACATGTGAACTTTGATGAGCAGTAGGATATCTATCATCTGAAAGTCTTGAATCATTACCTTCACAAACGGTATTTGCCGAAACGCCATATGAGGTTTCTTCCCAACCTGTATTTCCAGTATTGCGTTTTAGAAAACCATCACCCGTCTTCGCTGGGAGCGCATCCCCCTGAAGCACAGATACGTCAAGATTTCCATCTTTCGTTATCTGTACGACAGCTCCACTATCATCCATCCAGAAAAGCTCCGTGTCTCCACCATCATCCTTGGCGTACACAAAACCCTTATCAGATACTAGTGTCGGATTAGTAATTTCCCCAAGTCGTAGAGCCCCTTCGTTATCCAGTCCTCCAAGGTTCGTAATTTTGCGGGTGCCCCAATTTATGTCCGAAGTTGGTTGGTTTGTACCATTTCTCTTCAAATTTAGAGAAGCATCTGTATCTACAGAATCTATCATTGCCTGCTGCGCAGCAGACCAACCATCTAAGGAATCGAATTCCTTCCTTTCAGAGGTTGCAGGTTTGCGTATGCCTAGGAAAGAGGTCTTAACAGCTCCAATCCTAGTATCTGTAGCAGGATCCTCATCAAGCGTGAGTTTGATAAGGTAAGACCCTGTAACATCAGGAACAAAGGAGGCAGTGGGTAGAGCTGAACCAGATATTGTAGCTGATGACCCTACAGGACGTGAAAGCATTTCCCATGTCCATGTTGTCACTCCAGTATTGTCATAATTTGTCAACACTACGGTAACGCCTATAGCAAGGTCATCTCTACTGACGCTTGGAAGACCAGCGGGCTTTCCTGCTTGATTTATGATGATTGAAGCTGCCATACAAAACGTACCTCCAGAATGGCTAAGTCATTTTCTATGCGTAATAATTGATAGAATACGCATAGCACCATTCTGATACCTAGATGCTCAAGCTCCAATAATCATACCAGCCCACATACACACCATTCTGTCGTCACGACCTTTTCCATTAGCAAGGTTTATATAGATTTCATACACTTTCTTGCCAGGTGGCAAATGAATCTCGCATTTCCTCTTGTTTGCGAAGGAGGTTTCTCCAAATTTAATCTCAGCCACAGAACATGAATCCGTGGCATTCCTTAACTCAACAATTCCCGTCAAACCAAGACGATTGACCTTCCCAACAACCATGAAAGAGACTAATCCAGATTGACTACCATCAAAAATATAGCATCCAACTAATTCTGGTGTAATCGAACCTATCTTTTCATTGAGTACCAACGCAATTGTCTGCCTACTTGATATATCTAGACCAACAATACTGTCGTCTCTACGCACAAGGGCACATCCATCAGGGACTGGACCCATCTTGAGTTTCTCTCCACCAGATTCAGTAATTCCAATTACATTTGGTTCAGGAAACTCGCCAGAGAGCTGTCCTCTAGCTTTTCCAATAGGAGATCGCGCATCACTTAAACGTTTATCATCTCCACTACAAACAGTTCCTGTGGAATTCCCATATGGTATAGATTCTAAGCATGTACCTTCATCATTCCATTTCAAAAAACATCCAGAAACTTTGTCTGGAAGTCTACACCCTCTTAAACCAACAACCATAGGTCTATTGGCATTGCCATCTACATCATGACATAGTTTTATTGTTCCTCTACTATTTCTTGTAGCCGCAGAAATCCAATCATCAAGCCTGCTGTCTGAATTGGAGCGCGGAATCGTATCAGGAGACGGTTCCTTGGTACCAATCCTATCGTCACCACACATATGATCATTGGCATGTTTTACAAAAGCCCTTTTCTCCAATCGTGGATCATCACCAGCACAAACTGTACCAGGCTCTGACCCAAAAGCTGCTGAGATGGTCAAGGAGCCTTCCGATACGGATTTTGTCAAACCGCTCGACACCATTACCATCTCAGAAAGCCTGGAAAAGAGATCTTTATCATCACAATATGCCTGACCCTCATCTCCTATCACAGGAATATTCAATCTACCATTCCTAGTCAACCTTACAGGTGATCCTTTCGGAGGGCAATAGAAAAGATCTGCCCCTTCTTCGACCTCCCGAAGATACAAAAAACCCTTATCGGGAAGAGCCTCAGGATCATTGGTTTTTCCAAAGCAAACAGGTCCATCAAGCTCTAAACCAGAAAGATCAACAATCCTGTGACCCCCCCATGACACGTCCGACTTTGGCGCATTCGAACCATCAACTTTCATATTCTTTAATGCATCCGCATCAAGCTTATCAAACGCATCAGCAATAGCAATCCACTTATCATCCAAAGCATCAGGTCCACGCATAACAGGTTTTCTGAGTTTTAGAAACCCCGTACCAATAGCAGCCACGCGCGTATCGGAAAAAGAACCTTCAGTTCCTCCCACTGTCAATTTGACTTCATACGAACCTGTAATATCAGGATCAAAAGTGGCAGTGGGATTTTTTGCTCCATATAAAACAGCTTTCGACCCAACCGGAGGAAATAATTCCCAGGACCACGACTCTACTCCAGCATTGTTGTTGTTTGTTAAGACAACTTTAGAGCCCAAAGAAAGATCATCCCTGTTTCTACCAGGCAATCCTTGAGGTTTTCCTCTCTGACCTATAACAATAGCTGCAGTAGGCATCGTTATCTCCTATATGTCAAGCTTAGCGCTCAAAGCTTTCTCTTCTATAAAAAGACGCCTAGGCTCTACTTGGTCTCCCATAAGTAAACCAAACAAACTGTCTGCCTCTAGAATATTATCTATCTTAACTTGGAGAAGAATGCGGGTCTCAGAATTCATAGTAGTTTCCCATAGTTGAGTTGGGCACATTTCCCCGAGCCCCTTAAAACGCTGTTTGTTTAATGTAGTATCAGGAGAAATCTTCCTTTCTTTTCTGAAAACAGCAAGAGCTTTATCATCTTTCAAATAATACTGCGTCCCTCTATAGGTAACCTTATAGAGTGGAGGCTGTGCAATATATATCCTACCATCCATTATAAGCTGTGGCATCTGTCTGAAGAAAAAAGTAAGAAGCAGAGTGCGTATATGAGAACCGTCAACATCAGCATCCGTAAACAGGATTATCTTATGGTAACGCAACCCTGTAACATCAAAATTCTTCCCTATGCCAGTTCCAAGGGCTGTAACCAAAGCCATCAATTCTTCGTTCGCAAGCAGCTTTTTCCATTCTCCCTTTTCCACATTCAGCACCTTACCACGTAGGGGCAATATAGCCTGAGTTCTACGGTCGCGTCCTTGTTTGGCTGATCCTCCTGCACTGTCGCCTTCTACAATAAATATTTCACAAAGTGCTGGATCTCGTTCCTGGCAATCGGCTAGTTTTCCTGGAAGAGAAAACGAATCGCCGAGGTCGCTTTTACGTTTTGTAAGTTCCCTCGCCCTCTTTGCAGCCTCACGCGCCTGAGATGCCAAAACACAACGCTGAACTATACTTTTCGCTTCTGCAGGATGTTCCTCAAGATATGCGGAAAATAATTTGGAAAAAATTGACTCAACAGCTGTTCTAGCATCCTCCGAAACTAACTTTTCTTTTGTCTGTGAACTGAATTTAGCATCGGGATGTCTAATACTTATAACAGACACAAGACCTTCCCTGACATCATCCCCAGAAAGGCTCTTTTTCAAAGATTTTGCTAGGTCTGCTCCAGATATATATGCATTCAAAGTACGAGTAAGAGCTGCTCTAAACCCTATTAGATGTGTTCCTCCATCAGTATTAGGAATGTTGTTCGTAAAACAACGCCATGTCTCTTTATCATCAGATGTCCATTGGAAAGAAATATCTACAAGAATTTCCCCTTCACTATCCGAAAATGATATAGGTTCTCCAACAAACGTTCCAGTTGCCAAATCTCGAGCAAGACCTCGTATACCCTCAAGCCCATCAAAACGCCTACTGTCACCGGTTCGCTCATCAAAAAGCTCTATAGTGAGTCCATGGCATAGATGTGAAAGTTCTTTTAGCCTTGTAGCAATCTTATCAAATGAAAATTCCGTAACATTTTTGAATATTGAGTCATCAGGCAAAAAACGTACAACAGTACCTGTTCCCTTGTCCTTGATGCGCTTCTCGCCAAGCTCTCCGATTTTTTTGCCACGTTCAAATCGAAGATGGCATTCCTTCCCATCACGCCGAACAGTGGCATCCATCCACGTAGACACAGCATTGACGGCTGATACGCCAACTCCATGTAAACCACCAGCATACTTGTATGCCTCTTTATCGAATTTTCCACCAGCATGTAGTGTTGTAAAAGCTACTTCAAATGAAGTTTTCCTTTCTGAAGGCATCCAATCAAGTGGCACACCACGACCATTGTCCTCAACAGATGCTGAACCATCTTTATGAATAGTTACAGCAATTTTATCACAACACCCTTCCATGTGTTCATCTATGCTATTATCTAGCACTTCCATTAACACATGGTGATAAGCTGTTCCATCATCAGTATTTCCCAGATACATACCAGGCCTTTGACGCACGGCATCAAGACCTTTTAACACTTTGATTTTATTATATGTTTTCGCCATCATCTTCCTACAAAGGTTACAGGTTTTGAGCTAGTCAAAATCCCTCAAGATAGCGTGGGCAAGTTTCTCAGCAAAAATCACTGGGACCGCATTACCCACCATTTTGTACCCATCTGCCACATTCTTGTACACAAATAAAAAATTGTCAGGGAATGTTTGGACTCTTGCACATTCGCGAACAGAAAGTCTGCGATAGGGCGCAGGCGTCAATTCATCTAATCTAAATAGATCCTTCTTAACCTTGATCATCCTACTAGCCTGTGGATGCATGGGCGCATGCCGAGCTCCAGCTTGTATAGTAAACGAAGGCTCATACCAACATCGAACACGATTGCGTGACATATAGTGTGGAGAGAAATCGCCTATGAAATATTCATGATTTGGAATCTCAAGATTTGGATTCGCTCTATTACCTGGTAGTGCTGGTACTGCTGAATTACGCAAATCCCAAATAGCATCATTCAACGTTTTCTTGTGTAGGCATTCCTCTGGAAAAGAGAATTCTTTTCCAATATCTTTACGATATCCAACAAAGATGACGCGCTCACGATCCTGCGGAATACCAAATAAACTAGCATTAAGTAACCTATGCTTCACGACATATCCTGGACCAGCACTCTCCAGACGACGTAGGATCTCATATAGAGCCTCAGAATGCCGTGACGCCAATATGCCCGATACATTCTCCGCTAGGAAAAACTTTGGACCCTTGTCCGCAAGAATACGAGCATATTCCCAAAAAAGCTGTCCTCGCTTATCATCAATACCGCGTTTAGTCCCAAATTCGCTCCACGATTGGCAGGGGGGACCTCCTATGATTCCATCGGCATCAGGTATATCCGAAGATGGCACATTAACTATACTACGTTTTTCCAAAATCGTGTCTTGGAAATTGCCCTCGAATGTTGCCCAAATAGCCTTATCATACTCATTAGCCCATGTAATACGAAAACCAGCATTGACAAAACCGAGGTCCAGTCCGCCGGCTCCGGCGAACAATGACACAATTCGCATTTCAAATCTCCTCGGATATAAGGTATTCAAAAGGTTCTAGATGTCAAGACGGCGCCTAGCTCGAAAGACTTTAATTTGTACAGTTTTTGTAATCCTTGTATATGGTGGACAAACGGTGTCTTCAGGATTAGCCAAAACTATTTCTGTTTCGGCATCTTTAATGTAGAAATCACCCGTAGCAACATGCTGCTCAAGAATATCCTTGTCTGCTTGCGGTAGAGCATCATATGTCTCCGTTCGAAGTATTCCAAACAAAAGTGGAACGGGTTTTAGGAAATCTGGATCCTGTGACAATATTTGGTAAAAACGTTTCAAAGGATGCCACATAGATTGCATACGACGCGAACGCTGCTGAGCACCCATGCCATCAGTATCTTTTAGACAGAAAAGCTCATTGGTATCAAGGGTATAAGGTAAACCCAACTCTATTGCTTTGGCTTCCATAAAAGCTCTGGAACTTCGTTCCCATTCCATGCGAGCACGAAAATCTTCACCAGTCAATAAGTCTCCATAAACCATGATGACTATACCAGATCCTGTCTTGCGCTCTCCCTTTTTTCCACCAGTTTTACTATCATGTTTATACACTTTTGGAGATTCCAAATTTCCAACAACATAAATTATTTCACGCTCTCCGCTCTCTGGCCAATCATTAGAATCACGCATTAGGGAAGATAGCCTTAAATCATCCCTCTTCAAGCGAGCAAATGGGTCAGAACTACTTAATTGAATCTTTGATGCATAGTCCATATCGTGCTTAAATTCAGCTGCAGGACCCATCCATATAAAACCCTCAGGAGGTGAATCATCTCTACTAGTTACAAACACATCATTGAACTTTGCCCCAACGGGTGTAAGGAGTCCAAACATGGAATTTTCAAAACTGCTTCCCCTTCCCGAAACCTTGTTACCCTTCTTCTTCAACCTACCTTTCCAGCCGCGCTCACCCATTATAAAATTGCGCGCCGCCACAAGGATATTTGTTGCAGCATTAGCCATATAGACTCCCAATATGCTCAGCTATCGCCCTACCAAGGTTACATGGAACAGCATTCCCTACCAAAATATGTTGATCCTGGATTGTACCAGAAAAACAATACTCTGGCGGAAACGTCTGTATTGCAGCCTTTTCACGGACAGTTATTTCCCGATTCTCCGTAGGATGGATAAGAGGATTACGTGTAACGGTATGAGATACAGTTTCTTTGATTCTACGCAGGTATGTGCCCATACGGGGCATCACCTTGTAGAACTGTACACCTGAAGCAAGAACTACAGCAGAAACCTCACCCTCAAGCAATGTGCCGTTTACTGTTCTCAGACAGTAACCGTCAGATATACGTGCTGTTCTCTTAAAAAGGTCAACTCCTGATAACATGGTCTTGTCGACTGGTAACAGAACTTTATGTTCCAGAGGTAGATCGTTGTAGTATCCTCCTTGAGGAATATGGGAAACCAAATCAATCCAAGCTTGTGATTTTGTTTTTCTGTGCTGGTTTGGATGTTTATTTTTGATCTTGGCAAATTCGGACATAACCGACACAGACAAGGGAACAGGACAAGGCATAGATGGCACAATACCAAGATCTTTACGTACACCAATGAATACAATGCGCCTACGCATCTGTGGCACATTGAAGTCGGAAGCCTTAAGTACACCAGCTACTACATTATAGCCAGCAGATCCAAATTCTTCAAATATTACATCAATAACTTGCCTATTCCTGCTGGCTCCATTACCACCAAGTCTCCTTACTTTAAGATCAGCAACATTCTCCATCACAACAAATGGGGGTTTTAGATAACGCACAACGCGCAAAAAATCCATGAACAGGCTGCGCCTAGGATCATTAAGGTTGTCTTCATTTTCGCAACCGCCCGAAAAAAGCTTGTTTTGATTAAGGCGCGAAAAAGCTTGACAAGGAGGACCCCCTATAATACATACTATGTCGCCAACACGAGACGTTAACAATGATGGATCAATTTTAGAGAGATCTGACTCGGCAATCTCTACTCCACAATGATTTGCTACAAGAGTATCAATAGCGGGCTTCCAATTATCTACCATAAGTGCTGGTTCCCAACCAGCATCAATAAACCCCTGATCCATTCCTCCTGCCCCAGTAAACAGGCTCACAAAGCGCTTGCTCATGTTTAGTCCTCATCAACAACCTGCTGAGGCAACTCCTCGGGAATACAATACTCCTCCCCAAGCCAGCGACCAAGGTCAACCATCTTACAACGAGCCGAGCAGAATGGAAAAAAGCCTTTTCCGCTTACGTCAAAGGATACACGTTCGCCCCCGCATATGGGGCACTTGCCAATTGCTTCCTGTTTTTCCATATATTTGCCTATTGGGGACCTGGTATACCAAAAATGGGCATTTCAGTTCCACGATTGTCGTGAGGAGGTCGTTGACCGCCAGAGAAAAGGTTGTCGAACTCCAATTCCCCATTCTCTAGCATCTCTAGAAACTCCTCAAAATCATTATCCAAAATATCCGCCTGTTCATTCTTCCCTTCATAATCAAGTTGATCTGCAAGGGAAACTAGAAACTCCGCAAAATTTGTCATTTGTCACCTCATACCTAATGACAAACTATTGGCATCATTCAGGCAAAAAATGAGCTAATGCTGCCCAGCATTCTGGAGACTTCAAAGCGAGCCCATGTTTAGCATATACTGCTAGCGCCTTAGTATCATCATCAAGAAAAACAAAACTGCGTTTACGATATTTCGGCAGCACCATATGTTCAAAAACGTCAAGCTTAATTGTGCTAGGTGTACGTTGATCGCCCGGTGGGCGCATAAAAAGCGGAATATCCTTAGGCATTCCCAATTTTTCACACAACCAGCCTGTGGTTAGTCTACGTCCTAGATTTCTTGACTTACCTATCTTCTCGGATCTACCAGTAAGAAAGACCACGTCACAAAAACCTTGTAGAACCATAGTCTTCAGGACTTCAGCTCCTGGAAGCACATGTCTTCTAGATACTTCCTCCATGAATAGCTTCACCTGTTCATCAGTCCAAAAGTCTACATGTGTCTTAAATCGTACGCTTAATCTACTAACAAAATCAGCACTATCACATACTGTTCCGTCTATATCCACTATAAAAAGCGGTTTCATTGTCCCAATCTCCTTCCTCTGGTTTCCGTCAAATATGCTAGCAGCTCATCAAGCGTATGAAATTCTTTATCCACTGAAGCAAGTAGCCAATTTGGCACCTCGACAAATGGACGTGGAGTCACAAGAAGTACCTTCTGTCCACGAAGATGAGCTTCTCCACACTCATGGGCAGTTCCAGCAATAGACTCACCGTCCCACCTGGCAATAACCAAATCACAGGCTTCGACTGCAGCAAGGTCTGGAACAATAATGTGCTTTCGAAACATGCGTTTGAATTCTTCAAGATCATTCTTAGATTTCAGCTCAGCAATCTGAGCCGAAGACAGTTTCTGTTCCTCTATGTCATTGGGAATAACAGTACCGATGCCAATTTCCGCCAATGCGGCAGCAAAAATCCTGCGCCACCCAAGACCGCGATCAGCTACGCGATCTATCGCACCAGCAAGGTAAGCTATCTTTTTTCTTCGCCTCATTTATGGCTCCTTTAGTTTGAGGCGCAGAAAAAGCCCGCATTTTGAATGCGTAGCACAAAAAGCCTCAAGTTGCGCATATAATTCAGCCTTAAATACGGGTTTTCCTACCTGGCTGAAGTTTTCTTGTATACCAAAAAGTGCCGTATGAACATTGTTATACATAGGTCTGTCAAATAAATGGTACACTTCATCAATGTGCTTGGAGATGGCGGCGTTCCTTTCTGTACTGTCGGAGATGTCGAGGATCTCGTTCTCGACGCCGCTGCACATCTGGAACTCACCGTGTTTGCGTCCCCAGCATCCAAGAACAAGAACAATTTTCATGGTCTCCTATCCAACATTCACCAAGGAGGCTTCAAGAATGTCAGGCTTTATCACTATTGGAAGTTGGACGTATTCGTCTCTCATAAATGCGACTTTGACAAAACCGTCTTTTTCGGACCTAACCCACAGAATAGTGCTTTCTAATCCATCGTCACGTTTTGACACCATGCCTTTCCATAATATATCAAAAGGGTCCAAGTAATTATTTACAGAATCCGGACGACAGATTTTAATTCCAGCCTCACGTAGCATTGTCATTGATACCACAAAATCCTCTCTCCACCTACTGGGAATTGAGATATCATCTACAACTATACTGACAATTCCTGATTGTATTATTGCACGTACGCAATCGGAACACGGTAGCCAAGAAATAACCATGCTACATCCTTTTAAGGGAATTCCGACACGCGCAGCATTGAAGATAGCATTCCTCTCCGAATGTTCTACCCATTTGTATTTCAATGGACGCTCAAGCCTTTTTGGCGCACTATCATTCACGCCACGCGGAAAACAGTTGTATCCCATAGATCTGATTTCATGATCTGGTCCAACAATTACCGCTCCCACCTTGGTAGATGGATCCTTCGACCGCTTGGCTACTTCTTTAGCCAACGCCAAAAATGTCTGATCCCATGTTGGTCTAGTCGTCTCCTCCATCATCTCCCTCCAGCAATCGCAATGTCCTAAGGCATTTTGGTGTTTCTTCTGCCAAAATAGGTGTAACTCCAACACATGTCAATGTAGAACCATTCGCCTCTTCAGGTTCCAATTTTGTCCGACAAGCATCATAAATTGATTTCGTCCGTATACCCAATTCGCCCAACTTCTCAATCAAATTCAAAAGTTTTTGTTTAGTCTTAACATATACCACAAGCTTAGTAAATGGACCAGCTAGCCAGCCTTTTACCTCCGGCGTATCGAGCAATTGCCCTTTGTCTAGAATTGCCCCAAGGGAGGCATGCGCAACTTGTGCGGCTGTCTTTCCTATGCCCATAATTGGTACTAAATCCTTGCGGACTATGATATACTGAACGTATTTCATTTTTCCTCTGGAGTTACTAAAACTGGAGAATAGTTTGGAAGATCATTTAGCTCCCGTGGTAAAATACCCCGATTGATAAGCTCTCTCGTATGAATGAAAGCCATCATGTTCCAAGCTGCTTGTGCAGCATGATTCTCGTCATCTTTACCCTCAATACATTGGCATAGATGCCGCATAGCGCTATCGAGAAGCCTAGAAAGGGGAAATCCACGCTCCCAATTCCGGTCGCCATATGCAAGTGCTCCATCTTCATAAACACGTGCTATTTCGCGCAACGCAAACATGCTGATCAGGTCATAGCGCCCCTTCCCTGTCCGCTTGTCGCGATGCGCACCTGAAGCAAATTCTTGTGTTTCTCCAGACACTTTAACTTGATAATCTTTTTCCATTACTTTCTCCTGAGAAAATATAGCGCATAGCTAAAATATGTCAAGGAAACTCTATCATTCTGGATGACGTTTCTTGTCCATGGATTGCGTCAAGACCCATAACTTTAGTAAATCCCAGATCTGCCTCATGGTAACAATGAAAATGCCCATGTATCCACCATGTAGGACGTAGCCTAATTCCAAGGTCGAGCAACTCTTGACTCAACCCACGAAAACTTGGGATCATCCCTTCCCCGATATCATGTGTCAAAAGTATATCCACTTTCCCACGATACCTTAGAATGGTTGTAATCTCACCTTCACTAAAATGTCTTCTTCGAAGACCGCCCCGTGGTCTTTTGTGACATGCTTCAGAATAGTTTCCCCCTAGTCCAGCTACAACTATGCCTTGAATATTAAATATTCTACCATTAGGAATATAGAACAGGTTTTCAGCTATTTTGACAGGTTCAGATCTTGGAGCACCCGCTTCTGCGTCATCTAATAAGCGAAAATGTTCATGATTACCCTTCACAAAAAATACTGGTTTCGAAAAACGCCGTTTTCCATTAGCGTATGCCGAAAATTCACTCCAGTGACGTCGACGTGGTGGCATTCCACAACATGCCCCGTTGTCATTGTATGCTCCAAAATCACCAGCTTGTAAAACAAAATCGGCACCCGGATTCTGTAGGATCAAGTTTTCCAACATTCCTAGGCGACCATGTAGATCTCCGACCGCAAGCACTTTTGTCATGGAGAAATCTCTTTTCCAGCAGCAATATCTTTTGCCAAATCTGTAAGTGTTATAACATCTTGCCTAGTTTCTTTTAGACCAGAATTTCTTAGGCAATAGGCTGGATGGAACATCGGAAAAACAGGTACTTTTCTCCCATCAGACCATTGGCGAGACCATACGAGCTTTCCGCGCGCTTTTGTTATACCTTGTATATCACAACTGGCATATAGTGGTGTGCTTCCCAATGCAACAATCAGCTTAGGCGATACCAAAAGGATTTGTGTATCGAGGTGCTCAAGACACTCTTCAATCTCACCCAAGAATGGTGTTCGATTCTTTTTAGGGCGACACAAAATATATACGTGGTTCCTGTCCAATCCAGCTGGACCAAGTATATTGTTTTCAAAGAATTGTCCAGCCCTACCGATCAAAGGAATGCGACGCACCACCTCGTCCGCCCCAGGTGCTTCTCCAAGAAACATTATATCGGCATAAGGATTTCCTGACGCAAAGACATGTGGGTCAAAACCATCAATCGTTCCTGTCCCCAATGGGCATCTCTGGCATTCGTAGCACTTCCTCTGTAGTTCCAGGATCTTTTCCTTTATTTGGTACATGCTTATCCTTTTCGGTAAGATCCACAAGGATCATAGAAAGTCTTGATACAACCTGCTCATAACGATAGCGCAGTTCGTCTCTCAATTTATCATTATCCCCGGTGGCAACAATTATTCCCCTCTGGAAATCTGCTGTAAGCAGATGTAAAATCTCATGACATGCTGTTTCGCAAGCAACCTTTTTTAATTCATTTTCGGGAAGTGATAAAAGTGATCTTGAGACATATATGTCTGCTGTATAATGCTCAGCAGCTCCAATATCAACGCAGGCGGCACCATGTAACATATCTCCATCGTCAACGATAACAACATTTACGGTCCACACTGGATCGATCAACAATTTTCTGTACCACTTTCGTACTGCCTTGGTGAAAACCTTACCAGCTTTTCTTTCATGTGCTGTTAATCCAGTAGACGGTCGTGCTACAACACGATCCATTATTCACCCTTATCAGATAGGAGCTGTGTTGCCAGACGCTTTACCATGGAAGCAGATACACCCTTGTGTCCATCCTTCATTATTGCGCCAACAAGCTTACCAATTTGTTTTGGATCAGAAATTCCCAATTCGGACATTTTGGCTTCGACAATAGGAAGAACCTCTCCCTCGCCCGCATCTTGCGGCAATAGACCATCACAGAAGGAGATTTCAAACCTATACGATTCAGCCAATTCGGAAGCCTTTGCCTTTGGATTCTTGTCCATGATACTAAGTGCATTAGCTAAAGCCTTCCTATATGTTTGGATAACTTTTACATATATATCATCATCATCAAGATCTCTCGGCATATTTTTCGCACATAAATATTCTTCAGCCTTCGCACGCAGACATCGCACAATATTCTTATGTGCTGTATCATTTGCCCGTAAAGCAACTTTTAGTGTATTGGCAAGCTGTTCTTTTATAGACATATTAATTCTCCCTAATTTTGCGGAAACAATCATGACAAATATCGGAGGGCTTTCCAAAACACGGGCAGCGACTATCCGACAAACATAAACGACAAGGAAACCTTTTCCTGCCCTCCTCTTCCCTTTTGTTCATTTCATTCTTTATGTCATCCATGGTATGGAATTCATCATCGTTGGCTTCGGCTATACAATTACGTACATCAGACAGTGCCTCATTACGTTCTGATGGCGAGCCCAAAAAAGTTACCTCCTCAATGACTCCGCATATAACAGAGAGTAGAGTAAACCTTTTAGAACTTGAGAATATTACCTTTTCTGGATCCAATCCATCCCTTATATTAAATGTCTCATTTAACAAGAGGGGAAGACCTGCGATTTTATCCATGGACATGAATTCCAGAGCTGTTTGATTATCGTCAATCTTAGAACCGAGACCATATAATTCTGTTCCGCCAACTACAAGCGTCATATCGCCAATAGTCTCAGTCTCAAAAGACCAGCCCATTTCCAAAGCTACAATGTCTTCCGAACGATTTTCCTGTTCGGCTTCAGAGATTATCTCAGGTAGACAATCACAAGCGGTCAGCGTTGTAAACAAATCCTGATCAAGATCGATTAAATCAAAAAGATCCCGCAACGTTACATCTTCCGCAAAACATATGGAACTATGTAAATGAAATGCCAACTCATCTGTAGGTATCTCATATTCTTCGAATTTTTCAATATCATTGTTCCATTCCATGCGGACGAGCTTCCCCTTACGGCGCAGCTGTACCTCATGGTGAGTTGCCATCTTTTCCTCCAAAAATACTAGACTGCGTGTTGCTTTGTCCGGGTTTATGACCAAAAGAAATGCGCGGACACTGCCAAGATCCATCAACGGGTTTTTCTAGCCCATATAATCCATCCGCCATGGAAATCAGACGAGAATATCCTTCCAAAGGTTCCCTCCAACGTTTGGGGAATGCTGATAAGCCATAAGCTGCCCCTATTAGGGCACCAGCCATTGCACAAGTGGTATCAGCATCTCCACCTTGGTTTGCTAAATCTATTAGGCATTCCTCTGGATTGTTACAAAGCTTAAGCACAGCAGCAAATGTGAGAGGAAATGACTCAACCACAAAACTCTGGGCACCAATTTCCTTCCTTATATTGGATAAACTATCCCCAGATTGGACCATATTTATTGCCTTAGTCAGAGCTCTTGATAACGAAGCATAGAAAATATCATGCGGTTCATCTAATGAATTCTCAAGCATTTCGGCAAGGAATGGAGATGATAATATTGAACCACACAATCCATTAACACCACATGTAATAGCCTGAGAAACGGCATTTGCCTGAATTATACCAGCTATAGCTGGGCGCAAATCACCATGCGTCATACGGGAAATATTGATAATAGCAGTCCTTGCCTCAAATACACTAAGTCGCTTCAAAGCTAGAAGGACACCAATTGGCGCAATCTTCATTGGCGTTCCATTTCCAGCTCCATCTATGGCAGCAGAATTCCACCAGCTTACCCCAGATTTAATCCTACCCACTCCTACCAGAGTAGATTTTCCCCAACCGCGCGGATCATTCATACAAAGCGCATGGCGTTTAGCTATGTCATCGTAATCTAATGATTTTTTTGATACAAAAGATTCGCCCACCGCAAGCATAAGCTGAGTATCATCCGTCCATTGTCCACGGCGCAGCTTGTGTGTCTGCTGAGCAAATGAGCCTGGTTTTGGATTAACAAGGGATTTTACCGTCCCAAACGTTTCAGCTATTTTCTCTGAACTCCAACCCTCGATCGGCATACCAAGCGAATCGCCTATTGCCGTCCCCACAATAGCTCCACGAACTCTGGACCTCACTTTTACATTCATTGCGTCACCAAAAAGTACGTCGACATTCCCATGATAGAACAGACCGCAAAAATCAGCCATGCCGAAAACCAACGGAAATTGTATAAATCAAGGTTTAGATTAGATTGAAAACGCCACATGTCGCTTTGGTTTGGCTCTCTCCTAAAAATACTCGCCATACCAAAACTGAAATCGACCATATTACATATGCCAAAAACTTCACACAAAAAAGCGACAACCTTGTGCGAACGAGATATCATTAAACCAACAATGATTGACGCAAAAAAGAAAAACAGATTCATAATCTTTGGCATTGCCGATATGAAAGCCCAACCTTTTGATGTTGGAACTTTTGAGACACATGTCGGTTCATATACTACATTAGCAAATGTAAATCTTCCAAGCCTCTTAGACGGAAAAGGCCAAATACTAAACTTCCAACCCCAACCTAGTTTGAGAGCTAAACCATGCGCTAACTCATGAAGCACATTCTGAAGTAGCCAAAATGGAAGTAATGCCGCCAGAAAAACAATCCAATGGATCGCCAATCAGCACCTCCTAAAACTATCAATAATCGAGAATAAATATGACACAAATCAACTCTTTGGAGGAAAACCATGCCTAGTAGGCTAATGAAAATAATTGCCGCCGTTGAACCCCTTGGCGGAGAAAGCAACATTATGCTAAAGGTCTGCTCAAGGTGTCAATTGCCACAATCCATACATGACACCACCTGTAAACGCTGTGCCAAGAGGGCCAAGAGAACGGAAACCATTCTAAAGACTAGAGCTTTGAAGGAACGCCAAACGGCTGGAGAGAAGCTCTCCAAAGATGAGATGGAATTCCTAAATAAACACCAAGGATTGCTTGACATTAAGGTAAAGCCAGAAGATTTGGCACTTCTTGAGCAAAAACCATTTAACCTTCCGGAAGACACAGTTTATGTGCGTCCAACATTCAAAAACCGTCTACAGTTTTTCATCGACCGCATGAGGAGCGAAGGAAGGTTGGTTACAACCACCTTCGCAGCCGCTAAACAGCTTAATTTCGATAGCAAAGACGATTTTGTGAATTTTGCAACCGACCATGGTGTTAAATCTCTCATGTCTGCCGACTGGAAAGAACATTATGCTGTATGGTCTTTAACTGATATAATTGATCTTAACCGTGAAAGACAAGCTGATCTTTCCGCAGGAGCTCTTGTAGAAAAGGAACCAGGAAACGTGCTTTCTTCAATTGATGCGGCGCATAAACTTGGCATGGCTAGCGTCATAGAGTTTGTTGAACTGGCAACCGATTTTGGAGTTAAACCAGCAGGGTCTTTCGGTGATAAACCAGAACAAAAAGCATGGCGCCTATCTGATGTAGAAGCCCTCAGACATGTCAGGGACCTCGAGACGAGAGCTCATCAAATCGAAGAAAAGATCCAAAGGATCGAACGCGACATTGCTGCTGCTAAATCCCAGACCATGAAATATCAAGATATGTTAGCTTATCGCAAAAAGAATGAGGAGCTAAAAACCCTAGGTGACGAAAGGGCAAAGATAGAACTAGCACTAGAAGAGGAGGCTGCTAAACTCCATGAGCGGGCTATGGCTAACGAAAAAGCAAAAGCTGTAGCCGTACCAGAAATTAAAGCAAGCCGCCTAGAGAGACTACTTACCTTAGGATATCAAGATCCCCAGAAAGAACATCAGCAAGTCTGACCTTTTTTCCAGTTCTATGATCTACAACCCTATCATCCTGGAATCTATACGTCCTTATTTTGTCACCACGTTGACCTGACCCAACCTGTGATTTCCGTTGCCTATTTTCAACATCTGATGATTCCTGTATCATGAGAGCATATAATCTTGCCCTAAGTACCTCCAAAGCACGCTCCTTATTTCGTTTCTGGGACCTTTCATCCTGGCATGATACAGATATTCCAGTAGGGATATGGCGTATCACCACAGCAGTTTCGTTCTTTTGAGCATTCTGTCCGCCGTGTCCGCCGCTTCTTTTTGTTTCCCATTTTATATCCGACTCGCTAATGGCAAATTCAGCTTCCCCAACCATAGGCAAGACAGCTACGGTCACCGTAGATGTTTGTCTACGTCCACGCTTCTCCGTCGGTGGGACCCTTTGCACTCTGTGACCGCCCGACTCGAAAAGGAAAGCTTCATATGCGCCCTTGCCTTCAACGGAAAACTCCAGCCTAGAAAATCCACCTTTTACTGGTATAGAGTCTAGGATCTCAACCTCAAAACCACGCCGTTGGCACCATCGGCAATAAATCTGGAAAAGGTCGTTTACCAGTAGTTTAGAATCATCTCCGCCTTCTGCGCTCCGAATCTCCACAAGCGCGGCGTCAAAGACACCCCCTAGTCATATTCATTCTCCATTTTTAGTAGTTTGGCATGGTACAACCAACACGTGATAACGAGCTGTAGGCTCTAATCCATCAACACATCCAGCTAAACACCAGTTCCTAGTGCCCTTATGATTAATATATATCAATGTTTGTTCACAATTCCTGGTTCTTTCAGCTACAAATTTGGTAGCGTTAGCTAATCTTTGTTCCGATGACGTCTCACATCCTATACAAAAAAACAGGACAATCAATAGCAGCAATGCTAGAAATTTCATGGCAACACCATTTGACCAATGAAAATAGGAGTACCATCATTCAGACAAATGGCAAAAATAAATGGGCGATTAACAACCATGCGCGGCGTCTCTTTGAAACACAAACAACGCATAACCATTGCTGCTGCTGCTTCGGTACCTTCTTCATACACATCTACCACAGCTTTGTGAAGGATTGCCGAAATGAAAAGATCTCGCTTTCCAGAAATTCCAGAAAAATCAGCCCTAGGTAATTCGAATGCGTCAACCATTCCAAGGGATCGCATGCTATCATTAAGAGTCAACGTACTTTCGAGCTTAAACTTGGGAAAACGCAAATCGATTTCGCGCTTACTCAAACTATTATAAACATATGCGAGTTTATTATCATCAAAAGAATCGCTGAAATTCTTGAAGTCGCGTGGCACAATTACTAACATATCCATAGAACCGTCCGCATATGGTAAACGAACAGCTTCATAATCCCCATTACTCCCATACGGAACACGGACATCATTAGATACCATCATATCGACAGAGCTTGTGGTACCATCTAAAGCGTAAAAATCTGCCTTACGTGTAATACCAGCTTCAAATGGCCTACTCCATGGAGCTTTAAAATGAATAGCATTGGCTAACACGACGCGAGTCAAAGAATCTGAAGGAATCAAATCTTTAATCAGGTTGTTTGTGTTCTCCTCAACCCACTTATTGATTTTCTGTCGAGCTGTTTCTGGATTGGCGAAATCTACTTCACGCACAAAATCCCCAAGTTTCTGTCTATAATCAGAAAGTATTTCATACCCATTCTGAAGCCAGGCAGAATTTGCTGAGGCAAGATTGATATCTGTACAACCTGTTGATGCTAAATCCATAATTGCTTTAACAATCCCATCTGGAGATGTTGGATATCCAAGCGCTAAGGCCATCTGATTAGCTGTCTCACCGCGTGCGCCCAAATACGCAAGGGATAAAGCTGACGACACACTGTGTGGAGAAAAGAAAAGGTTTTTGGTTCTATCAAATGTGCCATACAGACGAAGCGCAAATTTACAAAATCCTTCCACTATTTGTTTATTTTCCACAATTGTCTCCATAAAAAAGTCGAGCATAGGCTCACCTGCCTATGCCCGACCATTGATTTGTCGCCTATTGCCGCTTTCCCCAAGAAAGGATTTTATGCTCAGGGCCGCGCTCTTCTCTTGAGCTACATCTGGGTATTTGTTCTTTTCTCACGGTCCAGATGTCCGGAGTTGCGCCGGAATCTCGGCTTAATTGCGTCCCTTCTGGGTACTTGCCATCAAGCAACGGTTAAGGCTGGCAGGGCAAAACGCTCATCCCCGTGATTTCCGTCCAGCAAACGCTCTAATGTTAAGCTACTTCCCCATAGGCGCCAGCCAGTGCCTTACGGCAACCGAACTGGCATATTTGTGGAGAAGGATGGAGTCTCACCACCGTCTTTTGCTATGGAAAACACAGGGTTCTCAAACTGACAACAAATACAAACTTGAGGCTGTCCTGCAACCTTTCGCGCTATAATGCGCGTTTTCTTTTTCCATAATTATCTGGAACAACCACAGGTATGCTTTCCAAAACTATTTCAGACACCATTGGTATGTTCCTTACCGTCCACCGAACAACTGCATCATAACGCCCAAAAGCTCTCTTGACAAGCTTTGGGCAACTTATGCCTTCGACAAAAATACTCCATGATCCAGCATCATCTGGAGCATATTTCCTAAAGTCCTTGACTGAAGGCATATATTATCTCCTAAGAGAACCATGGATATACTGGAAAAGTGTATCAGCAATATTGACCTTTGCTGCCTCGCAGTCATTCGCCCGTTGACGGGCTCGCTTTACAGCCTGGATAAGTTCATCCACACGCTCTAGAAGATCAGCCTTCTCTGAAGGCGTCAGCGCACCACTCCACTTTCTAGTGGTCCAGGACCCCACTTGGACATCTTCTGTGTACACCTCAACTTGAGCTGGATGCTTATCCGTGGCTGGAGCCTTCACATGATTCTTCATTACCTTTTTTGTCCTGAAGCTCTTAGTTGGCGCCGACTCATAGGTTCTCGTCTTATCATCCCAGTTCCATTGCTCACCGGGATCTAGTGTAGGAATGGCGTTATATACCTCACGAAGCTGTTTCAATTTACCCTCAAGGGCAAGTAGAAGTGTAGCTGGAAGAGCCTTATCAATCAGGGGCTTACCATCAATTTCTACAACCGCACTAGCTGTTGTGTTCGAAATTTCCTTGGAAGCTAAAGCATCCAAGTATTTAGCTACAACTTTCTGTGTCCATTCCAACTTCTTGGGGACGGTTGTTACCATCTCCTGGTTCTCATCAGGTAGAGACTCACCGTTTTCATCAATTGCCTGATAACGTCTAATTTGCGATTGGAAATGCCCAGCTTTCTTCGAGAATGTGCTAATTGTCTCAGCCGTGATCTTTTCGGCGGCCCCCTTTAGGTCGGGCTCAACTGCCAACACTTCATGTAACTTTCCCATTTCTTCCTCCTTAAATAATAATAGGCGCCGACTTACCAGCCGTCAAGCCCATCGGCTAACTTAATTGTATTTTTTACACAACTCACACAGAAGCTTCTTTCTAGAACAAGGGTCCATCTTCTCCAAATAGCACATAACAATGTGGGCATAACTAGAATTAAGGAGTTCATCGTCAAAGACTGCCTTAATTTCCTGAAGCGGATCCTGATTTTCCTTGACCTCTTCCTTCTTTTCGCAAAAGCCTTTTACTGCTTCCATATAATCACCTATAACCATTCACAACACAAATCACGTAAAAGCTGCTTTCTAGGTCCGTCATCCATCTCTTTTAGGAAACCTCTCACAAGACGGGCAAGACCTTCATTTACCCTCTTACCCAAATTCTCATACATATCCTGTATCTTCTTAGTCTTTTCGTCCATTAACCACTCTCCTTATGCGAATGCTTAACAAGAACATAAGGTTCCCATAGTTTGGGCATTTCCCCACAACGGAAAACAAAAGGCACCCAATCGGGAGCATATGGAATAGATTTGAGGGACATACCAGCCTCTTGAGGTGTCCTGTCCGCCTTCCTGGCATTACATTCCTTACATGATGTTGCTATATTTGAGAAAGCAGTGAGACCACCCTTAGAACGCGGAACTATATGATCGCAAGTCAAAGTATCATTTGTGCCAACGGTCCCACAATATAGACATCTATAGCGATCACGGGCAAACACGTTTTGTTTTGAATACTTTACCTGTCTTCTATGTCGCCTAAACGATGACACAAGACGGACAACAGCTGGCATATAGAAAATAGACTTCATGGACCTGACCTGCCTGTCATATTCCTCAACAACCTCTGCCTTACCAAGTATTAGCAGGCACAAAGCCTTTTTCCAGGACACAGCCATGATTGGTTCATATGATTGGCTGAGCAGCAATGTCCTATCCATAGTTTAGTCCTTTCGATTACTGCGACCTAGATACGCTCTTTTCACCACATGAAGCTTTAGCCTTTGCAATAGCATCGTCAACATAGATAACCCATTTATTCATCGTCTCGATGAAGTTTTTTACATGCGCCTTTATGATATCAAGTTGTTCACTCTTTTCACGCCCAATGTGTCTTCCTTTTTCCTGTGCCATTATGTTTCCTTCCCAATTAAGAGCCTAAAGTCCTTAAGCGTAGACAATAAACCTTCAAGCTTTTTTTTCAAAGTTTCGACCTCAGAAAGTAAATTCGGCTGTCTGTCCCATTTCTCAAGCAGCCCAGCTACCTTTTCCAGATCGGCAAGAGCCTCAGATACCGAAACTTCCGCATCATCGGAAATTTGTGCCGCTCCCCTATTTTCTTCCGACATTTCTCCTCCTTGGAACTGGACCCGGGCGATTCAACCACGCATCTTCACCAACGCGCGCCTGATAAATTACCTGCTCATCTGGCGTCGACTTAACCACTTTAGTATCTTTTGACGGACACAACTTATGAAGTGCATCCACTGTTGCTCTAATATCCGACATAGCATTATGCTTCTTTTTGTTCTCGACTCCAGCAACTTTACAAATATCTTTTAGCGTTATGTAACATGGAAGTTCTCCCGAACGCATTAGATGATATTGCGCATACATACTCTCAAGAGCCAAAACATGAAAATCAAACGGAAATTTCCAACCCTGCTGTTCAAAAGCTGCCTCAAGGAATCCTTTATCGAATGTCGGATTCTGACCAAACATAACAACTTGCCTTAGGTCCATACCTCCGATTTTCGAACGCGCAAACGTTTCAAGCGCACGAATCATATCCTTCTTTGACATCCCTTTTTGTATATCCTCTAGCTTAAGTCCAGTATATTCAAATACGTTGAAACCACCTTCTATGCCACGTTCAGGATTATCTATTTGAACTAATGTTTCAAATGTTCCAAGTTCATTAAGATTTTTGTCCAGGATGATTGCGGCCACCTGCGTTATCTCATGATATGAGGGCTTCAAACCGGTAGTCTCAAGGTCTACGGCAAGCAGAAACTTCATTCCATTCACCTTTGTTTTCGCTTTCGGATGTCGAGAGCTAATACGCCCGTCAGAAAACCATTGTGGGTATCGCTTAACTGCAAAATCTATCATCAAATGAGAATGACAAAATTTACCATTCGGGCAATAGCAGAGTAGCTTAACAATCCCGCCATCTCCAAATTCCCAAAGTCTACGAAATGGTTCCTCGCCAACGGCGTCGAGCAAAACTTCATATTTATTGCGGTACTCTGATTCCCCCATAATACCGCTCTTATATGCAGAGACCATATCCCAAGTGGGGGCAAAAGCCCTTGCCCAACCTACGGCTGATTTAACCGTAATATCAATCGTATTGCCAGTTTTGACGTGTCCAATCTGAGCACGCCTCAAAACAACAGTCATTTCTGCCTTTTGGTCAATTTGGTCACTACCTTGACCTTGGTGTGTTCTGGTAGAGAAGCCATAGATGCCGCTAGGCGCTCATCAGGAATTAGATGATTGGTTTCATCTTCCAAAATTGTATCAAAACCGCGCCTACGTAAAAGCTTGTAAATAATGTATGCCAGTGTTGATTTGCCAGAACCAGATTCTCCACGTACGGTAATTGTAATTTCGTTCATCAAATTCCTCCAGATGATATATCTGGCTTAATCTTAAAAGTATCGAACAATTCGGACAAGCATTTTTCACAGAGATCAAATTTATAGGAAATCATGTCACCTAGGTGCGTTGATTCGTATCCGCCAGAAACCTCAGCAGATAATCCATAATATTCTCCGGCTTTCATACACGTGTAACCGCACCTGTTACAAATAGCATCTTCCAATTTGTTCACATACTTACGGACGCGTTTCCACTTCAACATTTAACGCCTCCCAGACCTTAGCAACCTGGTATTCGGTTTCGCTTAAACTTTTGGAGTTGTCAATCACAAAATCAGCTAGTTTTACCTTCTCCTCCTGCGACATCTGTGCTGTAATACGCGCCAAAGCTTCTTCTTTTGTTAGTGAATTTCGCCGCATAAGTCGCTCAATTCGTATTTGGTCATCTGTAAAAACTACCACAAGACGGTCCATCTCATTGTAACGACCAGTTTCAACAAGCAAAGCCGACTCATATACAATATGCCTAGATGGATCTAAACGTCTCATTAGATCGATCAATTCCCGCGAATCAGAAGCCACCATTGGGTGAATCTTTTCCTCAAGGCGCTTTCGACGTTCTGTATCTCCGAACACAATTCTAGCAAGTTTTTTATGGTCAAGTCTTCCAACCGAATCAGAAATTTCAGATTTTGGAACACCAATCAGATTAGATAACTCGGACCCCTTCGTTTTCTCCCAAAAGCAAAAAAGCTCAGCATGAGACAGTTTATCAGAATCAATCAGGTTGCTACCAAGTTTCTCAAACATTGTAGCAACAGAACTTTTTCCTGTAGCAATTCCTCCAGTAAGACCTACAACCAAACCCTTCATTGACAGAATCCCAATATAAGACTTGCTACCAAAGCCAATAGGATAATAACCGAAAAAGCAATTTTGATTCCCTTCGACTTCTCCAATGGTTGCGAGGTCTCTTCTGGGATTTCCTCCCCCGCTTCCCATCGAACAAAACGTCTCACTATACAAGGTTCGCCGATTCGGTCGGAGAGCTCCGTAAGAAGTTCTCCAATAGTACGACTTGGATCTTTGATAAATGGCTGTAGCAACAAATAGCGCGCACTATCAATCTCACCACTGCCAGAATCCTCCCATGGAACATCTTCTGGCGACACCCATGACGGCTTCATTGCAGCAATGTGTATTGCCAGATCATGAACAAATGTTTTGAATTCATCTGTCCTTGCCGCAAAATCTGTGCCGCACTCTACTTCAACCATTACGCCTATGCGATCCCCAATATGTACATATGAATGTACATATCCAGTCCTAGTACCTTCGGCAGTAGATTCGGTTGGATTATCAATTCGACGTTTTCTGATTATGCCTTCAGCAACCGCCAAATCACCCCCACAACTCCTCAGAATAGAATAACAGTCAACCACTCCTGCGCCTGTTTTGCTGCGCAATTCCTTGACCATAGTGGTAGAAATCTTATCTCCCATATTTTCCTCCTAGGAAAAAATATCCTTAGATGACGCCGATGTCAACTATAAACTCAGTAGGACAAGAGCAACTACTGCAAAAAATACCCCGATACCTTGCCAAAGCGTACATGTCTCGCCCATCAAAACAAAGGCAAAAAAATACGACAGGCTACATATAATGTCAAAAATAGCACTTGCTACAGAAAGAGACATTTTGGTAGTATTGGCTATTATCGCCCATGTCGTTGAAGTGAGTACTGCGTTCAATGGTATCAGGAAAAAGAAGCCTTTACGCCCAGATTTTAGTTGTCTGCTGAACCAAGCACCTATGGCAGCCAAAAACGGAAGCAGAAAAAGCATCAGGATATCAATCCTCATTTTTGATCCTATTTCACAAAACAAGTAATCAGGTTTCCAGCCGCAAGCAAAACTAGACCAAAAATAAACAGAAGAACAACGACAATCTTTTCGGGTCGCCTAAGTCTGCGCCATGTTTTCGCATAAGCTACATGACGCCTCTCAAGGATTTCTAGAACCTTTTTTAGAAAATCCATTAACTTTCTCCCATCTATCCCATGCTTCCAGATGGTTGTCGCAGATTGACCGCAATTTCACAACCTGGTCCTTCAGTAAAAGAACCTCATCCCAATGATTAAACCGACACCTGTATCCAAAGATATACGTTATCCCAATCCAGATGCGTCTCCAGAAGCTGCGCGGACGATTTAACTGAAACTCGACATAGATTTCGGGACAGTCATCGGAGCTTCCGTCGTCCAAGATAAACCTAAGCATGTGTCTAGCAGATGTACAACTACATTCTAGATATTGGGTCTCCATTTAGTCTTCCTCGTCGTCTCGATATTTCTCACGCGATATTTTTGCCCAATCGGGTTCAGGATCATCTAAACTTACCGAAGCTGCTAACATGTGTTTGTAACAGAACCTGCCATAATCGACAATACGGCCCTGTCTCATCTGTGGGGGATCAATCCTTGGTTTTGACCAATCTTCTTCACCAACTTCCTTATTTACCAAAATATGAATCATGCGTCTTTCAGCATCCACAACATATACCCACTCAGTAAATAGAGGATCTGGGGCTTCACTGGTTATGTGTAGCTTATCCTGCCAATGCTCATATTCATTGCCAAGTGCTGCTGCCAGGAACCCCGCCCAGCTCTCATGCTCTAGAAGCATTTTACAAAACTTCTCAACATTCCTTTCATGAGAAAGAATTCGCCACAGGTCAGATCCAAGACCACCAGGATATGAATCACAATGATTATAAACGCCCTCCCATTTAAGGGGTACTCCAACTGCCACACAGCCTCGTGAACTCATTCTCAATCCTTTATAAATGTTGTGAAAGTTTTTCCACAACAATGGCAAAGCCACTGTCCCTTTCTATATTCGAAAACAGATTCACTTTCACATTTCGGACACAATTCTATGGAGGCGGGAACATATTGTTCTAACTCCGTCTCTGGCACTGGAAAATCTGCTTGGATCTGTCCACAGTCAAGACAGAAGGAAAACTCCACATAATCCCCTCTACCAATTCCCATGTCACATGGAACATATCCATTACTTTCTTTCCTACTATCACCTACAATAGAACAACTACACATATCACTACATTTTGCAGTCATACTAACAATTCTATTGCTACTACATCTTTTACAACTCATTCTTTTTCCCCCTCTGCCAATGGAGCCACGAGTCTAAATTCTGTGCGCAATCTATTGTAGTGCGGCTGCCAATATTCTTTGTAGCATTGCCATGAAGTAAAGCAACGATTCCAACCAGCAACTCCATCACGTTGCTGTAGAATTGTCCGCCAGCGGTCATTGGAGGCAGAATAGTCTACAATTTTTCCAGTATTAGCAATCTGTAGACCAAAATCCAGGATGCGAAGCGAATGAAATAATGATTTCAGACCCAAACGAAATTCATTATGTACTTCAATCTTCTTCTTGGCCTTAACCCAAGAGTTGCTGGATTTTGCTGAAAATGATCTGCGAAGCTTGCTCAGATCTAGCTTAAATTCAAACTCACTAGAGCGGACAGCCATATCATTTGGAAGAAACCAACATTCCAAAGCAGCCGGATCGTGCTCATTAAGCAGCCACTGGAACTCGGCTGCGGTCCAAATGGTCAGGTCAACACCCGACCAGTGAATCTGGGCATCCGGTTCGTCGGCGGAATCGGCAACCAGGATTAGGTCGGTGTCCGACTTCTCGTCGGCAGTACCGTAGACGCGGCTACCGTATGGATAGATGTTCATAATCATCGCCATCTCCTATGGCAGCGGCATTGGCGCATTATCCTTTTTGCGCTCACGTTTTGGACACTCCGCCGGAGCGCCTATGCCGGTTGGCAATGTCTCGCCGGGGATCTGGATGTGAAGCAGGGCATCCAAGGCGGCACAGCGCCATTCGCGCTTCCAGAAAGCGCCATCGCCATCATCCTTGGTCTTCAAATGCTCGCACCAGCGACATTCGACATATGGCAGCTCAAACCGCCTGATCTGCTCAGGATGGCGCCCCATGATCGCGCGACGCTCCTCTTTCCTTTTCTTGTTGGTCATCAATAATCCTCCACGACCACCGGCATACCAACGTAGGCGAACTGCCTGTTCAACCACCTGGCGTCTTCGACCATCATCCTGACGCATCCATGGCTAGCATTTCGTCCAACCAACCATTTATTTCCATGTGCCCCTGTTCCGTCGCGATGGAACGGCATGTAGTACGGCATCGGATGCCCGCATGACTTCTTGTTGGCGCAATCGACCGGATACAGGTCCGACCGTTTGCCGGCATTGTAGAGCTTCATGACAGCATGCGTTCCTGGATGCGTCTTACACTCCAGCCTGCCGGTCTCCTTACATACCTTGGCTCCGCCATTGGCGATTCCCCAGCGCACCAACCTGGCACGCAGGTTCTGCCACGGAATTGGCTCATATGCTGCCCAAGCAAGCTTGTTGAGGTCGACCACAATATGCTTGGGACCAAACCACGCCTTCTCCCGAGGAAATGGAGAATATATAAACGGATTGGAGTAAAAAACTTTAGGCAATGCAATAATATGCCCATTCCACAGAAGAGTATTGCGCCTGTTGATCAACATAGCAATTTGTCTTTTCTGCACATCAGGAAACCTCTCATCCCACTCAACATATTGTTTCGAAGATTCTTTTGGAACTCTAATTTTTTCACAAGAATATATCTGTGGCTGGTCTCTACACAAACTTACGGCAAAATCTGAAGGTGAAGCGAGCGAGACTCCAGAAAGACAAAGAAGACACAATATGACCGCCAACCTCATTTACATTACCCTTTCACACCATGCAACAGCAAGATCGACCACTGCTTCGGCATCATCAAGCTGTACCATTTCTACAGACGTATGCATGTACCGCATTGGAACCATCAAAGTCCCGGTTAGGACTCCACCACAGGAACGGAATATGGCATCAGCCTCGACGCATCCATCGGAGTTTGGTGTTGCTTCCCTTTGAACCATTATTCCCTTGTCATGCGCGGTGTCTAACAATTCTCGTACCATCATAGGATGCGATGAGCCCCCTATGCCAATGACGGGTCCCCCTCCAAGCCGTACAGACCCATATTTATCCTTTGATAAATCTGGTGTATCAATAGCAAAAGTACCATCTATTCCCAGTGCTAGACGTGGGCTTAATTGTTCAACAGCCATATGTGCTCCATGAAGACCGGTCTCCTCTTGGACACTTGCTACCATATGTACGCGAGCTTTCAGCTTGTCCGATTTAAGCAATCGCAATGCCGCCTCAGCAAGACACCAAGCGCCAATTCTATCGTCCATTCCAGGCGCGCATACTCTATTTCCCATGAAAGACTTAAACTGTGGTGAGAAGATTATTGGAGTTCCAACCGTAACCAATTCAGCAATATCAGAAAGGTCGCATGCTCCAACATCAACTCGCAAATCATGTATTAATGGAGGTTCGTCATCATCTTCCTCAAGATGTACAGGGCGACGTCCAATTACTCCATCAATTGGTGGATCAGACATAACCATAACATGTTGACCAATAAGCGCTAGTGGATCAAGCCCGCCGATTTCGGCGACGCATATAAGTCCATCTTCGTCCACATGCCTGACCATTAAACCAATTGTATCAATATGAGCTACAAGCATTACACTCGTCTGTCCACCTGGATTTATTGTAGTCATAGAGTTGCCGTATGTATCTGTCGATACCTGTAAACCGTATTGCTCAAGATATTTTCGCCAGCATGCGGCTGCTGAATCTTCGAAACCGGACGGACCCGGCGCCATCACAAGAGCCTTCAGAAACTCTGGCGCATCATGCGGAACAACCTTTGTCTTCTTCTTCTTTACCATCTTAGTCCTCAAAATCGCCCTGTAGGCGGAAACAAAGCCATCTAACCAGACCATTTGCAATGGCATTGACTAAGGGATCAGCTTGTCTTGTCAAGACATCAAGTCGCTTTCCTGGAATTACCTCTATAAATCGCTCTTTGCGAAATGGTGATGGGCGCACATCTTCACCCCATTTTACCAATGGATAAGGCGCACCGGGAATGGATATAATCCATCGTCCTGCTTCCCATGTCATATCTAAGCCGAAACCGAAGAACTCTGACAAATGCTCACCAAGCACCTTTTTTGTGGGTTTCTTCTCAAGCCACGAAATAAACCTGTCTAGTGCCATGTGTCCTCCAACTAAACTAATCTTCGTGTGAACTTCTCCAGGTCACCAAATTCAAGCTTGTTTCCACAACCTTTTGGGCATAGATCATCTACCCTTCCATCCTGTTTACCGCAATTTGGACATACAACACCAAAAACGGCAGCAATGGGTCCTCCTCCATCAGACTCTGTCCCAAAAATACCATTCAACAACCCTAAGAGCCCAACTTTTGGACCAGACTCTGACCCATAGTCACAAACCTGAACTGTTGGATGTAAAGCAAGAGCTTCATTACAATGAACTCTTGACTCAACTAATGCGTACAAAGCCGTTGGATCCACCTGAAGTAGATGATTTAAAAACTCAATAGTATCGTCAATTGTAACAACTTCCCTTAATGCCATTGGTCACTCCTTGAATCCAAGCTTTCTCCAGAAAGCCTTCTCCTCGTCCTGTGTTAATCTTCCCTTGTTAAAGTCTGGCGGCGGCTGATTACCATACCTGACATAATTTTCAACAGCAAAACGTTCATTGAGAAAATGGAAAACATCCTTCAAAACAACCATCTCGGAACTACTGAAATGCTCCCCATTTTGGACAGGCTCTCGACTCAGCTTTATCGTGGGTCCGTGATTCGCCAAACCATCAATCAGCCTAGACGCAAAAGGTGAACGTGGATCTTTGGTATCAATTGCTATGAAATGCTCCTCGTCCTGAATCGGCTCCATTACAACTCTACCATCATCGTCAAGGTGTGGACGGTGCGTCTTCCACATGTCTTGAATAGCTTCCGTAGTCTTTGTGTCAAGGAAACATACGACCTCATTGGTTTTTGGGGAAACGTGCTCAATTACAACACCACCAAACATGACTTCAAGATTTCTGCCACGACGCTCAATTCCAGTATCCCAAAGTCTAACAGTTACACCCCTGCCCATATTTAACCTCCAAAATTAATCCGTAAAATGAAGCTCCCATTTTTTACACCAATCATTCCATACTAGATTCCCACACGACTTTAGATGATGAAGATATACTGAAATATCATCAGATATAGCGTCATATGTGGAATCACACATGCGTTCCCCAATGTACTTTTCCAAATACGAAGCTACTAAAATTGCCAGCATTTGGGGGACCTTGTCTCTCCATGTGAATCTCCATTTGTGCGGATCGAGAGCTTCGACAATGGCAAATTCAGGAATTACTTTTTCCATAAAAGGGGCATTTAAAAACTCACTGGAATTCAGACAAGGCTCTCCCCGTGCCTTCATTAACTCAATGGGAATAAGTTTATATGGACCAATAATATCTAAAGGTACATTTCCAAAAAGATTAAAGCTTCTGTCGACCCTAGATGTGACTTTTGTGTCAGCTTCGGGGTCACACTTTGGTATAAAATTCTTACATAGTGGATTGGAACAGTAGAACCTAAAAACAAGGTCGTCGCCGGACGAATTACACAATGGACATTTCATCATTGCCTCCTATACTATTATTCAATTATGCGAAAGGAATTAATGCTCTCTGTTAACAGAGATTTAAACATCTTGGACCATTCTGCCTGGATTTGGTTCAAATAAGATTCGGGTTCCATTTTGAAAATCTTAACAATAGGCAATAAACGATCTTTCTTACTCTTATCTGGAACATAATTGGTACATTTAATATTGTTACAACAAAATCCAACAAACAGAGCACAACCGGGCGCTCCGCAAAGAGGACATTTTTCCATAAGTGCTCCCAATCCTTATGTCATAGCTACTTTTTCCCAATTCAAAAAACATCTTGGGCATTTATGGTCTAAACCGCCGCCAGTAATATCATATTTGTAGCCACATTCTTCACAAGTATAACAAAGTACTGTTGATGAATCTCCAACACGCATACAGAAAATACTACCGCAATTACGCAATTCTCCGCCGAAAAATACCCGATATTTTGTAAGAATTGGATCTGGTAGTACAATCTTTTGACCAACAACCAATTTGGTGACAGGCATCCATGCGCCTGTCTCCGTATCGATTACAATCTGATTGGCACTTAGTGAAATATCTACAAAACCTGAATTTATAATTAACACATACGTGCCAAACTTATCATCCATTATTAATACCTTATATCTCCCATTTTGAAGGTCCTGGGATTAGAAAGCTTGTCTATAGCCATTGGTACAAGCCAACGGGCATTGCTCAGTATCCTATCTTGTACCTGTAGGGAATCGACTGAGATGATTTCTATCCGCTCATCCTTATCTTTGGTAAACTTTACAGCATGTTCAAGATCCAAATATGGAGCGATAGCACAGAATGCCACAACCATCCAATCCCCTTCATTAAAATCATACAACTGAGCAAACATTACCCACTTGTCTACTGGTATGTCAAGCCCGGCTTCCTCAAAACATTCCCGCCGCATAGTGCTGGCAAAAGTGAGATCATCATGCTCACAATGACCGCCTATACCATTAAGCAGACCCGATTGCCAAGCCGGTCTTGCTTTCCTAAGAAGCAAGACGTTCTTCAAATCTTCGCTAAATACGAACCCGACAGACATTAATTCACTCATGTTCATCACCCAAAAATCTTCCTCAGTACAGAAAGAATTCCCGACATCGCCGTGGGTTCCTTACATTTTTCTCTGTGACTCTCCTCGAAACCAAAATTTACATGCGCCCCACATATGCGACATGTATGACAACATGGAGCGATGTGACTCACAAGATCAGGCCACTTATGACAATCGCAATCGCAGATTTCCCAATCATCAAGGTACATTTTGCTCTTCCACTTTGATCTTGCGCCACATCTTTATGAGAAAAATTGCTTCAATAGTATCAGTTACAGCCATACATAAAACTAGCCAAGCATAAAGCAACCATCCCAAACCAGACAATGCTGGCGAAAGTGTTCCATGGAAACCACCTACAGACATGGAGATACACAAAATAGAAACAACAATCCCCAATAGCGCTATAAATGTTTTCCAGAACATTCTTTTATAACTCCAAAACTTATTCATTTCAACTCTCCCTTACGCCCATGGAATATGCGCCGTTTCTCCAGTGCCTCTATGCGATCCTCAAGAACGCAAATTTTTTCGATGAGCGGACTCATCATACGACCCATCATCCATTCGATATACTCACCATCCAACCTGACGGACGTTACCCTATCTAGATCTATACCCTGCCCACGACACCAGTGTCGAAAATCTCGCTCCAAAGAACCATCTAGGTTGTGAGCACTAATAAACAGTTTCCAAGTATCACTACAAGATACCTCATCGATTGTCTCAGAAGTTCCTTTAGCCCTGTTAACAAGCTTTATTAGCTTTTTAGCGAAGAAACTATTAATGGTTGGATCCTCTGGCTCTATATGATATCTCGTATTAGGTCGACACATTGTTTCGCGGCACGTACAGTTTGACGGGCAACAACATGTCAATGGACATTCGTTCGCATGTTCACACATGACCGAATCCGCATCCTGATTTATAACAGACCTTCCAACAAACTGGTTTGAAACTTCTTTGGCATACTCATATATACCTTCCCTGTCACGATCTGCCAGGAATTTTATCATATGCTTGCGGTTCGGAGGCGGATCACAAATCTTGCCACCAAGCCTGCTGGCAATATCCTCTATCTTTGACAAAGAATGATCAATTGCCCAGATGTCACCAGGTTCAAATCCGCCATAAAGACTGCGTGAATTACCACATATCCAACATGAGTGGAGAGTCTGTGGCAAATTGCCGTATGAGACTATTTCTACTGGGTATACTGGATCTAGCCATTCATCCATCCAACGATGAATGTCCTCTCTAATATCAGCTTCACCAATACGCACTATAGTTGGTTCACCAACTGTGTCGGGATAGAATGTGTCAGATGCGATATCATTCGCATATCCATTAATGGCACGTACCCTAACCAGACTTCCTTTTAGTCTGTGAAACTCTTCCTCCGCCAGAATCTCAAGATACTTAGGATCTAGCTTTTTTCTATCTTCCATACTATCACCCATGTAATCCTGCGTCACAAGGTTCGTCACCAATCGCTCCACATATAAAACATATTCTTGGACAAGTACCTAAACGTAAACTTTCCGCAAATTGACGCAAAGCGCGCCTAGTTGCTGAGTGCTTCTCCTCCAAATCTCGCAATCTGCTTTCTAAGCACTGTATTCTATAGTCCGCCTCATCAGCAACAGCATGAGCAGCTGGATCTTCTATTCCTCTGCTGTATAGAAGTTCTGTGATTGATTGTTGACTCATTTCTTGTTCTTCCATTCGTGTTGAAAATTCATATACGATTTCTTTGATATTGGATGTGCTCCACCACATTTTGGACATACGTAAAACATGCCACCAGGTACGCGCTTTACAATATCCATAGCAACTGGTTTGTTCTTATCTTCACAAGTTGAGCAATATACAAAAAGCCTCTGATTATCTCGGACTGCAGGGTTATTTTTGCTGATAGCCATGATATTATTCCTTTTTAGTTAAACATCTAATTCAAAAGTTCCTTACTCTGCGACGACATATCATCCCAGATTTTCTGTAGGGCTCCAACAATCTCATCCTTTTGCGCACCACTCGCATGCGATAACCGACAAACCATGTTGAGAAGAGCCGTCACGGTAAGAACGCCAAATTTCTCATTTCCCATGAGTTCCATGGGCATCTTTCCAAGTGCGCCCACAATAGCATCATAAATTTCCTGAACCAATGGTAGATCTTCCTTTGTAACACGAACCTCATGCGTCGTTTTGTTTTCCACAAAAACCTCCATTCCCTCTGATAAACGGACACCGCACATCTGGTTTTCCGTCAACAATATCTGGTGTATCATCTATAGCAATACATCTTTTTTTGTTGTCATACATGTCGCAAAGAAAACAGAAAGACGGTCCTTGGCATAGACTACAAGGACATTCAAAAACTTCATCTTTCCCGTTGCCCCAACCTTTCAGAAATTCTATATATTTTTTGGCTTCATTCATTATTACGGATAATCGTGGTCTCATATCCTGACTTTTGCTTCCATGAACGACCTGCGCTGCTCGATGAGACGGAAGCCAGAGCCAGAGGTTGTGTGCGGCTATCTTCTTTCCACGACTCATTTATTTTCCTTTCAGTATTATTATCAGCACAAAATTAAGTTATAACCACTAGTTTTGAACAGTGTCGTTTACTTGGGCATTCCTTTCTTGCGCAATTCTATCAATAATCTAACATAGCTACAAATTACAATGCCACATTAGTGGAGGTTAAATATGCCTTTTTGTAGAAAATGTAATGAAAAATTCCCAAATCGAACAATTATTGATGGAAAAACTCACAACCTATCTTCCAGAAAATTCTGTTTGAATTGTTCACCTTTTGGTAAACATAACACAAGTCCATCCAATCCAAGACTTTCACCAACAAAAAAGGAGAAACGAATTTGTCTATATTGTGGTAAAGATTTTGATGCTTTATTGAGTGAACTGAAACGAGGAAATGCCAAATTCTGTTCTCGAAACTGCTCTGGATATTATCGCACTACCACAAAACTTAAACCACAACCAAACAGTATTTGTGCTTTCTGTGGAGCATCATTCTACCGTAAAATCTCATCCTGTAGAAAATCACGTAGTGGACTATTATTTTGTTGCCGTATTTGTAAAGATACGGCACAACAAGTAGAAAGTGGTTTTATAGCAATACAACCATCTCATTATGGAAATGGTAATTCTGACTATAGAACAAAAGCCCTTAGAAATTTGGAACTCCAATGTATAAGATGTGGCTACAAAAACATCCAGAAATTCTAGAAGTACATCATAAAGATAATAACCACAAAAATAACAATCTCGAGAATCTTGAATTCCTATGTCCCACATGCCATGAAGAACATCATTTTCTCACCAAAACAGGAAAATGGAATACGAAACACAAAATAGAACTAATAGAACATAATTCCACAATCCCTCAAATAGAAAATTAAATTGCCGATTTTTCAACCAAGAAAGCGTCGTACATTATATGGTAACCGGCACAACCATACAACATCTCATTGGCACTTAAATGGCCGCATACATAGCATGCGCTGTTGCGAGCCTAAGCTCCAACATTGGGCGACAGGCCAGAATTGAACTGACACCGAGTGGTTCACGGCCACCCATGCGAACCTCTACACTACTGTCGCCGTCCGCCGAACAGGAGTTGCGCCTGTGTTTTTCGCTCATCGGGCAAAAGTTCTTCTGTTGAACTATCGGCGGATGACATAAAAATATCAACTACAACATTTTTATATAAACATCAAAACAAACGCTCAAGTTTTGGCCAAATCTGACAATTTCTATAATGATTTGCCACAGATAGCACTACGCTTGTCTTTCCTGATAGGTAAATACGTTTTTGAAAATCAAAACTATTAGTGTTATTGTTCCAATCACATTTAACTTCTGCGCTAAAATGTGCCTTATATGGATTAAATATTTCCATTTTTACGTATTGTTTTTTTGGAATAGTGCCAATCCCCATAAATAATAGGCATAAAATAGTTACAATTATTAAGGTTGCTTTTTCCAATTTACACCATCTACAATTCCTTGTATACATCCTTTTGAAACACCATATTGCCTGGCAAGCATTGCCTGTGATACTTCTCCAGTATCCCAAAGTCTCCTTATTTCATCAACTTCTGTCCAAGTCAACTTTGCGTTGGCATATCTGATTTTATTTTTAGTTTCTTCAGTATGATGTCTACCAAACATACTGTTCTGTTCCCCGCGCCGTTGTTCACTAAGTTTTTGACATGTCTCTTGGGTATGATGTTTTCCGAGCATACTAAAATTTGGTGGTCTGTTACGCAATTTCTCTTTAATTTCTGGATTACTGAAAACTTTTTTCAATGCCTCTGATATGCGAGCCCTCGTCTCCTCAGATGGTTTTCTACCATGATTGGCATCACTTATTTTCTTCTTTGCCTCTAAAGATAGTCGACGACCAAGGGAAGCTCGACTCATTTTCTTACGAGTCTCCTGTGAAACATACCGACCCAAAACAGCTTTGCGCAATTTTTCTTTAGTTTCTTCTGTCCAATGACGCCCAAGATTACTTCCAGCTGTTGGATTAACATTATATAAATTAACCATTCCATAACCATCTATAAATCTCTGTTCGGCTGTAATTAATTCAGATGGTTCGACTCTTTCCAATAGAGAAAATTTGAAATGGTCTTCTCCATACTTATTCCAAGCATTTTGAAGATATCTGGAATGATGGCAATTTCTACGCAGTTTTCTTAAATGTTCACACCGTCTTTTTTCGAAATCAATAGCACTTCCTATATACATCTTGCCATTATTGATATTTATTATGCCATAAATTCCAGAAGTCATGTTTTCCTCTCTGGTCCAAATATTACTGCTCAAACTTAATCTTCAAAGCCTCTACAACTGTAGCTGGAACTAGTTTGGATACGTCTCCTCCAAAAAGGGCAACCTCTCTCACGAGACTCGAACTGGTATACAAATGATCTTTGCCCGTCATAAGATGGACAAATTCGAGCCCAGGGCTCATATCCCTATTAGCCATGGCAAACTGGAACTCAAATTCGAAATCTGCTACCGCTCTAAGTCCACGAACAATTACCGACGACTTTTGACTCTTTGCATAATCTGTAAGCAAACCCTCAAACAAACCAACGCTCACCTTATATGGATCATCCAACTTTGTATCAAAGAGGGAGTGACAAATAAGCTTGACGCGTTCATCTTGCGAGAAAAGACACGTTTTACGGGGATTATGAGCTACTGCCACAACAACGTGGTCAAAAAGCCCCATAGCTCTACGTATTACGTCAATATGACCATTGGTTATTGGATCAAACGACCCAGGATAAATAACTTTCATGCTATTCATCATCTCTGTATATTTTACATTTAACGCGTCCACCAAAACCTTCTTTAACGCGTTTCTTTGCTCCTTCTGCCCCACGCATAGTAGCAAAGCCGAAATTAAGATCTCGCTCATCACTCATAAGACAAAATCCACTTCCTTGCTCTGGACGACCAACAAGCCTAACAATACGCTTATCTTTTTCCATGCTCATATACCAGCTTTTATATGTAACAACAAGACAGAAACCGATTTTAATCTTTGTTCGCTTGGCCATCTTTATTCTCACTTTCATTATAGAGATCAACAGAAAGCTGACGAATACTCTTTTCTTCTTCTGGAGTAAGTTTATACCACCATATCTCCATCTCGTCCCGTACTGTATCAACCTCTAATGATTCACTTTTTCCATCATCCATTAACACGGCAAGTCTACGCAATAGTTTCTCTGTCTCCATATAAGCTTTGCTTTTTTCCATATCTACTTTCCGCAACTCCTACACATGTCGTACATTTCTGTAAAACCTTGAATCTTTTCTGTCTTTTTACCACACCAAAAACACTCCGAACGACCGTTATTATTTCGTGGAATTGGCATCGTGCGTGGTCGCCAAAGACCAGCAATTGCATAGGCGCCCACGGACAGATCTACACATGGTTCAACTCGCCATACAACCAGAGATGCTCCTAGCCTATGGGCAGCGTCAAGGACCTCATTGCGCACATCTTCTTCGCTGTCGCCTGTCCACATCATTTCATGGACAGCACCATTTTTCGATATCGGACGCCAATTCATACTTGAATCAAGCGTCTCACCATCTTCGCGCAGGACCATAAGTTCCCCAGACGCCAAAACCTTTTCCTTTGTCTCCATAATGTCTCCTAGTAATTCGCCCCATATCTAGAGTTCTAATTTACCTACCACATTTTGTACAAATGTCATAAACATTGGTTACAATACCAGGTACTCTTTTTGTTGGAGCGCCACACCAGAAACAGGTTTTTCTGCCATCATTATTACGAGGACAAAAAGAATCATATACTTTATACATTCTTACCCAGGACCAAGCAGGATGTCTGGGAACATGGGAACCAACCATAGTTGGTCCAACTTGCCATACTACAAAATCAGCTTCCATATCTGAAGCACATTTTAGCACATTGTCCCGCAACTGAGTAATATTAGATTCTCCCCAAAACAGCATTCGCATAACTGTGCCACAAGACACAGGTTCCCATACCAACTTGCGCATGGAACCATCTTTTGTGTGTGGATATCGAAGCATTAACCCATCTTCTGGAGCTATAAACGACTCCATAGGTGTCAATGTTACTTCTCTTAACAATTCTTTCCCCCATGCTTAAAAGGGCGCTTTTCATTCTTCTTCATCTTGTCGGCAATTTCCGCCTCGATATCAATTCCTAGCGAAGCAGACAGATTCAGGAGCCGAATAACAGTGTCAGCAATCTCGACACGGAATTTGGGATAATGCTCCATTCGCACTACATCATAATTTAATGGATGTTGTTCTGATGTAACTATACGTTTGCGCACATTCTCTAGGCGCTGGCGTTCAGCATCACCGAGTTCTCGGTACTCCTCCATTGCCTCGGCAAGTTCTGTAACAACTAACATTAACTTCTCTGGCACATTCCACCAATTGGTCTCCCAACCTTTAGATTCGCTCCACTCGGCAATCCTATTTGCCAGATAGTTTAGGGAACCTCCACAGCAATCCCATCTATTGTCGAGCTCCTTCTTATCTTGGTCCGATAATTCATTCCATACACTATCCATTTCGTCCAAAATTGAGTCTTCTTCATGACATACTTTATCGCATTCATAAAGCTGCCACTTGTCACGCACGCGAACTAACTCCTGCTTCAAAAATATATATCTTTCAAGCGCCAGTATTGGATTTTCAACTTTATCTCGTATCCTATAGAGTACTGTGACCGCCTCATGACAATCGCGATCTTGGTCAAAAACAGCATCTCTCATAGTTTCAAAAGCAACAACCTTGTCTAAAATATCCTCTGGAATCTGAGCTAAAACTTCGGCAATGCTAGGCTTGAATAGAGAAGGATGTCCATAATCATGATATGTCCTGATCGACCTCAGAATTACAAGATCTTCTGCTTCTCCGTCTGGTTTTGGATCCCACAAAAAAGCAATATGACGTGGATCAACGGATTTTATATAACTAAGTTTTCCACCAAAACTAAGAACAGGGCGGATCCGCAGAAGCAATTCTTGTAGTTTTTCATCAGTGATCTTTGGGATTTCAAACATTGTTCATCTCCAACGAACTTCCAAATAAATTGTGGAATATCCTGGCTCAAGCTCATCCCACAAATTGAGATACGGCAATTCGTTATGCCTTATAACCTTTGCTTCTAGACCTTGAGAACGCAACCATGTAGCTACTTGTTCCATAATGGCTTCGTCTTTGTCTGGATCTCCAGTTGTACCAAAACAACCTGTTCCACAAGGCGTGCCCGTCGTCATATGTGCGGTATATGTAGAGCATCCAGACCTGGCTCGCCAGCGTAGTTCCGACTTCAAACTATCGCATACTTGTTCAAAAGTCGGAATTCTGGATATGATCTTTTCAGAAAACGTCCATCTGGAGTAGAGATCCATAAGTTCATCATGAAGAGTTCGATCAGACATCGCTCTGTTTCCTCTGATTAATATGATCGCGGTCACGCTTTTTTAGGTAAGAAAAGGGCATCCGTCCATAAATAGCCCGTACAGACCAACCTTTGGTCCATTCACCCTTTCCGTCTTTGAGCCGAACTATGGCGCTAATGCTGGCAATTTCCTCAGGAATCCAGGAAACCATTACCTCATACCCATTCTCAACTGGTCGAACAAGCTCACATTGCCTATAGAAACTTTCGTGCTTCGACATGATTATTCCCCATCCACCAAATCTGGACCGTGCCCATCCAAAAAAGCCTTGAGTATAAGATGCCTTTCGCCATTAACCCATTCCTCGTGACAAAGGTGACCTGGTTCAATTGTTATCTCACCAATCTTCTCCTCACAGAAAAGTTCCTTTCCGTCCTTACCTCTAAACAACCAAACCTCAAGCTTTCCACACATCTTAGCCATATTCCTAACGGGTATATAACAATCCAAGGCTGGCATGGATTTTCCAGGCTCTGGTTCTGTAAACCCCCAACCGCAGGACCCAGAAGCTCCAATTATCTCACCATCGCGCCTCAAGCGATGCCAAGCATTTTCACTCATTCCTTCTCCTTGTTGTTATAGAATACGAACACACCCTACAGTCCTAGCAATAAAACTCTCAAGTCTCTTATTTGTATCAACAATTTCAGACTTCAGCTTTTCATTCTCAGCTCTAAGTCTGTCGTTATCAAATGCTAAATCATTAGCTTGACGCTGTACATCATCAAGCTCATCATCAAGCTGACTAATTTCATCCAACTTGTTATCCATACGTTTTGATGCTTCTCTAACCTCGCGCTCATATTCATAAATCCATGAGCGTATTAAATCCCCAAGTGTAGACGTCTCATTACAATTCCCGAAACGAGACGCAGCCTCATTCATCTGATCCAATAAATTCATTTCGGTCTCCAATTATATCAAAACTTCCAACGCGTCAAGATAAAAACATCAAAGTTTAAAACCGGAATGAATTAGCAATTTAACATCAGTGATGTCAAAAGGCTCACCTTTTTCTTTTTTGAGCGAGTTTTTGTCATCAAGGAATTTATCAAGCCAGATGGCAGGTTTATCATTTTGGGAAATATTGACATAAACACCGTGTGCCTTCTTTACTTTCTTTAAATCCTTGCCATCGAGATCAAGTAAATAAATTGATGTGCTCTCAGGAATTACCTCAAAAACAATCATAACTCTCATCAGGCTGCCCCTTTAATAAATAGAGCTCTAGGATATCCTTTTAAACTCCTTGCCAAACGCATACTACGTTTAATTGTCTTTACAGATACAAAACGCTGTGTTGCTCGACGGTCAAAATTGACAACTTTGTAACTTGCCTCACCAGCCTGATTTAGTTTCTCCGTAATCAAGAACCAATGAAAACCTCCCATTGGTTCTGAAACACTTCCTAGAATTACGGCACCACCATGCTTCAAATGAGCGTCAATGTCACCTAACTTCACCTTAGGTTTTGCCTTCTTAACAAAGAGAGGAGCAAACAATCTGGCTATCTTAACTGCACGAAATAAATCACTAAAACTTGTTCCTTCTACTTTTCTTGTACGACAAATTAAACGCCAAGATGGTAACATAGCATATGATGTAGTTTTTGTAACTCCCGTCCATTTTATAGCATTCATTAGCGCCACTGGTCCACAAGAATAGTTATCTCTTTGTCTAATATACCTTGGCATCATATCCCCTTTCTCAACATTGCTGCCAAAACAAAAGAATGTCCCATCGTCATGGTTGGACAATTTAAAACATCCTCCAAAGACATTCCTTTTTTCTCATTATCATAACCGTCAAAATCCCAAAGAAATATATTGGCACCATTACAGTAAAGATCACGCAATTTATTATATACAACAGTGTTTAAAACAGCAGTGTAATACAATGGAGCATATACTTTCTTACGAGCTTCAATATATGATAGCTTTTCTCCATCCCACCAAGTATATTCTGGTATAGTTCCTTTGCCCATAGGGTATCGTTCTGCTCTGTGTGAATTCCAGCCAGCTTTAGCCCATTGCCAATATTCTTCAGTTGGATTCCCATTTGAATCTGTATGACATTTATACACTTTAGCAAATTGCCATGCATTCTCAACATTTTGTGCAATCTGCCCACCATAGAGTTCGCACGGACCAAGAATAAATGGGCTAAACCCCCGACCCCAATCTTTAGATTGCGATGTAGTATTAATAAAAATGGCGCCATCTGGTAATGGACTACGATCTTTTGGACCAATAATAGTCACCGGCATGGTTTTCCGCTCCCAATCCATTCATTATATAAACGCTCATCTACCATATAAACCATTTCTTCTGGACGCCCATCTTCATATGCGAAATTATCAATACCACTCCAAGTAACTGCCCTTCTACGACCCCCAACTTTAAGGGTATGTCCATCACCTTCTGCGTCAGCCCAAATACCAGAATAATTTTCGGCAGACATGACCCATCTAACGATCATATCATGTTCACTCTTGTGTACTATAATTAGTTTTTCCATGCGGGCCGGTAAGGAATCGGACCTTCTCGACGTCGATTTTGGAGACCGACCGGCTACCTTAGCCTCCGACCCATTCGCCTTTTGGCGAATTAATATCAAATTTCAACTTCAGACTCTGTACCATGCCCATATAACTTACCGCCACACACCATTCCTCGCTGTTCATTTAAAACCTCATCCATTGGCAATACTGGATCCAAACCCAGAGTTTGGCGTTTAACAAGGCGATCATACAACACCATGTAAACAGCAGCCGACAGATTTACGCAATGATGAGTGGGGATAACAACAAACCTATGACAATGCCTTAGATGAACTTGCGGAATACTTCCATCTTCAGGACCAAATACATATACAGCATTTTCTGGATGAACAAACTGTGGCAATAGTTCAGAATTTGGGCGAAGCTCTACCGCTACAGGAATAGCACCACTAAAAGCATCAAATGGATAATCAAACTGGCGCAACTCCACATCTTTGTATCCCTTAAGTCTCTCTTCTCTAGGCAGTCTGCGCTTTTTCTCCAACTCCATGGCGACTCTCTCTCCAGTATACCATACTTGTCGCACACCAAAACAAGAAGCTGCTCTAACCGCCGCTCCTACATTATGTGGAAATTTGGGATTTATAAGAATTATTGAAGGAACTACTCCGACCTTTGTATTTGTCTTACCATAAATAGCTGAGTCCATTACACAACCCTTAAATGTGGAAAATCTTTTCTGTTGACCTGCTTTATATATGTTTTATAAAAATGATCCATGCGTCTTTCATGTCTCATAGCAGCTGCTAGAGCTTTTTCTTTGGTAGAAAATAGAACCTTAGAACGACTATTACAATAAGTATCATCTTCACACCAAGAACAGCACCTATCCTGACCACAATACCAAATAAAGAAAGTACGCTTTTTTTTCATTTTTATTCCTTTCACTTCATACAAAGAGCGCCTTCTCTGATCCAGGAATACGCAACGGTTCCATCCTGGAAAACTACCAACTGCCGCACGAAATCCGCATCTGGATCATGACGCGATACATAATCGGTTATGCGCAAAATAGCCCCATCCCAGTCATAGACTCCTCCTCCCCATACGTGCCCATGACATAATTTGGCATTCCTCTTAAGCCACAATCTTATACCCATCAAACCAAACCTAGATGGAGTGAACTCATTTCTCGTTCCATCTGGATTTCCGACAGGCCATGAGGTAATATTGTCGCATCCAAGCAAACGTAGTTCGCGTATAGCAGACTCATACATCTTGGCGTTATCTATACCTCCTTTACGTAGGAGTAATGTACAACGCAAACCAACATGTCGATTTATATTTCGAAATATATCCTCAAGCTTAGGATATGTTTTAAGACCATATGCGGCAGCCTGTCCCCATCTTTCTGGGTGGTGAATTGAAACAGCTACATTAGTGAGTCCAAGATGTTTCCAAAGAGGCAGCCATTTATCAGCAAATTCCCTGTCGCCAAAAAGTATCCCGTTTGTAAATAGGTTTACATTCGGAAAAAATGCCCCATTTTTTGCGCATGAATTATATATCTCCAGAGCCTCAGTTACCTCCTCCGGATCACATGTTGGTTCACCGCTCCCAGTTAAAGATAACGACCATCCACCATAACGTGCGGATAACCTAATTGCCGCACCAAAATTGCGTTTCCATGCCTCATATGTTTTTGACTCAGCAGCCTGCTGTCGTAAATACTTTCCAGCACAGAAGGCGCAGTTACCATTACATGCTCCATTTCCAACAAGAACGGACACGCTGTATATCTTTTCGATACATGCCATCTCACTCTCCAGATTGAGCTGTTACGTCACTAACTGTAGCCACAACGCATCCATCAGAGTTATACAGTTCACCGCGTATACTATGAGCAATAATTACAACATCAGAAAAAAGGGCGTGCGTACCATCATTAAACACAATATGAAGGTCTGTGCCTTCAAGCCACAAATGTTTCACTTTCTTGATATTGTCCATTACTCTACCTTTATGACTTTGCCATATATAATCCCCGTCCAACCGTTGGTTCGACCGCGATTATTCTTAATCAAAAACATGCGCCGTTTTTTAGCAAGCGCAATCCCTGCCACAAGGTGAAGAAAAATCCTACCCTTAACCTTTGCTAGCACAATGTCCCCATTTACTATGTCTTCTGGCAAACATGGGGCAACCGTAACCAATTGACCACTCTTAATTAATCCACGCATTGAATTGCCCTTTGGGCAAATTTGAACAGTATTGCCAGCCTTAAGACCCTCAATTGCCTCATCCGCCCAGCCTTTGCGTTTTGTCTTTACTTTATTTTCTCGTTCCCAACAACAATCTACGCAACAACATGAACGTTTGTCATGTCCCATCTTTTGTCTCCCTTACTCTATACACCCGCTGGCGCCTGGGGCTGATTTATACTACAGTGTGTGCTAATCAAATGGCATTGCCTAATAAATTCATCCTTATTAATAGTATACTTCATAGTATTACATGTATGACAACAGGATACACAGTTACCTTCAATATAACCAAGGTTATTATCTATGCGATCAATTCCATTAAATTTTTTTCTAGTTTGACCACAATAATAACAGTTTGAAGATATCAGCGCAAAAAATTGATCATTGGACAAAGTAAAAATCAACTTGCGCCCTTTGGCATCTCCCTTGTACTTTTTGAATATTTTTAGCGGATCAAGGTAAATAGAACAATTTTTACAGATTGCCCCCTCACTACTACGCATTTGTACGCGTCTAAGCTTACCACAAATAGAACAAAATTCAGAATGTGTTTTTTGGTTACAATTACTACATATCGATTTTCCATCGATATCACGGGTAGCAACTTGTCTTAATTTACCGCAAATAGAACAATTCTCTACATGACAAGTTTTACATATCGGTTTTCCTTCTGGATCGCGAGTAGTAACCCATCTCAATTCACCACATATAGAACAAGGTTCTTTATTCTTCATGAAATCCTTTATATAATGGTACCGTGGCGGTCCATATGGAATAATTCAATGTGCGCGCGGCGAGAATCGAACTCGCCTCATTCCTGGGTGGAAGCCAGGTGCCATACCACTAGGCGACGCGCTCTTGATAAATGCCTTACTCTTCGTCTAACTTAGATTCCTCACGAATAAATTTCTCCAGGAACTCCGCCCTCTCACGTACAAATACTTTGTAATCTGAATTTGTGTATATTACCATTTCTTGTCCATCATTAGCATTTGTACAATTTAGGCATTCACCAATAACCATATACCTGTTGCCTGTTTTCTTATGGATAAATGTGCCGATCATTCTATCTCCTAGTACTTATATTGTTACTTTGGAACTCCCCAATAATCAACTTGACAATCCTGCCACTTCATCATTTCACTAATTGAACCGAGGAAAGTTATAGGCCAAATCTCAATAACCTCTCCCGGTTTAGTCTTCATGTGTCATTCTTCCCAATGGATAGAGATTTAGTGGTAATAGCAATTGCCTTTATTGGACCGTGCCAACCTTCTCGACGCAATAAAACAACAAATTCCTCAGATTTTTTCAAATCCATATCTGCTCCTTAGAGCTTATTTGCCCTCCATAATTTCAAGCATCTCGCGATCATCCGTCGGCTTCCAGACAACAGCTGGTATAGTTTTCTCAAGCGGAACAAAAATTCTTCCGGTTATCCAGTTCGAAATTTGTGTTCTAAATATAGCATGCCGTTCCTTTGCCAACTTAAGGAGTTTCGGAGAAAACAACATTCCAGCACGAATTGAATCTTTTACCATCTCTAATTTATTAATGTCAACTTCCGATCGTTCCCGCATAGCATCATATGCTAGAAGATCATTGATTACACTTACAATCATACTAGTGCCTCGGATGTCATATGGATCTTCTGAACACAAAATATGGGATACACATCTTTCATCTAATGGAATATACTTATCCTTAATAACATGTAATAACACATGTTCTGGTATACCTCGTTTCAACTCATCATCAGCCGGATCAGTACTTGTGGCAATTTTACGCAGCACAGCATCTGGACGCAGATGAAGAGTACAATTACCACTCAAAGAACGCTTTACGAACACATAATCTGGATTCAAAATCGTCAAACAACTCCAGTAATTCTGGTCAGTCCCAAACTCTAGATGTGGAAAAACTTCACCAAGTTTCCAATACTCCTTAGCCAAATCTAATAATTTGGAACCTGGCTTAAGCCACTCGTCCTCAGCCGGCTCAACCAAGTCAAGTCTGCGGAGAGCACTAAAACAAGAAGAGTCCTTTGGTATAATGCGAAATCTTGAGATGGAACAGATTGCATGGAATAAGACAGCATTATGTACAATAGGGTTCAATAAATAAAAACTCCTAATCCAAGAATTCAGGGTTAGCCTATCTCTAGGTACTTTACCATACAAAGAATCCATATAAACCTCCAAACAAAAAACACGCCATCAAAACACATTCGTAAGCAAAAAATGCTGGAATGGATGGCGCATCAGGTTATAGCTACGGAAAGTGTAACTGTGGAAAGTAAGAGAGTTGAACTCCTGGAGGCGTTAACCTCACTGGTTTTCAGGACCAGCACTCGGCACCGACGCGAGACGGACTTTCCAATAAGCGACCAGTCGGAATTGAACCGACGCGTCCTCCATGGCAAGGAGGCAGGCTACCATAACCTCTTGGTCGCAAAACCTGTTCCAGTGTGGGATTTGAACCCTTCGGTCAGCCGCGAACTGGAGCCGAATTGCCACCCTCGCGGGGCATCTGAAACAGGAAAACCGGTTATTTTACTCTCACAAATTTAGCTAATTGCTGGAAACCTTTTATATCTTTTGCCCCAGCATAAGTGATTCCTGACCGTAAAGCCCCAATATATCTATCTATAAGTTCATCTGAGGATTCTCCAACATCCAAATATTTAATAATACCTTCAGTACAAGTGCCCTTCTTTACACCATTTCTCCATTGTTCCTGAACTTCACGACTAGCCATCCCAGCATATATTTTCTTTCTAATACCGTCAATAAGTATCGTTTCTGCTGGACTGTCAGAACAACGAGCAAAAATGCTACCAGCCATAACAGAATTTGCTCCAGCTGCTATTGCTTTCGTAAAATCTGCAGGTTCTCTGATACTGCCATCACTAATGATGGGTAAACCTAGCTGAACAGATATGTCCTTAAATTTCGAAACAGAAGTAAATTGTTTCTCATTACAGGCGGCTGTATTTTTTGTTTTACAAGCAAGACCGTTGGCTATACCAACTTTGACAGCATCAGCAAAATCATTAACTTCAAACATCATGTCAGTATTAATTGTATTCCCTAGTACTACTTTAACACCAGAAAATTCTTTTTTTAATTTTCTCCCCATTTCAATTACAAAATCGCTATAACCATGAGCAACGTCTATAAAAATCACATTTGCTCCAGCATCAAAAAGTTTCCTGGCTAGATCAAATTGATTGTCTCCTAGACCTACTGATGCGCACACAATTGAACACTGTGCTGCTATTTGCTTTACCGAAGATACTAATCGTTCATCCGGTAAAGCCCTATGCATAACACCTAATGCTCCGAGTTTATATAATTGTATACAAAATTCGGCATCAACAACCGCAGACATGTTAGAAGCCATTATTGGAACGGCTAAAGAAATGCCCCTAAAAACTTCAGATGAAATATCCACATCTAGACGAGATCTACATATATTTTTATTCTGAAGTATAGCTACTTCATCAAAACCTAAACTAATGGGTATACGATCAGATGTCAAATTATTATCAAGAAAATACATGTGAGATGTTTTATCAAACTTAATTAAACCACTTTGTACTAGTTTGAAAGCCTGCCTCTGTAAACTTCCATGTATTTTTTGATGATCAGATTCATTTTCCGCTATGACAAGATTTGATATAGAATTATTCTTCTTATCTCCATCGATATGATGGACTATCTCATTGTCTAATAAATCGCGTCCAATGGATTTTTCCATAATAAGTCTATGTAGAAATACCCTCTTATCTCCCTTGTATTCCCTGAAATATCCATCAGCTAATAGCAATTTTCCTTTTCTTCTCAAAAAACCAGCGCGTTTTCTAGCACATCTCCAACAATAATCTTTGTTATCTTTATTTTTACTCCTTATGCGTCGTTTATACACATCTCTTATGACAACTTCATCTTCTGATCCACAGTCATCACAAATCCTAATCACTTTCATATGACTATGAAGTGATAGGGTAGAAATATCTATCCCATCTATAGTTTTGTCACCTTTAATACTCATTATATTTTCCTGTATATAATATATCTACCAGGGTATTTCTCTGATATCCGATCTGTCAGCACCATAAGAAACAAACTTGACACGGACCGAAGCCTCATGCATCATATGTAATAAATCAGACAGACCAAAAACCTGACGAAATTTGCCCTCAAAATATACTACCAAAGGGTATTTGACAACATCTGTTTTCGTCAAGGCAACAAAATCAACACCGTTTACCTTAGCCGCTCTCTTTGCCTCATCAAGGTCAAGATACCCAATCCTTCTTGGGCGCCCAGTTGTTGAGCCATATTCATTTCCTCTAGTTCTATATTCTTCGGCTTCAAGATCAGGCATTTCTAGAAAAGGTCCTTTTCCTACCCTTGTGGAATAGGGTTTACAGACTCCGCACACAATATTTATTTGTTTGGGAGACAGACCAGTATAAGCACAAATGCCACCCGTAGTACATGATGAGGATGTCACATATGGATAAGTTCCATGCCATAGATCCAATCCAAAAGCTTGTGCTCCCTCAACAATTACCCGCTCCTTATGAACAACTGAATAAAGAAAATCGACAGTATCACAAAGATGACGCTGGATAAATGGGTATTTATCAACAAGGTCTCCCACGGTCTGTCCAATTCTGGTAACTCTATCTTCCATACATGGACCAATTCCTCGACAAGTTGTACCGATGCGCGAACCAGTAGCTTTGTCTCGTTCCTTGTGTTCTGGAAGAACTGCTGGACAGCGCGGATCTACCATTACCTTACTTCCATTGGCAAGAAACATACCGATTTCCGATTCCAGTTCCGCGAGATCAATAAGAACGCCTGGAGAAAGTACGGAAACTGTTCCCTCACGCAAAACTGTCGCAGGTAGGTGGTGAAGTACCGACTTTTTGCCATTGGCAACTACTGTATGCCCAGCATTTGCCCCACCATTACTCCTTACGCCAATCCTAATATTCCACAAATGAATCAAATGATCCGCGACACGACTCTTGGCTTCGTCGCCATATTGTAGCCCAACAACCGCTATAACTGACATGGCTTTCCTTTCATACTACTTCTTCGGTCTATCAAATCTGATGACTAATTCACCTTTGCCAGAAAATCCTTCATCACCAACTTCTTTATGTCTAACTTCTGTTTTGATACGCACCTCATACTCGATTCCCTTGGTGCGATACTCGTACATACTAGAAGTAAGTGAAGAGACCAATGTCAGCATCTCTTCTTCAGTAATATACAAACGCATCTCAACATGCGGTAGTTCCTGATCAAGAGCTTTTGCTGGATAGACAACAGTTTCTGTCTTCATGGCTACACCTTGGGTTCAAAAACTTTGTGTTTGAAATATGGGCACCGTTTCGCAATTACACACAAGATTTCTTTAAGGACAAGTGACTGAAGCAATGGAATATCTTCGAATTCAGTATGAGTCCAAAGATGATCAAATTCCTCAATAAATCTGGCAGCTCTTGCCTGAATAGCACATTTTTCATTACTAGTACACAATTCACAAATACGACAATAGCATCTTTTATCTTGGCAAGGATAAATTGGATCTCTAACCCCATTTAAGCTGTCACCACATACTCCAATTGGTCCATTACCATTTTCATCATCCTTATATGCTATTTCTTCTTCTAAACTAGTAAACTTTAGAAAATCTGGACATTGATCGCATTCCCAATCGGTAACATAACGACAACCTTGCCAATTTTGAAGCCTTTCCTGTGATGTAAGTTTCCTCATTCATTTCTCACTTCTAAAAAACTGGACATTATTTTACTTCCAAGGGCTTCACCAAAACTGACCATCTATCTGTCACAAGGTCAAATGGTGAAATATACCACATGTCGATTTTGTAATCGGCATAATTAACTATCCTTTTCTGGAAATATACCTTCACAAAGGATTCATCAGTTGACCGAAATTCCCAATAATAACAGCGCCTTTTTGGATCTGGTTGGAGCCAATGAAGCCGCCAAAGCTGATCTTTGGGAATTTCCAGGCTGTCGTGGACAATTTGGTCTTCACTAAACTCGACATACGGACCACGGTCCCCTATAACAACCCGTTCATATCCCTTTGCAACAATGAGATTACTTTTGGTATAAAAACTCACCAACTCGCCTTCAGGTGGAAACTCGGGCAAAATCAGTCGTTGCCTGTAACCTTCCCTTATATCATCGCTAGATTTGGGCATCGCTAACACACCAAAACAAATTTTTATGAGGATATTCGCAATTAAAACCTATTTCGAATAGACCTTCGCGTTCCTCTGTGGATGTGATACAAAGAAGAAACGTCTGTGATGTAAAATCTACACTATGAGACATATGTAGACTATCTGGCATCTTATTTATATCTATATTGGCATATCTACCAACAATAAAGTGTATAGCATCAATTTCTGATATCCCTAGAGCCGTTTGAACACGATATATTGCCACCTTTGGAATTCTTAGAATTACGCCCCAAAAAGGCTTGCGAATAATCCTATCTAGTTTGGACAATTTGTCCTCCATCGGTTCTTTACTCATTCACCACCTCGTGGTAATTGCTTCTAGCCTACCAATAAGCGTGGCAAGCCTTAGCCTAAGATGGATGTTTGATTCCATCAAATTTTGTAAAGCCTTGGGATCGCCATAGTTTAGAAGAACTCTGTTACCAGATTCTACAGCATCCTTGTACACGGACTCAACATATTCCCTAAGTGCCGCAATTTCTTTTCTATTTATCCACATAATTATCCTTGAAGCGGGAATCAGAATCGAACTGATGTATCCAGGTTATGAGCCTGGAACCTGACCACTAGGCTATCCCGCAGTTGCAGGACCAGGAGTTAAACCTGGAACTCTGGGACTTGGGCCCAGTATGATGTCGTTTCACCATCCTGCGAAAAAACTTTATCGTACTACATTTTCTCTTCCTAACTTTGTTAACTTAGCAGCCCAATCAGTCTTGTGGAATCTGATCATTTTGTAATCCAGCAACTCCAACCAACAACGTCTAATGGTACAAACTGTGGCTCTTAACTCCTTGGCTAGTTCAAAATCATTTATCCATTTTGAACAATCATATTTACTCATGACATTCAATACCCGCTCTTTATTTATTCTACCTCGTTTAGGACGTCTCCTTTTTGCCACTTTACGTTTGCGTATTATCTCTTGAATTACTCTAATACAATAATCAAAATTTACCGAGGCAACACGACTAATACCATCAATAGCTTCCAAAGCATCCAAATCGGAGATAGGGTTCTTAATCTTTTCGATCAGTGACCTCATGATTAAACCTTTCACAATTACAACAAAGAGAACACCTTTTACACATATTACAGAAATCATGAGCGGCTAAACAGCAATGCGCACAAACTCTCCTAGTAAGAATCCAGACAAGCAATTTCAAAAATGCGATAAATGCCAGAATGAAACCAACCGTGCCAAACAAATATACAAGCGAAAAACCCAACGATATCCTTAGAGATTCTCCCACACTATGTGTAATATTAATCATCCCTGTTTACCTCCTTGCGAAGCTTTAAAGTTTCAGCATAAAATTCAACTAAAATCTTTGCTTCCTCAGGAGTATCTGCCCTCTTTTTGTCTAAAAAAGCAAGAAATTCGACAACAGCTTTGCGCATCCACTTAAGGCGATAATAATTGTCGTTAGCTATCTCAGAATTGCGCTGATTTGCCATCTCATCATTGACACTCATTATTAGTCCCTCAAATATTTATTACAAAGAATATTAAGTGATTCTCTAGCAGTAGCTAGTGCTTTATCCAATTCTTTTAATACAATCGCTTCGCTTGAGAAACCTCTGGAAAACACATCTAATGCCTTTTGGACATCGGGACACCATCTCAGCATATCAAACGCTTTATATTTTCCAGCCATATCCATGTCACATATCCAATATGTTAATACCTTATCTACAATTGGTTGTCCGATACGATATTTTGGCCACTCAACCCCATCATCTTTCATATCTTCCTCCAAAAGCTAGCTGGCAGAATCGAACTGCAAAAGGCGCTGTACAAGGGCGCTGAGGAGCCTTTCCCCAACAGCTAGCAATCCTTTTTTCTATCTACTCTTATTAATGCATGACAATTAGCGCAGAGTATACTCAAATTCTCAAAACTGTTGTTCTTAGAATTTTGATCATTATGATGTAGCTCTAGAGGAGCTGGTTGTCCGCACCAGACTGTTAATCCGCACATCTCGCATCGTTTTTCTTTGAGACCGCTGTGCCATAACTTTTCTTTCAGTTTAGTTGTAGAGATATATGGTCCATTCAGGACAAGATATTTATCTAGACGTCTAGCAATCTGTTGCGGAAACCTTTGTTCTTTATTCCAAGTTTTACCTCGAAAATGACTTGAATCAAAACCAAGTTTATTGGCAAGTCTCTGAATATGAACATAGGTTCCACCGGCTGCGCATAGTCCGAGTTTACGAATAACGGAGCCCCAAGAAAAAGAGTTTCTAATAGCTTCTGCCAGTTCTTGATCTGTATAACGTCTTATTCTCATGCCATATTACCTAATGCCCCTAATCGGATTCGAACCGATACTGTCCAGTTTTTGAAACTGGTGCCTATACCTGTTTGGCTACAGGGGCAATAATACAGAGGGAGGGAATCGAACCCTCACGTCCGAGGACACAGGATTTTAAGTCCTACGCGTCTACCTGTTTCGCCACCCCTGCATCTTATTATTTCTCATTCAGTCTTATGTCTATCCCGCGCATGGACAGACCATCAATCATCCTCTTAAAAAATACATCATTACTACCAAGTAGTTCGGGCGGAACAACACCAAGCTGTACAAGCTCGCCCTTAGCCAGCATTCTGGCAATAATAGCACAAGGAAAACCTGTAGTGCGCGCCATAGATGAAAAACCTGTCAGTGGATCATATTCATCATATAGGTCCCATACATATGACTTCTTAATTCCTCCGTTTGTCCCCTCAACTATGACACGCATAACTGTAAAATCTTCTTCGTCCTTGGGCATTTTCCAAGCATCAAAAAGCAATTTTGTAGTAACATCAAAAGGTCTAATATTCTGTCCACCAATGTTAATTGAATCAGTCGAAAAAAATCCAGTTTCCCTGAGCATCCGCATTTTTTCCGCATGACCAGGAAAGCGTAATGTTTTCTCTTTCATAAAAGGAGCATTGAGATTATCTCCTATTGAACGAAGTCCGTCCGTATTAAATGCTTCTAATGTTCCAACCCCTGGTAGATCTATAAGTTCTACATCAGTCAATGCAGGCTTATTAACCCATTGACCTCCTTCAATCCACCTAGCTGGACGCGTATATTCTTCTATTACATCAGCAGGAGAAAAAACAATCCGATACTCAAATGGCCACACTCGCCTCTTTGGAAGACCACCGACAAGTATAAGCATACGCTCAACATGGTCTAGCATATGTGTCGCTCGACCACAAAACAGATTCGATAAACCTGGTGCGACACCACAATCAACAATTGCTGTAACACCATTCTGTTTTGCTAACCCATCAAGCTCCATAGCATTCTCTGGCATGAAGGAAATGTCGGCAAAAGATTTTCTAGCTTCAATAACTGTACGCAATGTACGATAGCCAAGAAAACCTGGCATAGCGCCAATAACAACATCTGCGTTTTTGATCACATCACGAAGAACATCCTGATCTGAAAGATCATCACAAATAGTGTCCAAGCTACAATAAACCGTGGGCTCCAAAACTAATGTAATATCCTGTTTCAGCTTATGTAATGCGCTAGCATTACAATCGGCAACAGTTACATTCATACCCTTATCACGGATAAGGTCCAATGCCATAATCCTACCAACTAAACCTGCGCCGAGAACAGTTATGTTTGGCATTTACTATCTCCCACATTTTGTACAAATATCATACATACTTGTTATTCCAAGTACTCTTTTTGTCATTGCCCCGCACCAGAAACATTCCGCACGCCCATCGTTGTTTTTTGGTTCTAATTTTGGTTCTTGAGTCGATATTTCCTGAAACCTATATCTCTCATAACCTCCGTCTACTTGTCCAAAACGTCTATTATCTTTGCGGTCCCATACAACCCATATAAAACCACTAAATGAATTCCAACGGTCAGGAAAATACTTCTTACCATCTACCACAGTAGCTCTAGTACCAAGCTGTGCAGACAGGCTAGCACAATCTATAAGTTCCTGGAGGCAATTGTATTAATGGCTCACCGCTCGGCATAAAATAATAGTTTATGAAATTCATCTAAACTCCAAAGATCATTGTATTGTACGTTATATGGTTATAGGAACATTTTATAATACCATATGATACATTAAGCATGCACTGATATGGCGCGTTCCGCCAGATCAGAGAGAAAAACAATTACCTTGTCCGTCTCCGACTTCTTCAAAGGTTTTGCTTTGTAGAATGTAACTTTATATCCACCAAACGTCCCATTGTTCTGAATCAGAATGTCATAATGATCTAGCCGCCTTGGTTGTCTCCTCGGCACACCAATAGAAAACGAATACAAAGGATGACCTGTTGTGAACTCGATAATTTCAGACATTATCTGTGCTCCAACTTCTAACAGTTTCGCCTCACCATCTTCCATGTCGATTACGCCAAGTGTCCACCTAGTTTGTGGACGACTATCAGCACAATTTTCACAGCCGTGACCAGAACAAGAAGTGCGCCTAAAACGACCATCGTCATTGACCCAATGGACTTCACTATCTCCTAACCTAGCAAAAACCCTAACTGTCTTTGACGAACTCCTACCAATCGTAAGCCGTTTTATATCATTCATAATCTTCCCCTTATACCCCTGGTAGGATTTGAACCTACAATTTCTCGGTTCGTAGCCGAATGTCCTGATCCGTTAGACGACAGGGGCGTACAACTATTATCTTTTCCCAATTAACCAGTCTATCTGTTCATCGGTGATACTTACGCCAGTAGAAACTTCAAAAATATCAAAACAACCCCAAGCCAACGAATTGAAGAAAAGGCTCTGAGCCTCTCCGTGCTTTAATTCGCTTTCCTCATCTAGCCAGCTGAAAATATCCTGAAAAGAATGCGCACTTCGTTGAAGACTCTTAACTACTCCATAGCCAATTGCTGAGTACCATTCTTTTATGAGCCTTTTTTGTTTCGGATTCAATTCATTCTTGCGCATCCGTAGGAGCGTCACTTTTGCTGGTTTCTTCCACTCTTCTCCAAACTCATGCCATGAACCATTTGGTAGCTCGATCCCAACTGATCCCTCACCAAACATTGAAGCAGCAATATCGAGAGCTTCAGAAAGAGTGCCGCATTCAGCGTCTGGCTTTCTACACCCTTGCCCTTGTGTCATCCAAACTTTGTACGTTGGCTCTGTAATCTCAGTAAACATATGATTACTAAAACCTGAATGCTTGGACAGCTCATCACCGCAAAAGCACATTGGATCGTCTTTCTCGCTCATTTCCACTCCACGGCAAAAGCCTTGCCAAATAGCACAGCCAAGGCATCAGTGATGCGTCCAAAAATATCCTTTAACCAAGGTCCTGGCAAAGGCTTAGATATGTACCACTCATAGTTTCCATTACATCCCCAGTTGTTCAATACAATATCAATATCACTCTTGCGTCTCAACATATTCTACCTATTTGCGAAAACTATCCCAATCAGGGCAACCCGACCAGAGTTTTATCAGCGTACGTTGATGACCATTTGGACCGAGTTTTTTAAGATTACCATGAATGTCATATTCCTTCTCAATTCCACGCTCCTGCTCAGAGGAACAGTTTTCCCCCTTAAATTCCTGTGTAAAAACTTCACCATTGTCATCAACAATAGTTATATGTATCAACACTTTCATTATTCGACCTCCGTCAAAGTTTTCACGAACATCTCGTGATCATAACCCACTATGATTAACGTCCCAGATCCTGGCTTTAGCCTACTTCCCCATTGTCCAACTTTACGAAATAGTTCAACTTCTGCCCATTCACCAATCTCTGGAGCCAGCGCACAACAAGCTGCTAATGGATCATGGAACTTCTTTCCGCCAGGATGCTTAGCTAAATATGCCTCGGTTCCCCTATGAATAAGCTCCATATGCGGTGCCTTAGCCAGGCCAATTCTAGCACTTAAACCCTTGTCGCAGAAAACACCGTGGCAAACATTCTTAGATACAAACCTACGATGTCCAATTCCCTCATATTCAAGAGCCCGTAAAGCCGCCTTTGGATCACCATTTAGATTGTAAGTTGGACAGATTTCCTTACCTCGGAACTTCTCTAGTTGCTTTTCCGTTGGTACAACACCCTCACCAGCAAATCCGCCCTGTGCCACCCATCGACCAACTTTGAACCCCAGATCCATCGCAACACCAACATTCCTCAGCGGCGCACCAGTTACCAAAGTAGTATTCTCATCACAACATCGCCTAAGTACGAAACCTCCACGATCATCTGGATCCTTGGGCGGAATTTGCCCGTAAACCTCGTAATGCCACTGTGAGACACAGTTCTTATCTCGTGTGGGATCGAAAAGCTCCAACTGGAATATACCGCCCAGGAGCTAACTGTTGACATGCCCATCTTACAAAACCTACTTGTTCTCTTGTACCCGGTGTCACTGTCACAGCCTTTAGATTAGACCTAGGATGTCCAAGCAGTAGTAGAAGCGTCAGGAAATCGTCAGGATCGCCTGTCTCCATATCCAGAACAATATCAATTTTCATTCATCCTCCGGAAATGGATCATCACCATCCCAAGGCTCCAATTGTGCGTCAAAAAGATTCACTTTCAAAACCCCTGGACGCGATAGAAGCCATTTCTCAAAATCTTCACGCCTAAAACCAAACCCGTTACGGTCATGTAGAACGACGCCGTGAATATACATACCAGTCATCTCCGTGACTGATTGTCCGTTCCTCTGGGCTCTGTCTTTCTTCTCATTAGCAATTAAGTCAGCACTGTGTCTAAAAGTATTGATTTTAATGTTAATGTCTGAAATGGACTTCCTTAGGTTATCAATTTCTTGCTTAGAATGCTGTTCTTCTTCATTCAATTCCTCGTCGGACATTTCTCTGATTTCATCAATAAAATTTTGATCTATTTTCGAAATTATTACCATCTTCTTTTACAACGCTGCGCTTTACTTTTGCTTTCTCCATGGTCGCTCCATATCGCACTTGTCACACAAAGTAAACAACCATCCGGTATTGCGCAATTTGCCTGGCTGTCCGCAGTATTCACACGTAATGGTGCTGACCTTTTCTGCTTCACCAATAAGCTTATCCATCTCGTCGGTCTCAGCTGTCATGTAAAAGCGTAAAGTTCCATACTTTTCCTTAACTTGCGCAGCTTTATATTTTGTCCGCTCCGCCTCTGGTAAAGAGGAAATTATAGCCTCAAGCTTCAGAGATAGATCCCATATTATCGGAAACCAGCCCTTCATACAATCAAACCCCCAAGCCATACAACTTTCCATTATGGAGAGGTTTCTATCAGCATATAGGTTTGGGCATTTTTGGCACAACTGTTCGTCAAGTTCCTTGTCCATGATCTATCTCTTTTTTAGCAAACCATTTGTCACCATGTCTTGTGACAATCATCTTCTCAGCAACCCAATCTGGAGGCTCACGTCGTGTCCACACCATCAGATGACTCTTGTTTTCAATATAGTATTGCCTATATGTCGCTACCGAATCACCAGCGTGTATATTACCTGTTGCTTCAGCAAATGGCGTCAGACCTATGTCAGCAATTGCTGGACAAAATAAAGCAAGTTTAGAAATCATTCCATCTGCTTCTAGCTTGTGTGTCTTACCATATCTGTGTCGATATTCGGCACATAAACCATTAACATGTTTAAGCAACCAATGATAGTTAGATATGGAGGCGACCGTCCATTTCGCACATGGGTGGTGCCGCCACCCCAAACTGCTCCAGATCCCCTCTGGAACTAATCCATTAACAGCATGAGCAACACACAATAATTGAACTGACTCCAGAATCATCTTTACCACATGTCGATCAACAAGTGATTTGGCGGAAACTACAGGATCAAAATCGACAACGAAAATGTTCACATTATCTCCTTGTCCGCCCGCCTGGATTTGAACCAGGAGTCATTCGTTTTATTATAGGGCAAAGGTATTACCAATTGATTCTCACTTATGCCAATCCTTGCCAAACTTCTTATCCAGTTCCCTAAATTTTTGAGCCGTCTCCGGATCACAAGACGACCATTGATCACATTTATTATAGTCTAAAATCGAATTGTTGCTAAGAGAGCATGTACCCATATTACTACGTCTATCGCCTTCCCAATATTTACACGATAAACATTCACCCCAACCCAGACTATGCCACATACCAGTTGTTGTTCTACAAAGTTCTCCGATAGCTTCTATATATGCCTCTTCTCTCTCAGCTGCTTCACGTTCATCTTTTTCCCAGGTCACAACAACTTTTCCACCACATCTTTCAAACTCTTCACGATGAGCGCCTTCATGCCCTTTGGGCAATTGGTACCGCATTGTGGCAGAATTGTCGCCAAAATCATCAGCTATATAGAAGTGACTGTTACACTCGCCATCGACGTCCTGAGGTTTTCCAAACATGTCACACCTCCTAGTGAGCTGTATAGGAGTTGAACCTATATTATTCCTCCTTGTAAAAGAGGTACCATTCCGTTAGGTGAACAGCCCCATATAAAACTACAGCGCCTGCCGATCCTATCCTAATCGGCAGGCATCTGCGGAGAAAAAGGAAGGATAGCCTACTTCCCGCATCGTACTCCCAAGGGGAATCGAACCCCTGTTTCCTGAGTGAAAGTCAGGTTGCCTGGCCGCTGGCAGATGGGAGCAGAAGCCGCGCTTTGTTTATCCATGCGCGCGACGCACATGGTATGGGCGATTGGCGAGGATCGCCCTTCTGTCCGCCTTTCCAAAACCCTGGCGACAAGGGTCTCGCGCCTCTGGGGCGCGGAAGAGTCAATTAACCGAATCGTCCTTTATAACCTGTGCCTTTTCTTGGAATGCTTTCCTGATCGCAGCTTTCATAACATCCATGGCATCCTGGATACGCATTCTTCCAGAGGCTACCGATTCCCTCAGCTCCTTGGCAAGCTCGCCGAGGTTTGCGTCAAAAACAAATGTCTTACCCACGGCTTCTCCTTAATCCGAAAAGTTGTAAACATCTATAGCAAGACTTATATCATATATGATTTAAGTCTTGCTCTTTTCATCATTATTAAGATTAAAAAGAGTCTCTATACCATTAAGAGCTTCGTTAACCAGGTTTGTACCTTCGCTATTATTAGATTTTATATATTCTTCTTTTAATCGCAACAATGTACGTTTACATTTTTCCAACGTATTAGTTTTATTGATCTTTTTATTTGCCATAGTCCCTCGCTTTAGGTTAACCTAAGAATACCAACAGGAGTTACCTGAAGGCTCTGCTTTATTCCATCCTTAAGAAATCTTTGGGCGGTTACGGCAATTTGTGCAGCTGTAAGGGCAAACATCGGAAGCTGTTCGCCGTCCTCACATGTTGCCTGTCCTTCTTTGCCCTCATCATCGAGAACAAAATATTCGTCCCAAACAACCCGACCAAATATTCCATCAGCAGATAGAGCTCCATGGAGGCATGGAATCTTGTGCTTCCGCACATAGTCTTGTATTGTCCTTCGAGCTTTTGCGTTATCTGTACAGTCTAGGACAAGTGCGGCACCGCCTAGGATGGCATCGGCGTTGTCTTCTGTAAGTCTATACGGAGTAGCATCAACCTTAGTCCCGAAAAGACCATTTAGAGCTTGCTGAATTGCCTTAGCCTTGTTTTGGCGCAAACCCATTTTGCTGTGGAATTGCGACTGGACGTTTTTAGTTTCAATATAATCATGGTCAACCACACGCGTAGAGTTTTTCCAGTTGCGCGCCAAAAGCGCCACATGTGAACCGAGGGCGCCAACGCCAACAATAACTACCTTGCCTTCCATGATTATTTATTACTTTCTGCCAAAAGGCGTCTTTGGTCGCAGCATAATTCGTCCAGGAAGCTCAGCTGTTGCCGCGAACCTATCAACTACGAAGTCAGTGAAATCCACATTTTCATTAGCTGGAATTCCAGCCACATAGCCTGTGCGTACGGCCTCGATTGCCATCTGCTTGATTACTTCGTCGGACGAATCATACGACACTGGGTCGTTTAGGTCCCCGTTATACCCACCAAATGTAATGTTCAGTCTAGCCATTCTAGCATTGATCTCTTCCATGTTATTCCTCCTTTTGCGACAGCCTACGCAGATCGTGGATGTCGTCCGATTTTAAGAACGGTATTCTCCGGTAATCATGTTTTCCTGGACCGCTCCAAATAAATGTTGCCACTTCACTCATAGTCACAATAGGCCACACAAGCCTTCGTCCAAGTGCGGCTTCGCACGCCGCAAACGTCGTAATATCAGTCCCAGATGGGCTTGCGGATCCATTCCAAGGATGCGTATGAGCAACTCCACCCAATCGTTCGCGATTTTCCCACAGGATATCCCACAGATTTCTAGAATCTGGTATCCAGCCTCCAGATCGACCTGGGGGGAGGTGCCAATGTATGACATTTCCATCCAAATCAAAAACTAAAGCTGTCTCAATCATATTAATCATCCCAATCGTCATCGTCACGATCGCCATCTGCATGTCTGTAGACTACCAATTTACCTGTATTCATGGCCTCTCCCACAACAGCGGGAAGGCTTTCTAGCGTGAATCGTGCATCGCCTTTTACACCAGTGTGGTGATCGGTTAAACATATTCCTGAGTCGATTACACGTAATGTATCTTTGTCTACCACGCATTCAAGACGACGGTTTCGGAATCTATACTGTACGACCATTTCCTTCTTATTACGCGATGGTCTAGCATCAAGTAGTTCGGCACCGCTTAGCCTTAGGGCAGCTTTTGCTGCCGCACCAAAATCCCTTTGTGCCAATGCGCGCCGTCCGGCTCCAGTTCCAGCATCTTTTAACGCTTGTCTGAACCGTTCTGCCTCAGCCCGTTTTTTCTCTTCTTCGAGTCTAATGCGTTCCATCTCTCGTTCGCGTTCCTCAGCAAGAATCCTCTGACGCGACACCCAACGAAAAGCTAAATCCAGAGCTGGGGTAACTCCAATTACGTGGTCGACAGATCCTCTGCGATCCTGGTAAGCCATCTGTACAGCTGCCTCAGGACCTTGTGGAAACTCCTGCCTTACATATACCAGTCCTCCGCGTGTATTGGCGGCGACAGCTCTAGCAAATCTGTCAAGACCTGGCTCGACAACGAACACTGGAATGGTCTGGTCAACTAGTTTTTCTGGATCGGGATCAATCCTTACATCATCAGGAATTAGCCTATCACCAACAACATATCCCTTGATAAGTTTATGACCATTCTCAAAATCTGGATTTGGATCAGCAGGACCCTCTAACTCTGCTTTACGACCTCCAGAGATTTTGAAAATGTACCATCCATGTTCATTGGGCAACTTTCCTTCAATCGTTAAAGTGCGCTCCCTATCATGAATTTGTCTACCTCCGGTCCATGGAAGTGTTCTTTTGTCGCCTTCTAATGCCAATAAATCCTGCCAACCCATATATTCTCCTAAACAGATTCAACCTGGTAGAACTAATTCATCATCTGACGCCACAACACATACAAGATCATATTTCGAAAGCTCACACTTGCTGCCATCGTCAAACACAACTTGGCGTACAGAATCTTTGTCACATATACTTGTAATTGTCTTGCTTTCTATGACTCTACCAAGCCATCCATATTGCGAATTACCAACAACATCTGTTTCCCAAGCAATCTTGGATCCAATATGTAATAGCAATACTTGTATCATTTTCCCTTGTTTTGGTGAACAATACCTCATTTTTTCTCCTATGGATTTACACCCGAGTGCGACTCCGAATCGAACGAAGATAGTGGGTTCCCCCACTGTTTTGCCATTAAACTATCGCACACGTCCCGTTTTACTTGGTGGACAACGCCCAAATCATTGTTTCCTATTTCAACGTTCTATTACGAAAACCTTTCTACGACTTCGCCGTCCACTTCGAATAGAAACATTTGACTTAGGAACACCAAACCACTTTGCAACAAGCTTAATTGCCTCCTTGTTAGCTTTTCCATCCACGGCTGGAGATGAAACAAATACCTTCAGGCTACCATCATCCTGTTGTACAATCCCACTCCTTGAAGCTTTTGGAGAGACAAGGACGCTAACCAGCTGTCCCACTTTTTTAACACAAGCGACAACCTTTTCTCCTTGTTTGATCACAAAACATGAATCAAACATCGCCGCATCCCTTTCTCTTCTGTTTCTTACAAGCATTAATGAAGGCTGCCCTACCCTCGCCCATTGTATTTAGTAGGGCAGCCATTTTACCACCCCGCTTTACTGCTTCCTCCTTTGTTATTTCCTTAATGTTGTTTCCTTTACACCAAGGACATACATCGACCCTGCTTGGATGTGTCCAATGAAGTTTTAGACAATCCTCACATAGGTATGGAGTTGTACAAGGTTTATATCCCTCATCTCCCGTGCTCATGCCCACACCGGCTTCTTCAGCAGATCAGTCTTGAGAACCTCCTCAACCAGGGTAACCTTTGTAGCCTTACGTACTTGAGCCACAATTGGCGTTGTAGCAATCAGATTACGAATCACACGAGTTACAGCATATGGGTCGGCAAAAATGCCTTCCTCAATCGCAAAACAGGGGATTCCAAGTCTTACTGCGGCATCCCTAACAATCGAGCCACTGCCATACTGCCCGCTTACAACCCTCAGAAGACCGAAAGCCACTGGGTTAATTCCCGATTCCTGGACAGCCACCAGTAACTGAGCTAATCCAGTATCGAGCTCATCGCCCACAAACAACATAATAGCATCCTCACCATCCTTCGGTCTACGATGAGCAAGAGCGCGAACACCTTGCGCATAACTTGTTCCACCACCAGCAAAATGTCCCCTAAAAGCCGCCTCAATACCCTTGGCAGATGGATGTTTGATCTGTACCTCACCACCCATCGTATTGAAGACGCTAACATGTAGCCTTTCAAGTGGAAATCCAACAAGGAGCTTGGACAAGTACATCTTCGCCTGTTCTATCGCACCCTGCATAGATCCGGACTTATCCACAATGGCATAAATCCTCAGGTCCTTGGTCACCTCTTCCATAGCTTTCTTGGTAGCTGTGTCGGCAGCATCCTGTAGAGCTTCCCTTGTCTCCTGAGACTTAACGCGTCGCGCAACATTCGCGGCACGCTGATTCTCAGCAGTCTCAGTTGCCCTCTTCCAGCGGTCGGATACATCCTTCACCTTAAGAAGCCCAAGCTCTTCTAAAGTTGGTGTAAGGATAATCATATCCGTATTGGAAACGGACCCCGCTTCAATAGCTGCTGCCATAACAGCTCTGGTAAGACCTACTTCGGACGGAAGCAAACCAACAATACGCTTATAGTTTGGCTTTGTCTCCACAATGCGTTCACAGATTTGCCTTTCGGTCAGACCCTTCCAACTTTCCGCTTTCTTGACCTCAGCGCCGATGGCAATCTCCCTCCGACCATCTTCGGCCTGCTTCTGCTTCCAGCGCAGGATTTCGAAGAACTTCGGCGAAGAAGGCTTGTATCCCACCCTTCGAGCAAGCTCCATTACGGATGTACGAAAACCTGCCTTGACAAGACCCTCAAGCATCTTAGGGTTGTCTTCACGATAACGCAGATACTTCTCAACTACTTTGGTATACCTACCCTTAGCTGGAGTGCGGGCTGATTTGCCAAAACCAAGTTCGCGATTAATCGCAGCCACGCCTGGAAGAGCAAGGATATCGCCAATCCTAAGAAGCAACTTCGGATCAATGTCATCCTTGGCTCGAATGAGACACATGGCCTCACCGACGTCCCTGTAGTCCTCATCATGGAAAAGGACCTTGCCATCTTCCATAATAGGTTCTCCGCATCTGCCCTGAACAAGCATGAAAGCCGCAAGCACAACCTTCATATCGCGATGTTCCTTAGAAAATGCCCAGGATGCCCACCTTGCGGCAAACTCATTATCCAGTTTATAAACATCAGCAACCTGCCTGTACATCCAAGTCGCAACCTCCGGAAAAAGACCAGGCTTTCTGTACTCAGCAACCTGCCTAGCGCCATCCATAATAGCATTGCCGTTTAGGATGCCAAGGCGAATCCTTCTTTGCTTGTTGCCGACCTTCTCAAGCCTGTAAACGACCTTCTGACCGCCTTCCTCCTTCCAAGTTACGGGTTCCCAACGCACGCCGGTCTTGGCGTTCCTGTCCACAAATAGAGCACCTGGTCTACCATGATATAGATGATCAAGATAACCTGTAAGAGTCTGAATAATTTTTTCAGCTGGACCGAGAGCTTCAATACGTTGCCTATCTGCTTGCTGATTAACTACCATTGTCGTTCTCCTTCATGTTTTTGAGCCATAGGCTCGAGTTTATTGGATTAACCCCAACTACAATGCTCTTCTTCTATACTCTCCATACCGTCGTAGTCATGGATATACCAACCCTCACAATCTTCAAATGGAATATCCACTACCTTAAGATAGGAGAAATTGCTATTTGCTTCATTACCAAGCTGTTCCACTACTTGTACCAAACGAAGATCGCAACGAAATTTCTTATCATTTTCAGAATAAATATAATAATTACACCCAAAACCAGCCTTTTTACGCCTAATAAAATCTTTGTTTTCGATATCACCCTCGTTCCCAACCGTCATTCCCAACGCTATACATGCTTCGACCGCTTTGTCCGAAAGACCAAACCCACCAAAACACTTATTAATCACAACTTTCATTGTCTTTCTCCTAACAGATTTTTCCACATCGCCAGCAAACACCACTACCACTTGGATAATATACAGCACTACATTTTGGGCATTCGCTGGGCTCACCCATTGGCACATATGGTCCATGACCCTGCCGAAGATTGAAAATAGCTGAAGCTTCCTCTGGCGTATGTGCGTCGAACTCGTAAGATGGAAATTCTGATTTCGAAATCAGACCGTGCGTTATTAGAATTAAAGAATTCTCTTCAGTAGTAAGAAGAAAACCGTCATCCTGTTTATACACTAGATATCTTGTTAACACGTTTCTCCTTACAGAGCGCCCCAGGAAGGACTCGAACCTTCAATTGCGTGTGAGCTTGTACCGGATGGCTCCTAAATCGTAGAACTCCTTAGGAGCCGAGAAGAGAAGCTAATTGCTTTTGTATCGCAGCTCCAAATGCTGTTGCCTTTTCCAATTTGGCTACTGACCCGAACTGATAAAACATATCCTCCTGAAGAAAATTGTCAAGCCTCATTTTCGGGAAACAGTCCAAGCTTCACGTTCTGGAGGTTTTTCTGCTTAGCGTCGATCTCACGCTCCAATTTCCCTAAATTTCTTCAACTTCATTACTTAGCCTCACGAAGTTTATTTCCATGGTTTCCTTGTAGTTCATATCCGATTTCTTTTGCAGCAAATCGCAACGGATCCCAATGGTGATGATTGTCACAATTGTCCCAAAGCGCTTGTATTCTTGCTGCTATAACTTCATTTGGCTCATCTATAAGTTCTACCGTAATGCGATATTTTCGCACTTCAACTATGCCATTAAAACATGATGGGCAATCCTGTTTCATGTTTTTAATGGCATACTGATGAGGCTCAGAAAAAGTTTCCATTACAATAGGTTCAAAACGGATTGCTTTTCTCTTATCTTTACGCATCATATTTCCCTTACTGGTGAAGAAGACTAAGTGCTTGTTTTCGCTCAAGATTAAGAATTTGCCCTCCTTCAAAAAGGAGTATCCAACGAACTTTTCCCTTGTCCGAAAAACCAATCAAATCAGTACCGCACGCTACCTTCCAAAACCTCTCTCCAATATTCCGTCGTACTATTTTTCCTATTCCAGGAGTTATACCAATCCAATCTTTTCGACAATGGATTCCTTCACGCTTTGCAATGCGTACTTCCCAAGATTCCAACTTCATATTGTCCTCATATCCTAAAAACTAGATTATATCTTGCCAGACTTTATTTGTTTTGATCTCTCCATGGCCATATTGAATATATCAGTTCTATCATCATCTGACAAATTACGTAGAATCTCGAACACACTATTATCAATGCCATCAAATGTTGGATCAAGTTCCAAATTTGTCCCCTTTAGCCCACTGGAGCGCACAACAATAACATCTCCATCATATATATTACAGGCACATAGGTTCATCCACCTAACCATTGGTCCACCATGTGCGTCTTTTTCCTCAAATACGACGCCCATAGTTCCGGGGATAACATCAGCAGCATATAATCTCTTGGCTGCCACGACAACATCTCCTCTCCTAAGTTTGCTTATATCCATTATTTTCCTTTCTTGTCGGGATAGCAAGATTTGAACTTGCGACCTCTCGGGCCCAGGCCGAGCGCTCTAACCAGGCTGAGCTACATCCCGCCCTTACAAAACTGACTATTCCAATGGACAACCTTCTTCAGCTAGTTGCCTATCACATTCGTATGAACAACACCACTCTCCATCATAGCATGCAGAACCAACAATACATCCCTTCGCAAATTTTGCCTCAATACCGCAGTTTGCGCATCGACCCCCTGGGTCGTCTGTCGGCCATGACGAGCGCTGCATCCATCTCCAGAATGAACGCATCTCGTCCTCCATAACCTCCGCATAACATTCTGCCTCAAAAGCTTTCTGTTCCTCTGTATATTCATGTTCAAACTGAATGCTGGTATCGGAGATTTCCCTACACATGTTGCCCCCTTTCCGCGAAAACGTCCGCGGATTTTTTTCGCTGCATCAACGCGCGATCCTTGTGACTGGGCTAGTTATGCTAGCTTTTATGTATGTTTCTCGGAACTGCGATGACGCAGCCCTGCTAACCAGGCCTTCCACATAAGTTCTATTGTTCTGTCATCCAGTGCGCAAAATGGCACTCCTGTTTGCGCATATAACCAACCGTCCATCCATGCTATAAAATCGCTGTCGTTTTTCCAATCATCCGTCATTTTTTATCCCAATACGATGCCAGCCACCACTTGGGCTCGCCGCAAAGATTTACACCATGATCTTCACAGATTTTCCTTATTTTTAGTATAACTTTATAATCAATTTCCATATCATCAATTTCAACTACACCTTTTCTACCAGTTAATAATACCTTTGCCGCTAAGGCGTATATTGGACGACCCATAGAATAATAATTTCCTACCACAAATGGAATTGGATTCCCACTTCTCCATTTCATCCTATAATGATACTGTGTATCTTCATCAATATTATCAGGTAATTTGTACCCATTAATTTTCATCCACCACTTATCAACATCCTCTCCCCAAGGGAGATTATAACCTTCCTCAAATAACCAACCATAAAACAAAACACCATCAGCGGATATTCCCATTACTTTTTCTCCTTTGTGGAGCCGTCCCGAGGTGCGCGGGAACTCTAAATTCTTCAGATTTATGTGCTACTGATTACACCACGGCTCCTTATTGGTACTATAATTTTACACTATAGTACCACAGATAATAATCTGTAACAATTGCAACTATTCTATTGTCAACGAACATACTACATTGACCCTAAGGGGAATTGAACCCCTGTTTCATGACTGAGAATCACGCGGCCTACCATTAGCCGATAGGGTCTTTTGTTTCGTTTGGACTACTTTTCCAATCTGGCATTCTAGCTATAGCCGAATCTCTTGTAGGACGAAATGCCCATATCCAACTAGCTGGCCATTCTTCGTCCTCACAAATTATTGGCTTCTCCGAAAAAGCTGTAATTACCACAAAAGCTTCTTTTGTGTCCACTAATGCAAAGAACACTTTGTTGATCGCAAGATCAACTATTACAATATTAGCGCGCTTTCCAATACTATGACGTGGATCGTTTTTATACCACATTTTATTTACCATGCTTTTCTTTGTCACATTCTTGTTCCGCTGCTGCGTGACAAATTGGACACCAGCCGCGAAAACATTTCACGGCATTCGAGGTGTATGGCCAACCGATACGACTAGCATCTCTCATAAGCTCCTCGCAAAGGTCTATCCTACCTTGCCAATAATCTGCCGATCTACCAACTCGCTCACGATTGCGCTTCAAATTTTTGGCTTCCCAAAGCAAATACGCAAAGTGCTTAGTAAGACCTTTTGTATATGGATGGTTAAGCCAATCCACCGTTTGTTGCTTGTCTCCAAAAAATCTTGCGAAAATGCCCATCCTTTTTCTCCTTTATTCCGGAGCTAGGATTCGAACCTAGATCAGCAACATCCAAGGTGTTGTGCCCTTGCCATTGGACCACTCCGGAGTGGTGCTGTCTCTCCAGCTGTCACGCCTCATACGTTGAGTTGCGCCTCCCATCAGTGTTCTCCAACACGTGAGATAACAGATTGCTGGCGTTCACAACCGAATGACCGCCCCAATTTGTTGGGCGTGTACATTTCACTACAAAAAAGATTATCTACAACAGGTTTAACTAGTCTAGATATATGTCATTAAAATAATCAACCAAATGTAATAATTTTAACAATCATGTTATCAAAATTCTATTATGTTACCTCGTATTTGGATCCAACACATACTGTCACTGATCGATTTGGGCATTCATGCGAAGGAATAAGGAATTTCCTACCATCGTCGGTGACTATAAATACCAGATCCACTTTTGTCGAATCAAAAAATTTAACCGTATTTCCTGTTTTGTTTCCGCCCTTTGTACGCATTTCGACTTGATAACTACTGCCGCTCCTCTTGTATCGAGATGTACGAACTTGTACTTTCTTGAGAGTGCCGTCGTCTATTACTAAGTCATACTCTTGACTATCAGTAAGTGGTACGCATACAGTACAACCTTGTACAGAAAACCATCCGATAGCAATCCCGAGACCAACATCTCCCTGCTTTTTGCTATTTCTTTGTTTTAGCATAACGTTATTAAATCGCAGCCTGTGCCCACAGATACACCATCAGTGCCGTAAAAGCAACAATCGCCAAAATACCAATACCGATACGCACATATGTGTACACTGGAGCCCTTAGCTGTGGAACTTCACAACATTCTTGTTCATTCTTCTTCTCAGCACATTTGCCAGAACATTCACACATTATCGCCACCTTTCAGATGTCAAGCCCAATATCATCGGGGGTTTTGATTCCGACAACTTTCTTTATACTCTCCTTCCACTTAACTTTTGGTGCTAGAACGGGATCTGACATAACTCTATCATAAAGTCTAATAATTGCTGCGTCGCTTTGAGATTCTTCCAAAGCAAGAATCATATCACTCGTATGCTGATCCATATAACCACCGGCATTTATTAAACAGCGCTGACTTAGCTTATTAGCCTTCCCAATCCAAATTGCGTCAGTTACATATGGCACTACAGTCTTAACTAGCCTAATAACATTATCGTGATTGGTATCCAGCATTGGCTCCATTGATACGCTGGTCTGCCAGCCGTTATCATGCGCCCACATGAGAGAATATAGTCTTTCAGCAAATGTGGGAGCCTTTGGCTCCCAAAAACGCAACGTACTAGGATCCATTGATCCAATTGTGAAACGAAATAAGATATTTCCCTTTACCCAAGGCATATCTCCACACAATTGTTTAATAATATACGGACTCGGCTTAGATACTACAAGAACTTTATTTCCAGCCTCCAAGAGCTTCCATAACATCTCACGACAGTACTTAAAATTACTGGTCGTAATATCGTGAGATGTTGGAAACATTACTGTTCCTTGTCTCTTTCCAAACCTTTTTGCTATCTCCCTTGGTCGTTCTATTTCCCAACTCTTTGCTGTTTCCTTGCCAAACCTAATAGCTTGTGCCTTTGCATAACAATAAAGACAACCGTTGGTACAACCATCCATACAATTTGCAGAACTAGCAGCCCATTCTCTTGTACCAGTTGGAGTTTTCTTACTACTCATCTATTTATCTTCTCTCAGTGAATTAGCTAAATTAGTCGCATATGTAAACAGTGGACCTTTACAAATTTGACGAGGATAAGGATACGTATTAATATTGCCAATTAGGTTTTCGATAACTCCAATTGGCAAATGATTTTGTATAAGATCATATAGAAACAAAACCAACGCATCGTTACACCAAGATGTGTTTTCTTTGCACGACTTCTCTAACTCCCCAATTTTCTTCTTTTTTGCCATATTAGTCTCTTTTTCTCAACCGTTCTGCCAGGTCTTTGGCATAGTTGGCTAGCCAGCCTTTTTGTGAAACGGCTTGGCTGCTTTTCAACTTCGCCCATCATATCCTCAACCATGCCTATGGTCATATGGTCGCGCATAAGCTGATATAGGAAAGACACAAGCGGATCATCGGACCCAACATTACCACTTCGCTCACGCAACGCATCCATACGATATGCTGTCTCCGTCAAAGAAACATGGCATTCCCTAAGCTCGTTATCTTGCGCCATTCTATTCCCCTTAAAAACAAAAACGCCCAAGCTTTTAACTTGGGCGCCGGTTTTGCTGTTTATTTTCCGCTTTGGTTTATGCGCCCAAGTCTCCTATTAAGTTACTACCAAAGCGGACGTTTCCATTAAAAGAATAAGAACGCTCGGGCAGAATACTGGATGGCTGATTCCACACACACGTATCCAGTAGCCCATTTTGGGCTTTCTGGAAAGCTACTTTGTGTGTTAATGAACGCATCATTTTTTATATCTCCAAAAACAGCACCAGAGGGTTTAGTTGCTTTAATGGCATACTAGACCTAGTCTGGCGCGGCGGGGAGTTTCCGATTCGAACGGAAAGCTTGTGGGCTTCACAGGAGTTGGTCGTTTACGACCGAGAAATGAAGCAGGTTATTCTGGTTTGGCTCCAGTTGGCACCCCAGGTGCCAAAACTCCCCAAAATTAGGAATGCGCGAGCGAGGAAGTCTTTTGTGTTAGCGGATGAGGGGATTGAACCCTCAACCTTCTGATTATAGGTCAGACGCTCTACCATTGAGCTGATTCGCTTGTGGACTTCTTTCCTTTGCGCATACCCGTCTGCCCGCTGGGATTCGAACCCAGATGATTTTCGCGTGTAGGTTCAGTATATTAGCTCCAAAGGAGCCGAGTAAAGGAACTAGATGCTTTTTGAAAGCTCCAAATGCTTTTGCCGCTCCAATTCGGCCACGGGCAGATAAAAAACAAACTAGCCTAATCTATCAATTTTACAGCATAATAATTAAACTAGTTAAGGAGGAACTTAGTATGCTAATTTGTCGTAACTGTAACCAACCTTTTCCCTACAGCATTATCGTAAATGGGAAAGTGCGAAACCTACAACACAGAAAATTCTGTCTCAAATGCTCTACTTTCGGGAAGCATAATACCTGCGCAGATATAAAACAAAAACTCTCTGATCAGAAAATTTGCGCTAAGTATCACAATCTTTTTAGCAAAGACGATTTCTACAAACGGGCAAACGGTAGTCCTATTTCATATTGTAGAGAATGCGCCCGAAAATGGTTCCTTGATTGGCAACATTCCATCAAAAAACAGTGCGTTGATTACAAAGGAGGCTGCTGTATCTTATGTGGATACAACAAATACTTCGGCTCGCTGGAATTTCACCACTTGGATAGGAGTCAAAAAGATTTCACCATATCAAGTCACAGAAGTCTTTCTTTCGACCAACTCAAAGAAGAACTAGATAAATGTATCCTTCTTTGTGCCAACTGTCATCGTGAGGTACATGGTGGAATTACTGAATTCCCAGCTGATTAGTATTCCGTTTATGCTTACAAATTTCTACAGAACCAAACTACTATTTTCACAAAACTACAGACTTTACATATTACAATTCGGCTACAATTTAATCTTCTTCCGTGCTCCCGGATGGACTCGAACCATCATTTGCTTGTTCGCTTGTTCCGGGTGACTCCTAAAAGTCGAGAGGTCAAGCTGGGTTGCTTTTTGTGATCAGATTTAATGTCTGTTGGCTTTTCCAGTTTGCCCACGGGAGCAAGTTCTTCCTCTCAGAAGAACAATATTATCCAAAATCCAACATGTCGACTTTTTATGTCATTATCTAGACAACATGTTGGATTTTGTAACATTTTTCCTATAACGCTATCTTACTCTACCGAACCAAACTTCTCCTTGAGCTTCTTGTACCCAAGCTTAACGAAATACACCACAACTGGACCTCCAACAAGACCGATTCCAAGACCAACCAAAAATGTCGTCACTTTTTTCTCCTCCACATTGAAATGGCGGTTACCGCCGCAGTTACTCAACAGCTCCAGCGTTTACAAGTGTTATTCTGGAAACATGAGGGGGCACGCATGCCTTGTGTCTACTTGACCTCTCAAGCTTTCTAAGAGCCATGATGACGGCTGAGTCTACAGAATCATACCCAAGCGACTCTGGCGGAACATCATTGAGAACACATCCATTCTTCTCATTTTCCCTACTTGCCCATTCTATAGATCCCATAGATTTACCTGGAAGGGTATATGTTAGGCGAGTTCCGGTAAGATTGAGAAGCTCCGATTCGTCAGTATGATTTTCTCCTCCCCATAGATCTGGAGTTGGTGATGCATCAATAACTTCCTGTGGAACACCGAGATTTGCGGCAAGCTCCCATATTTCACCTTTGAATAAACCTTCAACCCAATTACTGTCTACTTCACCATCTCCGCCCTTCTGATAAAAACGTATGAGTTCGTCTTCGTCTCTATTGCCCGTTCCTTCTCGTATACCTCCTCCAAATGCTCTATTCACAAAACGCCCCACCGGAGCGCGTAAACAACTACGCAATCCTCCAAATATTGTTCTATTACAGGGCTTTTCTACATCAGGAAATTGAATCCCAAGCCTTACAAATTCAGACGACACAGCTCTAACTATTTCCCTATAGACTCCAGATAGGTCAAGTTCAACAAGTCTAAAACCAAACCTGTCTGAAACAAGCTTTGCTAATCTAGAAGACTCTTTAGAAGAATCTATTGAACTATAGACTCCAATCACATTTTCTTTACCAAATGCTAGACAAGCTAGTGCCGCAACGACAGCGCTATCTACTCCTCCAGAAATATCAACTTCAGCTTTTGAGGTTTTAGCTTCAGAAGCCTGTTCAAGCATGGCATTTACAAGAATGCCCTTAAGAAGGTCAAAATCCCTTACAGTCATTATCCACTCCTTCCTCTTCTACGACTCCTACGAGACCGACAAGCTTTTATAGTAGCACCAAATGGACGTCTAGATACCCAAATTACAAAACGCGCAAAAGCCTCATCAGCAAGTAGGGAATCTACGGTGCTAAATTCCTCAAGTTTTTTATTACTATACATCGCGTGTATTTGACGATGACAGTCCACACATATTGCTTCGGTCTCTTTACCGCCACGACACCTTGGTATAAGATGATGGTCTGATATTAGATTCTTATCTAGAACCTGACGCCCACAAAGTGGGCATGTTGGAAAATCTGAAATTTTTTCGCCGCTGCGTTTTTTTCATTTGACATTGAAACGACCGAAGGATATTTTTTCAAGGGCACAAAAGGAAGGGAAGATGCAATAGCATAACACTATTTATATATACTATTATAATTTATTATGTGCCATAATAATATATTATCTACCTCTACGCATAATCCTACGTTCAATAATTGCTTCGGCAGAAATAGAGAATAGGACTAATGCAACCCAGAAATATCCAATAGCAAATGATAGAATGCCGAGCGAGGCACCAACAACAATCGTAATTGTAGACGATATGGTTGTTGCCTTCTCCATACCAACTGCTACCGATAAAACTGCCCTGAGGATTCTGCCTCCATCCATGGGGAAGAGTGGAAGCATATTAAAAACCCCTAGCATTGCGTTAACCGTGGCAAAAAAACAAATACCCCAAGGCGGATTACTAAATTGTTGGGAAACTAGAAAACCAAACAGTGCGAGTGCCAATGATGACGCTGGTCCAGCAAATGCTATGGGGATCTCATGTTTTTGATCGGCATCTGGCAAACCAAAAATCCTAGCTACTCCCCTAGCTACTCCACCAAACATATACAATGTTATGGACTGTGTCAAATACCCAAGCTTTTTTGCCACAAGAGCATGTGAAAATTCATGTACAAGAAGGGAAATAACCATCGTCATAATAAAGCATGTTCCCTTCCATATCCCCATTGGCAATACAAATAGTGTCCATAGTAAAAATGACCAGTTTATTAGTATTGGTATCCCAAAGGGACTAATCCCTATATACCACGTTCCTCGCATATCTTTTTGTCTTTCTGCTTATCTGTATTGTCAATAAATTCCAAAAGTTCAAGTTCTTTTTTCAAAGCATCTATATTTCCATCTACTAAGGGGCAAACTGCTGCAAACCTGTGTCCGCCACCATTAAAAATCTTAGCGACTTTGGATACATCACATTGAGAATGCTCAGGTACTCTCAACTTTACTGTACGCTTTTCGATTTTTCCATATATTAAACAAATATATGGATTTAATTTATTTAATATATGTATTGCATAATCAATAATTACTAAGCTATCCTCATCCGTTTCAACTATAACAAAACCATTCGGTAACCTGGAAACTTTGGAGTTCCTAATAACTCTCCATACAAGTTCCATCGGAAGATTGTTTATAGAATCAAGCAACCGACGAAATTTCTCTTCAGAAATACCTAATTCTATTATAGAATTAAACACTTCTTTCATCCTTCTAGATAGTAATGTGTCTGTATACATTCCAATTGCTAAAATGTCATCTTTGATTCCAAATTTCCACAATAATACACTTGCCGTACTACACATATCATATATAAATATCTTATTTTTTGGATCATGTTTACTAAGTCTACTTATATGATGGTCTATATTTACAATATTTATTCCATTAGGAATATTCCATCCTATTCTTTCATACGAGAATCCACTATCTAAAACTATTACCTGTTCAGCCCATTCGGGAAACTCGTCAAGTTTTTCTACGCCCTCAATAATCCACAACAGGTTCTCAGGAACATCGCCCTTAATGATGATGGCAGACTTTACACCAATATTAATCATATGTCTGTACATTGCTACTATTGATGATAAGGCATCTCCATCTGGACAAATATGGGCAGTTATGATTGAATCTTTCTTTGGAATTGTTGAATCTTCCGTCGCTTCGCAAATGGAAGATTCAATCTGATCTGGATCAGTAACTACGCAATATATGTAGCCCATCTCTTTATAGAATGTTAATTTCTCAAAAAATTGTTCACTTTTTTTTCTTTTTTTTCCAAGCCCATCTGCTTCAACCCACAGTTTTGATCCAGATGTTAACAATACTACAAAATCACATGTCCAATCTCTATGATTTGTAACAATAGATTGCGGTTTGTAATCTAATATAATGTTTCTATTTTTTAGTTCGAAAAGTTTATTTGCAACAAGACATTCTAGTTGTGAACAATATATACGACCGTCGCATGATAGCGAAGGTTTAGCCCAACCTTTGTTTTTCATAATATGATTGTAATCAAATCCAGCAGCTTGAACAGCCCCCCCCCATGACCCAAAGAAAAATTTTGCCCTTTTTAGTAGTCTTGAATGGTGTTTATGTATAAATTTGAAATTCAAAGGTTGTCCTTCAAAATGTAAACGTTGTATTTCACTTTCGATCGTTTCTTTTGTCCAAGGTTTGGAGATCAAGGAATCGTTTATTAAACCAGCTACATTAAGTGCGGCGCGTCTAGACCCAAAAAGACGCATTATTGCTGTCCACAACCCGTAATGATTTTTCTTTAGATTAACATCAAAGAGATCCTCATGCGGAATCTTTTTCAATTCTGTAATGATATCATCTTTTGTCCATTTTCGCCTTTTTAGAATTATAGATGGATCTAATCCAGCTGCTATGATAGCTTTACGTAGACTTCCAAACATATTATAGCAAGCGTTATACAAACTAGCATCGTCGGCAGACAATGATGATGAATCGAGTCCTTTACTATCTGAATATCTTTTTTTTAGAATATCAATTATAAGACTCTTTGGATATTTTGGTTTTTTTGACATAAGGATCGACCTAATCAAATATTTCTACAACAATATATTATTCCTTCTAACTAGAGAGGAATGCCTCAATCTCCTCCTGGGAATGTGCGCCAACAAGGCGCCCAACCGCTTCTCCATCCTTGATTAGGATTAAAGTGGGTATCGATCGGACATTCATTACGGCAGCCCTATTAGGATCTTGATCAATGTTTACATTCTCAAGTTTTATATCGCCAAATCCCTTCAAAGCCGATTCTAGAGCCGGAGCCATGGCTTTACAAGGGCTACACCAGGGCGCAAAAAAACGCACAAGAATAGTATCCATTTTATATAGCCTCCAATCGTCCCGTGAATATACTTGGGACAGGAGATATGTTTGTTTATTGATAGTCGGTTCTAATCATCTAGCTTGAGCCAGATTGTATCCGCACAAATATTAGCTACCTTATACGACCTGTATGGAAGTGTATCCTGAGAACCGTCTAGAATCCTATTAACATTGACACCTTTAATATGTGTATCAGAAACCTCTGACACACGAAGAAGGATCTCTTGGATTGACTGCCCCTTGCTTGAGTTGTCAATGCGGGCGATAAACTTCACAACCTGTCCAGGTTTAATATCGGTAATTTTCATTTCCGTCCCCTTTTCTAGCCGACGTATGTCTTTTCTTTTTCGGTGTGTTCACTTTTTCTTTTTCTGTCCGAGCGGTCCTTTTTTCTTTTTGCTTCAGTCATACCTCTTAGTCGACATGCCCTACATTCCTCCATATCGCGTTCACATGGAACCAATGGGCAAGTTTTGAATATGAAACCCCAATCCCAAGCTACCTGATATGCAACTGGACATGAGAACGAACATTTTCTTCCCTTCGCCATCTTTTACCTCCCATGACATCTTTTGAACTTAGGAACTTTTCCGTCAATTTTTCGACCACATGGGCACGGACTATTTCTACCAATACGACTTGATAATATTCTATCAGTCATTAGGATTCCGCCAAGATGGTCTATCTCATGTTGTATAGCTATAGCTTCAAGCCCCGTGGCTACAATCCCAGACGGATTCTTGTCGCATTTTACAAAAACCTCTCCAAATCTAAGTGTGTCGATGGAAACATTTGGGATGCTTAAGCATCCCTCTCCCCTTGCTATTATGGGATTATCCATCTCTAATATAGTTGGATTAACAAGGTCTATGGAATGTTCTTTAGTTCTTATTATTGCTACTTGTTTCAATATTCCTATTTGTGGTGCAGCTAGACCAACACCATGTCTATCAAATAACAAAAGCTCTTTTTCAAGCAGTTTAAGTATTTCTTCGACTTCAAAATCTGAAACTTGTGTACTTGGAAGTCTTAGAATTGAAACATCTGTGACTATCATTATTTGTCACTTTGCTGGAACAAGCATGATTGATATGTCCTTATCGCCTATTTCAGCTGCTTTTTCGACTTTATATTTTGTTTCGTCAAGCAGTTTGACAAATCTTTCAAGAACATCTCTGCCCGTTTCGGTCATATGATTTTTTTCCCTACCCTTAAATCTCACAACGATTTTTACGCGATCGCCCTCTCCTATGAACTCGAGTGCTTGTTTTGCCCTATACTCAAGATCATGATCATCTGTATTTGGGCGGATCTTAATTTCTTTTGTCAACTGTTGTGTAGCTTTTGAAGCCTTATGCCTTTTCGACTGTTCATATTTCCATTTGCCTAGGTCCATAATTTTACATGTAGGAATACCATTTTTTCCTTCCCCAACCTGAACAAGATCAAGACCAGACGATTCAGCCATTCGGTATGCATCCAATGTGTCTAGCACACCAAGATTGGATCCATCCTTATCAATTAGAAGAACAGTCCTTGACTTTATTGCACGCTCCGTTCTTTGGTTTCTATTACCAAAATCTCGCATTCTTCTCACTTTCCAAAATTGCGGGGACCCGCACTGCTGTCAAAATGTTTCTTCGCCAATACCACTGGAATCATATGTACTTGAAAAGGTTCATCTGGTTCTTGGAAACATGAGGCAACAAAAGCGTTCGGATCTCCACAGGTTTCCTTTGCCTTATTGATGATATCCTCAGGCATAACCTCATGTGGATTCATATAAACCCTGAACATGCCATCATCATATGGTACATAATATATCAAAACGTCAGCGCAACTTGGATCTGATTTTGTTCCAAGAAGTACCGATCCAATTTTTCTCCTCAGTCCTTCCTTAACTAGAAGAAAGCCTACATCAAGCTCTCCTCTTTGTTTTCTTATCACTGGTATTATGGAAAGAATGTCAGGAGTCCTATGCTCACAAATTTTACATCCATCTTTGTGTGGAACTATTGTACCACCCCTACCATCTCCTTTAAGATTGACCCAATGCGCATTGAATAAGAGGGAAGGTCCTATAATCCTTACAATTGTTGGACCATCACAGCTTGGTAGGAAAAGCTGCGGCTTACTTAGTACAGATTTTACAGCTATGAGTCGAACCGGATTTACTAATATATCATGGATCATCTCTAGGATATTGTTGTCAATTGATCCTATGATATCAAATATCTTTTCATTCTTATCCAGGACATAAGGCATAACGCATATTGAAGAGTCATTTAAGTTTGTCGACACAACAAACGTCAGATGACCATTCAGACCGGCTTTCTTAAGCATGGACATCGGCACACGTAACCTGCCCGCACTAATAGAGACCTTGCCTATTGGATTCTTACACGATTCAGATAGCACCAATGAGCAGGTGTCACAACAAACTGTAATCACCTGTTTATCTTTCCACCCCATAAGTCGCACAATCCTATGTGGAATCTCTATGCGACCATCTCCTTTTACATGTACGGGTGTTCCAGACCTTCGTGTGATAAGGTTGGATAGTATTCCCGCCACGTTATTCTGCATTTACATTCTCCGTATCCTTTGGATCAAGAAGATTTAGAAGCCATTTCTTTCCTGTGTCGGACTGGAAAATTGGGGCCGGCTCAAGAACCCATTTGTTACGTATTGTATTTCCATTTGGAGTGGACACTTCCACAGGTTTTCGGTAGGCAGTAGTTCCATTCTTCAGCGACAGCTCATACTTTTTGCTCCAATTTATGCCAACTTCCTTAAACATAAGTTCTTGAAGCTCCGACACATTTAATCCATGCATCATCTTCTGCGCTGTTTTTCGACCTTTAACTTTGCCTATTTCATAATAGGCAGATGATAGTATAGAATTCCTAACGCAGTCCTGCTGACGCCATATTAGAGCGTTCATTGCCTCGACTGGATAAGGAACAGAAAATACCCTAGAATCAAAACACGCCTCTACATCTTGGCATCCAACTAATTCTGTAATTTTCTTGTTAAATCTTGCGGTAGCCATGCTGGCGGTAATACTGGATATTTTCTGTACTCTATTTCCAAAATAAGGCTGAGAGTCAAGAGACTGATTATTCACAAGGATAAGGGTTATCTCATCAGATTGAGTATATCCTATGACACACCCTTCTACATCTGAAGCAACATGTAACATCGTATCGGACATCGCTCCGAGAAAACGCATATCAAAAGGTTTCTCCAACTTAAGACGTTTTGTTAAGTTGGAGAAATTCTTTCCGTCAAGACGGACCACAACGGGTACGCGTCTCATTAATGAGATGTCGGAAAGTGATTCATATTGCTTCATCCTATTTCCCAAGGAATCGGAATTCATTTTATTTCTCCAAATCACATACCCATCTGTTGATTGCTTTTCGGTTTCTCCTCATCTGGATCATCAGCAACCATGGCTTCCGTGGTTAGTAGCATACTTGCTACAGAAGCAGCATTCTGAATTGCACACCGTACCACTTTCTTGGGGTCAATGATACCTCTTTCCATCATATCACAATATACGTTTGTTGATGCGTCCCAACCGAAATTTGTACAACCCTCAAGAACCTTCGCTACAACCATATCTGGACTATCACCAGCATTCTTAGCAATTTGTTGAAGTGGAGCTCTTAGAGCTTCAAGGATAACTGAGGCTCCAGCTTTCTCACCAGAAGGCAGACTGCTGGCAAACTCTTCTACTGCTTTTGTACAACGAAGAAGGGCTACGCCGCCGCCAGGGACAATACCCTCATCAACAGCTGCTTTTGTCGCATGCATTGCATCCTCAACACGGTCCTTCTTTTCCTTCATTTCAGCTTCAGTGGGTGCTCCAACACGTACTACAGCAACACCACCAAGAAGCTTAGCTAGGCGCTCTCGCGCCTTACTTTTGTCCCAATCACTATTGGCCTGTTCTACATCCAGTTTAACCTGTTCGATGCGCTCTTTAATCGCATCCTTGGTCCCCGCTCCACCAATAATAGTTGTATAATTTCTTGTTACAACAATCTTATCAGCCCTACCAAGCATACCAATTGTTGCAGACTGAACTTTCACGCCTGTCTCTTCGGAGAACAAGGTTGCCCCAGTAAGCACTGAGATATCCTTAAGCATATCTAGACGCCTATCCCCAAATCCAGGAGCTTTTACGGCACAAACCTTTAGAAGACCTCTCATCTTGTTGATTACCAAAGCAGGAAGCGCTGTGCCACCAATATCATCCGCAATAATTAGCAAAGAATCCTGAGCCTGAGCCACGGAATTTAGAAGGTCAACAATATCCTGTACATTATCTATCCTGTTTGCGCTAACAAATACGAGACAATTATCAAGAACTGTCTCTGCTCGTTCGGGCACATTTACAAAATAGGAAGATAGATATCCCCTATCAAACCGCATTCCCTCGGTAACTTCAAGAGTGGTATCAAATCCCTTTGCTTCCTCAATAGTTACTACGCCATCACGACCAACCTTCTCCATTGCCTCGGCAATTAGATTTCCGATAACTGTGTCACCGTTCGCACTGATTGTTCCTACCTGAGCAATAAGTGCGGGATCGCGCGTCTCTTGGGAGAGACTATCAAGGGTTTCAACAACTTTGGACGTTGCTTTATCAATTCCACGCTTGATATCCATGGGATTATGTCCAGCTGCCATAAGTTTGAGACCCTCAGCATATATTGTCTGTCCTAGAACAACTGCTGTAGTAGTTCCATCACCAGCCTCATCACATGTGGTTTGGGCGGCATGCCTAACCATCTGGGCACCCATGTCTTCAAATTGATCCTTGAGGTTTATCTCCTTGGCAATCGTAACACCATCTTTAGTAACATGGGAGATCCCATATTCTCTTCTAAGAAGGACATTGCGACCCTTTGGACCAAGTGTTACCTTTACAGCATTAGCAAGCTTATCAACACCTTTTTTGATTGACTGTCGAGCTTCATCATTATACTTCACAATCTTAGTCATATGTATTCCCTCCATCGGAAAAAGTATACAGAACAATATAGCCACACATCTGTTATATGTCAAGTAACAGATGATACGACCTATTCTCCTAGGAATTTCCTTATGCTTTCCAGTAATTTACTTTTGAGTACACAAGGTATGCTAGACAGAAATTTTCTGCCGTATGGCTTTGTTACAATTCTACGATCCAAAAGCACAACAACTCCCCTGTCTCCAGATTTCCTTATTAGTCTTCCAAATCCTTGTTTGAATGCTATTACAGCTTTAGGTACGCTATATGACATAAACCAGTCTTTATCGCGTTCAGAGATAGCATTAAGCACAGGATCATCTGGGGTCTGGAAAGGTAAACGGTCAATCACTACACACGACAAAGACTCCCCAGGAACATCAACTCCAGTCCAAAATGACTCTGTACCAAGTAGTACAGAATGAACATCATTTCTAAATTCTTCCACAAGTGTTGTCCTAGGCTTATCTCCCTGCCTTAGGATTTTGTACTTACCCAAACAAACCACTTTTGCCCATGCTGTTTCCAAATTCTTATACGAGGTAAATAAACCAAGCGTTCTTCCGTCAGCCAGAATGACTATTTTTTCAACCGCTTCGGCAACCGCATCAGGAAATCCCTTATCTGTTGCCGCAGGCATATCTTCAGGTATAACCAGGATAGCCTGATTTTGGAAATCAAATGGGCTTCCCACCACAGATGTTATTGGATCAGGAATTCCAAGCTCACCAACTATGTGTGAGAAACTACCATCAACAGCCAAAGTAGCAGAAGTGGATATGACACTGTGCGTCTTAGAAAATAATTCAGATGCTAAAATCTGAGCTACATTTATTGGTTTTGCCACAAGAGCAACAGATTCAGAATTATCTTCAATAAAATATACCATGTCCTGATCGGACAAGGTCATTGCCCTCTCCAAGTTAGCTGATAGCCTTCCAGCTGTTCCAGATGCCTTAATTAATGATGTCTTCTCATCCCTGCGCATCGGATCATCAATCGCAAAAGCAGAGGAAAGGAGGCTATCTTTAAGTTCCAGAAGGGCTAGATGAAGCTTTTTCCATTCAATGTTCGGCGGACTCTTAAACCTTATTTTGTAGGCTCCGGATTTACGCACTTTTTTCAAATCAGCGAAGAATTTTCTAGCAAGGTCATCAAGTTCCTCATATTCATCCTGCATTTGAAGCCTGCCCATTAGGCGCGAAGCAAACCTAACACTGCCTTCTGTGATCTTGAATCCAAAAAAATCTCTTGCTATATCGGCAGCTTTGTGTGCCTCATCACATATTACAACATCGAATTCAGGAAGAATAAGGTCCTTGCCAGTAGCTATGCGTACTTGTAGGTGGGCAAACAGGAGATGATAATTTGTGACAAAAACATCAGCCCCTGAAGCTTCTTGATGCGCTTTTTCTGCAAAACAGTCCATACAACACTTACAGTCATTTCCTTTACACTCATCACTACTTGATGAAAACAAGTGCCATATAGCAGACGATGGAGTAAAGTCAAGGTCCGACATATCCCCAGTTCTGGTGCGCTTAGCCCATGACAAAATGGACCTGTATTGATCGCGATCTTTTTTTAACCTACGGCTCTTTAGACTACTACTTGTCTGTTCATCTTGCCACTTTGATATACAAAGATAGTTCGACCTTCCTTTGATAAGGGAATGTCTAAATTTCCATGGCAAAACTTTCTCAAGCATTGGAAGATCTTTTATATGTAGCTGCTCTTGTAAAGCTATGTTTGCAGTTACAATTGCTGCCTTCTTTTTATGCTGTGTAGCATGCCATATAGCAGGAACTGAATACGCTATACTTTTACCCACCCCACAAGGTGCTTCGGATACAAGATGTTTACCATCAGCAATCGCCCGATCGACAGCACGAGCCATGGCGACCTGACCTACCCTCGGTTCGTATCCACAAAATGCCCCTGATAAAATACCGCCGGGTCCAAATACGTCGTCAATGTAGTCTGCCATCATTTCTCCACAATTGTGCGTACATACAAGCTGACAGCTTTAGTATGACATATGGACTGTAAGAAACACTTGGGCTTTGCGGTCAATTCCAACACTTCGAGCTATACTCTCGGCATCCTCTATTTTTACAAGGATAAATTCAGGAGAAATAGGCAATATACTATTTCCACACCCGTGGCAGGCATCACTAGTTTGAGCAACGCGGAATCCTAAGGCTAGATTACTACTACCGTTTTCACTCGATGATATCGAATCAATACAAAATATACCACTGGAATCTGAATCAGAACCATATGGATATTGATCCCTCAATGAGTGCCACAAGTCATCAGCCGAAATTTCAAGTTCGTCAGCCCATGCTTTGAACTCTGAAGTGGGCTTCTCGATAGGCTTTAGACAAAGTTCTGATCCACATTGGTCACAGAATTTGACAGCTAATTTCCCAGTCTTTTTAATTTTGACATGACCGTTCTTACATCCATAGGAAGAACCCATCTCTATGAAAAAGTCCTCCCGTGCTACAGGCACGCCAATTATGATGTTTCCATACACATTCAACCCCATGGGATTACTCGCAGATTCCCTTTTCCTGTTCGCGCTCTAGAGAGGCAAGGGCAGCTCCCATTTCTTTCTTGGATACTTCGATGTCAACTTCTTGCTTTGTCATGTTGCCAAGTTCTTTTTTAATTTCCTCGATAAGTGCTTTCCCGGCCAGGAAATGGGCACCAATCCTCTCTTGGAGAGAGCCGGTCTTCTTCGACTTTTCTTTGCGCGGTCTCGGCGTCACAAGTGTTAGAGCACTCACAAGTGTTGCGTGTTCAACATCACTGCGACCACGAAGCTTGATGCCAAGAGTCTTTGCCTTTAGAACTACCGTTGCCGTAGAGCAACCAAAAAAGTTTGCAATCTCCGCAATTGTAGATTTCTCAGTAATAATCGTCATTTTTCTTCCTCCTTCGGCAATAGACCAATTTTCCTGCCGAGTGTTTGCCATGCCATAGCCGCAGTAAGAGGCACTACGGCATTCCCCAATGTTCTTAATCTATCACTTCTAGAGCACATATGTGGTAGGCTAGTCGTTATTTTTCCCGTCCCTTTTCCTGTTTTACAGGTTGACTGCCAGTTTCTGAATGCTGACATACGCATGTCCAGTGTGGGGGCAGACCCATTAGCATTTCCACGAATAGCGGGTTTAGCATCATCCGACATCCGCGCCCACCCTTCTGCGTCGCCAGGCGTTGGAGGGAAGGGCGAATCCGACCAACCCTCCCCGCCGAACCGCCTTGGTTCGATCCGTACTGAGCTGCCGATGGAGTCGGCCAAAATTCTGCCACATCTGGTAGCGTCCTGTCCGATTCTGGTCTCGGCTTCCCATCCCTCGTTCTTTTCCTCCAGTCCGCACCGCCCTTGTGATCCCTGCTTGCTGGCGTCGGCCATTGTGCAGCCGCAGATGGAAGTGTCAGATCTCCCTTCGTTCCGTGCTGATTCGGACCCCCTTTTGTTCCATCTGTCGCTCTCGCGGTTGGCCATGATGAAGAGTCGTTTTCTGAGATGAGGAGCACCGACTTCTGCCGCGCTGAATATTCCCGCTTCAATTCGGTAATCCATTCCCCAAAGGTCTTCACATACGTCTCTGAACATTGTGTTGAGCAGGTTTGGGACATTTTCGAAGAAGCATACAGTAGGTGACACTTCTCCGACAATCCTTGCGAACTGCGGCCAGAGGTTTCGGTCGTCTTCTTTTCCGCGCCGTTTTCCTGCAACAGAGTGAGGGGTACAATTGTGTACCGCCATTCCTTCGGCAATGTATGATTCATCTTCCAATACAGAAATGTTCCATACAGTGCCGAAACCACACTGTTCCATGTATCTGACCGGCTTCCATCCGTATATTCCGTCGATAAAAGGTTCACGGTTTCTTGAGCGGATGTTGAGTTTCCAGGCATCACGCTGTCGGACTGTTCTTCCTTCAATAATACAGGTGTCACTTTTTCTATGACTTTTGATAACAGAACAGACAACTCCTCTAACGCTTTGTGCGATAAGCGACATTCCCATAGATAGTGCCCTACTGGTGCTACTTGACTCGCGCAACTTGTACGAGTCGTATCCATCTCCAGACAAATAGCCTTGCAACAAGGCATTTGCTTTGCGCCAAGGAAGTTCCAAAGCACACCTTGGAATCCGTTTTCCATGGGCCAATCTCCCAAAAGGAAGAAGGAATTTATACAAGGATGTATCTGTAATATGGAATTTTGTTGCTGTTCGCCCTTCTTCACGATAGGCATGAAAACCTGCGAACGCGATTCTGGAGGCAAGATCATCAGCTTCCTTATGCCCACAGGTAATGATTGTGCGTCCCATCGGCTTCCTAGTTTTGCGCAATCCTTTCCTGTCGCAAAGATATCCATCGGCGATATATCTTCCAACAACCCACCAAAATTCAACACTGTGGTTGTCATCGATAATGGCTTCAGGAACAACCTGGCACACCATCTTCCCGCACAAAGATTCTGCGGAAACGAATCCCGGTTTGCTGTATATTTTTCTATACTTTCTGGTTGTATTGTCCCATATTTTAGACACATCTCTTGCGTAGAAGGGATGCTCATGTGTTGTGATGACATCTGAACCCTGTGCCCGCACACGCATGAGTTGGGCGTTTTCTCTACACATAATGGATGTAATGGGTTTCCATCTTCCCAGATGTGTAAGGACACAATCTCCCACACACAATTCTTCAATAGGTCTATACCCAGATTCGGTAAGCACCAATGTTCCAGCAGCGAAGCAGGGGAACCCTCCAGTGATACAATCCACTTTTCCACGCCAAGGGCGGCCATCGAAGGTGAACACGCTATCCCAGATAGGCGCTTCATCCAAGATCTTTTCTTCCATCCTGGCCACGAGGACCGATGCGGCGTAAGTTTCAAGCTCGACATAACAAACAGTTCTGGATCTGGGCTCGGCGAGCTTAAGTCCGAGTTCGAGCCCTCCAATTCCTGAGCAGAGGGACAAAATCCTTGGGGAATATGTAGCCACATGGTTCTCCAGTTTATGACATGGCACCAAGAATCAGTGCGAAGCCGAATGCTACCAAACATATGACGCCAAGGACCAGTGAGGTCCTAACGTTACTTTCTTCTGTCTTTTCCATTACAACCTTTACTTTCCAGTCGATCCAAATCCACCGCTTCCGCGACCAGTGCCGTCCGACAAGGAAGGTTCTTCCTTCCATGTTCCACGGGATATGTTCACAAGAACACCTTGGGCTATCCTATCTCCACATTTAATACTATAAGGCATATTTCCCATATTTACTAGGAGGACCTTGACTTCACCCCTATAATCTGAGTCTACAATGCCAGGAGAGTTTAGAACAGTTACACCACTGTTTTTAGCAAGCCCAGAACGCGGACAAATAAAAAGTGTGAACCCCTCATGGAACTCAACAGCTATGCCTGTACCAACAAGTTTGCGTTCTCCCGGCATTAGAGTAGCATCTTCAGAACTATACAGATCAACACCAGCCGATCCATCAGTGGCATATGTTGGGGTATTACTGAAAGGAGAAAGTTTTGTAAATCTAGTTATAGCTGTTCTCTTACCCATTGGTCTTTCCTAGTTGGAGCCTTTGCAATAAACCTATCTTTTGAGATCCTAATGATGTTCCATCCAAGCATATTAACTAAGGTTTTTGTGTTATATGGGAAACCATTTTTTGCGCGAAACATTTCAACAATTATGTATGCTCCTTCAGCAGCAGTGCGTTTAATCTCAGACACAAGATGTATGCGCTGATCCTCAGGGAGAAAACACATTAGATAATCACATAGGAACAGGTTTATTGTTCCATCGTAGCATGGAAGATGTTCGTTGCCGAGATCCATACAAAAACTGCCATTGTCACCAGCAGCATCGATAGGCATCACAGTCCAACCAAGTGATTCGGCAAATTCTGTATTGCGCAAGTTGCCAGCTCCTAGGTCAAGTGCAAGTGGTTTTGCCGACGGTAAAGGTATACTGGGCAAATATTTGCGCAGATACGGTGTTGGTGTTTTGCTGCCACATCGAATAGGTTTCATGCTTGTCCCGAGTGCTCTAAAGCTAATCTTCTTCTGCGACATGTATTCTTTTTTGGCGGCTTGTGCGACAGTTGCTTTCCGGCAGCAATATTTCTCTTCTCTTCCTTGAGTCTCATTTTCCGCCTTTTGTTTCGCCTAGAATTGCGAAACTTCTTTCCTTCTTCAGTATCAGCTGGAGGAGCCTTGGACACGTCCATATCAGCTTGACGCTTGTTCCTCAAACCCTCCAGAAGATCGGTTGTGAACTTCCTACCTCTTGGTTTTGTGGAACCTCGCGGAGCTACAATTAGTGTGCCTTTGCTCTCTGGCTCCAATTCTCTATTAAACTTGGGTCCACGGTCGGCATTTGGATGTTTTTCAAACCATTCCTTCCTTCTTCTGGCTTCTCCCATATATTCTCCTAATCAATCTTGATGTCGTTTGTGCGCAGCGTCATAACATGCTGCCCGCCGGTTCCAAAATGAATTCCAGCCTCATTGAGAACTTTAGTTGTGATACGAATACGATGCCACTTATCGACAGTAAACGATCTCACGACAGTTTCACCAGGAACTGTGTCCGTCTTCAGAACCAGACAATTTCCACACTTTACGGCATCAACATTGTCACCAATATTCCATCCAAGACTAGACATCCAAGAATGAGGAACTTCAAGTCTTCCATCACCCTTCTGTGTTCTAGTCATAGATGACACATCAACGGCGTGCGGAGTAGTTTGTACATTATTCTGGACAACGATAGGAGCAGCTTGCTGTTGCGGCTGACTATTATCATTAACAGGAGCCTGACGCTGTGGTCGTAGAGCAACCTGTGAACGATTTTGATAGTCACCAGATGGAACCGTCACATGGTGATACAAGTATGTCTGAGCATTTACACCATTCGACACCGTCACGTCTATTAGATCTCTGACGTATCCATAGACTTTCATTTCACCATTTGCAAAGCATAGGCGAACATTCTCTGCAATCTCGCGATGTCTAGCAACCACGCCGTCCGACTTCATTTTATTACTCACATCAAGACTTGTAAACGACTCAAGTCCTCTACAGAAATCCTTCACAACCGAACAAGTCTTGCTACCAATGTCCATGTTTTCCTCTTTTCTGTCATTCTTGGCTGCGTCAACAATTGGCGCACATTCTGTTTTAGAACAACAATCGTCCTCAAAAACTATAGGCTTCATCTTGTCAACCAACGCATAAACAAAATCACGGGACTCTTTTAGTCCATTTCCTGTGACATCTTTGTACAACTTTATGGCTGCAATTTTCTTACCTTCAGATATTAGTTTCTTTAACTCAGACACTGTAACCTTTCTCGGTGGAATAAGAATATCATCAACAGATGAATCTGGTCTAATGACCTCATCACATTTTGACTTTCCGAAACCATATCCATCAAAAAATGTAGAAGTATTTTCTCTATAGAGAGGCGCACCGCAAAACGTCTCTACATCCTTTTTTTCACAAATCTTCTTGAGTGAAGGTGCCATATCCCTAACATGCTTGTGTAGATCTCCAGCCCAATTTAGAACGGGATACCTTTGGCGCAACCATCGCATACGTTCATCATCTTCACTATAGGGAAAATCTTCAGCAACTTTTTCAATCTCCGCACAGACTTCTTTCAGAAACTCTACAGTTGGTGGACTACCACGGGCAATTCTTGAAAATAAGGCAACAATAAGACGACCGCATAAAACTGAATAGTTCTGACTGTCAAATAGATCAGCAAGCTTTACTAAACCCTCAGCTACGCGCCTGGTGAAAATTGACCCATCTTTGTCAAAACCAGCATCAGATAATAGTCTCTTTACCGCATCATACACTGGACGAGGTTTGTTAAACACATCTTCCATAAAATCTCTCCCTCTTATTTGTTACCTTTGTTTCACGCAATAATGTCCTTGAGAGTGCTCCAACATCCTTTTGGATCACGAACTATACGCATAGGCGGGGGCTTGGGTTTCTGTCCACGTGTTGGATAGACAAGTGAAAAAATGCTTATGGACCGCGACATAACACAATCTGCCGCAGCGCGCAAAACACTTGGAACATGCCATTCAGCATCACCTTTATCCATATACACATTCACTGGAAGAGCTGGCAATCCCATATCTTCCCAGCTCTTTGCCGCTGATTCAAAGTCCTGCGCACATGCGGCATTATCGCTAAAGTCTAAATATACAGCAGGAGCCAAAGCAGACTTCATATCTGTAAATAGCGGAGAGGGAAGATTGTCTTTATCAAACCATAGCCATTCTGAGCATTTTTCAGGCTCTTTAGCCACAGGTTCCCCTCCGATATATTTTGCTTCCATGAACAAGGTAATGTAATGTTTTCTATCACCCTCGAAAACCGTGTTCACATACGGAAGGTAGTATAACTTTCTAATCAAACCAAGTTCAAGCCCAGTCTCCTCGATAACCTCACGACGCGCAGTCTGCTCAGGAGTTTCACCAAATTCAATATGACCACCTGGTGTATGCCATGTGCCAATACCATGTGACTTTAGACATTTACCCAAAAGCACTTGGTTTCCTTTCCTGATGACTACTGCTACACCAATACGCACTATTGGCATAGGCGCACCACAGTCAATACAATTTGGCATCGTAAAAAGATCTCAAATTAAATTGTAGACAACCATCAGCAAGTACAGCATCAGTAGAACCAAATGGAGCACATGCGTAACCAATAGAGCAGTGACCATCTATATGTCGCGAGGTAAGAAGTCCCTTGTTATTTACACATAGTGAAACTTTATCTGGATACAGTTTATCAGCTTCAAACTGATCGGTAGCATATATTCCAGGAGCAGTCCATAATGTTACCATACCACAAGATGTTGTGTCATAAAAAACGCCATCACGCACATCATCAATAGGACCAATCGGCATACTACCATCTGATACAGTAATGTATCTGGATTTTCCAGATACAATCACTTGACCAAACATACCTCGATGGAAGTGAACAGCTGGATCTGGGTCAACAGGATAAGATATTGGAAGAGCCATACTTACCTGGATAATTTTCAACATTTTGGAACCTCGATTTTCTCAAGCTCTAGAAGCACCGCTTCGGGAATCTGATACATCTCAATTTTCAATACGCGGGATGGGAAGGCAAGCGTCCCAGGTTTTAGGAGTTCGACTTTCCCGACCATATATCCATTGGCTTGTTTTGTATAGCCAAACCAATTATCGTGGGCATTGACGCCACGCACCTTGATCTTCGCACAAATACCAAAACTATGGGCATATCTATCACCACGTACCGCTGGAATAACCTCAAGTACACGTCCATACTGGAGTCCAGCACATCGACCAAGAGCGTGTCCATAGATGATGTAGTCTCCAGGAAAAATTTGCCTGCCTGATTTGTCGAGAAATTTCTCAGTCGGATTCATATTTTCTCCTACTGGTTTTGATTGGGTATGTGATGGAATGTAATAGGTTTTGTTTGTTATCAAAAAAACTCTAAGGCAGTCCAGATTTCACTCGTCCACTACAGACTGGGCACCAATGATTGTTTTTAATATTACTGTAATTTGCTAACCATTTATGACCAGAAGCACATTGCCACAGCATTCGAGTGCGACTATTTACATAGGTCTCGCTCAAACATTTTCCGCCTTTTTGGATAGCACAATTCTTAGCATCATCCAAAGAATGCTTTATATGATTGGAGCAAACCGGACACCAATGGTATTGTGTGTTATTGTATGTTGATTCCCAAGTATGTCCTGTAGAACATTGCCATAGCATTTTTGTGTGATTATTTACGTATTCTGTTGATAAACATAGTCCTTTTTTAGAGGTAGCTAATTCTCTGGCATCATCCAAAGTTTTTCTTCTGTACTTAGTAGCACAATTTGGACACCAACTGTTCTCGCAGATATTACAGATTTCCCATTCGTGCCCACAGGAAGCACATTCGAAAGCAAATTTGTCGTTACGCATACCAAGAAACCGACCACCATGTAACCCAGCTTTCTTTTTGGCTCTTTTTTCAAGTTCCTCCTGGAGTCTCATATGTTGTGTTCTCCTTACCACAGAAAACACATCACCAATAACTATGTGCCTAGAACAAATTACTGGTTCTATTCCTATATGCTTTAGATAATCCTCAAAGAAAACAGCTAGATCACAAACTTTCAAGCGTGTACCAAGAGAAGGTATGCAAATCAGAGATACCCCGTAATTAACACAAGCGATAGCCTTATCTACATCATTATCCTTTGTGCGTTGGAAATCGTGATGGAAATAATCCACTTGTCGGAAATGTTGCTCTCCTTGATACTCAAAGGCGAGCATTAACTCCTCACAGAATCCGTCGAGGTGAAGTTGATTTCTATGTCTATTCTTCAGCCAAGGAGGATTTGATTTGGGGAATTTATGTCCAACCATAAGTTCTAGACAATAGCGACACACTTCCTCATTTAGACCAGATGCGCAAATCGGACACCATGAATTGTTGCTTACTATATTTCCAACAGATGCCTCCCACTCGTGACCAAAGCAGCATTGCCAACGCAGTTTTCCCACTTTTCGATCATCTGATAAGCAGAGACCTCCTCGCTCGATGGCGATAGTTTTCAGGTCTTCGATTTTAAGATAACTATTTTCAAGACATTGTGGGCACCAAGAGCCGCAATTTACTACATTTTTGTAGGTGGTTTTCCATTCATGACCCTTAGCACAACAGAATTCTAACATATCCCTGTTGTTTCCGTAGGTTATCGACAGACATTTTCCGCCATGTTCAATAGCAATTTTATGAGCTGTTTCTAATTGTCCGCGCCTAAATTTGTTATCATACTTTTTCGGGCATGGTGGCCAGTTACAGGTAGGACATTGCTGCCCATTTTGAAGTTCTTTCCAAGTAGTTTCCCAAGTATGACCTTTGTCGCATCCAATTTTCAGCCGGGTTCTATTACCAGCATATGTTTTAGATAGCAGGACAAACCCTTTTGCTACCACAAAAGAAGAAACTTGTTCTATGGTGAATGGTTTTTTTGCCATAACTATATGCTAAAGAATTGATAGATCTATGTATGCTTATTATGTGAAGTCAAAAACCCTTCCTATTACATATTCGACTGAAACTCCACAATATAGCGCAAACGATTTTGCTGACCAGGACCTGACTGTTTATAGACTATATTTTCCGAATTATACAAACCTTTTCCTGGTAAAGCATATACACTATGTGAACCATTAGGGGGTTCGTGAAAAAATTTGGAGGTATAAACAATGTGTGGATGTCCAATAATTACATCGTTCAAAAACATATAAACACGATCAGAATTACTATTACCACTCCACACTGATCCGCGCGCTCCGCAATAACCTATGGATTTCGTTGAGTTTTCTGCGAAATATGATCCCGATCCAAAAGCCGCGCCCGTAAAAACTGCTCCCGAAGGTCTAATTTTTAGTCCGTTTGATATAATACCAACCATATTTTCTGGTCGTGTTCCATGCCACAGAGGCCATACATTGGCAGCAATAAATAATTGTCTTTCATCTTTGTTTAGATCAGGACGTTCTAAAGAAGTAAATCTTGGTTTCTCTCCACAGCCATTGACATCTTTTCCTATTTTTTTTAGTGAATCTGAAAAATAGCCAAGCTCTCCATCGCGCAATAGTCTGAATACATTAAAGATTTTTATCTTACCCAACCCTTGGTGATTCTTGGCTCTGGTTTCATGAACCAATTTCTCAACCCACTGACGTACAGGATCAACTGGATCTAACCATTCCATTTGTGCTCTTAACTTAGTATATTGCGCATCTACAGAAGATCCCTTTGCTAGAACTGCCGCAACATTTTTTGCATCCAGAAAAGTGTCTAGAGTCTGGGACTTCTCCATGATTCTGTCAATTGTATTAAGCCTGAGAGTTACCGGGTCTATTCTGTGCGGTAAAACATGTGGAATCAAACTGTAAAATTGTGATGTGACCACATCCCATTCAGATTCGCCTGTTGTTCTTTTAGCATTAATCCTGTTACGGCATTCATCCAGAATTGCCCGTCCTTTATCTATTTGTTCTACACTAAGTTGTCCTAGTGGACATTTAAGGTTCATCTCAACAAAATGACCAGTGTCACCGAACCACTTACCAACAAGACGTTGTACCTCAGTATGTAAAGTACTTTTCTGCCCATCATTTTTGGCAGAAATGCCAGTCATAGCTTTGGTAATTGCTTTGGCTCCTTCGGAGCCTACAGATGTAATAGCGAGATCTACTTCACGATAAGGTTCTTTCTTTCGATCACGCTTCTTCCTAATCAAATCTTCGTAATCTGAAATACAAGCTGATTCAGAACTGTAATATCTAAACTCCTTGGCACCAGGCTTTCCAACACGACCGTAGACGGTATGGATGCGAGCCTGTCCGTTCCCAGCAACCTGTATCTCTATGTGGAAGTATTTGTTGCTGTTTTTTGCTAAGTTCGTACAATTACCTTCCCAGCGCTTAGTAACTTTATATCCTGATGGAAATGAAGGCTGACCAGCCTCATTATCTCCCCACGCCCTAGCTTTTGTTGAAGAACCCATGATAACCCCTTACGAAAAAGGGCGCAACCAAAAGGTGCGCCCCGAATTAAACATCCGCGGAATTTTTTCGCTGCATCAATGCGCGCGATCCATCAAAACCATCCATCGGCGCATAAGCGCCTAATCCAACGCGACGCAAATCGGTTGGCGAATCTCTCATCTATTTTGTTTTCCTTATCATGGGCACGAGGATCGTCCTGACCATACTTTTTGTATGCATACAGGTGACCCTCCTCATGTAGGAGGTACCAAGCTATCTGCTTAGAGGTTTCGCATGCCATATTGGCATGCACATGTATTGTGTCAAGGTTAGGGTCACAGAAGGCATAAGGTGGACTTTCCCTATCCTTTTGAGAACATTCATAAAACTCGAAGAAATATTCCTCAAGTTCGCCTTCGCTCATATGCATAACTATAGAGGCCCTAGGGTATGTGGAAGGTAGACGCTTTGTCAGCTTGTCCCAAACCCTTAGGATCTTTCGTATTCCGTCAATTCTTTCCCTTGAAGAAAGCGCCATTTGGCACCTCCGGGCATCAGGACTTCCTATAATAATGCCCGAAAATGGATAGGGTCGGCTATTTGCCGACCCTATCCATTTGATCTTATTTGGGAAAAAAACTACTGCGCCTTGACCTCAATCTTCCTAGATGATGGAGCAGCCCGTTTAGGGATCTCTACTTTCAAAACCCCATTGGACAATGTGGCCGATATACCGCTTGAATCAACAGATGGCGGAAGGATAAAGCTTTCCGAAAAGCTTTTATGGAAAGCTGCTTTTCCGCTTTTACCCCATTTACGTTCTGCTTTTATTGAGAGTTTATCCGCAGTTACGCCAATATCAATATCAGAAAGCTCGACTCCAGGAAGATCAACCTCAATCCTGAAAGCTTTTTCATCCTCAAAAACATCTAAGGGCTTCTCTGACAGAAGCGGGGAAAAGACATCATCAAACAAAGACCATCTAAACATTTTACACCTCCTTGCCTTCATTGGCTAAAAGACAAGATAATCATGCTAGACAGGATGTCAAGATCTTTTTAAGCTTCAATCTGCGGAAGATGGAGCATCTCGAGCCGTTCCAGTTCACGAGAAACAATGGAGCGTGCCCAAGTGATATTCAGCTTCTTCCAAAGCTGCTGTAGAACCTGTGCCTTCAACCCATCCAAAGTATTGGTTTGAAAGGAGAAACGCTTGAATGGAGGCATCTCTCTATTGTTGTTATTTAGCATCCTTGACTGAGCGATAAGCCTACCCCTTGGTCGCGAGAACTCCTTTTCGCTCGGAGCACAATACGACACGGCACAATTCACAATAATTTCAGGATTATTGGATTCGTCAAGCTCGGTAGCGATAGTGATGCCAGCACCCTTTTTGCTATTGATGATGTGATAAAATCTCATTTTCTTTCCTCTCTGTTGTGACGCTTTGCGTCGTTAAAGTTAATTGCCAAAAGGCAAACTACAGCTGAAAACCAATCCCAGCTCCAACTAGAACTCCACCTCCACTATCAAGACCAACATATGGATACAACCACAGATTTGTGAGTAGAGGCAACGGATCCCCAACATTGAAAAGCGCAGGAGCAAATGACAAGTGACCAGTTCTACGTTCGGCATCATACCCTAAACCTACACGGAAAAAACGCCACAAACTGTCGACTTTAGTGTACCCATATGACGAAAAAGACAGTCCAAGTTCCGCCCCGAACGAGAAAACTCCATCAGATCTACCAGGTCCAAAAGCGAATGAATGAATATTAGCTCCGGCAAATAAACCAGCATCCAAGACGGGATTCCACCAGAACATACGCCTTTCTTGTGGTAGCTGTAGATATTCCGAAGATGTTAAGCTAATTCTATATTTGGATCCAGACTTTTCGGGAACCTCATAATCCAGAGTATGATAGAATGCAAACTGACCATTCTCTTGCTTACCTACGGCCGTAGAAAGGTGGAACTTCCTCTCGTATACACTGTATTTCCAAGGTTTTTCCTTAGATGCATCAAAAGACACAGATGCTAACGGAGCTGTATTAGCATCTGTGATCTCCTTGACTTGTGCGGCTTTCGTATATCCATGGACATCTACAAGTCGTCCGTCATCACATTCGACAATATCTGGGTTCTGTGGTCCCTCAGAAGTACTGGCTTCCAGTTCAGATACCTTTTTACCTAGAGACCCTATGGTCTTACCTACGGCTACCAAGGATGCTTTTAGAGAATCAAGATCTCTTTGTAGGGCATCGCGATCCTCTTTTGTTAGCATATTCTTTAGTTTGGCATCCAAATCATCTTTTGTTGCCCATTTAGTACTTGCTCGAACCAAATTTTCCGTAAGTTGCTTAAATTCTGTAACCTCAGTTCGAAGCTTTGTATTCTCGTCCATGAGATTCTTTAGAATACCACCCACAGCGATGACGAGAAGAATGGATACAATGACACCAATTGCCAAAAGTGCTGTTCTAAATGTACTTGGTGCTGGAAGATACACAACCTGCGACTTATTTTCGTCCATATGTCAAACCTGTCTTACGCGCTATTCGGCGTCATCTGAGAAATATTGAGCAATACATTCGTTCTGAGTCTTATCCGATAGACCTTTATAGACTGGGAATCTTAGAGCATAAGCTCCATCCTTTCCCTGTTGCCTGGAGTCAAACTCGACTTTGACCGTTGCTCCAACCAGGACGCGACTAATCCAAAATTGGGAACGCTGTTCATCAGTAAACCCGCCGCCGCATTTTCCACAACCTATCCTCTTGCCTGTTTCAGGATGAATCTGTTCAAGATATAGACCACCCATCTTGCCCATGTTCCGTCCAGTCCCCTCATACATATCAACAACTATAAACTCTTCCTCCAGTTTGGGTTTTCGTTTCCATATACCATTTGGACGTTGAGCTTTACCGTCGAATGAATATGCCTTGTCTCCATATGTTGCTTTGGAGTCAAGCACAACAAACCCTTCCACTCTCAGTTCACGCGCAGTATCCAAATCTGTATCTGGAGACACACTGAAAATCTTAAGTGGAGCCACATGATGGGTGCGCAACATTCGTTCGCGCTTTTTACTTTCTGCCATAAGTTCTTTCTGATTTAGCCCAAGACCTGTTGCATTTACAGAAAGCTGTGGATCAAACCTGCTGAATATATTACGCAGAAGTTCTAAACGTTTCCCCACTTCCATCCCAGTTATATTGTCTTGACCACCTGTAAAAGCGATATCAAACACATAATAGGATATCTTTCCAAGAACAGGTGATCCAACATATCCATTCGGGAATGGACCAAGACCTTGATATGCAAGAGCTAAGTCAGTATCGCTGCGGCAAATTCTACTTGTCCCTTTGAAGTCATCACGCCCATCCATCTTCAGTAGCGTCATTTCACCAAGTAGAATTGTATTGTCATCCAGTCCAAGTCTGTCGAGGGATTCAATAATGTGTGGAAATCTACTAGTGGCAACATCCATACGCCTAGAATAGATCTCCCACTTTCCACCACTGCGGACAGCCACATGCATCATCCCATCACGCTTTAGTGTCCAAATCGCGCGTCCTGCCGAATGGAGTTTTGCCAACTTCTTTTCGTCAATTTCAGTCTGGGGCTTGAAAAACGAAAGATTCTTCGGCAACGGTTTCGTAAAGTTGATGGAAACGGCAACCTCAGAGATAGGCTTGCCGTTAATCCATTCAACATAACCGTGCTCTTTCTTTTTGCGTATGTCGCGATCCATACAGAAGATAGCGTATTTTCTCGCATCCTGAAAGTCGGCGTTTCCTTCGGTTCCGCACGGTCCAGGACGGTCCCTTGTCTCCTGTAGAGCTCCTCCAAGCAACCCCCATTTTGTTACAACTACTTCAGGATCGTCCTGGTCAATACCTATAAACCAGATATTAGCGCGGGCATTCCGACCTGTCTCCTTGTGGAATTCGCGAAACATGTAGCCTCCAGCTATTCGGCGCCGTCCTGCGGAGCCTGATTGGTTGTATTTTCCTGTTTTGGCATAGGCTCTGACGTCTTTCTTTCCTTGCCACCCTTCCAGTTACCCGTGCGCCTCGACTTACCTTTCGATTTACGCATCCTCTTCAGGGCCTCACGATGCTTACGACGCTTCTTCTCAGACGGCTTTTCGGCATGCTTTCGCCTCCTAAGCTCGGCCATAATACCATCTCTAGCGATTTTTGTCTTCAGGACCTTTAGCGCTTGATTGACATCATTGTTGTATACTTCAACTTCGAGCGGTCCAACATTTGGAGCCTTCTGTTCAGGAAGGGGCTCTTTCTTGCGACTGTCCCTATTATCGTTGTCGCGTCTTTGATTCTTGTTCCACCCTCTATGGTCAGAACGGTGCTGTTCATCCTGCTTCTTCCACGCCGGCTGAGGCTTTTTCTCGTCCATTTTTTCTATTCTCCTTGTGTTCATTCGCCTAGATAATCTCAAGTTCTAATGGATCAAACCATCCATATGATCCATCCAGATATATAACCATATAACAAAGTCCATGTGAATCAGATCTATCGGACACGATACCTTCTACACCCCATTTCCTGACCAATCTACCCTCATCAGTCCAGTCAGATAGACCAGAATCGTTGGTCGTTCGCACCTTGGTCCCAAACTGTATTTTCTCGCTAAGAGGCCAAAAGCATTCACGTCCATTTGGTAGCTTTATACATCTGCTTATCTGCTTTACCAAAATCGATTCCAAATGCTCCCACATCAAATCGTTCTCTCCAGGCACATACAAGTTCTGCTTAAACTTCTTCCATTCGCGCCGGTACATGTCTAGAATATCGTGATTAAACTGTAACGCATGGATAACATTTGCTATTCTGTCAGCCAACTTGAGTATCGTAGCATCAGGATGGGAGCGTATTTTAGGGTACGTCTTCGCAAATCTCTCCGCCCTATTTTTTCCTGATTCGTTAGTCACCGCGAATACTAAATCAGCGACTTCTTTTCCGAACCCATTGCGCAGGTCACCATAAGTCATGTCGGTATCCTCCAAAGTATCATGGAGGATTGCACCAAGAATTAGCCTTTGGCTTCTCTCCCGTTTTTCCTTGTTAGGATCACTTTCCGAAAAACCGAATTTCGTCAATACATCCCATGTTCCAAAAAGGTGATGCGTATACGGAAATTTACCATACCGTTGTCCCATATGTGCTTTTTCTGCTGTGCTTTTTGCTTTTTCAAGTAGTTCTGGAAAACCACCAAGTCTTCTTTTGCTCATTACAGAATAGACAGCATGTATGGCGGCAAGCCCAAGAAAAAATCCAGCAAGGTCGCTGATTGGGTCACCGACGACTTTGTTTATCATATCTTCGCGCCCAACGAATGGGAAGTTTGCTATATTATCAGCTATCCACCACTCTGCTACTTCCCAGATAGCTGCCAGACACAAAACCCATACCCATAGGTGCTTAAATCGTAGAGCTGCAAGCGCTACCGTGATGGCAAAAAACCATACAACATGCTGTAAAGAATACGGATCAAACATCGCATGCCCGCCAAACCTGCCGAAAATCAAATCCATTTACTTCTCCATGCCGCGCCTGGCGGAAACAAACATCCTTGTCAAACTATCATGTGCCATAACTGGAACGCCAACGCTCGGTTCTGCTATGGATGAAAGGTCATATCCAATTGGAAGATCGGACAAGGACGACAGAATAGCATTACAGTATCTCCTTGATACATCAAGCGGCATTTCAGATTCGTCCTCGATTTTTCCATTTGCTATATGTCTGTCCATAAGTGGCGTTAGTAGTTCAGAACTTTCTATCTCACCGTCCAAAGCAACAAGGTGTATCCAGCCACTTCCCCTTTGGTCTAGGAATACCTGTTTTCGTCCAGGCATGGTTGCTTTACCACCACCAGAAGTTTTCATAAGCGGACGCTTATCATCTTCATCATATACAGCCTTGTATACTATTCCAAGCGACGGAGCATCATCTGGAGAAACAAGTTTTGTTCCTATACCAAAACTGTCAATTGGTGACCCTGACGCAATAAGATTTGCGACAGAGTATTCATCTAGATCACCAGAGACCATAATCTTCGCTTTAGACCCCGATTCATCAAGGATATGTCTGACAAATTTGGAATCCATTCCCAAATCCCCAGAATCGATGCGTACAGCTACGGCATTCTTTATTTTTGCTGCTAAGCTAGCACCGCGCATGGTGTCATACGTATCGATTAGGAATGATGGATTGTTCCATATTTTCGACCACTTGTCAAAAGATTCCTGTTCTGTTTTATGTACCATCGTCCACATGTGAGCAACGGTTCCCATTACAGGTATACCAAACAGCATTCCAGCGCGCATGTTTGAGGTTCCAGAGAATCCAGCAAGATATGCTGCTCGTGCAGAACGTACAGCTGCCTCGTGATGTGTTCTCCGTGTTCCAAATTCAACAACAGGCTTACCCTTAGCCGCAAGCACAATCCTGGCAGCCTTAGAAGCGACACGCATATCATGATTTAGGATAGAGAGAATTATCGTTTCAGCAAGTTGTGCCTGTGGAAGAGGAGCTGTTATCCTGACAAGAGGTTCACCTGGAAACACAACCTCACCCTCAGCCATAGCCCACATATCCCCAGTAAATCGGAACTCAGATAGCCATTCCTCAAAAGCGGGGGTCATGACATCACGCAACGCAGGAATGGACTTGAGAAATTCTATATCCTCTCCAGCAAAGGACAATTTTTCCAAAGTGTTGCGGATCTCTTCTGTGCCAGCCATAACAAAGAAGCGCCATTTTTTAGGAAGCTTGCGGGCAAATGCTTCACATGTCACAGTTTTGTTAACCATTCCACCATGGAAATATCCCGCCATCATGGCTATCTGGTACAGGTCGGTTTTTAAGGAATACATCAATACTGCTCCGGTTTTACAAATCCACGAAGTGGGATCCGTGTTTCGACATGGTCATTTTCAGAAATCATCGTAGACTCAAGACACGCATGGCATTCCAGGCAAGCTCCTCCTAGGCGATATTTATTTCCATCCACCCAGTTATCAGCCCCACATGCGAAACACTTAATCATAATCCATTTTTTACACCACTGCCTATATAGATTTTTAGCAAGCTCGTCGGCTTTGGCAACAGTTTCGTCTCGAAAGTCGCTGATCTCTCCAAAACCGCTTACAGAATATCCTATTAGTTGGTAGAACTGTTCCATATCATCCAATGAGAAGTTTTTGGAATGAAGCATGATCCAAAGTTTGTTTAGGTCATGTCCGCCATTGTCAAGGAGAAAACGAACCACCTTATTTTCCTGAAATCTGATAGTACCAGATTTATCCACGACAAGAGGCTGCATGGGATAACTAGACATCGATATGCTCCGCTTCATCCCTATCATCGAATTGTAGTCCAAGCTCTTCTCGGGAACGCAAAACAGACTGTAGCATAACAAGATAGTTTCTTTTGCGAATTGTATATTCGCTGTCGCTACGAATTCTACGGACCCTATACGTCCCTTCATCGGGGATTTCAGAGGCATTTCTGCGTCTCATGGACCGAATAGTTTCCAACTCTTCAGTCCTCTTTGCTGGTGTAATATCTTTTACAGTCGGAGTAATCCTTCCAATCTCGATGAGATGCTTGCGAATCTCCACACATTCATCATCCGAGGCAAAGGGTAACCCCTGAGTCTTATTTTCACTATCCATCTGATCACTCCTTGTCAAATCTCCGTAGTTTCCCATGAGCGCAACCTTTCCTTGTTTACTTTTGCTAGATTTTCTGGCGTATTCAATATGGTCCTGAATGAATTATCCACGGAGAAAACAACCCCATGGCTCATAAGCGGCTTACCTCTTAATACGCACTGTACAAAGTTAAGAGCTATAGAGGCAGCTGTTATATTTGCCATCATATTTTGAGGAGCTGACTGGGCAAGTTCGGCACAACTTAATTGTGAATTGAATTTTCCATCCGAAGAAAGAAGACCTGGATATATTTCTGTGACCATTGGAAGACTAAAACTGTTACTACGTGAAGAACCATAGATGTGTCGGTTTGGAGAAAAGCCACAAACTACCTGACCAGAACTCTCCTCATTTCCGCAATCTACCCAAAATTTTTCACGAGAACGCGAATTAAGCATCCATTCATGAACAATTTTTCTAGATGCATTATTATCTACGCATCCTATAACCATGTCTATATCAGTTTTTCGTATTGAATCTTCATCCTCCAGATAGGACGGTATCACATCTATCTGGAGTCCAAACGCCGAAGAGTACCTTCTAGCAAGTGCTTCCGCCTTATTTGTATCGAGGTCCCTTTGTACAAAATGCTGGCGCTCTAGATTCTTTCGTTCTACTTTATCTCCATCGGCTAACACTAGAGAAATTGAATCATATGATGAGCGTTCGCTATTAAGCGACATGATTAATCTGGCTAGATGCCCAGCTACATATGCTCCAGTTCCTCCACACCCAAGAACAAGGATTCTCCGTGAAGGGGAGAATCCGCTCATTTTTCTAATATCAGGAAGGGTTATCGTTTCCATGTCCTAATCCACGGGTAAGGTTCACCTTCATCATCCACGTCATCTTCATACTCTTCCTCCTCCCCTTTGTCCATTTCCCTTTCCAATAGAAGTTCATGGATTTTTGCCGTTGGATCAGACTTGCTAACTCTGTCCATCCAATCTTTTGGGAACTTGGCGCAAAGCATGGGGTCATCTTTTGTGTTAAAAATCTCATGGATTCCAACAGTAATGTGCTCTCCCCCCATAGATAGTCTAAAACATGTCTCAGGAAAAAGCTGCTCAACTTTCCCAACGATGCCATAGAAACGATCGGCAATCTCATCCCTATCATCTGTTTGAGAAAATGTGGCAGAAAACAAACCATGACTATGGATTTCCATAACAATTACAGAGTCTTCAAAGGTTTGCGACCTATCAAAATGACAATGCGCGGCACATACCTCTTGCTGCGGGCAGTCAAGAAAATATTTCTTACGCCGACGATCATAGATAGCACGCACAGCAGCTTCACTTCTATGAAGTGAAAATACCTCACGGAAAAATGCAACTGCTTGCCACAAAAGGGACAGAGGCATTTTTGGGACAGCTAAGTCAAAACCTTCAGAAAGTCCGCAAGGCAAACCGGGAACCTTTACGTCAGTCATGCGCCGTCTAAATATACCTATTGAGTTTCTACGTATTTCCCAAAGACCATCCCCACACATAACAAACACAACAGGCTTGTCGCATTTCTGTGGAATCTCCCCTATAAAATGACCAACAAGCATACTGTTCCCAAATGTATTACTCATCTATTGCTCCTGGACATTGCCTCACTAAGCGTTTTTGACTTTTTCAAAATACTATCTGGAAAGTATTCTTTTCCAGATAGGTGGTCTAGCAATGTGCGAAAATTGACAACGCCAGCTGGCGCATTAAACAAACCTCTCTCTACCATGTGCCCACTAAATGCTGACGAAAAGAATCTTCCAACAACTCCATCTAGAATTATTGGATCTGTTATACTTGGAAAAACGTAATTATTCCCCCAGCATATTGGTCCATCATCATATACATTACCTAAAGGAAATGCATATAGCCTATCATCCATGCGCCCCAATGGAGGAATACACGCAAACAGTAGAGAATCTAATACTTTTGTATCATTTACTGAGAACACAAAAAGTGTTTCTGGAAATGGTATTGTCTTCTCACAAAGAATATCATCGAGGCGAGCTTGAATTGTCCTAACTTTTGATGGAACCTGTATACCAATCTTGTATGAATTCTTGGTCCCAGAATAGAATTTTGTCCCAGCTGGAAGGATTCCCGTTGTCATCTCCACTTCTTTAGCCAACCTAAAAATCAAGTCGTCTACCGAAACAGTTTTTGTAGACACCTTACCATCTGCCCCTTTGAGTCTAACTACTGCTCCGCTATATTCCTCATCTATTTCAATAGCCATAGATGCTTTCATATTCTTCCTTCCCTCCTAGCTACCTCAAATAGGGCGTCTATTTCCTCCTGCGCACGATTTGGAACAACAACCTTAGGGACATCAGTCGCCGTAAGAACTGTATCAAATCGCTTTTTCCATGACAGAACAGCATTTACAGCAGCACAGTGTTTTCCAATACCAAACTCTTTAAGGGATGGGCGGTAGTAAAAATCTCCACGACCTATGCGAACAACTAAAACTCCCCTGAGATCGAGAAAATTCTTTTCTGTTTCATCCGCCTGTATTGCTGTTCTAACTACATCAGATATTTTGTTACAAATCTTAGGTGAGAAACAAACTACAAACTCCTCGCGGCGCGCTGTCTTTTTCACTACGAAATCTGATTTAGGAAAAACATTTGTCAAAAACGACCTAAACAATCTTGATATTGTTGCTTCTCTTTGTTTAGGTGTTCCTGTTTCTATAGCCATAGGGGCAATTCGTTTCGTGCGCTTCAACAACTTCAAATCGTTAATTAGGAGGTTGTGTAGAAGAAAAAACTCTATCTGTTGGTGTGTTCGCAAATCATTAAAATCCATTAGACACTCATATAAAGTCTGTATCAGAAACTACAGGCTTAAGATAACGCAGAATATCATATATACCTACCTGACGTTCTGCGTCGCTAATCGCCAAAAACATGTGTTCCTGAATGCGGAGGATCTCTTCAACAGGAATATCAGCAAAGTGTGAAGTATTAGCTGCGCCCATCAGCTTGTTCAAAATCTCAAGCTGATGGGCATTAAGCTCATTATTCCACTGCTTTATCTCGTCAAAAACCCTAACAACATCCATTAGTTTCCCTTGTCAGCCGCCTGCTGTAAAAACTCGACAGCGCCATTGTCCCTGTTAACTATCCTGGCATGCGCAAGCTCTGGATAGATTGCAGACCAGAGTTCCTGTACCTGCTCAGGAGTCAAAGAAGCATCCATCATAACTTCGAGATTTCCATATGTGTATTTTCTCTTTTCCATAATAGTCTCCCTTAGTAATCGTAATCTTCGTCTTCGTCCTCGAAGTCGTCGTCTTCGTAATCATTATCTGAGCATTTGCTACTACATCCGCAACATCCAGTACAACATCCGACCTCTTCCTTCTCAACTGCGCGGTCGAATGCTGTATCGCTGAGACGACTTTCTGCCAGGACCTTGTCCATAATATTTCGTAGAGCAGCAGCATGGGCTTGAATAATTACCGTCTTCGGATCATTACCAGTTACTGTTGCAGGAGTTCCACCATCAATGCGCACCTCTGCAATAAACACACCGCTTTGGCGACCAATCTTTAGGCTAAACTCAGGATGTAGTGAAACCATGTTTCCCAAAATATTACCAATATCCATTATTCCTCTCCTTATTCCATGACTTTTGCCATCGCTTCTCCGATGGCTGTCACAACTGGCACTGGTACAGAATTGCCAATCTGTCTGTATGCCTGTGTCTTTGTTTTTGGCAGCTTAAAACTATCTGGAAAACCCTGCATCCTTGCCCATTCGCGAGGCGTTAACCTTCTTATGATCGTACCATCAAACACCAGAATACGATCACCACTTGTTACCAATGTATTCCCAATCTCATCTGGAGTGTGAAGTGCTGGAAGAAAACGCCCCCCCCTATTGGGTCCTCTTTCATGCAACTTACGAAGATACCCAACCAGGACGGAATTCGAAGCGTTGAACTCACTATCAACACCTTTTTGCATAATTGAGGATAAAGGTCTCATAAGCCCAGAATATCCTTCCGGAAACCTAAATGACGACCACGCTTTTTTGTTCCTGAAACCAACTATGAATACGCGTTTGCGACGCTGCGGCAATCCAAATTCCTCAGCTCCAAGCACCTGCCATGATGCGCAATAGCCAAGGTCTTTCAATGTGCTCATGATGATGTCCAAAGTCCGACCACCATCGTGGCTTACGAGACCTTTTACGTTCTCGAACAAGCATGCGGAAGGCTTAGATACATCCATAAGGCGAGCAAGCTCAAAGAACATGTTGCCTCTCGGATCACGGAAACCTTTCCGCTTACCAAGATGAGAGAAAGGCTGGCAAGGAAAACCTCCACACAAAACGGACGTGTGACAAGGCAACCAAGGTACATTACTTATGTTTGATCCTTTTGGCTGTTCCCCGAAATTATCTGCGTATGTTGTTCGTGCCGCATCATCTATTTCGCACGATCCAACACAACTGAATCCAGCCCGTTCCATTCCTAGCCTGATTCCGCCCATCCCGGCAAAGGCATCGTAGAACGTCAACATTATCACACCTCGAAGTCGGCATCCCACAGACCAGAACCCCAGTCCTCATCATGGTTTATGTCTATTGGATTTATGTTGTCACAATCAGACCAGTCACTTTCATGTAGATGGTTAAGACCCAAGACTTCCTCAATATCTATGCTAGGATTGATAGACGCCTCTCTACATCTTTTTCTGATCTCACTTAGGACCTTTTGCTCAGCTTCTTCACGCGTTTCTGCTTTCACACCCACCACAATCGTAGTTGAGCATGTTTTTTCAATGTCTACTCCGATTTTGAATTGTATCATTCACTTCCTCTTTCGAAGTTCCTTTTCGGCCTCCAGCCAATCTTGCTCAGCATTCCCATCAACATAACCACGACCAGCATACTTCTTGAAGGCAAGCTGCTCGATCTCATTGTGCGTGGGCTGATATAGACTATATCGCCTCTGTCTACCCTCCCCAGATGCCACAACAAGACCCTTGATCCTCATGTGGTAAAGAGTGGACGACACATCCGAACGGTGCTTGTTCGTGGTGCGATAGCCATTTGGGCGAACTCTTCTAAGTTCATCCTGCTTTAGACCAAGCATTTCTGCCGTCTCGTTTGCGATCATCGAAAACTTTAATGCTCCGTTGTGGTTAAGCAACGCATCAGTAACAGCCTCGATGTATTTTGATCTAGAACGTAGTGCCATTACTTACCTCCACGCGAACGACCTGGGCGTCGCTGAGATCCTTCTCTCCGCCTCATGGTCTCCCACTTGACTTCCTTACCAGTAGTTTCATCAATGATCTTTAGGACCTGATCCTTATTCACACGACGAACCGGCATGCCGCTATAAATTCCATTCTTTGTTCTCGAAGCTCCCGAATACTTCTTCTTGTTATACCTCTTCAGAGATTCGACCAGGACATAATTTGTTCTAGCATCCAGGACGCGACACCTAATCTCCTGTAGCTTTTGACCAAACTGCGACGAATTCCTCTTAGCATACACCAGATACGTATGTTCACTTTTGCTAACTTGACTCATTTAATTTCTCCTTTTTCAATAATTTCCCTTACCACAATTAGTCGTTTACAGCGAATTTTTTGATTACTTGCCTTGGGCAAGAAAGTAACGCCGTCCAATGTCGTAGTCTCAAGCGACAAATTTGGAACACATATGACATCGTTTGGGTCTACAAGAACTTCCATAATTCGAATAAAAGAAGGTAGAACCCGCAAATAACTTTGCACAACGCCATGTTCCAGCATGTAGACCTTTGGCGCACAAAACCATAGGATTTGTGTCTATATCATCATCCCTAACTTTAACTTCCGTTCCGGGTAGATAAACATTGACACATCCGCGAACCGGACCAGGACTGCCAATATTAATATCTACTACATATAAGGAACCATATTCTTTTGTCACAGCTTTGTATAGAACAAGTTTCCCATTGCGTGTTCTAATATGGTATATCCTCACAAATTTCCTAAGTTCTTTTGTCACTTTTTCACCTTACACACTTGTGACGACTGCCATCAAGTACATCAGGACGAAAACATTTGCGGCACTTGGTACATGCTCCCTTTACTGGCACCTTGTCTGCATCGACAGGACATACAGTAATAGGATCATCATATGGAAGAATCTTCTTCGATTGCTGTGCATTAAACACTATCCTTGCACCAAGTGTATCCTCATTCGCGAATCTTCTAAGAAAGCTAAAGTATAGACGAGGGTATTTATACCTAGATACGATAGCCTTTCTTCTTTTGCTATCGTTAGATCCATCCAAAGAAAACATAAGGTAAAGATTTTCAGCATCGTGACTTGGTACAAGTGATACCATCTCAGGTTTACGTGTCACAACAAGCAGAACATCATCGGGATGTCTTCTAGAGAGACTGGATATAACTGCAGCAGATTCAGGAAAAAGGTCACCAACTCCATTCCATCTCAAAAAAGTCATTCCCCTCTTGATATATTCTTCATGTATGCGTTCGGCTATTTCATCTGGATTAGCTTCTAAGAAGTATCTATATACTCTCCAATACTTTAGTATAGATTTTTCCCAAGTTATTGGTTTACCAGGCATTGCGCCATAACAGGTCTCAGAACAAACTGGACTAGGTCTACATGTTCCACTTGGCCCCAAGGGAAAATTTATAGAAAATCCAGTCTTAGCATTGCTGCTACAGATGCGCTCATGTGGTCCAAGTGATCTGTTTTCTACCGAAGAAAGAAGCTCAATTTTCTTGCTTAACTTCCCGACAATGGATGTCATTTCTTTCCCTCCATACGGTCCAGCAAAACGCTGTTCATGGCAGCCATTGCTGCAGTCAAAGTCATATTAGCTAAAGCTATGCTAAGGATAGGCTTTGCCCAGGCAGAAAAGAAGGCAAATAAAGAAAGGCATCCGAATCCGATCGAAAGGAGCGAAAACACCCAAAACAAAACCCTAATTGTTTTCCGCCCCATCAAAGACCCTTTCCAAATCCCAAACAGAACCAGAGTCGCGCACAAGACCAATGGCTGTCATGCCGTCCATTGTGTCGCGGCAGCTCCCTAGAATATCCATAAGTTTCGATACCTTCCTTGCCCAAACATTTCCACCGCTATCAAGTTCGGATGCTATATTCTTAGCTTTCTTCATCCTCATATTTAATTCCCTGAATAGCTGGAACGCTTCGCGCTTTGCACATTCTACAGCCGACTCGAGGTCGGTTACTTGCTTCTGTAGGCGTGTTGTAATCTCCGCCTCAAATTGTTTCTTAATCATTTTACACAACCTTCCAACATTAATGCCTGCGCACAACCAAGCTGGATACCATCCTGACACATTTTCCACCCCACAACCAGCAGCGGTGTTGTTCACGCCTGCGGATTGTCCGTTCCCTGCTTACCGGTATCTGCTTGGACACTATCCCGTACGCGATGAATGCGATCATCACGTCCATGATATCGCGCAACCTTACTTGTTGGAACCAAAGGGGTAGGGATTTTATATTCTGGACGCGTCCACACCGTTCGTCCACATTTGCGGCATTTCGACCTTAAATGTCCAGCGTTTCCAACAGCCCCGCGCGGCTTTAGCTGACCCCCACAATGAGCACATCTTGTCTTCCCGTCACCCTTCTTCTGTTCACGCTGAGACTCACGTTTGCGCCTATGTAGATCGCCCAAAGTTCCAAAAAGGTCCCTACTGCCCCTCTGGCTTTTCCCATCGTGATGGCGCTTGTCATGGTTCCTGTTTCTTTTATCCATTTGTCCTTAAACTCCTTTTTTTCTACATCCAATCATCGGGCACTCCGCACATCGCGGATTGTCCAGTACACAATATGTTTTTCCTATTCTGCGCAAACCTTCCCAAATCGCAACAACTGTTTTTGGATCAATAGGGCGCGGTGGATTAACAATACCCAATCTGATAAGCACCCTATTGATATCCGAGTTAGACTCAATGTCAACTCTATCCCATTCATTAATATCAACATCCCAATCTCTACCTAAAAGGAATGTAAATGCTAATGCTTTTACATTTCCAATACCAGGCACATCTACCAATCTACGAATTAGCCTTTGTGCTTCAATTCCACTGCCACGATTCCATATCAAAGCTGGATCGCCATCATACTGACCAACCACAAAATCAGCCGCTCTACTTATCCATGTCCCCATTTTTGGTGGACTTACATGAAGTGCTGGTCGTCCACAAAGTGCTCGACGCAATCCATTTTCGCCAACATCTTTTATAGATTTTGCGTCCAAACATTCAATCCCAAGTCTGACTGATAGATTGTATGGAATTTCCCAAGGATGATCTGATCCATACATGCCCATGGCGCCAACAAGAAGCGCCATGGGCTTTTTTGATGGGTTCGAAAACATCTCCAGTGCGTCACCCAATGGATATTGACATGGAACAGGTAAAGCCCATGAAGTAGCAATATCCACTACACTGCTCCAGACTTCCATGTTAAGTCTTCCGCCCAACAAGAGCTATGTCAAGAGCTTCAGCAAGATGGTCAATAAGATGGATCTTCATTTCCTCAAGGACCTCTTTTGGAACATCCATGAGAGAATCCTCATTCGCTTTTGGAATCATAACCTCTCTGATTCCAGAACGATGAGCTGCAAGAAGCTTTTCAACAACTCCTCCAACTGGCATTACACGACCACGCAATGAGATCTCTCCAGTCATTGCTATATCGTTACGAACTGGAAGCTTTGACAAAAGAGAAGCTACGGACACAACAAGAGCCACACCAGCACTTGGACCATCCTTTGGAGTAGACCCAGATGGAATGTGTACGTGTATAGATGTCTTTGTAGCCACATCATCTGGAATACCTATTGCCGAAGCATTAGATTTAATCCATGTATGCGCTATCTTTGCGGATTCTTGGAGAACCTGACCCAAGTTTCCTGTCATTAGTTCTATTTTTCCACCTCCGCCAGGAACCTCAACTGACTCCACGAATAGTATGGATCCTCCACACGAGGACCATGCCAATCCTGTACTAATCCCCACCGCGCTTTCCTTGGCCATACGTTCGGCAAATAGCTTTGGAGGACCGAGGAGTCTGCTAACCATTTGTTGGTCAACAGATACAGATAGCGATTGACCTGCTGCCGCATCAACTGCCAACTTTCTGAACACAGATCCACAATGTCTCTCTAGATTGCGAACTCCAGCTTCATTGGTATAAGCTTCAACAATGCGCACAAGTCCATCATCAGATATGTCCACATTGTGATTGGTTAGACCATTTTTCGTTTTCTGTTTTGGGACAAGATGCTTTCTAGCTATCCTGACTTTATCAAACAACGAGTATCCTGGAAGTTCTACAATATCCAACCTATCTCGCAACGCTGGTGGTAGAAGATGAGCGTCATTTGCTGTACTAATAAAGAACACTTGAGACAAGTCAAAAGGAATGTCTAGATAGTTATCCTTGAACGAATGGTTCTGTTCTGGATCAAGTATTTCAAGAAGAGCGGCAGCTGGATCACCATGGTTGTCTCGCATCAACTTGTCAATCTCGTCAAGCATGAAAACGGGATTTTTAACCTTGGCTTTACGCATCTCCTGTAGTATACGTCCAGGAAGAGCACCAATATACGTGCGTCTATGACCACGCATTTCAGCCTCATCACGCATACCACCAAGAGATGTTCGTATAAATATGCGTCCCATAGCACGTGCGATACTCTGACCAAGGCTTGTTTTTCCCACTCCCGGAGGACCGACAAAACACAATATTGCCCCACCGCTCTTTCCAGTAAGCTGTCTGACAGCCAAAAACTCTAGGATTCTTTCTTTAGGAACCTTTAGACCATAATGGTCTTCATCCAAGATTCTTGCTGCCTCTTTAATATCTGCCTTATCTGTGCTAGCTTTATTCCACGGTAATGAAGCCATGACATCCAAATACGTCACTGTCAGGGAAAAATCCGCAGTACTTGGCGACATCATTTGTAGTCTAGAAAGTTCATTTAGAGCTACATTTCTAGCCTCATCAGGCATCCCAGCTTCACCAATTAATCGCCTAAGGCGTTTGATTTCCAGGTTTTTTGGATCCAATATAACCTGCTTTTCCGTAGTGGGATTCTCAGGTTGTGTATTGGTGGATTCCTTAACATCCTTGGCAGCCTGTTCTGCCATTCGCTCGCTCTCCCTCAAGACAAGACCAGCAATATGCATTCTCAGCATTTCAGCCCGCTTTTTTACATCAGACTCACGTAGCATCAGGATCTTGCCATTGCCATCCAAAGAAATCCTATTAGCAACCGCGTCAATAAAATTTCCAAATTCGTGGTCATACTTGGGTCTCATCATTGGGGCAAATGTAGAGGTAGACTCAAGCGATAGCGCTTGATTCTGAATATCCATAGCCATTTCGCCCAAATATTCAGTCATTTCGAACTTTGGTTCCTCAATAGGAATACACGCACATGATACAGACCCATTGCGCACAGATACATTACACACAAGAACGCGCCTAACGCCCTCTACAAAAATACGTTTCGACTCCCCTTGTAGTGGCGATATGCTTTTTACAATGGCCTCACAACCCACATCCCATATGTTGACTCTAGAAATGTGTGGAACTTCAGGATTCCTAAAGAATCCAATAACCACATGATTCCCCACTTCTACAGACTCTTTGAGGGTTGACAAAGACAATTGGCGCGTTAGATCTATAGAGTTTGATTGTTTTGGGAAAAGGATGAAGCTTTGCCCGTTGAGGGCTATAAAGGGCAGTTTGATTGCTTCCATTATCTCACTCTTCGTCTTGATGGGTTTGTTTTCGCCTCAGCTTTCCTCTTTTCCTTGGCAGCCTCCTCTTCACTAATCATGTTACAGATTCTCTTCATCTGTTGTATCTGCTCAAGCATAGACTCAAAAGGAACTACAGAAGCACGTTTTGCGATTTCCTTAAGGTATGCTCCAGTCATCCCTTCAGTCTTAACCGCAATTCTATCGAATTCACGGTCCGTATACTGAACATGGAATTCCTTGGCATACGTCATAAGGATACTTTTCCTCTGGTTTTTGGTAAGTGGTTCAAACTCAACAATCTCATCGAACCTACCAGGTCGCCTTAGAGGTTCTGGGACTTCAGCCAAAGAGTTTACAGTTCCAATCAATAGGCGTCGACGTTCGCCAACCTTCCTGTTGATTCTCTCCATGTTCTCCAGCATTTCACTGGGTCGCCACATCTTATCCAGATCATCCAGAAGAAGTACTGTAGGATCAATGATATCGATTAGGTCCTCAAGGATATTCCTTCCTCTTGTGCTGTCAAGTGTAGCACAAGATGCAACAAGAAGTCTACCACCGATCTTCTCGGCAAATCGGGCAGCCAAGGTTGTTTTGCCAATGCCAGGAGGACCGAAAAACAGGAGGGAGCGATTGAAGCCCAGCTTTTGAAGATTAGAGATACGCGCCATGAGCGCATCCTCATCAATGTGCGACACATATAGTGAAGTCGGAATGTCCAATGGACCTAGGTAGAAAAATTCATTCCAGCCTTTTGGAATGGTATTTATAGTCAAAACACGTCCAAGCTTTTCCTCGACCGTTTGTGAAAACTGTCGTACAAAAGCTTTTTGGTCGAGCACAAAAGGTCCATCCTGATCCGTACCCGCAGAACCAGATTCTACAAACCAGACTTTTACACCACTACCAAGGTCAAACTCATCAATACCTTCCTGAGAGTTTTCTCCGTCGTCTTTGTCTTTTCCGGAATTCCATATACGCCTAACGGGAATATCCATCTGCCGCAGGGTATGAAATAGAAAGGTAGACATCATCGGAAACACTTTCAAAGCACCCATCTCCTTTAGGCGCTCATGAGCCTGTGGAGACTCTCCCTCAAACATTGAACTTATACAGCCATATGTTGAAATCGCACCAAGGGCTACCGATATCGGATCCTTGCGCTTTACTGCCGTATAAATATCAAGTACTTCCCTAGATACAGAAGCTACCTTGGACACTATACGCATAGCCTTGCGAACCTTAACCCGGCGCGCATTTTTGTTTGACTGAGCCCTGCGGTCGAGGTCGGCGGCATTATTTGCTACATAAGAGCCGAAATCGAAACCGATTGTCATTTCTCCTCCGCAATTATCGTGCCTCTTTGCGCACGAAGATTAAGTAGATTATTCCATCCGTAGCTGGTGCAGCTCTAAGCGTCCACCCTTGGTCGAGTTTTTCTTGTACTTCCCTATGTAATTTATATGTACATCCGCTTGTGCGAGATGCACAAACTTCTACGATCTCACAGCGCATACAATGGGATTGCTTCATTTGTGTTTGCCGCCTTCTGTCAAAATCAGTTTGCGAATCAAAGCATCAATACGTTCTGGTCTGCTATCGTAGATTGCAAACATCATGCTTTTGACTATCTGCGATTGTGCGCACGCTATTTTGGCAAAATATTTACGTCTTGCTGTCTCAGTATCAAATAGCATTATGCCAATATTTGACGAGGAATAAAGATTTTCAGCCTCAGTCCTGAATGCCAATGCTTCATTCCGCACCGCCACATATTTCCTATAGAACTCTCTGCCACCCTCTACGACCTCGAAATCATAATCATATTCACGCAACTTGGTGACTAGTTCATCCTCGGTAGACACCCCAGATAGGTCGACAAACTCTACAATCGTCTTGTATTTCATGGAGAACTTCATGCGATGATTTGCCAAATACCAAGCGCTCTTTACCTTCACAAATACCTGATCACCATTACACCTGGCAACAACCCCCTCTGTTCTCCAATCTTTCACTTCATTAAGCAATTCAATAGGATCCGATGGAAGCTCTTTCAAATCAACAAGCTTAAGACCTCCATCTACAGCAATCTCAATCACACGCTCCCATGGAATTATGGAAGGACCACAATGTTCTACTCCACCAAGAAACACTAGGTCCTGATTTTTATACCGAACTACAACCGCATTATCTGGGGCAACATATTCAAGCAAGAGAGAAACGTTAGGCATCCACGACGGATCAAGAAGTCTTGGATATTTCTCTGCCGCAACTTTATGGAACCTTTCGCCATATGGAACAGCCTGGCTATCGCCCCATTCTCCTCCAAACATAGTTCCACGAGTACGCATGATAACAGAGCCGTTTACAACACTCCGAATACATAGACTTCCATCTTCTTTGGAAGTCCAACGCACAACACCACTGTTGGCAAGTTCCCCTTTTAAAATGTCCGTATCTGTTCTAAATTCACCAAAGTTCCCAAATTTCGGCCACGAGCACGACACAATACGACCAGCACCATCAACCATAACAGACCGGAGCCATTTCTCCTCAGCTGTCCAATCAAACTTGTTTTTCTTCGGGAACACAAGAAATAAGTCGCCATCGGATATAACTTTGAACTCCGTCCTATCAACAGCGGACAGGTCAAGGAACGCAATACCTTTCTCAGTTTTCCACATGGTGGTCCTCTCTGACGCAACTGTTTTCGCTTTTGAGTAGCGACGATGTCTTGATTAGACAGTTAAGTTTTTTCTTGTCAACTTCTCCGATAACTTTGTCTTTACGTATTGTCTCAAACATAATACTATCATATATATAAGTATGTTTAAGACCAAATACATGACCAAGCTCATGGATAACTGTTGCTCGGATAAATTCTACTTTCGCAGTGAGTACAAAAATGTCCGACCCAAAACCCCCATGTTCCCATATTGTTGCCCCAAGGCAACTGTCGCGTTTGGGACACGGGCTCCCTTTTGTTGAGGTTACCGCATCAATTTGCCATTTTCTATGTCGACTATACAGAATATATTTGCCATCATGTCTAAATGTAAATACATCCTTGGATGTATCTCGCCATGTAGTTTTTAGGCAAAGTCTACCTTCAGATGCGCTTTCCCATTCATGTATGGCTTTGATTATTTCCTTACGCTCAACATCAGAAAATAGACTGTCGATTTCTAATCGTACGGTCCTGATACATTCGTCAACTGGCAAAGTGGTTCTAGACCCGCCACAGCACACAACCATGGACAAAAGCACCAGGATTTTTGGCATTTCTATTCCAATCAGTTCATTAGAATGATCACCGAATGGTAGATCATTACCAAAGAGTACATAACCACATAGATCCCCATACCAATCTTGGCAAGTCTATGTTTCCATGAGAAAAGAAGTATTACAGTCATAGCAAAATTGGCCAGAAGTTTCGGAAAGATCCACCAAATTCCCAAATGCTTCATCAACCATGCTATTAGCGGTTGTCCTTCAGCCCCACCCAAATGACGAATAATGTATTCCGTAGTAACAACATCAGTTACCGCCAACAGAATAGTAACTGAAGCAAGCACCCAAGCCAGACGACTACGTGTCAATGGCATATGCCTTCCCTCCATCTTTCCTTTGCATGCTCAAAAACTTCAGGAATGTCCGACAAATCTGTCACCGGAACAATCGGTCTAGCAATCCTGATGCCAATTTCAACACCCATTTCGACATTCTTGTGTAGCGATTCTGGATCATTTTTACCCATGTCATAAACTTTGTCGAAAGCATGAAGTAGAAATTCCTCAAGCATCCCAGGCTGTGACAAAATATCGGGATCTCTCCTGACAACTTGTGCGATTGATTCAGCTAGCCCTTCAAATCTCCATTGATTTTGCGTTGGAATTCTCATAACTCCCCATATCCGTCATCAAGATCGCGCAAAATTGCAGCGTACTCAAGCATGGCTAAACCTTGTTCAGGATCTAGTCCAGCGTTTTCTGCGGCATCAGAATACAGAATGCGAAGCTCCTCGACAAGCTCGGCATCAACCAAGGATGAGAGTTCGTCATCATTAAGTGATTCATCTCTAAAACGCTCACGAAGACGCTCGGAAATATCATCCCTATTAGGAAAGGTAATTGTATCTGTGGCGGCAAGTAGTCTGTTATATTCGTCCTGGTCCATGCTCCATAAAATACGACATACTTTAAGAGTTCTTCTGATTGCTTCCTTGGTTTCTGGATACATGTCCCACCATATCTGATACGAGGTTAAATGATGCATTCTGATCGTAACGCGATCCTGTCGACCATACCTGTGCATCAAGAACCCGTGGAGAAACTCCACGCTTGTCTGCCTCCACCAGGAAGACCTGTTCAAGTTCTGTATACTTCTTACCTTGAGGTGTTTGACGCGGAGCATTATATCCTAGACCACGTAACCATCTTAGAATATGTACATCCAAAGCAGCAACACGAGCATTAGGACGAGTCCATATGATAAAGAATCTAGCAGTCTTTGGACCAATACCATGAATTTTTTCAAGTTCCATTGGGTCCACTATGTGTAGATCCATTTCCGCTTTAGCTATGTCCGAAAAAGCCTTTGACACCTTATCATAGTTTCCTGTTCGCGCCTCGCGCAACCTCGTGTTCAAACTGCCATCAGAAATCCATGTACGAAGCTTTGTAAATGGAAGGTCATCTCCCAAACCAGAGAACAGTCTAACCATTGCTTGTTCGGCAAATTTTGCTGACTTCCCTGCTACAATCACAGCATACAAGAGGCGGAGTTGAAGTTCTTTATCGCTCATTTACTTACTCAATAGATAGCCGATATCATCGGGCGAATGATCACCAATAATTTGGATCCATCCTTCACATTTTTGTTTCTGAGTCGGTTCCCAAAGGACTCGGTAGAACGTCGCATCTGCGAATTCTATGGTGAATTCAACTACACCTTTTGTATTAGCAGTTACCGTTTCTCGAAGCCCTCTAATATAACATGGACCCATGTCTGCGCGATCATTAGGACATAGTCTAAATCGTGGCGCGGAATCAAACGATAAGCAGTTAATCTTCATTGTCATCCTGGCGCGAAATGTTCGCTTTAATCTTAGCCATCTCTTGCTCATGCGCAAACTTCTGTAGTTGTCGCGCATCTAGGAACTCAAGCAAACCACCAACAAAGACAAGGATTAAGATAAACATTATCCACATGATGAATCCAAAATTCATAGTCTGTCTCCAGTTTAATAGTTAATAGCATTCTGGGAATGCGTAGAATCCAGACAAAACATCTCCTTCGATGCCAAGATATACGCGTCTATTTCCACATGAGCACCTGTGGTCACCTACGGTCCACATATTACATTCCGAGCATCCGTTTAGATTAAGAACTGTCCCATCTGGGAAGTTCTCAGAGATCCATTTCTCTCGAGCCTTTTCATCGACTGCCGCAAGGAACGTATCCATTGAATCAAACGATGAGGCAGATAGCCCAAACTCTGGAGCCATAGAGACAAGCTTTAGTCTTAGAGTCTCAGAACCCTTCTCGCATTTTTCCAAATACGCTTTGCGATCTCTATATTTCTTTACGACATCGGTTAGCGTATATGGAGAAAATCCAACAATTTGGTATGGGGAAAATTGCTTTCCATCAATCAGTAAAGTCTGGTTTTCCCACACATTACCACTTGATGGAAAATATGTTGGCTTTCCGAGCATTTCCATCACTTTCTTAAGCGAACTCTTGTTTTTGTAACCCTTTGCTACAAAGAAGGCTGTCCATGCTCGCTCAACATCATTGTTATGAGTCCAGGTCGCCTTGTTGACTTCATCAACAGCCTTGCTTTGGGCTTCCCATCCTGCTACCATTTCATCTGTCCAAGAATCACAAACTGTTTGAAGATTGATTGAACATCTATACTCGAAACTCCTAAACTCAAGATCTGGGGGGAGCCGAACGCCTTTTGTCATTTTTCACCACCGTTTTCCAATAATACAATCTAATTCTTCACAACTGTTAGGGATTTGTGACTGCCATTCCCCCATAGGAACTTGAATCGTTCGCGGATAGTATCGCCACATTCGCAACCGTCCGACTCATGGAAACTATAAGCTTCGTCAACCATGTCGATCCTGGCCACCATATGGAAACCTTCATTGATATCAGGAGGTTCAAGCTGGTTACACATTCTGGTAATTACATCATCTGGAACTTGACGATGCTCATTACGCGCAGCATTTCTACTAAGACAGACTGTTTTTTTCGCATAACAATATACGGCAACAGTCTGAAATCCAGCCTTAACAGCACGAACCAAATACTTACGTCGTCTCTTTGCCGCAACATTCGTAGCATCAAAAACTACAAGATTATCATCTTGCTTGTCGGTAAGCGCAGCTTCGAACCTTTCGTCGGCATCCCGCCATGCGGCAGATGCTGCTCTCGGAGTCCAAGGATGGTCTTTTGTGTAGCCAATCCTATCGTCAGGGCAAATAACCTTGGCATCATAGAATGCCTTTTGACGCAGCCAGGTTTTTCCTGCCCCAGGGAGCCCAACCATCATAATGAAGATTCTCATCTTTTGTCCTTTTTTGCGTGGAAAACATCCGCGGAATTTTTTCGCTGCATCAACGCGCGATCCTTACCATGACGAGAAGGCATCCAATATTTGTTTTTCCGCAACCTTGTTCCCCTGGGTTAGGTCTAGGTTAACCTTTTCTTCATTATTACAAAATGATGAAGGTCCAATCTGACGTTCTACTAGGTCAACATACATGCTAAAAGCACCTTCTTTTTTCTCCAGGAGCCAATCTGGAATTCCAGATTTCTTTAGCTGTTTGGAGAATGTCTTAGCCAATGTCGTATCGATCGATATACGTGGACACTCATCAGCCTTCTGAAGTTCTGACAAAGTCTTAATCCAGTCATCACTCTTGATAGGATTTGCCATTCCTCCGCGACCAGCTAACTTGTGCCCAAGCAAAACAACATGGATACCATGGTTGAAGGCTGACCTGAGGAATCCTTTGAAATCCCCCATCCAATCACCAATCATAACGTGATGTACAGTCGGCTGTGGAACAAGTTTCTCAAGCTCGTGCCTAAATCCGTTTGCGTTTAGCACAGCTGCAAATTCTTCAATAGATTGTCCAGGCTCGTCTACAGAATATGCAAATGCACCAGTAGACTCAAGTATGGGGTGCCACTTCGTTGGATCCTTTAGCCACGACAGATCTCGTGTTGAAAAACTTGGCACGACCCCATGCCTACGAAACTCGCGCAAGATATCAGCAAAGTCAGGATGTGACGTCGGCTCACCTCCTCCAATTGCGACTTCAAATACGCGCAAACTACCAAGAATACTAGAAATATGATAACCATAATGCCGCCATTCAGCATGCTGTCCACCAGGTCCTGAATTTTGGTAACAGAAACTACATTTGCGCGGGCAGTAGTTTGTGATTTTGATATCCACAAGTTCTGGAGCAAAAGTCTTCGTCGGCACAACTTTCCCATCTGGTGCTGATCCATATGTTGATTTGGACACCTCTTCACCACGTTTTGGGAACCTGAAACGCATCTTAGCTCCCGTTTTTCGGCTAAAAATTGTCCAAAATCCAGACGGATCCTTTCGCGCAACAAGGTGATCGTATCCAGCATCCTGGTTCATAGCTAAGCTGAAACCTTCTGCTTTCGACAATAAAGGATGGCATTCTTCGGAGTTATCATTTCCTCCAAGAATAACCAGCCCATCCTGGAGAAGGAAATCTCTAAATTCCTTGGCAAATTCTAGATCTAATCCATTGCCTTCCCAAGATACTGGAAGATCGTATGCAGATTGATGGTCTATATAGGAATTTTCACCAGGAGCTTTGTGACCAAGAAGATCGGACACAATCAACCTAGCAGTATGCTCATCGCACATCCTGCTCAAAGCCATCATAACAAGAACGCCGAAATATTCCCCCTTTGCCTCTTTCGAGGCAGCGGTAAACCTTTGCCATCCAAAATCACCATCTTCAATATCGCGATCGCGCTGACCATCCAGGAAGACCATGGAATGCTGCGAACTACTATTTGTGGCAAAGCCTAGGCGCACATTGTGAATCTGCATAATATTCTCCTATCTAACAAAACAGAAGCCATGCGATGTATCCAATAAATCCACCAACCATTACAGGTACAACAATGATTGTAGCAAAAACCAAAGCAAGTATGCCAAACTTATGGATCCATCTCATATCCTGGACCACCTGACTGTCTGAACCATATAGTTCAAGAATATATTTCTTATGTTCGCGTCTTTTCCTTATCTTTTCACCCAGTTCAGGAATTCCAATCAGGGCACGAATAAGGAGAATAGAAATAAGTGATACCATTGATCCAACAGCAAGCGCCTTAATACCAAGCTCCGTATGTCCCCAAAAACCAACATGAGCAACACAGCCGTTTTCAGCAAGGAGCTTGTGTGCAAAAATCGCGACACAACATATGGCTAATGGGACAAACAACACAAGGCAAAACTTCCCTTTTGGTTTAAGATCGCTCCAAAGCTCTCCAATAACTCCCATACCTATTCTCCTTCTTTGAAATCATATACCGTTATATCCAAACTGCCATCTTTTTCTTCACAAAATAGAATTAATCTATCAATTTTCTTGTATAAAAATATGTTAACTCTCACAGGAATTTTACAAATCTCTGGAGTTTATTGTATCGAATTTATACCCACTGGGCGAAAATATATTGGAAGCTCCCATAAGGTATTAACACGATTGCGTTCACATAAAAGTCTATTAGCACGCGGCAATCATCCAAATCCTATTTTACAAGCCTATTACAACAAGTATGGAGCATCTTCATTTTCCGTAAGTGTAATTGAAGAGGTTTGCGATATTAATCAACTTCTAACAAGAGAACAATATTGGATCAATATATTGAATACTGTAGCAGCTGGTTTTAATATTTTGCCAGAAACAGGCAGTTCTCGCGGATGGAAGGCTACAGAAGAACAAAAAAAACGAAGAAGCGAACGGGTACGAGGTCCCAATAATCCATTTTATGGACATAGACATACTAAAGAATGTCGTAAACACTTCAGTACCATTCGTAAGGGAAAACGGACAGGATCAGATAATTCTTTCTATGGCAAAAAACATACAGCAGAAACGCGAGCAAAAATTAGTTCAGCCGCTTCGCAGAGGGAAACAAACCCATTCAAGGGGCGCAGTTGGACAGAACCCGAACTTGCTAATGGGTTGAAAGAAATGAAACAGAAATTATCTGCCAAATTTTCTGGGGAAGGAAACCCCTTTTATGGTAAAACGCATGATAGAACAAAAATTGGAAAACTATTTCGTATAACGGATCCAGAAGGTAATTCCACAATTGTCAGAAATCTACGCTTATGGTGCGAAACACACAATCGTAGATTTGAAGTTATGCGCAGCAGTCACTGCTTCAAAAGACCAACTCCAGATGGTTGGACAGTAGAGCTAATCGATTAAAACATCTGGTAAATCATAAACTATTACAGCAATTTCTCCTACAGTGTCTGTAATAATTGGTTCGATATTATCCCAAATCATTCCTCCAAGACCGCAACAAATTCTTGGCATATGAATACTTGCTTCCAACTCTTTAGCTTTTTTTGCCACTTTCGATAGACACATACGTAGTGCAGGATATTGGACAGCTGGATGACCGGCATATGAATAGCCATGTTGTGCTATCATATTTGCGACAATTATATCATCGCATATCGTGACAAATTGTACCATTCCAAGAGCAAAGTTTTCACCCCTTGAGTGCCAATCATGATAGGCAAGTTTCACTCCATACCACTTCTTGGCTATTGCTCCTGCTACACCACTTCCGAAACCGTTGACATCATTACAAACATGTGCTACGATTTTAAGACCTTCACCCTGAGGACTTGTTACATCACCAGTGATGAACTTTATTGTCCTTGCTTCTTCAGCCATTGTTCTTCTCTCTTTCCCTCTGTAGATCCCGAAGCGCATGTTTTAGATCTCGGCTGCGGTTTTCTTTATCATATTCCGCAAGCATTCTACCAAGTGCAAACTGTCGACTTTTAGTCGGCTTCACAAGGATATTGTTTACAGATAACGTAAATCCTGTCTGAGTACGACAAACAACAAATGTACTTGTGCCCATCTTAAGCACCCAGTCGCCACCTTTCGAATTCCAATTCCAAAAGTTAGTTCTTAGAAGCTCATCTGCTATTTTGTCGGCAACAGTCATTCCATCTCCTTGCGGCACACATATATATCCGTTCGCCCATCTGTGCGTCTTTCAACATCGAAATGAGGCTCCAATATGCTCATAAAACCTTCGGGAGAGATCCAAGAGAACGATGTCTGATGTGGGGCAAATCCTTCACGCATTTGTACGTGGTGTACCATATTGTTTGTTGAGTAGAATACTTCATATTCATTATGATCCCCCATATCTCTTGTGCGGAGAACGGGTATTGTAGGAGGTAAAGTATTGAATGTATTGAAAACAAACACACCACCTAGGGTCATGTTGTGTTTTACATCTATGGCATTATATTTTGTCAGCCAGTAGTTAATAGCTTGTTGACAAAATATTGCCGCAAAAAGAGGAGGATGCGCTTGCCAAAAACGTTCCTGTAACATATTCTCTACACGACCTATTCTAATATCTATTCCATATTTACCAAGCTCGTATATGTCTGACATATTACTATCAGCATCAACCATTCTTACCATAGCCCCACGTTTCCTAGCGGCTATAGACAGCCTACCATTACCACCACAAAGGTCTAGTACAGGAAGGTTAAGCCATGTGGAAGGTTCAATTCCAGCAGCATCCAGAAGTACATTTGGATCGCTACGCAAATATGAACCATATAGAGCTTCATATACACTTTTGCTACAGTATTTCATTTCCATGGAATCTGTCCATTTTCTCCAAAAAGCAGAAATGCCCCATGTCCTTGGATCGAGAAACTACCACGAATATCCCTTTGTGAATCCCTCCTAGTGCCAGGAGGCGCATATGGAAGCACATGAAGTTCTGGACATTCTATCTGATGATAGTGTACAATAGCTTTGGTTTCAGGCATATGTGCGAAAATCCAATGTAATAGCGGAGCATTCAAAGAAGATTTACCGGATGACTTCACAACCATGTCTTCATGCCATACCGCTGAGACAGTTTCCCACCCTCCACCAATTTCTGTTTTGCCACGACGCGTTGTAACAAATGAAAGCCCATGTCCCGGAATGCGACAAGCTACCGTTCCAAAAACAAGTCCGCTTGAACCAGCTGGCTGGAACTTATCGGAAAACTTGGCAATCATTTGTTCAGCATATGTAATAGCAGTATTAGTACCAGACAATACACTTCCAATCTCAGTGCGATAATATACATCATCAGTATATTTGATAATAAACTCTGAAAGTTCATCTGACCGTAGTGACTGTACAACCATATCTTTTGTTACAGCATATTTTCTATCAAGATTCTTTGCATCATTTGCAAAGATTACAGTAGCGCGGCTGTCTAAAGCAACTTCGTATGCTGCATTAATAAGTTCTGTATAGGGAGCACCAGATAGCAATTTAAATCCAAACAGCTTAGATTCCGGGAACTTGTTCCTTACATCGTTAATAATTCTAGGAGCCACCAGAAAAGGAATATCAACTTTATCACCAGGCTTATACTGATGCGATGGAAATTTACCTTTCCACGGACTAGCTGGAATAAGGTTGGCAACCGCTGCCCCTAGAACAAATGCATCCATTCCCAACTCGCCGGCTCTGAATATCTTTTCCCTATAGTCATTGAATCCATCATGTAACCATACAGTACAAAATTTTTGTTTTGGTGGTGTGTGTCGAGCTGTAAGATATATAACCTCATGACCTAGGCGAACTAGCTCTTCTGCTAATGCTTCCATACGACCGCCACGGAACTTATTAGTGATAATCTTAACATCGTCTAAATGGGCATGAACAGGACCACCAGTAACCAAGAATTTCATGGTTCCTCCTGAACTCCAATGACTTGATGTAACCTTCTGCGTACCTCATCAATATTGGTTCCATCATATCTAACTGTTTGAGGATGAGATTCACCATCGTTCCATGGATGCGCTGGAACAATTACAAGACCTCGTGGTCTATGTTCTAACCACGCTAGATAATATTCAGGCCAATCATCTACAAGAGTCTTACCATACATGAGACTTTTGTCTTCTGTTATAATAACGGGCATTTCAGGTAGATGGATTCGACACCACTCTACCTTTTCAGCCCAGCCGGCCGGCTCCTGGCGAGGACCTTTTGTTAGAACATGACACTTAAATCCCAAGGATTTTAGTTCCTTAATAATTTCAAACCCAGGCGGATACGTTGGAAGTGAACGCCAAAAACCCGGCTGACTTCTAATCAGTTTGCGACGCGCCCTAATGTATGGAGAGTCAATATATCGTCCATCCAACCCTAATACTGGAGGTTCACTTGGTGATGCAATCCGTTCTAACTCATGAAGCATGGCTCCATCAAAATCAGCAACGGTTCCATCCATGTCTACCAAAGCAACCAATTCTTGTTTTTTCTGTTCTGTCTGGTCGCTTTGGTATTCCCACAAACCATCTCCAATATCAGTTTGCCTGTAACCCATGGCAATTAGTGTAGGAATACATCCTTCATCGCTCTTACCTGACTCAGTAATACGCCAAAGTCTATGCGCTCCATAGTCTACTGGTTCAATATGACCTACAGAATATGGGTTGTATTTCTCAGAATATCCCATAGAAATTACCTTTTGCCAGCAATCAATTCCTTAGCAAGGTCGATGCCAGGTTTGTATGGATTTCCATCCAACCACCGGTTAAAGCACTCTGCGGCGACCTCGAATGACTTTTCGACTCCGCGCATGCGTACAATTTGACCCATGGCAAAACTCATATCCTCGCCTTCCTTAATGGAACCACCTGAACGTTCAACTGCTTTACCAATCCATTCCCCAGCTTGGAAAAGAGGTAGAAGCCAACGCGGACAATTGTGTTCTTCAGCGAGCTTTAGGATCTTTTCCGACTCGGCATTAACTTCCCTCTCCACATCCTCGGCAGTGACATGATCTTTGTTTTCCATTTTCCCTCCTAGGCGCTATTACGTAAGAAGTCAACCATTTCGCGCAAAGCTTTACCGCGATGACTGATTCGGTTTTTGTCCTCTGCCGATGCCTCGGCTAACGTACAACCAAGTTCATCTGTATAGAAAACTGGATCGAAACCGAATCCATTTGATCCACGCGGTGCGTTAATTATCAGTCCTTCACATGTCCCTTGGAACAGTTTAGGTCTGATATCAAGAGGTTCCATGAATGCTACAACGCAACGAAAACGCGCCGTTCTTTCGCAGAGAGGAACGCCCGCAAGGTTCTTCAACAAAAGATCAATACCACTTAATCTACATCCACCATAGCGAGCAGAATATACACCAGGATCTCCACCTAGTGCGTCAACTTCCAAACCGCTATCGTCAGCAAACGCAGGTAAGCCGCTCCATTCCATGGCAGCACGTGCTTTCAAAGTAGCGTTTTCGGAGAAGGTTAAACCCGTCTCCTCAATTTCTGGTATCCCAGATAGGTCATCCAGACACATAAGTTCTACGTCTGGTAGATCTACAATCTGGCGCATCTCACGAAGTTTTCCATGATTCCTTGTGGCAAATACCAGCTTTCTCATATTACCCTTTCTGTCTTGATAGTTCTGCAATCTGCTGCTCACGGTCAATCAATGCTTTAAGAACTACCTTATGTATACTTTTAGTTTCTGGTGTTTCATAGCCACGATATTGGATATATCCGCAAATCTTATCGAGAACATATCCTTGTGTATAGCATTCATCCTCTAAAGCATTTAGCATTTTGCGTAACTCGGCATCAGATCGTGCCGCAAGTGTAGATTGTAATTTGAGAACTTGTTTGATCAGCTGCTCATTTGTGAGTTCCTTTAACTCAAGTTCAACGTATCCGTATTCCATTGTCCTCACGATTTGTGTAGTTGTAGTCCGATACAAATATTCTGGATTTCCACAAGCGCCTTCCTGTATCGATCGGGCTCAACATATGCTCCATCCAAAGTTCCAAAGTGATGCTCTAATGCTTGGAGCAGAATCTTTTTGATTTTCGTTTCGTCCGGAGAATATGGAAGTTTCGATTCCTCATAGGCCTTATTGAGAGCAGACTCTTTCTGTTGGAAAAATTCTATCACCCTCTGTTCTGTCCACTCACCACGACGAATGGCTTTCAAAGTCTCGCTATTGCTCTCGATGTTTAGATCTCCAGTTGTTAGGATCTGCTCAACCTCGTAGATTAACCTAACCACATGATAAGCAAATTTAACGTCGAAACCATATTTATCTACATACTCAGCGCGTTTGCTCCCCACGTCTGGCGTCTTAATCGACATTTTGTGAAGTTGTGAGTATGCATAGCCGCGGAATTTGTGCCAACATCCCCTATGGAGAAACAATTTTCGGTTCTCACGAACAATATTTCCAACCGCACTACAGTGTATAACACACCTCTCTGGAACGAACAATGCGTCTACCATGTTTGGATTATTTTCCATACATAACTGGAAGTACTTAATAATATTATAGATTTGTAAGTCGTACTCTTTTCCAGCTTCATGGTCATTAATATGATGCTCTTGCCATTGTTCGAACCGTTTTATCTGTCGACCAAATCCAGCAATCTCACCAGTTAGATGTGGGAAAATCATTTCTTTTGGTGGAATACAGAACCCATAGACATCGCAATCGCTGTCATCTCCAGCCACACCATAAGCAACACTGCCCATTGTACACAAATAATGTGTTGTACTAGGAAGCCATGGAGGAGGGTGAATCAGACGCAATGTGTTTAACCTATTCAATAACATCAAATTTTTCCTTTACGCAGATCCAAATCTAAATGAAATGAAGTGATCTGACCATTCTTCGCCTACAAAAAAGCCCAATTCGTCCAGTTTTTTCTTGTCCTCTTCCGACACTTTCTCTGGATAAATTCCGCAGATGTGGAGCACATCATGTTCACAATGCGTGGGATATTCAGGATTACCATACTTCAAAAAAATCTGAAGTGCTTCAATAAGCTTGTCCATTAGCTCAACCCTTTCCCACAGTCGGCATGTCCCGACCACTCCAGGCATCGATGTCCAGGTCCAGCTACCTCAACGTGGTATCGACATTTACCTTCTATAAAGTTTCCGCACCGATCGCAATTCAGAAACGTCAAAGGTTCCACCAATTCGATTTCATCTTCGCGAACAATGGTGGCTGTACATGTACGGTCAAATGCTACTGTCGGGACAGTATCTCGCTCGATTATTTCACCCGTTTCGGGATCAGTAATTTCTTCAGGATAATCGGTCTCAACCACCGTACCCAACTCACCAACTTCAGCATGGACATAGTTGTGATAAAACTCACCAGTCTCATTATTGTGGAAAGTTTTCAGAGATCTATCTGGAGTGTCGCCACCGCCTTCGGTTATTACCTTGCAAGCTCGTACACGTACACCACGAATATATGGAAACTTCATTGCGACCTCCTTATTGGTGAACTCAAACATTATTGAACTATCTTTTCCACTTGAGGTTTGACGCCATCGCAATCAAATTTTACCACCGTAACGCCCCCCTCACCGCTTCTGAAAACGACAAAGCATAAATTGCGTTTAGCATCGGCAACCACCCATACGTGTAGTCGTGGACTGGAAAATATTGGATCTGACACATCACTATATTCCACAATGCGCATAGACGTCGTCGCTATAGGGGGAACGGACGGAGTTGATAGATTGCTACTATTTCCATTACATCCAAGAACAAAAACGACTAGCAAACAGAGCAAAAATTTCATCACTCCCTCCCAATCTGATCAAGCAGACCTCTTAGTTTCCCTTGTTTTTCCAATAGGGTCATGGCAGATTTTACCGTATCTGATAGAGTTACATACCTATCCACTCCATGAATACGTCCATAGTAATCCAATGAATCCATTTTCCATGCGTCCTCAGGAGCTCCAAACACCACCTTGCGCGGATCTCGGCAAATCCACATACCAAACTCGAGGTTTGTCGTTAGCCCAGGCAACTTATCTTCAGAACGCGGAATCCAGAACAAGATAACGCTGGCTTGAGCCAAATAACACCGTTCCCAGTCCATTTGCGCTTTGCCGTTCCAATTCCAGGCGTCCAATCCAGCTGCTGGCTCTGGAACGAAAATCCATCCCTTGTGTCCCATGGATTCGAACAATCTGATCGCCTCTTGTCGCCAACTTAGCACGCTTGAGTCTCTTGGAGTTGGTCCGGCTAAGAATACTGACGGCCAAAGAGTATCATGTGTCATCGGAGTACGATAGTCGATCGAGTAGAGAACTTTCATATTACACCCTTTGGTTTTTCGGTCTCGTAGAATTTGGCACACTGTTTACATGCTGTGACATTTCGTTTAGCAAAATATCCTCTCCCCAGGAGGATACCAGGAGGCCGTTTTCTTCCACCAAGAATCCTGCTTCCATCCGTGTAGTTTCAGGATCATGCCAACCATAGTCAATCTTGGAGATTTACTATGCCTTACTGCCATTACAACTTTATGTAGGAATTTATTCATCATTTCCTCGTGGACAGTTTATACAACTTGCTGCCTTGGGCAAACAACACATTTGTGCCGCATCGGCAAAGCATTCTTCCGCTTGGTACGGCAGGATCATCTATTATCTTTGTTTGGGATCCACCAGGCTTATTCTGGAATAGTTCAAGTCGCTCCTCTTCATCAATATGGGCGCAAATTCCAGATTCAAGTACGGTGAAGTTAAGACCTGTGTAGGACGCAATGTCCTTTGCCTCGCGAACAACATAGCTTGAGAAATCCGTTTGTAGGACAAACACCCACCTGCGATAGGATCCCTTTTTTGTTCCAACGGTCATAAGAATGCCATTGTCATATTTGGCATCAACCAGTTTCCATCCATCAAGTTCTTTTAGATGGAACTGGTAGCTTCTCCCCGGCAATGGAAATACCGAAGCATACCATGCCCCAAGCATATCTTGGACAACCACTCCGTCCAATACCATAGTGGCACTAGGCATCACATTTGCCACTGGTTTCGCTGAAGCTTTGGAGGATCCATCCGGCATTCCAAGAAAAGAGATTTCGTATACATGGTCGCCAGATTTGAAATAGATCCTTCCATCATGAGCCATCATTGATTCGGCTTTCATATGTAGATCTATTGATTTGTTTAGCTGTAGATCTCGCAGTTCAACCTTTCCTCCAGTAACCTCTGCAACAATCACTTGCTGTCTGGGACCCAAGCCGACGTGTGCCGAAGGCTTGATCCCCTTAAATAGTGTCCTATCCATTTGTAAACCATCAGCAGTGAACGCTAATCTGTGAGGACCAAGAGCTAGGAAACGAATAACATCTCGTTCAAACGACAAAAATTCAGCTATAGAGATCTGTCCAGATCCAGCTAGAATCTGCGTCTTTGGTGCTATGGCTGCAGAAATCCCAACGGCATCAGGGGGCAGGATTCTTTTCCCATCCTCAAGAACCGCTTTGTACCAAGCGCGAAGGCGATCGGGTATAGAATCCAATGGTGGACACATCTTTGGAATTGTGACCCCGTTGTTGAACACCGAAAGCCCCGCCCTCATACGCTCAACCATTCCTTTTACATTAGGATGAGTCCCCTTATATGGATGTATTCCCATCCATAGCTGGAAAGTAACGACAGCAAATGAAAACCAGTCTGTCAGATCTGAGAAAGACTTAGCGTTCCAATCGCGGACGCTGTCCATGATTGCTGTTGCTGGAAAACTCGGAGTCTGCCAGCTATCTACATCAATCCATGATACTTTCCTGAAAGACTTATCCGCTAGGAGGTTCATCTCATTCAGATCTACAACCAGAATGTCTTTCTCATGAACATGAACAAGAACTTCTTGCATATTCCGAACCATGTCGGTAATCATGTCGATCGAAACACCATTGCGTTGTTTGAATGCTAGCGTAAAAACTTGACATAGTGCCGTAGCATTATCTACAAATCGCATCGAACATCCAACTGGTACTCCGCGCTCATCGAGCAGCACATCTTCTGGTCGCATTACCTCGGGACGCGAAATCTTAGCAAGCTCCTCGACTTTAGCTAAGGGAATCATATGAAGCCGATCGGTATAGATCTTGTATGAGATGCCATCCTTAACATATACAGAAGCCTCACCACCTTGTGCTAGAAAATGACGTTTAGACAGCTCAACTGTTGTACCTTTGTTTTTGAGCCTGACTTTCATTTCTCTTCCTTAAACACAAGCTCAAGTCTTGGTTTTGTAAAGAAAGGACACCACTTCGGCGGCATTTTACGCAAAAGTATATGACGACCTTTAACAGCTGGATGATTACAGTCAAAGCATCCATCATGGGCAAAGAGCAAAGGACAATTTTTACATGATGAAATTGTTTCTTTATATGTTTTTTTACTCAACTTGGCAACCTTAGCAGCTCTAGATCTCTTTTCCTCGTCTTTACCCTCCTGCTTCAATGCTTCATCGCGCCTTCGCACAGAGCATATCATACAGAAGTTTGGATCGGTACAATGTTCACATTCTCCAAACATAGTTCACCCCAAGTCAGAAATCTTGTATGTGTCAATTCCAAATACTGAGAAAAACTCAAGATTTGACAGATGACACCATGTAAAATAACCGTCCTCCAACCACATAACTGCTACCGTATTTTCCTTTGGACGGCATGGAAGCTTTTCACCCTCTAGCCACCCAACAGCATGTCTGCGCAATTCTTCTGAGCTGCGGACAATATCACCAGTGCGGCACGCCCTACCTAATGCGGCAAATAATCCAAAGCGTCGCCATCGACTCCATGAGAAACTATCCCTCGGAAGTCTTGGAAGGTCCATGTAGATCTTCCCATTTATTATTGTAGTCAACAACACAGTCGATACAGTTTCCTTTACAAATTGGATCGTTATAAGTATCATGCGCATTAAACCACTCCAGTCTAGCCCTGCGCATAGATTCATCCATAGAACCAATAGGTTTGCCCTGCTCTCGCAGGTATATGATACAAGGAAAATGAAAACTTCCAGCTACAGCTACATCGTCCAAAGCAATAGGACACCGTCTAGAGTCTTCTGATCCTATTCCCCTTATGTTTCTTCCAGATAACATATTTCCTATCCTATACTTTAGAATAGGATATTTGTCCATAATATTTTGTGGTAGTTTAACCAGGCTTCCAACTGCCTTGTTCCATTGCGCCGAAGGAATGACCCTTATATCATCGGGTCCAAGGCTGTCAATAAATAGAACAGTCTCCATTGCTGTTCCGGCATTAGCTTCTGTGAATACTGTTCCCACACTTACATAGGTAAGTTTTGCCAATTCTTTTATTGTCTTGGCAGCTTTCTTCCAGGCACCAGGAACACCAGACATCACGTCTCCGACAGAGCAACAGCCAGCATCAAGAGATATAGAGAAGTCATTCACCCCTAGTTTTATAAGCTTCATGTACCTACTAATCGACATGGTTCCATTTGTTGAGATAGCCACATGCTCCGCTCCGAAGTCCTTGGCAATCTTTACAAACTCGCCAATGTTCGGGTGGAGCATCGGCTCTCCGCCGCTAAACCTGACGTTTCTCATACCCTCGTTAGCCCATATGGCAAGAGTTTTTTCTGCCGACTTCAGATCCATGTCTTTATCAAATCCGTTCGGCAAGCCTCGACAATACGGACACCTAAGATTACAGCGCCCTGTGATAACCATTTCGCATCGATAAAGAGGAGATTTCCACGATGCCTTCATTACACGGCTATCTGATAGTGTATAGAATCCAATGGATTCAAGCGGTTTCATCCTTGCCCTCCAGTGGCAAAAGCTCAAACTGATCTGGGATAATCTTAATTTTATCAGGATAAAAAATCAGATTTTGGGCAAAGCAGTTAGGACATTCGCCGGCATAATATCCGCCAAGAACTCCTGGGAGTTTACCCAGCTGGTCTTCTCTTCCTTCCCACCCACACTCGGTACAATGGAATTTCTGAAACCACTTCCATAAGGGCGAATGACCAGTAATCTCTTCCGGGATCTCAGCCTTTACTCCCTCTAGACGAGCTGCGAGTTTTGAACGAACAGCATCCCAAAACTCTAAACAACATCCAAGGGTAGCGTATCCATTGATTGTGATACATCTATGAGCAAGATCTACCCCAGTCATGGTCAGTGGTTTTTCAAAATTCAATTCCCCTTTGCGATGATATCTTCCACTTCTTTTGTGCTTGGCGTAGCCAGCAGATTTTCCAGAGTAGTCGCATCGGTGAATGGATATGTATTTGAATACAAGTCTGCCTTTTGTTTCTGCTTCCCGCACAACCTCGGCTATAAATCGTGCTTCAGAGGCATTGTTAACAACCGTCTCCAACGACTTGGCTTCCTTTGCCTCATTCACCTCAGCCTGTACTTCAGGTCTTACTTTTCCATCCAGTTGGATAAGTTCGTCTGCCGTAAGCTTTACGGAATAATATTCCTTCATTTCTATTCAACGCTCCCTGGAGGCGGAACGCCTCCTTCCTCAAGTATCTCAGACAGTATAAGCAAAGAACGGACACTTGCTGATGACAGAAAACGTAGAATCTCTTCATGCGAGGCTGCCCTACATTGGTTGAAATTATCCGAGATGCTTCCCAATGTACCATCTGATTTCATGACAGTATACTTGTCGAACACATTACTACCAAAACCATGGACGCCATCAACAACAAAGCATATATCGCCCTCTTCAATTCTGTGTCCAGAAACAGCTGGGACAAGAAATGTACCAGCAGGAAAACTGGTTTCTTCTTTGTCATTTGCTAGTATACTACAAAGTTCGGCAACTTTCTCAGAAGAAATTTTCACACCATATGGTGCGAGGAACTTATCAACCTTGTCTACGATGACGGGTTCAACATATCTATGGGAAGAAAGTGATACTAGATAATTCAACCTCAAAGCTAACCATTCCCTAAGCTCATACTTTATGGCTGGGAGAACGCGATGATATCCTACCGCTCTCCTAACCTCATTCGCCAATTCAACAACGTCCTTATCCTCAAACAGAACAGGAGGACAATTAACGAATGCGGATTTATCTAGATCAAGCATCATGTGCCAACGCGGAGGATTCCATGAAGGACATGTCATATGAAGTGTGGCAACAGGAGATCGAAGATATCTACATATCTTTGGAATCCTCCAAACAATCTTTCCTCCGCAGGGTGTCTTGCCAACTAGATATAAGTCCGTCAAGACTTCAAAATTGTTTACCATGACACTGTACCAATATGGAATGTCACAACTTTTCCACATCCTGGGCAAGTGTGTTTATACGTACCTGGCTGAAGGGCAATGTGACCTGGAGGGTTATGTTCTGGGTGAAAACACAAAGATCTAGTCCACTTGATCTCTCTGATTTTTTTGATCCTCATTTTTCTTTCCTTTTGCCGGTAGGTTTGGTTGTATCTAAATATGATCCCATAATCGAAGAAATAGCTTCTAGGCACCCATCTCGTTCCACCAATAGTTCTTTGACCAACTCAGAATTCTCAGCTTCCGCAAGTGCCATAAGCCTATCGGCGGCAATCATATGTATGATGGATTGTCGCTCATCATTAGGTCCATCACCAGGCTGCCAACCGTATCCTATGGCGCCCCTTACCAGAGTTTCAACAATGACCCGTTCCGCTTCCTGTTCCCAATGAGATAATGGTCTTTTGTTGATCTTTCTCCCACGACACGGCTCCTCTTTCAACAACCTTCCCGCAAGACGATTGGAGACTTTTTTATCATATGGATAAGGCGTCTGAACAAATAATTTGGTGGCAAGATTCATTTTCTCCTTGCGCTTAAATCCACCCATCCAATGTTGCGATTCAAGATGTACCTCGACAATCGGCCACAATCCAATATCCTCGAAGGCAACCGCATAGAGGGCATGCCCCATAGCGAAACACGGATGAAGCTCAAAAACTGTTGGCTTTTTCTTCTTATCCACTCTTTTCTCTCCAAACAAAGTTTTGGACAGTTTGACTGCCTCGGCAGCTTCCGATATTAAACGCCTGTGGTAACGGCGCAAAGTGCGGTCAGCTTCCTTACATATTTGTAAGTCACTCTGGCGATTTGCCATTAGACTATTCCTCCAGAAACTTATCAAGCATAAGGGTGAGATTCAGATTTTTCAAATATCCACATTGGCAGCTTTTTGGCTTATCCAGGTCAATAAGGAACCAGCCGTCATCTTTGGGATCTTGCTCAATAGAAAAGCCAATTCTTCTGCGCTTTCCTAGTGACCATTCGATGATGACCGCACCAAAGTCATCTTGGCTTGCCATCATTGGACAAGCTTCAGTTGGCAGTTTTTTACACGACATCAGAGAAACCTGAAGTGCGTCAAGAAGTTTGGACAGTCTTTCTGGAACTGATGATAGCCTCTTAGATAACCTGTCCACATTTTCTAGGATAACACCTATTGACTGACCTATCTGCTGAATATCCATTCTAAACTCCAATGATATATCAATTACTACCAAATGGAAAATATTAATTACTAAAATTTATCCCCCGGAAAAACCGGTCTGTCTACAGACTCCTGACGCAAGTGTGTTGTTATTTCAACATAGCCACAAGTCTTACAGATGCGTTTCCATCTCTTCTCGGTATGCGGAGGAATATCGCATGGTAGACGACGGTCAACACCCATTGTTCCTGGTGGATCGCCGGGGTCGTGATATCCAGAATGGTGAATTGGGTCATAAATAGGATCACTCCAATTGTGGCGACAATTCTTCTCTATTTTAGAGATTGCCGCACGGAGTCTGGCAACTTCCTTTTCCGCCTCGGCAAGCTCAGCCAGCATGTTTTGACGTTCAAGATAGACAAGAGATGGCATTATTCCTCCAATCAGGAAACTTCACTGAAGTGGATCGCTGCGATTGAAATATCGTCGTGGTGTTCCCACCCCTTGACTGCGGCATCCTTCAAGAAAGCATTAAGCCGCCTCTGTACAAATCGTCCACTGTGAAGTCTAAAATTCATAAGGCTTTCAAGTACTTCGCTCAATGGAACTACTTCGTTTGCTCCATTCTTGCTTCGCCTGTAGAACGACTTTACGCCATCAGACATTACGGCAGCAAGCTCAAGCTTTGCTACGCCTTGTTTAATTTGATGTATCTCGCCATATCCATTGTGTGGATCAAATCCGCGCTCTTGGTAATTTTCAAGTTTTCCATCAAGCCAACTCATATCGCGCACAAGTTTATTTGCTTTGGTATCTACCCATACAGAATCATATTTATTTCGTCGCTCTTTGTCGAAACGATATGATAGGTAATCTGGATAACCATTCGTCAACTCGATGTCTAGGCACTTAGTGCTTCCATGTTCCCATTTCAGAAATAGAACGCCATCTCCAAATGCTGACAAACAAACATATTCTCCATCACACATAATGGAAAGTAGAGTGGCATCCAATACTTCTGGAGATAAACCAAGACCATTAGCTGAAGTTCTCGCGCTACACATGGTCATCATTCCGATTTCTTCTGGAGAGGATGTCTTCAGATTCCATCCAGTCTCAAGCATGGCGCGGAAAGATTGCCTTGCGGAAAGAACCATCAGCCTAGCTCCGATGTCTGAGTCTGGGCTAGATGAGCATCCATCCGATACCCAAGCCTTTCCCCATTCACCATCAACCTCCGCTTTTGCATAATCTTGGCATACTTCGTGACGTTTTCCTATAGCGAATGCGCTGTCTGCGTTCATGGATTTAGCTCCATCTTTACCTGTTCGCCCATATTGTCTACCAGCATTTTCAACTGATCCATCTTCCAATTACCACTTAGATTAATGCGCACCTGTGCGTCTTCTAGCAAATTCTTAAGCATTCTTGGTAGTTTGTGAGCATCCATCCAAGCACACATGTTCGCTTTAATTAGGCTCTGTTCGCTTCCAGAACTTGCAAGAACCCATTCACCCCAACGTGGTAAGTAGACTCTTGCACACATGATAACCTCATATGTTCTATCAGCAGGTATTGTAGTTCCACTGACTGCGGCAGCGCAAATACGACAAACAATGTCGAACAGGTTATCACATGTAAAAAATGGAACTGTCACATAATTTATATCCATTGATCACCTGTAAGGACCAGAAGACACTTCACGTTCCATGGTCCAGCACCAACTTCTTACTATTTGATTGCCAGCAGCAGCGCAAAAAACTACACGGAATCCTTCAGCAGCCCATTGGGCTATCTGTTTTGCTGCTTCAGGAGAGTTCTCCGACCCCCATACGATTTTATATTCGTAATGATTCATAGCCCACCCTAATTCAGAAAGTCTTTCGATACATCGCGTCTCATGACGCGCTTCCTCTCCATCAAAATGCGTTCAAGCATCTCTCCATCCTCCTTGTTTAGGATGGGTAACCCGAAGCGTTCTACCAACGCATCACTATATACAAGTAATAGTTCATTATCTGTAGACATGAAACTATCACTATTGAAGTCGTTTTCCTCCCAATGAGCAAGCGCAGAGGCATAAGCATGCATTGCTGTCACATTCTCCATGTCAAAATGTAACGCGCCTCTTTCCTTCCAGTCTAGAATGCTATCAAGGAACTCCTCGATCTCGGACATCTTATCCAAAGATTTTCTATCCATTGTATTCTCCGTTAATCCAGTCCCTTGAGGATCATCCAATTTCTATAATTTTTGAGTGCCTTCCTAAACCTTGGGCAAAAAATATACACCCAGTCGACCGAATGAATGCGATCATAGTAAGTGGCACGAGTCCTGCCAAGCTCAACAGATCCCACTCTTATCCAGAAAAGTCCAGTCAGATAGAACCCCAATGTTCTTTGACCATGTTTGAGAACCCATCCAGACCTTTCTTCTCTTTTGTTATAATAAACAACCATCCGATATTTGTTTTTATCCAATCTTGTGGATTCGATATAATAGATGCCTTTAGGCGCTCAAACATATTCTTCTTTGATGGAAGGGAGGACTAGGAACATTTGTCGAAACCGGCTCCAGCGTCTCTAGACGCTCTAAAGCGGCAGCAAGATTATCGCGGTATGCGTCTGGCTTTTGTATAATTGGTTTATAGGAGATTTTCATGATTATCTATTACCTCACAAGCTGCCTGAGGCGGATTGTTCTTAACAAGGATGTAGTGCTCTGAATCGGGAATTTGAAAATCCCTATCACCCGTTAGTGTTCCATCCTCGATTTCCGAGATACTCTTTAGAACTCTTGGTGTTCCAAGCCATGCAAATACCCAACCCGCTTCGTCGGATTTATTCCACATAAGATCTCCAATAGAATCGCGATTCCTCTTTACTTTCTGAAGGACCGCCAAGGCTTCTTTGGAGATCTCCAAATGCTTTTTTGAATGTAGAAGAACACATCCGATTTTCCCATTGCCAGCTGGTATCCAATCCTTATGCTCTAGGTCTACTGGTCCGGTAATCACAAGATACCTTTTGTAGGTATGGACACTAACAAGTGGTTCTATGTTTTTTGACATCACATTTCTGCTTTCTGACTGTGGATTTTTAGATATTGAATAGCCATCTCCAGCAATTCTATTGAGTCCTCAAACCAGCCAAGACCTAGATTACAGCGACCACAAAGAAGTCCACGATTCTCGCCCGTTTTATGGTTGTGATCCACAGCAAGTTTCTTGGATCCTGGTTCCTTGTGACATACGGCACATTTGTAATCTTGCTTTCTTTCTAGTTCGCGATATTGTTCCAAACTTATGCCAAATTTCTTTCGCAGATCGGCATCTTTGTAGTAGTCTGGATTTCTGTAATATCGAGCCTTTGCTTTCTCTTTATGGCATATCGCACAATAAATTGAAATTCCATATTTGGTATGTGTATCTTTTAGGAATTCTCCGATTGTTTTTATCTTATCGCATTTAGGGCAATATGATTTGCCTTCTTTGATTAGCCGTTCTCTACGTTTGAGCGGCTTTGCTGTTGAGCCGTGTCTTCTTTGTCTATTGTAATGTTTAGAACACAGTCCATTCTCAAATACCTTATTGTCACAACCTTCTACACTACAATTATCCATATGTCCACTAATCTACATTCCTTTTTTTGTTTTGATGTACTGCTTCCACAACTGGGCAGATTTTCTACCAATCACAGTATCGATATCACGACCTTCTGTAATCTCTCCCTTTGCTTCTTTTCTTATGTCCTTAATCATAGCTTTCACGATTTCACCAGTATGCTCTATTCCATTAGCATAAGGCAGATCTTGAAGTATGTGCGCCAACCTCATTGGCACTACCCATTCATCGGCAATTTCCTGAGCCTTCGTCATTACTTCCAGTTTCGCAGGATCTGATACCTTTGGTACATGTGCGCGTTCTGAAAACTCTTCTCGCTTGTGCTTACATATAATACGCTCACCGTTATTCATTACCACTTCAATAGGTGGTCGAAGAACAACGCCCTCACGTTTGTGACCGGGTCCCATGCCATTACGCACAGCTTGAACGGAATCGGAGTCGCGCTCGGCGTCTATGGCAGCGAGGTCCGTTGGGATCTCGACATAGTGAACAAACTCTAAACCAAGGTCGCTTGCGACCTTTTCTGCCTTGGGAACAGAGAGCCAGGATTCCTCAACCCGAACATCGAACACAATAAACTTAAGGTTCGGACCGTAGGTATGGGACATTCCCTGCTGTTTACCGCCATAGGCCTCGCCGTGGATGCGGACCTTCATGTCACCAAAGTTGTCTGTGAAAATCGCAGTAAGCTTCTCCTGATCGAACAAGGATACGAACTTCTCGTGCTTCTCGCCGCCAGAGAAGAATCCCAACTGCCCGTTATTCCAGGAGAGGTGTGCACTAGTTCCGTGACACTTCTCCATTGCGTAACACCTCTTGAACAAAAGAATTTCTTGAGCCTTGTACAGCAAAGGAATATCCATGTATCCCATTTTTTATTCTCCGTCGGATATTTTCTATCAATATCCTAGCATTATAGCAATGGAGGTTGCCATGCTAGGACACATCATGACCAAGGAAACCCTGGACCAACTCTATGTGATCGAGAAACTTTCGGTTGCTGCGGTTGCTAGGAAACTTCACACCACAACGACTACGGTTAGGAAATATCTCAAATTCCACAACATCCCATTCAGGGACAACCCGGCCCAGCCCAAAGATATTACAGGATATAGATTCGACCGCTTGGTGGCTCTACACCCAGCATCCCCCGACAGATTCGGCAAAAGTCGCTGGCATTGCGCCTGTGATTGTGGCAGGACGGTCGAGATCAACTATTCGTCTTTGGCATATGGTCTCACGACCTCCTGCGGGTGCCGCAAGATTGAACTATGTAGGCGAGGCGGATACAAAGATATATCTCGCGCTTGGTGGCGCAGGATGGTCAAGAATGCCGCTATGCGTGGATACGAGTTCAGTGTGACACCGGAAGATGTCTGGGGCATCTATGAGCAGCAGGGAAAGCGATGCGCCCTCACCAATCTTCTTGTAGGATTCTTTCCCGATTCCAACCAAATGTACCGCCAGACCGCCTCGCTCGACCGTATCGATAGCAGCCTTGGCTATGTCAAGGGGAACATCCAAATCGTCCACAAGGTCGTCAACCAGATGAAAAGTTACCTTACGGATGAGGAGTTCGTAGCATTCTGTAACGAGGTAGCGCGCAGCCATCCAATGGATCACGACGCCTGCCTAGTTGCAACCTCGCGGACAATTATGCGCAAGGTTACTTAATCTACTGGCGGATCAAGTTGGTCCGTATTCCCTACGCTTTCTCCAAGCCATTCAATCCAATAGTCGAACTCCTCCTGATTGATGTCTGGCGCCAACTTGCGCATCTCTCCGATTATCCACGCATTGCTGCTGCTTGGACACATTGCTTTTATACCACGGAACATTCCAGCAAATTCTCCCTCACGTAACGCATCTAGTACGGCGTTTGCCTGGTTTTGCATTGGCGTTCCCATTATGATCGTCCCTTCCTCTCAGCAATTAGATTAGCCAGAGTTTCCTCATAGTATGAACGCAGATCTACTCCCAACGGAGGATCTTTAATATTGCCTTTCCTGAGTTCCATACGATAGGAATAATATGCCCCACACAATTCAGCAAGCTTAGTCTCGAAAAAGGAGAGCCAATCTCCGATAGGTTTCTGGACAAACTCAAAAGGGTCTTCCTTAAAATAAGACCCCGTGCCATATAAATCTTTTCGTTGTTTTAGACATTCGTCCCAAGATTTTGGAGTACGAGTCGCTTTGGATCGTTCTACCGTATCGGAACATTTGTGCGCAGCATCAATGACCTCAACGGCAAACAAATCAGATTCATCGCAATCCAAAGCAATGAATTCATCCACATATGTACTCCATACAGCCCATTTGCCGTTTGGCTGCCTTACAAAACAATGTCCCATGTTATTTTCCTTTGTGTTTGTATGGATCCAATCCAGTACGTTTACAAAGCCTTGTGTAAAGCCCTGCGACAATCCTATTTGCTTTGGCTTGATCGCCAACGACCCAGAATCCTCTATCTGGAAAAATGCCACCAAATCCCTCGACATGGCGAATTATATGCTCGATTTCGACGTCAGTCAGAATTGGTTCAATCTTTTCTTTGATTTCCAAACCCACATGTATGGGATTGTCGTCCTTAACTTCAATTTCTATTACACCTTTAGTCATGTTGAAGGAAACTTTAGCTTCGTGATTGCCAACACAATCTTCTGCCCTGATCAGCTCATCAATCAATCCACGCAAAGTTCCCATACTCAATCCTCGTCCAGGTGATCGCTTCCACATCTGGGACAACATGCGCCCCTCACATCTTCATGACGCATAAACTTCATCCCCCTAATTTCCTCAGCAGCATTCTCACAAGCTTGCGCAATGACTTCACGCCAAGAGATTTTGCCTTTATGAGATTCTACTTCTACAATATCTAGCTTAGCAAAATCCAACAAGACATGTTCCCAGTCTCTCAATGATTTTAATGGATTATAGTCCTTGCTCCAGTAATCATCTTGTTCCCAACCACAATTCCGACAAAACAAAAACATCGGCGCTCCTTTATTTTGGTGGCTCGGGCAACCCAAAAAGAAAACCTGGATTGTTGCCCTCTTCATCAGAAGACAATGCGCACTCGTACCGCCTACCATCCTTCTCAAAGACAATGGCAGTAAATCCTTCACCGTCATCCTTGATCTCTATGACCACACAACCAATTAGTGGCTTAAGATAATGCTTCATGAAATCATGATTTGGATGACTCATTTTTCACCTGCTTTTCATATCTAAGTTCCATACAGCCAGGTTCCATTTTGCGTTTTCGCGAATGCCATTTTGGACCACGATTTCTACGTATAAGCTGCTGGATTTCACACCAAGTACTGTAGGCTTCTTTCTCATGTTCCATATCGGAACGCTTGTCTAGTATATATGCTTCAATGTGCCATGCTTCTTTAGCATGAGGACATGAAAACTTATCATATACTAGACCATCTATATCATGAATGCTGCGTTCTACAACACATTCGGAATCGCACACCTCGCACAGGCGTATCTCGATTTCTCCTGGGCGACGAAAGAATGTATCGTAATCCAGTTCGGGCATTCTACTTCTCCTCTGTATCTCGAAGTTTTTTACAATATTCCAGGAACTGCTTGTCATCCAGAACCTGGAATGAGAGTTCTTTTTCCATGTTCAGACCATCTACAAAAAAATCATTTGACAAGTCGTGGCGATTGGGAGTACCTAGGGCTGACGCCAAACGTCGAATTAAACCCACAGCTTCATCACGAGTCATGGTTACAATGGTGCGTACATTCTCGGCAAAGAATGCTCCGTAATCCTTTCTCATTGTTACTTTTTCTGTGATCATGATCTTTTCACCCACTTACATGTTGACTTGTGAGAGCAAGGTTCTTTACTATTACATCCGCTTCTCCAAGGTTTATAAGACGCACATTCCTCCTTGCCACAATTAGGACATATCTGCTCATATACAATGTCAAATACAGTTCCACAATTCGAACATGTATTTAAGCTATCATCTACAAGCTCGTCAAGATCTGCTTCAATTAGAGCTCGTAGTCGTTTGCTTTCAGTTCCACGCATCTCATTGATTAACTTGGTAGCGCGTCTATGCCATTCCAACCCATAATATGGACAAGCAAAAGTATCATGAGGATGCCCTCGCCCAGCCACCGATTCAGCCCAACTGGTTGGACCATTATGTCCCCTAGTAACTAAACATATGGCACCACATACGCCACACATTTTCTGTTCGTCATCTGGTACAGAACCAGGATCGCCGAATGACATTCCACCACATCTTGATTTGCCGAGGTACCCGAATTCGTTCCTCATTTTCCCTCCAATCGTTTCTCACACCTCAGGAGAGCCTGTGCTAACGCCCTTTCATCACAAGGCGGAATGTCGTTAAGATTCATATTCTCACGACATTTGATTCTGTCTTTCTTGAATAATTCATACAAATCTGCCATCTCTGGATTCTTTTTCAAACCATTATCAGCAGGGTCCCAGAAACAAGGGAATCCCCCACTTCCCTCGCATGCATCGCGCCCATAGCAGAAACATTTTATCTGCCACAATGAACCCATGGCAAGACATTTCTTCATTGAATCCGATACCTCTACAGATGTATCTGCTGCTGTCACAATCGCATCACCACCACTACAGTATGTAAGAAATACTAAAACACTAGTGATAATAAGGAACTCTGCGCCGTTAACTATTTCATTTCTCATTGTTTTCCTGGTTGTCAGTGATCACCATTTCAACAGCCCTACTCCATGCTTCATCAAGATCGTTGTCCGTCCAGTTATCGCAAAAGCCAGATCGTCGCATAAAATTCCTGACCGACATTCCCTCCCTCCAATGAACAGGATGAGGAACACGTGTGTGAAACACAGGAGACACTGTACCATATTCTAATAGACATTTGGTGAAAAACGCAATTCCGTTATCACCCAACCAAGCCCGAAGGGATTCAACCAACGGTTTTGGAATATCCTTTCCCATGCCTTCCTCCACGTTCGTCATCCAAAATTCACACCAGCCCGTCTTCTTCGTCGGCTTTATAAGCTTGTGGCACCATTCGTCACTGGAATGATAAACACATCCGTCGCAATGACCAAGACATCCGAACGGATAAGATGGATTCTGAACACTTTTTAAGCTAGGATTTTGGCGCCACCGTACTGATAGTCTCGTCATTTGTGTCTCCAAAATTCCAATATCTGGTCTTAATCACCTGGTTTTTCATCTCCGCGCAACTCAATAATTGCGTCAATTAACTCTTTTGGTACCAAAGATTCATCAAGATGAATACGAAAACCGAAAGGTGGACCAATAGGGCGACCACCTGGACCTAGCAAATGACAATGAGCAATAGCATCAGTACGATAATCTCCAAACCGATTTACTGGTCTAGCTACGAGAAGTTTAGCAAAAGGTTTGGGATTTTGGGCAGGTGGGTCGGTTTTAAGACGGAAAGGAGGTTGTCTAATCAACAGGAGTTCGAATGAGTCTGACCCAGAGAATGATTTGTATACCTGTACGCGCGCTTCACGAACGATGTATACAGACATTACCTCCTGAATAGTTGACATCATTATTCTATTCCTTATCGGTCAATATGACGTATTCCATCATTGGAGGAAGTTCATAGATTCCAGATCCTTCGAATGTCTGGAATTCAACATCTCGTAGATGAAAACGCTCCCCATCAACTATAACAAATATGGTTCCTTGATCGAACTCGAAACGGATTCCACGCTCCTCCATAAGGGCAAACATCTCCTCGAGGCGTTTGCGGGCGGGATGGTTGGGTTTTAGCCTAAAGGTTTTCATTTTTTGTATATCCTCATACTCGTCCAAAAAAGAAAGGTCTATTCTCTGCGCTTCCCTATACCATTTGTTTGTGGACATGTACCACCAATGACGTGGACCATGTTGCCAAAGCCAACGCAACCACCCAAGGAAAGTTGTACCCTTCATAGGAGGCATTGCTTAACTCCGTTTGTTTCTTTTTTTGCGAGTTTGCGGGGGCGGCGATTGGAGCAAGGTTACCTGCCGTATTTCAAATTTCCCAAGCACTATAAGCTGTAGAGATTTTGTGTCCGTAGGACACAGCATCCGACCAGTATGGATTGCCGACGTCTCCGATTCAAATGGTCCCATCCACCCACCTCGCCCATCTTCAATCCAGAAGCCTATAGGGGGAGCACTCGTGATTATGGGCTTCATTAGATGTTTAGGGAAACTGGAGCAGAACCGCCGCCTGTTCCGAGCGACTGGCTCTGTGCGGAGATGGATTTGCTTACGAATTCCGCCAGCTTAGCAAGTGTCTTCGCATCGGTTTTCTCTACCTCAACAAACTGGGTTAGACCAGCACCGTTCTTGAACTTATCAAGATATGACGACACCTGAGGATCACCCTTAGTGCCCACACCAATCAGAACTGTAACCAAGCTCTCCAAAGACTCGGTCTTCAAGGCTGCTTTGAGCGCCTTACCAACATCCTTCTCAGTACCCTTGGATTGATTATCACATCCATCGGTCAGGAAAAAGCACACGGAGTTCACACCAAAGTCATTCTCTGATAGCTTTTTGGCGTAGTCCGTTTGAGCAAGAATAGAATTCTCGGCAGCATCATATAGAGCTGTCATACCCCCAACTCTAAGAACACCGTTGTAATCTCCAATATTACAACTCTCCAGGAGCTTGTATCCATGGATTTCATCCAGACCATCAGCAAACGTCACAAGCCGAATCATCAGATTGTCAGCACGTGGCGACATCTTACAAGCCTGAACAATCTGCTGAATAGCCTTCTCCAGGTCATCTTTATACGTTGCCACCGAACCGCTGACGTCAACAACCAAATCAACAAGGGTGTATTCCGTCGCACCCAAGTCCTCTAGTTTCGCCGCCGAATATCCAAAGCTACCGGTTGGTAGCGCATGTTCCTCAAGATCATTCTTCAGTTTTGGCATTGCCATTCTCCTTATTGAAATGAAGCACCATGAGTGAATCATCCATATACATTCCATCGATGTCCGGTATAAATCCAGCGGTTTTCAGCGCGATTTCAATAGCCTTCATCACACTGTCTGGTCCATCAATGATTACCCATCCAGCTTTTTTCTACTATAACAGATCCCCCGAATTTAGTGACAACACGTACTGTTATCATATTCTAAACTAGGAAATCTTTCGTTGTCGACAGCTGCATTCCGCGACTTGTCATCTCCTTGACGAAAGCATCCTGGAAATGCTCAAATCCAGTGACTGGACTGGTGGCATCCGTGAGCAGCACCATCTTTGCCACAAACTTATCGTCGCCGAACTCAGTAGCGATATCGCGAACAGTATTCGCAAGACAATGCGAACCAGCTTCACCAGCGATAGCAAGGACGTCAGCTTCCATCAGCGTCTGAATTAGGCGCGTATTAACATGGGTCGATGGATCGTCGGGGTCTGGAACCTCAGCCTTGATTGCCGAATAATGCTCTGTGTAGATGTTAGAACCCTTAGACACAAAGTCCACAACGGCAAAATTCTTCCTCTTCCACTCACACAAGGCAGAAAAGAGTTCTGGAACAACGGCATTTCCAGGACTACCAATTAGACAGTGGGGTGGCCAGATACATAGTGGATACTTGCCACTACTCTCCAGAGACTTGGTGTATACAATCATGCGTCTGGTTAAACTCGGCATCACGGGAGACCACCGACCGTTTTCAATTTCAGTACTAGTGATAATCGTAAAGGGCGCAGGATAATTACCTTTGGAATCTTTCCACATAACTGGATGTGCCACATCCACGAGATGATGACAATCCAAAGTAACATGGATATCATCAAGTTTGCTACCCAATCTCCGAATAAGAGCTGGTAGTCGAACATTCATATCCTCCCATGCTCCTTGTACAGGTAGTGCCCCTTTTGGATCGCAGAAATCGTGTTGTGGATCAATTACTAGCAAATGAACTTTTTTAATGTTATTGCTCATTTTTGGTCTCCTTATCGAGAATTCTATTAATACTTTACCATCATAATAGAAGCAAATACTACAATGAAGGAGAAGTATGATGAAAAAATGTTCAAAATGTCAGGAAATTCTTTCCAACGAATGTTTTTGTAAACACAATAAATCCCCCGATGGTCTACAAGCCATGTGTAAGAAGTGTAAATTAGAGTATAACAGAAATAGACGATTCCCACCACAGGAGGATCCAGAACGCCGCAAAAGATGTCCGCGTTGCGGTCAAGAAAAACCAGCAACTCGAGAGTACTTCAATGTCTGTAGAGGAAATTGCGATGGCATGACATATGAATGTAAAAAATGTCGGAATACAACGCTAACAATACAGCGACACCAACACCCAGAGTCATACCAAAAATCAGTCAAAAAATATCAGTCAAGTCCAAAAGGTAGATTTAATGCCTACAAATACAACACCAACAATCGACCGTTTCATTTAACATTTGAACAGTTTATGACTTTCTGGCAGCAACCATGCTCATACTGTAATGACTCTATTGATACTATTGGTATCGATAGAGTAGATAGTAATAAAGATTACATCCTGGAAAATTGTATCCCATGTTGTTCCACCTGTAATATGATGAAAAGTACTCTTACAAAAGAACAGTGGTTTGCCCATATGCGCAAAGTGCTTATGAAAATGGATCAACTTTTGTAATTCTATCAAATCAATCTGCGGACAGTTCCCAGTTTTTTTAGATTTCTATTTTCTATCATTAGCTCTCCAATATCGCCTTCGCTATTTCAGGTGAATGAAGCGCTTTGACTTTCTCGATCCATGCGCGAGTTTTTGCTTTCTCCATTATAAGTTTGCGGTTAACAACTCCTTTAGCAACAACCCCCTCAAATGTTACGCCCTCAACTTCGCCGTTCCGTACCTTGTCCGCATACTCGCGGTTCCAGTTCTCAATCCCTAGGAACTTCGGGATCTCCAAGTTCTCGAATAGTTTCATAAATTCCGCTGGAGGCAAGATCCCTTTCCGGAGCGGTGATACATCGAATAGCGTCAGGGATTTGGGATCCTCCGGCAGGTGGATGCCAGCGAAACTGTGTTGACCGTGGAACTCGGCGAACACCACGACCTTCTCCCACCGTTCCCGCTTGGCAACATCTGCAATGGGCGCCGCCAGCCCGTTATCAAACATAGCAATAGCGCCACCAAATACTGGATCGGTCTCGTCGAATAGGCGCGTGCGGGTACCATATTTGAACCAGCCGCGTTTCTTTGTCCATTCGAACCGCAGATTGCTGCCATCGAGTTTATCGAATATGTGGGCGCGAAACCGTTGTACACAACCAGTTTGAATAGATGGGTACTCTTTCATGACTCACCCTCTAAGGTATGTCGCCCTTCTGTCTGAGACGGTGTAAACCTTCGCATTCTTGACAAGGAGTTTCATTCAGCATGCCGTGAATCGGACAAAAATCAAGTTCGGTATCTGGTACATCAGAATCATAATATGTCCGCTCAACGACTATCTCCTCGCCCTCTGGGCGAAGCTCCCAATCCTCATGTCCGTAATCATCACCCATAATACACCTAACCTTCTTATGTACGAATGTACGCCCATCTTTTAGCGTAATGCGCATAAGAGGATCGGGAGGTCCAAACATGTCGTCAATTCTACCGCTCTCCTCTGCGTTGAGTACCTCAATCCCTCGTTCAGACATACGACGTGCGATTTCATCCGAGACGAGTTTCTCGATATCAATATCTACCAGGCGAGCTAGGAATTGTTGCTTAGACTCAACGAAGTACGATTGGTCCCACGACATGTATGCTCTCCTATTCCACTGTTTCGCAATAGTCCTTTTCACAATCATGACCACAAGTTTTGATACATAGGTCCATAGCAGCCTTTAAGGCAGCTGATTCACTTTTGTGCCAGCCATATGTGCCACATTCAGGCTTACTAATGCTTGTTGCCCAGCAAAGCCTATCACCTTTCTGAGGACCAAGATCACCAGTTCCAAGTGCCAAGAGAACCAATACGATTCTCATTTTTCTTCCTCCGGTTCACCATTCTTTTTTGCTATGTACCCTATACTGTCATCTAGCTCTTCGATCTGTTTGGCGATTGCTGGGGCTAACATTCTCTGCTTTACAAAGTTTCCAGTTGCCATTAGCCTATCCAGTTCTTTCTCAAGCTCCTTGCGCTCTCCGCGTAACACTGCCAGCCTGATTCTGTCTGGAAGTTTTCCAAACTCTACCATGTCAGAAACTGGTTTAACGTCTCGCCAATGAATATGAGGAAATTCACTGGCAAGTCTATCGCCATCTTCTCCCTTGGCAAGTAGGATAAGCAATCTATTTTCAGCCTTATCCCTCAACCAATATGCCCTTGCTTGTCTTTTTCCACCGCGTGCCTTGACTGTTTCGCCCCAGGTTTCACTTCCTGGAACATGTCGTGGTTCTTTATTCTCGTCAGCCATAGGTTCTCCTTCTCGAAAAGTCAACTGGCTTTGCGTCAACTTATCAGCAAAGCCAGTTGACTTTTCTTATTATTGCCCATAGTCCAGACGGAACTGGTCGAACGCATCCACTGCCGACGAAAGGAGAGGCTCTTTCAGACAAAGTTCATCACATAGGAGGTACTTGCGATAGCCGATATCGTAAAGCCACGCCATCTCAAGAAAATCAGCACATGATGGCACTGGGCTGTGGACAACCGACAATAGAATGCGCGAACCAACAGAAGCCTCTGGATCTTTCCCTATAATCAACCTCAACGCTTCGGGAATTCTGTGAGGCTTGTCAATCTCCACATACAGGTCACCACGGGCAGCCATAAGAGATGTCCTAGGTGTTTTCTTGTACTCATCAGAAGCATATTGTAGACCGCGCCTATCCTCGATCTTCAGAATAACATCCGCATCCTTTCCAACCAAGGAACGGAACTCGTCAACATCACGTTGGTTCTGTACATATGACAAGAAAAACTTTGTGATTCCAGCCCTCTTTGATGCTTCGATCTTTGCCAGCTCAGCTTCGGAGAACTGGTTTCCCCCCACCTCTAGGCTTGGATGCCTAATGTGAAGAGATTCACCAGCCTTCACCATGAAGTCTGGACCTCCATCGAACACCAAACGATAACCATGGTCTACCACATCCTTCAACAGTGCCTGGTCTTCACCAGCTTTGAAGATAACGATGGTGGGAGTCTGTACCTTGACGGGATGGTTAAGGATCAATTCCAGATGGTCTTTATATGGTCTGCTCTCAACAACCCGCAACTGTCTACCCTTGACATCCACCCATAGAGGAACTCCACCAACATGACTGGCTTTCAGTAGTTCACCTGCCATTTCCCCAACATCCACCATGGCCGTATTTAGCCTAACACCAGAAAGTCGCTTGTCTAGAGCAAACTTGTCAAAGTGTGGAAAAGATGGCCACATGGTAACCATCAACTCCATCTTATCCGGTATTGGCAGACATTTCCTGTCCATATCTTTTTTTCCGAAAAACCTATCAAGGAGACTTCCCATCGCTTCCTCCTAAAGCAGCGACTTGGTTTTCTTTCCCCCAGAACTCTTCATAACGGAGCGCCCCGACTTCAGGAGCTTGCGGTCTGGGTCGACCGCCTCGATCTTGTGGATCGTCTCCAGAGCCTTCAGGGCGACTTCGACCTTCTTGTCGCCGCCCTTGTCCTTGAGCTGCCTATCTTTCAGCTCATCACGGAAGTACTCGATTCGGTCGGTTTCCTTAGCTAGGATACCGAAGATGATATCCAGCACGCGCTCCTCATTCGGAAGCGTGACGATGTGCTCCTCATCGACGTACTGTAGCCACTCATTTACGATACCCTTGTCCGTGGAACTGATGCCATCAGTTCCCGTCGGACTGTAGGGCTTTCGCACAAGATACACAGCATATCGTCGCTTAAGCTCGTCGAACACGTCCTTGGTCTTGATCCTCGCCTCGATGTCCACCTTGGCATGAATCTTGGCATCTTCCTGATTGATCGTCTCATAGAGAGACTCATCAGTGATGATGATACAAATAGGCTTGGAAGCCACCGGCATATCAACATTTCTGGCATAGTAGAGTGCCGCGACTTCAGGGCTCTCCTTGACCTGACCACCACCACCACCCTCGATCACCAGAGCCTCCAACTGAATCTTTAGGTCGGTGCTCTTGGAAAACTGCCGAACCTGTAGGGGGTACTTGTCAGAATACACATCCCCAAATGCGCAGAAAGAAATCTCCATGTCATCGCCGAGGTATTCCTTACCTTCGATCTCCAGGTATGGAAGCTTCGAGAAGATGGCCGCTGGCCACTTCCCCATAGAACCCGTCACGTCGCACAGAATTGCGAGCGGCGATTTACTTTTCGTCTTGATTCTGTCTGGCGACATATCTGCCGCCTTCTTTCCAGAAGCCTTGGCATCTCCATAACTACGACCAACGTGAACGTCATACTTCTTGCGCGCCGCACCAAAGTCATGTCCCTTCCACACTCCAGGATCATAATCGCTTGTCTCTGACATTGTTTATCTCCTTTGTTTGTGAAATCCAATATTCAATATTGAACCTTTGATGTTCAAATGAAAGATCCCTATATTTGAAATCAATTTTATGGTACATTGATGGAACTTCCAGGACAAATGGGCGCACCAAATCTATAAACTTTTTGGCATTTGTTGTATTTATATGTATAAAAAACAACCCCTTCGAAGGCTTAGTCTGTGCCAAAATTCCCCACCGAAAACGCAGCCAAGTACAAATTATCTCATTCTCTGCTAATGAGAATGAATGTGTACTTAATCGAATGTTCCTACCACCAATACTACGTTCTCGGCGTTCCCTATAAAAATCTGGTTTGAAACGCACCTTGTTATAGTGGAGTTCCAAATTCCCATCATCCATATACCATAGCGCCAATCCCATTGGTGTAAGTCTCTCTAATAGTTCTAATGTTACTCGCTTATGTGGATTATATATCTCTTTTCTAATCTCTGTTAGAAAAGAATGTGTATTTGTTCTGATTCTTATCTGTGGATACAACTTACCAAGTTTCCTATTATTATGAACTATATCCCTAACAGAAAATATAATACCTGGAATCTGACTAAGTATAATACCCTTTATAGCAACATAATCACGTACGGCAGGAGTATGAGCAGCCTGTATTCGCGCATTGATTCCATGGATTTGGAGATTAAAATCCCCAAGCACCATACCAATAATGGCGGAGTAAAGTTCTTGGTGACTCAGGTTCTCATATATGCTTACCAATTTAGTGCTCCTCATTCTCCTTTAATTTTTGCGTGACCATTTGCCAAGGCAACATCCAAAGCATATGCCTGATCTTCACTAGGAACATAAAGTAGCGGTCCTATTGTCTCAACATCCTGCGGAATCCGCATGGCATTTTTCTGATCTACCAGATAGACCAAACGATTGTCAACTGACACCTCCACATCAACCTCACAGCTTCCTATCCATGGATGCCATGCTTTGCCGCTTGTTCCAACAAATCCTGGCTCAATCCTGGTCCTTTTTGGAAATTCAGAATTGAGCAACAGGTCAAGTCTTCTGACGGCACACCAGGCATATACAACACGTGGACTCGGAAGTTTGCTGCGCCCTTCCTTGGTCAATTTGCCATTATCAGTCAAGCCGATGGAGGCTTTTTTACAGGCGTAGTCAAGACTGGAACTTGCGATCCATTTTACTTTTTCCCGTGGGTCTACTGTATCCGCATAGGCAAAGACACAATCATCTATATCCCCGCCAACGAACAAGCGACCACCCGATAAGGATACTACTTCTGTAAAGTATGTTCCTTGAACATGACCATTCTTTACTTCTGCCAGACACCATCTGTCAACTTTTTTTGACACAATTTGATGATGATCGAAAGCTTCGGATGCCATCCGAACCAGACCAACAAGCCTATCCTTTTCGTTCATCATTTGTGCGCTCCAGTTCGGCAATCTCGTCTTGTAGTTTGCGTATGTAGCTGCGGTCCAATTCACGAACTGTATCGGAATCTCTAGCGGTTCGCCTTAATTTATTAATAAGCATGTCGTGGCTAGGACCTCCTGATCTTTCCCTTAACGGCAGAAGGAACCACCACATACATCCTGCCGATGGAACAGATGTATATCCCCAATATGTATTACCATCTTCCTTTGGCACAGCTGGAACAAGCCAGCCTATTTGGTCGCTTTCACCAAAAGCATCAGTATACCTGCCATCTTCTCCCACGTTTCCAATCTTGCCTTGGTCTTTACACGCACAATCGGCGCAAAGCAGATCGATAGAATCGGCAATTGTTTGGTATTGCCGCCAAAGTTTGACGCCATGAGCAAGGCATTTGGAGCAACGGTAGCCCGTAGGTGGATCTTTTGATCCATAATCTATCTTACCAATTTTCATCGCAACCCCTCTATTTTCTTGCCAAAAGAGCTGGTTCGACCAAAAGCCTTCTTCCTTACTGTTCTAAGCTCCTCGACCAGATCCTCATTATCCCATCGCGGTCTATCCAAAATATCGTGAGCTACCAGTCTACGGATGAACTTACAGACATGATCTGGTAGGTCTTCTGGAACCCGCTTGCGACCAAGATCTCCTCCTAGCGAAGCTATCATTGTCATACCGAGAGAATAGAAGTCTGACTCAGGCAATAGGGTCATACCAGCCACCTGCTCAGGTGGAGCATAGTGAGGGGTATATCCCTTTGCCATAGAGTCTGCAGATGGTCGGATAAGGGAAAGACCATAGTCTACCAAAACAACCATATGCTTCTCTGGCTGGACAATGATATTTTGAGGTTTCACATCACCATGGACGACTCCATGAAAATGGAGATATCGCAAAGCATTCAGGACACGTTCCGTAATCCAGCAAACAGTCTCGGCATCAAGTGTCCCATTTTTCTCGACTATCTGATCCAAGGTGGGTCCAGGAATGAAACTCATAACCAAGGCAAGGCTTCCGTCATCGAGTTTGATTATCTCTCTGACGGACGGAATAGCATAATGACGGAGATCCCAGATAGCTTTCGCTTCCTCGATCAGGATCATCTCATCCTGAGGAGACACATGCGAAGCATGCTTGATACAGACAGGAGTACCAAGCATGACATGTTCGCCGCGATAGGTCTTTCCAAATCCTCCTTCAGCAATTTCCTCAAGGATGCGATAGCTCCCGAGGACTTTACCTACCCCCTTACCACGTTCGCGATCATATTTCTTGCGAGCCTTATCATCTACAAGTGTTTGGTGGGCTTCGCCAAGAGATTTGGCTACACGGTCATCACCAATTTTATCAGGGTGATACACTAGCATGAGAGCCTTATGCGCAGCGTCAATGACCTCTCGCCTAGCGCGCGGGGATACTTCCAATACCTCATAGAAATCAACACCTTTGCTTGCCATCGGATTCCTCCTAGCCGATTTCTTTTGCCACTAGCAGCAATTGAAAAAGCGCCTTAACCCTACGCTTGTCGAAACTTGTAGAACCGTAATCCTCCGAGTTTGCATGTTTCCGAAACGCAGCGGCGGTTTCAGCATCAACAGCATGTCCGAGAAGATACCTTATCATCCAGGAACAAAATCCGAAATTATAAAACGTCATATTAGATCCAGCAAAACGCCGAACATTTGACAATGTAATCCTAGCTTTATTCCCGAACAACTTTTTGAATCTGTCTCTGGAGAAATGGCAAGCTTGTATATTGACAAGCGCATTAAGAGTGAGGTATTTCATTATTTTTTTCTCATAGCCACTTCAAGGCTAAAGCATTTATGATAATATGAAAAGTATTATCCACAATTATCATTATCCACATGGTAAGCCACACTTGTCTATCTGGTGACATTCCAGTGAACGAACACGACTCCCATGTCTTCCGTTCACTTGGGGGAGACAGAAGCCAATTCTTCGCCCATATGGCTCGTTGTGGCAAGTCCCAATGGTCTATCACAAAATGTGATCCAATGATCACCAGCATAGCAAGCAAAGAAGGTGCCAGAAAAATAAATGGCACAGCATAGGAAAGAACATGAGCGAGACAAGGCAGAATTCTTTCCTTCTTATTGACAGCCATGAAGTCGGACTGAAGAAAGAAATCACCGACCAGATGGGCCACTATTTGATCTCCCGTTACGAAGCTCATTTTGACTCCACTGGAGCATTACATGAACCTACGAACGCAACGGTTTGAGCCACTCTGTCAACTTTGTCCTTTGGAATTTTGATCTCGACAGGTTCACCAAAACCGCTTTTGGGATAGCATATACAACTATAGCTTAACACAATATTACCAAACATATTTGTCTCTGTTGTGTATGAGAATGAGCTGCTTCCTCCATATTTGGTACACAGTTCAGTACAAATCACTGTGATAGCACAACTCTCACTTTTAGAGGATTTATGGGGATAACACCCAAAAAGCATGGTTATAAATAAAACTGCTACAATTGACAATGTCCATTTCATATCGCCTCCTATTCAAACCATGTCGTAGCAAGCTGCCGCAATGATTCAAAAAATGATGCTTTATATTCCATATATCCTAAGGTAATACTGCCTATGATATCGGCAACCATATCTGACTTAGATTCATCCATGTGGAGATCAGCAAGCCAATGTCCAAAAACATGAGCAACATGCCATTCTGGATCACAATTAGCAGCAGCGGTAAGATTAAAACGAACCTCCATCATACCAATATCTGTTGTATCGCAAGGCTCTCCAAGTAGAGATGGTCTGATTGTAATTGGGCATGGAGCGCCAACTTTATCGCACAATGAAAGGAAAAGTCTTTTCCTGTATTCAAAACCTTTATACATTTATCACCTTGGTGAAACGGAGGTGCGCAAACACCTCCGTCCCTGTTATTCGGATTTTGTCTCTTCTGTTTCAGGAGCAACTTCCTGCCCAGGCTCCAAAGCGGCATGAAGCTGGCTGATTAGCTTACCCAGCTCGTCCTCGAACTTCTTCTTATTCCTGTTGAAGTCCTGCTCAGCTTTGAAAGCTTGCTGGCGCAACTCTACTGCCTTCTTGAGAATATCGCGAGCCCTGTCCAAAGCCTCGTTCTCGCGTGCCGCCTCCAACTCCGCCATTGCCTTCTTGAGGATGTTGTTTGTGATCGAGGGCTTCTTTGCGGGGTCAAAACCCGTGATCTGCAAAAGCTTTTCGGTATTATTTGACATGCATTCTCCTTTCTATCTCCCCTCGAGCATCTCCTCGAGTTCGTCAATTCTGTCACGCACCGCCTCGGATTCGACGGCAACCTTTCTCATCTGTTCTGTGCTAGCAGCCATGCCTGCTAGAAGTGTCTCCAGCTCGCGCAGGCGGGTGCCCTCATCCTTCTCCATTTCAAGGTGCTGTTTTCTGAGCTCCATATACATAGTTGCGATCATCTCCTTGTCCCCTTGCCTGAGGTGGTCGAGTCGAAGACGTAGATTTCTTCTCCTGCCTTGGAATAAAGTCCTCAATGGACTATCCGCAGGTAGCGTTCCAAGGTCTGCTCTGATCCGTGTATACACCTCACCATCAAGCGACTCTGGTGAACACGCTTCGCGAATCGGCAGATTTTTTACAGCTGCGAAAGCAGACTGGATGGATCCATAGATCATTGACCGCTCTACAGCATTCAACTCCCTTATTCCAGTATTCATGTGCTTTCCTTTGCCACGATATTCGATATGTCTGACACCAGCTTTTTGATGTCTGACGCATATGGACCTGCGCTATTTACGCACCCAAGTTCCAAAACATAAAGATTCCCTGCCGACTCACAGATATCAAGCACGAAAATTCTGTGTGGACTAAAGACCTTAGCCATACGTTCACCAAAGTCCAGGACCTCGCGCGGAACGTTTGCGTCCTCAGCCAATACGCCTCTAACTTTGTACTGACTAGCAGTGGATACATGTCCATCCACCATAAACAATCGCCATTCCTTGGATATACCCCAAGGCTCTCCCACGATTATCTTTGTCGTAGATAGTTGCTCATCTCCAAGATCTGTCTGTATGAGTCCAGCATTCCACCGTTGAAGTTGACCGAAAGACCACACTCCTCCGGTAAACTCCTTGGCATCTTTAACTGGACGGACAAAAAACATCCTATCTGGGTCATGGGGTTCCCATACAAACTCCGACAAAGTTGTAACTTTCGAGCCGTGATTGATCCAGTTTTCTCCGTAGGCTGTTCCCCACGTCGTAGTCATGAACATTTCGGGATCAAAGAAAGCACAAGGTGACCATTTGCCAGACTTCAAAACCAGGTCAACCATACGCACAGATCCATAGAAAACCGTTGGCATATCCGTCGGAATGTCTGGAAGTTCTTTGGAAAAAGGAATCCTCTGAAAAAGAATACATGAAATTCCTAAGGATTCACATGCGCTGCGGATTGCCTCATGGGCACCATCGACCTTTAGTTTATCCTGAACAGCCCAGCGTATGTTCATCGTTTCCTCGGTATTGTGCGTAGCACAATCAGCTTCTTACATCTAACTTTACCCTCGTTCCTCATAATCAGCGAGGCACTTGGTACGCATACGACATCCCTTGGATAAACAAGTACCTCAACAATGCGCATGCGATTAACTGGGTCGCAAAAAGCACGCCTAAAACTGTTGGCAAAACGCAACGACCCAACATGTAGACCCTCACCGCAATCCATGTGTGTTGACCTATCATACTTGTTACATTTTACAACAGTTCCCGGCTTATATGCCCCCATATCATATTCGGGTCTATCACGGTAATACCAGCTTCCAAAATCCCATCTAACCGCCTTATACATAACGAGACATTCATTCCCGTTGACAATGCGCGTTTCGATATGATACTTTTCAATGAATTTTTTCAGTCTTGTGTTTGTGTTGTCCATACATTATCCAGAAGTTGGGAAGAGTCGGTAATCTCTTTACGAAGCCATGACTTACCACTCCATTTGTAAAAAGACGTACCACCATTCCAGCTAATTGCTTTTCTACCAATCAGTCTGCTAACAATCAACCTGCGACACCTTACTTTTCCTCCAGCAAAAGGAACGCACACAATATCTCTAGGTCTAACCAATATCTCCACAATCAAAGGTGCTCGTTTCCCTGCAAATTGTGAGGCAAAACGCAAGGTAGACACATGAAGTCCTTTGCCACAATCTTTGTATCGACTGGTATCAAACACGCTACATTCTACTAGTGTTCCCGGACGATATGCTCCTTTTGACGACGATCCAACATGCCACGATCCAAAATCTTTTCTAACAGCTTTATACATGACAAAATAATCTTCGTCATCATACCGCACTGTTTTTATACTATTGTTATGTACAAAATCGCGTAAACCGTTAATCCATCTCATATCAAACCTTATCTTCCACTGGTTCAATTAGGATGGCTGGACACTCTTCTGGTCCATCCCAATTGTATCCAGGGGTCATCAGTGCGCCAGTTGGCTTAGCTGCCAAAGCAAACAGTTTCCTTCTCCCGAAAACAACAACGATTTGTTCCTTATCCTCAATGGTATCAAGATGCTCCATAAGTTCACGCACCGTCATTTTGTTTCCTTTTCATAGTCGGATGTTCTGAATACTGGAGCAATGCCTTAACCTCGACAGTTTCCATTTCAGGCCATCGTAGAGCTGTAAGTTTTCCACCAAACACACAGGATGTATCGATGCCAACTGTGCGATGTTCAATACGAACTTCTTTGATGGGTTGATGACCATAGACGATCCATGGGGAATTACTGGAAGGTTTCCGCTGTACTGCCCAGTCAATCCTGTCTGGAAGACCATTCGGCAAAATTTTCCCAGTTGTAGGTCCGTATAGACACCATGACCTCAAAAGACCGCTGCCCGATTTCTCAGTCTCCAAACCATCTTTCCAAGCGGCATGGACACAAATTAGTTTACCTTCATCTAGGATAAGGTATTGGGGCAGCGAATTGAGAAATTCGGCAACCTGCTTTTTGTTGATACCTGACTGCTCAAATTCTCGAACAGTTTTAGAGAGACCGTGACTTTGCCGTACGTCACGACCCATTGCCCAACGGCGCAATTTATCACAATGATTCCCAAGCACCCAGAATGCATAGCCTTTTTCCACCATCAACTTAGTATAAGCATAGCATGCTAGAGAATACGGACCACGGTCAGTAATATCTCCAAGAAATACTATTTTACGTCCATCACTCGGCTTATGAACTGCTCCAGAATCATCCCATTTATGACCGAGGAGATCCATCAAAGTAGATAGCTCTTGCCAACATCCGTGGAGATCTCCAATAATATCAAGTAGTTCCATCGTTCTTCTTTCAGGGCTCGCACTTTGGACAGTGCTTATACACTGGTCCCATCCCAGGATCTTTTAATGGACAGCCACAAGCTGCGCAAATCATTGCATCTGGACGCGTATTTGCGACTTTGAGGTTCACTTGTCCAACCTCCTGTCCAATATTCCTGTACAATGTACCATCGAATATCCAGCCCTCATTGTTTTTGAAACAGATTCTATTTGTTCCAGAAAGATGAGCGCCACAAGAGGATTCAAACGGCCAACCTTCTTTGTTATTATAACATTTACACTGTTCTATTGTATGTAATCCTTTTGGCATTTTAAGATCAATTGTTTCATATTCGTTTCCAATTTCGGGCAATGGGAACTTATCTCCCCGTTTAACTTCTATAGTTTTTGGACCTCGAACAAGAACAAATAGTGGGGGATTGCCTTCAGGTTGACCATAGGCTCTTCCGTCCGACAAAAGGATTACGAATTGGTAGTCATATGTATTTAATTTTACATAACATATACACTCTTTTTCCGATAGTATAACATCCTCAACCAATGATTCTCTCAAACTTGTGTACGGATCACTTTCTGAAAGAACGTTTTTAGGATTAGGTTTTACTATGTCGCCCTTCCATGGGATCATGTGTCTTTCTCCAAAACCTGTAGAACCTTGTTTGACTGCCAAAAATCTTCCACACTTCCCTCGTTTGCCCACCATGGTCGCATCGATGGCTGGATAATTACCGAAGGTTCATGGAATAGGATATTTCCAGGACCAAACCTATATCCGTTGTCGTCTTTAGTCCTGATGACAAGGATGTTGTCCTCCGTTCCCTCGAACCGTCTCCCTAGACGTCTCAGAACGTTTCGTACAGCAATATCCTGGATGTGGGTCGAAAAAGCTTCCTGGATAGAATAGTCGCATCCGCATGTCACATTTGTCGGAGCATTATCGATACATTCTCCGAAGGAACATATGAAGTCAACGTCATCTGGATGTACCGATAGGTACCTGAAGTACGCCTCTTCATAGAACTCACGGCATGCGTCCACAAACTCCAGCTCCCTCAAACCATCCGTCCAAGCAAGGCGCCAATTCTCCTTGCCAAACTTCTCATTTAGTTCGCGGACTTTCTCATCCCGTCTTCGTCCGAAAAATCCAGGGCGCCCGCAGGGGTTCCATTTCATAGCTTTCTCCTACCGCGAACGAAAAAAACGTCCGCGGAAATTTTTCGCTGCATTAACGCGCGATCTATAATTAGATATAAATCAACATCCAGGAAGTGGTGTTATAGGTCCACCACCAAGAAACTCGATAGTTATCCTATTCTCTGGATGACCATCTCCAAGTAATTTATATATTGTATCTGCCAATTCCTTAACACTACCTACGATTGATAGTATTCCACCTGGAAAATGGACAGCAGCCCACGGATGTCTGCTATGAAAAATCTGACATTCACATCTATAATCAGATGGTGGATTTGACAGAATCTTGACGTGAAAATCCTCTTCGAATTTGGGCAAATTATCTGGCCAGATCCCGATGCGGATCGGTAGAGCGTTAATCATGCCCAAAACTTCCTTGACCCCTGGATGAAAAGATTTTCCGTAGGTCTCATCATCCTCGGCTGCCCAAAAGTCTAGCGTCCGAAGGGCTCTCATAGCTTTGATACGGTCGCTGCGGATCCTTTCAAGCATAATGATCATTGATCAATTTCCTTATTGAGGAGATCTAGGACCCTATCATATGCATTACGCACATTCTCAGCGGCAGCCTCTAGCTCTTTAATGTCCTCAGGTCGCCCATGGAAACTCCCCATATGAGGAATAGTACAAGTGGAAACAGGGGATGGCATTTTTGCGCCGACCACAATACTGTGCCTCCCCCCCGGGGCGCCCCACGCTTCTACGGTCCAGTAACAAGATTCATCCGAGAAATGGAGTTTAGGTTCGCATTTGTATGATGCACATCTATCCTCATCATACTTAACACGAATGTCTCCATTCTTTATTGTGATTGGAGCGTTCGGAAAATCATTACTCCAGGCATCCTCAATCGCCTTTGCTATCTCAGATAGTTTGGGAGGACACATTTGAAGGACATCTTCCTGCTTTCGTACAAACCTTTTCATCTCATTCTCCAATCCGCCAATGCGTATGCCCTATTGCCATCCTGGTCTAGAAACTCTTCTTCAAGGCGGTCAAAAGGTGTATCAATAGTAGCGACCATGACATGAACAACTTGACCAGAAAGCGGCAATTTACAAGCAAGATCGAATGTCTTCCAAAAATCACTAGCCGATTTCGCTTCCTGGATTTTGCGTTCATACCATGTGGAACCTATTGACATACGCCAAGCGTAACGGTAACGGTAACCAATCCATAAGCGCCTGAGCGCCTTGAAGGCAGTTTTTTCGGTTTCAGTTAGTTCTTTCATAGATGGTAGTTCCTACACGCCTTGTTAACACAATAGAACTTGAAGACCAGGTCCTCACCAGATGATCCGCAGATTGGACATTTGGAATTTTGTTTTACCATATGTATTGGTACTCTCCACCAATCTTTGCTATGAGGACAAGATCTTTCTGTCCCACCTGATATATCATTCACAATTCTTGTTGAACAGCAAGGATCATCATAATCAAATGAGGTCAAAGTATGAATATCAAAAGCACCATCATGATCAATTATGCGCGTTACATAATGGTGCTGAAGTGGGTTGTCAACAACCTCTTGGACCGACTCAACATCTATTTTGGGCGATACTTCTTTAATTTCATTCCTTATTTTTTTCAACAAATCAGACATTGTCCACATTGCTTGGTGCCTCGCATGCTTCACTTTTAAGCAACTCTTGGACTTTTGTATAAGCCCTCTTTAACTCCTCTGCCGCAGCCTCGAGTTCCTTGATGTCATCCACATGCCCAAGGAATTCTCCCATATCTAAAATATAGCATTTTGCTAGTGGATAAGAAATCTTTGGTCCAATTACAATTGGATTTTCCACTGTCACCGGAATACTATCGCAACTATATGCGAAGACAGTCCAGAAACATTTTCCATCTGCGAACCTCAGACTCGGCTTGTCCTTATATGTCACATATCTGTTACCACATTGTACTAGAATACCATCCTTCATCCTGATATCGACGCCTTTAATATCCTTCCAGGCATCTTCGATAGCCTTAACAACCTCTGATGGTTTGGGCGGCTTGACATATGGGACATCCTCTTGCCTTCGCACGAATCTCTTCATTTCCCCTCCAATTTGTCAAGCATCGAATCGATGTTGTCATCATGGTTAATCTCACCCTCAACTAGCATTTTATCCAGCTTTTGGCGCAATTCGCCAACCTCTGGTCCTGGCTTGAGACCAAACCGAACGATGATTGCGTTTCCAATTCCTGCTGGCAGTTTGGGTCTTAGGTCTTCTTCACGCATTTGACCAAGAGCCTCAACAAGCGCAGTATGTTGTGCTGCTACAAGACCGCGCCTAGTCTCCTTTGCGGATGAACAGTCGGCGCCGAATAGGTCAATTAGATCTTCGATACGGCAATCACGCTCCTCGCATTCGCGAGCAAGGCGACGTAGAACACGCATACTCACTGTCCTGTTATCCTCCATTGCAGCTGACACACGCTGGTGTAGGAATACCAGACCTCGTATTGAACGCCGACGTTCATTAGACATCTTAAATCTTCGGGCAATTTCATTGGCGACCTCGGAACCAATCGAATCATGTCCAAGGAAATGGAGTTTGCCGTCTCGCACTCCCTCTGTTTGTGGCTTCGCGATATCGTGTAGGAGTGCAGCCCATCTGGCATTAGGTCGCGGTGGAATCCTATCCACAACCACTTTTGTATGATACCAAAGATCCTTATGTGCTTTAGTGCGCAGCTGGCTTACCTGCCATACAGCAAGCATCTCTGGGATCATCAACCACATAAGACCAGTTTTCGCAAGTAGTTCTATTCCATTCTGAACATGATTGCCAACTAGTAGCTTATCCATCTCATCCAGCCATCTTTCTCGGCTAACAGATAGGATGTTATTCCTAAGCTCCACTATTGTATCACCCGTGTCCCTGTCAAGTTCAAATCCAAATTTGGACGCAAATCTGACAGCCCTTAGCATACGAAGAGGGTCTTCCGACAACCTGGCATGTGGATTACCAGTACAAGCAATACGCTTTGCTTTTAGATCTCCTTGACCGTCGAATGGATCGATTAGCTGTCCATCTGCCGACAATGCCATTGAATTGAATCTAAAGTCGCGCCTCTGCAGATCAGTGACAAGATCATCTGTGAATACCACATCAGGATGTCTGCCATCAGTAAGATCTCTGCGGAACGTAGTGATTTCTACCTGCTGCCCGTCAACTAACTTGGCTGCAATAGTTCCAAACTTCTCCCCAAGAGGCCAAACTACAGTGACCAAATCACTTACACTATTGAGTATTTCAGTTGTTTCCTGTGGTCTTGCGTTCGTTGTAAAATCAAAATCCTTGGGTTCTAGCCCCATAACCTGGTCACGAACACAGCCTCCTACTAGATATAGTTTACAACCATGTACGGCGAAAGCATCAGAAAGCCGTGTAAAAATCGACTCTTGCCATTTCATAGCTTCATTCTCCATGTTTCTCTATAAACTGTCACCAGTCACCAGAAAAAATTCTAAAAACCCTTGACACTATATCAATAATCAGATATTTGTACATAGCATCATTGATACAATCTGTGGTTTACGGAGTGTGAACTAATGAACCTAGTTGGACATAGATACGGATCATTAATTATTATCGAGGAGATTCCAGGAGGTAAAGGAAAAGCTCGAATGGTCAAGTGTCAATGCGACTGCGGCAACATCATAACCATTAGGAAATACAGTCTATCTTCTGGAAAGAAAATCCCTTCGTGTGGTTGCTGCCGCCTACACAAATACGATGATCTGATTGGTCGCAAATTTGGAAAATTGGTTGTCCTAGAACTTTCCTCAAGGCAAGATTGTAATGGACATATTCATCGAATAGCAAAATGTCAATGCGATTGCGGCAAAACGACAATGTCATATCTATCTAGTCTACTACATAGAAATGTACATTCGTGCGGATGCGACCACAATTATGGGCTGACCTCTGGAGCAAACAGTAACTTCTTTACTGGATCTGGAAAAATCAGTGGCACTTTGATAGGTCTTTCTAAACAAAATGCAAAAAAGCACAACTTGGAATTTACTATTGATCTCCAATATTTATGTAATCTATTTGAAAAGCAGAAAGGTCGGTGTGCCTTTACTGGAGTCCAACTTGTCACTTGCGGTTCTAGACGTAAGATTACAGCATCTCTAGACAGGATTGATCCTACTAAAGGCTATATTCCTGACAATGTACAATGGGTTCACAAAATTGTGAACGCAATGCGAAATGCTTTCAGTATCAACTGTTTCAAACAAGTGTGTCTGCTTGTGGCACAGCAACAGGGCTGGTATCCCCATGATGTTAGCAGTTTGCCAAATCCTGAACTACCGCCAGAATCTCGTCTATACAAAAACAAGTGATATACTCTATTTCTATTTTGCCAAGTTCTCTCTAAGCATCGCACAGAATAATTCGCCTTGTTCGATAGCATCATCGAGAGCTATATGTGTGTGGCGCGACTGACCAAACCATCGTTTCGGCATACGTCGTTTGGTAGAATCCCGATAAGGGATTTTCAACATAGCCATGGCATATGTCTTCACATCAATTGCCGAAAACGAAAACGGACTTTGTCCTGTAAACTTAATTAAGTACCAATAAAGAAACATGAAATCATATCCAACTGGATAACAAACACACACAACCCTACCAGATAAACCTCTAATCCATTTAGAATAAAGTTCCATTGCGAGTGATGGTGGCAAAATATTCTCACGACAAGCTTCCCAAGCTTTACCTTGAGTAGCCCACCACTTCATAGTATCAGGATCGCCTACCGCTCCTTCAAGTGTCTCTAGGTTGGCGGAAAATGTCGATACTAGTTTTCCATCTTCAGAGAAGGCAGCTGACCCAATACTTAGCATAGAATTGGGTCCTGGGATCGGCCCATCTGACTCTATGTCTGTACTAACGTAGATCTCGCTCATTTGAATCTATACTCCAATTTTATACGCATCAACTCTAGGAGTTTCGATCGCTCCGTTCCAGTATAGTTATCAGCTTTGTCACAATTCTCGATCTTATTTCGCACGCTATATTGTCAAGTTTTGTCATCTTGTCCAATATATTATTGTACAACTTTGTACCAGGATTACAGCGACGCAGACGTTTAAATAGCCTGATGTATTGTATGCTGGGCAATTCATCAAGACCGTCCCAAAGCTCCAGCTCCTTGGTGAGCCAATCTGTAATGCTTGCTTTACTCATCCTAGATCCCTCTCTGCGCCAAAATTGAATTCATGACCTTGCCCTCAGATTCGCATACCATTTCAAGGCAATCAAAAATCTCATTTTCGGACCAACGTTCATGTACAAATGACAACACAAGTCTTTCGTTGGATCCAGCGTCGCTGAAAAACTTTGTCCACACCGGCAGTAGGTCCGCATTTTCAGCGGTTCTATGATTCATTAGAAGTCTGTACCTATCTTTTCCACGCGCATAGGATACAGCCTGTACACACAGGATCTTTAGAAGATCTTCCTTTTTCATATTGCCAACAAGGACAAGACTTATCCCAGCCGAATTATACATAGAGTCGAAATAGAACGATCTCCTGTTTGTTTCTGGCACATCTACTACAGAAGCAAGGTCATTGTACTGTCTATTATGTACATTTAGTAGCGGTACAAAGATTGGATCAAGATTATATAGATGTAAAGCCTCCATCTTGATCTCAGAAAAAAGTTGGCGCAAATATCTACACGACTGGGCTTGGCGTACTGCATATGCTCTTACGTCTGTCATCCTTACCCATTCGTCTGGGGTCTTTGATATTTTACACAGATAATCTTTACGCCCACTCATCTTTTTCATAGTTTTCCTCGAAGTTTAGTCGAATGGTGCTTGTCTACCTAACTTTCTTTATTATGGCATAATGGTCAGTGATATTTGAACGGTTGTCAACTTTATGGTATCTATGTGTTACACGATAGATACCAGGTTCGACATTAATTACACAATCAAACCTTGTGACCGCTTCTCCATTGCGTCGCCTTGCCAGATCATCGTGATCGGCAAGTGAATACCACCAAAGATCAGTTCCAATTCCGCCAACACGCTCTCCAGGAGGATCTTTATTTTCATAGGTCTTTTTGTCGTAACGACATTGCGAAATCGTCAACCTGCCATCAGCAAGCCTGAATACACCTGGACATGTATTGCCCACAAAACCATGTGCCATTCCACGTTTTGCGTAAAACATGAATACTTGGCGCTGCCCCCATTCTGTATTCACGTTGAATTTGAATGATTCAAGTTTCTTTCCGAATGAAAAACCATCAGAAATACTATCTGGAGCTTCTGGCTCATATTCATCACGAAAGTCATTACCAGCAACAATCTTTCCAGACGGAACAGCAAACCGCATAGAATATTCTGGCAATCCATCAGGATAAGGACATACAGTTTCGGATCCGAAAACCTTGCCATCAAAGGTAATGCCGATTTTTCTGCCACATATGTAGCATATATCTAAACAAGTTTTGCCAAAGCGAAGAGGTTTCTCTGCGCGCTCTGCGTTTCTTGTCGCCTCAGTCACTAGACGGATGTCCTCTACAGAGTTATTACGATCAGCCATCCATAAATCGGCAACTTTATCTTTACGGTAGTAGTCAGAAACGCTACCTCGTAGATTGTGTCCTCCTAGTTCGAAGATAAAATGCTCTAGGCGCCCACGCGCTAATCTCTCTAACTCATACGAGAGATCCATTTTCTCCCGGTCTATTTTTCTTGGCATCAAACCTCCAACACCCCCTCCAAATGCGGATAACCATATTCAGCTCCAGCTACAAAAACCTTTAGATTCGGCAGTATCTGTACATCACATTTGTCATGAGTGTGTCCACACAAAACAATGAGTTCCTTGTCAGGATGAGCTTTCATGTGCTTAACCATGACTTCACCAGCTGACACTGAGCAGAAATACGGGAGGTAGTATTCGCTTGATTCTCTACCCTCGTGTTTAGATGCTCGTCTAAATGGAGGAACATGTGTGACAAGAACAACTCGGTTACCATGGATAAGAGCTTCAGGCAAAGTGTCGTCAATATACTGTACAGCTTTTTCCGCAATTTCTGCGATCTTTTCATGGAGCATTACTGGTGAGGTGAAATATGGAATCTTCATCTCCTCTATGTACCTGAAGTCGTTCATGATTACTCTGCCGCGCAACCCAGCTTTGGCATCATACCATCCCTCATGACCCATAAGAGCGGTAGTTCCACCAGACAAACATTGGATTATCTTATCAGAAAGCCATATCATCTTGTCATTTCCATCTACAGCATTCCTGACGTCTTCTGTTGTCTTGACAAAAGAACTACTATAGTAGTCATGGTTGCCAAGCACAAAGCTTACTGGAAAGGGGATCTCGACCTCCAACCTTTCAAGCCACTTTAGTAGAGTGCGCCCACCAGAGATATCTCCACACAGAACCAACATGTCAGCTCCCGATTCGCGCACCTCTGAAAAAAAGCGCTCAAGATCTTCGGGTTCGGCATGATCTAGATGGATATCACTTGCCCATGCGATTTTTGTCATTGTTTTTCTCCATATAATCGCTGCCTCGAACCACAACTGGGTTCATTATCCCCGAGGCAACAGCGCGGTTATAAGCATCTGTCGCAGTACTGCCAACTACTACAACGGACGGTTCTCCGCCAAGAGCGACATAATCTGTTGGGAGAATTTTTGTCCCATTTGAGGTTTCGTTCTTCCTTGTTTCCACCCACATCACACCACATCTGGGACAGATATTTGCGTCGCGTCTGGCATAGTATGTGCCACATGTTGGACACTTAGCCAAACTAGATCCCATAGGCTCGTCGCCCGGAAAACTGTTCGGAAAACTCTTGCGATAGTCATTGTTCGTAGGCTGGCTCGAGAAAGATTTGTTAAGATATTTCATGACTTTGTCTCCCTAACTTTTCTAATGATGGCTGTTGTGCTCGTCAACCCCTCGACATCTGGCACAATAACAAGCTTTGCCCCAGACTCCAATCCAAAGATCCTATCCGCATTTCCAACTAGCCTATAACCCTGATGCTTGAACAGTTTTGTCACCTTAAAATCTCTCGCAGCGCGTGTCAAATCGACAAGGTTGCGCATTATGAAAGCTGCCCCTACGCATTCTAAACTGTTCACAAGGTCCAATCTTTCCCCTTCAGGAATGACGGGTCGATCGTGCCCTTTTGCCGTTCTGATCATTTCATCCGAATCAATAGCGACAATTAGACGCTCGCAGAGCTTACGACATCGCTGGAGATAATGGACGTGTCCGAAATGGATGAGATCAAAACATCCGCTTGTCAGACCAATCACCATAGAATCACCTCCCCCTAGGGCTCACATTTCGGACAATACTGCATCGAATACCAGCCAACATTATGTAGTGGAGTACCACACTGTACGCACTCGGTCCTTCCTGGCTCGGTATTCCTGCGCTTAAGATCGTCTTTGTCAAACAAAGATGCTGTGGTTGATGCGGGAAAAAATAAAGAAGGAGCATTTTCCATATGTTCTGCGGCATACCAATATGCCCCAGAATTACGGTCAATTGCTACAGAATGTAAACTACTTAATTCTACCATAAGATTCCCTGGATACTGGAAGTGATCATGTACCCTAACAACAAATATCCTTCCATTCCATGTAATGAAGTAAGGATGAAAATCTGGAGGCAGCTTCATAGCCTCCGGATTTACAATAACTTGATCACCATCCTTTGGAACGAACCCCATAGTTTCCCTTCCCTTTTTCGAATGGCCACCTACCATCGGCACAACGGTCAAGGAGCCAAAAAGCCGAAGCTGCTAAAAGAATAAGCAGGATAATCCTTCCCCAGGTGTTTTGGTTCTGGTCAAGGCAGTTTGGACAACGACTAGCAAGCGATGGAATCTTCGACATACATCTGATACAGATCTTCATCAGTAGTGACTCCATAAACGTTCCACTACTTGTTGTCCCATATCTACTACATCATATGGAAATTTACACAGCATTCCCATATACCTATTGTCAATAGCAAACTCTAAATGTGCCCAGGTGACTTCTACTATGACCTTAGCTATCCACATAGGCATCATTACAATTTTAGCTATAGCTAACATTCCAGGCTCCTTTGGGGATCGCTCAAATTATTTCAGAACCAGTACGGCAGAAAGATCATCGCATGAAATGTACAATGGGCGTGGACGCATATTAGTCCAGGTTATTTCCGAAAGGCGACCACCATTGGTTTTTACCTTCAGCGTCTCGACCCACACATCTTGAACATGACCAGACTTGAACACTAGTCGAATCTTAACCTTCTTCATCTTCCACTCCAATCCTATTGCGAGACTCCATAAGAAAGCTCACGATGCTATCAACCCGCGATGCGTTGTTGATATTTAATCCGCTTTGCTTTTTCCAGATGCCATTGATCTTTTTGAACCTGGCAATGGTCACCCTTGGCGGTTTCCATCCGTCTGTGATGAGATCGCGATCCTGATGTAGGAATGCCACATCTGCCCAGACTCCCGTGTTCGATAGAACTTTGCGATTAAGTTCCCTACGGAGCTGTTGTCCATTTTTGAAGTAGTTGTATGTAAGGTCATCGATACGAGGAGCGCTGACGGGAAGTTCTGTCTCCATTATTCTCCCTCATATATGTAACACAAACCACTACATTCTGGACACTGACCAGAGGGCATAGGTTCTCCTGGAGATACGCGCTCATACAGATTTTTGATCGGATCGCAATCAGCGGTTTCACCCTCCCATTGACAACTTCCACATCGACTGAGTCCGTCATCATATGGTCCAGGATCCTTGCCAAAATTCACGAATTCGCTGGCGATCTCATCAAGAGATACTCCCCTGGAAATCAAATAGTCGAGCTGGGCGGCAACACCTTGCGCTATGATCTCATCAGCCTCTTTGATGGATTTATTCCTAACCTCAGCTTCTTTCTCCGTTATTACCCAATCCGATGGTTGATGCTCATCAGGATCAAACTTCTTCTTTAGGAGAGCAGCAAGTAATTTGTCCCTTGTCCAGATTTTAGGCATCACTGACTCCAGGCGCCAGTTAGGGCGCGGTAGAAATCTCTAGCCATTGACTTTGGAAGTCCAGATACTTGACCATCGCCAAGTTCGACAATGACCCATTGTCCAGTCCGCGTTCGTGCTAAGTCGGCTGCGAAAAACCGGCTTTTTATTGCGCGAAAGATCTCTGAAAACTCACCAAGCGGAAGCTCGATTCCAGGTGGATAGTCTCCTTCTTCCCAGTAAGGACATGTAAAAAAGGGTTTCCCATCTAGGACGAAGACGCGAAATTCCAATGACATAGGCATACCGCTTGCCTGATGGATTCCCACCGGCTCAAGATCCAAAAACTCCCTGAAGACAAGTCCTCCTTGGATATCACCTTGAAGTTCCAAGAACTTTGCCACAACACGGCGTACGGATTCGCTATCCGCAGAATCTGGAATAAAGCAAGCCTCATTCCAATAATGCTTTTGCGACTTCACGTAATCCTTTAGTATGATTGGTGCTCCCTTAAACACAGACAATGCCGTCATAATGTTATCGTGGTCATGTTCCCTAGGCATCCAAATTGTTTTTGGAGTCCGCTCTGCCATCAGAGGCCAACTCTCAGGAAGATGATGGCAGTGGATATATTGGTCTGGAGAGTTTATGAGTACAAGTCCTCGCTTCTCCAAAGCGCTATATAGCGAAGTATATTCCGTTGCCTTAAGCATCCATCCGCGGTATACTCCTATTCTTGCCACATGAGTTCTTTCAACTATCCTTACAGCGCGATCTACTCTGTTATCATCCACCAATGCCTCGAAATCCATAATAGATCGTGGCAAGCATGCCTCAAGAGCAGCTGAAGATTCACACCCCCAGTCACAGTCTACAGTATCAGGATCGTCGGAATCAAGACATAGAAGTATTTCTGGTCGTTTCATGGTCGTACTCCGCGCATCGGCTCACTTTTACCATTTGAATTGAACAGATGCTTGATGTTACTCCTAATCTGATCGCCTTGACCACAGGTCAGACAGTCAGCTCCGACAATAGCTGCCAAGACCATGATTGCCAATATGCCAATAATCCAACGGATCATTTCTTTACCCTCCACTACAATGAGCTTTCCGAACTGGTCGCAGACGACTTCACACTTACAATTGTTACCATAAAAAGAAGAGTAGACATCTGTCTCCCCTTCCCATCTTATCCATGCTGAGGCATCGTCGACATAATCGATATCGACAATAGTTCCGATTCTCATCGGATCGACCAGCGATCGAATTTGTAGACCCACAACAACCTGGTCTTCTTGGAGATCGCATATACGCATCATGGATCTCCAACCAACATAAACACAGGCTGGTCAACGAGAATCGTAATGGTTTCTCTTTTCTTTCCGCGCCTTACTTCAACATCCAAACCTGCGCCTACGGCGTCAAAACCGTCATCGCGGATCATTTTTAGATGACACGACAATGGCATTTCTGGATTTCGACATCTTGGACATCCTGAATCTTCGCATCTATATAGTACAACGACATTCTTTCCAAGCATATTGGATCGCCATACTTCAATGATTTCCAGATGATCCTTATCCGGCCAAGCCGACCTCGTGTATCCAGGATGCCAAGTCAACTTACAATTTGGAGAGATTGCGTCTGGCTTGAGACAGGCTGGTAGATGGGAAAGTTCAACGGTAACAAAAGCGCGAATGGCTTCGGTTACGGAGGCGATATCGCCCCCGCCCTTTACAATAAGGTTGCCGTTCTCCCTTGAGATCTCAATGGGCATGACTATCCCTCTTCATCTTCTTCCGTGTCCGTTTTGTGAGATTCATTGGCGACCTTCTCGATTTCCTCAGAAATCGCGATGTCCTCTTCAGCTTCCTCTATCCAATCTCTTGTGCCCATGTGTTGGATTCGACGTTCACTTTTGTCGACATGAGTTCCAGCCCTTCCACCAATGCCGCCCATTTCGATCCTGCTAGCCCGCTTGATCGACTTTATCCTCTCAAGATGCTTGTCTTTCATTTCTCCATATCCATTGTTAGTTGGAGCCACTCTTTGGCTTGTTTTGTAGAACGTTGGCAAAGCGTGCTCTGAGAGCAGCTGCTTTACCACTATCTTCAAGTTCTTTGGACAATTTTGAGACGTATTCGGTGACTCTAGATTTAATTGCGGAGATTTCATCTACGTTCATAAAACCCAATGTTATCTGCGCACTAGTCAAGATCTCCGCTGCTATCAGAATACCTTCAACCATATCTAATGGCGATGCTGCAAGAGATGTTGCCTCAATCTCTAGACTCTTCCCAGCTACGACAGACAATATATAAGCTTTGAGACCGATTACATTTGGATCAAACATGTTTATTCTTTCTATTTTTTTCTCATTGCCGCCTGGAATGCCTTTACTACACGAGAAAGGCGCTCATCTACACCACCAATACGTACCCCCGCCCTAACAATCTTATCACGCAAGATTCTTAGCTGGTTCTCGGTCAATCCTTCCAGCTGTTCTGGCACTTCCACATCGGTGATGATGGTTTTCATTTAGCTCCTTTTGCGGCATTAGCTGCCGATGAAAAAACGTCCGCGGAATTTTTCCGCTGCAAAACAATTTTTCGCACCTTAACTTAGATCCCCCCATACCTTGTCGGCCACTTTCTGGAAAATCCTGGACAAGGCTTCGTAAATCAATCTCCAAGGCTCTTCAAGAAGAGTCCAGACCATGGAGAACGGCCAGTATACCATCCAGGTGATTATTTTTCCTTTATTCTTGTGCGCAAGGGGTTTTACAGGAACTGTTCCAAATGATTCCACCATTTCTTTTGGCATGGGCGTATCGAGAGTTGCCCCAACAACACCACGCCTTTCGAGGTACTTCATCCTTCTCTGGCGGAACTCTAACGCTTTCCGCTTGACAAAGAACCACCATTTAGCCAGTGCCCAAAAAGCACCTGCCAAAAAGAATCCTGGAACCCCGGCATACACCAGAGCTGGATGCTTTCCAATGGTAGAGAACAGAGACGCGTCCCCAAACAAATGAATCACCATTAGATACATGACGATCGTAAAACCCGTTAGAAAAGCCCGTTCCTTAGCCACCTCTAGGACAATGAGAAGGATAATCGCTACCGTCAAGATCCAGAACCACACGCCAGTGAAAAGTAGGAACCACATGTTTTCTTTCTCCTTTGATCGGAAAAACAAACAATTACATTGTGTATATCTTTTCGGATCGGATGACATTGCTTGACTTCAGGTTATAGAAGAAAGCTATCTCGACCGAACCCATTGGACCAATGTAACCGATCGCTGGAGTTGGTTTCCAGAATGGCCATCCATCCCACATGCCAACGTGAACGATCTCACGTTCCGTTAGGCATGGGACGTACACCCATCTTGCGGAACAAAATTTACGGTCGAGTTCCAATATTGTCCTGGTACCCTCCTTAACGACGCTGGGGTTTACCGAACCGCCGCAGTCCCAACCATGCGAACGGAAATCGTACAACCTGTCTACGGGCTCGAACCATTCGCCTTCCCTGACTGTTATCGTGCGCGTCCTCATCGAAACCTCCTACCAAATGGATTTCTAGACCAAAACCATGCCTGTAGTCCACCAGATACAAGAAGACCGAGAGTAGCTAGTAGTAGAAATGCCCACATTGGTGGTTCTATCTCTTTAAGGAGATAGCGGAAATCCCCCATGTGCCTTCGTTGAAACTTCGATCCAGCTTCATCTCTAACGATTGACAGAAGTCTGTCACCGTTAAAGTCTCCCATTCTAGCAACACGTTGTTCAATGCCGTCTCTAACTTCACGCACATCAGTCCAACTAATTACCTTGACCCATTCAATATTGGGGAAGGTTGGGACACCAACCACCACAATGAGGTCGTTCTTTTTGCCACCAAGCCAAGCCTCTGCCAATGCGTCGACATATTCTGAAGACTTCTCCCCAGTTACAACAACGATAATGTTTACCTGGCGGACTCTACCAAGATCGGCATTCAGTTCCGCAAGCCTTTTCTCCAAATTTGTTACATCGGGAATAGATTCACCAAGTACCGTCATCAGAAAACGATTTACAGAATGACCATGTACACGTGGATAAGCAGGAAGCTTAGAGCGATATTTGTCTACCAACCAAGGTCGTCGGAAGAACTTTCCAGGCAGACCTTTGATGTAGTTGATATACATATGCTCAATAGCTGTTGGATCACCTATGGAGATCCGCTTCCATTCTTCTGGTGGAAAAGAAGAAGGGGGATTACATGTATCATTGACTACAACTTCTCCATTAGTTGTTTTTGCAGACCAGTACAAATCATGACTGTGTCTATAGCATGTCGAACAAACATCATGACATGACGTATTCCCTTTCCCGTCACTAGAACAAACCGGAATACAATTACAACTATAACTGTGGCAACAGCCCTGCTCCCCAAAGTCCTTTGAGGCTATCCTGCCATTCCATATCTCGACGTCTGTAGTTTTGACATATCGGGCTGCCATGTATCCGCCGCCCATTAAAAGCATGCCTGCCGCCGCCTGAACTAATGCTTCCAGCCAGTTAAGTTTCCCTTTTGAGAGGAAAAATCCAACCGCTGCTACCAAGAGCGGAATAGCCAACAGAATGAGGAGCATCATTTTCTATATCCTTTTAGGGGTTTCCACAGCCACCGCTGCCACCACAACCTCCACATCCACCGCCACTGCCTCCACCACATCCGTCACCACATCCCCCTCCACCACACTTAGAGAATCCACCCATACCCCTGTCAGCAATTGAGTAGCCACGATCTTCTATTTTTGTAGGGCGCAACTTTGAAACCGCATCAGACGCCGAATCCAAGAGGTGTTTGACAGTCTCGATAACAGCTGTTAGCTCGGCACGCAGATTATCATCAAGGGCATCACCATGCTCCAACGCTGTTCCAAGAAGTGCGACAGAACCCTTTGCCGCCTCTTTGACCTCAAGACTTGATCCATACATCCTGAACTGCTTATCGGTTTCTGGTGTAGTGATAGGCATCTTTTATCTCCTTTTGTAGCCATAAAGACCATGTTTTATTATGGTGTCCGCTACACATTTTGGTGCCATATTAGATATGTCCTCGCAAGCCTTAATCTTTTTCCTAATTGCTGTAGATCTAATCACAGGGATCGGCGCATTTTCTTCTACAACAATTATCCCACATTCTTTCTCAAGCTGTTCGAACCCTTCCCATTTGTCGCGTACTAGCCAATTATCATATCCGATGACTAAGCTAATGTCAAAATCAGGATAGGTCTTTTTCAGCGTCTGAATTGTGCGCAATGTGAGACTAGGACCGCCTAACTTTTTCTCAGTATCAAGCACTGAACAGTTGTTAAAAACACTAAATGCCATTTGGCACATAGAAAACCTATGTTTAAATGGCGCAAGACGTTTGCCAAACATATGTCTCCAACAAGGAATGATCCATACGTAATCAGCAAGTCTTGCGCCAAGAAGCCAGAAGACAACAGCCATGTGCGCAAAGTGGGGAGGATTAAAACTACCACCAAATACAGCCACCCGAGGCTTTGGCATCCTGTAAACAAACCTCTCCTCTTCTGGAAAACCAATGTCTTCTGGTACCTCTATACACAAACTGTCTAATAGATTTAGAACTTCATCTTCAAAATCTTCTGGCGGTCCGCTAAAAAAATCTGGCGTAAAATCGCACAAGGTTAGGCTACAAAGCCTATCACCACAGATTGATTTTGTTGCCCAAAAAGCACCACGGAATTTCAACCACAACTGTGCCAAATTTTTTCCAACGGTTACAAGAGCACCATCCACGTCAGCTCCGTCTTGGGCAAACACATACAACATGAACCTTTTCATCCTTACTTCTCCCGCCAACTGTAATCCAGGATTACTACATATTGTGTTTTGCCGCGCAGACTTTTTGTTGGCTGTTGTCCACTTGACGCTTGGGTATTTACCTTTTTCTTGTGCTTTTTTCCAGACATTTCACCACCCCATTATGTCGTTGTACCCATCGCATCCAAAAGCCATCCCTGCCTGTATGGCTTGCTCCATTCGCCATTCATCACCATGGACTTGCCTATGGTAGTTTGGATTGCGACGTTCACGAAGGATTGTTAATTCCACCTCTCCCGTCCGCTCCGATAGAATAATCCATTGTGTAGAACTCAAATCACCGAACGAACACCACGATTCTATATCTTCGAATGCCGCTAGAGCTTCCTTCATAGTATCACAATCGTGACCTGTCCAGCAGTCGTCATTACCCTCATCTGGGTGCGATCCCCACAGATCAACCGCATATCTTTTTTGGTTTTCCACATTCGCTCCTAGTTTTAGGTATCGGACAAACGCTCTACCTCGAATTTATACACGACGGATTTTGGCAGTGGAACATATTGAACCCTTCCCATCCATTACTTCCACACATTGGACAATGGGATGTTGCCACAGACTTTTCCATGTCAGTTGTGACAAAGAAAGATATCCCATCATTTGACCGTCCCATATAAGTCCCATCCTGATTAAGAAAGACCCTGAAATCTCCCTTCACTACAACCTCTCCTTCGCCGTTACTTACATCCTTTACAACAAGTTCCTCCCCAACAAGTCCGGCGGATTTCATCAGTCCAAAAGAAGATGTCGAACTGATGTCTCCGTTATCATACCGACGAACCCATTCAGGATTTATTTTTACATGGTCTCCGACTTTGGGGAACATCAAGCAACCTCATCTGCCATTCCGAGTTTTAGGCACTTTTTGGCATTGAATACCAGATCATGCCTCAGGATCCTGTCGAGTTTCTTTTTCGGAATAGATGTGCGTTTCAAGTAAACCTTTCTGATGAGTCGCATAAGCTCCTTGCTATTAACCAAGCAATCCTTCAACTGTTCATACGTTCCGAAATAGATGGAGGAAAGCTGGTGAATCAGCATGTACGACCCAGCACCCATGATTCGTTTCGATGCCACCATAAATGGAAGTGTGGCAGCCGAAGCACAGATCCCATCCACGATCGCGTGAACTGGAACTGGACTTCTCCGTACCGCATCCATAGCGGCAATCCCCGCAATGACGCTTCCCCCTCCACTGTTGATGTGTAGGACGATTGGGGACACATCACAACCATTCTCGATAGCTTGTGCGCGAATCTTATTCGACAGGGAGTGCAGATTGTCAACCAGCGTTGCAATATGCTTGTTGATGATCGGAGCATAATAGTAGATATGGTTTCCTACCAAACGGACCTCACCATTCTCATCGTGCCCTGCAACTCCCCATCTCGGCGTTCCGCTATCCGTGCTTTTGTTTTCCTTGTTTTCTTCAGGCATCGGTGTCCTCCTTGAACAGGTTATCGATGTCGATTTCCCTGATTGATGTAATCCTGTCGACTTCTTCCCGTGAGATTCTAAGTCCGCCGACAAGATACAGCATAGGAGGTTCGCCTGGAATAAGATGATCAACTGCCTCTCCTGGAACCTCTATACAGACCAAGTCGCCAGATTGGCACATCCCTATTCCCAGATTGCGTGCCATGATAATTTTGGCATCATCGCTCTCCATTATAAGGACTGCCCCATTGCGGCGATATGCCGCTGTTACATTGTTCATATTCAGCCCCTTATTGAATCAAAGATGGCTGCCCATACCCTCTCTATGTGGTTTACATGTGACTTATCCCCATCTCCTTTTTCGCTTAGATGGTGCGCATATTCATGAATTAGGACGGTGAGGGTTTTCGTCCTATCAGTAAGAATTGCTTTGGACAATACAATCCTACCCTTAGCCCAAAGACCAAGAACGTTCTCCGAACGAATTGTTGCAATCTCCAAGTTTGCCATCGGAATCTTTTCGCCCGCTTTTTCCAGAATGGAAATGGCATCTTCGAGATTTTGGCGCTCTGTATCAGACAGATCACACCAGGAATGCTGCGTAATTATCTCCTCACTAAGCTGTATCCTTAGAGTCTCTAGACCATCTTCAAGACCCATGATCTGCTGTAATACGACAGCAAGTTTTGATGGAAGAACAACGCCTTTCCTTCCCATGTGTTCTAGGTCTCTGGACTCCATGATGTTTGCTACAGGTATGGCATCCCCAAATGTCCGTTTGAAGATCCTAAGTATGCGATCTTTCAGATCATCTGTCATGCTATTGACATCGTACTTACTGATATTATCTACGTCCTCTTTCCCTGATGATAGCATCTCATACAGTTTTTCAGCAAGTTCTGGATGATCGCTAGCTCCACGTGTCCACATGACTGAAAGCCGCCAACCAAGCTCATAACTGGATATTACCCTCCTATCGCGATCAGTTGGAGCGTTCAAAAGGTTGTATCCAGCCATGAGCTTTGGAGAGTGCTGAACAAAAATTCCCTTGACATAGATTCGACCAGTCATCGACGGGTCAAGAAGTATGTCTCCATAACCAGGAATCCCTATCGATTCGACCTTATCCATAAGGAAAAGGAAATTCTTTTTCATGCCAAGCCATTCATCGTAGGTGATTCCTTCCACCTCCACGACGACCCCGCCACAATCCTTACCTTTTGAGATGTCGAATGCAAGAACATCTGCTTGAAAGTTCACGGATTTAACGAGGATTGGTTTCCAGATCTCGCTGCCAGAGAAAATGCGAACCTTATGACCAAGGCGCGTCAGAACCAAGGCTGAGATTTTGGCCCCCTCTCCCCATTGACCCGCCAAGCTCGGGTTATCAGCCTTTGTCGTATAACCTAACAGCAGCATTTCGTGAGGAAGAATAGCGCCCTTATTCTCTATCCTCAGCACGTGATTATTATGCCATACCTTCATAGGAGTGTTGAACTCGGTTTCAGCATCCTTGGCATTCTGGATGAATTCCCGAATTCCATCCTGTGCGCGCCAATCTGGCAGATATGTAGTTTTAATTGATAACTCAATCCTCATGAGGGCCTCACTTCCTAGGTTGCTACGATACACCAGAAGCTACTATTCTCCAACAGGCTTTGGGCGCGATCCCTTGATCACCAAAACCTCCATGCCCTCGAATTCCTCTGGCAAGCTGGCTTTTTTGGGATTTGGCACATAGGCGAGAATCGCCTGCCCTTTGATTCCTGCTCCAAGCCCAGCAAACTGGACAATCTTCCCATCCACATGATTCTTGGAAAACCGTTCGACTTTTGCGGTTAGATCGGCAGGCGGCATCGCCCCCATTCCATGTGCGGGCTTCGGCACTTGCTCGCCAGCCTCACGCATTTTGGTCAAAACCTCTGGTGCGGGGGAAACTTTTGGCGCCAACATGTAGACAGCGAGCCTGGCTCGTTCCTTGGCGGCTCCTTTACCTTCCCCAAACATATCGTCAAGTCGCTTCAACTGCTCTTGCGGCGTCCGTTTTGCGCGTTCATCCTGTCTCTCGATTGCTCGCCTGCGCTTGTCTTCCTTCTTGGTTGACATTTCCGTCCTCCTTTGCTTCAGGTTTTTTGGGTTACCCCGTAACCACAGTCTTCCTTACAATGGTTACGGGAAGATCCTCAATTCCCTTCTCTAGCTTGATGACGATTCCATCAGCTCCGATTATGATCGTGCCTATGGGATTTGTTTCCCACTCGTCATATAGAATGGTTACTCTATCGCCAACTTCTTCAAACCTTATTTGAGATGTTGTCTCTGGAACAGTCTTGATGGGCGCAATTTTTTTGGCAAAGTAACATTTACTTCCAATGTTCATATTACCCCTCCCCCTTATTCAAAGAAGAACCTTCCTTCGCCAACAAGACCTTTTCGCGTTCTTCTAGCTTTCTTCTACGCTCTTCTAGATACATCGCGCACACTCTAGGGTCGATGTGAGACACATACCACGATGTATCATAAGCTGGCGCCAATGCCGGTCCTCCACAAACACAGCATTTACATTCTTGCGTAAAGATCTTCATGCATCACCTTTCACCCATGACAAGGACAAGGCTGCTGCTGTTCCCTTAATTGTCGATTTTGTTAGTCTAGGTAACCCGTCTGCGGCATGTATGGCGGTTAGAAACTTCATCCACCGTCGAGCATGCTCTTTTGGCGAAAGGTTCTCTCGACCAATAATGGAAGTTTTACAATTGAAGTCGAAGTCGTTCTCACCCCACGCATTATAACCACCCTCATAGCGTGGGATAAGCTTTACAACAAACCATTGACCTGGACAGATCCCATGTTGTAGTGCCCAATCGGCAACGGGCATTTCCGAACGCCAATTCCATTTGCCGAAGGCTATCTCCCACAACATGTATTCATCATACATTTCGACAGCCAACCATGTTCCTGATGGAATTTGAGACAGCATCTGAAACTCCAGATCGTCACCGTTATCTCTCAAAACCATATAGACAAATGCTGTATTCAGTTCAACATGAGTCTTTAGATTTTGGAGAGATTTACCATCAAGAGACAAAAGAGTTAGGTCTTCCACGACTTTGTCACGCAAGAATACCGATGGCCATTTCTTCCCCATATGTCACCCCCAATACACATAGAGAACTGGTCTGAGCGCATCACGAATAACGCCAAAGTCTGGAAAACAATCACGCATCCACCACATTACCGCAAGAAGTTCGGTCGGCAATTGGGGACGCCAGTCGTTAACGAGATGCTCAAGTAGGTCCCCTTCCACTGTTGGTGGCATATTTGGGCTCCACCTTCCAACCAACATGTTGTAATCTGCGGAGCCAATCTTGATTGGCGCACCATCAGTATCAACTTTACAGTTGATTAGCCTTTGTTTCACGTTGTCATCTGACCACAGACCAGGCTTTGGATCTTTGAATCTTACCATGTTCTGATCATATGGCCATATGCCACAACTATTTGGTTCGACAACTCTATATGACTGACCATATGACCATGTCTCTTCTACCCAATCTATGGTATCATCATATCTTTTCCATCCACATTCGCCAAAATAGGCGTGTAGGGGAGGAATAAGTACCATCACATTGGGAAGACCGAATTCCGAATCGTGGACAAGACAGTTGCTAAGATCCCAATGTTTATGGCGACCGAAGAATTCCTTTAGTAGATATGGACAGAATTGTGGGAACTCTTTGACCTTTTCCAGTGAGATCTTGTGCTCGTGAGCCTCCAGCTGTAGGATAGCACTCCAGTTCCTTTTAACCCACGTCAGGAAAGACTTTGCGCCCATCTCATACATCTTCTCCTGCCTCTTTTGGAGCTTTTTCCAATTGATGCGCGGGTCCACCATTGTTTGATGATACTCTTTTTTCTCGAAGGCTAGATCGGTTAAACCATAACCGATACATTTTACGACCCTGATGCCCATCACTTCACCTTTTCTGGGAGCTTTTCCACGTCGCAGTGCGGTAAGACAGTAAGATTGCCTGTGTTCTTGTTACAACTTACATGTCCAGCCATGAAAATCAGGAACATGACGATTGTAAAAGCTGCGACAAGCGTCTTTATTACACCAAAAACAGCCCATCCGCGATATGTGGAATCATCAGAGCGGTACACGAACGTCGACTCTCTGTAGATTCCTAGGAAGAACATGAAGAAGCATGCCACGGTCAGGAAAACAATTGTTCCAAGCATGATTACCCCTCTCTTTTCGACCAGATAAGGTGTCCGTTTCTTCTTGTTTCCGTCAAGAAAAGTCCTCGATCTGTGTAATGCGCTAGCCTAAGGAACTGTGTACCAAATGTGCTGGAAAGATATTTGCTTAGCGGAACTGGGTCTCCGAACCACGCATCATGAACCAGTCTATTAGATACGATCACGACATGATAGAACCATTCAAATGTCTCAGTTCCATATTTGGCAAGCATTATGGAGCTGCCGGAAACAGGTTCGATATGAAGTGTGGTATGTTTTTTTCCAGTCTTGGATAGCCATCGACTTACATGTTCTGCCAATGAATCGCACATCCCATTATATTCGGATAGGGACGCATGCTCCTTATGTAACCATTTTAGCTCGAGGTTTTCCATGTTTGTCATCCTACGGTGTTTTTCTCGACGCCCCACGCCTCCATTGCTAACTTATCGCAGAACTTCTCTGTCATACCCAGCTGTACAAAAGCAGAAGACCAATGTTTATCCCTGACCTGGACATAGTTGTACGATCCAGCAATATGGACCATATTACCATTGTCCGTATCTTTCCAGCGAATTCCATCGGAATTCTCTTCACTGACAACCGAAGCATTATTGAGTTTCCAGCATCTCAGAGGCTTGCCATCCATAGCTGATATCTGAACAACCACCCAGTCAGAACCGAACTCTGTTGCCATACAGCTTGTACATCCCCTATCCAAGCTGGCACAACCACAAAGCAGAAACGCAAGGATCCACGCATTCTTTGTCATTTCTTTTCCTCCAATCTTTGGACGGCATCCAAGATAGAACGAATGTGCATCTTGGTATTATGATTCATTGTTACAAGATTATCATTGATCGTTATCAACATCCGTAGAGATATAATGGAGATAATGACTAGAATAATCAGACACGCTAACATCTCAACATTCCATCAATTTCCGGCATCTCTACGGACACCTTGATGTTGTTTTCCGCAAACCATAGTATGCTTTCAATGATACACGGAATCGCATACTCGGGAACCACCAAAAGGGCTGGTCCTCCATGCCTTTGGCGCCAATTGAGCGAAGTCTGCGGAAATGTCAATACGACTTCCTTCACACTGGCAATATCTGGTAGAACTCCAATCAGTGTTCCTGTACCAGTGACCTCAAGCTGGTCGTTCTCGATGGTTATTCTGTATATCCCGTCGCCGATTTTCTTAACGGCATTGTCGTATCTGGACATTTCTCTCCACCTTTCAGCAGGCTAACATGCGCACAAGAAGAATTGAAAATATAAACCATGCCAACCATACAATAAGCGAGCCAGCAAATGCTGGGAAAATGGCACGAAAAACTTTCCGTGCTCTCTTGAATCTCCTAGGTTTTCCGAGCATCAACTCCTCAGTTCTTTTCGCCTTTTGGCGGAATAGTGACGCGCATTGCCTCGCCGCGCAGCTCAGCTTCACGGCATGATACAACGCGCAACTTGCCTTTGTTGATTTGCTCCATTGCTTCAAGAAATTCCTTGTCTTCCTTTTCCGCATGTTTTCGAACATCAGGCAACATCTCTGCCATTTTGGCAAGAACTGCTATACGCTGTTCTGGAGTTAGGACTACACAATGAAGCCAACCGTGAATTTTGTAGTACTCCTTACCTGATCCGAATTTCCGCAAAGGCGTCCGCCCCAACTCTTCCATGAAGTACTCAAAATCCAAGGAAGGGAATCCTAATTTGAATTCGCCGATCTCAATGTCCTCCCACACCCTATTGGTAGACACGATACCAGGCAAATCCGCTCTACCTTCTTTGGTCTCTTTCATCTCGACCGTTTCGCCGCCTCTGGCTTCGATGTCGGCAATCAAATCTCCCGCAAGCTCGCTTGGACAAAAATGTGTTTTATAGCCAGCAAACAGGACGACTGCCCATGATCCAGGCTTTAGTTTGTCGATTTTCATTGATTCGCCTCCACCATATGAAACTGGTTTCTAGCCAGTCTTTTTGTCGCGCACAGATTTGAACTTGTTGTGGGTCTTGTCGACTGTATCAGCTTCGTCCGCCAACTCCTTGGCGCCGTCCTTGTCTCCAGAATCTTCAGCAATACGGCGCGCCTCCTCCAAATGATCCTTGGCAGCCTTGGTTTCCTCGATGATGTGATCCAGATTTCTTTCCTTCGCGGTTTTTGCCATTTCGTTCTCCTTGCGACATTTTGCCGCTATGACATGTTTGAAAGCCTTTTCTTTACTGCTAATACAACTGCTGTACTACGATCCGAAACCTTCACGGCGTCAGCCAGAGTCATCTCTCCCATTGCGCAAGCCGCTCGAACAACATCCGATGGATCGTTCGCAAACGACCAACAAAGCAGGACCATTGATCCATGCTCTCTTGTAGCAATTACAACGTCCATGAATGCTGCGTTGTTTAAGTCGCCGCCTCCATCCAATATTAATGCTGCTTTCTCAACAGCTGCTTTTGCGCATTCTACGACCGTTCGAATATATTCCACAAAAGGCTTGGCAGAACCACCATTCCTCACGTTCTCGAGCAGTCGGATGGCATTCTCTTTGTCTGTCATCGGAAATCCTTTTGGCTGCTACATCCACAAAAGGGAACCTTTTCCGCTGGCACAAGAAGGTTTTCAACATTGTTACATGGCACATTAGCGATCGATGCGCTTCCGTCATAGATCATTATGGCAAAGCACAACCCAGAACGCGGATGCTTAAAAAACACCATCTTCTCTGCCATATTTGGGACTTCCTTGCGTAGCCAATCATTGTCATTGTCGCAGGAGCAAAGCAATGCGACAACTAATAGAATCAAACAAATGATTCTCATCCATTTTCCTCCAATCCAGCAAGTTTTCTCTTATTTTCAGCAGTCATGCCCTTTATTTGATGTTCCCTGCGTAGAGCATCCCCCTTTGTCCCAACTAATTCTTTATATACAAGGCGCAAAGGACGATGAGCCCGTGCCCATTTTGATCCCCTCTTTGATGTGTTGTGCTCCACCACACGTCGTTCAGGATCTGTCGATATACCACAGTACAGATGACCATTAATTCCAAGTGCCAAATACACCCACCATGCGTTTGATTTCATCCTGAATTGCCGCCCATCTGAGTTGATTGGTCCATCAATATAATCCAGTATCCAGTTCCCTATTTCCACAAATTCTAGAACAGCAAATGCTAGAACTGGACCATGCGAGAACCCCAAGAAAATCCACAAAGCTATGAGAACAATAGACTTTATAATGGGAGCTATACTGACAATGCGGTCATCTACCATGCTGCCGATGTACGAAATCGACCCATCTGCCCGCGTCCCTTCAACTACATGAGGCCATGGGCGGAACTTGGTAACTTTCCCTCCTTGTACCCATACGGCTACGCAATGCGATAATTCATGTAGCACAACCCCAAGACGCCAGTAAATAACAAAAAGGGCGAAGCACTCTACAAACAGCCACATTGTATCTCCAATTACAAAACTATGGTTCACACTTTGGACAGTAGCGATACGTTGGACCCATTCCAGGATCTTTGATCTGGCAGCCACAGGCTGCGCATGTCGCTCTCCCGTCCGTGTTCAATGACTTCAAACTAGTCGTCCCAATTGAGTATCCCTTTTTATTCTCAAATAGGAACATCTGAGCACTATTCTCTGGAAGACGGTAGAAAGTTCCGTTTTTCCGAATACCAAATGTTTTGTTTACCGGCGCACCTAACTTCACTTCCGCCGAGGGCTCACCTGAATATACCTCTACATCATCCACATGAATAAGAGTTATGTTCTTTGCCATATCGCGCAAAAGAACATTCACCCACCATGTATTAGGAAGGAAAGAGTCCATAGCCAATATGAAATCGGGATTAATCAATACATAATCATCCTTTTTTGGAACCATGGTTGCTCCTGGCAAAAATACGGGAGGATCACTTTCGTCAAACCAGATAAGAGATCCCGTTTTGCTCCAAACATCAAACTCCTGATTAAGGGGTTTGCCAATCTTTAATCTAGACACGCTCATTATGCTAGGATGATTACAAATATCAATGACTTCTACCGTGTTACCAGACTTTACCAAGTCATATAATATTGACATCCAAGGCGAAGGAGTGGAAAAAAGAGTCAAATGGTTAATGAATACGGGATTTACGCGAACCTTCTACCCCTTTACAGGAAGCATTTATAGGCTCCTGACTGTAGCGCCCTTGAACGGCCAACCCACACAAACAAGCAACGTCACACGTCTGCCTTGAGGGTTTTTTCCGCTCACGGTGAAACCCGCATCATCGCTTTTGCTACAGCCACGGTACTCTAGAAAAAACACAGCCTTGCCTTCGATCTTGACTTCCGTGAACCCAAGGTTTGTTACGGCGCGTACAGCATGATCTTCATCAACCATATACCCACATCTAGATACTGCGATAGCACAGCATACCAAGATTACCGCCAGAGCTTTTCTCATTCGTTTCCCCTTTCTTCATATTCCCTGATTTTTCCAAACACGCGATCGAAAACATACGGATCATTGATTGTTCCTACAGATTTCTGTCCAGGAATGTCTGTCCACACACGACCGTCGGGCGATACTCTTGGTTCGCCACATCCGAATTTATCCTCAACAACTTCCATGCCGCTTTGTTCACATTCCCAAAGAAGCTTTTCCCAATTCTTCTTGGCTCGACCTCCCCTTACCAATATCCTTGTGGCTGTTTTTCTACCCCACCACAACCCAAACTTGTCAGCATCGCGCCAAACCCAAGGCTGGACCATACACATATCATGCCAGATGTCACTAGATACGCGCACATTAATTCTATCTGCTGAGCGAGCATCCATCAGAACATGCCACAACCTCTCCTGGCATGTGCCATTCGTCACCATGAATAGTGGTTCTCTGGATACGAACGACGCAATCCCAAGCATTACCAGAAGATCAGGATGTAGAGTGGGTTCTCCTCCGCCTATAGCAATCGGAGAATCGTACATCAAAGACGCATCAACTGCTTTGCGAAAAGTCTCAATTGACATATCCTTGCCTCTTTTAGAACACGAATAGAGGCAATGTGCGCATGTCATCTGGCATCTAGAGGTTACCTGAACATACATTTAACCACCAATACCTACATTAGAGTGAATGCGATCCGATAGTTTGCGCGACAGCCTTGGAAAAACACTGTAAGACTGCCTACGATTTTCTTATCAGAAACCCGAATCACTAGCACAGAAGGTCTGTTGATGAATGCTCCTTCAACACGGAAATGACCACAGGCTAGTTCTCTATTGTCTACTGTCTCGATATTGCCAAGAATCGTTCTCGGCGGTTCGGTCGAGCAGTCATGTTTTCTGATCGACGCCAGCGATTTGTATGTGCCAGCCTTGGCGAAGCACCCAGCTTCGGGGTTTGGAACAACTGTATTAATATCTTTTGTCCCATTCCCAAGGCATGCTGACAAGAATAATACACAAAATACCAACGCCTTCATATTATCTCCTTGGACCAGCGACAGGATTCGAACCTGCGTCCCCAGTCGGTTGACCAGGATCCTAACCTCTAGACGACGCTGGAAGGTTTCCGTTTTTCCATAGAGTACAACTGCGTACGTCAGGTTCTTCCATGGCGGAAACAATTCTTGGTTGAGACGATTGACCGCGCACAGTCTCATATCATACAATAGCATCTTATTTGTGGTGGCAAATTGTCGCTAGCACGGTTTGCGACAACCTGCGAGCCAAAAACTAATGCTATATAATGTGCTAGCCCAAGCACTAGCTGCAGCGGTACAAGGTCGCCCGCTTTTCTACGGTTCGCACTTTGGACAGTAGCGATACGTTATACCCATTCCAGGGTCTTTAAGTTGACAGCCGCAGACCGCACATGTAACCCTCCCGTCCGTGTTCAGGAACTTTAGATTCTTGGCAATCTCTGGATCCTTTTTTTCATTCTCGGCAGAAGCTAATCGAAACCTACTGAAATGCCAGTGTCCTATCTCTCTATCTTCTTTTTGTTCCCATTTTATGTGTAGCCAAAGTTCATTAGTGTCGTGATACACTACGACACCAATAGTATTGGCGCCAACATGCATATTATATGCTTCTTTTTCATTCAAAGGGACGACTTTACATCCAATTGGGAAGTCAGAAATGTCCATTGTTATTACACCCTATGGGTTTGAATGTAATCAAGAACCTACTATGTCAGCCTCCAGATTTCTTATGCTGGAGCTTCAGAAGAAGGATTTCGTAAATGGCGTAGCAATCCTGGAAATGGACGGTCATGATGCCCCTTCCACCATTAGTAGCAAACGCCATAACAATCCTGACGTTAGCTTTCAGTTGGGCGTTGATTTGATTTGTCTCGTTCATTCCACACTTGACCGATTTCTCGGCAACAAAGGTGGGTGCGGCAAAGTTGTCCAACGGTGCCTTGTCTTGGCATGTCGTTTTTCTCAACTCTCGAACCAGAAGGTACATACCAGGTTCCATGAAACATGTTGGTTGAGACGTTGGAGCTACAGCTGGTGTATCTGGAACGGTTGTAACAAGAGGTGTGGGAGTAGGAACTGGATTTTGGGTCTTGACGTGCGCCGCACAGGATACAAACACCAACATTGACAGCATGATTGCGATTTTCATTATCATCTCCTTTGGTTAGTTAGCCGCTGGCTTCAACTTTCCCTCTGCGATCTCAAGCACGACCGTGACCTTTCCCCCCGACTCCAAGTGGCGCACGGCCGAAAATCTCCCATTTCCGATCATGTGTACGATCACCCCAGGTTGTGGAATAGCCTTCCCGCGCCTGTCGAGCGAAAATAGACGCACGACATCTGGAGCTAGGAAGCTGACCTTGATTTCCGACACTCGCTGCTCATTAACCATTGTACCGCTCCTTGTTGTGGGTGACCACGGCAGGACTCGAACCTGCATGAAAGCCAATTTAGGAAATTGGTGGTCGTCCTTTGACCCACGTGGCCGTCAATACTTTCCTGATAGAAGTGCAAAAAGCGACACAAGTTTTGGATCAATGTGCCACTTATCATCGCCCTCCGACCACCATGGCGCAAGAACATCTGAAGCTACAGATTTCAAAGATCTCCTAACGCGCCATGCTTTAATTCCAATCTTTTCGGCAATTTCCTTTGTTGTAAAAACCGTCTGTCCGTCTGAACATATATTGCCCAGAGCTTCAAAAATCTCAGCTATTAGACGCCGTCTCATTCTTCACAATTCCTAATCTTGGGCTTATGTTCAAGGGCTTTACATGCCATCAAATATACATCTCCGATAGCAAGATCGAATCTAGGTTAGGCAACTGGAGCCGCCAAGTTGACTTTCGTACTAGGAAGCCTGATCGACTTTACACCCCCGAATGATTCAATAGCTTCTACAAACGCAACCAATGCTTCAATCATTGTTGGTTCTCCGTGGTTCCAGAAATCCAGGTTTCCTTCGAGAGTCGATATATTCTCGATATGTGCGTTCCATGAATGCTTCTGTACGCCTCCCTCGACGGTCGATCGTCGCTTCAAATTCGTCGTTCAGTAATATCTCCTCGGCTAATCTAAGGAATTCTTGATCATGTGCTTCATCCAATTCATCCGCAATCGCTAACCTACGGGCACGCAGAAACTGTCTCCATCTACGCTTGATTGCCATTTTCGACCTCAGGAGGTTCTGGGGTCGGCTCTATGCGCTGTGCGTGCCAGACCTGACCTTTTACCTGCGATTTGTACAGGAAATCCCAGCCAAGCTTAAGCTCGACAACCATTGTACCAGAACACCATACCTGTAGGCGTCGCACCTTTGTCTCATTATTCCAGAACAAATAGACCCAATAGTCGCCCGGACTACTCGGCCATCCATCGGTCCATTCAACTTTCATGTTGACTCTCCTCGTCATGTGGAATTTCAGGCTCATCTATCGACATGAACCAGAATGGTCGATCAATCTCCCTCTCCCAAATAAAAGCGCCGTTTCTGGCTACAGCAATGCCATTGGCACATTGACGAACACGTACCATACCAATTGACCTAGCCATACCAAAACGTGTCTCGTATTCTGTTCTACCGTAGAACCACCACCATCCTTCACGATCTGGCCACCTATTCTTAATCCACATCCACACACTCTAGAAGCTTCGAGGTTGATGATCCTATGGCGCTTTCAGCCAACCGTTCCATCATCACCTTGGCTATCTTTTTCTTCTGACGTGTTGACAACGAAAACGTATTCCACGTCTTGTTTGATTCTATACCGACCGCGATAGTATCATTGATCTCAATCCACGCTTCGCTTCTACCCTTTACAAGCCTGACACCTCCGTCAAATTCAATCACAGGATAGTCAGCACCACCCCTATGCTGTAGATGTACCTGACGTATTGGTAACCAGGACACTTGGTCTATGAGCTGGTCTATCTGAGAACGCATGGGTTTTTTTGCAAATACTAAAGCTCCTGCCGTAAAACCAAGGCAGACACAGATTGACGCCACCAGGAAAGACATTTTTCAACTCCTTAGGGATTAAGCAGCTTGGTTTCCGCACTAGAAAGTGCCAACTCCGCAACTCTGTTTCTGAATACAGATCCAAGCTTCACACGCTCATCTGGCGACAGCCCAATTCTCGTTCCCCTATATTCCAAGAAGGCCGAATTGATTGGTTTATCTTCAGCAATTAAGCGGATTCCTCCATCCAATTCAAGAATTGGAACAACGGTTCCAACAATCGGTGATCGGGAAGGAAAACCTCTTTCATCACATCTTCTGTGAACTATTCCGGAAATTGGGAGCCACTTTGTTTGCTCCAGAAGTTCGTCGAGCGGTTCTTTTTCGTCTCTATCCCGATTTTTGATGCTTACTCCAATTACCCCACCAAATACCAGGCAGAGTGACATAAGGGCGATCGTCGTCAGCATATCTACTCCTTGGCTTCACGCACCATCTCTTCACGCACACTCTCCCATGACATAGAGCACCTATGACAACTTGGCACAAACATATCCCTAAACGCCCCATGAAACTGTTTGAATCTGGATCTAAACCCTCCGTTAAGGTAGTTTCCCACCTTATCATATGTCCAGATACCAAATGGGCATTTTGAAATCAATCCACCTTCGTCAATTAGGAACTCATACATCCTATCAGGAGCATGACAGTAGCAGCTAAACATCCCAAAAACTGAATCCATAGCAAGACTATGCCTGCCAACTGGAATGGGAGGTGACTCGGACCGCTCCTTTGTCGCTACGACATACGGCACCTCAGCTTTATCACATGCCTCTTTAGCTTTATCGACATGCTTATTTGTGTGCCATTTATCGTATGACAGTGCCAAATATATGGAATCATGACTCTTTAGGAAATCAATAACCCTTCTTCTCAGCTTTGATCCGCCAGCCCAATCGCCGTTGGACACAAGTCGCATAGCAACTGGTCCCACTGTACTAGCCAAGGTGTTAAGAACATCTTCCCAGTCAGGATTACAGAAGAACTCCCCGCCCATAACATTCAGGCGACTAATTTCGTTTGCGACGACAAACTTTGCCACATCACCAGCCATAGCTGGCGTCATGTGATCATTTTTTCTAGGGTCGCATTCGAAACAGCAATGGGCGCATTTCTGCGTACACTTTGTCGTGATCCTGATTGTTGGTTTCAGACGTCTTGGGCACATGTCCTTTTTATCACAGGAATCGCACTTACATGTGCCTGGTCCACCAGGTGCTAGGCATTTCCTCTCCAAGCAGATATCACATGGTGGATTCATCGTTTGCCTCTTTTCCAGATGCGGAAAATGAAGATAGCCGCAGATGCAAACAAGATCCCACCAGGCAATATAGCTAGAAGAACAATGAGTGCTATGCGGATCATGATTTCTCCACGGTAGCTATTCCCTTTCGGTCACTGGGAGAGTTGCCTCATATTGCTCTAACATAGGCTTTAGCCTACGGTAATCCTCAGATCTGATTGCGGCTCCACATGGTATAGATATAATTGGTTGTTGTGTCCTAAACTTGTTTACTTCGACCTTTGTGTTACCTTTCGAGAATAGCCTTTTTGTCTTGAAGATAAGCTGATCAGTCATGGTGTCGGTTTTTTCCAACAATTTCTTTGACATAGTATCAATCAGCCAAACAAATCCATTATAAATGGCAAAGGGGCAGATGAATGCGGCAAGTATCGCATAACAAGTCATAGTAATGGGCCAAAGAGTTCCCCAAAATGCAGGAAACTCAGCTTTAAGAACCCTTTTCTCGACATTATACATCACAATGGCAATGACCGAGTAGATCACTGAAAAGAGGAAACCAATTAGAAACGCATACATTATTCTTCTCCTATTGAACCAACCTCAAGGTTCGCACTTGGGGCAGTATCGATACATCAAACCCATTCCAGGGTCTTTAAGCTGGCAGCCGCAGGCTGCGCATGTTGCTCTCCCGTCCGTGTTCAAAAACTTTAAGTCTTTGGTTATACCAGATTTGCTGACCTGGAGGAAAAGCGACGGCGCATTGAACATATTATCCGCCATTTTCCAATATGCCCCAGAGACTTCTTTGATGGCTATGCCAGCAAGATATTGAAGCTTTGGTTCCAAAACAACCAAGATACTTCCCTTATCTTCCTCGTGCTCTTTTATATTCTTTACAGCAAAGGTTCCTTCGTGATTGAATAGATACCTTAGCTCGGGCGCATATTCTTCTTTCGCTTTTGCCTCAGGATTCACAACAACACTATCCCCGACTTTGGGAATGTAGTTCATGTTATTCTCCCCATAGGATCCCAGAACCCATCATTCTATGGTTCACATTTTGGACAGTAACGATACATCAAACCCATTCCGGGGTCCTTAAGCTGGCAGCCGCAGGCTGCGCATACCGTCCGCCCATCCGTGTTCAGGGATTTCAAGTTCTTGTTGGAACTTGATTTTTCGCCAGCAGAAAAAAGAAAGAGCGAGGGAGGATTAGACATATGTCTTGCGGCATTCCAATAAGCACCGGTATTGCGACATATGGATATGCCTCTACCATTCTCCAAGACCACAACAATATGACCAGGATTATGTGTATGGTCATGTACCTCAACAACAGTCTCATTTTTAATGACTCCTGGAGATGGTCTATACTCCCAATCTAAAGCTTCAGCTGCCGGATTTATGTCCACCACATCCCCAACCTTTGGAATGTATGCCATGATTTTTTCTCCCACTATGGCTCGCACTTTGGGCAATGCTGATATTTTGGACCGAGACCGATAGGGATCTTCAGCGGACCACCGCATTTGGCGCAGATCGTTGCGCCAAGTTTTGTGTTAGAATCCCTGAGCTCAACAGGACTCAGACCATCGGTCGAAAATACATCTACGCTTTCCAGAAAACGAGGATCAAATAGATTGTCGCGCGCCTCTACCTCTCGCTCTGCCATAGCAATAGCACAAGGAAGTTCTTCTTTTGTATACAACCCAGCGTACTTTGCCCACAAAGAATTGTGAAACAAAGTACCTTGTACCGTCCATATTGCTGAAATCTTGTGGCTTTTTGCCAATGGGGATAATGGAGCAGGAACTACTTGAACTCGTTCTCCTGGATTTAGAATCGGCCATAGCCAGATTTTTGGAATATGTAACGGATGATTGTTTGTCAGATCCCACAAGCCCTCGAGAAATACCGTATCATCCCATATCTCAGTTACCAGATATGGACGAACAGGAGGATGCCCTATCATTGATGCATTCACTAATACTTCCATACCTTTTTGCAGTATCATCTCTTATCCTTAACTTCAGGATACTTTGCTCGCATTTCCAGTACGGCAGAAGCTCCGTATTTATTCACTAGCTCCCACATGGTCATTTCGATTTCGTTACCCTTGGGGTCCAACGTAACGAAAGTAATGCTATTTACGACGCCAAGTCCGACGACCGTGGTGTGACGCACAAAGCGTGGAAACGTGTTCTCCATTGTCTTTTCCTCCCGTTTACTTCGAGAAGACATCTACTCCGTGCTTAACTAGCCTGTATGCTCCGACTGCTATAAGGACGGCGCCCACCGCATCGAACGCATACCCAGACTTTTCCCTGATCTCTTTCCAGTCACTGCGACCGAAAAAGCCCACGGCAAAATCCACGAACGGAGCCAACATTCCAAGGACATAAAGAACAGCACCAGACGATCTGTCCGTTTTCACAACCCCTGTTGACATAAGGATATCTGATACAACGAAAGCTGTTGTTCCAAGCGCATATGGCGCAATGGAAATCGCCACATGCGTATTGTCACCAAGCCTTATGTTGTCAGGATAGTTGTAGTAATAGTAACCAAAATGAAACTTTCCTTCAATACTACAAGGATATGGGGCAAATTTCCCAACTTTAAGACCAGGAACTACCGCAAAACTGGTAGTCATGTGTGCCAGTTCATGATGAAGTGTCTCGTGAAAAAACGCAACTGGCACCAAACCAAGAGCGATCCCTAGATTCTTTTTGTTCACATCTGCCATTGCGCTTGTTGAAAAGGTCAAAATGAGTACCAAAATGATCGCTTTCATTTATCTCCCCGCATCAGCCGCGCATTAGCGCAGACCTATTGCGAACAATGTACTCCTTCACGATTCCTGGTGTAACCACACCCATATCACATGATCTGAATAGAGCGTAATTGCTAACGCGTCTAACGACTTTTGAAGGCGAACGTATGAGGACATAGTGATCTTCCATCGCCAACATCCTTCCACCGACACGCCATTCCCAAATCGCAGTTCCTACGTGAACTTTTCTCCAAGCTTTCCAAGCCATCTTTCTCTCTTTTCTTTGGTTTACAGATCCTTGATCATCTTCCTCAGGATCAGTTCAACAACTACATCGCGATTTGCTCCTAATGGAATATTCACATCACTTGTTCGAGCATATCCTAAAACACCCTCAAGTGTCGGATAATAACTATCAAGTGCTCTCTTGATAGTTTTACGACGCACATCTTCTACATTTGTGGTGGGCTTAGAAACAGGAAGTACAGGATTTGGCAATGAGCAGATAGCACTAGGAGTGATATTCTCAAGCTTAGGCTGATGCTTCATATCTTCCTTGCGCGCCCGCTCAATTGCTAGAGACAGCTCATACATGTGCCGTCGGTGATTAAACTCCAGCTGAAGTGTTTCCAGGCAGTGGTTTTCAAACCGACCAATCCAATTCATATGTTGGATACTAGGAAGTTCCTCCGCTTCTCTCTCAGCTGCCTCACGAGAAAGACCGTCCCCGCGCGCAAGTGTGTACTGTAACCAATTCATCGAAGCCTCCAAGACGGTCTATCACATCGCTTTGACTAGCTTGGCTAGCAGAAGAATGATCGAGACCGCCACCATGAGGCTCCCCGCAACCCCAGGAAGCCAAATAGCAAAGATCAGCGAACCAAAGTTCAGCTCTCCGTTACTCAGCTGCCGCCACATGAAGAAAGCTGACATCAAAATCAGCAGAACACCACACAGCATGATTCCGATCATCTTTTCCTCCTCAGAAGCCTTCGGTACACAACTCCGCTAGGCATTGTTTTTACAGCACAACCCCTATTCGCAATTCGCAAACTTCTTACGCAGCTTTTGGTAAAGAACCCATTCGGGATCTTTCTCCCTGTTCATCCGGATTGTTTCATTCTTTACCGCATCTGGGATTTCCTTCTTCCACCCCATTATGAACCAGTTGAGTCTGTCGATCTCCTGAATTGCCCAAAGCCCATCACCACAGTGCCTACAATCATCGATACCGTCCATAACCGCCCTATCATACATGCTTAGTATGGCGGCACTCGTTTCAGTTGGTAAACATCCTGTGTCCTCCAGTGGATGCATTTTGTGCCAACATTCCAATGCTGCTTTGTTGTCCATTTTTCATCCTTTTCGGCGTCCCAATTTCCTACAATGTAGGACTTGTGTCCATTCACCGTATTGTACTCCATGCCACCTATGACCATCAGGTCCATCAAACCATACGTCGTACCTACGTCCTGCGATATTATGCCTGCCGATTTTAGGTTTCGAGCAGGCAAACCTTAGCGTACCTGGCCAATTGGATACAAACCAAGAACCTTTCTTCCGCTCCGTTAGATAAAGCGAGAGCTTATCTCCTGTTTCAGAAACAACCATCTTGTGCCGATCCAAGATGGCACAGCAATCATAGCATACTCGACTGCCGTTATGATACTCGGCATATCCAGTACCGCTAGATTTACTTTCTGGTTTTTCCTTGTCACAGATGGAACAATGAAACGTCGTCACGGCTCACCTATAGCGTGATTGTGAAGCGACCGACGGACTTGTTGACCTCAGAACGAGACACCTTAGCTCCGCACTTACGAGCAAGGCGCAGTGCCGCCTTGGCATCGTGGCTGATCCTGGCAACATCAGTGGTTGACGTGCCGTCTTCGCCCATGACCTTCACCATCTGCTTTTTGCTCCACCCGAGCATCTTGGCGAGACCTGATGCCGTGAACTCCTCGCCCTTGTGGTTGGAAACAAACGCTCTCATCTGCTGGATTCTACTCATGTTTTTCTCCTTTATTTCTTGAGCATAAGCCCAAGAAGCAGTGTTGGAATCGGTCCCATGACTACTGCCAGCGCCTTTTGCCACAATGGTGCGCCATTTGGATGACAGGCGTTAACCATCATAGCACTTAGAAAACCACATCCAATCCAAACTACAGAAACCACACAAGCTACAATTACTGTGATCATTGTTTCTCTCAGATCTTAGTCAACTTGTACTTGACTCCTTCGATCTCGACCACTTTCCCTTCGCAGGTGGACGGCCCTTGACCGTTTTCTTCGTACTTCCAGTCATCCACAATGGGATTGTTCCCTTCCCACCTAATCTCAGCTTCTTTTCCAAATTCCGAGATCACCACTTCGTAGAATAGGATTATCCCTTCAGCCCAAAGCTTATTGCTTTCGGCATAAAGTTTTTCACCCTCAGCGAAGAATCTGCGACCTTCAGCACAAAGCTTGTCACACTCAGCACGAACTTTGTCGCCCTCAGCAAGAAAGCCGCTGCCTTCGGCACAAAGTTTATTGCCTTCAGCAAAAAGCTTACACCTTTCGACACGAAAGTCTCCACCTTGTTCACGAAGCTTGCGACCTTTAGCCCATAACTTATCGCCTTCGGTGTAGAGCCTTTCTTTTTCGATAGTTAGTTTATTACCCTCATTACAGAGCCTAATGCCTTCGGCACGAAGTTTGTCACCTTCGACACGAATTTTTTTTCGCCTTCGGTGTAAAGTCTACACCGTTCATTATAGGCATTTTGGATCTTTTGGTTGTACATTTTATTCCTCAGGAACTTTGACTTTTACCAGCTCGGAACGAGCACATGCAATGGCATTCGCCACTTCTTTCTCGATAAACGTCTCGTCGTACCGCGCAGAAAACTCTTTACGGTATGACTCCGTCCCGTCCTCAGCAGCTTTCCGATCCCGCATTGTTCCAACCACGCTTTTGAGAACCACCATACATTTGTCTAGGTACTCGACCGCATCCTCAAGCATGAAATACTCAGCAGTCAGCATCTCTTTCCGAGTTGGTTTGTCTGAGAATGGCCAACAAGGCGCATACTCAGGATGTTTCTTTTCACATTCCCTGGCGCAGATGGGACAAGGGTGTTCCCAAAAACCGTTTTCATCCAGTTCCCCACTACCAAATGTCAGACCATCATGGATCCCAGTGGACACACTACAATTCGGATTACCACAATGTGGCATTTTCCGTTCCTTGTTTTCCATGCCTATCTCCTGTGTTTGCCAGGATTGGGATTTCCCCAAGGACGGATCCCTTCTCCTGGACTTTTTTACTACACTAAGGTCCGCCGTCATTCGAACCCAACACGGCAATCAATACGGAGACACCCTTGTCTAGACCGTGTTCCAGATAAGGGTCGCCCGTCGCTGCGGACGGATCACATTCCATCATGGCAAAGGTTGTGCTCGAGAGCCTTGACTCAATGCCTAGTTTGTCTCTCCATCACTGACCGACCTTGGGTATCAGTCGCAGCCAGCCAACACACCCCTGTTGGCTAGGATTAGAATTAGTGAGCCCAGCAGGATTCGAACCTGCGACCAACTGGTTAACCTGCCACACTTGCTTTCACAAGCCAACTTTTCGGAGTTGTTGTGGTCTGGACCATATCTTCACCCTCAACATTACTTGGTCGGGTGTTCTGCTCATGGCCTCTGAGGACTCCCAAAATATTCTGGGTTGCCTGCGGATTATCCAATCTTTAACATTTTTACTCATAGTGAGTAGTTAAAGCTCTAAGGACGTTCCCGCATATCGCAGAATTCATTTCATATATTACTATATGAACGCTCCAATCGAAGCCAGTTGCTCTGCCAACTGAGCTATGGGCCCGAATGCGACAGCACAGACAAGCTGTAACTGTCGCCCGCAAGAGTCAGGAAGGCTCCGATCTTGCCGTCACACTTGCCATCAAGAACATCATGTGTTCTTGTGCCTCCTGGATCGTGTGACCTTTCCGGAACTTATTTATAGTCGGCTTTCGGAGAGAACACTGGCAAACTTCACGCCCCTAACCGACTGATCCACATTTCGGAAAACTGAACTTGCGACACAACATTGTGCGGGATTCTCTTAGCCTTTCTCTACGGACCTCGTCGCCATCCGCATCTCAGCTTTTCGAGAACGATGTTCATTTCTTCATGGAGAACTCTCGCCTCGGAATAGCTTCGACACTTCTTCGCTTCTCTCAAGAGTTTATGTGCGTAATCCGCCCACTTACTCATTAGCCTTTGTCCTCCCCGTGTTTTAACCGTTACGGACTTCTTTCACTCGACGAATGAACTCTTCTACGTCGTCTTTGTGAATACGAATACTATGGTAGTCACCTTCAATACCCCATAGAAATCGAAGCCCCTTACCTAGAAAAGGATCGTTATCGGGGTAGAGGTAATGACTAGCATATTGACACTGCATACCTAGTTGCTGTCTGGCAACATCCCCGAAATTAACATATTCATCCTTCATGTTTGCGGTATCCATGGTTCACTCCCTGTATCAAAATGGGGGGATCGTCTACTCCACCACTTCGATCACATTGAACCTTCCGATCCTGATGTAGACGTCAGGGGGTCTCTTCAACTTTTCCGCATTGTCAAACCAAACCCCTTTGCCTGTCTCGCTGAGCCCATTTGACCAAACCGTTGGCCAAGAGAACAGCTCGGTTGCCCTTTTCAGTTTTTCGTAGAACCAAGAATATTCTGGAGCCAGCTCTCCGTGTGCGCTGATTGCCTTGATAACATCAGCCTTCGACGGCAAGTCGTTGAAGTAAAAAGAATCGTCAACATTGCTGCTGTCCAGTACCATGTGGATACGAAAAACATGTTTCATTTCTCTATCTTCTTATGGGTTTTGGTGCTCCTAGCCGGATTCGAACCCACAGAATAGATTTATTATCCATTTCTATCAATAAATTCACATAAGATCGTAAGCATACTTTATCCAACAGGGGATCGAAAGGAGCAACAATGAGAAATCTAGACAAGAAACCGAAGTGGTATCTACCACAGTTGCCCTTACTTGTAAAAGAAAGTTATAATCTATCACAAGTAATAGACAAATTGGGTTTCTCTAAGTCCGGAGATATGTATAAAACAATTCAACAATACATATCCCAACTAAATATTGACACTTCTCATTGGAGACGTTTTTACCATAGTCATCGCCATGTTCCAAATCCGTGTGATAAAGAAGTATTTATTCTTAACAGCGATTGGTCTAACCGTTTCATAAGATTAAGAATTATTAAAAAAGGCATTATGCCATATTTATGTGCTCAATGCGGCATCTCAACTTGGAACGGTTCAAACCTTTCACTTCAGCTTGATCACATTAATGGAAACAATCGCGACAACCGTCTAGAAAATCTTCGTCTACTCTGCCCAAATTGTCATTCGCAAACAGAAAATTGGGGCAAGAAACGAAAAACAAACAAAGAATCACCAATGTCTCTTTTGGTTCCGTTATCCGACGAACCAAAAAATCTGTTCTGCCTGGACTGCGGCTCAAAAGTATCTCCTGGTTCCTTTAGATGTTTGGATTGTTCGAACAAATACAACCAATTAACTAAGCCGTCACCTACAAAAATCGTCTGGCCGCCTTTGGACGAACTTGTTGTTATGGTGGAGAAATCGTCCTATTTAGCTGTAGGAAAACAACTAGGAGTTAGCGACAACTGTGTTCGTAAACATATCAAAAAAAGACTAGGGACTTTGCCTGAAACAAAGTTCTCACACAGTAATGTCTCTAACTGACTAATTCTTTATATTACGTTGTACAGCATCGCATGAATCTCATCCCCCAACCTTCCCCCAAGGCAAGGTATAGTTCCACGATCAGCACCATCTGATTCTGTGGCGTCCAAAACATTCCATGCCACATGTTCAGGAACTTCAACCTTCATGGGGAAACTACCATCAGGGTCTTCAATACAATCCAGAAGCAGTTGCGCGGAGTCGTACCTCCCAGCAATCCACCTGAGAGAATCCAACTCCCCTTCATTCTCTACGGTGAATCGGTATCGGTACATGTCCCCTCCATTGCCGTTGCAGCAGCAACCAGCTCATCTTCCATCTTACCGATCTCATTGAAGATTTCGACGTACGACGAAGCTTCGACCTCATGCTCCTCGATCGTATTTCCATCGACGCCGACAACCTGAAGGGTTCGACCATCGCACACGATCTCCACACCAAGAGACGGAACTGGGCGCTTGAGAACCATGACATCCTCCGCCGACCAAAAGGTCGATTGTCCACAGGAAAAAACATCCGCGGAATTTTTTCGCTGCAAAAGATCTTTTCAAGCTCCTGGTCGCTCCTCTGGTTCAATTCTACGCGAAACCTGCTCCCATGAGCGTTCTAGAGCCGTATGCCGATGTCCGATGAATACGGGATCTCGACCGCATGCATCAGATAGACTGCGAATTAGGCACCAGAACTCCACATCAAACGATGGTGGGGTCCAAGGTGACGACAAGCATACAAAAACGTCGTGGAACGCCGCCCCCTTAAGCTCATCGTCAGAGCAGTCATACGACTTTACACGCGAGGGAAGGAATGTGCGCCACGAACCACAGCACAGTCCAAACCATGATTCGTTATCCGTGTGGGAATCTTTATGGATAATGCCCAACATCCTCTCTGGTTCGACAATCGAGAGAATGTCAGCATGGCATTCCGCAACCCAGAGACGCGCCTCCGATCCACTTGGTTTGAGCTTGAGTAGCAACTCAAGTCGTCTGCTCCAATTTGGATTAAGATGTCTTTCCGATCCTCGGGACATTTTATTATGTGGATGTGAACACCATCCACAGCATCCATGTTGACCAACAGAACAGTCCCCAGTGACCCAGTCCCAATCTATCGACAGAAGGACGGACGACATGTTGATCTCCTATTTCACGATTACCGCATACATGCGGTCCCACACCTGCTCCAAGAGGGGGATTCTTTCCTCAGACCATGTGCTTGCCAGAATTACACGAGGGAGTTCGTAGGTCTCCTTCATAGCCATTGTTATTACTTCTCCGAGCGCATTTCCTCCGCTGACGATATCGTCGATTACTGCATATGGAGTGCTGACGAAGAAGCCTCCGCAATGCTTCCTTGGTTTATAGCCGTCTTTTGGCACAAAAGCCTTCCGAACATAGGGATACCGCAAAAGCCATCTGCGCGCCACTGAGGACCTGTCCGCATACGGACTTTATACCAATGGTCTGCAGCCAATCGGCAACCGCCATATACGCAGAAATCCTTCCAGATCCAGCCATCCTAGGCACCCCGAGATTACGGTCCCAGCAGTAGCTCTTTCTGTAGCCGTCCTGTCCATATGCTGGGACAATGTTGACCTTGCCATCATCCCAGGACCAGGATGTGCCGTTCTCATCGTTTACTTTCCTGAGTTTTTTTGCCGCTGCGTCCAATGATTAAGTTGTCATCAATATCCGCAACGGATCTCGTGACTTCCGCAACTGCGAGGTCGGCAAACACACAACCATCTCTCACAATCATCATTTATCCCTCATCACGTAGACTCCGGGCTGTATCTGATCCATGCCTTCGAGCTCTGGACCGAATTCAGGAAAACCCTCGGCAAGGTCCAACGCAAGCAGACGCCAAGGGCTGGAGTTCTCGATCTTCGCCCTTTCCATGTATTCAGCATACAGACTGCCACCTTCGTCATGAGTTCCAATCAGGTTGGAATACTTCTTCGCCACCACATTCACTACCTTCGAGAACTCTGAATCTTCTTTGCGCCTGTCGTCAACATCCCACTTATGGAGCCTCGCAAGAAGGAGCATTGTTCCAATGAACGTCTCGATCTTGCTATCGTCCCAGTATTTGTGCCTGACACTGACGACGCCAGCATCATCCTCCGATGAGATCCAGCACTCGAACTGTTCGGAAAAGCCCGAGACTCCACGATCCCGGTTGTCGTTCCAGAAATACCCATCGTCAAGCAGAGAGCAAATCCGTTGAACGATGCGCATAGCCACGTCTATGGAATGTCTTTCGTTCTGGATATCCTTTAGGATCAGGTCGCAGATCGGTCCACGCCTGTCCAGACGATTTGTTGAGAGCTGGTAGACAATCAGCCCCTTGATAAGGTCGATCCTCATTTTGCCTCCATGCTCTTGAGCAAAGCCAACTGCTGATCGCTAAGTAGACACAGTAGTAGGCTGGTGGACAGTTTTCCGATCTCTTTGAATATCCTTTTGTACTCCGCCTCGTCGCCCCCGGATCGGCCTTTCGCCAGCATATCGATGATGGCTTCGCGCCTATTCACAGTGGCTCCTTTATTTAGTGGTTGAGAGAAGATCTTCAAGTTCCTTTGCCACACTTCTGTCGATGTCGAATTGCCACCTTTTTACGATCGTACCTTCTGGCGCATGTGTCATAAGATCCTGCGCCATCCATTTCGCCCTGTCGCCATTCATGCTGTGTACGTTTACTACCTTTGGGAACACGCTATTGGCAATCATCCACTTGACCACATCCATTCCCGTAATCTCACACGGGTATGGACTCTGGCGGAAATCTTTGAGGTCATGGTCGAGCGAAATCGCCTCCACCTCACCCGTGGACAAGAGCGCAATTGCCTCATCAGCCGTGCGAACAACCGTCCATCCAGACGTTGGATCACGGCAGTCCTGGTCATCAAGCCACACAAGCATGTTATCCTCCTACACAGGCTTTACAGCTAGCCTGAAATGTTTCCCGATGAACGCTGGCCATATGACAAGACGTTCCCTTGGAACCAGAATCAGACCTCCGTTCCGTCCTTCGATCTCATGATGCGCCCAGTCCCATCCTTGCGGTAAGCTACCTCCCCGCTTGACCACCATAAACCTGAATGCGCCCATGAACACGGCGGCATTCAAGAAGGCGAATACCTTAGCAATCCTCAGCATGTAGCCTCCTTTAGGCTGGCTGCCGTTTCTTGATGGTCTTTACAGCTGAAATGACGAGATCGTCGCCACCCACACGAACGAATATCTTCCCGCCAGAGAATTCCTTTCCAGATAGGACCATGGCAGCCACTGGTTGGGTTATTCGTTCCCTCACGAGGCGGTCCATTGGTCTTGCTCCGTATACTTCATCGTATCCGTGTTCTGCAAGCCACTCTCTTGCTTGATCAGACGCCTCGAGACTAAGCCCTCTATCAGCCAGTTGCGAATTCAGCTGGCTGATAAACTTGTCCGCAACCATCAGCATAATACTAGGAGACAGGCGATTGAACTTGACGATCCCGTCTAGCCTATTGCGGAACTCAGGAGAGAAGGCTCTCAGGTATGAATCACCTTTCGGCTCCTCCACTTTACCACCGAATCCAGGCACTCGTCTTGACTTTTCTCCAGCGCCGACATTCGTCGTCATGAGGACGATCGCATGTCTGAAGTCAGCACGGAGACCCGACGCCCCAGTCATAGAACCATAGTCCATCACCTGAAGAAGCAGGTTGAACACGTCAGGGTGCGCCTTCTCGATCTCGTCGAATAGAACTACGGAATGTGGACTCTCACGCAGAGCGTTTACCAGAATGCCCTGCTGCTCGAACCCTACATATCCTGGAGGGGCTCCCACAAGTCGAGACACGGAATGCTGCTCCATGTACTCACTCATGTCGATTCTTACAAGCCTCATCCCCAATGCGGAAGCGATCTGCTTCGCAAGCTCCGTTTTTCCCACTCCAGTGGGTCCATCAAGTAGGAATGAGCAGATTGGACGCTCTTTCGGAGAGAGCCCAACAGCAGATGCTAGAATGGCTGCGGACACCTTGTCTATGGCTTCATCCTGTCCGAAGATCTCCTTGCGCAATGTATCAGGAAGACTACGCACAGAATCGGACTTTGACAGCCTCCTGACCTGTACGTTCGCCATAGCGGATACCGTGTCCTCAATATCAGACTCACTCACGACATCCTTTTTTGCTAGCCTGACCTTTGCCCCAGCCTCGTCGATCACATCTACGGCACTTCCGGGCAGCTTTCTTTCGCGCATGTGCTGACCGGCAAGCTCGACCGCAACCTCTAGCGCTTTCTTATCGTACTTTATCCCATGATGCCATTCGTACTTTGTAGCCAAAGCCTCTAGTATTAGGACAGAAACCTCCGCCGAAGGCTCGACAAGGTTTACTGTCTGGAATCTACGCGCTAGAGCTGTATCTTTCTCTATGCGTTTACGGTACTCGTCATTCGTTGTGGTACCAATACAGCGTAATTCGCCTGACGCAAGTGCAGGCTTCATGATGTTCGACATATCTAGCCCACCTTCAGATGTTCCTCCAGCACCCATGATAGTGTGGACCTCATCCATGAAAAGGATGATGTTTCTACCCTTAACCTCCTCCAGTATCTTCTTCATCCTTTCCTCGAACTCACCACGATATCTTGTGCCTGCGACAACAGACCCTATGTTCAGGCTGATGACTTTTGTTCTCGATAGGAATTCTGGCACATTCCCAGACTCTATGCGGAGGGCAAGACCCTCAACTATCGCTGTCTTTCCCACGCCAGACTCCCCAATGAGAATGGGGTTATTTTTCCTGCGTCGAGCAAGGATATGTATGACTCTGTCCACCTCGGTGTCCCTGCCTACGAATGGATCGATCTTTCCGCGCCGCGCCAGTACGTTGAGGTCTGTCGAAAATTCGGACAAGGCAGTGACCACTGGCGCAAAAATTGGATCAACCGCTGGTGGCGGCGATGGAGGCTCGGGCAGAGGAACCTCTTTCTTTTCCACAGCGGTTTGCGGACTGGTCTCCATCCCGAATTTGCTTGGGGAAATCCCAGACTTCTTCAAGATGAAGCCGAACTCGTAATCCATGGCAAGGGCAGTCATAAACTCCTTTATTCCAGCATCCCCACTGATGTCGACGGAGAGTGACATGCTCTTGATTTTGACGCTAAGAGTTGCGCGGACAGGACCTTTCGTCAGCACAGGTGATCTTTTGGAAATCCGCTCCTCGGTTACCTTTAGGATGGCATCGGTATCGCATCCATATCCAGCAAGGAATGCTTTGCCATCTTTGTTGCGCACCATTGCGCACAGGAGATTGTCGATGTTGGCTATTCTAAACCTTCTTTTGGCTGCATCCTTAATTGCGGCATCCAGGATGGTTTTCAGTTCGGACTTCATCCATCACCTCACTGGTTTTTTGACATTTAGCGACAAACTTTCAGGGCTCACATTTTGGGCAGTACTTGAACATCGGACCCATATGCGGATCGCGAAGCCTGCCACCGCATCTGGCGCACACAGTCGCCTCTGGCATTGTATTTGCTGCCTTAAGGGAAATCTCATCGATGGCAGCTTCGTTCATGCGGAACAGTGTTCCGTCAAACAGCCACCCTGCTTCCTGACGATAGCATAGGTTCCCATGGTTCTCCAAATGCGCACCGCAATCCATGTCTCCGTTAGGCCAGTTGTTTTCAAAATCTCCGCCGCAGGAACATGGTAGGACTTTTCCTTTGTATCCATTATATTCGAAAATGTTTCCAGGAACTGGAACAGGATCAAGGGAACAACTCTCGACCTGTCGTTTGTCGTCCCCAGAGATAAACTCGAACATAGGAGCTACATTATTGTAATCTGCGTAGAACTGACCACCTGGGAAAGCTAGATCAAATGACATAAGATTAGCCAGTTTTACATTGACGAAGGTTTTATTGCTTGTGACTACGTGAACCTCATCAACCCTGACAACATCTTTTATATTCCGTCTCGCTTCCCCAAGGTAGGAATGTTTTGAACCCTCAGGATTCAGCCTCACCATATCCCCAGACCACGGGATCATTTCACCACCTCTAGCGTATAGCTGGCGCGCACCGAGACTCGATTAATTTGACCACGGAAAACCATGTGCTCACCCATCTTACCCTTAGTCTCCATGTACTCTGATACAGTCATCTCGACCAGCCTGATTGTTCCATCATTCCTGACAGAAACGACAGATACCTTCACGAAGCTGTCATCAGCTACAGACTTCCCGTCTTCGCAGACGTCATCATATATCCCAGGAGAGGTTGACTTCGGCCATTGGTCGTTCATGATTCACTCCTCAATTCTTTCCGAACAGGCTGCGATTGTCTATACCGTTTGCTAACTCAAACTCGGTACAGAGGTTGGAAAGCTCTTTGTATTTCTCCCACCCAACAACCTTTGCTCCCTTGGATATCCGTATCGGATCTTCGCTTCTTGCCGCCAATTTCTTGGCCGCTAGCCAGCCGTACGCTCCCGGGAGCAGAAAAATCCAAAGAAACACAAAACACAACCAAGATTCGCCCGATTCGCTCCAGGCAGCTTTCGATCGCAACATCCCAGCAGTGTATCCAGCCCCCAAGGACCACACCAAAATTCCGACCAATATCCACGTCATCGGTCTTCTCCCTTGCTGTTTTTGCCGACCAGGTCCTTGATCGTGCTTTCCTTCAAGAATGCTACGGGATTTAACATCATTGTTGCGATCTCTTTGGAATTAGCTGATTCTACGATATCATAGATGTCGCTAATGGAAAAACCGAGGGTAAATATGTCTTCAACTGTTTCTACCAAACACTCTGACACCGATCGCACGGTCTTGATGGGAATGTTCACCATCTCAATAGAAGCAAGCTTCTTTGACAGCACAATTTCTGTTTGGCGAACTGCTGTTTCCCACCGAATGATGGAATCTACCTCTTCGACTCCAACGTGGTAATTATCACTGGCAACAAGCATATCAATGCCAACCTTGATGGTTTTTCCACGCCAACATTCGGCTACTGGTTCCACATCGTACGAGTTACCTTCTTTGTGGACAACTAGCACTGGGACAGTTGTACCATCGAGGAACAACCCACCGTTTCGCCGAAATTTTCCGCACGCTTGGTCGGTTGGATCGTGCTCCAGTTGGTTCTTTATATCTCGCCCACAACGCCATCCCGGACGCCGTGAAAATAGACTTGATCCGAAGTAGACACATTCCGAACACATAGCATCAATCATCTTGATCTCCTCACTGGTCGGGGTAACTGGATTTGAACCAGCGACCTCTCGGTCCCAGGCCGAGCGCTCTAACCAGGCTGAGCTACACCCCGATGCCAACTTCTAGAACTCTTTGGCTTGGATAAAGCTGGCAAAGACCCAAACCAAACGGAACCGATATGGTTCCAGGGGCGCCCTTCGGCGCCTCCACCAGTCCGTTTTAGGAACGGACAAACCAATTCACTTTTTCATCGTTGCCAGTTGACCAAGTAGTGTTTGGTCGGGATCGATACTTACTTCAACTCCTCCGACAACTGCTTTGTCTCCCTTGCGACTGAAAATCGTTCCTGGTTCAATCTCTCCAACTGCTTCTCTTGCTTTCCGATTCTCTTCTTCGTCACCACGGAAAATCTCATGTTCAAAAGCAGAATGAAGCAAGCGGGCTTCTTCCTTTAGCCCAGCTTCATTAAGAAGCTCCAAAGCCTTTCTCTGATTCTCACTTGGGATCATAGCAATTGTCACTCTATCTTTTGACAAAGAAGCCAAAGACATCGAGGGCGGACCACGAAACTTCGCCTCGACTCCAAACTCCTCTTCATGATTGGCGCGGACAGCATCAAGAATGTTGACCGTCATCTTCATCAGCCTAACCATTTGTGGAACTGTGAAGATGATTTCAGCCTGCCCGCCACAACCACGTGCGAAGAAATGGATTCGTTGATCGTAAAGACCAAAGTGATTGACGTGACACGTGGCTCCAACACTGTCTGAAGACTGAAAATACGGAGCACCAAAGGCGAATTTCCCGCCTTTGTAATAATGCCCAATAATTCCAGCCTTATGGCATTTGTCGCAGCCAGAGCCAAAGCAATCCTGACATTCGCTCATGTTTCCTTGGCGCCATCCGTCTTCGAGAAGTTCTTTCACTTCAGCAGAAGTGAGTATGCGATCATAAGGATTTTCAGGAATGTTTACCATTGCTTTGTCTCCTGTTTTGTTTTTGGTGGGCCTGTCCGGACTCGAACCGGAAACCCGCGGTTTATGCAAACTATCTACGTGTTTCCACGCCGCTTTTCAGCGTTTGTAGTCTGGACTATCCCTTCCCTTTCGGGTCTGCCGTCTAGTCTCTACACCTTCAGGATTTCTCCCGCTTGGCTCGGGATTGGCATGAGAGTTTCCTCTTTTAGCTTTCCCCGACTTTGACAGAATTCACTAACACACTTGCCTCGGTTGCCCGCACATAATATGTTAGAGTCCCAAGTAGTGAATCATGCGCCAAAAAAGCGTTTAGATTTCAACTACTTAATCAAGACCGCCGCTCTAACCTAATTGAGCTACAGGCCCAATGTCGCCTTACATTCGCCTACTAAGCCAAAAACTGTTGGCTTGCATTCGACTACTAAGACGACCTATTCCTTTACAAAGGTCAAATCTCGAATTGTCTCGCCGAAAGCGTCTGGGCTCATTCTTGTTCTCCCTGATACATTTTGCTGATGACCTTTGGAAATCCTGGATTGATTTTCAACACTTCTGGCATAATCACTTGTCTAATCCTAACTCTTGGATAAGAGACATCATGATTGCCGGGGTCCATCACATATGGAACCTGTTTTCGCTTACACCAATCGACCATGTCTGCTTTGCGACTGAGAAGAAACGGTCGAATAATATGAACCGAATACTTTGCCTCGTATTCTGATGTTGTCATACCTAGATCTTTTAGTGCTGGTTTTGACAGATCTTTTGTCCACAGATATCTGTCGCGTGGAATCAACTGTCCTTCACCATGAAGACTTGTAAAAATCCAAGTCTCCATAGCATCGTCTAGAGTGTGAGCCATTACAAGCGTTTTGCTCGGCGCCACCTTTTTGAAAAACTCATACCTTGCTTGTCGCCAAAAGTTTTCTTTGCTCTCACCTTCTGGCATTTCGGTTTGAATCATACCAGTGATTAGAGGAACTCCCATTCGTCGCATCATATCAACGACAAATTCCTCCGCATCTGCTCCGTGTTTTGTACCATGATTAAAGTGTAGAGCAGTCACATTATGAGCGCGACGGAGGAAGTCAAGAGCAGCCATTGAATCAGGACCACCACTTACAGCTACATAAACATCTTTCGGCACTTCCATTAGAAGACGAAACATCTTTATCTCGTTTTGATGATGTTATACCACTGTTACTATTCCCACTGACCAGTTGGTCTGGTATCATAATGATCGGCAAGTCTATGTAAACGAGTCGAGAGCCGATTGTCTTTATAGCCAAAAGACTTCTCGATTAGCCATAGACAAAATTCCTGCCAATGATCATAAATCCAACTCTTCATATTGTACCAGAACATTCTCTTCTCCCTTTGGTCTTCTGGATTGGGTACGAACCAACATTTCCGTTCGCGACACGGCGTCCTCGTTAGACGACCAGAAGGTATCAGTGTAAGTTTATTAGACGGTCAGACCACGGGTGATACTTTTCACATAGTCTATCTGCCATGTTACTTTCAGTATCACCCGTGGTCTGACTAGTTGGACGTGCCGGAAGTCGAATCCGGGTCCGCAACATCTTGATCGTGAAGTCATCCACATGCTTGGTTTCCATTTACTATTCCAGCAGGCGGGAAACGCGCCCATACTGAAAAGACCCATTGAGGCATTTTCGGTGGAAGTCTCAGGGTTTGAGTAGCTTCCTTAGTAGCCTCTCCCTACAATCCCTGTCCGATGACGCCGATCCCCAGAGTCACAGGGCCGGAGCCCGAGGTCAGCGGATGCTAGGCAGCTGCCAGCATCTGGTTCGCGTTGTTGTTCGCGTTTGTTGTCTGTCCCAGTTTTTTCATGGCAGCCTGGAACACCTGCCAGCATGCACTCCAGTCTCTCAATACCACGTCGATACCAAATTCACGCCCGTTAGTTAAAAATGTCCTAATCGTATTTTTCTACAAGCGCTCTGAGTTGAATTAACATTATATCCAGTTATTTTGGATATTCTTTTGTACCCATATCCCTCCTCAATCAACTCTCTTATCCATTCGTAATCTATAATACTAGAAAAAGTTCCATCTTCCCAGTGATGTTTTGTATGTCCTCCTCTGCTTTTTAGTTCCAAATTATCGGGGTCATCATTCAGCTTATTCTTATCTTTGTGATGAACACATTCATTTGGTCCTAATATTCGACCTAACTTTTGTTCCATTACATATCTAGAACGTAGTATATAGCCTCTACAATTTGCTCCGACATGGTCTGGAACATAGACAGCTATTCTTCCACCACCAACCTTACTCTGCTTTAGTTTGTTTACTTCTATAATTATCTCTTCTCGTTCCACTTACTTCTCTCCCATAAAAGCGAGCACCAACCGAGGATTCTCGAGAATATAATCTCCACGGTTTCCCCCAGCAAGGGGCGAGCGATTTGTACCATGGACATTGCTGTGCCCAAGATTTTTGTCGCTCCAGATATTTGGTGCCCGCAAAACGCCTTCAGGGTCTCTCCCGTCGGGCATCGAGCCGCTAGAGGGATTCGAACCCCCGATCTCTTTTGGAGGACGGATTACAAGTCCGTTGCCATACCTCTTGGCGATAGCGGCACAAACCTGCGGCACGTTTGCCGCAGGTTTGTTTATGACATCATGTCTACAACAGATCGAAAGACTCCCAATCCGGCTCGTCGAGGAGCCATTCGTCATCGAGGATTAGGTCCATCAAGTTCTCACGCATTTGCCTGCGCCATGATTCCTTATATTCGCGTTCGACTTTTTCTTGTTCCTTTAGCTCCTCGAGCATCTTGCGGTCGATCTTGGCTTGTTCCTTAAGCCCATCGAACTCCTCTTCCTCCCACTCGCGTTTCCAATTGGAGTCGTGTACCACGGAACGAACCATCATGACCTCCTATCTTGCTTCGACAGAATATCTTCCGCTCCTGTTGACAAGCCAGAAGCGTGTGCCGATGTCACCGAGACCAAGCAGAAGCATCTCCCTGCCGAGAGTCGGCATTCTTATTACTGGGGCTCCCAATCCTGCCACGGACTGACGAAACCTTCTAACCAGAAATGACGCCCTCTGCGGAGTCACTTCTGCGAACCATGTGCCGAACCCAGCAGCATGTGAAGCCCTGTGCCACTTCAATGGCGCAAGAACCAACGGAATCCTGAAATATGGCGCCATTTATGGCACCTTTTTATTCATACAAAATACAACATCCTCTCCTAACTTAATGGCAGGCTTATCTTTATAACTGACGCAATCGTTTAACAACGTGTTCAGAGCCATGATTAGTCCACCTGCTGTTACACAAGTTGACATTGTTGCTAGATCGCATGATAGACCAACTTTCTGGGCGTTGATCCAACCATATGCGTCCTTGAGCCCCATGCCGGTTACTTCACGAAATGCCTTAACTGCCAGAATTCTGAAATCATCCAGAACTCGCCTGCTGACCATTAGTGTCCAACTGGTCCCAAGAGTTATGCCAAGTTCATGACGCAACTGGTTGAGCTCGTCTTCACGTCTATTGTTGTCGGCAACCTCCTTCAGGAGACCATCGCGTTCCATCTGTAGCTTGTTAATCTCGAACCCTATTACCGAGGATCTCGATTTCCTTCTCCATATCGCCGATTATAGCATCGAGAGCCTTTCGGCGCTTCCCACCCAGACCAACCACGAGACCTGACAGGACCATCACCAGTTTTCTTAGCATCTTATCCATCGTCATCTCCTTTTATTTGCGGATTGGACTATGCCGACTCATTCGGCGTTTGGGCGGATCTCCGTTTCCTTCTCGCGACACTCCTTCCATTCCTTGCTTCCGTGGGCCGTCAGCAAGACGTTGAGCTGGAAGGTCAGGACCTTCCCATCGACCTCGATCTGAACCTTGTCGCCGTGATGAAACCCGACCGATCCAGTTTTGAACTGTTTACCCCTGACCACACACCTCCTGAGAACATCGGACGCCATCAGCGGACTTGCGGACATGATGGCCGATTTGATGCCGGAGTCGACATACTGCCTGTCGTTCTCGATCGCTATCAGGTTTATCCCCAGCTGGAAATCATAGCTGGTATTACCACACCTGATCGGGACAGATCCTTGGGCAAAGAAGCCGACCTTGCCGGTGCCGAACGTTTTCGGCTCCAGAACGGTATTCCCCAACACCTTATTTAGGTTGATGGGTTGGGTCTCCAGGACATCGCTTTTGTATCCTTCCCTCTTCGCCATTTCCCTCTCCTTTGTCCGACATCAGGATTCCCCCAAGCAACCCGCCTCCAGGTTACTTGGGCGAGCCCCGAAGGCCCGCAGGTTTCTGTTATACTTTTAGTTAGATGCTCTACGCTTTCGTAATACTACCGCTGGGGCAGAGGATCTTCTCAATTTTTTCCACCCCCGTGGCGGCATCTTCGAGAGCTCCCTTTGCCAGAGTCTCGTTGTACGGCTGAAAATCCAAGGCATTGTTGACGGAGAGCTTGATATGTATAAGCTCAATCTTGATCTTCTCGAATTCCTCTGCCGTCAAAATCACCAATCTCTGCATCTTACCCCTATTTCCAAGCCTTCTCTGCTGCTTGGACAGCCTTCGCTGCCTTCTCAGCCGTTCGCTTGGCTGCCGAAACCCCGTCCTCCGCAGGCTTCGAATGCCAGAGAGTGTATCCGCCGACGACCGCCAGTGCCAGAACTGCCAGGATCAATAGCTTCCCGAATGTTCCGCGCTTCTTTGCCATATTTTCTCCCTTTCGGCTGGTTGTTTTCCCCTATAATTATGATAAGTTACAGGAGATATTCCATTTCCTTTGCTACGGATTCCGCCAGGCTGGCATCCCATGGTTCGATAGGATCAGATATCCGACCGTCTCGCCGAAGGCGCCACCACCGCCCAATTTTCATTGCCTCATCTAAGGACAGAATAGAGACGGCATTTGCTACACCGAACTGGGTGGAGGTAATATCCACAACCATGTCATCGAGTAGTATGAACCAATGACCTGGAACATGTCCAATGTCCACCTTGATTCCAGCTGCCCGAGCATGTTTGAAGATGAACGATGTCGCGTCTTTACACCACCCTCTAAGGTTGCTGGGATGGCTGCGTTTATTAGCTACACGTTCAGATTTTACATACCATGGACGTGAGCTTTTCGAGATCGGTCATAACTATCCCCTTGGAGAAATTGTTTCCGACCACATCGCATTGGTTGGGTCGCCAGGACTCGAACCTGGATCTTTCAGGCTTATGTGCCTGCCCGAGTTCACGGGATTCCAGCTCTAGCTGGTTATGTTGCCATAGGCAACCTACAAGTCGCCATTACACCACGACCCACTAGGGGCGGAGGGAATCGAACCCACGACCGACGGATTAGAAGTCCGTCGCTCTATCCGCTGAGCTACGCCCCTACAACTTCTTCCTCTCTGCTACCAGCAAATCGGTCGCATTGACTAACTTCATTGCTGCTAGCCGTTCGCTTTCCGTAAGGTTCTCTCTACGCACTAGCTTCTCAAGAAGATCGGCTAGCGCTTTCAGTTCGACATCAGACATTTGCTGCTCCTACGGGTTCCCTAGGATCATGTCGGCACCGCGAAGAATGCCTAGGTCAAATGGACTGCCATCCCCACCAGATCTCAGCTTCTCTGCCATCTGCGAATATGAAAGACGCATCAGGCGTCCACCTGACACAACGCTGATCCTACATTTGTTCACCTTACATACTTCACACAAAGATGCCAATTCTTTGCGGTTTGTGACCCTATCTACTTTTCCATGTGCGGTATTGGAGGATGAGCATGGGTACATATCGCTAGGATCCACAGATATGGTTCCTTCTCCTGCGATTGCTAGTCCACTCTCAACAACCTCAAGAGTTCTCCCAATCAAAGCGGCGGTTACCATCTTTGCTTCGGTGGAAACACAGTCGATCTTTCCGATTCCAGCCTCCGCCAAGGCGCCAAGAATTGCTTTCGCAAACTTCTCGGCATCTTCAGCCGTAAGGCTGAGCATTGCACGCCCAGGCACCTCCATGCTTAGCGTAGGTCTGTCCGCCCTCCCACTTAGCTTGACGTCGTGGAAGGGACCATATCGTCCCAAGTTGATGTCGATTCTCATTCCGCCTCCAGAAAACGCTCCGCCATCTGGACCAGATATCTATCCCCCTCAATAGACGGTTTCTTGTGCCTTTTGATCAGTTTCCACCAGTCGCCGATATTACCAGCTTCTGCGTAGTGGATTATGGCAACCTTTTCAGGCTGCCCGAATTGGGTTGACGTGATGTCGATGATCATGTCACCGAAAAGAACGAACCAGTGCCCAAGACCTTCGCCAATCTCTGTGGTGATTCCGTTTTCCTTCGCCAGCTTCCACAGAAATTCCGAAGCATCGAGGCATAGTCCGCCGAGATCTGACGGCCATCTGTCCTCTTCCGCCACACGTTCGAAGGCCCTTCGAGCCCTCCACGCCAACTTCTCCAGCCTCTTGAGGTCGTTCATGGACGAGCCTCCTCCGTCTGCTGTTGCTCCGCCAGGATCTTCTCGAACTCCTCCTTGGCGATATTTGTTGTTTTGTCGTGGAGATTTGACGGAGAATCACTGATGTACATCTTTTCCCACCACGGTCCGATTTTTCCAGCTTCCACCAGCGGCTTGACAGCCACCCTATCGGGTTGACCAAATTGGGTGGATGTTACGTCGATCACGAAGTCACCATACATTACGAAATAATGTCCCACACCTCCGCAGACTTGTGTATCGATCCCGCGCTCGACCGCAACAGCATGGAGGAACTTGGAGGCATGGTAGCATAGACCGGTAAGATCTTTGTTCCATGAGTCCCTCTCAGCTGTACGTTCGAAAGCTGTGCGAACCTGATACGCCAAGGCGATCAGATTCTCCATGTCGAAGGAGATCTTGTCAAACTCATCTTCCGCCCATTTCATCGCCATGCTGTTCTGAGGAATGAAGAGAGTTTTCGACAGCAGTTTCCACCAGTCACCGATCTTTTCGGCTTTCTCCAGCGGCATTACGGCAACCCTGTCAGGCTGACCAAACTGGGTCGACGTGATGTCAACCACGATGTTTCCATCGTATAGAATAAAGTAGTGACCGCTGCCTCTGCCGATTTCCGTGGTGATTCTATTGTCGGCTGCGATTTTGTGGAGAAGGCATGATGCGCAGTAGCACATGCCATAGAGATCATCTGACCAGCCCTTTGCCTTTGACACCCTCTCGAATGCCATGCGAAGCTTCCAGGCGATTTCGATCAGCTTATCCATGTCTCTCTCCTAGTTTTATCTTACTTTGATCACGGCGACCTTGGTCAACCGGGCGTATCTGATGTTGACTTCCTTGATCCCAGCCTTCACCAGCTGCTCCTTGTTGACGTATCTGCCCATGTCGGGACCGATACTCTGGATCACGAAATCTTTATTCGCATCGAAATCCGTAATTACATCTTTCTTTGAGTTATATGATCGTCCATAAGCAGCTGAAAGAACCAAGATATTTTCTCCTTGTTTGAATGGTTGTTATCTATTAATATTCTAGAATTAAAATATGATGACCAATGATGAGAGAAAAGCCAAAAACAGAGAAGCTTCTCGCCGTTACAGGAACAAATACCCTGAGCGAGTTAGGGATAATATCCGACGCTATAAAGAACGACATCCTGATCGACAAAAAGAATCCGTTCGTCGATACAGGATTAAATATCCAAATAGCGTCAGGAATAGCGATTTAAAGTCGACATATGGAATAACCCACGACGAATACTTACGTTTACTGGATAATCAAGGTGGGCATTGTGCCATATGTGATCGAAGCTCCAACGGTAAAGCTGCTTTGGCAATTGACCACGATCATAAGACTGGTAGAATTCGTGGTCTTTTATGTTGGCAACACAACTCATTATTAGGTCACATCAATGATGATATTAGTCAATTATACAAACTAATATGGTATTTAAACCAACCCACCATTGATATAGATTCTATTATGGGTGAACGTCTTCCTTCTCCAGGTAAACATGGACGACGATATCCCCGCGAGTCAGCTAAAAACCGTTCAGAAGTCAGCAAGCGCTACCGTCTAAGACACGCCGATATTATAAAAGAACAAATGCTAATTAGAAAATACGGCATAACTCAGTCCTGCTATAACACAATTCTCATAAATCAAGGAGGACATTGTGCCGTATGTGATAGAACCATTAGCGAAAATGGAAAACCACTATGTGTCGATCATAATCATGTAACCAACAAAATTCGCGGATTACTATGTTGGCGACATAATCTTATCCTCGGTTTTGTTGAAGATGATATTACACAATTAACACAGCTTATTACATATCTGGAGAAACAATCAACTCAACCAACCATCGTTTAATCCGAAGAAACTATATTATACAAGTTCGGACCATGAAACATCTATGGGGTCGGCGCCATGCTCAGAATTGCGTATAGCGTCAACAATGTCTGTTCCTTCTACTATCTCTATTGTGCCATCTTTCCAGCACACCTTGTATTTGGACAGCCTACCCTCTCCTGATATGAGGTCGATCAGGCGATCCAACTTTCTTGTGTGCGGGATGCCTCCCTCCGCCATTCCAAGGCGCGTTATTGCCCCTTTCGCCTGATTTAGTGCCTTCAGGGCATCGCGTCTTAACCTCTCCTTGGTTCCATTACCGAGAAGAAGTTTAACCTTCACCGAACGGTTAATCCACAAGTCTTCAAGTCTGGCAGGAATCTCGAAAAGGCTGGCATCACGCCACCCAGACGCATGTAACGTCACCATGTGGACGACTCCGTTCTCATCCACCATTAGGAAAAGATGACCATCAACATTGTGTATGGGATCACTACCACTTGAGTTGACAACATATGGAAATCCCGCTGCGGAAAGATCAAAGCTTGTCTTGTCGGCTTTTGATAGCGTCATGATAATTAACCTTTCATTGGTGCAGGGAGCGGGAGTCGAACCCGCACGCCATTAGGCTGGGGATTTTAAGTCCCTTGCGTCTACCATTTCGCCACCCCCGCATCGCTACAATAACTAGGTCTTACTGGTTTACCAGATTCAACCTAGATCTCTGGCGTTCCCGCCAATCCGCTTGTAGCACACGGCTAAACTTTTTGTGCGAGGCAAGGGAATTGAACCCTTACGTCTTTCGACACGGGATCCTAAGTCCCGCGCGTCTACCTGTTCCGCCAGCCTCGCTTATCTTCAAGAGTGTCCTTGGAGATATAAACTTCTCGTTCTTTCTATCTCCGGAGAAGGTTTTCCAAACAACTGTTCTGTTAACCTGAGATATGCTTTCCACGGCAGCCGAAGATCTTGGGATACTCTGGCTGCGAGATCCATCAATCCTCGCGAAAATGCTGGCAATCTGCTTCCTGAACGCACCAGAGAAACATCGTCCATGCTGTCGTTGTTGTGGAAATAAGCCTGCTCTGGAGATTTATCTCCTTCGTTTTTGTACCTTTGTAGCTCATCGGCAAGCTTGTTGAAGAATACGACATCATACGGTATTGCTCCAGAAAACCAGAGTTTCCTCCAACGACGTGACCATATCACCGGCATTTTTTGGAATCTCATTTTGTTAACTCCATCAAACGGATTAGTTTACCAGCTTTTCTCCCATTCCCTTTCTTCTTCACGTGTAAAAGCTGCCGCATCATCTTCGTCACGTTGACGCGCAGCTTCATCCTCGGCTGTACGTTTTTCCACCTTGTCTTCCGCCGAGGAGATCGTCTCTGACCAACTGCCGTAATCCACTTTGAGATCGTCCAGTGCTTGCTTCACGACTTGAGCCATCGCTACCTCGATAGCCTCTCTGGTAGTGGGATAAAATGGCAGGTCCAAATCCTTCTCCAAATTCTTGATGATTTTCTGGACATTTTCCCTTCTCATCATGATCATTTAGATTCTCCTTATGACAAAGTCCTTTATGGACTGAAAATGGTTAGTAGGTTGTTACCCAAATCGGGAATGATGTCCCCATTTTTTCCTCGCAGGCTTCTCCCCACTTCCTGTGAGCATCATTGTTCAATGTGTAATTTAGGAGAACCCCATCTTTGTGATTCTCGACAACAAACCCCTTGGGACGTTTTCCAAGGAGCTTTTGTGCTGCTTTCAGGAAGCGTTTACGCATACTCATGACACTCTCCTTATCCGAGGGTACATCTCCTCAGAACGGGGTTGAAAAGTTCTATTTCACCAACACCTTTACACTTGGTACAGGTGTGAAAGATTCTCCGCACTCGAGGAACCATTCCCTTTAGGTCATCGGAACGATAACCAAAGAGACCGGCGAACAAATCCCAAGTATCGTAGTATCTTTGGCTTTTCTGGCGCATCAGTATGAGCTGAACTTCCAACGGAAGTTTTGACAACTCCCGCTGAAAAGTGCCGTTTTTGTTTTTGGGATTACATTCGCTACAATAGCGAACGATCATCCCTTTCCCGTTACAGTTGTTACATTTCCCAACAACCTTACCTCCCCTCTTGAACTCCCCACTGCCACCACATTTTCTACAAACCATCTCCTGTTTCCAGTGCCCATGACACTCGGGACACACGACCCAACCCGCTGTTGAGTTGGCTTCGTTATATCCCTTACCGAAACAATTGTCGCACGGAACTCCTGCTTTCGTGTGCGGAAGACCATTCCCCAAATCTTTTAGGGATTTGCCGTCCGTTGTGTATAGCATAGCGTTTGAAGAATCGTCCGACACGTCCAGAATAACATCTCCCTGAGTCAGGAGGTAGTCGTATGCTTCCTTTACCTTGATGAACTCAGCAGAAGCATTTTCGCTTTTGTTGAGATCAGGGTGGGTTTCATGACTCCTTCTCCTGAACGCTGATTTGAGAATGACAGTCGTTACCGGAAGGATGATACCAAGAACCTTGGAAGCTTCATGGACGGTCATTGTCGTCTCCAGTCGCTATTCGGTTTTTGCTTGTTCCTCAGCCAGTGGTAGAACTTGCTTTGTGATCTTGATATCACAACATCGATTGTAGCCAGGACATTCGGTCAGATGATACGACGCTATCAGCATCTGTGATGCTGTTAGCGGAAAATCAAACAATTGTTTGCTATGAGTAACTCTCTCCTCTACTACATCCATAGATTCTCTCTGTCCCAATCCGGTTACTTCACGCAGTGCATGAACAGCACTAATCCTGTTTTGAGCCATCCATTCGATCGGAACTTCAACATACCAACACACCAGCAGACTTCTCAGAGGGACCATATCACTACATTTCTCAGACAACTCCAACTCGCCGATGCGTTGTTTGAGTTCCTTGACGTTCTTAACCCGTTCGCAGAGAGCTTTATCAAGAGCTTCAGCACGATCTTTACAGTACTCCAGATCCTTTGTGAGAGTCTGGATTGTGCTCCACATCCTATCCCTCACCACTTCGAAAGCGTTGGCGAGATTGTTATCCACCTTGCGAAGCAAGGCAATCAACGCAATAAAGATCGTAAACAGGGCTTCCATGATATCTCCTGTATCGAATGTGTTGGACAGCTTATGGCTAAACCTCAGCCATCTTTCTGTATTTCTCTGAGAGAAGATCGGCAGCGACCTGAAGGTCCCAGTATTTGACTTTTCTGAGAGCCGAATACAAAGATATGGGAACTGTTGAGAATATGATATCGCCAAGCTCTGACAGCATGTCGATATTACAATCCCAACTCTCCCATCTGATCGCTCTGTGTAGCGCCTCTTCTTTTGTCATGTCTTTATCCCACACAACCAGACTCCTGAATTTCATGTTCGCTTTGGATGAACAATCCAGGTCCAGTGTACAGCAGCGCATCAGGTAGTTTCTTTCCACCAGGACCCTCAGGTGTGATCACAATACATGAACGGTCGAAACTACGAAGCCAGCCGATCACGTAACTGGAGCCCCATGTGTCACACCTGACACGGATACGCGTATTGACAAGACCAATGAGGAATTTGTATATTAAGTCCTCATTGGTCTTTGGTTTTTGATTTCTGGTAGCGTTTTTTTGACTATTGCTACATCTCGCCTTCCCCATGGTCGTTCCTTTAGACCTTGGTCAGCTTGTACTTGATGCCGTCGATCTCGACCGTCTTCCCTTCACAGGTGGGCGGTTCCTGGAAGTTTTCCTCGTATTTCCAACCGTCCACTATGGGATCGTCTCCGTCCCAACCAACTTCCTTTTCCGATCCAAATACGGAGATGACCGCTTCGTATAACAGAATCAAGCCCTCATTCCTCAAGTTGTTGTTTTCGGCATAAATCTTATTGGCTTGGGCAAAGAGCCTATTGGCATGAGCATGTAGTTTGAGTGTCGAAGCTTTGACGGCTTTGTTTTTGGTGGCCTCGACATACATATGGTTTGCCGTAGCATAGAGCTTGTTGGCATCGTCGGCAGATTTCTTACATTCGGCGCGAATCTGACACAGCTTGTTGTAAGCCTCCTGAATCCTTTTGTTGTACATTCTCTACTCCTTTATGGTACTCGATTTGGATCATAACAACAGATAGTACCCCGTTGAATGGAAAAACCTTCACATGAGTCCTTCTGATAACAGCTTTCACAAGGAGATAGTGATAGGTTTCTCTTATCCTCTACCTCCCACCCGTTCAGTGCCGCCACAGCCTTCAGGATGTTGAGGAAACCAGTGATCCTATCTTTGTCCCAGTTCTTGTGGCTGAACCGAACGACCGTCCCGGTCGCGATCTCGTTTCCCATGCCATCGAAGAACGGAACGACGACACAGAACTCATTCCGCTCGATATACTCACGAGCTTCGTGATCCCATTTCTCGCTGTATACGTATTCCCCACACAGGAGAGACACGATGTGCCGAAAGATAGTGTGAGCTACGTCCATAAAACTCTGTCTTTCGCTCCCCGGACGCATGGATAACTCACAGATGGTCCCCGGCACATCATTATGAATGTGATACACACACACCTTGGAGATTTCGTTGATCTTCATGTTCTCCCCTCCTTATGCTCTCGGCTGCTCCGTTGTGACCATGTAGCCGTCCTTGTCCACGATGCGTCTTCCAGACGCCGCCCCGATGGCGGAAGCCTCATCCTCCCACAGGCTCTCCACCCTTAGGTTGTCCGACACCACGGCGAAGAGACCCAGATGTAGGCGTCGGGAGTATGTCCTTCCGACCAGACCTCGGAAGTCCCCTCTCGCCGGAAGTCCTCCGATGGGACCGCAGGTCCCTTTCTCCAGAGCCGAAGGCTCCTTGATCTCTTCGGCAGGAGCCGAAGGCTCCTTGACCACGACCTCGTCCTTCATGAAATTATCCCACGCTTTCGCCAGCTTCGCGGGCTCCCCTTCGGATACACCGAAGTTCAGCTTCAACTGCCGGAGAACCAACAGTTTCACGCAGCTTAGCTCCATGCCGGGGATGCTCAGGTTCCTGTACCCGGCACCCTTCTCCGGTTCCCCCTTGACTTTCTTTCCATCCACAAGAAGCGTGGGCTTGGGCTGTAGCTGAATCCTCACCTTCCTGCCGCCCTTCGGACGAGCAGACCCTCTCTCGACAGCCGACCGATGCTTCGTTCCAGCAACATCCCTGATCACGGATAGAACGGCGAATACATCATCGGGCGAGGCTCCGTCCACCTCGCAGTTACCGGCGTACACATAGTCGCCGTTGAAGTACTCGGTCAGCTGTACCCTCGTGTTCATTCCGCCTTCCTTGATAGGTGCGGAGCCGGCGCCTTGGCTGACCGCGGCGGCACTCCCATCTAGCTCGAGCTCACCAGACAGGGGGGATGCGCCGGGTTCCTTCGGCGCCGGCTCCGCATTCGGCTGCGAGGGCTCGGAGCCGGCGGCGGGCTTGGGCGGAGGAGGGTTGTTGATCGGAAAACCCCAGTCATCGTAGTTTGGTCGGAACGGAGGCTCGCCCGGTTTTCTCACCAGCGGAGGCGGAGCCTTCTCGTCCTCTTCATCCTCTGGGTCGAACTTGCGACCCGACCTCCACCCTGCTGCCATCTCCAGCCGGTCCAGCACCCCATCGGATGCCTCCAGAACCGACCTGGCTGCCCCCAGGTTTGCATCCGATACCGCCAGAAGCTCCCCAACATTCGCAACCGACAGGACCGCCTCCACGGACCTCACAGTAGCCTCGGGCGCCATGCGCCCGCCCCTCAGGTTCCACGGATCGGGCGTGTTGCGAACATCGATCGGGGCGGAGGCCTTGGGCATCCTGAACTCCCCAGAGTTCCCAGATGCCACACACACCTTCCCGTTCCCGCAGGACATCTCCACGTAGTCCTTGTATCCCCAGCAGGGAGCCGTAGCCGGCTCCCGGACTTTCCCCTGCGGAACCGTGAGGCTGCGGTCGGTCAACCACGCCTGCTCGTCAACCTCATCAGATAGGGCAGGACCGTAGGCATCCATGTCCCACCTCTCCGGTGCCTCGACATGGGCTCGGTCATGAAGCTCGTCGCGAACATCGTAGCCGGACACTACTTGGCGCATCTTTTTCTCCATGGGGTCCGAAGGACCCGAAAAGGTTGATCCCCCAGCTACCCCTGACGCTTCACTGTCGTCCTGCCCGGCTCCCTATCCAGAACCACAAGACCTCGCCTCATCGGCTCAGGCCTGGACTTGTCACCAGCTGAGAACTTCCATGCCTTGCCGTCTCGCGAACACGTCGGGTTACGACACTCGAAGCCATCCGCAGACCTGCTGACCGACCACCTCTGACGGCAGTTCGGACACTTCGGCATCGTCTCAGACGGAGGTCCCGATACCATCACCATCTCTATCCCCCTATCCTCCTTGCCGCCCATGAAGTCCAGCACTCGATCAACATGCTTACACTCGTCTTCGGAACAAGGCGGTCCGCCCGGCTTCCTGCCATCACAGCACATCGAGGATACTACCACACCATCCTTGTATGACAAGGACACGTAATGCATGATGGGAAACCACTTCACCCATCCGCACTCCCTCTTGTCCTCGCTACACCTTCCGTTTTTCAGGCATCCGTGGCACGTCGGATGCCAGTCAGAGACGCGGTATGCCCTGCTCCCCGTCCCAAGCCCGGCGGGAGCTTCGGGCTTAGGAGCCTTCGGCTCCTTGCCCATGATTCGGTCGATCGCCGCCCCTGTTTCCGCCAGCTTCGCCATCGTGGCAGCAAGTCTGGACCTCAGAACGTCAGATCGCCCCATCGTTTCCTCCTTGGAATCTTCGGGCGTTGCCCTTGAAAACCTCAATACTCTGTGGGTCTCAAGGGCAGCCCCCGAAGGGCTGCTTAAATTCACTATCGTATTTTGGAGTCACCGCTTAGTGCCAGGTCATACCATTCCTCTTCAGGTTAGGTTTTTCCTATTCGCACATGCGCTTCTCGCAGTTCTAGACGTGAATTTTTGAAGCTACAACCTAGGGCCAGGTCATACTCTTTCCCTCGTTAGCAGGCTTTACAACTCATACCATATACACCTATATGGTACACACATACGCTTATATAAGTTTTAAACATGAATTTGGAGTTATAACCTAGGGCCAGGTCATACCTTTTCCCTCGTTAGCAGGCTTTACAACTCATACCATATACACCTATATGGTACACACATACGCTTATATGTTTTAAACATGAATTTGGAGTTATAACCTAGGGCCAGGTCATACCTTTTCCCTCGTTAGCGTGGATTTTGGGGTCTCTCCATTCGCCCATGCGCTTCTCGCAATCTTTGATGCTAAACAAAGACAAGAAACCACAGGTTACTTCGGGTGCTCTCGCCACGGCATTTGGTTTTTCCTTACGGGCATTAGTGCCCAACTGCCTATGACTTCGATATACAAACTTCCCCTCGGGTCCTGCCTGCTGCCTCCCCCTCAGTGGCACCAAGTGGGTTTGAACCACCAGCCCTCTCTGTCCGAGAGTCGGATACTCGGGACCGGAGCCCCGGTTGCCCGCCCCTGTGGCGGTGGTGCCGAAACGGTGGGACCATAACCCTCGTTAAGCTATGGTCCCACCGTGCTGCTCAACACTTCCCTACTTCTTCGCCCGCTTCACCCCGTACTTGCTCCTGCTCTGGTTCCGGGGGTTCTTCTCACCACCGTTGCGGACCGTGTCTCCCGCAGCATCCGTCCCCTTGGCACCACGCACGATGTGATACTTCACACCGGGCAGGTCCTTCACCCTGCCGCCCCTGATCAGCACCGTCGAGTGCTCCTGCAGGTTGTGCCCGATTCCCGGGATGTACGCGATCACCGTGATCCCGTTCGACAGCCTCACCACCGCCACCTTGCGGTTCGCGGAGTTCGGCTTCTTCGGACCGACGGTGTACACCCTCAGGCACACACCCTTGCGCTGCGGACATCCCTGAAGCGCTGGCGCCTTGGATTTGTTCGCCAAACGCTTCCTACCTTGCCTCACCAGCTGGTTGATCGTCGGCATCTCCGTCCTCCTCTTCCTGAAGCATTGCGTCGATTTCCTCGATTTCATCCTCCGAGACACCATTGTCCAGGAGGATTTTCCTCATTTCCTCGATACTACACTCCTCGAGCACGATCTCCCTGCGATCACCCTTCTTCGCAAGGATGTGGTCCAGCTCCTTCTCATGCTTCGCCGCCTCGTGCCGCAGACGGTTGACGCACGAAAGAAGCTTCTCGTTCTTCACGTGAGCCTTCTTCAGAAGATCCATCATCTCCTCGGCCATCGATGATACCGTTGATACCGCATCCAGACGCTCCGTGACCGAACTCGAATTCGAACCCATCGCTCATCTCCTTATCGGGCTGTAATCCTCACGTCCCTTTCCATCCCTCTGCGTTTTCACGGGCTTGGGACCGTCGTCCCTTTGGGACGGCCGCATTGATGGAGCCCGCCTAGCGCCTGGATGCGCATCGGCGGGCGGCACGGATATGTGCCTTGTGCGCTCCCCAATTGTATGATCCGCATGTCGGGGAATGTCTTCCTCTCGCTTAGCGGGGAAGCTCTGTCCCATGCGGACCGCCCCATGTAGACTGTCCGCTAGCTGGGGCGCAAATGCCAGCGGACCAAGTATGCTCAAATAGTGACGGGAATCTCATTCCCTCATCCCTTCTGATGCTGTAGCTATCAGCACCTATTTTTTCGTTAGTTCATCTTGGCGTCCATGGCGGCAACAACATCTGCCGCCATCTCCTCTACCGCCTTGTCGATCCCCATCTCATCGATCATCTCTTGGGCGCTGTCAGACAGACACATGACATTGACACCCTCCGGCACTAGGTCCAGGTCCTCCTCAGTGAAGAACCCAGCCTCGACCTTGGCGCGGTTCGGAGAGGCTAGGACCAAGTCCCTGTTGGGCATCTCCACCAGAATGCCGTCGTCCATCAGCTCCACAACCGCATACAGCATCTGTGACCGTCCGAGATCGTCCGAGCACATGTCGCAGAGCACCTCGAACGAGAAAGGCGCTTTCCTGCCCTCCACCAATCCGAACAGGAAAGCCTCCAGAACCTGGCTCCTCATTGTCTGATACCCGAATATCGCCTCTTCCGTCCTGTAAATCTTCATGGTCGTCTCCCCTTGTATGATGAGGTGGACTCTCCCACGATCTCTAGCGCACTTTGAATCCAGCCTCCATGCATTTCCAGCGCGGAACTTCGGCTCCTACGGAGCCCATGAACCGTTCCGAGAGAAGCCGCGCTGAGAATTCGTCCCTCGTCATCGCGAACGCCAGAACCGCACACCACCCCTCCTGCTTGGCCAGGTCCATCGTCAGCAGCTCCATGGGAATGCTCCTGGCGCTGGACAGGGAATTGTTGTCCGTGTCGCTGAGCTTCAGCAGCATCTCCAGACCGCTGAGGACCTGTTCCATGTGCGATTCCATGGCATCATCGGTCACGTTATTGCTGACCCAAAGCCGGAGAGACACTACCAGTCCAGCTATGAGATCCCTGTTTACCGGAACCATGACTTTCATGTCGTTCCTCCTAGGGTTGTACACCTTTCCAGGAAAATTTCTCCTGGACCGAAATGCCGATCTGAGTTTTGGGAAAAACGCTAAGGCTCAGAAGTCAGAGTGCTCCTTTGTGCGGTAGTTAACCACATCCTCCACAAACTCCTGAATGGAACCTACCCACACTTGGATATACTCCGGCAGCCCGAAGGGACGAATTATGTTCTCTGGCTTTGTCCCCTCTGGCACCACACCCAACAGCTCGGGTGAACTGTATGAGCCGCCTATCCAGCAAACCACGAGCGGTTTCGGTTTGACACGTCTTACCTTGTCAGCCATGGCTTTAACACCTTTTGGCTATTTTTCAGCCACGCATTAAAAGCCCCCCAGGAGGTATTCTGGGGGCTCTATGGCTCCGGGTCCTGCGGACCCATCCATGCTTTTCTACGTCCCCGCCGTTTCCGCAGCCTCATTGAGGGCTCGGGAGATCCTTTTGCTGAGCTGGGTCGGGGTCATATTCTCCAAGGCTGCCTCCAGGAGGTTGCCTGCTGCTTCGAGGAGGGTTCGTGTTACGCGATCAAGTTCCAGCTCGGCGATTGTCCACGTCTCCGCCATCATGGTAGCGACGCTTTCCCTCTGCTCTTTGGTCATGGCGTTGTCCTTTCACCTACATTTCCCCACCCCTCCGCATTTGCACGGGCTTGGGACCGTCGTCCCGAAGGGACGGCTGCGTTATGGGAGGGGCGCGAGGCGCCCCTTTATGTAGGACCTCCGGTCCTTGGTAGGGGAGTTGTAGAGCTTCTAGCTCTTAGTCGGTGGTGGGGCGCTCGGCGGGGCGGTCGTCGTCCCAGGTATCGGAGCCGATGGCGACGACGGAGCAGCTGAGCTGGAGGGCGAGACCGGCGACAGTGGCTTTGCCGTTGGCGTAGAAGCCGCACTTGCCGGAGGCGAAGATACGGGCGGTGGCGACGGTCTGGTCGATTTTGAGGGACTTGAGGGTCTGGGGCTCGAGGGCGAGGAACTTCTGGATATCCTCGTCCTTGAGGCGTTTGGGGTCATCGGGCTTGGAGTGGGCGAGGGTGACGTTGAGGGAGACCTGGAAGGTCTTGGGCTCTCCGGCGACGTCGAGGGTGACCTTGCCGTTGTGGTTGAACCCCACCGAGCCGGTGGAGTTGGTGCGGGGCTCCATGGCACCGACGCCCAGCTGCTTGAGGCTGATGCTGCCCATGGTCAGGACGTCGCTCTTGAACCCCTCGGTCTGCTTCTTCGACATGGTACATTCTCCTTCGGGACCTTTGGTCCCATGTTAGGGTTGCGCCCCTCTGCGTTCGTCCGGGCTTGGGACCGGCGCCTCACCATTGAGGCGGCCGCATTGGCGCTGGAGGGGTTGAGTATCAGAGCCCCCTCCGGGCTCCGGGGTTGGGCCAGGCTATGCGCCCCCTTCCAACCACTGGCGGCGTCCCGCCAGATGAGATGTCTATCGCGTGATTCCCATCAACTGCTCGGCCTTCCTCGTGTTCCTGGTCCTGTAGTGGAGGGGGCGGCATTTATTGATGTCCCCAGCAGCCCTCCTACGGCTTGGCGGACAGATCTCCACCTCCACCGTTTGCCCATCAATCACCTCGATGCGGACATTCTTGGCTTTCATCGCCTTCATCCTTGGCAGCGATTTTCCCTCGCGGGTTCAAAACATCCGCGGAAATTTTTCGCTGCAAAAATTTTTCATCCATCGCGCAGGATCTTACTGTTCCGGGAAACTCCTGTGGCAATTACCTCATTTGAGCCTCCTAGGGAAGGATGAGGACTTCACGAAACATAGACCATGTTCCTGGGGCATAGAACCTAATACAATGGTCTATGACGGGATCAATGCTGAATGGGTCCATAAGGACCGGTTTTCCGTCATTGTTCAGCATGACCTGAAGGTCTTGTGGCTCCATGTCGTGGTCCAGGAGAGTTTTGGCTATGACCTTCATGTCACTCAGAATCGGCTCCCAACCTCCTATTGCGTTTAGCAGGGGCATGACGGCGGCAGCCGCATTCCATCCATAGAAGGCGTCCAGGATTTCGACGGTCGGCACGAAGGGGCGCATCCTATCCAGGCAGTTGTGTTCCTTCTTCAGTTGGACTGCGTGCTCGGTCAGCGCGACCGCCCGGTCGCCACTGGCGTAGACCAGCTTGTACCCACCTTCGCCCAGCCAGCGGGAGAACGGGTGCGCTTCCACGATTCGGCGGACACCCGTATCCGTGATGAGCTGTGCTACCCATTCTGGGGCATCTGGGAGTAGGACCTCTTGACGCACCATGTTATTCCACCTGTTCTAGCTCTCCGATGGAGACGGAAAGTGTGTGGAAGTTAAAGTTGGACCTCAGGAAACCGGAAGCGTCCATGACTCGTTCTCCGCGCTCCCAGGCAGCGATGGTGTTCCAGTTCCCGCAGACTGACTCGAACTTGACCTGAACCGGAACGAACGTGTTACCCGTATGGGCGACGACCCGTCCCACCTTTGTACGTTTCCCATCGGTCGAACGCCAGATGACCATGGAGCCGATGGCAGGAAGGCTTGTCATTCCTGCACGATGTGGGGTCCCTCGTGGTCCTTTGCCGTGCGCCAGCAGTAGGTGCGCCCTTCGAGGGTAATATACATTCCAAGCTCATCCTTGCCGGTGAAGGTGCCGTACTGGACGACTCGGTTCCAGACTGCCATGGATACTTTCTCCATGACCGGGAGGATGTGCTCGGCATTAATCTGCTTCACCTGAGGACGGACGCTTTCGGCAAAGAGAGCGTACGCCAGGCTTTCGGCGTCTCCTTTGGTGGGCGCGTTCATTTCCATCTTGATGGTGACCAGGAAGCGTTTCATGATGGTCATTCCTTTCTGGTGTCCGTAGAACAGGAAAAACATACAGGAGCTGCCATAGTGCTCCAGCCGCAGCTTCCTGGAGATGTCGCATTTCCCCTCGATGCGAACTCCCATGCACGAGGTTTCCATACCCATGTACTACCAGTGAGCACAGAAGTTACAGGTGTGTCTGTTGTCCATGGCTTCTCCTACGGCTGGACGGGTCCCTCGGCGAAATCCTGGCGCGCCTCCAGGTCGATCTGGCGGTACCGCGCCATCTTCTCCTCGTAGTTGGGCTGGCGAGGGAGGTACTGACCGGCGTCGCCGAAGTCCTCCAAAGGGCAGCAGGACTCCATGCAGCTGACATGGTCGAGAACGTTCAGGAAATACCAGGCAGCCTGGTCAGCGTCGTTCAGCATGGGGCGGAACCCGAGGTACGACGGAGCCGTCTCGGGGAGCTCGAACCGGCGAAAGAAGTAGCCGTCGAAGTTGCTCTTGTTCAGGACAGCCACGTATCTCCTGCTGGGGGACACCATGTTCTTGGTCATTGGTTCTCTCCTTGAGGGACCTGCGGTCCCCTACTTGCGGTTGAACTCCTCGTAGTTCTTGAGCTGGGGGTCGTTGTCCTCGCCCCACCGCTGGTTCAGACCCCGCTCCAGGAACAACTCCTCCTGGAGATGCGCCCATTCGATCGCCTTGGTGGCATTAGAGATGCTCGCTCTTACCAAGGCGGTACCGATTTCGTCACTATCCCAGCACTCGTCGATGCTGGAACAGGAGCCGCGCCCCACCTTCGGGTCCAACCTGATGGCTTCCACCAGAGCGGGCATGTTGACCGCAGCTTTCCAGGCGGTCAGCGCCGCGCAGTCAACCGTCCGCTGCCACAGGCACTCATCGCACTTGGCGCACTTCGCGCAGGGGTGTACTACTTGCTTCACCTCGCGGGTCGCGAACCAACCCGCATCCGGGTTGTGGGTCTCCTTCCGGAACTCGGAGAGGTCGGCAGTGTAGCCACCAGAGCAGCGCAGGCACTGACTCCACCACGCGCCATTCTGCTGAACCTTCCAGCCACGGATGACGACCTGGTTCTTCAGGGTCGGATGAACCTCAGGAGCGCCACACGTCGGACACTCCATCGGCGTACCCTGAACGTGGAACCGCTCGGTCTGGCTTACACTGCCGCACATGCAGGGAAGCGCCCAGGAGGGACGCGCTACGCCCAGCAGACGACCGCACTTTGCGCACCGCATCAGAGGCCTCCTTGCTAGAAAGACACCGGCTTCCTGTCGAGTACGACCATCTCGTGAATCCTGGCCGAGTCGATACCCGACTCCTTCGCAGCCAGGACCAACGTCCTGCTGTACATCTCGCTGTCGCCGTCACGCAGATAACGGCGAAGCAGGTTGATGTACAACACCGTGGCGTACGCTTTTCCGGGCTCCATGAGAACCCTCCCGAGTTGTTGCGACCCCCCCTATGAAACCTGGGTCTTTGTTGGGATTTTCGATCGGTTTTGCTAGCGCACCCTCGTCTTGGCGGCGAGGATGGCCGCGATCGCAGCGCGGCGCAAAGGTCGCGAGCGACCCGCAGCCTGAAGCGCCTCCATGAGCGGCGCCGCCTTGGGAAGCGCCAGGTGAAGACGCGACCGAGCGGTCAGCAGATCACGGTCAAACTCACCCGCAATCATGCGGTACACCATGGTGTCCTTGAGACCCGCACGCTCGAGGCGGTTGATGAACCTGTACGCCTGCGTCCTGAAAGGGCACGTCACTCTCATGTCTCGACCTCCTTGGGTTGGGTAAGCACCTGAACGATTTCAGGCACTTACCGAGCCTAAAGCTCGGTCGATTAGGACGCTAAGCGTCCTTGTCCGCATCCAGCAGGTCGCGCTGAATGCTGTCCACCTCAGCTAGCACTTCCGCCAGCCGCTGCTCCAACTTGACCAACTGGAGACCACGCTTCAGGGGCGTCATGTCCTCGTCCGCCTTCACACGTTCCAGTCTCGCATGAAGCACGCGGGCTGTCGCCATCAGCGAAGTCACTCGCCTCTCAGGCGTTAAATTCCCCGCCTTGAGGTCATCCGTGTTCTCCACGCCACGCCCTACCGCCCTACCACCCACTAGCTCCTCCAGCCGCTCGGCGCTCTGGTTCTTGATGTTGCTCGCCCTCGTCGCAGAGCGCCCGCCCCTCGGGCGGATTTGCTGCTGCTCCACGTACCCGAACACCACCTTGACGTCAGCCATCGATCTCCTCCTTGGCGAAAGCCGCTCGGCACGCCTCCCGCCTCGCCATCATGACGCGCCGCGCCTCCTTGGCAGCCCGGCGCTCCGCCCTGGCGTTGCGATCGGCGTACCCATTCGGATCGGTACGCCGCCACTTCTCCCCCATCTCCGCCGCTCGAGCCGCCTTGCGCTCCTTGCGGTTCTGCTGAGCCTTGTGGCTCATACCCGCTTGGTCCAAGATCTCGCCGCAGCAGAACCCGTAGCCGTACCACTGCTCGCTGCTCGTCGCCCTTAGCGCCAGTGCGACTGGGGTGATGATGGCGCGGGACGGTATGGAAGGCGGGTACACTATGTCAGCCGGAGTCTTGATATATCGTTCCGGCACTACGGGCTGTATCATCTCCAACCAATCAGAGCGGAACACCATCTGGTCCGCTATGGCTGTGATGGCATAGCCTTCGCGCGAACCATTACCTACGCGCGTGGGCGCTCCCATCTCGCGTGCCTGTTTGGCCAGACGCCCATCCACGCTGCCCTCCCACTTCGCGACAAACTTGCGTCCCAGGCCCGCTACCCAGCGCGCCACCCTTCCTAGCGCCTGGGTCTCGTTCTCCGCCTCCACCATCCCTACCACCTTGGTGGGGAACCGAAGGGCATGGCAAAGCAGGATTGCCTGGTTCAGGATGACATACCGTAGCATCTCGCTCCCCTTTCCGCTGCCTTGCCTCAAGGCGCAAGGCTGGCAAGGTTCAAAACATCCGCGGAATTTTTCCGCTGCAAAAAAATTTTTGGCAAGATTTTTGCTAAGCCGAAAGCGCTACGTGCCGGGACCTGCGGTCCCTAGTACCACGGATTGTAGCAAGTCGGACTCCGGGGATAACAATACACCGACTTGTACCAAATGCTAACAACGTAGCTATGGCTATGACATTTTTGTCATTGCCCTATGACATGCACGCCACTGCGCGCGAGCTCGGCTATGACTGCGGCGTCACAGCTCCCCCGTCTCCTATAAAAAGGTGGGGGATAGTGGAAAAGAGTGGAGAAAAGTGGAACACAGTGGGAAGAACATAGTAAAACGTACTAAAAGACAGGGTTAGTGTACAAAATATAAGTACATAAAAACACCAATGTTTTAGCATAGTTACGCTATTAAAAATAGCTCTAAAAAAAACTCAATGATTCCCAGGTCTTCCTTGAACGTTTAGGGATAGTTGGAAAAGGATTCTTGTACGGAGTAATGGGGTATTTTATGGGTAGGTTTTACAAAAATGAAAAACTAAGGTTTTCCAATTGTATCAAAGATTGCTTTAAGCAGAAGGGTATTACTGGCTATATGGACTATGCCATCGGAGAGTTCATAGCGGAGCATTCCTTGAGGATCAGCATAAACGGAGATATCCACGAAGGGGAGATTTCTTTGAGCACATCCTTGGGAAAGAATGTGATTAGCGAGGATTGTATAGGCGGCACGTTCTTGGTCAGAACCTGCTACGGGGAATTCATCACGGTCAATGCGCAATTTTGGGGCAGGTGGAACTATGCCAAGGATTGCTGGTTTAGGGGTAAGTTGAGATGCCTTATCCAAATACAGGTCAATCCACTCTTGAAGGAGGGGTTGAGGTTGTCTTCCTCTATTTTTCACATGGACATCGACCCAACAACGCATGTCTATTTCGCCAAAGCAAAGAAGGAGGGAATCCTCCGGGGCGAATTGTATAGAGGCGACGGAATCAAGGAGTAGTGTTTCATTAGGGTGTCCTATACGTTTAAGGGTAACTGGACCGAGCCAATGAGTGGTAAAACCTGGAGTTTTTTCAAAGGGGATGAAGCAGTGGGAGTCGCCCATTGTATGAATTGTCATATTGCCGCCTCCATGGCAATTTTGAGGTTTTGGGGATCAAGGAGGTTGTATAATCCAGCAAGAGTTGGGATATTATGTATAGAGCAGTAATCATTCCAGCCGGCGAAGTCAGACCAGGCATATACAAAGACAAAGCCGATATTAGCGGATTGGGCAGCCTGATGATCTAAGCGGGAATCACCTATATAGAGTGCTGGGTGTTGGACATTGAGTTTACGTAGGATATTGTGTTTAGGTTCAGGGGCACCAAGGATATCATCAAACAAGTTAAGAAGACCTTTATGGTCTAGAGCTTCAGATATTTCATTAGGATCCCCTCCCGAGACAACGATCCATGTTGTATTGGGAAGGAGATTTTTAAGTTGGCGTAATGGGGCGCAGGGAGCGGACAGGAGGGATGCGCGCACATAAGAAGCATAGGAAGCAACGAGGGGTTCTATTGGTTCTTGACTTTTTATGATATTACGCAGGAAGTGCTCAAATTTAGCATAGCGCGTCATTCCGCCATTTTGGAGATGGTAGTTAACTAGAGCCTGTGAGGGAACTTTTCCAAAGGGGGCTGTTGTTTGCCTAAAGGCTTCAGTTTTTAGGGGGTTAGAGTTAAATATAGTTCCATCGCAGTCAAGGATTAAAGTTTTCACAGGCCTCTCCTACGCAGGGCGGTTTCGGCGATTAGGATATCGTCAAAGGTATCGACTGGGATAGAATCGGAAGACATAGGGATCATATGGACATCCATACCCAATTCAAGGAAGCGGAGTATTTCGATATCCTCTATAGATTCCAAAGGTGTTTTGCCCGATTTTGCGAAGATTTCGAGGGAAGTTTTAGGGAAGGCATAGAGGCAGACCTGTCTATGAGCGCCGGAGAATGAGAGAGTTTTTGTAGTTGGGATAGGGGCACGAGAAGCATAGAGGAGGCGCCCATCTGGGCGCACGACAACCTTTGGCATAGAGGGGCTAGTGAAAGTTTGTTCAGAAAGGGGACAGAAGCCATTGAGCACTCTATCTGGGTAGAGATCAGATTGTGCGATAAGGGTTAAGAGGTCATTGGGATTAAGCAAGGGTTCATCGCCTTGGACATTGATACAGCGATCAGCATTAAGAGAATTGAGTGCGAAAGCGACTCTATCTGTTCCTGTAGGGCATTGTGGGGTCATGATATATTGGATACCATAGAGGGCACAGATGCCGGCGATTTTGACGTCATTAGTAGCGACCCAGAGATTTTGTTTAGGCACCACTTTAAGGCATTGGAGACAAGTTCTAATGATCATAGGGATACCGTTAAGGAGAATTAAGGGTTTCCCCGGCAAACGTGATGAATCGAAGCGGGCTGGGACGATGACGATCATAGGCGATTCCTATCGAACTGATTAAGCCCATTGAGTTTTGGGAGAATGCGGGCGATATCGGACAATGAGAGTCCTGAACCAATCATTTCATAGACATATGTAGGATGTATATTATGAAGGGCAGCCAGGTGATAGATTGGATTCGGTCCCCAGCCCAGTTTTTCTTGGAGGATTGCGAAGCGTTTCATAATAGTAAGAAGGGGTTGGGTATTCAAGTTAGGGAACAAATCTGGGAGCAATTGTTCTGTTCTTGTATTACCTGGACCGCGTCCCATACCCAAGATTGTACAATCGACAATTGTGTTTTCGGAAAGAGCTTGAATTGAGTTAGCCAGAGCCAGACCTCTACTATTATGGGCATGGACGCCTATTTTACCTTGCCATTGTGAACGAAGGGCGGACAGGGCATTTGAGACATCTTTAGGGGACATACCGCCCAAGCTATCGGCAATATAGATTACAGAGATAGGTAGGGTAGAAAAGAACATAGCAGCATCCGCGAGTTCGGAATAGGAACGCAGGGAAGCCTGCATAATATTGACCATGATTTCGAGGCCTTTATTATGTAGTTGTTTTATAAGGGGTGCGGCGGTTAGGATTTCATGGTAATGGAATGCTATACGCACCACTGAGATGAGGGAATTTTGGGGGAACATAATTTCCAAGCTAGAGGGATTAAGTTCCGAGGCATTCACCATAACGCAGAGTTTCTTCTGGTTTTTTGGGAGTGTACGGACAAAGTCATCAGTAGCATTAGCACAGCTCGGAAGGACGTTCCTTGGGGTCCGGAAGCCTATTTCCAGGTAATCAACTGGGAGGCTATTCATAGCGATGATATAGTCATCGATAAGATCTTTTGGAAAATTCCAGGCATTCTGATAGCCGCCATCTCTAAGGGTACAATCAAGAATTTCGACCATTTAGGCTCCGTGTAGGATGATTTTTCCCTCTTGGGCGAGGCGTAGAAGGGTTGAAGCCTCGTCCTGGAAACTATGACAGGTTGAAGGTGGAATAATGTAATGATTCCAATAATGTCTGCGAATTCTTTGGACATTTGTTTCAAACCCAAAGATATGAGGAATGAGACCAGCAGATACACAGACATGGATAATTGCCATTCCACTAGTTGGCATTGGGGATGGAGGTAAAGAAAGCGAAGATAAATTCAACAGATAAATCTGATTACTAGGATGTAAGGGATTTTCTTTAGGATCCCAGGGATAAACGCAAATGCGGCTAGACATCAATCTAGAGGCGAACATATCGTCATCTGGAGGATCAGAAGGTTTACATTTGAAAGTATTAACATTCATGACCCTTAGGGTTGTGCGTGATCCGACGGAGGTTTCAAAACCCACAGTTGGTGCTCTATTAAATCTGATTACATCGGTATAGGTATCGATATGAGGTCCGAACTGTTGATTAAGCAAGATATCGCTAGATCCCACTATAGCTAGATTAGTAGAGAGGACATCTATTTTGAAAGGAAGAATTGATCCGCACATGCCTTAATATCAACAAATTGATAGTTTTAGCTAAACAGCAGGCAACCTTCGAGGCAGAGTTTAGGAGGTTGTTTATTCGCAAAATCTTGGAGAAGTTTAGCACGAATAGGACCTTGCCAAATATCTTCAAGGCTTTGTGAGAACAAGTTACCTAGGGGGATAGAGGCGTCATAGTCGTAACAACATAGGACTATGGAGCCGTCCGCCAGGATTGTACAGACGTCATAGGGGTCACGACAAGAAAGAACCTGATTCAAATCGAATGGAGGGCGTTGGACATGGGGTTGAATAACTGGATTCAATTTGAAATGTGGGACTTTAGTTGTACCTGGCACGCCGATAGATTTACAAAAGGCTAGGAATTTGGGAACTTCATGGACGTTATGGGCGAAAACAAGAAACTGTGCGCCCAATGAAGTAGTCATTTTAGCGGCGGCGTGGTGTTTTTTGAGGATTTTCAAGACATTAATAGCTTTATCGAGTGAGCCACCGATTCTATAAGCGCCGTAAGTTTCTTGGGTCATTCCATCTAGAGAAACAGAGACGCTAGCACCAGAGACAGCGAGCTTAGCGGCGTCTTCATCAGAAAGACAATTAGCGTTGGTATGTATGCCTGCGGAAGCAAACTGTAAAGTTCTTGATATTATTGAAAAAATATCTCGATTAAGCATAGGTTCGCCCCAGATATGGAGGGCGACATGTGAGGCATAGGGAGAGATTTTATTGGCGATAGTATCATATTCGCCGATGGTCATATGTTTTTTAGGAAGTATTGTTTTGCCGCAACCGACGGCACAGAGTGGGCAGCGCAGGTTGCAGCCGCGCACGGTTTCGACCGAGAAGATTTTAGGAAAGTTCATCTAACCCTCTTCCAGGCGAGTATATTATCGGGGTGACCTGGTCGTGGATCTATACGCACTTTATATCCGAGGGAAGTTAGGTCTTCTGGGTATACATTCCAGAGGTGACGTTCGAACACGTTATCGTAGCACAAATCCTGTGGAGCTTCGCCGTTGGGACAACCTAGGACCACGAGTGAACAAGCATTTTCTAGATTAGCGAGAGCTTTTGTAAAATATTCCTTATGGACGTGTTCAGGACCATGCCACCAGAGTCCAAGGTCATAGGGAGCCGGCAAAAATGAAGAAACCACATCGCCACAGATTACGGGGACGCCATAGGTATGTTGAATAAATTTGGCGTTTTCCGGCCAGATTTCGATAACGGCGGTATTCCATCCAAGTTGAATCAAGTCATGGAGCATATATGCTCGTTGGACGGAGGCACCGACATACAGTAGTCTTTTATCTTGTCCGTTAAGGATTTCTGGAAGCTCAGCAAGGAGCGCCCCTTTTTCTGGAAGGTCCTGTGGTCCCATTGGAACATCATATTGATTTGACAAGATTAACCCTCCTGTCGTCTAGATGTCCTATAATTGATAGTTTTTACTTGGGTGTGTATACACCAAAATTGTTATCTACATATATACCAATTACCAGGAGGAATTTCGATAGGCTCTATTTTGGAATTATTCCCCATTACTGATTGCCAATATAATGGTCCGCCTCCTGATGTAACAAAAACATGGGAATAAATAGGAAGTAGAGATACAAAAGCAGCAAGTTTAGTTGGACCAGCTTCATCAGCGGCATGCATAGAGATAGCTAGAGAAAGATCATTTGGTGGTGGTTTTAGGATAGGACTAGACGAATGCGATATAGGAACGCCGCGCTGACCGAGATACATTCGTTGTAGGGCAGAAAGTTCAGGAAGGTCATGGATTATCCATTGTCCGCGAAAACCTAAAGAATGAGCAATCCTAGCAAAACTACCATAACCTCCGCCGAATTCGAAAACGAAATTAAAATCAGAAATACGATGACCGGTCATACGTTCTAGAACGAGCATTTGGTGAGCGTGTCCAATGGCAGTACTAGAAGCGCCTTCTAAATCTATAGATGAAGTAAGACCATCTGCCAGGACAGGAAGCCAGCGAGAGAGCCAATCTGGATCAGCTTGTAATGGGGGTAAGCGTACCGAATTAGCCTCTTGGTCCAGACCATAGACCGCCGCGACTTATTTCCGGCCATTCCCACCAATTAGAAATATTGCCAGAAGCTCCTCGGGTACGGATACCTATACAAATATCATTCCAATGATCAAGGGAAGTTTCATGTGGTATTGGTTGTCGCATCTCATCGACAAAATTTTGTTCGAATTTATCCATCAACTACCCCAAATACAACCTATGACCTTGGATCTGGTAATCTTCCTACCCCAGCCCCCAGCGTTTAGAAAGAACATCAGCGATCTCTTGAGCAAATTTTGCCCCGGCTTCTAAATCCTTGGATTCGTTGGTTTTAGTACAACGGCATTCTTTGCCACAATCTCCGCCGCCACAACAATTCGGCATCGTTGCCTGATCTAATTCCTTTTCTTCACAACAAGAATGGCAGCATTTCTTCTCAAGCGCTTTCCTAAAGGCTTTCTTAAAAACGTTTATCATTTCTTTATCGTGAGTAAACTCCTCATCTAGCCATTCATTAGTCTGACAGCTGAATTTTGGACCACAACACTCATTACAATTTTTTCCACAACGATTTTTACTACAACATGTAAGAGGGAAGAGGGGATCAACTGGATCAAGAAGATCTTGTTCTTCCAACTCTTTAAGGGTTTTTAGGATGGGTTCCTCTGAACTCTTCTTGGTCAAATCTTTGCGCTTAATAATTCCTTTTTCACCTGAAGCATCAAGGATATGGTTCCAATTAGGATAAGGTAGGTTTGGAATTGAGTTAGGCCAAACCATAGGATTGAGCTTATCAGCTTGCTGATGAAGCATTGTCGCAAACTCACGCAAATCATCAGCCACCTCTTGAATTGGAACCCGAATAGGCTTAGGGGGTCGTGGGGGTTCTTTGGTTACGGGAAGCGGACCAACCACGCGGTCGAGAATAGCGTTAACGATTTTTTTCAATAATTCCGTGATCATTGATTACTCCTTGTTTTTTGCGGCCATACATTCTTTGATAAAATACCTCATTTCATCTGGAGACATTTTATCGGCAGAAGTTTTACGCATTTCGAGGATGGTTTTTTTGATGTTCTCCATTTGCTCATAAGTTGGAGCGTATTGTTTATAGATTGAGGGCATAACTGCGGCTGGCGGGGGATCGACTTTGTCTGCCAATTCTCTCAACTGAGTCGCATATCCCTTGGGCCAATAATCTTGAGACATTTCTATTTCTTCTTCGAGGCAGCTTTGTTTGATTTCAGATTTTTCGGGTTGAGGCTCAGCAATAAAAGCGAGCAATCTCTCTAGGATTTTCTCCAACAATTTCCTGATCATATCTTTCTCCTATTCAAAAATTCCCCCATTTTTAAGGGGGTAAAAAATCAATGATTATGGGATATTATCCAAAAACAAGTTCCAATAGACGTTCTGCCTTTTCATTGCGGAACGCTGGATCTTTGAGGCGGTCGTCGTCGAGGTTGTCATACATGAACATGGCAAGATTGGCTATCCATGCCTCCATATAGCCGGGGTCGGTAGCGATAGCCTTACGTATGCGGTCGCGTGCTGCGGCTATGGGGTTAGTAGTGTTTATGACCTTCATACTTTTCCTTTCTTATTAGAAGGTCTGAAAGGGCCATCTTTTGATTTCCGGGTTTAGTCCAGATCTTTTTAAGTGTTTCCAAGATTTTAGATCCAATGGTCATCTTTTCTACCTCCTGTCTATTATATATCTGATTATTGATAGTTGCTAGGGAAATTTTCACAGATTACGGGATTTTTCAAGAGGGAGATATTTAGATGAAGGAAATGTTTTTGAAGGGGAGTTTTGCTAAGAGGAAGTCCGGCAAGCAAGCACTTCATGTTTTTTGATACCATAGTCAAGCACTATCCAACATTTTACACCATGGACAGATCCAGCAATGCGGAGTTCGCCACCAACCAACCGAACAATAACCGTGGAGATGCCGCCATCAGGCCATTTAATCTCTAGTTTATCGTTATCAACTATCTTCTTTTCATCCAGGATAAAACATCCTTGTGGATTGCGTTCGATAGGAGAATACGGCATTCATGCGGACCTCCTTATGATTTATGCTCTTGTAGAAAGCGGAAGAGCCGCCTCCAAAGGAGCCAAAGTACTATGCCTAGTTTCGACAAGCATATCTTCTGGAACGGCATAAACCATAGATATTGGTTTTACCTTGTAATATACTTGCTCATCCACAGTGTCTCTTCCTACAATCTCAAATTTGACTTTTCCAAAACCCCTTATCTCGACATGTTTTCCCACCTCATGAAACTCCGCTGCCCTTTTCGAGATTGGAATATCGAAAGTTTTCATGGTCTTTTTCTCCTGTTTTAGCTAACTCTCCAAATTTCTATGCGGGCTCTAGTAATGCTAACGGTGCCGCCCGTAGGTGATGCAAATTGAATTAGGAAAGTTTTTGGGGTTCCAGTAAATACGACATACTGAAATCCATCAAGTTGTTGTCTATCAGTGGTCAGTGTCGTCAATCTACCTTGTATGAAACAAAGTTCTACCGCATCAGTAGAATTATAAAGTCTGGCAGAGACATCTCTTGATCCAGTACCACCCACTATAACTGCGAGTTCGGCATGACAACCAACTCTATAAGTTCCAGCAAGTGCTGCCGTTGTGAGGGTTAATTTTGTCTGGAAAGCAGCATTTGTAGTTGTAGAAGCGCCTTCTGAAGCAGCATTTGTAAAATCCCTACCAAACATTGAAAGTATATTTCCCAAAGTAGCATAAACTTTTACTTGACCAGCGGCACTGTCTTCCATCAAAAGAACATCTGCAGATACTGGAATTGTTTTCTGAGTAAAAGTAGTAAAATCACCTGCCCCTCTTGTCAATCCAGAATGGACATGATCGGACCTAGAGAAGGTTGAAGCTGATCCTGTAGCATTATCTGTAGAGACAGCAACGGGACTGCCTGCCAATAAGGCATGCTGATGATCTGATCGAGCCAAGCTAGTAGCAACTCCCTCATCAGTCGTGTTACCGATAGCCAAGGGTGAAGGGGCAGCTGTTGAAATGTCGTGCTTATGATCAGATTTTGCTATCTCATTAGTTGTTCCAACCGATGCCAACGAACGTTCAACAGGTAGGGGTGGAGTCGATGTAAATGGAAGTTGCGCAGTGGCAACTTGCGTCATAGCATTAAGCCCACAAAATCCATTAGCAAGATTCTTTTCTGCCCTTAATTGATATTGTTGGTGGTCATTATCAGCGAGTCCAGAAAGAGAACCATGGTCAGTAATGATTGTTCCTGCTGCCGCTAGTTGTCCGAGTTTGGGGCGCTGATCATCAATTGTTGTAATATCTATAGCTCCTCTCTGTACTATAATTCCCGCAAGACGAAGCGCCACATTATTAAATACATTTGGTGGGTTAGGATTGTTTAATGCTAAAATGGCAGAATCGTATACTTGCTGCCCATATACTACATGATATTCTGTACCACCGTCATTTGAGGTCAAATAAACAAGATCACGTTTGAATTTACCACTAGGGACTAGTTGAATAGTACCAGAACCTATAAAATTATATGCATCATAACCATCAGGATTTATAGCAGTTTGTCCTGGTGTTGCCATCCAGCCCCCAGAAGCTGTACGATTCCAATAAGTGAACGTTATTGGAGAATGGGCATCCGCTGTTTTAGGTACGTTGTATATATAATAACTACCAGCATCAACGCTTATTTGTAAAGAAGGCGAACCATATTTAGTGACTGCTGTTCCTGATACAGAAATCGGACCCACAACATCACGAGCATAGATAAAACTAGCTGGAGTTGGCTGAGCTAAAATAGCATGTCTTGAACCTAGGATAGTTACATTTCCGCCGTCTGTAGAGGCGACTGCAAAAGATATGCTATTGTATGGAGACGTCACAAAAGGGCTGGCAGAAAATACACCATTGACATCACAAATTACGAAGGCGATGGGCATATTTGGATCCAATGTCAGGTTGGTTGAAGGCCAGACAAGTCTACTTAGAAGACGCCCATCATTAATAAAACCATAGCCTTCCGAAATATTTACGGTAAGACCAGAAACCCTTGTAACTTCACCACCTTGGACAACACCAGTGTTGCCATTCGCTTTTGTATAACTGACAAGAGGAATGGTTGCAGAAATAGGACCACACCAAATTTCACCACGAACCACATTTCCATAATCTAATGTGTGATTATCATCCACAAATGAAGCAACAAAACGTGTACCTTCTGGAACTGAAATAAGATCACGACGTAAAAATCCACCAGATACAGAAATAATACACGTATCCGTATCAGAAAGTATATCCCAAGTAAAAACATCTTCAAAAATAAAGCAAGAAGCTAGATATGCTTCTGTATCAATACTTGTTGGACCAATATGGATAGCATTTGTCCCTAAAGTAAAAGCACAAGAAATCAAAACAACAAAGGCGCCATTATCAACAAAAATACCATTGGTACCGCCTGCTCCATATAGACTATCTGTCAAATATAGAACGGAATCGTCTCCTTGTACTTCAAAGCCGTTCCTACAAACCACTCCATAAGGTATAATACAATTTGTAGCTAAAACAGTTCCACTATTAATTTGTAGAAAAGTCTGCATAGGATTACTGTTGTTTGTAGATACTTCAGTAACCTGTAGATTTCCTGAAACAGTATTACATGTTATGCCATAATATCCATCTAATATAATAGAATTATCAACACGAAAAGGTGTGGGATTGATATCATTATATACTATTGCCGCACATCCGTTGCCAGTAGGACCCACAATATCAATATCGGTTATTCCTGAAGAATGTGATCCAGTTATAAAATTGTCATAATTATCAAGAGTTGCTACTACAACAGAATGCCCATGCCCGCCCTTACCTATAAGGGAGACGTAAGGTTTTAATGTGAAGGGCTGTTCGAAATATACCCCAGGAGCAACATAAATCGCATATTGATCGAGAGCTGAGGCTGTTACAGAATCTATAGCCGATTTGATCGATGTATATTCTCCCGTAGGAGCTACGGTTATAGTATGATACCGTTCACTAAGGATTGGATCATTTTCCGTTAAATAGCGATTTGTAGCTGAGGGTGTTCCGGACGAACCAGCTAATGCTGCTTTTTGTCCATCAGTTGGTACATTTCCAGATAAAAGTTCAATACTTGAAACTCTTCCATCCAAACCCACTATTTGGTCTCGTAAACCATAAGAGCCTGGCCAAACTTTTGGTCCAATTGCCATAGAAGAAACCCTCCGTCAGCCTTCCACACCATATTCCATGACTATATGGTCAAACGCATAGCTTGAGGCGTCTACTAATGACCTTGGAGTTGTGACAAGTGTATTACTTGTAAGACGAAACTCCAGAAATCTAGCAACTACATCAGCTCCCACAGCACCACCTGGAGCTCTGCTAGGTGTAGGTGTAAGTTTGCCATTTGACATGGGGAAAATTGGGTCCCCTGGAAACAGAGAAGTGTTGGTTGGTACTAATCCCAACGTAGCATCGGTATCTACCGCATCAAGTGTTACTCCATAAGTTCCAGGTTTGTTCCAAACCGTTACCTTACCACTTCCGCTGTTGGTTTGCGGACCTAGATTAGAATTGGTACGACCAAGAACTGAACCGACAATTTGCCCAAAAAGAATACCATATCCAGAACTTCCATCATCCAATAACCAAAGAGGTCTGAGTCCATTCTGACCAAGATATGGAGCAACCATCAATCTGCGTTGATCGCTAGTGTTATCCATACTCTGTCTAGCATCAAAAGCAGCCACTTCTGAAGATGTATTAGATCTAGGACCTCTCCATACAGTACCTATCTCACCACCCATAATTGTACTAGCATAGGAATCCATTAAATCAAACTGTCCAACGGGTTGGATTCCTGGCTGAAGAATACGAAGCGCCATCTATTATTTCCTCCCAAGCCCTCCCAGTTTTTACAAAATATGGGCATATGGATATAAACATATTAATAGTTTTTAGGGATTACGTGATCTACAATGACGCGAACCGCAGCAACATCGGGTCGGCACTGAGGCGCCTGTAATAGAATAATCGTGGCATATTTCCTCACCAGCGCCAATGTCACGGACGGCAATTGGCACAGAAAGACCACCTGCCCGCATTAAAGTTACATTGGGCTCACAGGAATGATTCATGGAATCACAAGAAAATGCCGCAATAGCTTCTCCTGTTTTGATAACGCGAGGCGCCATCGTTCCTAATCCATGTATTTTGGAGTTCTCAATTTTTGCTTTTGCCGCCTTTTGAAGCCTTACATGAAGCAACAAAGCACGAATGATTCTATCATTCACCTCTGCTCTGACATTGATGTTGGCTCCTCTTGGGGTCTCTGTAACAAGGCATATTGGAACCCCCTCATGATGAAGTCGGTCCTCAAATGAACCATCATGATGATTCAATGATAAACCCCCATGGAGCTGGGCACTATTTTCAGATATAGTACGGTCTTGTGTTATCCCAAAGGTGACCATTTCCGCCAAGGCAGCATTGGCTGCCGAAACGGGACGGGCACCATAGGCATAAGCATGAGCTGTAGGAAAGCCATCCTCATGAAGTGACAGGAATAGATCTCCTGACATCTGTTTGAGGAGTGAGAGATTTTCTAGAAGTATTCGTCCTTCTTTGGAAGGCGGTGTGGGATCAATATCAGGATGGCAGAAGCCATCATTGGGATTTTCACCCCATTGGTTACGTCTTTGAGCAACGCGCAAGCCTGTTGGGTTTAGAACAGGTATTATGGAGAGCGAAATGCCGTCCAGCCAAGGATCGGCAGCTGTTTCAAGCATATGTAGGATGCCGAGCGGACCGCCGGGTTCTTCGCCATGAAAACCTGCGGCGACCAGCACGGCTGGGGCACCCGGTGGCGCGGGACGCTGGAAAGCAAGGATTTCATCGCCAGAAGGTAGCGTTCCTAAGACTCGCTGGGAGAAACGTCTACGTCCAAAAGCAATCATTAGGCGGGGGAATATCTGTTTAGGATCGGTTGGAGCATGCCATGGTTTATTGGTCTGTGGAGAAGAATTTTTGAATTCGGTCATTGACATGCCTCCAAAAGAAAAATTTCTAACCGGGCGGAGCACCTAGATTTTTTGTTTTTACATCTAAAGATGATGGAAAATGTGGAGGACGATCATCCCATGATATATTAGAATTTGATTTATCAAGCATATCTTTTACAGAATTTACCATTAAACGAACAGCTGCGATCCAACGATTCTTTTTATTAATCTTCTTTGAACCAATTTTGTAGAGAATTTTGAATATTCTAGAATATTCAAAAGAAACTGTTGAAAGATTAAGATTAGGATTTTTATTTTTGGCATCAATATAACCAAAAAAATCTCCCTTAATCCAATATTTTAGGAAAATAAGACGTTCTTCTATAGTCATAGGTGCGGCTATTTCCCGCCATTTTTCTATCGAGTTGCGCAAATTAGATTGAAATTCAACATCTCGGAGTACATGGTTTATTCTATCACCTTTTGTGCTTGTATATGAACCGGGTTCTTGTTTATTCAAACGTCTTCGTTGATTTCTAGAAAGTGCCCATGCCTCTCCGCTAGGAGATATTTTGCGATTCCGAACAGACATTGGAGGCAATCCTGCTTGCATTTTCAATTTCAAAGCTGCTTTTAAGAGGTCTTGTGACAAATGTACCATTTCGTGTCGCAAAGCTGTTTCCAAAGTTGTAAGTCTAAAGTGTAAATTTTCAATTGTTGGAGGTAATCCTGTTAGAACTTCAATTGCTGGCCAAAAGCCTCCACTATTTTCAGTTGGAGCAAAGCCGGCAAAATATGCTGCACCTACATCTTTTGGGATTTTCGGTACCGCTCGAAGATAGTAATGCGACCATGGCAATTTTGTTATTAGATTTTCATATTTCCAACCAGAAATATCAATTGGAAGCTTTCTTTCCTGAGTTGTTAGAACACCATTGCTAAAATATGAATAATCTTTAGATAATTCTACAAGTTTCTTTTCTAATTTTTCATATTTTGGATCATTTTCCGGAAGAATAGAAAGCCAAGTACTAGCATACATTTTCTTAAGCCAGTCCCAAGCTTCATGTATCATTTTTGGTGGAATATCCATTAAAGCAGCAGCTTGCCGTTCCAATTTTGGTAATCCGAGCATCTCCTTATGGGATCCTCGCGGCATCGGAAGAGTAATTTGACGATAGGCACCGGGCATCAGGTCAAATCTACGCTCAACAGCATTATAGGCTTCAGGTTCGGTGTCCAAAAGCTTAGCAAAGGGGGTGCCATAAGTTGTGACCTCCGTCTTGCCATCTTCGTAGAACGTCACAAAACCCCTAGGCGCCTTCTTGGCAGCCTCTGAGGGTATTCCCAACTCATCAATAAGGGATCGATGATCAACACCTGGAATCTCAATTCCATCATGGACATTTCGTCTATAGACTAGCTTTAGCGCATTGGCATCCCAAATCCAGATAAATTCATCTAGGACACCTAGGCGACGCCCAGCATGCCTGGATATGGGAATATCATTTTCAAATTGCTCGAGGAATTCCTCACGCTCATTAGGATCCATTTCTGCCAGAAGTTCAATCTCTTCTGCTGTCATTTGGGAGCGTTTCCTTTTCGGACGGTCTTTTTGTTCTTCTTTGATTTTTTTATCTAGCTTATCCCAATAATCCTCAAAAGCTTTTTCTTCCTCTTCTATCATGTGTGGCTCTAAATCAGAATCATCTATAAATTCCGCACGCTTGGAGATTGGTGGCTCCAACGATGCCAAGATGCCGCGTACACTCTTGCCTTCCATATAGTACTGCTCGATACGTGGGATAAGATATTGGTTCTTCAAGGTACCAGGTTCATGCCCAACTTTCTTAGCTGCGTCAGCCAGGGCTTTCTTAAAGCGTTCTTTGAGCGCCTTATCCCTTTCCTTGCCTTCTTTAGGAAGCTTGCCTTTGCCATTCTCTTTTAGGGAACGAAGCATTTCCTTGTTGGCATGGAAACCTCTTATATCCTTGGCAGTCACCTTAAATGGGGCAAGATATGAATTTACGTCTTTAGCCGTAATACCAGCCAGAACGCGATCACTTTTCTTTTTATCCTTACAGGCGCGTTTTAGCGCATTAAGAACCTGCTTGGTCTTAACTTCCTTGCTTTGTTTCACTCCAGCTTTGCCCACATATTTAATAGTCGCTTTGCCCTTACCAAACGTTACATGGCGAAGCAGCCAGCCAGTTACTCCATAATGTTTTAGTTCGCTTGCCGATTCTTCATTTCCGATACGTTCATAAGTTTCATCAATGAGAGCAATCGCCAATGCCGAAAGGCGAGTTCGCTCATCATCGGACGAAAGATCTTTCTTGACCTTAGCGCGCATCTTCTTGAGGGAACTATTAAGCCTCTTTAGACGTTGTTCTTTTTTACGATTACGCGCAGCAATATGCTTTTTATCATAGAGATAAGTAATATTGCCAGATTCCTCTTTCTTTTTCTCTACATAAGCATGATCCTTTGCTCGTTTGGACAAAGGCTCAGAATATTCTATTGTCGAAGGTTTGAAAACATTATCAGCAAAGATGAGAGAAACAATTTTTCGCACAGTTTCGCGCCAACGAGATGGATTATCAGTACGAAGCCGATTAAGGGCAGGCGAATCTAAAATCATTTTCTTAAGACCTTCGCGACGATCTTGTGAGGGCATGTCAGCCAATTTGGAGGTATAAAGCATGACGATTTCATTCAATCGCGGATAAAATTCAATATCACGCAGATGATGCGGAAGCGCAACTCGTTCCTCATCAATCCTCTCTAATTGATCTTTTGAAAGACCCGTCATTGGTATATTTTCCACAGGTACGACTCCAGTGTAATGACTTCCTGGAATCTTATGCTTGCGAGAAGGTTCACCAATATCACCATATCCAGCCAGTTTTATCTCATCCAAAATTGTTTGAGCAACATGTGTGGCCTCGTGACGCGCAAGCATCAACACTCTCCGCACATACAAAACAAAACTGTTCATATCAGTTGGCACAAGCCACGATTCTGGAATAATAAAATCTAAAACCCAATTTTTCCTAATCCATTTGCCAGTGTATTTAACATCTTGGTCAGGAATAGTGCGTATATGAATCTCTATAGCTGGGAAGGGAGTTACAATATCGCCAAGAGGACCTACTGTTTCGGAACCCCTCATATGTGGGGGTAACATTTCCAAATACTTCCAATTCGATAAATCCAACTCTACTTCATGAGAATCAGAAATTTTGGCAAACTTGGCGGCGGCAACTCGCACATCCTCAGGAGCTTCCCCATTTTTCACCAAAGCAGCATAATGCTGAACTAAGAATTTTTGAAGTGCCTCAGTGAAGACGGGCGGGGGTTCAAAAAGTCCCGCCAGTTTTGGTGGTATCATATCTGGTAGTTCTACCTCATATATTCCTAATGAGCCCTTAACTGGAAAAGGATCAATTTTACAAATATTAGACAGTTTCCAGGCAAATGCGGATGGGTATATTTCGCATTTTGCTTCTGACTCATCAGCCTTTGTCATTGGACGGCAATCTATAAGATTCGCTATAGCAAGGGCTTTTCCAGCCGGTTGTATATCTGGCTTAGCGGTTGAGACAATAAGCAAAGGACCACGATATTTGGTCCCCCATTTACGTGTCTCAATAGTCTTTTCCCCATTGGCAATCATGTTTGCCCAAGGTTGCTTGACTGAAAGAGCCTTTATCATTAAACCAGCCCTCTTTTAGAAAGTTTTTATGCCTCACACCCATTCGAATGGACATCTTTTTCAAAAGACGTCTCGAACAGATCTCCTAACCGTCCAATTCTGACCAAAGCTTAAAACCTTGTTTCTCAGCCGCTTTCTTTAGACCATTAATATCACTAACGAATTTAGTATGTTCCTCTGTAAAAGAATGTCGCCAAAGACGAGCTAGGCGTTTTACGTGGTATGTCAACGTAGAGGTAAGATGCCGCAGCTGCTCTTGGTCCATAGATGCTGCTATCGCATAAAGATCCTCAGCAGGCTGTTGCCCACTTTCACAAGCTTCCTCTAAAAGCCTTTCATATTTTTCCACTGGAGTTAAATCAATTCTTGTCTCACCATTCGCATCTTGTCTAACGATTACAGTCATTTATTTCCTCTTTGCTATTCTGCCCAAAAGCGCATCGATCTCGTTGGACAAATCACGCAGACCAGCCTTATCAAGGGCGTCGGCAGCGCGAATGAGGATTGATGCGGTGTGTAAAGAGGAAGTATATCGCCCTTGTAATTCATCATGAATATCTGGTTCTTCCTCAGTTAGCTCAGTTTCTGGAGCCATTTTGTCTAAGAATGCTCTTACTGCCGTTTCGGTTTCTTCCATACCAACATGTTCAAATTTAGCACCCATCAACTTATCCACAGCTTTGTTGAAAAGGTCGCGTTGCTCATCATCCAAAGCTTCATAGCCACCCGCATTTTCCAGGACCTTCTTCATTTCTTCATATAGGCTCATCAGATCGTTCATTTTCCTCTCCTTTCCCGCAAAATGCGGAGGTAATTTGAGAATCAGCAACAATAATGCTTAACTATTGATAGTTTTTATACTATGGAACCAATGGTGTACGCAAAGAATTAGATGAGTTAACGTATGCCAAAACTGTGTCAACAGCATCGGATATACTGGTGGGAAGTGTCAGGAACATATCATTTATTGAGATGGGTAGCTGATGATCTAAAAGCATGAAATGAAAACCCTTACCATTTTCCTCAATCATGAAGCTTATATCAATACCATCACTTGCCCAATCTGGATATGTCCACGATATTCCAAATGAAAACAGATGAGAATCGTAGTCGAAAGGTCGTCCAAAAATCTGTAATGAGGGTTTTCCTAAGGCAAGAAGACGCATCAATTGAGGAGCAATCTTGCGGAAAAGAGAAATTGCAGCAGGTTTTACTCCTGCCTTTTGTATCTTGTTTAGAACATTAGTAATGTAATTTCCAGAACTTTTCGATGATGTGTTAAAAACTTTCATCTATTTTCCCTTATATCGAAAGACATCCAGGCCCCGCCGCATTTGGGACAACCTTCCCTCTTAAGAGTCTTGCGCCTTTTCTTTGCTACATCGAGATCATTTCCACTTTTTATTGTATGAAATCCGCATAAACACCAAGCATGAACATGGAAATTAGCACAAGTGTTGAAGACAATCATGTTAGCCAGGACTCCACGACATTAAGAAACTCCAGGAAAGCAAGCGGACCTTCCAAGGTTTCTAGATCGATTTCAGATTTTGATATTGGTTTCAGACGATTAAATGTCTGACAGACAAAATATGATGGTCTATCTGCCATTTGTACGATGGTAACTAGACGCCTATTATGGCTCCATGAAATACCAAATGCACCATCTGCCAAGGCGATTGTTGGTTTTGGAAGCCCAGCGAGATTTATAGCCGAAAGTACACGCATGCGGTATTTTGCGGAACCTGTACTCCAAAGCCTCATGACGCTCCTAATCCCAAAGACAATCTTGGATAAAAATTTCCGCTACCGACGTAGTATTGGGGGAAGTTAAATCTAACGAAAATGTACCCAATTTCCCAATAGAATATGATACGTATATTAATTCTTTACCATCAAGCGCTAAATTTAGCTCACCGCGTTCCGCCCATTCGAAAACAAGAAATTTTTGACGTATGTCGAGTTTTGGCCAGAGTTCCAATCTTTTACATTCTGGTAGTATAGAACGAGAAATCTGTTCCGCAAACTTTTGTACCTTTATGGATGAATTAGCATATTGTGGATATATTGCTTTAATAAGACGTAATTGCTTACCTATTTCACTTCGCCAAAAATCGGATCCAGTATTAAATATTCTCATTCGTAACCTAACAAGTAATTTTTGCGTTAAATTCCGGAGAATCTCCAGTATATGTTGGACAAATATCACCAACATATACAATCTGTGACCATTGTACACCTATAGCCTGGCAAAAAGGACATGTGTCAACATGTGGACCATGATACCTGCCACAACCAGGACACCTCCAAGGAGAACGAATATTGTTACACCATGGAGATGCCATTTTCCACCAACCACAAATAGGACAAAAACCAAATATTTGACATTGGTTTCCACAAGTTGGGCATATATAGTTAATATGATATGTTGTATTCATTATTTACTCCGCGAAGAAATGGGAATTGTAACTCGTTTTGACAATGGTAGTGGCAAAGATGCCAATCTCTTACCAGCATTACCACTATCTTGTTTCATCACAAAGGGCTGTTTTCGAAGGTGCTTTAACCTATCCACACTTTCTTCAGGTAAGGTTTCGATATAATGCCCGCCACGATCTTCAAGAAACCGTTTAAGCGCCTCTTTCTCTTCGTTGGTCCAATCAGATCCTGGTACATTATACATGACAGGTTCCACAAACTTGTGATACTCATATAGAGCCTTATATGCTTGATCAACTATGCCTGGATAACTTCCTTCCATACTTTTGAGGCGATTAAAAACCTCATCAAGCTGTTCTTTAGTCATATTTCCCATATATGTAGGAAAACCAAACCATGCTCCCCAAGCTTTATGAGGCATACCGAATCTTTCCCATGCTTTCCAAGCATCTTTGAATCCACGATAACTTGCTACAGCTTCAGATATTGCTGTGCCCACAACAGGCCTGCTTTCTTTTCCAGCCCCAAGACGACCGTATCCCCCAGCTGGCACATTAGGATCATTCTGATAAGTGCCAACATGACCAAACTCATGTGCTAATTCTCCACTTATTGGTCCACTAGTAATTTTTGGTAAATCTCCAAGACGTGTTAAAAGAAGATCAAAAGCCTCATTTGCCTTGGCGGGATCCCCTGGGAATAGACGAGGTTGTAGAAGAGCACGATGCTTAACAAAAAAGTCTTTGGGCGCCATTGCGCCCCCATCAGCAGTCTGTAGGATTTTGAACCACTCTCTACTAGCTGTCGGATAGCCTAGCTTTTTAGCTTCAACATTATAAGCGTTAATGAGTGGATCAGCAAAATCTTCCATAAATCGTCGAAAATCAAACCCTTTGGCTGCTATTTGAAGCTGACGATAGACCTCACTTGCTCTTTGGCTTCCAAGCTGTGCCTGTTCAAAAGGTGCTGGTTGTTTCACCAATTCAGGTTCAAATGAAAAGGGTTTTGTCATTAGTTTTGCCCCAAAGGAAGAATCCTCAAACAAATCTGGCATTATTGATATAAAGATTCTACAAAATCTCAGTCTTTGGGGGTTCGCATTCCTTTTCTGTGGCTTTCAACACTTCCTCAGGTGCTTTAGTGGAACGGAACATTTCGACATCAGGTTGATCAAACATTTTACCAAAAGATGTATCAACCTTTAGACCATTTGTAGGTATAATCTCAAGTTCAATTATTGGAAAAAGTTCTTCTCCATCAAGTTTTATAGATAAGTTGCGAATTCCACCTAAAATCTTACCATCTAGATATACACGAACATTATTCACATCTGAAGAATCATTTGCCTTAGTTATATACCAGCCTTTACTTGGAATTTCCTTCATTTCAATTCTCCTTTTACAAACAACCTAGTCGCAAAACCTTCAACATTGAGAATTTGTTGAGCCTCAATAGGAGGTTCATAAACAAATCGAACATTGATTACAAATCTACCATCTGTTGTTCTGCCGAGGTTAATTGCCTCTGGGTTAAATGATTGAAAATATTTTTCAGCAACAACTTTTGCCATTCTAGCTTTTATAAGCTCTTTCATTCCCTTTTTTCCGATTGACCAAATATGCTCTATCCTACATGTGCGCAACATCTTGCGACACCCAACCAAACCATGCGTGGGATCAATAAATTGTTTGCGTTTTGGGTCCCAAACTATAAAATGCCCACCGAAAACTTTTTCCGACCATTCTATAGCAACAAGCGCCGGTTGTCTTTTTGGCAATTTCTGTATTTTGTGACACGTTATGCCCAGGCTTTCGATAACATCAATAACGTCATCGGGGAAAAGACCTCCCCTATGGTCGCATTTTGAGAAAAATGGCAAAATGTCATCATACAATAGCCCCGTGAGCATAGCGGCACAAGCCACTCCACAGTCCCATTTTTTACGTTGCTGTATGAATTCAATTTGTCTCGGTTCGTGAATAGGAAAAAGCAGCTCCGTGACCTCCGGATCTTGCTCTTACTTATTGTCCTCCTTCCTGTTTGCCCACTGCGGAAAAAGTCCCGCTTGCGGAACCTGGACATTAGAAATCTTTGACACCTGTTCGGGCGTCAGATTTTCTCCAGTACTTGATTTCGCTATAGCACGCATAGCTTCTAATTGCTTTCGTAATTTGCCAAATAGCTTTTCGGAAGCCTCATTGCGAGGTTGCCCTGCCAGCATGTCCTCAATACGCGTTAGAAGACCTTCGATAAGCTGTGGAAATTGGCTTAACGGACCGCCACTTTCCCCATTTTTCGTATCCAAAGGATCTCCTCCTTGTTATTTTTACAATGCGCACTGTGACCTAGAAAACTCGCATCAAGTTTACTTACAATCTGTTCGTAAATCTCCTTAGGCGCATTTACGAAAGATACGAAACCTTCGCCATTACCGCAATCATATATCATGATTGCTCCGTTCTGAAATCTTAATGTGCGCCGTAATGTTGGACATACAGCTAACCGGGCATCTTCATTCAAATCACAGAAAGAACTTTTGCCCTGTTCAAAATTCTCGACAGAAGTAAGTAACTCCTCCTTATACCCCGCATCAGTTCCAGCTTTATATGAAAACCAAGATGTAACAATAGCAAATAGCAAAGCACCAAGGATAAGTAGTATCTTTACTCTCATTCCATTTCTCCAAGACAAAGATGCCTTCTAAGTTCATCCATTTTTCCAGATCGCCACATAGCCATTAGTGCGTTTATTTCCTCCATCGAAAATCCGCATGCGGTCTTATCAAGATCTTGACTCATAATTTCTCTGCGGTCTACGAAAAAAATCACTTTTCCTGCTTCTCGGTCTATCTTAATTTCCCGACAAGGACCAGCTGTTTCATCATGCTCTTCGAAAGGATCAGGAAGCTCCATAATACCTTCTTCAAGCAAACGCCTTAAATCATTAGTATTCATAAGTTTCATATTGACCCCTACTTGACCTCTTCTTCGATCATCTTGTTATAGCAGGATTCACATAGGTCCCATTGGCAGGAATCGGATCCGTCATGTTGTATAAAACGGACAAGAAGCCTCCAGGAGCCGCAGCTATCGCATACACCAAAATTCCGACGTGATAAAGTCTTATCGACAAATCTGCGCTGCGCTCTTTTGACAAGAGTGGTGAAAGAAACCATTGCTATCCCAACTTTATATGCTTGTGGCGCTGCTTCCAATCTTCGAAAGCTTTCGAATCGCGACCACCTTGTTCATGCGGACCAATGGCAACTTCCTCTGGCACAACTGCGGCAATATTTTCAGGTTGAGCTGTAACAACCAATGGCTTTTTTGAATTTGTCAAAACCACAATTTTATCTGTGGGTTTTGCATCAGGGAAATCCACAATTACTTCAACAGGAATTTGCTCATCTTCAAACATGAGATTAAGTGGATTTGCCAAAGGTGCAAAAACCCGCAAGAGTAATTTGTCTTCAGTATCAGCTATGACCGCATTGACAAAACCTGGCACTTCGCGCATCAAATCAAATTTGTGCTTTTGTAGGAACCCTAGAATTTTTTCTTTATCAACCATTTTTCTCCTCCATGATGTGACGAACAGCCACCAAAGCTGACGCCATAGCTCCAAAAGGACTTTTTACTCTTGAAACACATTCCCCAGCACCATAAAGTCCACAGAAATCTGTTCCCATATATGAATTAACTTCAATAGAACCTTCTACACGCATTTCTGGTATGTGAATTGTTGCACATCCAATTAACGATGGTAACATTTTGTCTAGTTTTAACAAAGCATCGCAAATTGGATGAAATTGATCAATATGTTCGAGGACGCTGTGCCCCTTTACAAAATCAATTCCCCTTTCCCGTTTTACTTTATCATTAGATAGCGTATTCACTATGCGAATTAATCTAGCCGCATCTGTAAAATCTTGTATCGGAACACTTGCCATAAAAGTCGTACGTTCGGAGGGTTTTCCTGGTGCTGAATAGGCAAAAACTGTCATCAAACCCCCATCTTCACGGTCTCCAATAAGAGAATTAATACGCATATCATCAAAAAGAACATTGTCAGATTCTAGTCTGAGGTCTCCAGCTATTTTGAGAAACGGTTTAACAAGTTTGCTGGGAACCTCAACACGAACTCCTAATTTTGCCTTAGAATTTGAAATTGGAATGCCAAACGTTGTACTTATTGTGCGTATCCATTCTACAGAATGGCTCCCCGTTGATATTATACATTTCTTTGCTTCCATCCTACCACGATTAGTATGAAGAACAAATTTTCCATCATTATAGCTTAGACGATTAACATTGGTGCCAAAAAGTACATCGGCTTTTCCAAGCCTTTTTTGTAAATGTTGTGATAGTTCATATCCACATCCATGATTAAGTTGGTAAAATGGCAATGGAACCGTACGAAGTGGCAAGCCTTCTAATGATGCTGATATATGCTGTTCTAGCATTCCACCGTTAGCTTTGCGACACATGTCAAATATTGCGGCAAAAGCATGGGGATCGGAAAAATCATCTTTTTCAGAATCCGCCCTAGCCATGGAAAACATGGCACGCCCAAACCAACCCGACACCAGACTGCGGCGATCTTTTAGACCATGTCCGCGTTCTAGCGCAAGTACATCCAATCCGCCTTCGGCAGCAGCTATGGTAGCCAGCGTACCAGCCATTCCAGTTCCCACCACGGCAAGATCATAAATCTTCATTGGCACTTTTCCGCAATTGTCCTATTGGCCGCCCATACAAAAAGCTTTACAGCCAAACTTTTTGGAATCGACCACATATATTCTGAACTTGAAATCGTCTCTGCAAAATTTTGCGCACGGGCAATAATCACTGAAGATGGAGTTCCAGATGCTAGAAGTGCCCTCCAAGATGCCCTATCAGCATCCATTTCTAATAGGGCTCTTGGGAAAGCAAACAATACTGGAAATGGGAAAAGAACATATATAAGCATCATAATAGGCAAACCGACAAGAGGGTGAATACCAAAACCACAAAAACGAGCCTGTCGGCTATGTCTGCTTTCATGAACAATAACGCGTTCTACAGTTGCCACACTCCATGTGGCAGGATAGGCTTGGATATTGCCAATTGTAGTGGCAAATCTAGTTAGAAAATTTTCACGCTTGAAGGCACCAAAACTAACAATGAAAAGGAACCAGGCGATAATTTTCCAAAATTTACCATCTTTGGAAACAAGCTTTACGGATTTATCAATCTTACGTGCCTCTGCCTGTAACCTTTCCTTGTCTGAAAGCCAACTCATTTAAGATCTCCTTTAGTGAGCCAATTTTTGATGGCTTGAACTTTTCCTTGATCTATTACCACATTTGTAGAGGTTATTTTTGAACCCGATGGGTGCATTGCTTGAAGACGTATGTGAAGCTCACCTCCCTCAAGGAGTTCCAAAAAAAGCTGACCGCCGCCTTCAAACTCGAATTCCAGCGTATTTTCCATTCTAGCCTCCTAAAAACAATATGCTGAAGTTTGAAAACTGGTCGACAATTACGGGGCAATTTTCCATAAACCAAATAGCATATGGTGTCTTCATAAATTCCTGAACAGTTTTATTGATAAAATATGTTATTTTCATAGAATAGCCTGTTTCCTCTTTTGGAAATCATACTTTCCACACGCCATTAGCATGACAAGTGGACAAGTTTTACGAGCGGCAGCCACCATTTTATCAGCTACATTACGGATGTCCCATTGTGCATGAGAGTCTTGGCGCAGTCTACTAAAGTGATAAAGCTCTCTAGCATTCATTTTTACCAAAACACGACGCCTATGGGCTTGCGTCAACACATATGTGGCAGCATCTCGTAGCCCATGTGTTAAAAGTTTTCCATAAAAAACAGAGCTACGATCCATTATTTCTTTGAATTTTTGACCAAATCCAGCTTCAAGCACGGTTGGAGGTACTGTAAAACCAAGAGAAATATTATAATCCTGCGGCAAAATAGTTGCCATTCTATGCCGTTTTAATTGTGCAAAACAGGAAGCAGAAACTATCAATTCAAAACGAAATTCTGCCAATTCGAAAGCCCTTGGCACAGCGTCCCATTCCTGCATAGGACCAAATAACGCTTTAAGAATCCTATTTTTCTGTTTGTAATTATTACGCACCCAAATTTTCTCGCATTGTTTAGAATCCATGCCACAATGCTCATACAATAGAGCTCCCATAACTTTCTTTTCAGCATCTTTATCCCAATTCAAAAGACATACGGGTTCTTTATTTGGTTTTGTACTGTATTTTGCCATATCAAAACTTTCTTCGGACAATTTTCTAAGTTCTGAAACAGCAGTCAATTGTTCAATTGTTGGATCAAGATACCTAAGCAAAGATGGGGTTACATTACGCCCCTCATCACGAAGCAACTTAGCTACTGATTTGGCTTCGTCCAGAGGGTGTATAAGCAAACGTTTAATCATATGTTCGAGATTGCGAGCATTACAAGTCATGCCCAATTGACCCTCGACCGCTAATGATGTAACATACCTTGCGTCTTCTTTCGCCTTTCCTTCAAAAGCTTTTCGCATATCCTTGTCGGCATTTGGATTCTTAGCAAGAAGATAGGCAAGGATTCCTTCATATATTTCACAATAAGCAGCATATTGCTCTGCCATCAAAGCTCTAAATTCAACCTCAAAACCAGCTTCAACAATTTCCCTAGGAACTACAAATTCCTCACCAAGTTGCGTATATCTTTGACTTTTTTCAGTATAGCTACAAAGGCGAGCATGTTCTATAGCTTCAATCACTAGACGCGAAACGCCCATAATATCAAAATTGAGAGCCGCATGTTCGGCAATTGACTCATGACCCATACCAAACACTATTTGTTTATTTGAGGCGCGTGCTTTAGCCACATCTTCTATGGCAGCTGCGCGCAATTCGTCAACCGGTCTTGGATCACGACTTATTCTTGCATATGCGGCTGAAATGGTTTCAGGAGTCATAGCATCAGCGCGACTATCAGGACCCCCTTCGGTCATGAAAAATTTAGCATCTTCGAGAATGTCGATGTCGGCATTGAAGCCAGCCAGCTTAATCTTCATTTGTCGTTCTCCTCCAATCACCATTTAGGGCATCCCTCATAACTGCTTCAGTTTTAGGTCCCCAAATCCCATCAGGTACCAAACCATGCTCTTTCTGGAAAGTCTGTAGCGCATATCTAGTCTTCGGACCAAAATCTCCATCAAGAGGACCGGGATCGTATCCGAGCTTTTTCAAAGCATTTTGGCGTTCCAGCCAAGTTCCAAGTTCCTGCTCGTCTATATTTTCCGCTATTTCTTTGTTAACAACAACAGTTCCAATTCCTTTAAGAAAGCGATCAAAATCAAAAGCAATTGGATCAATCTTATCCGTTGTTACTTGAAAATGACAAATAAAACCCTGATGTTTTTTTGGTTCCGCAAGTTGTGTCTTAATAATTTCGCCTTTTTCTCTTGCAAAATCAGGTTTAATTAGCGGAAAAATCTCAACAAGCCCTTTTGCCAATTTTATCAAAGCATTGTATTGGGCGTCAGAATAGTCAAAACCCTTAAGTTTCATTCCATGTATTGTGTCCAACTTAACTTTACGCGGACCCACTTTATATTTTTTCTGATGAGCCTCATCATAAGCATCGGGATATTGACCAGCGGCAGCGCGTGAATCAATCTCTATACCTACAGACATGGCATTATTGCCACCAATGTGAAATGCGCGTTCGCGAACATCAAGACATTGGTAGATGGTTCCGTCATCATCACATATAAAATGTACAGAAAGACCGCGTTGTTGTAGAGTCTCAAATGTATCCTTAGACCTATACAGTCCAGAATGGTGTAGACCAAATTGCCATACGATTTTCTTAAGCTTTGCTAGATCTGGAGTTCCACCCAATGCTAATCTGGATTTATAGCGCTTTCCTTTTACCACCTCCATCTTACCTGTTTTTCGATTTTGAGTTTCATACGCAGTAGTATCGTAAGCGCTAAAGCCTCCGGGCTCATTCCACAAAACAACGCGCGTTCCAATGTCATATTTCTTATCACATACAACAATACATGTATTACTAGACATCATCTTCCCCCACATCTTGCTCTATTCCATTAGTCCACAAACGCTTAGAAATATGGTTTATAACTTCAGCATGAATACTTTCTTTCGTCTTTGGAGGTGCGGCATCTATTAGAACAATACGCCCTTGTTCAGCCAAACTTCCAGCCAATTTCAAAAATCCTTGTCTAACACGTAGGTGGAAATCCATAGCTTCACGCTCCAAACGATCACCCCCACCCGTCTTTGCTTTGGCACGCTCTAGCCCTACCTCTGGAGGAATATCAAAAATAAAAGTAAGATCAGGCATAAGTCCACCAGTAACGAATTCAAGCATAGGATCTAGTTTACTTCGACCTATGCCACGACTTACCCCTTGGTAAACTCTGGTTGAGTCAACATACCGATCACATACTACATGAAGACCCTTTGTTAGACTTGGTCTTATAAGCTTTTCCACATGTTGAGCCCGATCTGCAAGGAATAGCATAAGTTCAGTCGTGGGCGCTAAATCTTTTGATGGATCAAGTAGAAGCTCTCTAATTTTTACGCACTCTGACAAATGCGGAGAACCCGGTTCTTTTGTAAGAATGTGTTGAATGTTCAGTTTTGACATCCATTGCGAGACAAGTTCAATCTGTGTTGTCTTGCCAGCACCTTCGCCTCCCTCAAAACTCATGAACAAAGGTTTACTCATTCTTCCTCCATTCCTGTGAGGACTATAGGGTCCCCAATTTCTGTTATGGCTATAGTATGTTCCCAATGTGCTGAAATACCTTGTGTACGCACAACCCAGCCATCTTTTCCAGTTTCTGTTTTATTCGGTCCATCAACAAACATTGGCTCTATAGCAAATACCATTCCTGGACGTAATTTTAGACGTTGAATTGTTCTTGTATTCGATACAAATGGATCGGCATGAAGAATATGCCGGTCTAAGCCGTGTCCACCATAGTTTGTAATGACACTCCAACCACCCTCTTTAGCTGTACGACTTATTTCTTCACCGATATCGCCAATATCATTACCAGCTTTAGCCACAGCAATAGCGCGCAAAAGGGCAAAATGGCAATCGGTAACCATCTTATTCAAACCTTTGCCTACTACAACTGTTCTAGCAATATCTCCAATAAAACCATCAACATCAATTCCTACGTCTAATTTGAGAATATCTCCTTCCTTCAATACACGAACACCAGGAATACCGTGTACAAGCTCCTCATTAATTGAGGAGCAAATAGCAGACGGAAAACCATGATATCCGAGAAAGGCAGGTTTAAGACCAGAAGCTATACATGCCTCCTTAGCAATCTTATCCAACTCCTGCGTCAAAATTCCTGGGCGGGCAGCTTCGATAAGTTGACGCATTATAATGGCTGCCCACTTTCCAGCAATCCTAAACTTTTCGATCTCCTCGGGACTCTTCAACCTTACGATCATTAAAATACCTCAAAACCATCTATTGTTTCAACCCGTACGACCCAAAGACCAAAAAGAGAACCATCCCCAAGAAAAATCGTACCGCGCTGTGCCCTACGCATCTTCAACTCATAGGATAAAGAATCACCCCAAGGTAAAGCTTTAATGTCTTCAAGCCAACTACCCTCAAGAAGTTCGAAAGGATCTTTGCCAAGAAGGACCAAACGCGGCTTCAAACCCCGTTGTTCCAATTCATTTTTTCTTTCCAAAATTTTTTCTGCTAACTTGCTCGCTTGATCCATATCCAGCAACATTTTTTCTCTCCCGAGGAACAATAATGCTGAAAATGAAAACATGTCGACATTTTTAAGGGCTGGCGATGTCTCGGATAACGTTAGATGGTAAGTATCCCCCCTCTTTCGTCATAAAAATGAGTCTCGCATTGCGCGATATAGAAATTTGCGAAAGACCTCCGCCGAGTTCGGTACCATCATTGGTTGCTACAAAAATAATACCGTCCGCTTCGTCGGACGAAATGGCTACAACATTAGAAATGGTTCCTCCGAGCACGGGAAAATCTGTACTACTTCCATCTATACCATATGTATATGATCTACCATATCCATCGTATCCATCACAATATCCATCTGTTCCACTGTCGTATGCTTCGATTTTCGTCAAACCATTTGAGCATCCCACATAAAGACGAGATCCTCCTGGTAATAGTGTCGATTGTCCATCAGCTACATATAAGGTTGTAAGCTGCCCATCTAATAATCTAACTGCCTCTGGAGTTCCGGTAGAACTGTCGTACACAAAATCTGGACTTCTAATTCCGGGTCTCCAATCTGATCCATAATATACCTCAATACCGCCTAGACCTCCATTAAGAGACATGTTTATCAGATACAATGTTCCATCAGAAGTCATATGTCCATTACGTGTGTTATACCCATCGGAGTACGTTCGCGGATCAGCAGTTTCATTCTTCGTAATAACGGTTCCACTTTCTGTGCTAGCAACTAAGAAAAGATATCCGTCTAACACTTGACTTGATAAAGAGTTTACAATATCATTCGGCCAGCTTGGTGTTACAGCTCTAGAAAGTATGATTGGCATTAAATATCCATCTGATAGCCCAACACTATATGGTTTCCATTCACCTACAAGTTGCCGCACATGTATGCGTCGAATACCAGGTTCTGGATTGTAATATCCATCAATATCTACATAACCATCAGAAAAGTAAAAATCATTCACAGGATCATCGCCCACACGATATGACCAACACCCAGCAAGTCTGGAATAATATCTTACCTGAACATTAATAAATTCAGGGCGTGACGCCACATTGCGATCAAGAACTATACGAAAACCACCAGCAATAGCGGATACAGAGGAAAGAGGACCAAGAAATGGAGGATAGAATATTGACCCATTTCCCCAAAAAGCCAATTGCCCCTCGACAAAAATTTCCAAGGCAGAAAGCAAAGGCGCTGGTGTCTGAATTATATCAACCTGTATGCCGGTAAGCACACCAACATTCATAGCTCCGTTGGCTGGGCTTAGGTTCTGAAGAACAATTGACACGTTTTTTCTCCTATAAAATGGTAAAGGAATATGCGGCATCCATCACATTACTAGAAAAGTCGCTAGCCCTAACCTCAATAAGCGCATTATCTCCAGAATGGAAAAACCCTGCCACAGGGTAAAGTACAACCGAAAGACCTTGAGGAAAAATTTCTATTTGTCCACCCCACCCATTTGCCCAGCCAGCGGCTCCACCAAACACTAAAACCGAATTCACTGAAACAATGAGGGAAGAAATTTCGACCGATGTTATGTCTGAAATAAGAAATCTAATCGTATCTGGAGCTAGCACTACTGCCCCACTGGCTGGCACCATATCTGAAATCCTAGGAGAGTCGGAATCAGAAAAGCTATATCCATCTCCATTAAGACATGCTGCATATATCCCATATGAATCTAATATTTGTCCCCATTTTGTCGGACTTGTACTTTGTATATCAAAAATGTCTAGACCTCTTATACCCATCAGGAATGCACGTTGTATATCCTTTTCCACCATAAGACTTTGCTGCCAAGAACGGACTAGACCATTATATCCAGATACTAAAGCTTCGGAAAACCCAGGATAGACTGAAGCACCTGAAAATTCCACAGGAAAACCATGAATGTCCAAAATATCTGACATAGTTAATGTAAAAGTTGGATTTCCATTCATACCCTCAACCCACAATAATATGGAATCATTAGAAATTATATCTATTTTCCTTACATATGCTCCATTTGATATGGAAAACAAAGAGGCATCATCTAAAGTTCCAGTGTCTAAAGCTCCACTAAAACCAACCGAAAGGCAAACCTCGAAAGGACCTATGGAAACAAAAGTAACTGTGGTTGCGATCCAAAAACCATATGTTTCATCCAAAAATGTCACACTATCTATACTTGAGGCTAGAATATGTAATTCGACCCTAGTTGATGCTGAATATGAACTATGGTCAATCCTTACATGGAAGCCACTGTAGCCGTCAACTACAGTATTTCCAACATACCCATCAAATGGAGAAATCCATCCAGAGGCTCCATCATAAGCCTGTATTCCATTTACAAAAATGGACAAGGAGGTTGATTCTACGCCATAAGAATCTAAGACATCAAAAGAAAAGCTTTCAGATGGTGTTACTCCACCCATTTCAGCTTCGGGATCACGGGAACTTAAAAAAAGCATTTTTGCTCCAGCTACGACCCAAAGGGGTCGATACCAAATGAAATTTCCCCAAAGCCGAAAACATCTGGCTCGGGACCAATAGAAAAGCTATAACTCGAGTAGAGCGTATTTCCTAACATATCGGCAACCTGAATAATAACCGTTGCTGTTCCATTATCTAGAGCTTGACGTGGAAACAATTCTATATCCAAGGCATTTTTGTATACAACAATTGATCCACCACAAACACCTGGATATGTCCAACCTAAAGTTCCACTAAATACGATTTCGTAAAGAGTGGGTATACTAGAATTACGTAGTCTTACTACCAAAGAACGAATCTGGATGGCATTTGACGCACTTTCGACCCAGAATCTAATGTTTGTTGTTGGAAGAACATTTATTTCCCCAGGTGCTGGTGACCGATGTGATAGGAAAGGCAAATCTGTCCCTGAAAATACATATGCCGATCCCGAAAGGCAAAATGAGGATATACCATAAGAATCAAGGATTTGAGACCATTTTGAAACCGTCGTTCCCACCCTGGCACCAATAATATCTAAACCGCGCGTTCCACTAAGATATATGCGTTCAGTATCACGTCTTATTTGACTGCTTTCATGCCATGAACAAACAAGACCTGTTGTGTTAGAGAACATAGCTGAAGACTGAAAAGGCACAATCGTCGCCGAATTGCCTTCAGGTGCTAAACTATCTCCATAAGAATCTAATGGTGATGCTGTAAGTACAAAAGGCTCAGTACCCTGAAAACCCTCCATCCAAAGTCGTATTTTGGTTGGATCGTTGGAAATCTGTTCGGTGTATTTTACATAAGCGCCATTGGAAAATGCGAACAAAGAAGCATCAGACATGCTAGAGAATGACATTGGACCGCTGAATAAGGCATCTAATGTAATCTCATATGGTCCCTGCTGGAGCGAAAGCAATTTTGTCTGCGTTCTAAACCACCAAGTCTCATCAAGCCATTGCCCATATATATCTTGAGCTACTACTCTAAGATATACAGCTGAAGATGGAGAGAAAGGAACTGAACTAGAAAAGGAGACATGGTATCCAGAATATCCATCAACTGTAGTTGGTTCTACTGACCCAGAATATGGCAAAACGAAACCAAAAAGACCATCATAAACTTTTTGCCCATTAACATACAAAGAAATCGATGATGGTTCTACACCATCATCGAGAATATCCATTGACATATTTGCAAATACAGATACGCCGGTCTGAGTAGGAAAGGGTATTTGATTATCAAGAAAAAGCGGAACACCCCTTGTGTAAAAATAGTATGTCTGATTTAGAAGATTTCCAACAAAATCTGATGCGGACACAGATATGCCAACAGGTGACATTTGTGGCAAGGGGTTGGGAGGTTGTATATCATATTTAAGCCCACCAGAAATTCCAGTGGTTGTTAACAAATATCCATCCTGTGCGACACCAGATGAAACCGCTGGTACGGTTCCAAACAATATGTCCGTTCTTGTCCAATCAACCCCGCTTAGATCATCAACTATAGATAAAGAAATAAGAGCTGAACGGTCAACACCTAATTGATCTTCAGCAGGATTTAAGTCTACCAGATATGGACTAGCGTCATCACCATAAAGCTCCGTGATAAGTTCAGAAAAATGAACTTCGTCAGAAGCAGTATACCAATCGACACAGCCTACATACTTGACATCCCAACCACTAGTTGAAATTGGAGAATGGTCATATAATTCAACCCAATCTGTATCACTGGCTTTTTTCCAAAAGGCCTTAAAATGACCCGGCTGACCAACCTGAAAAGGAATCTCTTCCTCAATCATAAGGCTTATTGGGAGATCGGAATCATCCCAAACATCATATCCCGCATAAGCAACAATACCATCTACATGGACATATAAAGTTCTAGCGGTATGAAATAAAAATCTATTTATTGTTACCGACATTCCACGAGAATAATCGGGAAGAGGGCTCGTTGCCCCAAAAAGAACTAGACCACATCTTGGTGCGTATAGTCCGCTGTTTCCAGTAAGACTTGTTATTGTTGTATACCATCGCCGACGTAATGGATAAAACGAAACAACAGGTTCATATGCAGCAACCCCATTTCCCCACCACCAAATTCCTCCAATGTTATATTGTATGGTAAGGTCATGAGGCAATTCTGAGAAAACGGCCCTACTCCCCGGATTACTCAAAAGCAATGGGTCGTAGGTTCCATCAAAATAATTGGGTCGGATTTTGAACCAATCCATAGAAGGGCTCCGCACTTGTGTGGCAACCTCCATTTAAGGAGGTAAAAGCTGATTTTCAGCCACACAAATGCGAGATTATTGATATGTCGAAGGAAAATAGCGGAGATATTGGGGAATTAGAGGCATTCCGATGCCAAGGTGGCCAATTCAGAACGTTCTCCCTTCTGTAGGGTAATGTGACCCGTTAAGTGGGAATTCTTCATCTTTTCAATAACATATGCCAAACCGTTATTTGCAAAATCTAAATAAGCAGAATCGATCTGCTCAATATCTCCAGTAAGCACGATTTTACTACCCTCACCCAAACGTGTAATGATAGTTTTTGCCTCATGTGGGGATAAATTCTGGGCTTCATCGAGTATCATGAATTGATTTGGTATGGAACGACCTCGGATATATGTCAAAGGTTCAACTTGTATAATTCCTTGACGTTTATACGTCTCAAGCATCTCCATATCCTTAGCAAATAGGAGTTCAAGACTATCATTTAAAGCAGCCATCCATGGGGCCATCTTTTCTTCAACAGAGCCTGGAAGAAAACCTATATCTCGCCCAAGTGGCTGAACTGGACGAGAAAGTAAGGCTCGCTGAAAACTTTCTTTTTCAATCGTTTGATGAAGCGCAGCAGCAGTTGCCAATAATGTATTATGCGTCACAATAAAGTTATTTGTTATATATAAATGATCAGGATGATCAACCATAATACATTGCGTATCTTTTTCGCCAACCAACTCTATTCTATCAATATATCGTATTGGTTTATATTTGATTCTAGGAATCCATTTTTCTGCCTTATATAATAATTTAAAAGGATTAATATTGATTGCTAAATGTAAACGAAAAGCTTTTTTACCGTTACGTTTTTCTCCTTTATATATATATTTAGGAATACAAGAAGTTACTTTAACAGTACCGCCTAAAGATTCTACTAGAAACCTAACATCATCACACAATTGCGGAGATGATGTATTAAAAATAGAACTACTTGATTTAAGCATATAAGCTTCGCCGTCCGTATCCATTAGACCGCGAAGTATAGCTAGTCTTGTTTCAATAGAGGCAAATTTATATTCATAGGGAATAAATTTATCAGAAGAGCATTTGCCCCAAAGACCCAAATCGATTAGAGATTTTTTAAGCTGATTTTTTGTATGAGAATTGGGAGAAATTATATAGTAATCACAATTTGCTCCAGACTTTTTATGTAGTGTATAACCGCCGCATCGTAAAGCATTAATTAATTCATCAGATATACTAGAAAATACAGGAGTTTGCCCTCGAAAACAACCATCTCCCAATAAAAGACCTAAAATATAAGGATTTATTGGCAGTGTTTTTTCAGAAAATTCAAAAGGTTTGACTATTGGTATTGAATGATTTCTCTTTAATATTTTACCATATCGCAGTGTATCTCTAATCTCTGCCAATGATTTTACAGAACCAGGTCTGCCTTGATCACGGTCTTTCTGAGTCTTTGTATGCCATAGATGATCCTCACAACATTCTGTAGATGTACCATCAGAAAAAAATACCCGAAAAACTTTTTTTATTCCTTGTGGAAAAATACCTGAAATTTTGGCACAATGTCCATCAGGGACAACAATTTCATCTCCAATTTTCAAAGTTCCAAATTTACGAAAACCTTCAGGAGTTAGAATTTCAGCATCCAATGGTTGTGCTTTTCCTGATCCCGCGCGACCTATAAGTGTTACAAGTTTAATAGCAGGGTCAAGAAGAAGACTTAAAGCCATTTTTTGTTCAAGATTTCTAGGATTTATACCCCAAATACCATTTGGGGGATTTGTAACACGCAATCTTCCATCTTTGGTTACTTGACCTAGTCCGCTATGTCCTTCACGCTCTGAAGATTGTAACAGTACAAATTCATTAGGATATTTACCAGAAGTGTCAAAGTCAATAATACGACGAGCATAAAGATCATCTATAACAGATGATGGCACAGATACTATATCTAGTCCAGAATATATAGAGGAAGGTGCTTTAGCCACCTTATCATGCTCATAATCCTGTGCGGCTATTCCAAAAGCGTCACATTTCACACGTAAATTGATATCCTTGGTCACAACTATAATTGGGATATCAGGATTTTCAGATGTCAATCCTATAGCCATGCGAAGTAGGCGATTGTCTATACTATCAGCTAAATGCGCCGTTTCTATCATATGCCCAGATTCCACCCTAACAACGGACCCAGATTGTAGGCATACACCTGTATTTAATGAACCCTGGGCTCTCAAGTTGTCGAGACGGCGTATTAACGCCCTAGCATTACGCCCAACCTCATCTGGGCGAGTTTTTGCCTTATCCAGCTCATCTAGAACAGGCATTGGTATGATGATTTCATTGTCAGCAAAGGCTTCGAGACAATTCGGATCGTTCAGGAACACATTGGTGTCAACCAAGAACCGTTTCGTCAATGGGTAATTCCTCCTTGGAAAAAGCTTCCTACAACGCAATGCTCCGATATTGATAGGTTTTCTGTTTTTACCTTCCACGTCTAGAACGACGGAGATCACAACGCTGCTTTATCTCCATTACTTCATGATATTCTTTTACTGTTAAGGGGGTTGGCAAGATTGCTACTCCTCCTGCGCGACCACGGAGTTGTTCACGAGCATGTTGCTGAAGTCCTCCGAGTTTGGATAGATCGTCGTCGCCCGTCACACGTACAGCTACACATTGTTTTCCAAGATCATCAATACTTCCAAGTACATCAAACTTCATAGCATATGATGTAACTAAAAAGCTGGTTTCGGGAAGCATATCAATCACAGTGGCTGTATCCAATTTGTCATTAACATCAATCAACTCATCCTCATCAGCAGGATGTTCATCACTTCCCACCCTCACAAGAACGATTTTACCTGCCCAATCCTTAGAAAGTATTTGTTCAATTGCTACGGGTATCAATTCGCCCTTGCGATTCTTCATAAAAAAGGACATCGTTACTCCTCTCCCATTTGGAATGGAAGTGCCCATTCGTTTAGAGTTATCATATAGAAATCCTTTGGCTTTTCCCTCATCCTTACTAATTTTGGCGGAAGCCACTGGGCAACTAACCGCCTTCCTGACTCTACTGGCACTTCCCCATCAGGGGTTTGTACAACTGCTGTCTCAAACCTAGCTATGTCGATTGATCCATCAAAATGACTCACTACGTCAAGACCAAGTTGAGTCAGATGTCGCTTAGTTCCAAGAGTGTTATTTGAAATGATATTTTCATCCGCCCCAAACGCTATGAGAACACGTTGAAGCCAAGCTCGCTTTTCTTCATCCACTATCTTCGTTTCATCTCCTACACTAGCCAAAATTGTAGTCATTATTATTCCCGCTTAACATATGAATCGATACAGCAAGTTGGTTCACCATAATAGACAATGTGCTTACCTCCGTTTTTGTCGACAATTGAATACCACGGTCTACCGTCATTTTTAGCCCACACCCACTCTTTTATAAAACGTGCGCCGCATGCTTCACAAGAACACTCCTCAGTCCAATGATTTGGATCCAAACCTCTAATCCAACCAAGAAGAGTTGTCATTTTTCCATGAGTGCGGAAAGGTCCAGCACAGCCATTGGGGCAAACATATGGTGCTCCTGGAACGACAGGCTCACCATATTCGCGGTATAAACGCATCCTTTCTGTCCTCTCTTCCAGTACGCGCTGTCTCTCATCCTCAGGTAAGAAAAAGATGGGATTAATAATACTGAGACCTACCTCTTCATTTGTTGTCCAGCCGATTTTCGGCTTCTCACCCGATTCATCACGAATAATATCTACATCAGTATTCTTTGGCATTTCCCACCTTCTTTTGGTCTAATAATCGCCAATAAGAATTCGCCCTCTTCCCTAACTAGGTCGAATGCTTTTGCGGTCACAATAAGATGTTCAACAGCATATCCTACACGCACTCCCAAACATGGTTCAAACATGTCCCGAAGTTTTTGCCTCACCAATACTTTAAGGGCTTTTGGCGGATCTACTTTTTCACTATTGATACAAATTTGTGCAAGTAGTTCTATCATTGGTATGCTTACATCTATCATTTTATCCACATCCCGACCATCCGCAATCTAAACAATGCATACAACCCTCTTCCATGCGGACGTTGGAGCTGCCACAAGCAGGATTTTTACATACGGCACTCTTGATTGCCAAACTTTTACCAAGGATTTTGTGTAACTCAGCAGCCAAAGTCCCAATTGTTCCATGCTCTCCAAGGATTTCGACCGCCTCAGCAAAATAACCTGTCCGCATAGCAAGAGAAAGAAAGCGCGTTACCTTGTTGAGTTGCGTACTACTACGGTCAAGGTATTTCTGGATACGAGTTTCATCCACATCCTTTTCACGCAATAGACGTACCAGGTCATTACCTAATTTGGCAAAACGGTCATTTTCGCCGGTCTTGTAGTTTATAAGAAATACTTGATAAGGCTTTCTGAGATCACCATTTTCATACGAAACCGGTATGTAAAATTTATCACCAGCTTCAGCTCTAGCTTCATATACTATAGTGTCTACCGGAAACGCCTTCTTTGAGAAGTCCTCTGTAACTAAAATTCCCTTGCGTGAACCTTCACGGTAAACCGTCACACCCTTGAGTCCAGATTTCCAAGCTTCAAGATAGATATCACCCACAGTATTGACATCAGTATCTTTTGGCAAATTTATAGTACTAGATATAGAGGCATCGGTATGCTTTTGTATAGTAGCTTGCATAGCAATTCGGAAATGATAATCTATTTCATGAGCGGTTACCCAAACAGATGGGTCTTCCTCTTCTTTGCCAGTAGCTGCCATAAAGCGAGAGAGTCCATGATGATGTATGGAAAACTCCTTGCTTTCCGTTCCAAGTTCTACAAAACGCCTATAACGCAAATCGAAAATGGGTTCAATTCCACTAGAACACTGGGCAATTATACTAAGACTGCCAGAAGGGGCAACGGTTGAAATTGCTACGTTTCTCTGACCGCTCTTCCTCCCCATCTGTTTAATATTTTCGGGCAGAGTTTCACAAAAACCGCGTTCATAATGTCGTTCTGGATCGCAAAGTGGAAAGGCTCCGCGTTCAACTGCCAAATCTATCGAAGCACAATATTCGCTGTCTCTTTTGGCAGACATTATACTATCCACTAAAGATAGTGCTTCATTAGAATCGTATCGTATGCCTAAAGACGCCAACATATCAGCTAAACCTGTAATACCTAAACCAATTCTTCTACCAAGTTTAGATGCTTCTTTTTGTTCAGCAAGAGCATGTTTGTCTAAATTTAACTCTACAACATTATCCAAATGCCTTACTGCTCGTCGCGTCATTTGTCTAAAAAGGCACATATCAAAACGAGCCCGTGGAGTAAATGGATCAACCACAAAAGTGTGAAGAAGTAAAGAACCGAGTACACAACTTCCACCGCCCTCTAATACCTGTTCTCCACATGGATTGGTCGAATTTACACATAGTCTTGGATATGTATCTGAAGGAGACATATTAACCATTCTGTCCCAAAACATTAAACCGGGTTCAGCAGAATCGCGAGCACTTTGAATAATTCTTTGCCACAGATCCCTTGCGCGCACTTCACGCCTAATTGTCTCATGTTTTGTTACAAATAATTGCTCAAACATGGTATCGTTTACTACAGCTTCCATGAAAGAATCAGAAAGTTTTAGGCTAATATTTGCATACTTCACTTTTTCAGTATCACCATGTTTGACTTCAATAAAATCCAAAGCGTCGGGATGAGAAATTGGAAGCGTTATCATAAGAGCGCCACGGCGACCAGCTTGACCAATTAAGCCCGTTGTCAAGGAGAACAAATCCATGAAGCTAACAGAACCAGTCGACTGACGAGCACTATTTGAGACCAAGGCATTACACGGACGTAATGGACCGATACATACTCCGATACCGCCACCGTATGAAAAAGTCTTAGCTAGCCTTTGGGCAGCGCCATAAATTCCCTCTATGCTATCTTCCTCAATTTTGGTAACATAACAATTCGAGAGTGTTGCATTTTTCATAAATGAATTGCCCAAGGCAAACATCTGGCGTCCCGCTGGCAAAAAGTAGTTGTACAATTCCCGAAAATAGGAAGCTGGCGCTTTATTTCCTGACCACTCAGCTACAGTTTCACATTCAGAAATTGTGTTCGCCCAACGATCCTTGGCTTCATCAAGTGTGGTTTCCATGATAAAATTTTGGGCATTACGTAATGCATATTTTTTCAAAAAGATTGAGGCGGCAAATTCATCCCCGTTAAACGAGGTAAGAGCTTGACGAATCCTGGTTTTATTGAGACCAAGCCCAGTAAGTTCTTCGTCAGCCAGCATTCTTTTTGTTGTGGATTCGATATCGTCCACTAGGTAGATCATCTTCATGGCGCCGCCGCCCTCCTATTCGCAGAATTGTTGCTTAAGGCTTCGATTCTCCTTCAGCCTCCTAAGTGCATTTGCTTCGATTTGTTGAACGCGCTGTCTTGATATACCAAGTGTATTTCCTATTTGCTGGAAAGTACAAGGCTCTTGACCGTCAAAACCAAACCGCATTTCCAATACCCGTCTATCATTATCGGAAAGATAACTAAGGGCTTCTTTAATTGTTTTCCTATCTTCGTCAGTTTCAACAGTATCTTGTGTCTCCTGGGTACATTCAAAAAATGACGAATCACCTGAGGGGACTTCGTGTATACGTATTTGCCGCATAATTAATCTACGCACTCTGGTCCGTATATGCCAATTAGCAAACATAAAGAAGTTCCTACCACGTTCTGGTCTAAAATCCTCTATAGCTTTGACTATACCTAGGCGCCCCTCTTGAAGTAGATCATCATATATTGGGGAGCCCTTATGTGATTTAATCCTTGATTGAACAAGAAATGTTAACCTAGATACAAGCTTGTTCTCCAATTTTTTTCTACTTTTTACATCAGTGGTATTCTTCAACCTATCTATGATAGGAATTATCTCTTCATTTCCAACTATATAGTGGCGCTCACTCTCCATCTTTTCCCTCCAAACTTTCCACCCTCAAGTGGGGAGGAGTCCAACCAATATCCAAATCCTCTCTGAAGATTGGACGAAGTCCATCTAAAGCATTTAGAACAAACTTGGATTTGGATAAAGCATATTTCATCGTTTCAAAAGTGCCGCCGCGCCTGCGTCCTACCCAAAAAGCCACTACGAAATCCGATTCATCTACCATAAGACGATCGCGTTCATGATACTTTACCACATTATATAACCCCGTTGAGTCCACAATTGTTATTCCGGTGGCGGCTCGCATTTGTCTATCAAGTTCATGACGTTGATCTTTGGTCCAAAACTTTGCTTGGATCTGTGGAAGAAATGGTAGATAGAGCTTGAACTTAACACCATGCTCAATAGCGGCAGATCCCATCCATTGATCAGCACCAATGGCTCCACCAAGATTGAGTGATAGTTCCTCGCCATATTCCCTTTTCAAAACACAAGCCACATCGCCCGCCTTAACAATAACATCGTCAATTTTGTAGTGGGACACAAGGAAAGGATCAGGTCTATGCCCTGTGATACAGACTCTAACCATTTTTCACCTCATCATTATCAAGAAGCCCAAAATCTTCCCCAAGGAATCGCCAAGAAGGGCCCGCTTCATCAAAAAGTAGAACTATGTTGCGTCCCTCATCATTCTTCATATAAAGCTCTACAGGAGCTGCCCAAAGTTCCCAAACATACTCCAACATATGTTGAGCATATTTTAAGTTTAGCGTTCCAAGTTCCTCAGTATCATGCCTTAGACATATTCTTTCTGAACTTGCATCAGTTACGACAATTTTAGGAGCCCAGTTATTATATCTAGGACGAACCAGCGCTTCTACAACGTCCTCAAGCATGCGACTTTTTATCTCGTATAGTGTTTCACCATCTTCATGACCAAAATATTCATTCTCTTGCCCAAACGTGAAGAGCTTCAATTCTTGTGCCATGTCGGCTGTTAAATAATTCCTCAGAAAAGATATGTCGTCCTCATCTCGCATGACCTCGAATATCTTCTGCCGTCCGGTTATATTCGATTCGCCTTCATTATACTTTTTATCCCACCTGATCTCTATATCCTTGAATATTTTATATCCCAAATAGTACGGATTTATATCAAGTGGATTACCAGGTTGTACTACGCGTTCATGTGTTCGAGCAAAATCTATTGTCTCTTCAGGAGTCATACCAGAATATTGGTGTAATAATTCCGCATGCCAAAAAACTGCCCAGCCTTCGTTCATAATCTTTGTCATGCGTTGAGGATAGAAGTAGAAAGCTTCTTCCCTTATCATGTCAAGAATATCACGCTCCCAATCCTCCAAAGGAGCATAGTTTATGAAAAACCATAGAAGGTCTTTTTCTGGATATGGTGGAAGTGTAGCGTTAACAACCTCTCGAATATGAGAGGGCTTTTCCCTCCGATTTGGATTCAGGTCATCGAACTCACCGACATCCAAAATTCGCTCTTCTACATGACGTTTTGGATATTTGCGTCTATAAAGACCCTTATGAATATCTATATGATCATCCATAGAAAAACCAATATCCATTATACATTCAACGGCATCTAGTCCATATTGCTCTATATATTGATCTATCCTATTAGCATGCTCAGCAGCATGTTTTGCCATATTCCTATCACTGTCTTTGAACATGACATTTGTCTTGAAGAAGCTAGAGTGACCAAAACAATGAGCAACAATCAAAAGATTTTGTGTTTCTGTATTGCTATCCAGAACAAAAGCATATGATGGGTCATTATTGGTGATCATTTCGAACACTTTTGAGAACCCCATCTCGCCATATATTCTTTGGTGCTCATAGGAACGACCATAACTCCAATGACGAGCTCTTGTGGGAAGACCATAAGCACACACGTTATTCATGGTCTTCCCACTCACCATCTCAAAGACGACTGGAAAAAAGTCCAAGCCGTTCTTATGAGCTAGAGCTTCAATATCGGCAATCCGCGCATCCATCATTTTGTTCCTTTTCCATCAACATCAAGGAATTGCCGCAAACACTCATATACGTCTTCACGTCTAGCTATTGCAGCTGTTATGAAGCGACGCTCACCCATCAATTCAGCATTTTCCTCGATAGTATCATGAAGAGTTGACCAGGTCGGTGCGCTGGATGAAGCCGTCCATTTGTAGAAATGCTCGGAATATTTCACTTCTCCGTAGCCGACCGCCTGGCACATTCCTAGAAGTTCCTTGAATAATTCTAAACAACGACGATTGTCGTCCGAATCCCAATTATCTCCATCAGAAAAGGAAAAAACATAATTATTCCATATCGATGTTGGAAATCTGTTTTCAATTATAGTCTTAGCAAGTTCAAGACCAGAACTGATTTTTGTTCCCCCACCATCGGAAATAGAAAAAAAGTTTTTCTCTTCTACCTCATGCGCTTCGACATCAAAAGCTATGAATACCACCCTTACATTCCTATATTTTAGCCTGAGGAAGCTAACAAGCCAAAAAAAGAATGATTTGACGATATATTTCTTTTCGTCTGTCATACTACCAGAACGATCCATTATCAGGGTAACCGAAGCATTTGAATGTTTCTCAGTAGTATTCTCCCAAACTTTATACCTAACATCATTTGGGACAATTTTACCAAATCTGGGCTTTCCTGCTGCCGAATTTCGGCGAAGATTCTCTATAAGCGTCCTTCTTATGTCTACATTCGGAGGCAAACCGCTTTCTGATATATCATGGAAAACCATCTCTTCTGTCTCTATCTCCACTTGATTTTCTTTACTTTCCAACCAAGGAAGACCAAGATCTTCAAGCATCATATCCACTACTTCGGAAAGCTCTACCTCTTCATCATAGACTTCTTCGCCAGGTTGATCACCAGCTTTATTACCTTTTCCTGATCCTTTATCTGTCGCTATTATATCACCTGGATCTCCTTCACCGTGTCCAACCCACCTTTCTTTGGGATTTTTCCCAAACTTAAAACGCCAAGTATCCAGATACCGCACAGGAATTTTAACTTTGCGTTTTCCATCCGAAGAGATGATATTTTCCTCAGCAATCAATTCGCGTAGGTTTTCTTTGATAGCTTTCCTAACACGCTCCTTATGGCGCAGGGAATCGCGCCTTCCAGGCTGTCTCAATTCCCAAATATCCTTAAAAGAGTCGTTCATTTCCTCTCCAACTAATTGTTTTTACTAAGGATTGAACTAACATAACGCAAAAGGTCATTTGCGCTTTCAGGAGTATAACCACATTGTTCGCTTAGGGTCTTTACAACTTCGTTCAATCTCTTTAGGGCTTCAGGATCAGGATTGCGCACAGATACTGTAAGCCTAATTATATCACTTCGTTCCTCGAAAAGCTGTTTCTGTAGAGCTTCCTTCAGTCTAGGATGACTCTGGTAATCATAACTACCAGTTTCGCTCTTGCTCTTTACCATCTTCCTATAAACTTCCTCACGGAACGAATCCTTACCTCCATCTGTTACACCAATCTTCTCTTCGACGCTTCGCATAAGCCTATGGTTGGGTTCTTCCATCTCTCCCCAATCATTCTTGACTTTTTCCTTGTCTAGATAAGCCCCCACATTATCAAGATAGTTATTGAGAAGGTCTTTAATCTCATGTTCAAAATTGAGGAAGAATGCCTTTTGAATCTCATTGGTGGCGATTTTGTTATATTCCTCCATAACCGTAGTTATAATATCCTCGAACCGCGATATATCATCCTTGGTCAACTTGGCATTGGTAGCAAAACCCTCTTTGATGCTCCGAACAATATCCAAAGGAGTAATGTAGTTTTTGCCGCATTTTGTCAAACAAGCTGAAATACGGTTTACAATGTAACGCGGGCTAATTCCATCCATTCCCTCGCGTTCGGCGCTTTCACGAAGTTTCCTCTCATCATCCTTGCCAGTTCCATCAAGCTTCTCTCCATTGTACAGGCGCATCTTAGTCAAAGTTGTAAACGATGCGTCCTTAGGCTCCTCCAAGCGACTTAGAACGGCAAACATTGCCGCCAGACGAAGAGTGTGTGGAGCTATATGGATATCTTTGAACCCATGGGCTTTGGAAATAAGTTTCTCATATATCTTAATCTCGTCGTCAAGTTTAAGATTGTATGGGAACTTAATCACCCAAAGGCGGTCATGTAATGCTTCCTCTTCCTTCTGACCTAGAAACTTGAGATATTCTGTTTCATTTGTGTGCGAAATCACAACTAGATCCGCAAAAATAAGTGGAAAATTCTGAGCTTTAATCCTTTTCTCCTGGGCAAGCGTTAGAAGGATGTGGCGAAATTTACGATCCACCTTTAGGAGTTCTATAAACTCCATCATTCCACGATTTGCCTTGTTCAACTCACCATTAAAATCAAACGCAAGGGGGTGTGACTCTGATCCAAGTTCTGCTAGCTTAGCAAAATTTACAGATCCTGTCAATTCTGACTGATTCTGCGATTTTGAATCAGCGGGCTGAAATGTACCAATACCTACTCTATCTGCTTCAGACATAAATACGCGTTCAACCGGCATGGACATAAAATCCCCATTAAACTCGTTCTTAAGTCTATATGCGCAACGTGGACATAGATCGCCCTCGATCCCTATACCAAGCTGCTCTTTTAATTTTGCGCGTGCAGCTTTTGGTACGGCATTCAAAGGATTTTCCTGCATAGGACAATCCTTCAGTGCAAAAATTCGTCCAGCCTTGGTGCGAGAAAAGCGTTCAAGACCCTCCTTTAGGAGGATTGCAAACTGTGATTTTCCAGAACTCGTCGGACCATAAAGCAAAAGAATGCGTCGACTAACATCCGAACCTGCCGCCGCTGCTTTGAAATATTCCATAACACTATTTAGCGTATCATTGATGCCAAATAGTTCATTAGTGAAGAAGGAATATTCTGGCCTCTCTTTCTTTTCATCCTTTTCTCCAAATTTGATGCCTGCCGTCTCAATCATCCGCCAGAGCCTGGCGTGGGCGGATTCTGCCAACGAGTTATCATCACGCACCATTGGAAGGAATTCGCGCAATGTACCAGTCCAAGGTTCCAAATCCTCGTCGGCTGCGCATTCCTCAATCATAGAGACGATATCAAATATGTCTTCGCCATCTTTTTTGTTACGCTTGCCGGTGTTTACAATCATATGAATCCTTTTTCATGAAGACGTCGGGTTTTCCAAACAAAGATATTATACGGATGGGCTCGGCAAAATTCAACCTACTTTTTTCCCATCTTGTCTTCTCCAATAATATCAGCAAGAGCATCCTCGTCGCCACCCTTGATTTTTTCAGCAATTTTCTTAGCCTCTGGCTCCAGGACATTTTTGAAATATTCCCTGCTACCCATTTCTACTTTGCCAAATGTTCCTGAAATCATTCTAAATACATTACCACAATGACAAGCTGGGCATTCTTTTGGTGGTGGATCGCCGATCGCCGCAAGTTCATCAAATTCATTTCCACAGTCACGGCATTTGTAGTCATATATAGGCATATATCCTCCCATTATACAGATGTATAATCTCCAACATCCCAATCACTTGGGCAATCATATAAACGCATTAGATCTAAACGCTTCTGAAGCACTATAATTCCTTGTTCGCCGTCTCTATTCTTTACAATATGACATCTCATGTCCTTCAAAAGATGTTCATCCTTTCGTTTCTCTATGTTTATGATTATACTAGCATTTTGCGCAAGCATAAGACTTCTAGCCATCCTATCCTGATCCGGTCTCGCTTGACGTGAGGATTCTTCCTTTGGAGGTCTGTTTAGCTGCGCTGGTGAAATAACAGGTACATGGTTTACACGAATAAATTCATGCGCTTGCTCTGCTATTTTGCCAACCTTGAGCCAATCCTGCCCAGCTTCACCTTGTTCATCATCCAATGACATTAGATTCAAATAGTCAATCACAACCAATTGAGGCCTATCATCCTGATTGCTTTCACAGAGTTCCATAAATTTAGCTTCAACATACCTCATTGTAGCACCACGAGGTATATCAACTATATGGAACTGATTATTGTATTTCTCTATAAATTCAAGAGCAGCAAAATATCGCGCTTCCTCTTTATTATCTAAGGTTCCATCACGTATACCATAAAGGGGCACTCCAGCTATACATGAATGAAGACGTCTTTCAAGTTGGTCATAGGGCATCTCTATTGTAAAATAAACTATTGACCTTCCCTTGTTGAAATCAATTTTTGACCCCGGATCTAGAGGAGGCTTATTTCCATTTAACCACGCATTAACAGCAGCATTCATCGATAATGTAGATTTTCCTGTTCCAGACTCACCACCTATTAGAAGAAGATCGCCATCTCCTAGACCATTTGTTATTCGGTCAAACTCTGCTAGACCTATTTTAACTCCAGGTGAACTACTTGGATCGCTTTTTACTCTACAATACTTTTCCTTGGCTTCAGTCACAGTTCCGGCTAAAGTGCCTTCTTTGTATGCGCTTACCTTATAAAGTCTCTCTATCTGTGCCGTTGTATCACGAAACACCTTGTTAGCGTCTCCAAGATCGGAGAATTTACCTTCGCTCAAGTTTTTCTGAAATACATTCTGACCAGCCTTTAGAAGGAGTTGATGATTAAATCTAGTCTTTATTTGTTCAAAATCAACCTGGAATTCACGTGGATCAACTTGCGCAACAAAACCAAGAACTTCAGCATATATTGCTGAAACTTGGTCCCATGCATCACCTGCAACATACTCAAGCATTCTTTCTGTTGGTATGTCCTTGTATTTGCCAAAACACCTATACACAAGCTCCCAAAGAGCACGAAAATCTGGCTGGAGATACTCTCCATTCATTAATGACACCATGGACAAAAGTGTCTTCTTATCAGCCAGAGAATAGGCAAGAATGCGCAAATCCAAAATCCTATTCATGCGTCTACCCCTTTGGTCTTCCTGGCATCCATGCCTCGTACTACCTTTTCAATAAAAAATTGTGATCTAAGAGACTTAAAAGACATTTCAAACTCACCAGAAAAGATCTTATCAAGTTCCCCAGCATTTGTACACATCACCATAGGCAATCTATTCTGTGTGCGCATTCTCAATATAGATTCAAATTGAGTACCATATAATATGCCCTTATTCACGGTGCCAAAAAAACGCTGATCGACCTCATCAAGAACCAAAAAATCCGTCATCTTCAACATGCGCTTATATTCATATGATTCTTCTGATACCATAACATCAACAGCGTCATTAAATGATGTATAGTGTGTTGAATAACCCTTCAAAATTGCCTTCTTGAGAATAGCACATGCTGCCATAGTTTTTCCAACTCCCCTATGACCGCAAAGACAAAGAACCTTTCCATCCGCATATACTTCTGGGATATTAGATATATATTCATCAATCAGCCACTTACCAAACTCTTCATCTCCATACCATTGACTCATATCTCTAAACCAGTAATCTACTGGAATTCCTGCCGATGCCATCTGGTCTACAAAAGAACAATACATCTGGCAACTGGGACAACTGGCTCCACCGCATTTTGCGCACTTATTTACAATACGCTTCTTTTCAGTTTCAATTTTGCGCTGTGGAATCATTTGCCTTCCTTATCAATACGTGGACGAAAAAGCGGCTTTACTTGTGAGGCTGTACCAAAACTATTATTGTGCCTATATCTGTCTTTTATATTATCAATACGTATATTTTCAAGAATCTCATTATCTTGTGCTATTCCTGGAGTCTGTACCGAGTTTTCACTTTTATCACCTAATATTCTACAAATATCAGGATCTGCGGACACAAGCTTTATGTACGATATATTATCATATGAGGCTGGAACCATAATCATAACCCCATCACTATCTCTTATCATAAACCAGTCTTTTCCGCCAATTTCGGCGGTTCCCTCCATTCTTCCATATACAACATTACAACTCCTAAGCCCTATCTCTACAGCCTCACTATTTGACATAATTTTTGCCAAATCCATATTAATCCTCCAGCTTTACAAAACCTGGACCAGGTGGTAACATTCCTCGCCTAACAGCCTCTATTACAACTCTCCCCTCTGGCGTATCTTTTTGACTAGATTTGACATATGCCACCATAAAATTGAGATCGTTCCATGTGTCAAATTCTTGATGCTCAAATACATCGGGCTCATTGGCTAAGCACCATTCTACAAATTCTGTTGGCAATGGTGTAGATCTGCGTAGGACCTTCGACCTAGTTTTGGCTAACATAAACTCAGCCACAAACTTCTGAGAAACAAAAAAACCTAGACTACTTATAGCATAATCCTTTCCAGCCTTGAATAAAAGAGCCCATTTTATGTATGTTCTTGCCGCTTTGGCGTCTCCATCAAACATGGCAAGAAGACGCCTACCCATGATAAAATCTTTGCTCTTATATGGATTAGGATTCGTGTAATCAAAACGAAAAGGATGACCATATAGTTCAGCATATTTGGCGCAAAAATATCCCACTAAACATGGAAGCTTATGTTTTGGATCTTCCCATTTTGAATTATCTTGCCATAGAAACCTATATTGGTTCCACCATAGTTCCCATTCGTTGCGCACATCGTTACCACATTCCTGGCAAGAAAAAACGGGGTACTGGACCCCGTCTCCTAAAAAGACAACTTCTTTTGTGCGCCCACACGCACATATGTGTTTATTTAATCCTGCCTTTGACTTTCTTGACCTTTTTAAGTGATTCACGGTCAAACCCCTTTGGGAACTTAATCCTAAAGCTTGGCTCCGTCTCATAGACGGCAATACGTGTTGCTGAATGTTTGTCGAGGTATTTGGCATTATCTATAAAGTCCATTATTATGGCATCCGATTTTCCCTTATGTCCGCGAATCACGCGCCCAATGCGCTGAAGAACACGTACAGTAGATTTTCCTCCGCCAGCAAGTATAAGAGCATCAAGGCTTGGTATGTCAACGCCTATATCAAATACAGATGACGCAACCAAACACTTAAGTTCCCCCTTCTCAAATTTTTCTTTTGCTTCTTGCCTCACGGTTCCATCAAGGCTGCCGTTGACAAAAAATACTGGCAAATCTCCGAGCATGTCGACAATTTTTTGTCCATGTGGTATGTAACGTACCAAAATCAAAACCTTTCTTCCCATTTCGACCAATTTTTTTGCCCCGTCGGAAATATATTTGTTCCTTATGTCATTGTTTGTTATGTATTTACTATATACAGAATTCCAATTTGATGGACATGGTCCTGGAAGTGGTGGTACTTCCATGAGTGCTATTTTTGGAACTACAAGATAACCTAGATCAATTAGTTTGGAGGCTGGCATGTTAAAAATACGTCTACCACAAGCTGCCTCTAGTAATAGATCTGCTCCATCATCACGCCAATCGGTACCTGTCATTCCAAACATATAACGGCATTTTTTACTTGCCTTAAATATTGCCTGAATCGTTTCACAAGCTAGGAAATGCGCCTCATCAAAAATAGCAAGGTTTGCTCCTTCGACAGCGGTCTGAATCGCGCGTTTATTTTTTGGTCCCATTGATACAACTTCTGGAGACCAATCTTCATCATCCAGAGAAACACTTGTTCTTAATCCAAAAGCTGTTACAGCCGTCCAAACTGAACATACTGTAAATTTTCTAACGTCGCAATGTCCATCTCCTACAATTCCAACATTATCAATACCAAGAGTTTTTCCCATTTCCTTATGGAATTGATATAGAAGATCTTTTCCTACAACATAAATCATTGTTGGTACATTATATTCTGCTATTATCATTGCGGATGTAGCAGTCTTTCCTCCACCTGTTCCAATCCTTATTATTCCTCTACCCTCTCTAAGTGCGGCTTCAACAGCAGCTTTTTGATGAGGCCATGGTGTATATCCCGAAAGATCAAATCTGCCTCCGGATACTATTTCTGTACGTTGGTCACAAACCTCATATTCTACTTTGTTTTTATCAAAAAACTCTAAAACTCTGGATAGAAAACCTGTGGGGAAAACCATTTTGCTACTAAGAAGATGTCGTTTACCATCCCATGTTTTCCATTGTTCAGTCTTTTTGTCATACCAGCCCTGTCTAAAGGCTTTCATGTACTGGTATCCCTCGACAAAATATGACAATTGCCTATCGATGGCATCGACAAGAGAAATGTCCGTTTCCGCCAATCCGCTAATTCTACACCAGACATTGCTGACAAAAATTTTCACTGGCACATAGACTCCTATCGTCTCCTACGATCTATAATTTCGGGACGTTTATTTGCATTTGTGGTCAATTTTCCAAATCCGCTTTTGTTTTGCTGAATAAGACGTCTAATCTCCTGAGCTTTTGCGGAGGTTTCATTTCCAGCGCCGTAATCCACATTCATCCTAGAGGCTCTGGTCTTTTCTTTTTCTCGTATTTGCTTCATCTGCTCTTCAGCCTCTTGCTTAAGCATTTCTATTCTTGCAGCTGGAAGACCTAGACCGCTAAACATCATATATACTCTTATACTATCATCACCAATGTCTGGTATTTCATAAACACCACGTGTTAATTGAGCATAATCACATAATTCACTAATCATATGTGAGGCATAATGTATATTTTCTGCGGGAAGATTTGACATGGCGGCGTGACTACCAACAACAAGAAGACCGCCGAACCTTGCTTCCTTCAAATTAAAATCACTCGATAGAAGGCTTTTCTCTAACTGTTCAACAACAGCTTCTGCTATTGCTGTTGTTTCCATGTAATTCTCAACTTCCATCATTCCATAGATCAAACAATCCCCTGCTGCAAAGATTCTTCCAAAATCCATAGAATCTAAACTATCATAGGGAGTAGCCATGGCTGATAGGCTGTTGAAAAGATGAAGAGGCTCAACAATCGCTCTATTTGCCGCAGGCCAAAATTCAGCCTTGCTGAGTCCAGGATAAAGAAGTTCGATTTTTGCATTATCAACAACAATCAGGGTCGCAATCACATCAGAACTTGCCATTTTTGCTAACTTGCCCAAAGTTGTCACGGCGTTATGTTTACTCAATGAATCTTCGGTCTCCATGGGTAGTACATAAATTACTCCAACAGGCTTTCCTAAAGATCCAATAAGTCCCAAAATTGCTTCGGCGCCTCCACTTCCAGTTCCACCCCCTCCACTTACGGCTAAAAGAATCATTTCATTCTTGTCTCCAAACGTTCCTTGGAGTTTATTCATTATGATTTCGGCATTCTGTTCAACAGCCTGTCTGCCATTATCTAGTTCTTTTCCAGCTCCTCCAAGAGCAAATGGAAGAAAAAGTTTCTTTTCCTCCGGCATACCAATAAATTCAAGGTCCTGTGTTGCTGTATTCATTACACAAGCATCATATCCAAGACTATAGAATGTCTCAGCTATTCTTGAACCAGCTTGACCTAAACCAATAACTCCAAAATTCAAACTTCTATCTCTGGATACCTGATTGGTAGTTTTAGATTGAATTTTAGAACGAAGACCATCTATAATCTTTGGGTCTAACTCTGGAATAGATTGTAGCTGGTGCTCCAACTCCTCATCATCAATGTCTCCTGGGGTTGTTACATTTTCGTTCACAAAAATACGGTTTTTTTCATCAGTCATTTCAATGATCTCCAAATTCGCCCTTGACATTTTCGTTTTGACCGGATATTTTTTCATCACCATGCCAAAGGGGGGATGAAACTGATCTTTCAAATACCCATTTATTCATCATATGCCACTTGGTAGTCTTCCTTACAACATCTATGGCATCATTTGAATCTGTACACCATCCTACAACATCTGTATTCTCTGTTCCTGTTAGCTGAGATAATAAAAGCATATCCATAGGACTAGCATTGAAAAGAGCCGGCATCTTTATTATATTATTACAGTCATTTTCTGCCATAAACCAAATCATAGAAGCTACATCATCAGCATAAGCATATCTTCTTTTTTCACAGCTCGGAGACCATCCATCTTCCATTTTACCTACAGCTATTCTCCTCAAAGCATCCTCAAACCACCCATTGCCTCTGTTTCCAAAACAGGTTGGAAGTCTTAGGATTTTGCCTCCGGATTCGACTACCATAGATTCGACAAAATTCCACATCTTTCTATTCCCCATATCTGGAACATCTGTATCGGGAACGAGCCGTATGACTTTTGGTCTCTTTTGTAGATTGGAAAAACCTTTTGACGCATATCGACACGCTATTGATGTTGGAAGAACTATTTCATTAATTCCATCAGTAGATTCTGGAATTTTTGAAATAGGGGGAACAGACATCATTGTTCCTATTACTAAAATATCAGGTTTTTCCATCCATATCATGCGATCCATAAATTCAGCATCACCAGCATCACCAATGTGGAAAGAATGTTTTCTGTGCTGATATACTTTGCGAAAATCAAAGTTTTTAAGACAATCTACACTTGCGAACTCATAATCCTTTGTCCTATATAACATATAGCGCATAAGATTGGACATTAGAAATCCAGCCGAGCCGCAAACAAGAATTTTTCTCATTTCTTCCCCCACAAAAAATGTCCATCACATTCCCCAAGTTGGAAAGGGGGTCTGTCATTTGTAACCTTCTGTCCAGTACCACGTCGATCAAGAGAAGATTGTAGTGCTATTTTTGCATTCAAGTCTTGTTCAGGTCTTGCGGCTCTAGATACTTGTCCGGGATGTTGACGGTAATGATATGTTATCTTCCCTTCTAGACGTCCCATTCTCCCAGGAAATTTTTCATCAAGACGTAATGCTAAATCGTAATCAACTGCCGATGATAATGTATTGGAATAACCCTCAAACGATGAAAACCTATAAAATCTAAGTGGAAAAAAGCACATGTATTTAAGAAGCTTGGATCTATCAAATCCCCTATCAGACATTACATGTGGCATAATCCATGTTTTTCCAGAGTCATCAAAACAATCAAATGTTCCACAAGCAGCAACTAATTCAGGATTCTTTTGCATAAATTCGAGATAAGATGAAAGACAATCTCCTGGTATTATATCATCTCCACCAACATGACAGATAAAATCCGGATCCTGTAGAATTGAAATTGCCTCATTTTTTAATTTACCTATGAGTCCACATCTTTCATTTTTACGTATTACAATACATCGACTATCGGATGCTTTTTTTGCAGTATCAAACGTATCATCATCAGAGGCATCATCAATAACAACTAAGTGCCAATTCTGAAAATCCTGAGCAATTAGGCTGTCTATTGCCTCACCTACATATTTTGATACATTATGGCAAGGCATATATATTCCTACAGACTTTTTCATTATTCGACCTTTGGAAGCTTTCCTTCCACTCCAAGAAGCTTACAGTCATGATTGACCATTATTTTAACAAGCTCATCAAACTTTACTTTGGGTTCCCATCCAAGTATAGATTTTGCTTTTGATGGGTCTCCACATAAACTCTCTACTTCAAGAGGGCGCATCATGAATCTATCAATCTCAACATATGTTCCCCAATCCTGTATTCCAGCATATGAGAAAGCTCTTTCAACAAATTCTCCCACAGTATGCATTTCTCCAGTTGCAAAAACGAAATCTTCAGGCTTTGGTCTTTGAAGCATAAGCCAGAATCCTTTGACGAAGTCAGGAGCATAACCCCAATCCCTAGCCGCATCCAAGTTGCCAAGCCTAATCCTATGTGAAGGATCTTTAAGTATTTTTGCTACACCCATTGATATTTTTCTTGTAACAAACAACGGACCACGCCTAGGTCCTTCATGATTATGAGTTATCCCAGCACAACAATACATTCCATATGCTTCACGATACATCCTTACAAACCAATGAGCAGCCAATTTTGCAATAGCATACGGACTACGAGGTCTCATTATTGTATCTTCATTCTGAGGAGGAGGAGAATCTCCCCACAATTCAGATGTACTAGCATGAAACAACCTAATAGAAGGAGCTAGTATTTTTATTGCTTCTAGAATATTCAGTACTCCTACCGCATCTATATTCATTGTAGCAATCGGCTGATCAAAACTGGTACCAACATGAGACTGAGCACAGAGATTGAATATCTCATTTGGACGTCCACGTTGAATGATTCTGAAAACCGATGCTGAATCAGTAATATCACCTTCTTCTATATCAATTTCTGACTCAAGGTGTGCGGCATTTCCAAGACTTCTTGTAGCATTTCTTCGAATCATGCCAATAACTCTATAATCTTTCTCAAGAAGCAATTCAGCCATGTGTGAACCATCTTGTCCTGCTACGCCTGTTACTAAAGCAACTTTTTTCACTGATTTTCCTCCTTGTTTAGGACATCAGCTTTATTCTTAAGCCACCACTCATATGTTTCAATCAATCCTTCTTGGAAAAAGGTTTTTGCCTCGAATCCAAACAGTTCTTTTGCTCGCCTAGTATCTAAACATCTACGAGGTTGACCATCAGGTTTGAAAACATCCCATTCAATATTTCCATCAAAACCAACAGTATCTTTGATTTTTTCAGCAAGTTTTCGAATAGTGTATTCTCGACCATTTCCCAAGTTTACCGGTTCAGAACCATCGTATCGTTCCAAAGCATCGACAATTCCACAAGCCGCATCTTTTACGTAGAGAAACTCTCTAGAAGCCTTTCCAGTACCCCAAAGCTTGACAGAGGCTTTCCCTTCTTCTTTGGCTGTATCAAACTTTCTTATCATTGCTGGAATAACATGCGAATCTTCCAGAGAGAAATTATCTCCAGGTCCATATAGATTTACAGGAAGTAAATATATACCATTAAATCCATACTGTTGACGGTATGCCTGAAGCATTACTAAAAGAGCTTTTTTTGCAATTCCATATGCGCCATTGGTTGGTTCAGGATATCCATTCCAAAGATCCTTTTCCATAAAAGGTACAGGAGTATTCTCAGGATATGCGCAAATTGTACCAACACATACGAATTTTTTTATACAACATGTTCTCGCTACATCTATGGTATTTATTCCCATTAACATATTATCTCTAAAGAATTCTCCAGGGCGCCTCATATTAGCCCCAATTCCACCACATTTTGCAGCAAGATGAATAACAGCATCAGGATGCATAACTCTCATAAATGCATTAATAGTATCATATATGTCAGTCAAGTCATATCCAGATTGATCAATCACATCAACAATATGACCTCTATTCTTAAGAACTTCGACAACATGCTTTCCAAGAAAGCCGTTTCCTCCAGTTACAAGTACATTCATTATTTTTCCTTTATTGCTTCAATATGTACAACTGGGTAGAAATTAATACTAGGTAAATCTCTAAAACTAGAGAAACCATTTTTTGATAAAAGCGCTTTCAATGTCCTAGGTGTATATCCACAGAAATGATGTGACCATTTGTTTTTCTGCGTTCCATGTATCAATCGAATAGCCCAATCCTCTTCCTCTTCTGTATTAGAATTTGCTAGAAGTTTTGCGGTTTCCTTTATGTCGGGAACACTAACTAAAAATTTACCACCGATCGAAAGTACGCGGAATATATCAGAAACAATACGATCTACATCATATTTAGGCATATGCTCAAGAACCTGATACATAACAACTTCATCAACAGAACCATCTGAAAAAGGAAGAGGCTCCTCCATATTATGATCTAGGTCAGAAACAACACAATCATTTAATAATACACCAAAACCTCTTTTATAATAATGCTCATAATCAGTTGAGTTTCTTACCATAATCTCAGTAGGACAGTTATATGACATATATTGCGGATCAGTATCTATATTAACATATCCAATAAGATATACCGGTCCACACCCAATATGAAGCTTCATTATTCTTCTCCATAATATTCATTAAATGTAATAAGATCGGAACTCCCCCAATCATGACCTTCATTTGCTACTACAATACCATTTCTTATATTATCTTGTAAAAGTATATAGTTATGTACCCAAAGATTATAGCCAAGATCTTTCCTTCTATCTATATGAATATTATCGTTAAAATCTTCTCTAGAATGGTCTTGATGTATTCCTACTATTCCATGCTCAAACCTAGGGGTAACTCCAGAAAGTCTCATTCTATTTGAAAAATCATCGTCTTCACCACAAAGACCTCCTAAAAACCTTTCATCAACTCCTCCGATATTTTCTATGTGTCGCTTTGCCACACACATAAAATACCAATATGCCGGCGGATGAGGAGGTCTTGTAACACATTCGTTTTTTGCTCCAGGTATCTGTAGAAGGTGAGACATAGGAAGTGTTTTTAGTCGACCCCATCCTTTTGCAATATAATCTGTACATGCAACATTTGCTCTGAAGACTAAACCATAAAGACATTCCATTTTATCTTTAACAGACCATGCTATTTCAAGATTACTTGATGATTGTAGAGTTTCTGGTCCTGTTACAACAATAACCTCACCTCTTGAAAGCCTAAACCCAACATTATTAGTCAATACTGGAATAAAGCTTTTTACAGGCATAATACTTTTGCTCTTATCTATTTTTACAAATCTTATATTCAAACCACTGGATATATTTTTACCATAACAAAGCTGACGAAGACTTTCCCTATCGGAATCGTCAACAATAATTATCTCAAAATCCTTTTTCGGCATAGTCTGAGCTGCCCAAGTATCAAGCGATCTTTCAAACAGATGAGTTCTGTTATCGCATGCAGAAATAACGACCGATATTTTCATCACTTTACCCCATATGACTTTGCCATCTTATCAATTCTGGAAATAAGTACAGGACAAAGATTGTCCTTAACTTCTACATTAGCTTTGAAAAGGGATTCTTGTGTCCCCGCATCAGACCACCATCCTCCAATCTCAAAAGTGTCGACAATTCCATCACGCACAAGCGTTCTATTGGCATCTGATATTTCCAACTCACCCCTTATAGACCTTCTAATTTTTGAAATAGCATCCCAAACCGCTGAAGAATATAGATAAGCCCCAGTAACGGCCAAATCACTTTTTGGATTATTTGGCTTTTCTTCAATATCAATAAGACACTTCATATGGTCAACTTCAGCCACACCAAATCTACTAGGATCAGTAACCTTCTTAAGATATAACATACATCTTCCAGGAGTTTTTGTATGAAAATCTAAGAGATCCCCAAAAATGTTGTCCCCAAGAATCACAGCAATATCGTCTTGACCCGCAAAATCTTTACACAGCATTAAAGCTTCTGCTATTCCTCCAGCAGTATCCTGTACCTTGTATGTAAAGTTACATCCAAAGCGTTTTCCACTACCCAAAAGTTCGACAACTGACCCTAGATGAAAAAGACCAGATACTATACATATTTCTGTTATTCCATTCTCAAGCAACTGACTAAGTGGATAGAACAACATAGGACTTTTCCAAACAGGAAGTAGATGTTTGTTAGTCACTTTTGAAAGCGAGCCTAGTCTAGATCCTGTTCCACCTGCAAGTATAATTCCCTTCATGACATTTCTCCAAAGCGCAAATAGCGCTACATTCAAAAATAGTTCCTATTTTCTGAATACCATTTTATAGTGTTCTCTAGACCTTTGTCCAAAGGAATTTGTGCTACCCATCCAAGCTCATTATTGGCTATGGAAGAATCTAGAAAATAACGGAAATCATGTCCTTTCCTATCCTCTACAAATTTTACAAGTGACCTAGATTTACCCATAATATCTAGAATCTTATATACCATATCAATATTTCGCTCTTCATGACCACTACCAAGGTTATATATTCTTCCAGATTTTCCATGCTCTAGTGTCGCCATGATTCCGAGACAATGATCTTCGACAAACATCCATTCCCTCTGATTAGTACCATTTCCATAAATAGGAATATGTTTGTCAGATAAAGCATTCAAAATAACAACTGGAAGAAACTTCTCTTTATACTGTAAAGGTCCATAATTATTACAAGATCTAGTTATTACAACATTCATTCCATATGTTTTTCCATAAGATTGTACAAGAACATCTGCAGCCGCTTTAGATGCAGAATACGGCGAACTTGGCTTTATCTGAAACAGGTTAGAGAAAGGCTGATCATCATGTTTCAAATCTCCATATACCTCATCAGTAGATACGAAAAGAAAACGGTCAATATTTCGTTTTCTTGCCTGCTCAAGCAGTTCAAATGTACCCATGAAATTGCTCAACATAAATGGTCTTGGAGAAGCTATACTATTATCTACATGTGATTCTGCAGCCATATGTATCACAGCATCAATTTTTCCTATGGAATCAAAAACTTCGTCCAAAAATGATCCATCTGATATGTCTCCAACAAAAGTTCGACAAAGACCTAGTGCTGAAGGATCAGAGGCATATCTCAAAGCATCAATACCCACAATTTCATGACTGCTAGAAAACATGCGAACGAAATTCTGTGGTATGAATCCGCAGTTTCCAGTCACAAGGATTCGCATTCACCAACCTCCATAACAGACTTAAGTACATGGTCTATTTCATCATCGGTCATCCAAGGATTGAATGGAAGAGAAATTACAGTTTCGGAAAATTCTTTAGCATTTGAAAATAAGCCGGCGCCTGGGCGCCCCTCAACGGTCTCCATTAGGTGAAAAGGATAATGTTTTGAGGTCTCAACTTCACGCTTGGCTAGCATGGCAACAACCCTATCACGGTTATTTGACATTATGGGGAAAAGATGAGGCAACGCTCCTTTTCTCCATGCGACCATTCTGAATGGAGTTTTAAGTAGGGCTTCTCGATATTGCTCAAGCATTTGAATCCTTCTTTTTGCTTGAGCAGGAAAAAGCTGAAGCTTCTTGATTAGGATGGCACACTGTATTTCATCCATGCGACTATTCATGCCAATCATTCTACCCATCCTATTCCTAGTCTCTTGACCATAAAATCTCAATTCTCGTATTGCTTTTGCCATCTGTTCATCACATGCGATAACAGCTCCACCATCACCCATACATCCAAGGTTTTTTGTGGGATAAAAACTTAGAGCTCCCGACATACCAAAAGTTCCAAGAAGATTTTCATCAAATGTGGCTCCAAAACTTTGGGCACAATCCTCAACAAGAGAAATTCCCCTTTTAACACAATGATATTTTATCGTTTCTATGTCGGCTGGATTTCCATACAGATGTACAGGTATAAAAGCTTTAACATCAAGATTTTTTAATGTTGATGCGTTTGTACACATTGTCATACCAAAATCAACATCAACATATACTGGAATAGCACCGATCATTTTAACAGCCACAGCTGTCGGTATGGCTGAAAAAGCAGGAATTGCGACCCTATCTCCATATCCTATACCCAATGCTTTAAGAGAAAGAGCTAGAGCATCTGTTCCACTTCCAACAAGGACAACTGGACGATTGAACATTTCAGAAAGACGTATTTCAAGTTCTGTTGCTTTTGGACCAAATAGAAAATGTCCAGACCGTATGACATCCTCAATATCTTTCATTAAACCAAGTCCAATAAGTATGTCAGCCTCGCGGTCTAAATTTAGAAAAGGAACTCTCATTTCTTCACCTCTTCCAGAAACGTGGAGTAATCTCTGATGTAGTCATTTTCATCATATAACTCCGATGCGAGTACAATACATACCGTACTAGGATAAAGTGTTAAAGTACACCAAACTAACGGAGGAACATGAAAACCTACATTTGGACTACGTAGGTATATGGCAGTATTTCTCTGTCCATCATAATCGAGATCTACATTCATACCACCACTAGCCAGGATTATAAATTGATGACACTTTCTATGCGCATGACCTCCCCGAGAAATCCCTTGCGGAGGAACATCCGTCATATAGAAAACCCTCTTGATCTCGAAAGGAACTATGATGCCGCTTTCTACCCAGCGCAGATTGCCGCGTTCGTCAAAAACGCCTGGTAGTTCTATGGTATAAGCCATTAGATGATTCTCTTAGTTATTTCATCCATTGAGATGCCTTCGCGCTTCAAAAGTTCGAGTGCCCCTTTTTCCCACACTCCACGCGTTACTGCCGTGATAAAATAACGTACAGGACCTCCAGGAGTGTCGTCAGGCTGTCTCCAAAGGCTAAGAAACGGTTTTGTACAACTAAGTGATCTCTGACCACCTAAATTTTCCAGATCCCATGCTGACTCACCTTCACGAAGTAGTCCCATCAAGACATCTTTGTCCCAAATTGCAAGTTGTAAAGAAACTCGATATGCGTCATTTTTACCAATTGTTCCAAGGAACGAATCACACCACTTTCCAGAGGGTCCTGGGCATGGACAAATTCTTAAGCATCCAACGTCGTTATCAAATGAATATTTCACGAGTTTTTTTACTGTTTCAGTGTCCACCAAAGAGGTAAGAAGAAAATCCTCTTGGAAAACAATCACGCGTTTTGAGTCTGTTTGACGAAGAGCATTTAGAAAATTACTTGCCCAACCGCGATCCTCGCCCATCTGAATAGTATAATTGGCTCCATTATGTGAACCAATATCAGTTACCATTGTAACTTTGTATGGACAATCTGGCCAATATCTGCGAAAAAGAGTAAAGAACGGATCCCATACCTGACGGAATTTCCAGCATGTTACAACCATTATCTCTGTTGCTGAATTCATTTTATGCTTCCCCATGAATGAAGCTGATCTGTTTTATCTATTCCTTGTACATTCCTAGTAACTATTGTATATCCTACGAGATGAGGCGTATTGGGATTCCCAAAGGCCTCAATTTTTCCATATTTTGGATAAGCAACTTCACAGTCGTGTGGAAGAAGAGGTCCAATTAAAGCCATGCTACAAGGACGATTATCAGGTTTTGTCCTGTGTTCGCCGATTGTTCCACCCCCACCAGCGGAAGTTTCAAATTGCCCTTGCCCCGGGACTTCGAAATCGTCAACTAGGATTATGAATTTTGGAAGTTTTGCAATACCGGAAACCTCATCTGGCAATGGCCAATAATCATGCCAATGAGCATCCAAGAAAAACATAGGTAGATCTCCAAGCATCCCTTCTGTAATAAGGCGGTCTATGAATTTCTCAGAAGACTCATTAGAAAGTTTTACGTTCTGGTATGGTTTTAGTATTTCACGACTTGTTGATAAGTATAAGTCATTTATTTCACACGTTAAAATAGGAAGTGTTGGATGTCTCTTCGCCATATGTAAAGATGTTGCAGCATAATGTGTACCTGTCTCAACAAATGATGATACTCCACATGTTATCAATTGATCTACTTTTTGTTGTAATATGCGATTACCATGAAAACCTGTCATTTTAGCCTCCAAAGTGCCTATACATGTTTGAAAAGAAGCCCAATGGGGAGATCCATTCTTCCCAAAGCTTACGTAGTTTATTCTGCCGTTCCACAAATTCGTCTGGAGAAAGTGAATAATGAAAATCAAGCAAACGATTTCCAATATTTGGAATATCAGATTTATCAATAATTGGAAAAAATTCACTCCAGTTTATCATAAAGTCATATGGTAGAACGCAATCTGTATTTACTAAAACGGGTATTCTTCCACCCATCATAGTTTCATAGATACGATATGAGAAATTCCCACCACCTCTTGCACAAAGTATATAGTCGGAGTTTTCCATATTGTTTAGGAATTCCCTACGCACTTGTTTACCAGCATCTTCTTTTCTTCCTCCAGCTATCCACCCTCCCCAAAACTTATCTCGCCTGACAAAGTTTTTAGAGATCCTTGTGTCAGAATCAAGCACATCTAGAGCTGCTTTACGAACATCTAGAGGATATACCTGACCACAGAATCCTATAGTTGGAATGGAAGACCATTGACGCAATGGAAATTGTCCATAGTCCATGCTCCACCCTGGGACGGCAAATTCTCTTGGTCTTTTGGACGATCTATAGAAAGATGTTCTAAAAACCGTTGTATCATCCCTATAATCAAGTATCTCATCAGAATCATCATTGAAGAAGACCACCAATTGTTTGGGGAAAGTCATCTCCTGAAAAGCTCTAAAAGCTTTTGGATTCATTGTGGGTGACGCAGGATATATGGCAAAATCAGCACCAACAAGCGATTCCATCTGAAAAATTCCATGCCCATTTGCGATATACTTGTCGAACCTATCGGCATCTGGGTCTCCTGCCTCTTTTTCCTGCCCCCAAAACGGTAACATTATGTGACATGAAAAACCTTTTGGAAGAAAACTTTTGTCAGAAAATATCTTGATTACCATAGTGCTCCTCAAATACCTAACTCACCTCTTTCAAGATTTATCTGCGCCTCTATTAACGATTTGTTCTTTTCGATAATATCTGGCAGTTTTCCTTGAAAAGGTAGCGTGTAGGCTGGACTTCTACACTCTTTTTTGAATTCCTGTACGCCCTCAAATTGTTTTTCTACATTCAATCGTTCCTCATCAGTGCGAGCTCTCATCCATGGGACATAAACGCGATTGAAGTAATTTGGAAGGATCGAACTTGAAAGCCACTGATAGTAGTCACTTTTGTGGCGCATTCTTTTTGGAGGCATGTGTGAAAAATGATAGATACGAACTCCTAGTTCCTTTTCTCCATCTACGTGACCCATCTCACGACATGTTTTACCATTCGGTGCCCATATAAGTGTTGGTGGTCTATGTGTCTTCCATGTGGCTTTTGGAGATATTCTTTGTATGCGATGTGTCTCAAATTCAGCTTCAAATCCAGATATATATCGTGGATTAGACAATGTTCCAAAAAATGAATACAATTTGAATGACATACTATAGCATTCAGAATGATTATTAAGATATGATATAACTTTTCTCATATCATCTTCAAGATAGAATTCGTCACAATCAACACACCATACAAAATCTCCAGACAAATGTTTTTCTGTAGCACGAAGCATACTATCTTTCTCGTCCCATCCAAGACTAGATTCAAAAACTATTTTTCGGTCAGGATCGGAAAATTTGGCTAGTGTTTCTAAAGTCCCATCATTTGATTGCCCAAAACCCATTTTTCTATATGCGGCTACCGGTCCCTCAATCACGATTATACGATTGGCAAATGGATAAATAGCTTGTAGGTTAAGACCGAAAAAAGGTTGTCCGTTATGGGCAATAATTGCAAAATCGATCTTGGTCATGTTTCTCTCCTAGAGACACTTTCTCGCGACAACACAACTAACAGCTCGACTATCCCAATCGAATCTTTGCTCAATAAAACATCCAAGATCAGAAAGTGTTTTTGTAAATTCCGCATAATCCATAACCATGCGCGGCTGCGTCCTTCCAGCATATGTGGGACAGATAATCATCTCAGTAGGTTTGTCATTTGCATCATGAAAAAATACCTTATGGATAACTATCCAATCAGAAGAAAGCTCAACCATACGGGAAAGGAAACTTTTCCAATCAACAAAATGTTCTATAGATCCACACGCCATTACAACATCCCAAAGTTTTTCTGGATGAAAATCCATAATATCGGCAACATGAAAATCCCCAGAAGGATAATTTCGTTTTGCTCGTTCGCACATATGCGATGATATATCCATTCCTTCGTATATAAATCTTACATCTAATCCCAAACTAGACATATAAACAGCCTGCCAGCCTGCTCCGCAACCTATGTCTAGGCATGATAACATGCTGGTTTTCATATCTTTCTGATCAATTAATTTCAAAGCCTTGGCTAAAGTGTCGAAATATGGGTATTGTCCCACATTTCCGCGCTCGAAATAAGTGCGATTCATATCGTCATGTTCGGCAGCCACTTCGGGCAAAGCCCACCAAAAATAATCAGTTATTTCGTTTGCCACAATGGCCTCCTGAAGATTTTTTGATCAGTTCAAAATATGGATCGTAGACGAGACGTCTATCACTCGCAGTGTGTTTCCATCCAGTGGGATAATATGAATCTGGTCCAGTTATAGAGAATTCATGATAATGGTAACACACAAGATTATATTTGCCATCAATAATTAGCTTACCATCTATAGTCTTCGATATCGTGTGCCGTCCTATTCCCCATGGTCCCAGATTTATTCCAGGATGAGGACAAGAGAGGGCTCCCTTAAATCTTTCTGGCTGATCATGTAATATGTTTAACCACCCCTGATCTGCACAACGTCCATCAGGAAGAGTGACCCAGTAACACCATTCTATACAACGGTCTTTCCACCATTCCAAGAATTCTCTACAGTTACCATCATTTCTATATCCAAGAATACCAACATTAAATCTAACGCCAGATCTGGGGGGTTCAAACCCATGGTCTGTAACCATAAGGGAATGATTCCCCATAATATTTTCAATCTCTTCAGGACTTGACCAAAAAGCCATATCAGCATCAGTGTAAAATACTGTATCGATCCCAAATTTATCAAAAAGGAACATCGGAAGCACAGGGGTTATCGTGGCATAATATTCCTTTGGTTGTCTATTACCTTTTGCCTTCAACAGATCCGGACAATATTCTTCTACATCAGAAAGACAGATAGGAATAACACCATCAAGTTTTTTGGCCTGCTCTAAAACATTAACATCCAATGCAAGTACAAAAAGTTTTGAATTTGGACTTTCATGTAATAAAGTACTCCAACAGGTCCAACCCTTTGCCGCATATGCGCTATCAAAATATGTACAGAAGTTCATGCTAGTGTTCCTTTCTTTGCCAGTAACATCATATTGTGATAAGGCTCATATATATTACTCATGTTCCATGGGGAAACTTCCCATCCTGTATCATTCACACACTTTCCAACAATGTCCTTATATCCGTGAAAATGATAACATATTAGGTTGTGTCGACAATCTAGGACTATTTTGCCATTGGAAAACGAGGTAGGATGCATGGATAAATTCCAAGGTCCAAGATTTATTCCAGGATGCGTGCTAACCTTTACACCAGAAAATCTATTTGGATTGTTATGTATTATAGATAAATATCCTTGATCTGCACAACGTCCATCAGGAAGAGCGCGCCATTCACACCATTCGAGACAACGTTCCTCCCACCATTTCAAAAAACTAATACCATCTGGACTTTTTCTATATCCGAGAATTCCAACATTGAAGAAACCAGCCCCTCCAGCCATAGCAATCGGGTTTTCGTGCGGAGTAACCAATAGAGAGTTGCTACCCATTTCGCTAGATATTTCATCTACAGAAGAAAAAAAAGCCATATCAGCATCAGTGTAGAATACTGTATCAAGACCAAATTTGTCAAAAAGAAATTGTGGAAGTATAGGCGTTATTGTTGCATAATATTCCTTAGGCTGTCTTGATCCTTTTATGTTTAATAAAGATGGTCTATATTCTTCTATATCTTTCAACATTATTGGAATTACACCGCGCCATTTAGATACAAGACCGGCAACCACATCATCCATACAAAGAACAAAAAGACGGACCGATGAATTCGAAGTCAAAGTATGATGGCACACTTTGGCTTTTGTGGCATATGCTGAATCGAAATATGTACAGAAATCCATGACCTATCCTTGAAGAAGTTTTTTTACAAAAGGAGTATTAGACCTTTCCATCGGACGAACTAGAGAATTTCCAGCCCTCCCAACACGTATTACAAGATCGGAAGTAGACCTTTGTCCAGTAAGTGGAACGCGCCTAAGAAATGAATTCTGACCATGCACATCAAGATGCTCTGACCCTTCACCTGCCACAAAAATATGAGAATTGGTAAAATGGCATCTAATACGCAAAGCAGCTTCAATGATCCTATTGGGTTCACAGCCCTTAACAGGAATTAATAGAACCGTAGGATACGGAAAACGAGAAGATTCTCCAGGTTTCCAGGCTGCAAGGATATATTTCATATCATGCATAAGTTTTGAATGAGCTATACCGTTGCTTCTTCTAAGTTCATCATTCGTACAATTATGCATAAGATTACAATGAGTACATGCTATTATCCTTCCACCAGTTCTTAGAATACGCATATCAAGATCAGTATCCTGTGAATAATATGGATAATCCATGTTAATCCCATCAAATTTTTTCAAGGTCTCTGTATACATACAACCAACTGTTGGAAAATATATACCACTATCCATCCTTACAGTATATACATCTCCCCATGAATTTTTTACACAAAATCCACCCATATCTATTGGTGATGATTCATCCATAACAAGACACATATCTGAAAGTGCCGCCCCCTGGGGAACTATATCATCACTTAGCCAACAGATGTATTTTCCTTTTGCTATGGCAAGAGCCTCATTGAAGGCTTGAGTAAAGCTTGTTCTTTTGCCAGAAAATATTGGAATTATTCGCTTGTCCTCACCAGATCGTTTGCGCAACCATTCCTGCGTTCCATCATTGGAACCAGCATCATTGACAATTATTTCTACCGAGTGCAAATTAGAAGATACCAATGACGAATCAACCGCTTGTTGTAGCTGGTTTAGACGATTGTGAGTTCCTATAAATATCGTAAGATCTACAGGTTTTCCATTAGCATTATTGAGGAAATTTGCCCTTCTACTATTCATGCTTCGCATTAGATCAAATACAGCATTTCGAAAAGCTGCTGGATTTTCTAAAGGCAAAACTCCAGGATCCCAAGACCATGTGCCGATAAGAGACATTGAAAAATATGGCTGTAGAAATGAATCATATCTAACGGTCAAATGATCCACACAAAAACGTAAATCAATCATTCTCTGATCTACATATTCCCCTCCAGGATGCCATGCTATAGCGAGCATATTAGGAAGCTTTCTACGCAGATCAAGCATAAGATCTCGCCAAGGAAGACCATCAGCCTGTTCATCAAGGAAAAGTAATAGAATATCTGGGTTAAAACGCAAAATCTTAGCAACAAGATCTCTACATTCTGTGAATGGTATAGTTAAGAAGTCCATATCATGTAGGGTCGTTTTTGACATAAGATCCATAGGAGGATCCCTCATGATACACAATGTCCGCTTGAATGTGTAGGAAATTCTGTTTTTTGGAAAGTTTGGCATAATTGCCTCAAAACATCCAATACGGAGTGCTAGTTCTTTAATACGTAGAACGCGCGAGTGAGAAAGGGCTGTTTTAGCACCATTGTCTCCGATTTTTTTTGCCTTTGTAGGATCTGCGGAAAGCTGTGCAACCAAAGACGCACTTTCTTCTGGAGAATCAAACAAGAGAAGATCATGCCCATCTTCGCACCATTCAATAATTTCCATAGATCGCTTTGCGATCACAGGCACACCACTTGCCATAAGCCCAAAGAGTTTTCGCATAGGACCTTCTACAAAAACGATCGACTTGGCATCAAATAGAGCTGAGCGACATTCCGTATCACCATGTGCCGCTAGGCGTATATAAGCAGTATTTGGCAAGTGTGTTCGAATTGTTTCTAAATAAGTTTCTGAAGAACTTTCGGCAAAGATTACAGCATCGCATTTCTGTTCTCTATCTGGGGGGTTAAATCCGACAGCCCCAGCGTCCCAAAGCTCGACATTGAAGCATCCAGCAGAACGATAAATAGCAAGCTCAATTTCACTTTCCACCAAAGCTAAATCAACAGCTCGAAGGACAGCTAAAGCATTTTTGTCAAAAACAGGCCAACCCGGAGAAAGCCAGGCTGTAATAAAAACATTGGGAATAGAAAACCTAATATCATTTATTGTTGTTGTTGTAATTGCGGTCGGACGACCAAGATGAAAATGTACAATATTAGCACCGCGTTCAACTGCAATTTTACTGAGATTTATAAGATTTCCGTAAACAGGTATTCCTTCGCACCGTATTCCATTCGCTATAAATGCGTCTTTTGTGACAATTTCGTCATCAAGTTCAGATACCACTAGTACTTTTGTATCATGTCCAGAAAATCGTGAATATTGAAGATTGTTTGGAATAGGAGAAAGTTCAGCCTTATGTATTTGAATTGGTGCTGCTGTCGTCGTCATATGTGGTCTGTTTCGCTTCACCAAACGCATTTGCGGTTTTTCTGGAGCAGAATCTGTGGCTGCCGAAACAGGTTCAGAAGACGATGATGCAATCATTTTAGGTTCTTGGACAGGGGTGTCTTGCGGAAGAACCTCAAAAGCAATTCGTTTTACTAACAGGGATCCCGTACCACCAGGAGATCTCCAAAGTCTGAGCATAATTGGTATATTTGGTGGAAAATCACTGGTTTTTAATTGAAGTTCAAACGTACTCCATGCGGCGCTTTCACAAAGCATAGGTTGATGGGGAAAATCAAAACTTCGATTTGCATAAAAGTTACAGAAGAGTTTCCCATTCCCACTTTCCCTTTTAAGATCAAGTTGAAGGCGGTAAACTGAATTGGGTTCCACTTTTGCTGGCACAAACAAGACAGATTTTTCGCCTTCCATTGATTGGCATTTTACGCCACGTTCGTCCCTTTTTGCTACAAGACTTCTGCCGCGCCAAAACTGTTGGTCAAAGCTGTTCATTTCCCACCAGTCCTCCATCTGCTCAAGGCAGTATTTTTTATCAAACGCACTAATATGACGCGGCTCTGGCATGGGTCCAACACCGCGTGGAAGCTTTACCGCATCAACTTGTTCAATAATTACAATACCAGAACCAGGAGTTCTTGATATTTTGATGAACGCCAGATTAATAGGTGTGGCAACATTTCCTGTTGTAACGTCTATCTCAAACACATGCCCATTTGGTGGGCAGTTAAAAGAAACCTGTGCAAATTGCTGTTCATTTTCCGCACAAATCTCAAAACAAAGAATGCGCCCATCAGTATTTGGGTTTGAGGCCATAACCCTACAACGGTACACAGAATTTTTCTCAAATTCTACGGGAACGTATAGGCTGGAATCACAATCAAGACCAAAACAGCCATCGTCCATGTGTAGAAAATTTCCCCCCCACAAGCAAGGATCTGACATAATTACCGCCTCCTATGTAAACATACTGTCATATAGGTCTGATATTCCCGCATTATCCTTTCCCATTAATTCTTTCGCAAAATCAAATGCGTGTTTGGACATAACTGTATTTTGTTCAGGATTACACAGTTTCTTTATAGCGTCTACATATCTATCAGTACCTCCTCGCACTATAAAGCCATTAACCCCGTCCAAAACAACCTCAGGAATTGCTCCAACATTGGAAGCGACAACAGGAACTCCGGAGGCAAAGGCTTCCAAAATCGTCAAAGGCAAACCTTCCATTGCCGAAGGCAAAAGAAAAGCATCAAAGGCTGCGTAGAATCGTTCCGTATCAGTGCGACGACCGACAAATATTACATTCCCCAAACTACTAGCCATTTTCTTCAGAACGTTTTCTTGAGGACCGCTTCCAACTATAACAAATACAGCCTCAGGCAAGGCTCTAGCGCATGATAACACTATTGGAATATTCTTCTCAGGCGAAAGACGTGCTATTGTGCCAACAACAAAACGATTTGTTGGACAACCAATTTCAGTAAGAACCTGTTTGTTTTTTGGAAGACCGAATTTTTCCCATGCAATCTGCTGTGGCAAATATCGTACGTTTTTATTACCCTTTTTGGCAAGCTTTGTACAGATTGTCTCAGATACGCCAACAATCATAGAAACATTGCGTCTGGTTGCAACCTTCGCCATAGAATCTTGCCAAATTAGATCACTGTGAACCGTCTCTACAATCTTGCCACCCCATCCTTCACTCAATATCCTAAGCAACAGGGCATAAACCTGTAGACTGTTGTAAAAATGAACTATGTCATATTTTTCAACTTCTATCAGACATTTAAGGGCATTTCCCTCACCTCGATGACTTAGGTTCTCCAAATTAACCCCAAGGTCACCAAAAAGGGAAACCAATTCGTTCGACATTCCAAGAGGAAAAGCAACCGTTGGTTCATACTTCTCTCTATCAAGGCGCAAAATAGCTTCGCGTACCCAAACCTCTCCTCCACCAGCCATATTATATGGAATAACATATAGTATTTTGCGCTTACGTGTCTTTGGAATAAGGTTGTGTTTTTGTGCTAAACACTCTTCCGCAAGATCCGTTATCTGTTTTGCAGCAGCAGTCCATGAAAATTTATTAACGGTTTCGTTTGCAGCATCTAATACTCTGGCTTTTTCTTCAGCCACATTGTTATAGACGCGACGCATAAGCTCAGAACAATGTTTTGTACTAGGATCACCAACAACAGCGTCTTTTGAATGTGTCCAATATTGCATACTTGGTGGAGCCTTCATCTCACCAGTATTAACAAGTATTGAATTTTTATCATTTAGAAAATCTAACTGTCCACCATGTCGTGGTGCTATAACCACATTCCCACATGCCAAAGCCTCAAGCAATGGTAGTGCAAAACCTTCACAAGAACTCATGCTAACTACCGCATCACAAGCAGTATATAATGATCCTATATCGTCAACAAAAGATGTGACTATCTCTATTTCTGGAGGATTAGCCCTACCCTTCATTTTATTTTCCAAAATAGCACGCACATCAACCTCAAAAGGTTTGTCTGGAGCAGGCTTTAGAAATTTGGTTTTCATAACCAAACACACATCATCATCACCAGTGAAAGCATCAAGATACGCTTCAAGAACACGATCATGGCATTTCCTGGCATGTGGTATTGCGTTATGGAGAAACTTAACCCTTTTCTTTGTGTGTAGTGGAAATGGAGCAATTCCTGGGTGGAATATTCTACGATCTACTCCATGAGGGACAACAACAAGTTTGGAACTAGGAATGCCGTTGTTTAAGAAGATGTCTGATGAATATTGGCTAGATGGAAGTATATAATCTACCCCCCGGTGAAATTCTTGCCAACCACACGGAAGTACTGAACTCTCAAAATTCCAAATAACCATTTTACTTCTAGATTCACCAAAAAATCTACGCGGAATCTGGTAAAGTATAGTATATGCTAATTCTAAGTCATAAGGTCTATTTATATCATTTATATCATCAGGACATTTCTTGCGATCTATAGATACTTCTGATCCATCATCATCCAGAAACACAAGTTCCGGCTGAGAAGGATGCCCGTGATATCCTGGAAGCAGAAGATGTCTAAGGTCATCAGGAAAATGCTCTAACCCATTTGTGGATTTTATATGAACACTATGTCCAGCATTGTTCATTTCTCTAGCCAAGGCTTGTGTAACAAGGCTCCACGAATGAAGTGTAGCCGCCATGCCATGCCATCTAATCTTCATAATTTTCCTTTATTGGTCTAGCGAGGAGATCTTTCCATTGTCATAAAGTTTCCTATTGTGGATCTTGATTTTTTTCCTTGCTCTGTCTAAACAATGTCGCTATCATCTCGCGAACAACCGCAGTGACAGTTTTGTAGTTTTGACGAGCATATTCCACAAGAAAATCATGAAGCTCTGTCTCGAGACGCAGGTTGATCTGTCGGCGATCTACATTCTTGTTTGGTTCTCTCATTTTAGACTCCAGTTTTTAGAAAGGCATCAAATTATGCCCAGATACGCAAAACGCGCTAAGTAATGCTCAACTATTGATAGATTTCTGAACACAAAAGTACAGAAATTTGAGATAAACTATGATGTCGCTAAGGGAATAGAACGAAACCGCCTTAAATAGCTGCCGCCACTTTGGTACATAATCTTTGGCTGATATCCATTAACTTCAGCAGTGGCAGGCGTAGTATTGAGTGTAGCATATGTTCCAACGCTTCCTGAAAATCCATTTCCACCAGAATTTCCAGCAACTTCCCCACTTCCACCAGCTCCACCTCCGCCTGCTGACCCAAAAGCAACAGAATATGTCCCTTCGGAAAGGTGTCCTTTTGCATGGAAAATTTTTATACGTCCACCACAACCCCCTCCTCCACCGGCGCCGCCATCGCCCCCATCGCCATTTTCAGCATCTCCACCAACTCCACCATCTCCGCCAACACCACCAGCTCCACCTGTACCTCCTTTTGCGCCCAAGTATCCAGTACCATATATAACTGCTGGCGCATATAATAGAATTCCACCTCCAGAGCCTCCTCCCCCACCACAGCCTCCACCTCCCCCACCTCCTCCAGCTCCTGTACTTGATCCACCCGTTCCTCCAAAACCACCTATAGAGGCACTAGTTGCATCACAAGATATGGAACCGCCATTTTCTATCCTAATTGAGCGTTTTGCTACTAGCCAAAATGAACTTCCACCAGCTCCACCAGCTCCACCAGAATCACCATTTGTACCACTATTTGAACTACCGCCTCCTCCACCACCTCCACCTCCTCCTCCACCTCCACTTCCAGCCTCTATTGTATTAGTATATCCATCACCATACAAAGATGGGACCCCAACTGCTGGAAAAAAACCATCGCCACCAGCTTGTGACCCAGAATACCCAGAACCACCAATTCCACCAGTGCTTCCACAGCTTGATCCATTTTGCGAATGAGCGGCACCTTTTCCAGATCCACCACCACCAGTTCCAACACCTGAAGTTCCTGTACTACCAGGATCTCCAGGTGTTGGAGTATCTGTGCCACCACTTCCACCACTTCCACCACTTCCACCATTTATTGTTCCATCTCCAACTACTTCACCAAGTATGTTGGCATCAACACATTCAATTTTATATCCTAACCCGCTGATGTTAAGTGTTGCACCAGCTGATACGGTAAAAATTCCAACGTTTATGTGGTCGTCCGAAAGTATTACACTTCCAGACACAGTCCAATCATCCCCCCGATGGTCAACAGTCATCATATCACCTATTCAGATAATTTTTACAATATTATGTATACATTGCATAAATATCAGTATATTGCATTCTAGCCTCTCCTGTTCCAGAAGCAAGTCTTAATTGTATATTTGCAGTTATAAAACTATCATTAGGTTCATAACCATCATTTATTGCAACCGAATCAGCCTCTAACGCTTCAGAATTTGCTGATGATGTTAATAAAATACTATCCGTACCGCCAGATCCAACAAAATTGATTTTACATTCGGCAGAACCTCCAGCATCAGAAGCCCATAAAGAAACCAAAGCTCTCCATCTACTAGGAGAAAGGTCTGAATCCCTCACGATACGAAAAGTCTTTTTTGTAACAAATACTGCTCCAGACTCGGAAAAATAGGAATCGTCAGAAAATACCAAAAATCTGTCGACCGTTCCAGCTGTGCCAGAAATTGTTTTCGGTCTCCAACGATTAGTTGAACTATCCCAAACCAGGCTATCACCATTAGTAGGTGCTGAAGCGGAGACATTAAAACCTTGTAATTGGTCAGCATTTTGAGGTTGGTTAAGATAACCATCAAGATTCTCTACGCTGATTTCATCAAAACCTTCATCTTGATGTGAAGAAGCATGGGAGTGTCTCGAAGGACGCCAACGACTAGTTCCATCATCCCAAGCCAACAAGTCCTCACTGGATGGTATTGATCCAGAAACAAGAAAACCTTGTAATTGGTCAGCATTTTGAGGCTGGTTAAGATAACCATCAAGCCCTTGGACGCTTATTTCATCATCACCGGTGTCCTCATGCGTAGAGGCATGTGCTGCTGGTGTCTGTGGAGTACTCAAAAGACCAGAAAGACCAGTAACACTTATTTCATCACTACCGCCATTCTCATGCGAAGCAGCATGAGCCTCTGGCGTCTGCGGATCGGCAAGAACACCAGAAAGACCCGTGACGCTTATTTCGTCACCACCACCGTTCTCATGAGAAGTAGCATGAGATGATGGTGTCTGCGGATCGGCAAGAACACCAGAAAGACCAGTAACACTAATTTCGTCAGATCCTCCATTTTGATGGGTTAGGTGATGATGTCCGGGTGTCGTTCCTCCAGCTTCTATTCCATCTTCGAGTTGACTAATCAATGTTTCAACGGCCACATTCCATCCACCAAGCTCTGTAGTTTCACCCGGAGCCGGAATACGCAATCCAAGAAATGTTGTTTTAACAGCTGCTATTGCTGTTGCTATCAGTCTACCATTTGCTAAAAGTTGTATAAGGTATGATCCGGCTTTATCTGGAATAAATCCACATGTTGAAGATATATGGGAATCCAATGCTGCAGATGATCCAATTGGTTTGGACAGCATTCTCCAATTCCACGAAACCAAACTTGTATCAGATTGGCTTGATAAAACTACCAAAATCGAAAGCGCTAAATCGTCACGACTTTGCCCAGGAACTCCAGCAGGTTTGCCAGCCTGGTTAATTGTGATATTAACAGCAGCCATTCTAGCCTCCAATCATATACCGAGCAGTGTACGCATCTGCCCATCTGTTATCTCCTGGGTGGGATTTGCGAAACCTGCCTTTTTTAAATATGTGGTAATAAGAATACGCATACTCTGTGATGGTATTAAGTTACCATATCCATCATCCAATATATCTTTTACCTTAATCATGAGTAAAGAAGTTGATGGATCATAGTACATTCCAACAACATCATCTATATTTCCACCCATGGGTACTGGCCATGAATTTGTAACAGATTGAAGAGATGCTGATATGCGTACTTTCCCAGAGGAAAAATCTCCCACCTGAACGAAACTCCTATCACTATATTTCATTGCTGGAAAACCCATCGCTGTTTTACCATTAGAGGATTCAGCTACAAAGGAATCAAACAACAGAAAACCAACATATCCATCAAGAATGGTTGGACTTCCGTATGAATCTGTAACAGGTATTCTCAAGGATAGATGCGAAACCTCAAAATCAAGAGGATGTGGTGTATTATCAGGTTTCAACACATATCCGTCGAGAAGTAAGTTTCCTGGTACAAAATAGTCATTCCTACCACCATAACACAAGTCACCATCAGGCTTCTCAGTAAAAGTTGTCGGAGCAAGCCTACTCATGTCGCATATGTCGATTCTGTCGGGCAACCAGGTTCGAAAATAATCTATCTGCCAGATTATATCTGAGAAAGGTAGCGTCTGGAAAGCTGTATTGTCTGATGGTATATCTGCTGTTGTAGAGAGTGGGTCAAGCTTATTTTCCACTTGTACAACCATTCTTTGGAAAGAAGATCCAGCCGGAAAAGTGGCAATAGTTTTGTCCAGAAAATCCTGAATCAAAGCGAGGTCGGTCGCATCTACTTTTCCATCACCATTCACGTCCGCACGAAGTATCTTATCCAAAGATATTAAACCTTGGATAAGTTTATCTTGTGTTCCGCCAGGAGTTCCATCTGAAAGGTCATATCCATCCGGCATCCAGGATGCTACAATAGCTAAATCATCATCTGTTACTTCTCCATCTCCATTAACATCCCCATATGCATCAGTATATAAATCTGTTGATACAATTCTATATTCATAACTTGACGATGAATCTGGAAGCAGGATAGATCCTACAGCATTATTAGATAATAGGTCAGCATCAGGAGAAATAACATATAATCTATCACCATATACGGCTCCAGCAAGAGTTGTATTTCCAGATATGGATGTTGGATTACCTCTTGGATTTGTATCCTTTGCTCTAGCTAAAGCCAGTGGCACAATATCACTAGCCAAAAGGGTCTGAAAATCAGTATCATCTGTTGTGGATATTGATGGTGATGGAGCAACCCTAGAGGATATATTATTACCAGTACGCGGATCCTGTCTCGGAGAACTATATGTTGATTGGACTTCAACAATCACAAAGTTCTTTGTATTTCTGGCTGTAGTCACCATTGGAACCGAGGCAACAAAATATGGTTGTTCAACACCACTAGAGTCAGCCATGAGGCGCGGAATTTCAACCCCGATTCCGTCCTGATATGCTGTACCATCTGATACCTTCAAATAGTCTCCATGTACTTCGAACCACATATCGCTTTCATAAACATTAACCCATTGTGTTCCATCATAAACAACCATGTAACCATTACTTGCAGTATGGACAGCTTCTTCCAGTAGGATTGTTCCCACATTTGCATTTCCTGCGCGCCCAATTGTAAGAACATAATATCTTCCAATTTCCACTGGCGAAATCAATGGGTCTGCCACAGATGTTTCTGTAAGAACAAAATCAATTTTACGCGCATAGCCATCAAGAACGATGCCTTGGTTTGCAAAATCGTTGGCATCCAATGACAGTTGCGCAAGTACTGTTGGATCCGGGTCAAAATCTTCCAAGTTATCAGGGGTGGGTTTTACTGGACAGTCTACGGTTGTCTGAAGAGCATATAAACCAAGAATAATCTGACCAGACCAATTGTACTCATTACCTGGAAGAGCCGAGTCGTCCCTTTTCACTGACAGGAGCACAGATATTTTCTGAATGTTTGTCCCACTAGCAAGGAATTTTTGTCCTATCCTAGTGGTTACGTCATCTGGAGCAAGCTCACGCTGATCTACTGAAGCAAGCTCTATATCGAGATCCGACACCGATCTTGATGGACCGATTATATCTTGTAGCAATTCTGTCAACGTTGTGGTGGAATCACCCACTTTGAAATTTACGAAAAACTGGTTAGGCTGAGCTGTCTGCCAGGCCATTAGGCTGTCAGAAGACACCTCCATTGGTTTTGTTTCGCGTATGACGCATTGCCCAACAAGCTGATATCCATTCATAGCTGGGTCTAGACTTCCAAACAAATTTCCCGCAAAATCGTTGAATAAAATCCCAAGAATTTCACGATAACGATTGTGTGTAACCTGTGTGCCATTCTCTTCAAATACAAGATCGTCATGTACAAGAGAACCACCAAAAGTCTCGCCAATTATCGAAACTTTTGTTGACATTGAACCAGAAAGCGCCGTTCCAGATATCGTAACAGCTAACATGACACCATCTACAACATCTGAAACCTGCTGTAGACCGGATCCTATGTACACATTCTGTCCATCAAAACTGTATGCATCTAGAAGTGCTTGTTGCTGAGAGTTTAAGCTTGACGAATCAAATATTATGGGTGGAGATGCAGCATCACCAACCACACCACTGCCGAAGAAATTTGCTACAGTGGCTGCATCTATGCCGACATTTCTGCTCTGTTCATCACGCATATCGTTGCGCGTAAGTTGCATTCCGTCGTAGTAATTAACCCTTGTCAGGTTTACCGGCAAACGTGTCGTGCTCATGAAAAATCCTCCTGGCTATAACTGTAGCCCTTAACAGCCACTACTGTCTCCAAAATCAACAAACCCTCTAGTATGCGCTGGCTTAAGTCTTTCAATTAGTTTTACAATCAAGTCTTTGACATCCTGATTTGGTATAAGATGGAACGAATCGATGACAGTGACGAAAAAGTCAAAAATTCCAGCGGCATCATCATGGACATTAGCCAAATGCTCAACAAGACTTTCCTCTGTATCAAAATCGAGAAGCAGTGTAGTAAGCGCATCATCAATAACTGGTTGAGCTGTATCCGTATTACTGGTGTATAACAAATCATAACCTATAAGCTGTCCAGGACCACTTCCGCCGAGATATGATATTGGTCTAATCTCGTCTGAAAAACGTAGATTATCAATTTTGGACATCGCTGGGAACTGTCCAGTAAAATCTCCGCCAATATACACTGTGGAAAAGAAATCAGTCATGTTTATATCAGCTAGAATATTCCTAGAAGCCTGTGTACCTGCTATTGCCTGACCCCAAATACCAGACATCCCATATCTTATTCCAGTTCCATACCTAAGCCCAGTTCCATACCTTATAGTTCCTCTTTCTGATCCATCTACCATAAGAATAAGTCTATCTTGATTATCTGAGTTGTTTAAACTCCATCCAACAAAAATACGGTGCCATGTGTTCTTTTTCCAATATATTGGAGCAGATATCTGGTAATCCGTTCCAGATGCTGTTACCAGAAGAACCAAGAAGCCATTTTCGTCTTTGAAGATACTAAACCGGTCCCCTTGGCTTGTTATTGGAACATAGGTCACAATAGGTTGGCTATTTACGGGAATTGGCTGACCAAGATGAATGGTTACACCATCCGAATCTAAAGAGCCACCTGTGAAAAAGTTAGTATCATTCCCAGGTATAGTCACAGAACTAACAGATCGAGCTCTAACAGGAATGCTAACCACTAGAGATGATAAAACATTTCCAGAAACAAATTGATCCGTACTAAGGTCAATGAAATATCTTCGCGCAGGATCATTATAAGTATCCATTATAGGATTTGCCCAAAATTCTATAGTTCCAGAATTATTGAAGAAAATACCTTTATTATCTAAAGCCATTGAACTGGCTTTGTCAAATACAGCTGATTGTCCAAATAAACTATTGACACTACTCGAACTCTGAAAATATGATTGCGAAAAACCAGCATAAAATCCAGCCTTATTTTCTAGGCAACCGTTGAAATGATACAAAGCAAGAGATTGCGTGGTCGGTACAAGTTCACGTACACTGTTTGCTTCAGAGGTTATACTTATTCCAGAACTTGGAAGCACTTCGCCAATCCCGGTGTCTGTTAGCATTTCCCCAAGTATATGCATCTCATCAATTACCGCAGAGGCTTGATTGGCTCCATTCATGTCTGAACCTACATATAAAGTCTCTGGAATCTCGTCGAATAGAATTACAGCATAGCTTGGGAAGTCGACCTCATACCAGCAATTGCCCAACAGAAAAGGAAGACCGCCGCTATTGGCTATCTCCAATGTTATCAATCCATTAGCAAAACCAGAATCCGAAAACGATAGGTTAAGCATTTGCCATTTCAAACCCGAATAAGATCCAGACACTGCCGTACCAGACAGAATTACTGTATCAGAATCCTTAACAATACCAGAAGGATCAAGCGGTACATCTGTTATAACAAACACTTGTCCAGAGCCAGAAGGCAAAGGAGTCTCAATATATATGAGTTTATTGATATCTTCCGCTCCAAAGCGCGAATATCCATCAGAGAATGTTTTTGTACTTCCAATCTGAAGAATCCCGTCAGAACCAGCCTGCTCTACGACTGAAAGCCTGATTTGGGCATAATCACCGCCATTTTCGGATTGTGTGATAGGAGAAGCTTCACGTATCTCAATAGCACCAGCTGATTTTGTAATATCCAATGGTGTAAAAGCTGCTGATATACTTGTTATTGATGTAAAGAATTGTGTAGTAGTTTGTGTTCCAACCTGTGCAAATGTAAGAGTTTCTGCTCCAGACGATACAGATGTCCCATTACTGACGTCACCAGTGATGATGACCTGATTTAAACCGCTGAAATCAAAATTATCACCAGTGATATTCACAGAAAACCTTCGACCCGTAGCCAAATTGCTTGGTTGACAGAATGGTAAGTTTGAAACAAGTGCTTGAACAGCGTGTCCTCCAACAACAGTTGCTATCAAGGCAAAAGAGCCAGCTTCTATATTAATACGCCTGGTTATTATATTCGTAATCCTGATTTTCGAAACAGCTGTTGGCTGCGGCATTATTGTTTTAATCAGGTTTGTTCTTCTATATGGCCAAATATATGCAAGTTGTTTACTACGTTGCTGAGTTAAACCATAAGAATACAATACAACATCATACCCTATTGGAACACCATTATTTACAACAACATAATCTTGGTAGCCATCGCGCAAAAAAGAATAATCTGGATCAAGGGCATTAGGAGAACGCAGCTCAGTTTCAACACCAGTAGGAGAAACAGAATATACCCTTACCTTCTCTATTAATGGATCTGAAACAGTTTCTAGAACAAGTCTATTTACAGAATATTTAACATCAGTCAATGTTGAAATGGCATAATATGGTAAACCCCCACACTCAAGTCTTAGTGTGTTTTCATCAACAACCTCTGAAACAAGGACATATGGAGGAACAACTGTGCGCGTATTTGTTCCATCTGCTGTATTGTCCAATATTGTGAACCTATCCCCAGGCACAATTCCGTCTGTAACAAATGTCGCTCCAGACGAACGAAAAATGTCTGAACCAGAAAAGGTTACCATGTCTTGTCCGCCGACAGTGGCTGAATAAGCATCTGCTAGAAGTATCTCTCCAGCAGTATCCATATATTTAACACCACCAGTAGATGGAACGGGAAGGTATCCAGCAAACCTATATGTGTTTGGCACTTCACGTCCATCGACAAAAAGATGTAGTTCATCGCGCTGTTCGACAGTTCCTACTTTCCATGATACTGCGACTGCATGCGTGTCTCCAGCTTCCCAGTCACGAATATTTGTACTTATTGTTTTAAGTCTACCATTATGGTCGTTAACCTTGTAGCGAAGGAATCCGTGTCCATCTTTAAACAAGGACATACGGTCAATATTCTCAGAAACTCCAGTATCGAAGACAAAGTGTACATTGTCGGACTGAAAGTCTATACCGTCAAAAGCTGCCCAAGTTCCACTTCCATATGCGTCAAATGGAAGATTTACGATGTCCCACCCATCAACCGTAAATGAAAACTCAACCAAGGAATCGGTAGACCTGATAAAATCATTGATTTCATCCCCGCCGTAGCCGTCTGCGGGCGCAATTCCATCAACCGAAGAAGCCACCTCTACCTCTGAGAATTGTCCTGTTGATGTAATCTGTCCATCAAAGAGTCGAGCTTCATCAATTGGAGCTCTTACGCGCAAACGCCATTTTTTTGCCGTGCTGTCGTACCAAATAAAATATCCATTTTCACTGTGTAAAGTTAAAGGTCTCCCTAAAACCAATGGATCGGTGCGATCTAAGGTGAACGGTATATCTTCTGGATTGTAGGAACTAGAGCCTACAAATACTTTGGATGGCATCCTATATCCATCAAAAAGGATGTCGAATGTTAGAGATGCATCATTATCTATTCCAGACCAAAGAGGAGTAAGTTGACATTCCCATGTCCCTTCGGAAAAGCGCATATTCGATGTAGCTGGAAGTGTAGCAGTTTGTCCAGAACTATCCAAAAGAATGCCATCTCCAAATTTGCCTGGAGCAAATGCGGGGTCAAATGAAACACCAGGAGTTCCTTCGGCTACCATTGGAATAAGGTTAAGATAGTCACGCCCAAGTATCCATTCAAAAAATACAGATTCTTCGATTGTTGGATCAATTGATGTAAATGCGCTCACCAGTCTTTTAATAGCTGGAATGGTTGGACCTTGTAGAAAAGATTGAAGAGATCCAACTAAGGCTGCGCGGTATATTTCCCTATTAAGGTTTAATGGGGCTGTCGATAGTTCATCTATACCAGTAAGTACACCAAAATTGTCCCTCAACGAGTTACGTAATGCGCCGTATCTATAACTTACATAATATGTAGATCCTTCAGAAAGCGTATCGGATATGCTCCAATCAAGAACATTGTCCCCATATTCATAGCTGACAAGGATTTCGTCTGCCAAATATGTGTAATCTATGAAAATATCTCCAGGAGTATAGTCTACAATAACTGCTGCCCCAGGAACCAAAGCAGCCCTATATCGCGCTTCAACCATTGATCCTATGGCACTATCAGGTGTTCCAGTTGGTAAGTATATACGATTGGAGTTGGCATCGATATAGCCATCCGATCCAAGAGCAAATAGATTTGCCCCAGTTATCATATCAATAATCCAATATTCTCGTAAAAGAAAAGATGGATCAGCTGGTTTATTAACCATAAAGGCAAGCTGAGTTATCCCTGACACTATTCCAGAAAGTCTAGTAACCTCCACAAATTTCCTGGATCCATCAGACTGGACCTCAAGTCCTAAGCCGCTTCCAATATCAACTACTGGAACTCCGTCCTGATCCATTACAATAGTTGTTGGCTGGGATGACGATATTGAAGATCCCGATACAAAATCAACTGGGCTATCAGAGGTACGCAGATCAGTAACTTGGAAAATATGTCTAACACGCAAAGCATTTTTCGATACAGTTACCGTATTTCCAGCCGAACCATTTGTAACAAGTATTGGATCTCCATCAACATCTGACTCTCCCACATGTTCTAGATCACTAATTCCAACCGTATCATCTCCAATAGAACCTATTGAAAAAGTTTTTATGTTATCAGATTTTGTGCTCGCACTCCTATATATATTTGATACTTCTGTAATATGTCCATTGTATGTCTTTACAGTTCCAAAACGGTATGATGCGTCTCCTATGTCCGTATCACTTCCAGAAAGTACAGCCACGTAAGCTATGCCATTTACATAATCGACCATAAAGTCTCCTACCCCTTGGAGACGCTGAAGGTTTTCATCCTCTGTTCCGCTTGGGTCGAAGTACATTTCACGTACAAAAGTCGAAGTATCAGAAAATGTCAAAGAAGAGTTAAAACTAGCCCCTATGTAGTCACCCGTTGCAGCTGCTATGTCTGCATCCTGGAGTTCAACCTTAAATGCAACAAAGGCTTTAGAAGGAATGGTTATCTCATCAGATACAACAATTTGAGCTTGTGTATGTTCGTCAAATGTGGCAGCTTCCCTTATTACGGAAAAAAGCCTTGGCGGTTGTGAGGACTCAAAAAAGACCTGATTCCCCGAAATCCTGGATACATTATAGAGTTCTCCCGTGGTCTCATTAAAGATGCGAAAAACCTCATTTACGGGACCATGAAGAGTCCTGAGCCCAAAATTGCCTATTAACCTATTATCAATACGTTCATCTATACTTTCGACATGCGAGGAGAACGCAAAATCTGTGCCCTCAGCAAAAGCTTCTTCATATTCAAAAGATATAGTAGCAGCTTCTCCATCCAAATCCCGCCCCGGTACTACTGCTATCTCCCACAAATCACTGGAGAAATTGTAGTCAAGTCCATCCTGAAATGTGCGAAGAAAATAGTATGTAGCAACTGGTGGCACAACTGTTGTTCCGTCTGTACCAGTACCATCAACACCAAAAACTATAACCTGACCAGTGCTGTAGTTGACCGCAAACTCACCAGGGCTGGTCGGCAAACTGGATTCACTAAATGGTATTTCAACCAAAAAGGCTGGATGTTTTGTAGATGGATCGAAATTAACTGCTGGATTCAGCCATATTATTCCTCCAGATGTCACAGTATTGCCAAGCTGATCGACAATAGGCGCATGGTTCAAAAAGAAAGATGTTGCAACAGCCGGAACACTTTCTCTTGGCACTAATACAACAGATGTTATAACCACTGTTGACGCATCAGGAGAAATACCAAGTTTTTTGTATATATATCCAACTTCTATGGTATCGTTACCCTGTGGCATCGGAAAAGTTGGTCCAACTGCCGCAGTACTTAGACGTATCTGATTAACATCAATATCAAGTGCTGGATAAGCATTTTGACTATCATATTTGCTTTCAGATATTCCATACCTATATGTGCTTATATCATATGTATATCTGTTCGTACCTCTAACAAGCACTATTGAAGATACCGATATAACTGGGCTTTTAGAAACAGATATGAGCAAACCATCAAAACCGTTACCACTTCCAGATGTATTTGACACAATCTCACTTGATACAGAAGTTTGCTGTAGACTTACTGGGTCTAGTGGAAATTGATCATACTGTATTGATCCGTCCAAATTAGCATTTGTGGTTGAGGCTCCAGCACGCAGTAGCTTAAACACCCCCTCATTGGCAAATCTGTCATATGGACCAGAACCTCGGACAATTTCTTCATCTACTACATCTATGGAAACGTAATTCGCAGCTCCGACTTCATTGGCAGAATGTTTTGCGTCCTCTATTTCATCTGCTGTTGGCATAATAAGATTACGCAACAGTGATCCTGAAGATGGGTCATATATAGATGGCAACGAATCGGTCATGGATTTGAAAGTGTCGCTTTCCTCCTCCATGCCTACAAAAAATAGATGATTAGTAGCGCCGTCTTCAACAAGCCTTTCCCCATGAGCACCTTGGAAAGGCTGACTGTCAGTCGACCCCAAAACCATCTCATACAAGGAACCTGATACCATTGGCTGAGTATAAACGGTCATATTCCATTTGGATATGGACACCGATTTAACGTCAATACCAGAAGTAGTTCCTCCAGCTCCATTTATGACAATATTGGCTACACCAATATTCTGGTCAAGGCTAGCCGTAAAAGTTAGCTCGATGGAGGAGCTGGTCAAAACTGTCAGTTTTGTGGCGCGCAGATTAGCCATTTTTCAACCCCATGTGTTCAGCGGGTCTTTACCGTCACGTTTATATCGCCTGCCGCAAGATATTCATTCTTCTTGGCAGAGATGGTTGTTACCGTTCCAGACAGACCTTGTTTGTTGAAATGTGTTATCGTAATTTTATCCAAACCAGCAACGCTATGTGCGGCAGTTGACACATCATCTACATCCAATGTCGTTCCAAGAGCTGTTGCATTCAGGCTAGATGATATGTTGTTTGCTACATCTTGTTTAACGGATGAAGATGATGTTTCATAAGCTGGAAGTACAATTATGTCAGCTGTCACATCAATAGGTACTTTGGTAGAAGCTTTTACAAGAACATCCGCAGTTATTGGTCTTCCACTCTCTACAGAATTTGTAGCATCACCTATAAGCTTATTATATTCGTAGTTTATTGTTATCCTTTCGTTGTTTTTTGGAGCCGTATAGCTATAATCTACTGAATACGAGGCATTCTGGTCTGGTTGTGTAACTGTATCAATGGACATTCTGCCGCTTACAGCTCCAGCCGAATTCGTAAATCCAGATATCCTACCTATGGAAGTTACTTTTGCAAAAACCTTGTCCGTAATTTGTGAACCGTTTTTGGAGAAAAACAGTCTTTCACTATCGTTCTGTTTCGTATAGTAAAATGTGGCCCTTATGTGTGTTCCAGTAGTTATTGGTTCCGAAGTATTCGCAGTCACCGAAGCAAGCTGTACGGAGGCGTTTCCTAGTGCTGTATTCTGTACAGCATGAGCTAGATCCCATCGCGAAGTTTTCAGCCCATAATTCGTAAGGTCATATGTTGTCAAAATACCAGAAATACTTCCAGAAATTGATAAGGATACTTTTTCAATTGAAGCAACCCTACTAATCGTTATACTTGATGGTATAGACGCCGTTCTTCCAAGACCCTCTGCCGTACGTATTAGAGGAGCAAGATCAATAATATTCGAACTGCCAGTACTTGCCGAGGTGGTGGTAAATACACCAGTTACAGCTACCATAGTTGTTCCAACTACTTCAATGGTACCTTGGGTCGGAATTGCCGTAAGGCTGACCTTAAGATGAGCTGGAGTTCGACGCATATTATCCAACACAGAACTGCCAGAGAAAAGGTCAAGAAAGGGCTGATACCCATCAACATCTGAAAAAGAGTTATACCCATCTCCAGACACCGGCAAAGATATTATGTTCGTCTGAGGAAGTACGTTTGGTAAATTTGTAACATAGCTTACCAAAAGATTTGTTCCCGAGGCAACCATGTTGGATGGAAAAAGAGTTATTGTCCTACCAACTGCCGAACATGATTGGTACGAATCCACAAGGTCTGTTAGACTATATGTGGCATTTATGCTATCCCCTAATGATGCCAAAGTATCACTTGGAAGAACAATTAGCTTATTTGAGAATGTACCATCTGCCTCCAAGGTATTATATACTTCTGATCCGTTTTTTGTACTATCTTTCATACTATGTATATTACTTACCACATTTGATGTTATAACTGTTCTCCTAGATGATGTTCCAGATACTAGTAGTGTCTCATTATAGAATGTATTAACAGACAAAATTCGGCTTATTGGATATGACACTGTTACAGTTAAATTGCCATAGGAATCCAATATAGCCGTGGACATCTCATCCCTGATGTAGTTAGAAAATCCCCAGTCAACAGAATCTTGGGCTTCATCAGCAACATCCCTTGGGTCAAACGTATCAAATTCAACTTGCGGTACAAAAGACATAACCCAAGTGTAATCAACCTGAAGTATGTCACTAGCTGTAGGAAGAGTTCGTCCGGATATCTGTATGCGCCCAGTGGTATTCAGACTTCCACTTTCACCATCTGGATTCTGATTAGATATTGTATACCTCTCTCCAGTTGTAAGATTAAATACCCTGCTAACCGTACGTACAGGCTTATGCTTTGTGGTTACGTATGAACGATCACTTGATACGGTTGAGTTTTCATTTGTGACGCGCACATCCTGAGAGATTGCCGAAACATTTAATACATCTGAAAATGAAAGCCCATCTACGCTATTGAATGCGCCTTTTGTGCGATTTTCTCCTTGAAGGTCTATCTGTCCATTGGTCCATACGAGCTTATCCAATCCAAATGGACTTCCTGCTGCCGAACCTGTATCTTTTACAAGTTTATAGTTTCCAGCAAGTTCACCAAGATCATTGGTATATTGTTCAACAAAATTTGGTCCAGATGAACTTCCAGACACAGAAGTAATAGCGGACACTGGCTGTGTGGGCATCTGTTCTCCATCAGTGAGAACGGCTAGACGCCTACTATTAAGAGACAAACTTGCATCTGGTGTTAGAGAACTTTGCCCGAGCACATAGTCATTTTCTGGGTCAGAGGGATCATTTTTACCACTTTTATCTTTGTATATGAAACTATCAGTACCCTCCTGTAGATTTTCTCCAAACACATATATATCAACTTTTCCTCCAGTTCCTGGTTCTGCTACAATTACGTTTCCACTACTGTCTGTTGTAGTTACCGTACCATCCCTAGTCATTAGGGGGTCACCAGGTTCCACTACTAGTGCATCAATAGCATCAGCCAAAGATAGAATAATTCCCCTGTATCCAAGAGCTGTTCCAGTATTAGCGCCAGCAAAAGTCGAAAGAATGCGCGATCTGAAAGCCGCATCGGTCTCTAGGTCAGCCCCTCCAGTAAAAGACACCACATTAGTAACGCCATTTACACCAGGGGCAGTATGAGATACAACAGAATATGTTGCTATATTTCCGCCAGATCCAACACTTTGTGCTTGTACGGACACTTCTATTGCATATTGGTCAGTTATTCCAGCGGTATCTAGTTCATTTCGCAATCTTGTAGCTGTTGCTCTAAGAGCATTTGCGTCTGAAGGCTTAACCGTCACACTAGATATTGTCGAAAATGTTATACCATTTCTAGTACTTACGACAGTACCAGATGATATGGTTGTAGTTGTATCAATTGTTCGAAATGTAAACACAACCTGTCCACTAGCTCTTGTTCCCGTTTTTCGGCTAGCCCCAAAATTTGCACCATAGTTGGTGAGATCATTACCAGACAAGTTTGCCAATGCCTGTAATCTGGCAATATTTCTCATTGTTTCATATACATCTCCAAGCTCGAAAGCTGGAGGATCGACAAACACATCTCTTGCAACAGAGTTTGGTTTTGTATCCAATTGCGGCTGCGTCAAACGCAGACGTTCGAGTATAGAAAGCACTACTTCATTGAAACTTTTGAACCTTGTCATTTGTAAACTCCTAAACCCTAAGCAGGAATGTTTCTTCGACTGGAGAAAGCTGGCGTGTTAGAGCCACAATGGTTATCGACCACTGTCTTGGATCACTAGCATCTCTCTCAACCCTTATATCACTTACGCCAGCTAGAGTTTCGCCAGGAGACACATACTGAACACGAGCTTGTGCCGTTTGTAGAGCCATAAGTGTCGACAGTGTTTCCTGAATAGCACCAAAAACCTCTGCCTCCAATTGCTCGTTAGCTAGAACCTTTCCTACAGTACGTTCTGAAATTACACTTCCATACCACTGATGAAATCTATTGCTTCCGCGCGCAGTCAGAATTGCTTTGAGCAAATCCTGTTTCAGTTTTTCATTATCCCGCACCGTCTGGACCGACCCATCAGGATTTAGGGCTAAGCTGTTACCAACTATTTTCAGATCGTAGGACATTATTGCTCCTTTGAAATATCTTCTGGAATTTCATCCATATCCTGGTACCTTTCTTCCTGGTCATTTGGAAGCGGAGAACTACTTCTGCCAGACTGCTTTTCTCTATGCATGCGAATATCTATAGCAGCACCAAGCGTAGAATACAGGTCAAGTACCTTGTTTTCAAGGTTCTCTATAGCGCCAATGGGATCCCCTCCTGAATAAGTGTCTACAATCGTCTTAAGGATTTTGTCATTTGCCATTTGTCCTAATGTATCTGTATCAAGCATGGCGATAAGATCACTGCGATCGACAAGAAAAAGACCTAATATTGTAAACACAATGTCTGGAAGCGACAAACCGGTAAATTCTCCTGTCATCATCTCCAACTCAAGACGAAGTTTATCCGCACGTTGCGTCCATGTATCTATCTGGTTATTCAGCTCTTCAAGCTTCTTCCTCTGCTGCTCCAAAGGTTGTCTTAGCACAGTTACAAAAGAGTTTGTTAAAGCATTAGGCATTACATTTCTAACCTTTGCTCCTGTGGGGTCAACAATATCCTCAGTAGGCAGTAGTCCGAGTAGCGCCTCTGATACCGCAATTCCGCGGTTAAGTGCTGCAAGGCGTTGACCTGTTGCACTATTATCCTTCACTTGTAGTTCCGTAGCCAAATTTCCGCGCTTTCCGAAAGAACTCCTTTGTGATGATAGGGTTTTTGGCTTAAGAGCAATCGTAATATCTTTGGACAACCGTTCCCTGCGATTTTGTAGCATAACCCAACGGTCAGCAAATTGGTCAATCGACCCAAGCATCTGATTAACCACAAAAGCTTCATACATAGATGATTCTTGAGGTATCATATCTGAAGCACTTGACGACAGTTGAGAAACACGATCTCTAGTAGCTTTCAAATAGTCTTCTTGTTGTTGGTTTCCACCATCAAGCATAACGGTGCGGATTCTAATCACGGTTTCAATAAAAGGTCGCCTAATCGGAGTCGAGGAAGGCGGAGGACGACCATCTTCTGGATCGGTTAAAAAAGGCTTAGAAAGTTCATTTTGTGCTGGAAACACCTGACTATAAGACACGGCAAAAGGAGATACCCTTTTGAAAACATCAAATCCATTTCTTGAATTATCATAGTTAAGAATCAATTCAAGCGGATCGTAAAAAGCGGCAGCCATCCTATTATTCATATCAGCTGTTCCTATTCTCTGCTCAATGCCCAAAAGACCTTTCTCTCTTATTTGTAGAAGAGTTTGAGCATCTATGTTTGTACCATCTGGACTAAGAATCTTTGTTTCACCACTGTCTACAACTATACCGCTTGGAGCACCGCTTTTTTTGAACCCCGGTGTCATTACCATTTGTGCCGAATTGTTTCCAGACTTTTCCTTATCATTTTTTGGGGTTACAGATACAAACATCGGTAAACCCACAAGTCGGAAAAAGGCGTTGACTCTAGATTCCGTGGGACGCTGGTCAACCAATTTAACCTCGTCGTCAAACATTGGCGTATATGACCGTATGCTGTCGATTTCGGACATGATTTCACTGGCAAATTTGATAATGTCCAATTTTGCGACAGTTCCTGAAGATGAAGAGGCAACCATATTATCTCACTCCACTGTTTGAACCAACTGCCCCAAGAGGCTCCCTGGAATCCTGTGGCGCTGCGTCGGCAGGCTTGATGTCCGTAAAAACCAATGTCAATTTACGAGTCACATAATCAGGGGGACTAATAGACGTATCAAAGTCACTAATATATTGATCAGCCACAGTTGCCGTAACTTCTGCTGCCCCTGTTATTTTGCTCGTAAGCGTTGCCCTGAATTCCCCAGTTGATGCCCCATAAGCATCCATGACCTCTACAACCGAGGAAATTGTCCCAAATGTTGAGAAGGCCTTAACATCAACCACACCGGGTGGAAGATCGTCTGCAAGACGATTTCCATTTATATCGATTGGGATGATGCTAATAACAATGTCCCCACCCGCTGTCTGAAAATATCTATTTGCTGATAGCAAAGATTTATCCCGACTAAGTACACGAGGATAGATTTGTTCAGCATATAAAACTACGTCGTTTGCCAATGTCCCTAGAACATTTGACACACAGACACCAGCTGTAGCAGCGCCTTGTGCAATACTACCATAGTTGTCTATGATATATTGTGTATCAGCATCTATTGGCGCTATTGCTGTTATACATGCCATTGCAGCAGTAGCTGCTCCACTTATATCTGGAAGTTCTGGTATTGGAATGTCAAGGTAAGGGCTTCTGTTTTTAGCACCCCTTACTGCCGCCTTGACATCTGGATGACATCCCACACCAATCATATTGTGGCGCAAAAGTTCTTCATGATTTATACCAAGAACATATGAGAGCCCAGAGCCACTTGATGGAGCAGCAATTTTGCGCCATACCATTTTAGATCCTGGACCAGAAGCTGGATTATAAAGCCCAGATGCTAGCCAGGAGTTTGCTGTTAAATGGTCGATTTTTACATTGTATGCGTCATACGCAGATATAATTTGAAAAGTTCCAGAATTCTTGACAGCTCCAGTGCTGTCAGAATCCATTATTTCAAGCCACATGCCGTCATATCCATCACTACTGGAAAACTGTGGAGTCCTTGTTCCAAACCGGGCATATCGTCCAGGATTGAGATCATCTACATTTGCGGCACCATTCGAAGATCTGTATATACTTGATAGATAACCATCACTATGTTGCCTATCAGGTATCCTCATAATATCAAGTGTTCCGTTTTCGCTTTCGTCCCCAGACACGATAACTGATGTAACAGCATAGTATCCATCACAATATAGATAATAAGGAATTTTCCTGTAATCTGTCACAGAGGCATAATCTATCCCATCTGGGAAAAACGAGGAGAGCGCAAGAAAATCCTCTTTATGAACTGCTGAAGCAAAACGCAGAAAATAGCTTAAACTACTTCCCCCAAACATTGGCGTAACCGTCAAAACGCCGTCGGAGCCATTTAACGTGAAATTCTCAAACACCTCTGGACACTGGTCGTCTCCACAACCTCCGCAAGATCCTCCACTCCCTCCACAAGGAATGCCTATACCAAGACCCAAAAGCGCCTTTACCATAGCTAAAATTGCATCAAGAGCAGCCATGATGCCAACAACATTCATAAGTTCCCTTAAAAGGGAGACAATTTTGAATGCTACGGCGTTGACAGCTTGCTGATTTCCAGTCGACATAGCATCAATGAGATCCTGGATATTTGATATAATATCCTGGATAAGAGGAATTATAACCGTTATAACATATGTTACAATTGCTAGAATGATCTTTATTAGGCACAATATCATTGCCGGTATTGCTAGCTGAGGCAGTATAAGTATAAAATCAGGTATACACGATCCGAATAAACGTATAACGGCAGCAATTAAAGAAAATGGATTAGTAAGAGCGCATATAACATCAATAATACAGGTCACCAGCTTCATAACCACTGTCAACATGCTATATCCAGCAGCAAAAGCAGAAAGAAGTTTAGCCTGGTCGGCGATTATATCGCCCATATTGAATCCCGTTATTGGTTGGATACTCGGCTTTATTATAGCACCAGCTGGACATGTACATGACATAGAGCGCACAAGCTCAGGATATGTCTTGTCAATACCGCCATTGGTTGGCAAGGGAAACAGTGTTCTAATGCTTGGTGACGTCATCTATATCCTCTACATTGTCTTATTAGATGTGGTTTTCCTGAGAACGATTCTCTGCTGGTCGCCTTTATAGAATACCACCGATTTTGCGTCAAGTACTATTTGTCCACCACTCTGTAAAATCATATCCATGGTAGACTTCATGCTCAACTGACCAGTTGCCTGTATACTTACGCCATTTTCATCTATAATGATCTGCTGGTCTAGGTTATCACTATCTGTGTCTGGACCTGTCCTTTCGGCATTCGCTCTACGTACACAGAGCACAACTTTTCCAGCCCTAAATACTTTTGTATCTTTCGGCAACGTTATTTCGCGATTAGCGAAACGCTGATCAACCGCAGAAGCATCCGAACCTACAAAATCATATCCGCCAATATCCATGGCTAGATATCCGTCCATCTGTAGTAGGGCACTCCTACCATACCTATCTCTGCCTATCCTTGCGACTATTCCTCCGGCCGTATCTAATATCCACGATAAGCGATCTACAGTATTTGCGCCAATGGATATTTCCAAACTACCATCCATGTTTGCATGAAGACTTCGTCCTCCAGCATTGGGATAGTTTACTGGACAACCCGTTACATCTCTCTTGACGTTTTCGCCCGAATTCGAAAGAAAACCTTGGACTATTTCACCATGTAGGGCAGGACCATCTGGGGATGGAGTTGGTGCGTCCTTATCAACAATCTCATAAGATGCTTTATTCATCGACGAAGCAAGAAGTCTGGATGCCGTACGCGTAATATCGTGAAATGCGGTTCCAGCATGTACTTTTGCTGGTAATGAAATCTTAGTATTATCAACAAAACTTGTGTCCTTTCCAGCCAGTCTGTTGTTTGGTGATTGAATTGTTTGGGAGGGTGCCTGAGTTACGGAAATCCCTCCAGGTCCAAACTGGTCAAGAAAGATATCTGGACGTTGTTGACCAGCCTCAAGGTCATTACGAAACAACTTCTTTGTGCCGTTCTCGTCGCGCCCATTTACTTCAGGATTGCCATTCTCATCCACCTCTATAGAACTTGAACTTTCATGCCGTACAAGAAGTGGCACATTACCAGTTTCGGATGTAGCTGGTATGTTTAGTTTAGTCAAACCTTCTTTATCTACATCTATAAACCAGCGGCTACGATCACGCGCATTGTCTGAAGATTCCGATGGATCTGGTATGTCAACAAGATCTGGAATTCCAGGACCGCGATAGGACCACCCTTTTCTTGTGTTTATCTCCCTATGTAGAACTACAGAATGCCTGGTGTTCTCTATCATACTTTCTAGAAGTGTATGAGGATCTGAACCAGTTGGTGGAAGGATAATGTTTCTATTTATGTCAAGAATGTTTCCAAACACATCAACCAATGTGCCATCAACAGATTCCATAAGTTCATTAGGGAATGACAAAGAAAGGCTAAGTATATTGCTACGTCGTTCTCGCCTATCAGAGAAAACGCGAACAGGAAGGATTCCCTCACGAAGCATTCTCTCTTCTTCCTGTTTAGTATCAACATTCCATCCCGTTCCAAATTCATACATGACGCGACGATTCTCAACAAAAGGAGGATTTCTAAATGCAGCAACGGCAGCATTCTGACCACCATTTGTTGTTCGCCTAGTACCATGTGTAACATCCTGTATCGGATTACGTCCTACCTCCTCAAGAAGATGTTCAGCATCTAGATCAAACATAAGATCATAGGCCGCAGCATCAAGAGATTCTTCATTGGGTCGCATATCGCGCCTAATTATTCCTTGTGCCTCTAGTCCCATTTGGGAAAGTGTATATGATACTGGGGGTAGACGCATAATAGCGCATCGATGTGCTTCATCTTGATCATCACCGATTAAAAACCCCTCCCAAGCGCTATTTTTCAGCGATATATCTCCAGACGAACTAAACCTGAATTGACCACCCGTAGGTCCTTGTAGTACAATTTCACCCTCCTCCAAAGAAGGAGGATTGACATCGTCAAAATACATCTCGGCAATATCAGACAAGTCCGCAGCGTAAAATCCACGCAATGGTATGACGGCAACCGGAATAAAGCGCGCATTTGAAGCTCTAGTGAGCGCAACAAGTGAACCTTTGCGCAGACCCACATAAATTCCCTCTCCACGCCCAGAAAATGGATGTGGCAGCGGAATGGTGGGACCATCCTCATCATCATCAAGCCATCTGGTCTGAGCCTGCCCAGTACTAAAGTCTACTGAGGTAACAATTGCCAAACGTGTCTGTAGATTATGAAACCTGCTGGTCATTTTCCAGACTCCTGCGACCATCCACCAACTGGAGGTTGTCTAAGCCGCACTTCAACCACGCTGTCAAGAGTATCATCTAATGTCCACGACTGATCACTAGCAGCCACACCAGCTTTCAGAAGGTCAAGATCAGTCTTGCTTAAACCAGAGGCATTTGCTGCCAACTGTTGTAGCCAATCCTGCTGTATAAGTTTCTGTGGTACTGCTGTATTTACCGCATTAGGACTACCCATTACAGCACTGGCGGCCGAAGAGAACCCGTCGCTTTTTTCTCCAGGAGCTACAGGTTGCGACAACCAATTAGCCACTGTTGCCATGCGATCTTTTTGGCTAGATTCGTTCGAAGAACTGCCAAAAGCTATAACCACAATGCGTGGACTAATATCGGGCTTGTTTGGGTCTAATAGGTTCTTAGCAACATTAAGAACATTTAGAAGCATCTGATAATTTCTCGTTCCATCCTGCCCACCAAGCAAACCTGTCTGTCCAGTCTCATTTGGAGAAAATCTTAAAGCAGCAAGCACCGTATCCGTTCCAGAACGGCTACGTCGTACTCTAAATGCGCCTTGGGCATTTGCTTTATTTGACAAACCTTTGCCTATAACATCCAAAGGAGTAGGTATGTATTCTCCAGGAGCATGACCATATGTAAGAGTTAAATTGGTTGAGAATCCATTCTCATATGTAAAATTGTGTCCAACTCCATTTACATAGAATAACATCTGTAGGTCTGGGAGATAAACAACATCACCAAGCTGATAGAACTCATTCCCAACAACCTCTGCACTTCCACTTAGTATCTCTTTATATTGACGCGTCAAAAGCATTTTAGCATATGGTGCGCATTGAGTCTCAGCATTCCAGAAAAAGGGCTTCTCGAAATTCGGCTCCTGCCTAAAACCATATTGCCTCCAAAGGTCGAAATCTACCCCCACAGCTTTGTACATTGGAAAGTTTCCCGCTATAAGTCCACCGGGCTGACCAACAAAGGCATCCGTACCAGTAACCGAGCATACTGTAAATGTAGGGGGCTTCTCATCAACTTTATATGTGTGTAGGTTCTCATCAGACAATATAAACCTTCTACCTGATAGGTGACCAAGAACACTCTGTGTATCATCCTCGATCATCTTCTCAAAAAGAGCCGAAGGTCTTGTAGATGTATTAGACCAACCTGGGGCTGATTGAATTGCTCCACCACTATTTACGCTGGCTATTTCAACACTTTGCTCGAATGTTTTACCAAGAACGCGAAGAAGTTTTGAGCGTATACCAACTTGTTCAGCTATCCTATCCGTAATAGACGAAACATCGCTAGCTGGTGTTTGTTTGCCGTTCCTTATGGCGCCAACTTTTGCCTCATCAAAGGCTGGAAAGCTTCGTTTTGGCTGACCTGTTAGCTTTACAAGGTTATCTACCTGTTCATCATAGAAACTTGAACTGCCAATCGCGGCACCCGTAGGTGACACTTCGCTCTTCACCAAATTGGCTTGAGCAACAGCCGAAAAAAGACCAGATCCATATGACGACACTCCGCTCCCAGTAGATACCAACTCTTGTAATTTTGCGAGTTCAACTTCGTTAATTGCTTGGTCCTTAGTTACAGCAGCTGACCACGATCCTTCTATTAGTAATTGGGCTGAACCACTACCATTCCTAGATAGCGAACCTTTGAATATCATAGCTTTAGCTGATTCATTATCCGTTGCCCCAAGAAGCGCAGCTTGACGCAACATTTCATATTCGGCTGCCCTAATATCATTCATCAATGAATCAACACGATTTGATACCAGCTTCTCCAGGAAATCTGGAAAAATCTTTATTCCTGAGTTCGCATTTAGCGCAAGCATAGCATTCAAAACAGTAAGTGGAACACGATTGTACTGAGGGGGTCGAAGCTCAAGATGACCCGACGAGTTACAGAAAAATTCCAGATCCATGGTATCCGCAGCCTTTTTACAAAGTTCGTACACCGAATCTCTGGTATTCTTCCACATCTCTGGGCTCTGGTCCCGTAAACTAAGCGCAAATGCCTGAACGTCGAAATCTTTATCATATTCCTCAGATACGATGAGGAAATTCTTGTCCCTGTTATACATTACATCTTCGCGGCGACGCTGGCTGACGAAAAGCATCCGATCTCCAAAAAGCTTAGCATCATCCGTATCGGTTGGATTAACTAAGTCGAAACCTATATCGTCTCCAGCTATACGCCAAGTGGATGGATTGTTCTGGACAAGATCATTAAAAACATTCTCTTCACTATCAAGCTTGCTTTTGAGTCTCGCTTGCTCACGTTCCAAGGCGCTTTTGCTTTGGAAATAAAGAGGATCACGCTGACGACCCGTTTCATTGAGGTTTGCGAAAGAATTCTCAAGATTCATAATATCGTCGGAAACCTTAGCATATTGGCTAACAGTTTGCCTAAGTTGTGCCGACTTTTGCGTAAGACGTTGCTGAGTGGATATAGCCTGAGCAAGGTCTTTTCTATCCGCATTTACAACTTTGAAGGGAGCAAAATTTCCTTGTACAAGGTTTAGTGACTTCTGGACATCCAACAAACTATGAAAATAGTCCCTTCCACTATTCAAGGTTGTGTCTAGAGAGAAAGAGCCAGAATTAAGGGCGCTAGATACGAATGTGGCAGTGTTGTGCGGATAACCAGTTACCAGAGAACTTATAATATTTGCTATGTCCATATTAGCCATGGCAACATTTGCCGCAAAAAAACCAATATCGCGACGTAGCTGACGTTCGTTCGCCTTGGTTGGATCAAGGGGATCAGTAGTAGACATGTCGTATGTCATTGTTACAATTCCCTCTTTCCATCGATATTTTAACCCTGGAGGCATTTCGTATATTGGAATAAGCGATCCTCCAATTACTTGTATATCCTGCTGCATTTGATCAAGACTACTAATGCTATCGCCCCTATTCCTACCATGTGTAGCAAAAATACCATTGTTTAGCAATTTTGTATTTGTATCAGATAATACAGCCCTACCAACAGGAAGACCTGTGGCAGGATCGGTATCAAACTTAAATGGTGTAAGTGGGTCATATATGATACCTTCAGTCTGCTGTAGAGCTGGTTGTTGATTATATTTGGATATTTTCAACCACTCCATATTCGAAGTAGCAGACACGGAAACTTCATATTTGCCAGCCTCAGCATTGTATGACCCAGAGGCACTCATAGTGAGACCGCCAAAAACCGGAGCACCCGGAGCTCCAGCTATTGAATATAACTTTTTGAAGTCATCAAAATTAAGCCATTTTCCACTGCGTTCCCATGCAACTCTTAACAATGGTTCGTCTATCTGCCATGTCTCTTGTAAACCAAGAGCTTGACCAAGTGATGAAAGCGGATCTGTGTCAACAGATGTTCCGATATCAGCAGCCTCACCAGAAAGTCTAGAACCACTGTCAATAAAGATATAAATGGCATCCATTGGCTGTATGACAAGTTTACCCATATAGAACTTTCGCATCATGCTTCTGGCATAACGCATTGATTCCCTAGTTGTAGCATCGTCGCCACCGCTAACTTGTAAACCATCCATTAGATTTCGCCTAGTAGACATAGAATAAGCTTCAAGGTTGTTCAAAATAAGCTTTACTAAACTCTTCTCATTTGAACTCAAAGTGTGCGGTTCAGGAACCATGTCCAAATTATCCGCCGTAAGTGTCATACCTACGGCATCAAGTGTAGCTGAGGCTCCTTGTCCAGACACGCTTACAGAGAATGATATTGAGCTTTTTTTGGAACTGCGACGACTTTCCGTTAATTGGGCATCCTGTCTTTGCGCGTTTGCCAAAGCTAGACCGGCTGCTTTGTCCAAAACATTCACTAATTTAGAAAGTGCTGTATCACGCAAAGCCATTTCTATGTCGTTCTCTGAAATTCTAAGTATATTATATGGATTTTCAAGCGTTAGACTACATGTACCCTCGCCACCTATAGATAGATTTGTATTAAGCGCAGACACCAATGTTAATTCGAATACTCCACTACCAGCTCCAAGCTTAGGATCGAATGGAACATCTGGATCATAGAACCAAGTCGTTACATCTACAGGCTGTCTGTCTCTTATTGCTTTCTCTAGGTTGCGCATAGATGTAAAAAATCCCACTTGCGAATCCGAGGATTGTGTATCATCCAACTCTGCTGCGAAACCACTTATCAATGAGGCAAGTGCAGATCCTGCGGTCGAACCTCCCTCAGCCAGTTTTTTAATTTTCGAAAGACGCTCATAATCAGCTATTTCTGCGCATTTCCTAGCAAACAACCTTTTGGTTGCGCGAAATAGCCATTGTTCAGCATCATCCATGAGAGTGGGATCATATAGATGGTTTAGTGATGCAAAGGCTCGTTTCTTCACCAGAACGCTTAGAATAGGCGTTTGGTTAGTAACGCGCATTACAGAAGCACCCTCCATTGGAGATAATAAACCTCCAGAAGGAGCACCACCACCTGGAATAACAGTATGACCACTACCGGTAAAGTTCTTGTCGAAAATCTCGGCATTGGCACTATACAATCTATCTAAAACCCCACCCATAGCATCTTGGACAGAACTTAGAAAATCGCTACCACCGCGTAGTTTTGTACCATTTGGTGCGTTGAAAAGGTCGGGTTGCCCAATAGAGGATCCAAATTCACGAAGTAGTGATCCGAATCCGTCCCCAGAAGATATATCGGCCTGAGCCGAGGAGATAATTATAGACACTTACTCCTCCCCCTTGAAGGTAAGTGGGGTTGTCTCATAGTCTGAATGCCTATAGTTTATTGGCTTACCAGTCGTCTGGTCTATATCTGCGGGAGACCTGTGCCATCCTACGAAATTGGTACGTGTACCTCTCCTGTCAGTAACCTGGAAAGACATCTGGTATGTAAAAACTCCAACTCCTTGTTGTACACTTTCTTCTATAGAGAAATCAATAAAGTATCCCTTAAAAACCCATCCTTGAAAATACATCTCAACTGCCAAGGCAAGAGAACCCAAGGTAGGAAGAAGGGGAGGATTTACACCCGGACCAAAAAGACCAGCTATGGCGCTACCAATAGCTTTACCTGGGTTTGAAACTGCTGCTTGTATACTCCCAGTAATACTTCCAAGAGAAAAACTACCTAGACGGTCGGAAAGAGATTGAGCAACTTTCTCAAATGCTTTCTGTTCGGCAAGGTATACATCCCGCAGAATGTTTATGCCCTCAATCCCAGATGCACCAGTTGTTCCACTGATTATTACAGCGGGAAACTCAAGACCCCAGTATTGAACTATGTATCCACCCTTTGTTCTGCGTTTTGAGATAACCTTTTTTTCCTGTATTCTCATCTGCTGTGGGTTGATATACATATCGACATAACCAAGGTCTGGAACGCGCCAACGCATAAGCTGTCTCTTGCGAGAGCCGTTCGGCATTTGCTGATTATTAGAAACAATTGAAGGAAGCTGTGGGTCCCCTTCGCGTATATTTCCCTTATCACGCAATGGATCAGTTGCTGGATCCTGCGCTGGATTTACTGTTATTTGCTGACCAACGGTTGATATAGCCATCAGGTCCTCAATAAGACAAAACTATTCCGTCTCTCCCCCAAATTCCCTACCTGCCCCGCGTACTATTTTCCTAACCTCTTTCCTCAAACAGTCTTTACATATGATATGAACATCTATCGTCTCTGATTTTATCGGCTCGGCTATATATGTCTCAGCTTCAGTATTTTGAGCCCGCCCTCCAGTCTTTCTAGTTGGTTCGGCTCCACCTTCTGCTGCTTTTGGTATTTCTAACTCAGGTTTCCTATAGAAAATCGGCATAGCACCAGTGCCAGCAAATGCTGAATTTGATCTATTATCCAATGCCGGTCGCAACGGTTCTGCCATAAACTGCTCCATAGGTCTGGATGGATTTATTGGAGCTTCACCAGAAACTGTTCGACGCGCCATCCAAGCTGTCCTTCTTGCTTCTGCGCTGCCCGCTCCAATAAAACCTCGCCTATATGCCTGACCTTCTTCCTCTATTCGCGCAAAAGCACTTCCTGCAACACTACGAATAGCACGCCCAGCCATAGGAATGGATCTGGATGCCCTTGTTACATCAAGATGACTGAGTCTTTCACCAACAGATCTCGCCCCAAGGGCTTCACCTATACCAGCAAGTTTTGACCCAGCAGCACTCTCTATATCCACAAGGCGACGCATGAATTCATTCATACGCCCAATGCCCATGGCTGTCTTTTCTGCGGCAGTTGTACTAGCATTTTGAGCCTTTTGTCCATCGGACATCAGACTTTGCATATCCTTGGAAGCAGCAGCGCTTGTTATACCACCCTTCTCTACATTCTGTAGAACCTCTAAAACCCTAGATTGCTGAGCGCTACCTTGGACTCCTAGCATTTGACCGGCTAATTGCCTCTGTAACTGGAATTGCATCTCTAGTGCGGGACTATTTGCGGCTTCTTGTAAAGTTATAATTCGTCCACCGCCAAGTCTAGATATCGCCTGTTGGACGCGCTCAAGATTCTTTTCCATTCCACCTTCCTGTCGCATCTCAAGCTCCATACGCAGGGCACCACCAAGAGCAGATGCGCCACGAGCCATACCTGACATCTGAGCCACAAAAGCTTGTGTATTTAAGCTCATACCAGCTATTCCACTGGACACTACACGAGTAAGCTCTCCAACCTGTGACACTGGAACTCCAGTTAATGAAGTCTTAAATGTTGTCCATAGATTCTGAGCTTCGGAGATGTGCCTTCCAAAAATTGCCAAAGGAGCACTTGCTTGCTGAATCTGGCTGGATGCAATCTCAACTGATACTCCACCAACTGCTGCCGCATTCTTGAAATCAACAAGGGCTTTTGCGACTTCTGGAAGTCTAGCCTCCCCAAAATCTTTGAACGAGGTATTTAGAAGCTTTGCTGCCTCAGTAGCATCAATACCAGCTCCACGCGCAACCAGGAGATATTGTGCCAACTGAGTCATATTTTGACCAGTTCCACGCGCTGCCGTCGTAACAGCATCCAAGGCACCTGGAACCATGCGGGTAGCTTCTACAAATCTCTTTTGTGTTTCACCGGAGATGAAGAACTGCGCAGCCGTTTTCTGTATAGAATCAATGACGAGATTTCCCCGACCACTGACTTCATCCATGGACTTTCCTAGTCCTAAGTATCCAATATTAACAAGATCCTGAGCTTGAGCATGTTTACTAAATACTTCATTGAGCTTCAAAAGATCAGGACTCATTGCGCCTATGACATCTTTAGCCTCGGAAAATGGCTGTAGCAGAGCCTTGCCTGTATCTGAAGCAAGCATAAGTCCAGCTATTCCAGCTCCAACCAGACTTTGCTGTAGTTGAAGCATACTTTTATCAAGTCCTAAGCTAGAGACTGCGGTTTCGCTGAGACGTTCGCGCATATCTGCCACAGATCGTGAAACAGCCTGGGCTGCCTCTTTAGCCTTTATAAAAGCAAGTTGTGCCGCATCTAACGATGGGGTTAACTTAGCCATACTTTTGCTTATCCCATCAATTTCCTCTTGTAGTTCCTTGACCTGTTTGGAGTTGTCGCCATAGACCCTTTTTAGGGTCGTCATCTTATCGATAAGCGCTTCCTTCTCCCTCGACAATTTTGCATACGAAGCAGCAGCCTTGTCAGCAGCTTGCGAAGAAGCTTGTAACAGTTCAGGATCCACGGTGTTGGGATCATCAGCCATTTTTTTAGTGCTCCATTGGAACAAACTTCACATCGTCCAACTCTGTCTCAAGATATGCGCTAGCATCCAAATCTTCGCGCATCTTCCTGCGAACAACCTTTCCAGTATTCGGAAGAGCGAGTCCTTCCTTCTTTTCGGGCACGCTCAGTTTTCTTCCAAAAGTCTCCTCTATCTGTCGCGCAAAATCCTTATCACTTATCTTAAAGGTTTTTTCGCGCGCCTTGCGAACCTGGTCGACACCTTCTGGGTTCCAGAAACTGGCATTATATTCAGCCATATCGCGCATAAGTTCAAACTGTTCTTTGTCGTCCGCCGCTAATTGCGCAGCATACCACAACCATTGTGTAACACTTATGCGCTCAAGAAGGGGGTCGTCGACAGGCAAATGGAGAGCTTTACATAGCTTCCAGCGCAGCCGAGCCCACGGCCCCTCTGCTAGTTTTTTACCTGCTCCGGTTCCACTCTCTGCTTACTGCGTTTGAGAAGTTCTTCGTAGAACATATAAAGCCTGTCAACCACGGATCCCTGCATTTTCCGCACAAGTGTAAGCTTTTTCTCGAGAATGTTAGCCTTTGGTTCCGCATCAGCTGGATAAAGATCCTCAAATGGGCGACCACAAAAAGTCTCCACCGACATGGCTACAACTAGACGGCGAAGTTCGACAAACCCAGCTGCATCGGATGCTGTTGACGAAAAATTCCTAAATATGGTTTCCTGGGTGTCGTCGGCCAGAGTGGACATCCTAAAAGGTTTGCCATCCACTTCGACAGTGGCTGTTACTTTTCCACATTCAATTAGCGACCGCAGGTCATCCGTAGAAATAGTTGGCTCTTCGACCGGCTCAACCTTAGCGATGGGCTCATTTGCCTGTGTGCCCTGTGGACGCCCAATATTACCAAATATAGGATGGGAAAACTCTACCATGTTCATGCTCCTTCTTTTTCAGCCAGAATTTTGGCTGAATTGTAAATAATATGGTCATCAGTGGAAATAAAGATGTCTATTTCCTCAGTTAACCAGCAATACCTAAATGCCTCTAAAAGATGTCCGTCTTTAACTCGGCGCACTTCAATTCTAAATGGCATGCGCTGCGTTTTCATCATAACGGGAGAGTTAAATATATCAAAAATTTTCTCAAGGTTTAGCACAAACTGGAAAGCTGATACGAACTCTATATAGGATCTAATCTCCTGGATGGTACCAATTTGTTCTCCCTGATCCGACAACACAATAATATGCGTAGACGAATCAGTACGGAAAACGGTTTGAGCCGTCTCGGTCTGCGGATAAGAAAGTTCTGCCATGGAATGCCCCTTTGACGTCTAAAAGGCTGATGCCAGCCGGGTTGTCGGCGGAGGAGGGAACCTTCCATTTTTCCGCCGTTGGGAAAGAAATGGGAAAATCAAGATTGATTTCCCTGATTGTTTTTATGGAAACAATGTCCATAGATTCCAAAAGATTGATTACAATTCTGACAAAGTACTCTAAAACCAATGGGATAATTGTTTTTTCTCAACCATGAATATAGCCTTATGCTACTTCCTCCAACTTCTTTGCGATGTTTTGTTCCTCCACCATCAATATGGTCAATACATAGAAATTCGAGATTCGTTTCATTACAACAAGCACCATAGTGTTCAATTACTTGGCATCGCAAACGTACACAATATCTAGCTACACATTCTGTTTGTTTTGTTCTAGATTTCTTTTTGTTTTTATACTCATTAACAATTTCCTGAGCTTGATGTGGACAATATCCATAAGCACCAAAAGATTGATTACAGTTGTAACAAAGAATCCTAAAACCCTCTGGATATCCTTCTCTGCGCAACTGAGCATAAAATGTACTGCTGTGTTTTCCTGTTTCTCTTCGCTGCCTTGTCCCTCCTCCGTTTATGTGATCCAAACACAATAATTCGAAAATAGATTCCCCACAACACTCACATTTGTTTCCATAGTGCGCAAACACTTCTTTTTTAAGAAGTAAACGATAAGCAACAGCACGCTCAGCATCTTTTAATCTAAAACTAGGTCCTTCTTCACGCAATTTACGCATACGAGTGCGTGCTCTGGTATTTATTTCATCCCTATGCGCTTCATCGTATGCGTGTTTTCGTTTTAACACTTTATCACGATTTTCGCGATAATATCTCTGATAACGCGTAAGTTCTTCCATATTTATTTTACGAACTGAATGCTGCAGAAATTAACCCAGGTGCATCAAGAACACCTCGACGATTTCCAAGGTCTGCCTCGCGCTCAATCTGTTCAATCTGAGGCTTCATGTCGCGCGACCCGCCCTGAGCCGCATTTGCACTCGACCCAAGCCTGCTGCTTATATCCTCAGCCCAAATTGTTGCCGACTCGGTGATGATGTAATTGTCGGCCTTGTATGGCGTCGAATAGTCCTGAAACCAGCAGTTCGTGTATGTATGTGTAACTGCCAGTTCTCCATCTCCGCCCATCTGGTCGATAACAAGAATGTCAAACGGAAGCCGTTGAGACTTGATATTCAAGAACCCACGCTCAAAAGCTTCGGGAAGGCGCAAACGATCAAAGACCACGCGCTGTACCGAAAGCTGTACTTCGGCGCATTTGGTCGGGACAATCTCAAGAACGCCGTCCAAACCTAGTTCTACAACCCTTGTCAGCTGGCGACTTTGCCGCACCTCGATCGACTGGAGTGCTCCAACCGTATCTGAACCGACCTTTACGACAATCTGCGTAGAAAGTCCAGTGCTAACGCTGCTCTGGAGTGTACTCCCAGTTTTCGGATAATCCGACATTTGTTTACCTCCAACTACATGTGGTCATTTTGCCGCTTTCAATACGCGCCACATCAATGTATTTGCGCGCTATTTCAAATTTTCTATCAAGTCTAATCGCTTCTGAAGAATCAGCATACAACCATTCGGCTATTTTTACTACTTGGAATTTTCCACCAAATGTAACCGTAAAAATCTTGTTTTTCCGACACACTGATGGTTCTTTTCCGCCAATTGGTATTAGAATGTTTCGCATCCAGGTCATCATACTTTCTGTTCCAAGAATAGCTAATTGTGGACGTGTGCGCAAAAAACTTCCATCACCATCAATATATCCCCTGATAAAATGTGCCGCAAACTCCACAGGCATCCTATCAGGTGGCTGTATTGTCAAACTTTTCTTTGGTCCTATTCCAAACATTTTCCAAAGGTCATAAGCCATATAGTCTGAAGTTAAAACTATGGAAGATTGTCTATCATATCTATAAATACGACCGTCAAATTCCAATGCCTTAGAAAACTTTTCCAGATGTCCAATATCACTGTTTTTCAGTCCAAGCGAAATCTTCGGATGCTGGGTTGCTGAAATGTTCCCGTCGGCAGCAAGCATCCCAGCCCAATAGCAAGTTTCAACCGAAAACCGTGAAAAAAACGCATGGTTAAAGTGAAGCCTGCGCACCCTATCTGATAAATCCCGCATTTTGGTACCAATTTTGCGCAACCGTTTTAAAACTGTGGACTTTGGAATCCCCGTATTGGCTGATATTCTATAAGTAGAAAGACCACTAGAATACATATTTACAATTTCAGAATCACTAATCATTTCTTTTCTCTAAAACGATGGCTCGAATTTGCCAGGACGCCCATGGAAATCGGTAGCACGTTCGATGGTATCGTATTCATACGAAATTCCACGCGTACCGCCGTTAGCCACATTACCATTTCCTTGGAGTGAGGTTATACGTTCACACACCAACTCTGCTGTTTCGGATACCAGGAAATTATCGGCACGGTATGGCGTCGAGTATCTTTTGAACCAGCATCCCTTCAAAGTGTGGATAGATGCCAGCATGCCATCACCAGCGAACGTGTCAACAATCTGGATGTCGAAAGGTATCCTCTGTGCCTGGAGGTTCAAAAATCCCCTAGAAAAGGCTTCGGGAAGACGCATCTGATCAAATACTATCCTGGTCACATTTACGCCGATCTTCGCAGCTCCCTTTGGATGGATTTCGACCACTCCATCTGTCCCGATCTCCTCCCACACATTCATGTCCCTGTTTTGATCTATCCTAAGTTCCTGTATTGCTCCAACAGGCGTGCCGCGGACTTTCACCGTAATGAGCGTAGAAAGCCCAGTTTGCGGCGTACTCGATATCAAGCTTCCAGTCTGTGGATATTCAGCGGACAACTGGCGCCTCCTTGGCGCGTCGGATGGCAATCCAGAAACTGGATTTCGCAATCCCAAATCGTCTGGCGATGTCTTCAGCCTTTTCTCCATTCTCGTATGCTGTCAACATCTCTTTATCACGTTTCATTAATTGCTGTCCAACCAGACTATCCGTCTTCTTTGTGCGTTTCTGAATACTAGTCTGCCTGAGATAATATGACACATTTTCTTTTGTTGTGTTTAATTGTTTCGCGATTTCACTATACGACAACCCTTGAGCATAGAGATTGACCATATTATCTATGGTTATTTGTCGTTTATTAGCACATGTAATACGTTTAATTTTAAGAAGTTCTTGACATTCCAAAAATTTTTCTCGTTTGCGTTTTAAGCACAAAACATCTCCACCATCGGAGTACATCCATTCGAAAACCTTGATGGCAGCATCTCCAGACAAATCTAATGTACGAACTTTAGAATTTTTTCGCCTTCCTATCATCCTTTGCCCAAGACCACCTAACTCTTCACACATTGTATTCCAAATCCACTCAAGGAACTTTTCTGAACCAGAACAGAAATTGAGACGTACTGTTTTATTGTGTTTATGCCATCCAACCGAACCATCACCATCAAAATAACCCCGAATAAAATGACGACGTAAATTTTTGGGCAAATCTGGTGGTTCGAGAATTAACGATTTGCGCGGCACAATATGGAATAATCTAAATAAATCCTCCAAAATCTGTTCCGACAGCAAATTCACACCAGCATATTCATGTATTTTTCCATTTTTATACCTTGTGCGATACCATAAACTTTCATCTCTACCTACAAATCTACAAAGTGATTTAATATGGTCAATATCAATGGCTGATAATTCTATACCTACACCATTGTGTCCAGAGAGAACAAAACCATCGGCTGCTAAAAATCCAGCCCAGTAACAATTGCCAGAAACTGGAATAGCAAAAACATCGGACTTAGCAACATGATGTCTCTGTGTGCGACGAAGACCCAACTTTTTAAGATGCGTCAATACAGTCCATTGTGAGATATTCATCCCATCTGCAATTCTTAAAACCTCAAGTCCAGAGTTGAACAGGCGCACCAATTCTACATCATTAATATTATAACCGCGCCTGCCGGGGATCTTGCCATTTCTATATGCGTCTTTTTTCATTCTAGAACAAACCTACCGAAACATCTACGAAAATCCACGAGACGGGATAGTTAGGCTGTACTTCTACTCTGATGTTATATTGCCTAGGCTCAACCTCATCTCTAGACACGGACAGGTTCTGGTATGCTGTCAACAGGTTCTGGGAAACAAATGCATTCAACAGTCCAACTGCTGTAGCCGTCAAGGACGGTATTAATGTTGGATCCTCGGGCTGTCCGATGAATGCGCGGAATCCTTGACGCATAACCCTGGCGACCTGATCGCGGATGAAAACTATAGAGATTTCTTCCTCTTCTGGTGCGCCGCTCTGTGTAGTAGTTTTTCCATGTAGTACCTTAGCTCCACCCGTTACTGGCTGTAGAACGGTAATTCCATGGTCACCAAGTCTATTAAGCTGGTCCTGTGTGAAAATCCTAGTATTTAGGATCGTGAAACCAACCAAGGTTTTGAAGGTAAGTGGTTCCGCAATATTCGCAGTACCTGATACGCGCCCACCTGCTGCGGCAGCAATATAGTATCCCGGAAGGGTTTCACTGCTACCATTTATAACTTTGACAATCTCATCGGGGTAAAAATATACCACGCGGAAAGTGTCACCGAAATTTACAGCAACATCGTAATTGGCAAGATCTTCGATGTTACTATCAAGCAGTTCTTCGGGATCATCCCCCTGTATTCCTTCAAGAATACCAACATCCTCAACAGCAGCCTCAGAGACCCCAGTAACATTATCAACAGTAAGCCCATCAAGGGCTCCGGTGAACAAAACACGTTCACGTTTGTAGTATGTTGTTGACATCTGCTCAACATGAACGCGGAAAGCCTGTTGAATAGCAGACACAGTCTGGGAAGGCAGTGGGACTAGAATCTGTACATCCTGCTTCTCCAGCTCAGCAAGAACCTCGCTCCAATTAGGATCGTAGAATTCGGCATCCTCCTGGTCTATATAGGTGATGCGAAGCCCCTGACCAGCTGCAAGAGCAAGATCTGTAGTGAAAAGAACACGCTGAGATGTTCCACTAGCTGCAAGAAGCTGCCATCTAACACCAGTCTCGGCAGAAAAACTTCCAGATACCCTTACAATCCTGACAGTATTCGCATTGATAATGGCGGTGATCTCAAAACGTCCCTCATTCAGCGCACTGGCGTTTATGAAGTCAAGATACTTGCCAACATCAGCCGCCTCGAACTGAGCAGACGGACTGTAGAAGGTACCAGTGCTTAGCCCGTAAATAGATATGGAGCCATCAGTACCATCCTGTTCAATCTTATCGTCGCTAACTACTGTGTATGAGAACGGCATACCAGTCTGTCCAGGATCCATAAATTCCGACATCAGAAGCGTGTCAACTTGTGTATCCTCATAGACAGAATATGCAGCAGTGACCGTTGGATCATAGAAACTAATTTTGTTTGGAAAGATTTGGGTTTCATTTCCGTCGGTGCCAATGATAAAGAAGCGTACCTGCGACTCCGTGTCAGGTTTACCTGGCGGTGTGATGTAGAATATGAGATCATCAGCGGTAGCATTACCAGAAGCTCCACCTGTACCAGTTGTAGCATCACGTGCTGGTAGAACGATCTCTGATGTGCGCCTAGGAAGAGGCGGCTTGGCCTGTACAGCCATAACGGATGCTGCACCATTCTCGAAAGCCATCTGAGCGCCAAGAGACAGTGTATTGGTAATAGAAGGCTGTCCATGTTTGTCATATAGCTTAGCAGGATCAGTGAAAGTCTCAGGGTCGTTTAGATCAAGCTCTCCAATATAGTGTGCCTCAAGACTGTCATTCTCCTGGAGAACCTTACTTGATACCTGAATTGTAAAACGGTCTCCAACATCTAGAACATTACCAGTAGGATTCCAGATGGCAAACTGTAGAACAGTATTACCAATAGCTACGCCATCACTTTTCCAAATGAAAGGTTGACCATAACCATCGAGAAGTTGCCCGCTTACGGTACCAGATGCTATAAAGCTAGCTTGCTCGCGCCTAGGAGCACCATAGCTATCACGTAGAACGCTAACACATCTAATAGTCCAGGTCTCAGCTGGAGCATTAGCATCAAGCAGGGTAATACCATTAAGGTATCCGTCTCCAGTATTGGATGTTCCAGCCTTATAGTAAGCGCCACCCTGGTCAACTAGTGCGGCACTCTGTAGTTCTATTTTTCCAGTAGTTGGATCGATCCTAGCGTCATATTCAGCCGAGAATCCATTAATGTCGATAGTATCCTCAAGCAGACGGAGGGCTCCTCCATTTAGGTAAAGAGTCGTCCTGTTTGGGACGAGTGGATAAACTGCAGTTTTGAAGAACCTACCATATCCATCGGATGGCGTGACGAAATCAGGATTGAAGCCATCCTGTCCGCCTCCCTTGGCAGAGTCGATAATGACTTCCTCACGTTCTCCCTCGCCAATAATAGAAAGTACACGCAATCCTCCAGGGATGGACACTGCGCGTCGCATAGTACGAACGCGAGAGAACACGTCGGGCTGATTATATCCGATTAATCCAGGGATATTGGGCATTTATAAATTCCTCCTGGCAATGATTGCCTTGCTTGCGCTCTGGTCTTCCCTATGTCAGATGTGGGTTTATTGATAGATCTTCAACGTTTGTAGGAAAAAGATTGAAAGCTTGATTAAAATCTATCAATAAAAAAGCATCTCTTTGGAGCACAATGGTCAGAAAAGGAGAACAAAATGCCTGAATGCGAAAATTGCGGGAAATCGTTTCCAAAAACAGTTAAAGAAAATGGCAGAATATGGGATCTAACGAGTCGCAGATTCTGTCCAAAATGCTCGCCTCTGGGTGGCAATAATAGACGTACATATGTGGTGATACCAGAACCAGGACAGGCTTTCTGTGCTCGCTGCCAAAAAATAAAAGACCGTGGGGAATTCCATAATAGAAAAGGCGGAACACCCCTTAGCTATTGTAAAATTTGTCAAGAAGTGGTCAAAGCTTTGAAACTAGAAGAGAAGATGGAGAAGGCTGTCGCTCTGAAGGGAGGAGCGTGTATTGACTGCGGAAATACATTTCCCGTTCCCGTGTTTGAATTTCTAAAAGATGGCAAAACACTGCCATTGAGTGTCGTAAAGAACATGTCATGGGAACGATTTAGTGAACTACTTGGACAGTATGAAATGCTATGCCACAATTGTAGTTCCCTGCGCAAATGGGAATCGGGTGATTAAGTATCTGTAGTCGTTACCGAAGTTACAACAGCACTGAAGTTTCCGCTACCAAGAAGACCAAATTCAAAACAAAAGTTTATGGTTTCCAGGAGGCTATTTGCTGGTATTGGAATCTGTCTTTTCCACTCACTAAAAGTTTCCACAGTTATAGACTGCATATAGATTTTGTCATTGGCGAAATCTTCCTCCTGTTCTCCTCCACATGATACCATTTTTATGAAGAGCCCAGCATCCAGTAAAGGCTGTCTTGCTACACCTATAAGGTATGAAGATACTATGTCTGAAAGCTCTTCTCTATCCTGTGTGCTTTTTGCCGCTATGCGTATCTCGAAAGTCTGATCCCAGGCGCCTGCGAATACCTTATGCGTAGGAACTTTCACAAATGACCTATTTCCGTATCCATCCACAACCAAATCTACCCTATAGCGTGTTGTGCCCTCTTGATTAAAGCTTATCGGAAAATACCGCCCTCCTGTATGCCTTATAGTCAAAGAAGGCAGATAGCGCTTATCGTACCTGAAAATATCTCCTATGAATATCCTTGTCGTCCTTGTCTCTTCGATATCTGGTGGTAGATCCGTCAGATCTGGTGTAAGTGGAAAACCAAAAGCATCCGTGCTGTAGCGATATATGGTATCCTGCTTAAAATGCTCGCGGAGAGAATCTATCAGCAAATTTTTGCCCTGCCCGACCTCCGTCTGCCTGACGAAGTCCGCGAGCTCGAAAAGGTCGCTGAACACACGGAAACTTGTCGCCATCTCTCACCTCATTGGGGCTGACCCACTCTCACAATTTTTGCGCCATTTTCCACATTAAATACTACATTCCCGTTTATTCTTCCCTCTAAGAGACATTCGGCTACGTACCTTCCTGGAGGCAGTTGTGCCATCCATTCGCCCGACCGGTTGGTACGCGTTTTCTTTACAGCATTATTTATATCATCGTATATAGTAATTCCAACCTCTGAAACCGGTTTTCCGCCGTCCATTATTTTACCAATTACCCTAGCGTTTGGCGCCGCTTTAATTAAAGGCTCGGGTGCGACTCGGGCAGGCTCGGAGATAATAGCCCTAGTTTCCTCTTTATTAGTTGGCGCACAGCAAGCATTAGAATTATTTGCCGCAAGAAGCTGTTTTAGAAGCTGTTCCACTACCTGTAGGCGGCGATCCATGAGAACGAAGTTCCCTAGAAGCTCCTCAATCATTTGTATTCCCGTCTTCCCTGTCTTTTCTGCCATTTAATCACCTATAGTTTGTATGCTACCCTAACACCATGTATAACAGTGGCATCAGCTGATGTAGTAGTAAAGTACACATTATGAATTTCCCCAGAACCCATTACAGTTGTTGTTGCTGGAGTTAAAACAATGGTTGAAAGGGAATGAATATTACCAGTTCCAGGACAAGATGTTGCCGCAACAACTGATGTTACTGGTAATGTGTCACCATTCCAAGCTGTAGAATTCCATCCAGCATCAAATGATGAATTCGGAGAAACTGCAGCAGAACCATACGTGATGGATACAGATACAAAAGTTGCTCCAAAAGGCAAATGAGCACCAGAAAATTCAACCTCAGATATTAGACCAGAAGACCCAGTTGTGTATAATACTGTCTTACCAATATCTGAACCAAAGTTACATGTTTGATCAAGACCTCCAAGATAATCTGCAGAAGCAGTTGATAGAGGAATATCAACATAGTATGTCTGACCTTTATTAAATATGTCTATTGTTGTAGCATTACTATAATATATTTTTGCATTGGTTGCTGGTGACATTGTAGTATCAACTACATTATTAAATGCCACTAAGCAATTATCAGATATTAAAGCTATAGCTACAACATTATTATTGAATGTTCCGCCAGAGAATATGTTTCCAGTTACAAGACAATCATCCTGTGTGACGGATAGAAGACCATATGTTGACGCTCCTGTGGCCTCACTCTGGAACGTGTTCCCAGACACAACGCCCCCTCTTGCATTGGTGTATATATCCACTAATTGTACGTCTCCAAATCCGCTTGTATCTACAAGATTTGCTATATAGTTTCCGCATACATGAAACATATTGGTGGTGTTACCAGTCATCCACAAGGCAGATGAGTCTGCTCCAACAACATCCCTTGATAGAATTGTATTATCAAGAACCATAACATATGGACACTTATCAATACTTATTGAATTTCTACAACTTGAGAATGTGTTTCCCGAAACCATAGCATTCGAACAATTTGAGAGCACAAGACCTCTTCCTATGGTTCCAACATATAGGTCTATAAAGACATTATCGCGTACAACAATGCTAGAGGCGGTCGTCGGATCACACCTCATGCCTACGGCAAATCCATTAGTCGTCGAAGCTACATTTTTTAGGAAATTTCGCTCTATAAGCAATGCAGTCACAGAAGATGCGCTACTAATGTCGATCATTGCCATATTGGCTGCCGCAACCTGTGTGCCACCATACAACATAAAGTTGTCGGTTATCCTAGTATAAATATTTGACCCAATACCAATGAAGGATGAACCAGCAACTATCGTAGCTGAAGTTGTAACTATGTTGTTTCCAGATATTGTATCATAAAGAGAAGAACTAATCACAATTCCGTTCTTTAGGACCTGGAATATGGTGTTATCCTTTATATTGTTGTAATTAGACGTCGATGTTATAGATATACCAACGTCTACGTTATGGAGCGCGCACTGCCTTATGTGGGAAAACTGAAGGTTGGTCATAACAATGGCATTATTACCTGCCGCAGATGCCAAGAAGGCAAAGTCGCAGTCTTCGATGCGGATTCCAACAGCCGAACCAGAACTAATAAAACCACTGGTAAGTGTACCAGACCTGTAGAACGACAGATCGCGCACAATATTTCCTGTGCCAAGTACGATTGTCGATGCTGCAGATGTAAAGGTGATTCTGGCACCAGTTGAACTTGGTCCGATGCCATCACCTTCTAGGATGGTATAATCTGGAAGAGTTACAGACCCAGCTAGTAACACATTACCGCGAATCCTTATCTTCCTAGAATAGGAGTTTCCAGAAGATAATGCGGACAAATAGGCAGCAGCTGACTCAAGACTGGCGAATGAGCCATGGTCAATACCATCCTCTTCAACAAGAATATCTAGTTTTCCATCTACGTCTCCCACAAACCTACGCACATCGGTTATAGATGTTATGACGTTTGAACTATTGACTACAACCTGGGCAAAGGCAACTTGTGTCCTGCCTGCCAGGATTTCCGCAATAGATGGTGTAGAAAGCACACTGGACGCAAAATAGTTATCCCTCATAAGACGCAGAGAACCATCAGTGTCCATGAGAAGATTGTATGTTGCTACTCCGTCAGCAGGAATAGTGAATGTTGCCCCGCCAACAGACTTTATCTGACCATCTACTAAAGCCTCTCCTCCTATTACAGAAAGTACGGAAGTTCCTGTTCCACTTGCCTCGAAGCCTTTGATTACTCCATTCCCACGCAGAAGTGAACGTGGATATGATACATAGTCACGCGTAAAGTCATCGCGAACATCCTGTCTGCCAACATTTCCAAATTCCCTTGTGTCAATAAGCTGTCCAAAAGTCGTCCTGTTATGAAGAACTGTAGCTAATTGAAGGAATCTCTCTTCGCTTATGCGCGGATATGTCGTAATGTCGAGATAACCGTCAGATCCAGGAAGAGAACCAACAATCTCAAAGTTTATGTAATCCACATTGTTGGCATCATATAGAGAAAAGCAAAAACCTGCTTCAGATGTCGACGGAAGGGCAACTTTAACACCAATATTTGAAATAGAAGGACCAGCAGCTCTTGTCCCAAGGACTAGCGTACGTGCTGAGAAGTCATAAAAAGCACGTCGCAATGACGAACCAAATGTTCTAGAGATGCCTGTAACATCTAATATTACCTCAAGTCCTGCGCCTCCACCAGAAGTGTCAACATATTGAACCCTAGTTGAGGCTTTCAATTCTGCTTCGGGACCATAACCACCATGGTATCCGTCCAGAAAAACTTCGTACAGTGTTCTTTGGATAGGTGCTGCGGCTGCGGCTACAGAAAAGGCATCAGCCCAGATGCGTACCTGTACCCATTTGTTAATATTTGAGCTAAAATCGTGCTCGTTTGCACTGTCGAAAACCACAGCAGTAGAAGTAACGCTATTTATGATATATGTACCAGTTTCAAATACGGATACGTGAGCCACCTGTCCCGCTTTGACGGCAGAAGCAAGAGGATTTATGCTCGGGAATGTTATAGTATCACCAGACGTAATTTGTCCATATGCGTCAATGAGCAACCTAAGAGATGGAATTTCATATCCATCTATATACAGGTTACGCGATGACACAGCATATGATACTCCATATGAAAAGCCAAGAGTTGCCGCAGCATCGTTAGCTGGAACTGCTGCAACGGCAACCTCTATAAATCCATTGTCCTGCGGAGAGTCATATGCAAAACCAAGCTCACCATTATGTGAGAAAGCTATGATGGGATATCTTGTGCTTCCAATTCCTGGAGATAGAAGTGAATAATTTATTACACGCGCAACATTTTCCGCAGTCCATGTGCTTGGTGTAGCGGAAAATGCCGTCATAGCTGTATATACGTCCAAATCTCCCGTATCACCGCCACGGTATTTGAGTCGCAGAGACTTTATTGTTGCCGTAAGGTCGCTTCCGCGAAAACCATTACTCAATACATACGGTGCTGATGGATGTGCGATCTGTAGGGTCGATGGACGTCGCATACAGACTATTGCTGGAGAAGGTTCTGAGGTTTCCTCAGAATTTCTATACACGGCAGCCACACCAGTACCAGAAACAGGGAGCTGCCCAAATATGTTTACCTGATTCGTGCTTTGTGTACTATCTACAATAAATCGGTATGTTCTTCCCCCTATAATCAGATCAATTCTATCATTTCTGGATATAAGCGCAAAATCAGCTGGGGTTGGAGCAACAGCAAACTTTATAAAAGAACTGCCTACTGTACCAGAAGTCGTTGTTGCTGGTGCGATAATTGTTACACCATGATCTGTACCAGATATAAAGGCATCCTGAGAATTAAGTATCCCGTTTCCGTGCTGTCTGTCCCTATGTCTGATTACCTCAACAAGCTGAAGATTTTCTAGTTGTTCTGTAGCATCCTGTACATTATCGGCAGTTATGGTTGTAAACCTATTTGGGTCTAATGATATGGCACTTCCATCGTGAGCATCAATGGGATCAATTATGTGCGCGATTAATCTAGTATCAAGCTCAGTAAGAGCCCCTTGTACTGTCTTCCCAGTAAACACACCATAAGCATCAACATCACCAGAAGTATGCCGTCCCCACAATGCTGGATGCGCAACATGTTGAGATAGATTCGATATATCCTGTGCCAGCGCTATCTCTAGAGCATCAACCCTAACTCTTAGACTGTCTATCCAAAACTTTAGCAGAGTAGTACCATAGTTTAGGTCAAGCTTTGACTCCTCGATCCCAGCATTTGTACCAACCTGAGAGTCGGTTATCGGAAGAGTCACAAGTCCTATACCAGCTAGAGCTGAGGCTTTAATATAGCCGTTAGCATCAAGAGATACGCCCAGCCTTGTAACCAAATCGGTAGCGCTGCCTTGGGGTAACCGACCCAGAGCCTTTTCGATCGCAAATACGGCACTGCGAAGCAGGTTAATTACATCCCCCCCGATTTCTGAGATATTATCGTCTATTCTTGGTATTTCTGCATCGGTATCTATGCTTGTTGGGTACTTGATAACCATTGTGCCAGCTCCTCCGGCTTATGCTTCCTTTTCGCTGTCATCTTCCTCTTCGGTCCCTCCAACTCCACTTGCTAGCGGATTAAAGGACATTTTGTAGCGCTCAGTGTTGTGTTCAACATTCTTCTGCCAAACATTGCCGCCTATATACAAACCAGTTACCAGTGTTATGACAGACACCCATTCGGTACCTGATAATAGTACAAGAGGCTTTTCCGCAGCAAACAACCACGCACTAACAAGGGGTGGTAAAAAAGCTCCAATGGTTGCAAGTATGACCACCAATAATGCAAGATGCCATTTCCTGGACGGCAGAGCACTCATTTTTTATCCCCCTTTTCTATAATTGGTGGTTTAACTTTTGTATTAGCGGCTTGCATAATCTGCGCACGTGCTTGATTAGCTTGAGCCATAATTAACTGTCTTTGACGCTCGATCTCTGCCCTAATGTCCTGATGTCCAATATTTACTGGTGTATTGCCACTACGCATTCTTGATCGAAGCTTTCCAACGCATCTTTCCAAAAGAATACGCATATGATCAAGATCTTCAGTCAACTCCTCAAGAAATCTATCGTCCATTTCTATCTCCTAGTATATGTCCTTTATAAGACCATGTAGTATTTGTATTGTAACGCCACCAAAAATTACGGTGCCAGAATATCCGTCAGCCTGGTCGTCAAGACGTTCTGCAACCGTTCCAAAAATACCTTGAGGCTGGACACCAAGCGCTTGTTCAATAGCAATTATAGCGCTTCTATTGTCATTGTGGTCTCTAGCCACAACCTCTTCTATCTTATCACGAACAACCCTTATATTTGAATATCCGTCTATCGCCGACGGGTAAACTGTGCTCATTTTTTCCTCCTAGATAAATGGCGTCTAGATATAAAATTGTGCGGTTCGCCATTTTCTATCTAGACGCGTACTCTCGTTGGAGTCGCGATATAACCACTCAATTATTCTGGATGTCTGTTTCCTACCACCAAAAGTCAATTCGAACACTTGAGCATTTCTCTTTTTCCGTACAGCTGGACTTTTTGTAGCACAATGTATTATTAGTTCATTTCTAATCCACTGTAGCATTTGTTCAGTACCAGCGAAACCCAAAGCAGCTGATGTGCTACCAATCCACCCATCTCCATCCATATATCCGCGTATAAAATGCCGCACCATATCAACAGGAATTTTTAATGGTGGCATTAAAACAAGGCTTTTCTTAGCCACTACATTGAAATTATACGCCAGGTCAGTAACAAGAAGTTTTGAGCCAATAACAAGGACAATCGATTCTCTGTCCATGCGCAAAGGTCTGTCCCATCCAAGCCATTTAGCAAATGAAGTTACATGTTCTACATCAGATTTTTTCAAACTCAATTTCATTTGAGTGCGCACAATGCTACCATCAGCTGCCATAAGCCCTGCCCAATAACAACTTTCTGGTGAAAATGACGCAAAAGCAGAATGATTTACAGATTTATTTCTCGCGGCTTCTGATATATTACGCATCACACCTGCGTTTTTTATCCTATATGCTATACTACTACACGAAATTCCGAGTTCATCACCAATCATTTTACAAGTTTTGCCAGATAAATACATTTTAACAAGTATGGCAGTATCAATATTAATAATCCTATTTCTGGATTTTTTACCGCAAGATTTTAATGCTTTATAAACCATTCTAGTTGTGGTATGAAACATTTTTGCAACTGTTAGAAGAGATTTTCCAGTCATATATGCGTCGGAGATTGCTTTTTGATCCATTATAAATTCTCACAATATGTGCGAATGTCCAAGCACAGTCAGAACAACTCCTTGTCTTACTACATGACTATGCATTTCATTCACTGATGTAGTTCCATTAATAGAAGAAATCTCATCTCCATTTGGAACCATAACATTATGGTAATGCCGAGGAATACCTGGAGCCAATGAAACGCTTGTTGTTACCGCTATACCATATGGAGATAAATCACGCTGAACAAGAAATTGGTACACAATAGAAGAACGAGCAAATCTCTGCATATTAAACTTCTGAACACCAGACTGGGAAAAGAAACCGCGCACTCTGTTTACATCTAAAATTTCATACCTAAAGGCTTCAGTGTTATCTGCGTTAAACCGTACCAATACATCCCTATCTTTAACTGCTGGAAATGCCATAGTCCAACTGCTTGGTTTATATTCTGGCGTCAATCCATCTTTATCTCCGATCTTAAGATCGTCGACCGCTGGATCGACCCTTACAAGTATACGTCCATCGGGTCGTCTCGGATTGATGAATTGCTCATAACCGCCTACAAAACCAGTTGACAGGCATACTGGACAACGGGCATCTGGATTCTCGCGTCTAAGCATAAAGCAACTACAGCGTATACCTGTCCACAAGCGTCTCATCAAAACAAAAGGTTCACCCGTCGTCTCAAGAAGAAGTTCCTCTCGCTGTAGGGTCTGCATTAAAACATCATTTGCTCTAACTGTTTGCCCATTGCGTTTCTGTACGCCGCCGAAATACGTTCCGACACACTGCCCACGCCAAAAATCAGAGGGTGCTAAACGACGATACGTTCCACAATAGTCGAAACGATCAAAATTTCCTTGGGAATCGTTGTTCGACCCATCTGTAGTGATATCATCGCGCTTAACCTGACGCGGGAAAAAATAACCATCATGACCCGTTACATCATATCCATCATATCCATCTCTGTAGCCATCTGGTCCATATCCATCGCCAAGAACCCACGTCATAGCATAATTAGGTTTTTCGAACGTCGGAGTCGTTTGTGCTATGATAGTGTTTCCATCTTCGTTTCCGCGCCATAGATCAACTATAGACTCTGAATCATGTGACTCGGCAACCGTTCCAAGATAACCTCGTCCAGTGGCATCGGTCAAAAAAGCAGGCGGAAATTGCCGCAGAGACAGATATCTAACTAGTTCCGTTCCTATCTCTACAATACCAAATTCTGGAAAACCATCTACGGATACAACTGGAAGTTCAATATCTGTGTCATAGACATGCCCATCAAGTTCCGTGCTAGGGTATGCGTACATGTTAGTACCGACTAAACGCAAACCTACTAAACTAGAGACGGAAGGAACAACCTCGGAAGCTCGTACACCAAAATATCGTGTGCTCCCTGGCGCAATACCGCCTAACGATGCGGTTTGTGCGACAACCATAAATTGCGGTTTTTCCTCAAACACGTCAACACGCTTGGTAGCATGATATAAATTGTAGACGACATAATCATTCTCGTCATACGGTGCTGCTTCATTCCACTCTAACTCAGCTTCTGTCCCAGTCCCTTCATCCAAGGCTGCCTGTAAACCTGCATTATTACTCATAAAAAAAGGTTTGCCAACAAGGCAAGCTCTTCCTGTGGCAGGTTCTGGTGGAGGTGGAGGTGGAGGAACATACCCTGATGTGTAAAAACTGTACCCATATGAGTCAATGGATCCATATGAGTCCAGTACGGACATCGCCACTACTACCTCAGATGCAGCTGGAAGGTATGATGGTCCCTTCGGATAAATACCAACTACATGTCTTCCAGTACCAGCAAAGATGTTACCCATAAATCCATTCACGAAAACGCCACCAGTAATCACCTGCGTACCATCAAGTGAAACGGACAACGTTCCAATCTGCTCTCCATAAGAGTCAGCTACTACGGTGAAACCAACCATCGTAGTTCTTGGTACGCTCGTCTGTTCTGGCTCTGGCGTAAACCTCGTGAAGTATGCCATCGCTACTCCAGCAGTTCCTCAATCTTTTTCCTGCGCTCCTTTCCGCGCAATCCATGATGGTCCATCAGATCATCGATGTACTGCTGTATCTCTTCAGGACAATACACCATTTCATCATGACCATCACCTTCCATGTAATCTATTTGGGTTTGGAAAGCTTCAACTTCATTTTCGTCGTCCAAGTAATCTCCGTCCTGCGTTTCGGTTACATCGCTAGTAGCCTGTTGACCCACATGACAGGTTTCATGAACAAGATATCTCATGATGTCCCGCCATTCGCAGTCGAGGAGATTCTCATTAAGGATTATGTTACCGTCCACCGTCTTTGCTGAAACATCCAAAGGCTCAAAACGTATGGATAGATGATCAAGAACGGAGTCATCGAGTTCGTACTTTTTCAAAATCTCTTGGATGACCTTTTCCCCTTTCAGGGCATTACGCAATTTGCCAACAAGTTCCTTGCGGTCCATTTCCTTAAAATTGCCTGATGGCATTGACATATCCATCCTCCAAATCATCTTATCAATGGTGGGCAAACAGTAGGCTTTGTATCCTCTGGAACCTCACTAGGTTCTTCATCAGCACCTTCACGCATAGGCATGCGTCCAACAAGCACAGCTATCTCAAGCGCCTGTTCGTGTCGGCTAATAAGCTCTTCAGCTTGCCTGATTGCATTCCTAAGCCCAAGGATTTCAATTTTAATCTCAAACGGATTCGATGGGTCAACTATGCCCGCATACTCAATCGTCTTTCGCGAAAGCTTCATTAATATCTCCATGTACGCCTACAATTACTTTATAAAGACTACTCTTAGCAGCAAGAACCATGGACACAACTTTTCTCATATCCATGTATTTGAATTTTTTACAGTCATCTTCAATTACAACAACTGTCCATCCTGCGTTACGAAGGAGCGCAATCTTTCCAGCGTCTCGACGCTTCACAAGTTTTAGTCTATCTGTTCCGAAAATTGGGTACCTATGTAATGGACCATCCCAGAGTATAGCAAGTTTACGATCGCGAACAGATATGTCAACCTCATATGGAGGGGCAATATCCATATCATGATGTCTAACTCCAACAATTCGCGAAGAAAGCTCAAGGAAACATTCATATTCTGGTCGCGAGCCTTGACCGCTTGCTGTCATACGACCCATTGCCTCTAGAGATTTTAAGATGCCGAGTGCCCGCATTTCCTTGGCACGTTTGGCATATGCCTCTTCGCCAAATTTTTCTTCCCAGATTCTCTTTACATGATAGACGTGCGTCTCAAACCGTCTAGCGATTTCTTTACAACTTTCCTTGGATTTGAACAATTTTAATATAGCATTTTCATCTTCTTTTGACGGTTTGATGAACCGCCATGTTCTGTCCAGTCTGGAGTTGTATTCCTCGTCAGAAAACTCTTCTTTCCATATTTTGGAAACGGTCTCGTTTTTACATCCGATCTCTTTGGCTATTTCATTAATCTGTTTGTCAGAGGCAAAAGCAGCTAGAATAGATTCCCTTTTCTCCTTTGACATATAATTTCCAGTACCTAAGTCTTTCGAAGCTTTCCACCCTTTTCCAAAGGTTGTTTGTCTTTTCCTGCGACCATCACCATATTGTCTACTGGTGTCCGTTGACCTATGTATTTTTGCCTTTTCTTTCCATTGTGAACGAAAAGTCGTCAGAAGTGCTCGCACATGGGATTCGGAACAATATATTCCAGGAAAAAAGGATAAAGCCTCTACGGAAAAGTTCATAGCATCTGTGGCATCAAAATTCGCCAATAAGATTTTATCCTGTTCCGCCATAAACTCCTCATGCCTTGGTTCTCCCCTGCTATTCATAATGTGTCTGGATAATTTTGAACGCGTTCCACTTTTTCCGCACACTGGACATTTTTCGATCCCAGTGCGCCCAAATTTTGCTTCCAACATAAATTTTCTGTTACCTACTTTTCCCTTTACCATAGTATTTGTATCCACAAACCAAAATCGTTACCACAATATTCTTCACTATATTATTTGACGCTGCCGCAAATGGCGAAGTCTCAAATACGCTGGGGAAACAGCGAGAACACGAAAAGTTCCAACACCTTGAGGACTTGGTTTATAAGAACATTTGATGAATTTTAGGCGTTCAGTATGCGCCGTCAACAGTGAACCAAACTGATTATTCATCGTGGTGGACAGTGGCGGCGGAAGCATGCTAATACCATTGTCATTAACTGTATATTCTCTTCCAGCTTCAACCAACATCTGGGCAGCCAATGCAATTATATAGGCGCCTTCCACTATCACATGTGCGTTCCGGTCATGGATAACCTGGTCATTGAACCCAAAATTGGTCCAATGCGGCGTCTGATTGAATTCAGCTAGACTATTGACAAGGAAACAGACAAGCTCGTCATCTGAAAAAATGGGACATTCTGTGTAGGTTACCTGACCATTCTCATCAGTAGTCTGGGCAATACCATCATTTTTGAGACGACATTTAAGCTGGGCAAGAAGAATGTTTATCCCTAAAATCTCATCATCGGAGTATGTAACACATGGAGCATCGCCAATTTGTGGACCAGCGGCTGATATAGCGCTTCCAGACAAAACGGTGAATGTCAACGTTGCTGTGACCTGCTCTCCACCCACCATTGCCGTCCATATATCGCTCCACAGCCCATCATCCTGGGTTGTTGGTGGCGTATACGATAGGCGATAGAGACCTACGCCAAGTTTAGCAACTCCAGTAGACGACGATGTGCGCACAAATACATTGTGACTGTTTTTGACCCCAACCTCGGGAATCGCGTCAGCGTCCACAAGGTTACCTAACGGATCAGATATGCGGATGTCCAGGTCTACTGGCAAACCCAGAACAGTCGTCCTGGTGTTACAGGAAGCCATTGATGGTTCCTCCGATGCCTAGTGATAGTATGTAGATTGCCTTTCGCACCATATACGAAAAAGCGGGAGTGTTCTCCCGTCAGTAATCTACAGCCTAATGCCGCGTTATTGATAGTTTTATGGATCGATGTCGTCGGAGTCGCCAGGAAGGGTTCGAACAAGGGGATTTTCTTTAACCAACCAAAGTTCCTTGGGGAAAGGAGGTTCTTCATTGCTCTTAAACCAAACAAGACATCTTCCGTCGGTAGACGGATATACACCAATGATTATGAACTCACCGGCATGAACTTTGGAATGGCAATTTGGACATAGGCAAGTTAGGTTGCCTTGACTATTTGTACAACGGGAATCGGAACGTGGGATTATGTGGTGTCTATGGATTATATGTAAATCAGCAAGTCCGCAGATTTCACATGCCTTTTTAGCAAAAGTCATTTCTTTTTCTTCTTTCCGCAACAGCTGCCGGAGACTTTATCTAATACAGCAGCAGCTTTATTTGGATCTATACTAACTGGAAGACCTGCAGCTTCGCCATCTGAGATTGACTTCTCCTCCTCCTCCATTTGACGGAGAAGTTCCTCGTCCTCCATATCCATTACGGTAGACCTAATACTGTCTATAAGGTCTTCATTTTCAGGCACTGCCAATGTTTTTGTACGTTGTGGAAAAGATATGGCTGAAGGCGAAGCTACTGATACTGTAGGAGGCGTCGCAAGGACTATCGCCTGTACCTCAACTATTACCCCTTGGGCAATTCGTTTGGCAATTGAGCCATTAAGGCGAGATCTCTCTATAGCAGCAGGATCTAAATGGGCAGTCGGAGACAATAAGTCCCGCGACTGCCCATAAGGAATCCGGTAATACAGATCGCCGAGCATAACATCCATCTTTTTCGGATGAATGTTACGCAAAATGTATTTTGGCCTCCGGCTTGGAGGAGTTGTCCATTTCCTTCCATTCCTGGCCATCTACAACCTCACTCTGATTCACTCTCTGGCTCGCCGATGATTTCTACCTCAACAGCCTGTGGTCCACGATTATTCTTTCCGATGGCAAAAGATACAAGCTGCCCTGAGATAAGTTCTTTGAATCCTTCCATATTTACGTTGCTATAATGTACGAAAATATCGCCGCCACCATCATCGCGCGAAACGAATCCAAAACCTTTTCTTGCATTAAACCATACTACCTTACCAGTAAGTCTCTTTCCTGCATCAGTCATTCTCTTTCCTCCTTAAATTGCGCCATTGTGGCACGGTGTTTTAAGTTCCTATTCTTACAGAACTTATTCGATATCATTTCCTTTCATAGTATAACTTGTCGGACCCCCGTTATTTGGCACAAGGGTAACCTTGCCGCGCCTAACAGTTTTCCCACTACGTACTTTGAACCCCTCAATAATACAATCGTGTCCATTAGGAACCATGCCAATTGTATCGCCTATCCGCCATTTTCCATCCTGAAGATCAACAACTGGTCGCGTCATGGTATATCCTTCTTTTCAGCAGCTGGGATTACGGTCTCACCATTAATAGTCAAACCATCATGCTGTGCGGAATAGATGTCGAGCAGACGCTCAACCTCCATAATAGCCATATGCGCCATCTGATTCCTCTCGTTCTGCGGAGCAAGGGGGAGAATAGCATCCCACTTCATAAAAAGCTGTTCTAGATCCTCTTGGGCGCCGATCAATTTAGCATATTCCATGAGGCGCTTGCGTGTCTTCTGTTCCGAAGGGGCTTTCATTTTCTTATCTCCTTCCAAAAGGCGGCTCGGGAAGTTCCTGGCGCTTTGGCACCAATCCCCAGAGCAGTTGAGTTAGTTCTGTGGCATTATCATCTTCGTCCCACGATTCCCAGTCTCCAGACCATCTTTGCCCAAAAGATGCTTCGCGGGTAAGCATGGCCGACCTAGCAGCCGTCTCCCATGCGACGTCTTCATCTGGAATGCCTTCCGAGAAATCATCAGCTCCAGTTTCATAAATGTTGCGAATCGATCCACGCGAACCAACATGTGGTCCCGAATAGACGGTTGTACCATCACGGCGACGAATCATTATAGTTGTCCTATATCTGGATGTACGGCTATTAGTTAATTTTTAAAATCTATTGATAAATACAGGCTGACTATAAGCATATCGTGTGGAGTCAGCAGTACAGATAACTTTAGTTCGAAGGTATTGCTCATCTCCTACTACGGTATATTCATCAAAAGTAGTAACTGCTGCAGTAGTTCGTACAATTACCCCATTAGCTTTATACCAAACGATTGTAGAAGATTGAGCTGGTACAACACGAATTGTTCGCCCTTGTGCTATAATCTGGTTGATATAACACGTAGGTCTGGTCATATTATCTTGTGAACATGTTGAATAGAAATTCCCAATTCGCAAAGCATTCAGGATCGATGTGGCATCAGCTACGTCAACATTAACTACTACGGCTCCAGACCAATCCTCACTAAGTGGAGTAACGCCATCAATATATGGGTAGTGTGTATCGTCAGCAAGAATACCCCAAATTCTTCGCCCTGCTGTAAGATTGCGATCCCAAAGCCCTGTTGTATGTGTTAATTCAATATGTGTATACCCAGTAAGCGCTTGTGCTCCAGCATCATTAAGAGCGTGAGCTAGAATAACAATGTCCGTTCGAGCTAGAGTGGAATTTATATTAGTCTGAACATCGTAAACTTCCGGAACCGCTTCAGCAAGATTGAGTCCTACAATGTGGTAAGGACTAGTTGTTGGAGTAGACTGAGCCACCTCTTGTCCAGATATGAAAATTAATCCAGCTGCTGGATCAGGAGTTAGAGCGTGATGTCCAGTGAGTGCGATAAAAGAATGTCCGCGAGTTATGTAATCCGCTTCAACCTGCTCCCGCGTTAAATCTCCATCATCCACTCCATAATTTGTATGACAGTGGGTGAGTCCTAATAGGTGTAGTTCAGTATCCTTCCATGGATTTATTAGTTCAAAAGTCGGATTTACCGTTAAGAAACTCATTTAGATTAATCCTATACAGCAGAAAAAATGACATTATCCGTCATCAAACTAACCTCTGTCATACCAACTATTCTGGTAGCGGGAATAATTGCGTATCTCTCCAATAACTACAGGTCCACTTCTTGATGAGCCATCGTAATTTTGACCTACTGTTTCAAATGTCAAATTAGATGGAATATCACATGCTACATCGTGTGTAGCCCATGCTCCATCACAAGCAAGTGAAAGCTGTCCGGGTCTTACAGAGAGAAGCACTTCGTGGATCCTATCATCACATTTACTACCTATGAGGAAAACGTCTCCATTGACACCAGCAGTTTTCCTACTTTCAGCCTTTATAGTTCCATCTGTATCAATAAACACTTCGATGCGATTGTCGGCATCAGTATAGAACGAACGCAATGTTAAACGACCTGTTGGAAAGAAAGTAGGAGCCCAAAAACAGAATCTAGTTGCTAGTTCTATGGTTCCAATGTTTCCAACCACAGATGCTATATAAGAATCTGCTGTTTTACTTACAGCAGTTGCCACAGTATCGACTGGCAAACTTGGGTAATTACCAACCTCAACTTGTACATGAGATAGTGCGACGGAATCTTGGTTGAGACCGTCAAAACTATTATCATTGTCTCCTTCTGCCAAGAATATTGTAGGATTTCCAGTGGTGCTGCTAGATGTAAGCGTTATCCAAACGTGATACCAGCTATTTCCCAAACTTTTAATGTGCCCAACAACAGAACCAACAGCTGTTCCTACTGTTCCTGAGCCAGACAAGTTAAAACTAACGACTTTGCCATTTAGTTGGACTAGGATCCAAGTGCGATTAATAGGTCTAGCCCTTAGTGATAGAACATAAGGTGTAGCATTGGAAATAGCAAGTGTCTGTTGTAAAAAATGGTTATTGGCTGCAGTTGCATCCTCGTGTAGAACAACAGTTGTTCGAGCTATACCATCGGAACATACAATAGATGTAGTTGGTATTGACAGTCTAGCCTTTGTAGTCCAGGATCCATAAGTTAGACTCTGGAGACAAATATTCTGTACAACTCCTTCATTTACCAAACCAACGAGAGTTTTACCAGTCGTATCCATCACACTAACAAAACGCTGTTCAACACCACCAGTAATACGATGGAGACGGGTTATTCCATCATTTCCGATCTGTGTCTGATAAGCATAGGATGTTGTACCACTTGTAGGAGTAGTTGCAGAAGGTCCCCAATACTTCTGTGGGATGGTACCATATAGTAGATGAGTTCTATGTGGAGCTATAATTGGTTGAAGATGCGAATCCAAAAACCCTGGGGCTACCCAAAATTGGAGAAGGTCAATAACCCCGCCAAATGGAACAGCTCCAGCACTATCCGCACCTATCGATAGTGCCTTGGTATTATCTAGCGTATTCAATCCTGTTAGAGCTACCGCAGCACCACTTGCGATTCCTTGTAAATACCACTGACCTGACCCAGAACGATCGAAAAAACCCAATGCGTGGAAATAGGTATTACTAGCTAGTGCGGCTGTCACTGGGCTTACAGTTACCCCAGACGTCATAAATAATGTTAAAAGAGACCCTGAAGTGATATATAGTAACCACTCTGGGCTTCCAACACCAGTACGCTTTGCCGCAATAGCCTGAGACACACCTAGGGTCCCAGTCCTTCCAAAAATCTCAACAGCAATATCATTCGTTCCAAAATTGCCATATGTTGTGTCAGAGAACTGAAAAAAACCACCTAAATTTAGCTGTACGCCGGGATCTAGTGTTCCTAAGAATGGTGAATTAATTTGATAGGTTGGCGCTGTTCCAGCTTGTAATGATGCAATGTTAGCAGGCGCATTATATACTGGCCAACCATCATCTGATGCCTGACTTCCAACAAATGTAATTGGGACAGGTGCGCCTGTAATCAAAGGGGTTTCAATCAACCGCTGAACACCAGCAAAAAGTCCAGGTTGAAACTCTAGACATGTACCTCGAGATGGTCGTAAATTTTTAAATTTTCTTGTGCTACTCATATATTCTATCCCTATCCAACTGGAAGTATCATTAAAGACCCAGTTGCACCACCTGTTGTAATAGCTGCTATGCGCTGTGACGCTGTCAGCCTAAAAGGCAAAAACACACCAGCGGAAAGTATAATTCCAGGTGAAGTAGCCCATACTACAGAGCCGCCGCCTCCTGCGGCTGTAATAGCAAAAGTTACATCACAAGTACAGAAAATTAGATATTCTCCAGCTGTAATATCAGCACCAAGTTCAGCAGATACACCAGATACAGTCAAATAAACCGAAGTACCAAGTACAGGTCCATCTAATAAATTATTAAGCGCGAGAAGAAGAGTAACCAAACCACGTAGTTTTGCTGAAAGTGTACCAGGTGAGTTGTCAACCACCGCAACATCATCTATAATTCCGAGCACTGGAGCCTGTACCCCAAGAAGTTCATTGCTCTCGGACATATGTATTGGTATATCTACAATAGCCCTCGCGGATCCATAGGCATCTTTTATTTCAACTGCGCCGATTGTAATATCAGATCCGTTGATGTTGACCTTGCCCGAATTAGCAAAACCGCTCATTATAATCTCCCATTATTTCCATGCTTCAACTCGAACAATTCCATATCCGTCAAGGGCGCGGAACCACACTTTACATTCACAGCGTCCATCAAACGCCAAACCAATCGATGAATCGTTAGGATTCATATCTCCATGAAGTCTCAACCCATCAAATGAATATTGGATCACATGACCACTGCGATTAAGAAAAGTAAAGGATTGTGGATTAAGACCAAAATTGGCCTGTGGTATAGGTGGGAAGGAATATCCATCCACTGTAATTGTATTGAAATAGTTGAATTTACTCATTCGCTACCCCCAGGAAGCAGACTTCCCAACCAATGCGGGAAAATTGATAGATTTTGCCACCTGAGGGCTATTTCAAACACTCAATGCTGAAACTATACAGAAAAATTGACAGGTTAAAATAGGAAAATGCTTAAAGGGCGTAGAAAAGAATTAGACTCTACCAAACAGGTTTGGAAAAAATCAAGGCGATCTCAACATTTCTACGACGAGTTAGGTGGGTGGGAGTATTGGATAGATCATGCTGCTCAAGGTGTAAAAGACCAATAGAGTCAGCCAGGCGCAAACAGGGCTCCACATTGTCACGATCAAAAATCACTATGGCTTTTCCACCACGTTTCAACGAATTATAAATACGACCCATGAGGGTCCTAATGAATCTTTCCTCCCATTCTGCTTTGGATCGGTATCTAAAGCTAGCTTGATTTGGAAGGTTACAATACGTTTCTTTGTCGAAATAAGGTGGACAGGTTAAAACAAGATCTGCAAACTCACCCTCTACATTAGCATCCTCCATAGCAATCGGTTCCACTGAAGTGCGATTTTTAATACCCAAAACATCTGACAATTCCATAAGTTCAGAACAAGTGACTGTATTTGGTTCACATGCAACATAGCGACCATCTGGACAAGCTGCTGCAAACCCCAATAACCTTCCGCCAAAACCAGCGCAAGGATCCCAAACTACAGAATCCTTGGCTCCATACTTTAACAACAACCATTTGGTAAGCAAAGGTTTGAAAAGTGATACTACTTGCTTATTGACCTCAAGTCCTCGCCTAATCTGTTTGAATGAAATATCAAACAATTCTTGGCATGCCACTTCATTATTATTAAATATATATTTATAGTCTTTACTATTTCCTAAACCAAAACGATATGAAACAACCATATCTGCTATTCGATTGTTGTTAAACGCATAAATAGGTGGATCGGATCGTCCAACCGAAGCGCACCACATGCTCTTAAACCATCCTTTGATTTCTGCCATTCCTACAATACTTGAAGTGTTTAATGTGCCATCAGTCGACTCCATTTTATATAGTAAATCACGTATTTCATCAGACGACGGTTTCGGAGGATAAATCCATCCAGACAAAGAAATATGCCTACGTAGGAAATCTATAAATGGAACAACGAGACTAGCATGGGCGGTTTTTTTCAAATTGCGCTCGTAATGATGCTTCCAGATCTCTTCCCTAGAGAAGAAAACGTGGTTGTCGGAATATGTTTTGTTAGCATCCAAAGTTTTCCAACCAACAAGAAATTCATTTGGATTATTGTTCAATTGCTGTTTGAAACCCGCTTTTGTGTCCGATTTTGGTCTTCCTGTTCTCTTTCCCTCCGAAAGACCAGAATATTCTAAGGCTTTTTTCCAAGACCCAAATAGGCGTACACAGGTGGTTGAGCTTGGAGTATACGGATCGTTGTCAGCATCGCGTTTGCCCAGCTCGGTCCGCCCGAGCCTTTTGGCAAGTTTTTTTAAGGCTGCTGCGGCTGATATCTTATCATATTCTTGAGTTCTGCTCATCGGTTATCCTCTTTATTCTGTTTTGCCTCTAATACTATCTTTTTGGCAGCATTCCATGATCCAAAAAGACGAATGGCGGTTACGGAACTAAACTCTCCCTGCCTATCGAAACAGGAACGGGAAATGTTGGTATTAGTTCCCATACAATTTTCAACAGCTTGGATTATTTGCTCTTTTGATATTCTTTGTCGTTTTGGTACAATTTTCCATTTGTGCTCATAACCAGATACTGGGCAAGGTCCTATCCATTCCAAAAAAGCAGGCGCAACCAATCTTGACATGCGGATAATATTATATCCTCCACTATGATTATTCCTAGCGGATCGAAATCCAAGTTCTGTCAACAGTCTTGCTAATTTCTCTACTTCCCCTTTTGTAAACCCACAAGTTGAAAACTTAACAGTATTCTGTTCAATATAGCCATCTCCCAAATACCAATGTAAACATCGCGTTCTATTCAAAAAAATATTGGCTGGAATGACTTTAATACTTTGGGGATACCAAAGTTTTCTCAACTCTCCAAAAGTGATATTTGATGAGCTTCGAACTCTTTTCTGTGGTTTGCCTTTGTTCCTAGCGGGTAGAAACTCTTCGTTTTTCAAAGGCACACCGCAATTATAAAGTGATTGTCTCAGAAAATCCGAATAGAACCAATTCGCTGTAGAATGAGCAAAACAACCAGATTGTTCTATACTTCCATCACCAAGTAATTCTCCTTCAATTATATCCAATGCTTTTTTGCTCAATAATATTGGTGGATCATGCGGTCTACCTGTTATAATACCAGCCTCTAGTTTGGCAGCAGATAAAGCTTTACTCCATGATCCAAAATATCGTTTAAAAGTGACTGATCCAGGCATGTCTGGATCTTTATCTATCATTGATTTCGATAAATTCCTAGAGCCAACTTTATCAGAAAAAGCCAATAATTTTTCCACTAATTCCTTTTGGGTAAATTTTTTCATATGCCCTCCCATTTACAATATATCACCGTCTTATTTGGTTGTCAATATGTCGGGAACATATTGAGCCAAAAAAATCGGACCGCATTTTGCGGTCCGATTTTATTTCAATCTATTACTGTTGAAAACTAGCCAACAGCCACGTTTTTACGACCAACAGCAGTACCGCGCGGGTTCACAATACCAATACCGATGATCTCATTGACCACCCACCCAAGCTTTAACTGTTTAGGTTCATCAGCTGGCAATACCTCGATATCCTGCCTAATAGGCATCACGCCCACGAACTCAGGGTCTGCGGTCCCGAAGACGGTGCCCGGAGGAACAATCTTCGACACGATGATGTCGGCGCCCCAGATGTGAGCATAGAGACCAGTCTGGAGGATCTCGCGCATCGTCACGGGATCAACTTCTCCACCCGTTCCAGCAGCCTGACCACCACCAGAACCCCAGTTCAGGATATCATTAAACTCAATGATATTCATGAGGAACTTAGTTGTTACAAGGTCCCAACGGTCAACCTGGACCTTGATCTCAGACAGGTCGCGCTTGAGCAGACCAGCATCTGCGATATCCTGGGCAGTGTTCTCACCACCAAGGGTCGAGTCAGCTGCATAGTCGAGGGCTGCGAAGATATTGGCGTCTTCCTGAGCCTGGATCTCCTGCCTCGCCTTCTGCTGAGCTCTGTCGATCACGTTGAACCGGCGCCTACGCACTTCAGCAATACGTACGGTTGGGTTCGAGACAAGCTCGAACTCGGGAACGGTCACACGGTCACCGAACACGCGGCTCTCAGGAGCAGCACCGTTCGAGGACACGACAACGGCCGCTACGTCAATATCGCGGTCGTACACGGGCAGGGCGCCCTGGGGCAGAGGGTCAATAACCAGAACTCGACGACCTACACCCTGATAATCAAGGTTTCGGCGGATCGGGTTAGCCATCGCCTGACCGAGGGCGATTTTGCCCTCCTGGGTAAGCAGAGCGCGCTTAATAAGCTCGTCACGCTGCTCGTCGTTAAACGACGGGGGCTGGGCAAGCCCGGTATTGGCGGGCTCCATGTTTTCAAGAATCGTGGCATACTTTACGATCTGAGCGAGAGCGTCCTTAACATTGCCGGCGTTCATTTCGCCATGGGTATTAAACATAGACATTTGTCCTTCTCCTCCTATTGGATGTCTTTCTCTCCTTTCTTCCTAAGTTCCCCAAAGGGGAACGGTGTTACATAAAACTCTTTCACTGTGTCTTGCGGGAAATCACTTTCCCGCAAGACGAAAGTTTTCACTACTCGACGAAGTAGGAGATCACAGCATGCTCCCAAGCGGTCGCGGCGCCAACAAGCGAGGCTGGCGTACGGACGAGGGAACGGGCAGTGGACTCGAACTCCACGAAGCGAGCGACAACTGGACCAGCGGCATCAACGGAACGGGCCTGGGTCGGAGTGAGAACGCCTAGGATGGTCGGGTAGATTCTGGACTGCGGAACCAGCGATGTGTTACTGGGGAGCAGACCGAGAGATACGCTGGTGTCAACAGCATCAAGAGTGACGCCATAAAGACCAGGCTTATCCCAAGCAGTCACCTTTCCAGAACCAGAGGCAGTGTGAGGTCCAAGGTTTGTTCCTGTGGTCGAGAGACCAGCGGGAATTCCAATCACCTGACCAAACAGGGTGCCGTATCCCGAAGTACCATCGTCGGTAAGCCACAGTGGACGAGCAGTAGAAACTGCAACGTTCAGCGTAAGACCAACACGCATACTCTGGGTGTAATTGGTGTATCCATCGAGCACATCGGCCGCAGCCTTCTCAGTAGCGGTATTGGTGCGCGAAAGAGCAACCAGGGTACAGATCTCTCCGCCCTTGACGCTAGAGAGATATCCGTCCTCGAAATCGAACTGACCAAGCGGCTGAATGCCGGGGTTAAGGATCTTGAGAGCCATTTTTTTTTGTCTCCTATTGCCGCTGGAGGTTACTCCTCCTGCGGAAGTTGTCTTTGTCCTGGCCCTATGGGCCTTGTCAATAGTATGCGAAACTATTGATAGTTTTTCATGAAAAAAATCGGTGCTTTGCGCTACTGCCAAAAAATCCTTTATTGCCAACCCTTTGGAGCCACGCGATCGGCAACTGCCAATAAGCGACGTAGATTATCAGGTTCCATTACAGTGCCGTCTGGACGCAATATTGAACCATTGATATCCCAACCACGACGACCAATGATCTCGGCAGTCTCTGGATTTCCGCTAAAAACTGCGTCGAGCTTATCTTCAAGACGACGGATTGCGTTCATGGTAGCAGTATCTAGTTTTCCACTATGTAAAGTACCAAAACCACGTTCAGATAGAAGCTCCTGAATTTCCGTTATGCGATCGGGTCCAGGAAGTTCCTGCTTTACAGCCTGCGGCTTTTTTGCCTGGAATTTAGCCATTGCTTTATTAGCCACATTCGACAAAGCGTTTATGGAAAGTCTGGTATCCTCAAAAGTTTTTTTGAGGTCTGAAAATTTTTCATTCAGTCTAGACTTTGCTCCAAGCCCAAGTTTATACCATTCTTCAGGCATTGCAACCATAGCCTCGACAATCGTAGAGGCTTGAGTCATGTCTGTTTCAAAGTTATCAAGCGCTGTACTGTATTTAGCAAGCCCAGCCTTATCATCTGGAAGCGGCATCGGTTGCCTAAATTTTGCAATATACGGTCCAAGGATTGATTGTAACTTATTCGCAAGACCAGCAAGCTCAGGTTTTTCGCCTACAGATGAAGCTGTATCTAAAACATCCTGTATGTCGGTGGCAAGACCTTCACGCACGCTTGTAAGCTTTGACCCAAACCAATTCCATGCCCCAACGCCAAGTCCTCCCCACATCAGTAGCTTGGCTACAGGGGCTAATAGTGAAAGGAATGCCTCCTTATGGAGGCTATCGACGAAAGGGAAGGAAGCTAGCCTCTCAATGGTCAAATCGACCCTTGCCGCAGCTTCTGCCTTGCCTTCGCCTTCTAGATCATTTGCTAGCGAAACTAGGATCTCAACAAGGCTAGCATGTTTTCCAGTAAGCGCACCGGTCGGCATACATGTAGCAATCTCGATATCCTTATCCTGCTGTTGAACTATATTCTCGACAAGTGCTCCATCGCCCATAGATTCAGCTGGTTTAGCATCCTTTGGATGCGCCTTACCAACAAGATCCTCGCCCGTCTCTTTAGTAACATTGTATTCTTTTCCAGGTTCATACCGTCTATGGTCCTTTACGGGCGTCTCCTTGTCGGTGTTTCCGACAACGGGTTTGCCGAGGTCCGAGACGATAAGGCCGCTTTCGGCGGCGATCTTGGCGAACTCGTCCATCACCAGGCTGCCGTTCCATTCTCTGCTCATCTTGGTCCTCCAAATGCGCCTTCCAGCTCCTTCTCGGTTTGCGATTTTCGATCAGCTGGGGCTTCTTTCGTGTATGTTGCTTGCGGCAAAAGTATCCTGGCCATTTCAGCCAGCGGGGGTGCCGCAAATGTCCTGTAACTATTTATTTCCTGGATTGGGGCACCACCATGCGCTGCGCCAACCTCGGTCAAAACCCTTTTCATCTCTTTGGATCCTACCGGAGAATATCCCTTCAAATCGATAAAGATACGCGAAAAAGGTTTTCCTGCCCTATCCTTTATAGCATTATCAAGAGTCATAATTAGCGATCTCTCGACATTATTTGCTGTATTCATATAAAGACGCATACCCGGAGCCGATGGTGCTTGGTTACCTGATGTCTGAGACGTTGTCCCATTACCTATACCGACCATATTTAGCATAGCTCCAGTTCCAGCATGAAGACCAAAACCAATTATTACAGCTTTCAAAAGTTGGTACAATGCGCCGCTGATTAGCCCTTTTGAAGCATATCCTCCCATTCCCATGAGAGATCGAAACTTTGAGGCAAGATTACCCGCAGCTTCTTTGCCAATATTATCTGAACCATGCGTCCAAGCTACAACTAAAGATTGTCTATCAATTGTGCCACGTTTCTCAAGCTCGGCGCGAAATGCGGACGATTTTCCCAATAATCCACCAACAAGACGATCTACAATCCCGCCAGAGGCTGATTCTAAGGACGATTCCGATACTGGTCCAGTATTTCCACTCCCAGGTCCTTTACCTATTGCCCTATCTATCCAGGCACCTATAGTACCAGCATCAACTCCAAGAACCTCCTTGGAAGCAGAAAATAGGAGGGATAGAATCCACCTTCCCTTAAGCATTAAAATCCCAGGAACAACATATTGGAGAAGTATCTCAAATGGACGCTCCTGAATCTGTCTAATGTTCCCGAACTCTTTGATCGCTTGCTGTACAAAGGTGTTCGCAATCCCTTGGAGGTCAAGAGCCTGTTTTTCCATGGCTACCGTCCCTTTGGAAGTGTCGTGTATATGTCGTGAATTTCGCCCTGCCTAAGGCGTAGTTCACTAAGTAGATCGTCCCTCATTGGCCTTGGAGCCCTCATTGTAGTATTTTGTAGCCGGGCGATCTCTTTACGCAGAAAATCTATTACCTCATGCGCAATAACATATGGTTCGCCTTCTCTTTTTGTCTTATCCCACCAATACCTCTGAGCCCATGACGCAAAAGCTGCTGGATCATTTGTGAATCCAGAAAGCTCTGGCAAATTATATACTTGGTCCTCCAATGATGATTTGACTGGAGTCGATTCGTGACTATTACCATGTGTACCGTGTGCGCCTTCTAGTGTCCCAAATTCTCCAATACCACCATGCTGTTTACGCCCTTGTTCACTAGAGTCAGGCATACGATATGAAGGGATACCAGTACCTATTCCTCTTAACTGACCAATAAGTCGGTCCATAATTGCTGCCCGAGCCTGAACATCTACACCTTCTTTGGCAAGTGCCCAGCTTTCATCACTATCGTCGCGCTCCAATGATTGCGCATATGCCTGTGCTAGCTTTAGTGCAATAGCTGCGTTCTCTTTTGGCGAGTTCTTGGCCGATATGCCGCTGTTCGGCTGAGCTGACAACGACTTGATAAAAGCTTGCGCATCAGAAAGACTCTTTTCCTGAACCTTTATTCCAGGTGCGATACTAACAGTAGCACGTGCAGAATAAAGCCGTCCAAGATGCTTTGCCATATTGAGAGCACCATTGATAGCCTGATCACTTGGACCATTGCCAGCTGGTGCGGGCGGTCGACCGATATCCCAACCAGGACCTTTGCGCTCTATAATTGCATTACGAAGAGCATTCCATGCATTCCATGTCTCAGAACCCCATTTACCGTCAGCCTGATGCGACGGCAGAGGAATACCTGCCGACATCATAGCATTCTGTAGCTGCTGTAAATTTGGGCGTTGTTTCTTAGCTACGCCTTTGCCACGCGGAGCCGGTGCGCCTTTACTTGGAGTCTTGGCTGGAGCATTTCCTGGCACCGGCAGATCAAGCGGTCCAATAGGTGCGCCGGGGATTCCAACTGGGGGAGCAGCCTCACGTACAATTTTATCGTTTTTAATAGAAGCAAAAAGGTCAGCCAATTTCGGATTACCTTTTAAGGGTCTAAGATAGCTGTTCCACAGAATTTTGTTGTATTCGTTTAGTGTACCCCTTTCAGAAAGGGAAGTTGGCTCTTTTTGTTGGCGCAATTTCTTCAGCCAATCTATTGTCTCGTTCAACTTTCCCTTAAGCATACGGTTTGCTTCAGTTTCCTTTACTGGATCCGGAAGTGCTTTAACAAGCCCATTTAGAAGCATATCGACAGTGCCAAGGTATCGTTTATGCGAAAGCTTTAGCACATCACGAAGCTGTTTTTCGTATGCCTGCTCTTTTGGCGATGTATCGTGAAACCACTCTGGATGCTGTTGTTCAGCAATAGTCAAATTGGCTTTGATTCCACGCAAATATGCCCCAATCATAAGCATAGTCCCAGAAGGAGCACCAGCCCGAAGCGACTGCTCAATCTCTGGAAATTCCTTATCCAATGCTGCCGTAACTTTAGCTTCAGTCTTTGTACTATTATCGCGCTGAGCATTATACAGATCGCGCTGATAGTTTTTCAGCTTTGCTATTGTTTCAGCTTTGTTGCGAACATATTCTGGCTCGTGTTGAGCCCAATCATTTATTTTTTCACGTAACGCATCTATGAGGGCGACTATCCCCCATAGTGCTACTTTAACGACGAAAGGGCGGGGGGAGCCCTCCCTCAACTCGTCGAGTGTCTTATCGACAAGCAGGGCGGCCTCCGTCTTACCCTCGGCATCCAGCCTGTTGGCCAAAGCTACAAGCTGCTGTGCCACAAAAACAGCTTGTTTGCCTGTAGGTTTTGTCTCCACCACCTTTATGTCTCTTTTCTGCTGCTCGACCACAGTCTCTACTTTACCGCCCTCTTCTTTAGCGGGAGCCATAGTTGGTCCGCCGCCAGGATGAGCCTCACCAATAAGCTGTTCTCCAGTTTCACCAGTAATATCATATAGCTTATCAATAGCCTCTTTATAGATCCTAAGCTGCTCGTCTACTGCCTCTGCAATTTTTGTCTCGCCCATGTCGTCGAGGTCGTTGGCAAGCGACACAAGTTCGGTAACTATAGCCGAGGCTTTGGGCGCAAGTTCTTTTATTGTAGGGTACTGCCATGGCTGTGTCATGTGAGGCTCCTTGATCAGTTCCAATGGCGCAGAGGGTTCCTTTGGAATTTCCTCCTTAACTGCTGCTGGGGCAGGTATGCGCCTTTTCTGAGCAATGTCTGTGAGAAACGACAATATATTCATGAGTGTGTTAACATTTGGACGTACACTCGTAAGTCGTGAGACAAGGTCTGTCAAATTTTGTTGCCCTAAAACAAGAGCTATTTCGGAAAGAGTTGTAAGTGTCTTGGGTCCCCATTTTCCATCCACACCATTAGGAGCGGATTTTGTAGCCAACGCAGCTCTGAATCGTGGAGCTATACTGGACATGATCCCTTGGATCTGCTTAACAAGACCCTCGACATATTCACCAGATTGCTCGGAGACTCTCTCTTCAGAATTTGATTGATCCTGATTATTAATCATATGCTCAGGTATATGCTCTGGCTCTGGAGCAAATGTTGGCTCTTGGGCGGAATGCTTTACCATCCATCCTTTTTCGGCAGCTATGGCCTCAAACTCGCGCATAACTGCACTCTCGCCTTGTCTCATGTGACGCATCTTATTTTCCTCCGGCGATATCTTTGATGGCGCAAAGCGCCCTTTCTATACGATAAGCGATTTTCGTACGCCTAGCTTCAGCGATATCTTGCGCCATCTTTTCAATAGCTTCAACCAGCGCCACGTCTGCAGCAAAAGCCTTTGGCTCTACGTTATCCAATTCTGGAGCCTTTGGCTCCTCAATATCTTCATCTTCCCAGGTCTCTTCCTGGATAGGTTGGAAAGCCTCAGCAGGCGTACCTGTAAGCAAGTTAGTCTCTTTGGCTATTTTTTCAAGCTCAGACATTACTTCGCTTGCCTGCCATGCACGCTTGTCCTCTGGTACAAAAGCCATCGAAATCCTCCTAGAATAATAACATTTACAACCAAAGAAACTCAAGAGTACCAATAAGTGCAGAAGGTGGGGCTGTAACAAGTCCTATAGCAGGGTGGTTTGGTGTAGCCTGCTTTGTAGTCAACTTGCCCTCCTCGTTCACAAAAAGAGCCGCATTGAGCGGATATTTCTGCGTTGAGTCATACTGGTCGGTAGCATATATGCCGCGAGTAATCCATATTGTTATTCTGTTGCTCCCGACAGTTGTGTCCTCGCCAGGTAGATTTGGAACCCTATATACGTAACTTACAACAGTTTTGATACTATCAGGTCTTCCGTCTCCATCTGAATCGTAGTTGAGTACACTTCCAGCTGGAGCCATAAGTACACCATTAACAGGATTCAAAACAAGATTTTCATAGTCAGCGACAAAGCTTGATGCAACCACATCGGCAAAGCGTAATTCCTGTTTAACATCAGTCGTACTTACCCAACGTCCATAGGCATCAAGAATTCCTGTAGCTGGAATGACCACAATTTCATCAGGCGATGGTTTTGTAAACGCCGTAGTTCTAGCGTCATCTATAATACCAAAAGGTGTTGTCCCATCAGAAAGTCCAGCAACAATATCCTGACCAAACAGCGTGAGCTGAGCAATACAGCCAGGCTCGAACACCGATGAGGAGTCGACTGGATAAGACACTGGCAGCGCATTGCCTATCTGTATCAGCTGCAGAACCATGTTTGTTCCTTACTTGCTTTTTGAGGTTAGCGGTCCACTTTTTCCAGGACCATGTTCAGGACCCGGCTCATCCAGATATTTCTTGTCGACTTTATCCAAAGCTGTACGGATGGCATATTCTTCAGCCTTGTCACCCTTAAGACCCTTGTCCTTCTTAGCGGTCTCTAAAGCACTTTTGTAGGTCTTAGAGAACTTTTCCCCTTCTTTCTTACTCTTTTTGTTGAGGAAAGATACCCACTCAGAATGGCTACGACCCTTCTTGGCCTTCTTCTTCGCTTCGGCAACAATTGGACGCTGACCAGAAAGTTTCTGAAGTGCCTCGTCGAGTACCTGCGCAACCTTCGTAAAACCAACCCTGTCAAGAGCATCAGCCAGCTTTACTACATGTCCGATGGCAAAATCTATAGCAATCGCCAAACCAGCATCTGCGCACTGCGGGCATCCGTCCTCAGCCTCAACATGTTCTGGGCATCCATCTTCAGCTTTCTGGGGCACAGACTCAAGAGCTGCTTGTTTGTCCTCAGAATATTCAATCATCGGCGTGAAATCATTGTGCTCTTTGCCGAGCGCAGTTGCGCCTTCAGAACCCGCAGCCAGCCATTTGTTGTGAATAGCTGCCGCCTCTGGCTGAGTTTTTGCAGCATCCATTTCCGCCTTAAAAGCCTGCGACGCAGGTCCTTTTGTCCACCATGCGTCTTCTGCCTTTTTGTATAGTCCAACAAAATCCTCGTCTTTAAGCTTGGCATTAAAGGCTGAAGCAATCTCGTCTGAGCAATAATGCTTGAGTGTGGTCATCTCACCAGTCCTCCATTGGGTTTCTTTACATTGACGGCTTGAAAGTCGGGCATTTTGCCAGACAGTCAAGCCGAGCCCTCATGAAGGAATCCTCAGCCTCCAGAAAGGGCGCAAAACGCTTATACACGCCATTTACCGCCTGGCAATCCCCAGGCTCAATTCCTTTGAGAGCTTCAGTAAAATCGTCATACGCAGACGCCGATTTTACTATAGTAAACAGAGCTGGAAGATTGCCAAGTTGCCTAATAGCACTATCCAGCATGTCGGCAACCGCTGTAAATCCAGCCGAATCCATATTGTCCGACAACTTGACCAAATATTCGCCTACTTGGCTCAAAGCTTGCCCGATTTTAGTATTTGCTTGTTTGGCAGCAAATTCAAAAGCCAAGGCTAACCTATCTTCTTGTACCTTATCGGTAGAACTAGGGAAGCCTAGCCTTTCAGCCATCGCAGCAGTGATCTCGTCAGAAACACATGATTGGCTCATTTTTTCCTCGGCGGTTGACGTACCATATGCCTTACGCGCAACATGTGGACACGTCGTGGCTTCAATCCGCACATCTCATAGATGACTTCAAGTTCTTCGTCCGTGACCCCTAATTCCGTAAGACACGCAAACTCAGCCTCAAGCTCCTGACGGAGCGTCTTTACAATATCTGGCATGATCGAATCCATAAGGAAAAAGGCGCCCCAGGGATAAACCTGGGGCGCCTCGAACACTACTTCCTTCTAGGTACCCAAAGGCGGTTAAGCTGATCGGGAAGATCTACCCTCTCTGGCTCTTCCTCTCTAATGCCAACCTGTACCGCTGATTCGGACTTAGAAGCGGTCTTTACCGTACCAGTCGTACGGGACAGTGCGCGTTTGAAAGCCTCAAAAGAAGGCTCGTCAAACTTCATGATGTCATCGACCTGCTTGTTCATGACGTCACGTCCCCTGCTAATAAGACCCTTCTCCTGCATGTCAAGTGCCAGGTCAACGGCGCGACGAAGCTTCAGTCTATAAGACTCTGCTTCAGCAGCTGCCTTCTTCTGGGCAAATTCCTTAGTCAGGTCCTGACCAAACTGCTTGCTCGCCGGATCGCCCTCGCCGAAATACTGTTTCCAATACTTCGCAGCTTCTGGGTCAACAGCTAGCGCCTTCAGCTTAGCATCATCAGACAGGTCGGCTACCGAAAGCTTACCAGACTTGAGCAAATCACCTAGCTTAGCAGCAGCTTCGCGAACCTTCGGCAAGGTCTCGACCTGCCTCATAATTTTTGCTTTAATCTCGTCGATTCCCTCGACATGCGCACCCTCGTCGGAGGGCTTGGTGTCAAGATTTCCAAGAGTCGTGCCGCGCTGCGGATGCGCCTTGGGAACCATATCGGTATCCATATCAGTCGCTGGCTCCAGCTTCAGCTGATACTTGGAACCGATTTCGGCTGCGATCTTCTCGCGCCTTGCGCGCCTGCTGGCAACATCGGAAATCTTGGGTTCAGCAACTGGTTCCTCAGCAGGCTTTTCCTCATCTAGCTGACCGAGCAGTTCTGCCACCAAACGCTCCTCGTCGTCGCCCGCATCGGCATACTGTACACCGTCATCGCCGTCATTGAGTTCCTTCATGTCGATATCCTCAAGCTCTTCAACCAGACCCTCAATTTCCTCGTGGATCTCGTGCTCCTTCTCCTCCATATCTTTCTCTTTCTCATCAATCGCAAGGCGAACAAGTTCGCGCCTCTTTGCAGCACGAGCCTTCAGCATCTTCTCCAGGACTAGTTCGGCTTCGGACTTCTTCTCTTTCTTGTCCTTCTTGTCCTCTTTGCCGTCACCCTCATCTTCATCCTCTTTATCTTCTTTATCTTCCTTCTCTTTCTTACCCTTCTTATCTTTCTTGTCGCCCTTCTTATCCTCTTTATCTTCCTTCTCATCTTCCTTCTTATCCTTCTTCTCTTTCTTGTCCTTCTTTCCTTCCTTCTCCTCAAGAGCCTTCTTTAGCCCTTCTGGCATACCTTTCTTAGCTTCAATGACCAAAGCCGCTTCGCGACGAATCTCAGCATTTGCCTCAAGCGATTCAGCAGCTAGCTTCAGCAGCTCATCCATCTCAGCCCCAGAAACTAGCCCAGCTTCAATCCTCTTTCCGAGCACCTCAGAAAGGATAGCAAGCTCGTCACCACTGTCATCAAGTTCGGCACAAATGACAGAAGCGGTCTTGGTCTCGCCATCACCAACCTCGATTGGGGGAAGTTCTTCCTTTCCACCCTCACCAGTCTTGCCCTCTTCCTTGAGGATCTCCTTCAGATCGCCGAAGGCCTTTTCAGTCTCAGCAAGAGCTTCCTCGACCCTATTTGTGGTCGCCTCTGCTCCAGGCTTCTCCTCATCCTTTGGCGGTTCAATCGGAGGCATAGGTCCAGCAGGTGGAACCGGAGGCTCTGCTGCCGTAACCGTTTTACCAGTGAGGATATATGTCGTCTTTTCGAGACCATTGTTCCTGATCTCTGCCATAATACGCTTACCATAGTCCTCAGACTTCAGGTGATTCCAATAGTCCTCACGAGCAAGGTCCTCGCCATAGATTTCATCCCCAGTGGCGCTAAGAACGAGCTTATCACCAGCGTATACATCCCAATGGGCTTTCTGTCTATCGGGGGATCCAGACTTGGTACGCGGGAATTTGAACTCGGCGCGAAGCAGCTTCTGCTTCAGGGCAAGGTCATTACCAGCAAGACCGTCGTTTCCTGGCTCCATTCCCTCGCCTACCATCTGCTTATCCTGTGTATCACGGATCTTATCCGAGTCCTCTTTCGGATAGGTTTGCGGCTCATTTACACCACCGCCTCCCTGGAAATATGCCATCGACTCGAGACCCTCGTCTTCGACAGCCTGGACAACAGGCTTACCATCTGGTCCCTTGGTTACAGAAACCTTGGTACCATCCTTCAATGTAAAGGTCTCAGCCTCGCCCTTGACAAGCAACGCATGTCGGCGAAGTCGGCGCTCCTCTAGCTGAGCACGAGACAGCTTCTGCTTGATGGCGAGGTCGTTACCAGCAAGACCATCGCTACCAGGCTCCATTCCCTCGCCTACCATCTGCTTATCCTGTGTATCACGGATCTTATCCGAGTCCTCTTTCGGATACACCTGCGGGTCGTTCACTCCGCCTCCACCCTGGTGGTAAGCGTTCTTCTCGAATGCCGCGCGACGGGCGCGAGCCCTTTCCTTCAGATCGGACATGTTCTTTTCCTCCTTCTGTGGTGTCCTGTTTGCTGCCGCCTGGATGCTCAGGAGAGCGCCATGCATGTCGTCAAGTCTGCTCGACACTGCCGCAATCTGCGCCTCCAGGCTTCCGCTGGCAAGACGGGTCTCTCGCCCGTCAAGGGACCATGGGGGAGGTCCGCTGGACTCCGGATCCTCCGTATATGTCTGTCCACGACCCCCCGTCATATTCTTATTTCCTGCAAGCCCGTAGGGCGGCTCTACTTCTCCGCCTTCAGGGTTGTCCTCAACATGTTCAACTTCTTTTCCTTCAACATTTGATCCATCTTCAGCCGCTGGCGTTTCAAGCTTGGTTAGTTCTTCAGGCGTCATATTTCCGCCAAGCATTTCCTCCAATCTCTTGTTAGCCTTATTCTTTACGTCGGCAGATACATTCGGCGCATTTAGCAGGTCAATCAGCGAACGAAAATTCGCACCTTGTCTTGGGTCCATGGCTGCCATGGCGTGAATCTTAGACACTGCGCCAACCTGATTACGTATAGCATCAATTTCGGCACGCAAACTATCAAGCTCTGCTGGAGTAACACAACCCGCCCGCTGAAGCTCTTCGATCCTTGCTTGCTTCTGCTGCGCATAACTGTTTAGACTGGCAATTATGTGGCGAAGCTTGGCGCGCGGATCTGCTCCAGTAACAACTAAACTCAATTCAATCGGAGATAGTTCGATATTTATCTCTCCATATGTTCGTCTACTACGCACACACGGACAGTATTCAGACTCTACTTTAGCAACATTTCCGCACTCAAAACAGATGGATTTGCCAACTGCCGTACCCATACTGACATTTGTCGCATAACCACTTTCAACTTTGCGCGCCAAATCAGGATAGTTTTTCTTATCCAAGGCACATAGTGCAATTACTCTTTTACGTTTATTATCATAATACGTATCGAGGATAAGACCACGCACACCATCAACTGTGCTGCTTTGATGATCTTGGCACAAAGGTTTGCCAACCCAGAGACGATAGGCTTTCTTCAATTCAGATTCAGCGAAAATGTCCCCGTTGTTATTTTTCGCTGGTTTTATATTTGAATCAGAACATTTCCATTTCCAAGAACCAGTTTTTGGATTAATTTCCCACTCAGATGTCAAAGGTTTACCATCTTTTCCAAGAATAGGTTCTCCCGTATCCTGATTAATCAATATGGACTCTGCCGCATGCATCATCACACAACTAAAATATGTGAAATCATTAGCCTTTGGAGCAATAGCCTTTAGATCTTTGGCATATTTTGTAAACCTTTCAAGCAAAACGGCATCGGAGAGAACCTTTTCAGGCGAATGAATTTCCTCCAATGTAAACTGCGAATCAGCATACTTCAAAAAAACCATTTGATTCCTCCAGAACTTTTGCCTTTTCGCAAATTCTCCTTGGCAGGAAGCCGTTGGTGGTTATCAGCGCGAAAGCAATCCTTATTTAGTCACAAAATACTTAATTCTTTCCTTTCTCCGTATCTGTTGGAATCTCGACCACATTCGGCAGATCTTGCTCCTCAGTATGGTCGATGATTTCTTTGACAACTTCATCCATATCAGCAAACACGTGTTCAATTGCGCAATCATCGTCGCCATCAGCATTTTTAATAAATCCCATACTAGCCTCCCAGCATTGCTATGAGGCGCGCTCGGCGTCTCATACCTAGTCCTAATCCTAGGGCACTAATTTTTTGGCGTTTCAATATATTCTTTTCAAAATGATCACGCAGTCGACCTTTGATCACGGATTCAATGCCCTGCGAAATCTGTTTAATTTTCTGAAACAGCGTCTTCAATCTTTGGATCTGATCAGGAGCATTGAAGTCCTCGAAAGCTTCCATATATGCTTCAACAACACCAGATAACTGCTGCATAGTGTCGATAAGACCGTCGCGCATACGCCCTGTATCGGTGTCCTTCACAAATGGATTCAAAGTAGAAATCGCATTGGAGAAAACTGGAAGCAGAGTCGTAAAATGCTGCCGTACCTCATCCCTGAATCTGCGTATCAAATGACGTATGGAGAACAACTGTTCAGGAGCGGCATCGGGCGTTTTGGACAGAATATCCATAAGTCTTTCACTATGTTGCTGGGCTGCCCATAGTCGTTGAAGGAATCCACCAAAAGCAGATAGGGCAGACTTAGCCGCTTGCTTCTCCTCTTCGGAGAAGGGTATAGACCTTGGAGTTTGCCATGCTTGGCGATAAGGAGATCCCATGTCATGCTAATGCTGAATTATTGATAGATTTTGGGGACTTGGTATAGGATTGCGGGAGGTTTACTGACCCAAGGTTCCGTAATTGCTAAAGAATGGTTCCAATACAAAACCTTGGTTCATATTGGAAAGAAGACCGTCTTCCTGGAGTCCAACAGCTCCAGCCATAAAGTCGCCATCTTCATTCATCTGGAGGACGCCCCCTGGGGTAAGAGGAAGAAGACGACATGCGCAGTTACCATTAGTACACACCCCAGAACCAGGAAGACCCTCTTCTCTCCATTGACGCAATGTGCGCATTCGTCCTTGACGGTCACCACATTCCTGACAGGAATTGGGAAACCTGTTACAAAACCAAAGAAAAAGGCGTTCATCTACGGGACCAGATTGTTTTCGACGAATCATATCATCCAGGCGGTCACCAGCAGCATTATCATATTTGTTGGCTGCTCCAGAATCGTTTTTCTTTTTGGAAAAAAGTTGCTTCAGATGTTCATATTTTTTGCGCAACCAAGAAGAAAGTTTCGACCATTCCGCCGCATGTCGGATAAGACAATCGACAAAATCAGCCTCTCGTAACAGACCACGCTTGTCAAATTCATCTGCAAGACGCATAAGAGCAAATAGCTCGGTCATCGACCGCCTCCAGGATATCCTGTTGGTATCGAGCATATAGAAAATGGAGAAAGAATAGTATCAATTCCACTGTCATAGGACATACTGTCAGTGGTATAATGTAAGTCAGACGGAGTTGGCTCAAGCAAGTTCTGTTCAGCATGCGGCTCAATTTCAGCAAGCATGCGACGCATTGCGGCAGTATCAACTGGAGGGTGTCTATGAGTATGTGGATCGTGCTGGCATGTTTCCGTAAACCTATCAATCATATGTGGAAAACGATCTTTGAATCCGAAACTTTTTGCTTCAGCATAAGCAAGGTCACAGGGCCAGCCACTTTCAGTGCGATATCGTGCAACCACACCACCCGTACGATCTGCGCCATGTCTACAATGTACAAAAGCTGGTACCTCGTGTAGAAATCCAAAAATGTTAGGAGTAAGAACTTCCCAACCCTTATCTTCTGGACGTCCATCAGACAGTAGAGCATGGACGTGATGTATACCAAGTTTTCGGCACCAATCAGCAAGCTCAGGCATGTCGTCATTAAGTGTAACGATACGACGTACACCTAATTTATCACGCATTGCAGCAAGTTGTTCAATATTATCTGGTTGTCTGCCACGATATAGACCATTGGAGACTTTTGCAAAATTCCTTGGGAATTCATGATATGGATCCATGCGTGCTCTAAGTAATGCTATCGTCGGATCATCTAACATACCATTAGGCTCCAGAAAATTCATTTCCTGCCAACGGGCAAGATCCATATCAAATTCTGGCATTGACGGTATGCGCCCAATCGTTCCAATAATATGACCTAGGCATCTAGCAACATCCCTTCGTCGTACAGCAGAAAGGTTATGCTTACGCGCAACATCAAGCGCTAATACAACTGGTACGCTTCCCTGCCTAAGAATTCTCAATCCGTCGCGAATAGCTCCTGCTACATTTCCTGCTGCAATCTTTGCGGTAAAAGCAAGATCAGGTTCACCCATTGGAGCATTGGGCATAAATTTTTGCCTAATGCTGTCTAACTGGATGGCAGCATGTACAACATCAGGATACACTTTCCTTAAAGTTTCTCTAGCCTTAGCCTCTGCTTCAGACTCTCCAAGAAAAGGTGTAGCACCTGGGGAAATTGGACGTTCGGGTCCAATATGTCCACTCTCATGAGCTAAAACCTCAACTATTGCGCGTTCAAGCGCGCTAGAAAAATCAGCAAGAGTGGGTTTGGCTCCTGCGGACTGTTCTCGAACCATTTGCTCTATTCGACCTTTGAATAAATGAATTTCTTGCGGGTCATGCCCCTTCCCCGACTGGACATGACCGAGTTCTCCCCCACCACCAGAATGGACGATTATTTTACGAACACGAGAAAGTAGTCCTGGATCCCTCATCTTTATGCGCGACACAGCCTGCTGGACAGCTGGATCCAATGGTTCAATCACAACATCCATGGCACGTTTACTAATGGGGAGTTTCATATTTTTGCCCCGATCGGTGTGCGTTTACGCGCAGGAATCTGATGAAGCATAAGATTTGCTACTTCATCCATTACGCGCTTAACAAAGAATGGATTAAGACCAGATAAAATATTCTTAACTAGCGATATACTTTGTCCAATAGCGGCAGTCTGTGGCATCTTTTTCTGGCTCATTTGACCCGTGGGAACCCTCAATATCTTTCCCCTAATGCGCTGCATATATCTTGCTTTGTCCTTATCTGGTACACGGAACATAAGAAAATTGATAATCTTTACAATAGACTCAGCAGTTCTACGAACTGGATCCTGTGCTCTCTTAGAAATTGGAACAAGCCTAGTGGCTCTACTAGACAAAGGAAGCTCATCATCCGACATCATGTCTAGATCAACACCATCTTCTTTTGCTTTAATACGCTTCTTTACTGCATCTATAACAGGACGCAAAATTTCCTTCTCCATCTCCCAATCGGACATTGGTCCTGTTTCCCTATTACCAAGCAATTCTGTTATTTCTGGATCTAATTCAGTCCGTTGTGCTTTATCGTAGTCGATTACAGTTGGTTCATCGCCCTCAGCATAATCATGATCAGCCAATTTCTTTTTGATCGGCATAATGGATGTTACTTTTTCCGCCCATCTTTTTCGGATGGGAGCCCCAATTACTGGATGTCTAACCCGTTCCAATTCACGTTTTGTTTGTTCCCAAGCTGTATTTTCTCGTTTAACATCTTCTGGGGATGCTGTAGTACCATCGGGAAATACCCAACTCGAATCATGTTGTTCCTCTGGATGTTTTGGCCAGTATTCTTCAATTGTAGTTTCAGACACCAAAAACTCGGGAGCACCAATGAGTAGATCATATCCAACAGGTGAAACACCTTTGACGAAACTGGAAATTACACGATTCCTTGCCCGCTCGGCATGTTTGCGCGTTCGATAGAATGATATAGGAATTGTTCCCCACATTAGGGCAAAAGTCCCATGGGTAAGCCAGTTTTCCGGACCGTGTGGCATAAGATCTTTGATTTTGATACCGGCTTTTTGGAGAGCACGAATTCCAGCTTCAAAACGGGAAAGTTCTGTTCCGTCAGGAAATTTAACTACGGCAGAATCATTCCTCAACATTTCCATTAGTTTAGGAGTTTTGAAGACTTCCATCAGTTCTTCAGGTTTCCACATGGAAGGATCCAAGTGGATCGGCAAACGTTCCATTGCGGCACGCTTGGAGAATGGCAACAAAGCGGCCTGACGCGATGAAAGTGGAATAGAATCGATTTTCCTCAAAGTCTCATTCAAATCGCGCTCATGCTCCATCTCATCCTCCAGTATCGCCACAACTATACTGCTGGTGTCTTTATCTGTCTCCTCTGTAACCCGAAGCAACTCACGATAAACTGCTATGGCGCATTTTTCCGCTTCCAGGTTTTGTTCCAATACTTCAACAGCAGAAAATCCTTCAGGGTCTACGTATCTACAATTAGAATTAGCCGCCCACTTACTCGGATCACCTATCGGTCTAGCACCAAGTTGAACAAGGCGACTATATATTGCGTCAGCATGCCTCCTCTCATCATTGGCATGTTCAAGTAGTTCACCAACCGCATGGGCTGGACCAAGAATAGCCTTTGCCCCAGCCCAATATTGATGGAATGCAAACCACTCATCAACATAAGCTTTACTAAGAAGTTCGACTACCCCAGGCATATTACCTTTCCCGCTCATAGCCATTGATTATACCGATCATGCGCTGTAGCAACTCCCACACATCAGATAAGGAGGTCCACCAGGTTCGCAGAGTCTGTTGTTCTTCCGCATCTCCCTTTTCCGAAGCCTTTTGCCATTTTGCCTGAAGTGTTGCGGCAAGTCTGGGTGCCGTGTCTTTCATTAGATAGCGCAGATATGCACGTGAAGCCTGTATCTCACCTTTCTTGCCAGCATCCTGTAATCCAGATGAAGGACCATACATGCGAGCATACATGTCTTGACCATCATTCATCGCCCATGCGATAGCAGCAGGAATAAAAGCTCTTTCATCTTGTAGGACATCAGGTGGCGGAAAAGGCCAACGCAATTCTGTATCAGGTCGTATTTTCTGTTCAGATTTAGGCGTAGATTTTGCCGGCGTGCCTGGTTTAGTAGTAGGTGTAACAGAAGACTTTCCTGGAGGGGACCAAGGCATATTGACATAGCCGAGCTGTTCATGAACAGTTTTACGTCCAATGGATTCAGACAAGCGACCAAGCTGACCAAGATACTGTCCAAAGTTAATACCTTTAGCCTGCGCAAATTGTTTAGCACGATCAAGGAGTTGCTGATTTGCACTAAAGAACTTGTTTACCCAATTCTCCTCTGCTTCACTCACAAGCCGTGGATCCGTAAGCACGCGCACAAGAGCTGCGCTATCCGCTTCGCCAAGCACCTCAAGAGCTTGAGCTAGAACCGTAAGCCTATGCATCTGTATTCCCTCCTTAATCAGGTCCTGTGCCAATCCCAGGTCAATCGGTTCTATTACGATGTCCTGGGGCGTTATCTTTACATCATCGATCTTTTTCCAGTTATAGCCGGCTCCCGTTTCATACACACCTGGTGGAATATCAATTACAAAAGCAGAATACCCATCACTTGTAATAACCCATTGGTGGTCTTCTCCATCTGGCGCACCGGGGACAGCCTCAACATTTTGTAGATGATCATATATTGTTTCTATTATAGCATCAGCTACACGGTCACAGATTCCCCCAGTACCAAGTTCTGGGTCGAACCCCTCCTCGTCCAGCTGCCATTCGTCAACAATTTTTTGGGCTGCGAGAGCAATGTCAGGACGAATTGACTAAAGACGTTGCTGAAGATTCATTCTTCTTCCATTTCCTCTGGATTTTCATAACGATATAAATCATCTTCCAAAGCATGAATTACATCAAACTCCGTAGATCTAAGCCATTCTTTCAGCTTTTGTAGAGAACTTTCCAAACTAGCAAGTAATGGATGATTTGTGGCAGCGGCAATTTTCGTCGCTTTATCAAAATTACGTACAATATCAATGGCTTCAAACCAAACATTATGTATTAAAGGTCTTGCCGCTTTTATGTATTTGACGACTTCATCGTCATCAGAGGCATTTTGTTCTTTATTAGCTTTCTCTTCCATTTTCTCTAAACGAGTGTAGTAATCAGAAGGCAATTCAGTAAGATGATCTTTGGCAATTTCCTTAGCAGTTCCAACATCATCTGTGTGTTCAAGTTCAACTTTAACACCTTTTTCCAGTTGTGCGGGATCGAAATCCGAGTCAGGTTTGCCTTCCGCAAGTCCGCCTGGGATTTTTTCGGATCCACCAATTTCATTCTGGACAATGCCAAGAATTTGTTCCTCTGCTTTCTCACCATCCATTCCAAGGTCTTTTAGAATGACAACACAGTCACCAATAGCTGCTACGGCCTCCTCGAGTCTGTTTGCAAGATCCTCAGCCCGTAGATCAAGATCTTTATCATTGGGTTCACCTTTTTGAAAAAGATCAGGACCACCACCTCGTGCGAATTCAAGCATCTTATCGGGCTTCTCCTTGACATCAATTATGGCAATAGCCTTAGCCAAGCTTAGAATCCTTTTGCTCATTTCGCGGTCTCCTTTTCGAAGTGGTCCCACCAGTTGGCGGCATCTTTCGGAATCTCCTGCCCCTCGGGAGGCGGAAACAGGAAACCGGTGCGCAGCATGTAGCGCAGCTCACGGAATTTCCTGTACTCGAAACTGCCTTCGTCCACTAGACCGTCGCGGTACATGCCGCGGTAGCGCGCAGCCATCGCGTACAGCTTGTCGGCCGGCACATTGCGCGTCACATTATGGCATCCCCCAAGATTGGCGGACACGACCATGTCCGGGCAATCGGGGCAATCGGTCACGCCGCACTCCACGTCGAGCACCGCCGGCAGGATGGCGTCAAGCCTATCCGCCAGGACGATCTCCCCTTTCCTCTCCAGGAGCGCAGCTACCTTGCCCAATGTGACCGAAGCTGGCTTGTCGCCGGGAGGCTCCCCAAGGCTGGTGGCGACGATTTTCTCCAGGCAGTCCATCAGCGCGTCCGCGAAATGGAGCATGCCTTTCCTGTCCAGCTCGTCGGCTACCCCGACCATGCCATCCAAGGCGCCGCGACCCTTGAAAAAATAGATCTGCCCAAGGCGCTTCTTGGCTTCCTCCTTGGTCTTGTAGCAGCCGAAATTCTGGCGCTTGCCGCCCTTGGTCTTCTTGTGCCCGAAGACGCAGTACCCCTTGCCCTTCACCTTGCGGATGAAGGCGATCTTGATTATGTTGGCCTGCTTCTCCATGCGCACCCCTAGCGCCCGCTGGGGGCGATCGGCTTGCCTGTCAGGGAAACCTTGATAGCTTTCCGCCAGTTGAAAGACGGATCCCACGACATCTTGATGTGGTCGCCGTTTATGTGGACAACGCCAACGCCCGGCACCTCGAACTCGAGCACGCCCTCGTCCACGTTTCTGATAAAGCCTTGGAAGTATTCCTTGTTTTGCGCCCAAACCTCGGCGTAGGTGATCGTCTCGGCATCCTCGCCGACAACAACACAGATCTCCTTGCCCACGAAGCGTTTCGCCAAATACTCAGCCATTCCCATGTGTCAATCACCCCTACGGATGCTGTATTATTGATAGGTTTTGGTCCGTTGCGACAGCGGGAGACTGTCGGCTCTTTTCGACAGGGGAAACACCTCCAACGACTGGACGGTGGTCGATTCGGGTTTGGTCCAGACCACCTTGCCCCTATCCGGATCATCAACCATGGAGAAGGTGATCTGCGAGACATACATATTGCCCTCGGCGTTCCTGATCGCCTGGTCCAGGCTGTCGTATGAGGCGAGCACCCGCCCCCAGTAGTCCACTAGGTAGTAGGGTCCCCGTTTGGCGCGGAGCTCGGCCAGCATCTTCCTGGTCGACTCCGGCGACCTTTCCCACACGACCGGCTTGTCGCCCTTTTCCATGTACACGAACACATCCCACGGATCGTCGTACTCGCTGTGGAACACCCGTGAGGACCACTGGAGATTCTCGGCGTTCCTGACGGCTTTGTCCTTGGTGGCATACCGCGCCACGATGTTGTCGTCCATGTCGACGACATAGTACCGACCATTTGGATCACTGGGCTCCAGGCTCTCGCCCGACGGAAGGTCTTGCGGTCTCTCCAGACCCTCGGCGGCCACAGCCCAGTCCGGGATGTTCTGCGGCAGGATCACGCGCGGCTTGTCCTCGCGCATATGCTTGACGGGATCGTCGTATGTCTCCCAGATCCCTTTCCACATGCGCTCATCCAGCGCAGGCTCGCGGAACAGCGGTTTCACCGTCCGCTTCACTTGGTCGGCGCGCCTCGACAGCGGTGGATCGTCCCCGCCCCTTTTCCTGCGGCCAATGGGGATGTCGGCAAATTTCTCGCCACCGACCTGGATGCGCACCTTGTCGGCTGTCCATTCCAGCTTCTCCGTGAGGTCCGGCAGCTCCGGCTTGTCATCGCAGGAATAGCACACGGTCATGTGCGGCACCCAGCCATGCTCGGACGGCAGCTCGATGATGTTGCCCACCGCCTCCTCGAGGTCCGCCTGTAGCGCGCTCAACCCCTTGGCATTCGGCACCACATACACCGGAGTGCCGTCCTTCTCTGGCGTGAACATGCCGGCCCCGGAAACGCTCATCTCCAGCGGCATGTGCCGCGCACAAACCCTCTCGACCGCCCGCTTGACCGCCGCGAGCGTCTTGTCATCCAGGTCGGCCGCCTTGCCGAGGTACAGCAGGGTCATGTGGAGGACATCGGAAAGCTCCTTGTCCTCCACCATCTTGGCTTTGCGCATCTTCTTGGCAATTGCTGGAGGAGCCATAAGTGCAAGCATTGCTCCACTATGTGCGGCACTTTTAGACAAAAGCGAGACATAAGATGCTCGCACCAGTGTATCTGGCGCCCATATGATTTCCATATCTGGCGGCAAAACAAGCTGGTCAAGCGGAGCAAAAACAGTCCTCTGATCCTCTAGCTCCGATTCGAATTGCAGATGTAACTGCGACTCGGACACCATAAATCGACCATTCAACTCACCCTTGTTTTCTGGCCAATGTTTAAGGCTAACGGGAATTCCCTCTAGTTTTTCATCAAAACTCATTCCCCTTCTTGGATTCCATGAACGAAAATTACCACCTTCGTCATATTCATAAGGTTCTTTCTGCTTGCCACCTTGAAGTACAATAACAGTCTTTGCTGCACGTTTTGAGATAGGCAATCCGTCAGAAGCCTTTTTTTCGCTACTAGCCTCCATTACCATCCATTTATTTCCACCACCTGCGCGAAAAAGTTTATAGATTCCCTTCTCTTTCTTACCTTTTAGACGGAAAACGATTTTAGTTCTACTTGCCTCAATTTCCTCATATGTTCCCGAATCATGGATTTCTACAGTACCAGCACCATAGCCTGCTGCGATCTCTCCTTTGAACTTTAGATATTCAACTGGATGGTCTTCAGTTTTTATAGCTAGAAGCTTTTCCTTACCCTTGGGTAGTTTGTGCTTAGGGATACTCCATGACGACAATGTGCCATTATCGTTTTCCAATCGCAAATCATAATGATCGCGAGCTTTTTTCGCATGATGTAGCTGAATGACAAAACGATGCCTATTTCCACCCTTCTCCTTTTTACCCTTGGGCTCAGATGTTTCGTCAAATTCTCTTTTACTTTTATACTTCGCAAGTGGATCGGTCATTTGCCTTCCTCCAGCCGTTTCTTGAGGATTTTGTCAAATTCTTCAAGCTGTTCGGGCATGCCGAGCCTTCTTAATGTTTTACGCCAAATAGAGAACAGCTTGACATCGTTTTCTTTATTATCAGCCAAACGTCCGATTGCTCCCATCACACCGGCCATCTCATCTTCCTTATCGGGAAGATCTTTACGCAGGTCAAGAATACGCTGTTTCGGACGCCATCCTGTATGGCTTGGCATCATTAGCGCTTTTACCAACACAGGAGATCCTTCTGTCAAAGTTGTTGAGGAATCAAAAATTATGCGAGATTTATCATGCGTATCCATCTCGTCCAAATGGCTTGCCTTACCTTGCGCAAGTTTTTGTCCATCCTCTGGCAGTATTGGAGTCATCATCTGGATATTATTAGGCGTTCCTGAAAAATCCCAAATTCCCTCCACAAGAGCTAAGTATAGATTTTTGCTCTGCTTATCATATGAGCTACTCTTGCCTTCTTCAGCACGCATTGTCCTTTTGCCAAGTGGAGAGTTTTCTCCATAATGTAAACCACATTCGGCAAACAAAACATCTCCAGAACGCTTTACGACTGAAAGGAAATAACATCTAGGAGGAACCCTATCTTGGTCAATATTGGTTAGATATGGGCGCAGATCTACAAAACCATTTTCTTGCTGAAGAACTTTTGAGAACCATGTCTGTATAATACTTGATACTATTTGATCAGCCCCATTGCGTGGCATTGATCTAACTTCGAGGTGGTCCTTGATCTCCCCAGTTTTCTTATCGATAACTTTTCTTAGTACAGGCATGCGTTTTGTGAAAAATCCCACAAGATGTAGTGGATGTATATATGACCATTCTAAAACAGCATCATAGAGTAGAGATTGTAGTCTTGATGTGCGATTCCCCTTTATTCCACCAGTGCGTTCCGCATGCTCAAGTTTTCTGCGATAAAACTCCTGCCGCAAAGACGATGACAGTTCCATGTAGTAGAGTTTCTCATTTTGATCATTCAGAAACTCATTTGTGCCAGTCGTTTGTTCGATACCAGTCTGCTGCTTTGTATCCTCAACTCTGTTTTTGGCTGTCTCAGGATCAGCTGGTTCAAACGATGCTGGCTGTTCCCATCTAGTAGTTCTCGGAGGATCAATAAATAGACCACCCATATGACTTCCACCAGGATCCATTTTTCCTTTCCCAAAAGCCTGTCTTGGTGTAAATTTGGCATCATCGAATGGGCAATGGAAAGGCACATCCCACAACCACTTTGGTGGAGTTCTAGCAGCTGTTTCCGATACAGCACCCTCTTTACCACCATCTTCAGCTTTCTGTCCTTGTGGATTCTCAACAATACCATAAACACTGGCAAGTTTTCGCCGCGCCTCATTTCCTTCAGCCGTCTGCCAGAATGGACTTTCCCAATCCACGAAAGTCAACGGAATTCGTTGACCTGGACAATTTTCATTTATACAAGACATGTGCTGACTTGGTATATCCAGCATTCTACGACGATTGCTTATTTCAACCCTGAGTGTATTTCTTTCTGCCTCAAGAGCTTCAACCTGGTACCCGTCGGACCTTAATGTATCAGAAAGACTAACTATTCTTGCTTTCAGTTCCCTATTGCTCGGATCGAGCGCAAGCTCTTTTTCAGCTTCTGTTTTTTTAGCCTTGGTTTCATCCAATGTCTGATTCGCGTTTGCAACACCCATTTCCTTAATCCGTAGTTCCTTCTCCTTAGTATCTAGAATCTCAGCGCATGTTGGACATTTGAATTTTGGATGCCTACGGGACAAACCTTCTTCCTGCGTCTCATGTATAGATGTCTGCGAAAGAATAGGTGGAGCAGTCTTTATATCGCGCCTATTGCGACAATAACTACATACGGGTTTTCTATTTGCCGAAAAACCTTGACGCTTTCCAGCATCTGCCATCATGCGCCTATTTAATGCGTCATATATATATCCATCCAAACTACCAGCTGGTGTTTTGGTGGCTAGATAAAATTGTAGGATTTTGGCAACGTGCCAGTTAACCAATGCAATAAAGGCTCTTCCAACATCGGTTCCATCAAGATCCTCATTGCGTATTTTTTTATATTCCTCAGAAGTCAATAATCCAAAGGGCGCATCTCCTACACTTCTGCGCCGTTTGTTGATATCCCACCAACGCTTGCCAACCGCCAGGACTATTTTCGGCAAAATAAATTCTTGTATCATTCCCTTTTTGGCAGGATTGGAAACCATCTCTTTCAGAGCTTCCCAAGTTTCGCGTTTCTGAAATAAACGTCTAATAGAAGCACCATCGGACAAATCCTCAGCATCAAAAGGAAATCCCGGAGGAGTGGCGGTTACCTCGACCCACGTACCGTTGGTTGAGGGTGGATTTAGTTCAACTGACAGATTCCATTCATTTGATTCCTGTTTGCGATGAACTTTTGTCCAAAGATCAGGAGTAGATTTTTCTACTGGTAGAACTGGAGGCGGAACAGGAGCCTGTGGGATTTCTTTTTCGTCATCCTCTTCAAACTCCTGACGTTCAAACTCAAGAAGGCGTCTTGCCACTTCTTCATCACTCATACGCCCCCCACCAACTTGATCAGCCAATTTCCAAAGCGCAGCTAGTTTGCGCATTGCGGCATTTTCATCCAACATTGCCTCTGACAAAGTTGGTGCCCCATCAAGCCGTCGCGCTAAAATATCCGCCAACGATTCCGCATCGTCAGGTCCGACCGCCGTGAAAAGGTCACCATCACGCTCCACCGGCATTCCCGTCCATTCTGCTCCAGCCTCTAGCATATCGGGACGAATTTCCGACCAACCGGTTATTTGACGACCTTTAACTAGATTTGCCTTTGCAGCCAAAAGAGGAGCATGACAAATAAGCGCCACAGGTTTTTCACTCTCGACAAAATCACGAAGTAGTTGCTGAGCTATCAGATCGTCCGAAAAACCAATCATGCCTTTGCCACCAACTACAAATAGTCCATCAAATTTTGTAGGCTTAACATCTTTGATTTCAATATCAATCTCAATAGTGGTCCCTTGCGCGCCAACAGCCTTAGTACCACTAGTTGCCACAGATACATCCATACCCCTCTCTGAAAACACTTTGCGCGGAATAGAATATTCTGTCTCATAAAACTCATTTGGAGCCACAAGCATAAGAACATGTTTGTGCGCATCTGATGCGCTCTGTTCAACGGTCTCAAGCTGCCCTTCGAATGGTGTCATAGTTTCCATGAATGCCCTCATGGCCTTCTCCGTAAGTCCAAGTTTCTTTGCGATAGCGTCAGCTGTCATCATTGAACCAGACATGTTGAGGATGCGGTTCCTGTATGTGGATATAAGCATATCTGCCTGCTGTCTTGCTTCCGCCAACTCGTTTGGGAAGAAAATATTACTCATGGACTTTTTGAATGCGGAGGTTGGACCATATAGCCGAAGCATTGCATCCATTGATGATTCCCTAGCCTCGCGCTCGGCAGGCTGTTTTCGGTAACTCTCTACTCCCTTCTCCACTTGAATGTGTTCGCCAATAGCCTCTGGATAAAAAGCCATCTGGACAAAGTGCGTAAGCTCATGCGCAGCAGATTCCACAACAAACTGTCGCCACGCCTCCTCATTGCCTTTTCCAGATGCCAATGCGTTGAGTTCTTCTGCTGATGCAAAGAACACATAGATGTTCGATTCAGGGAGAGCTTGCCCCCTTATGCCAAAGCTCTCTGGTCGGAATGACAAGAAAACATTTGGCTTTTTGTACAAAAAGCGCTCCGGTCCAACTGGATCGAGCACAAGTTTACCTACTGGTGTGCGTAGCGCCAAAGATTGAAAAACTCGCTTCTCAAGCTGGTTTACAGCATGTTCAATCCACGCCTCGCTCAGTTGCGGATCCATCCCTTTCTTTATCTGCTCCGACAATTTACTGCTTACAATATCCTCGATATGGTCTACCACTTTACGGACATTTGGCACAAGTTTCCTAGCAGCCGCACGCAAAGTGGCAATGTTCGCCTGTGGACCTGAAGTGTTTGACAAGGCTGTACGCTCAGCCTCATGTAAACTAGAAACCAGCTTGCTTTTCATTTCTTGCGGCATGGATTCCCATGTTTGCCTTGTGAGCCGAACCATCAATCGTTTCCTCTTTTGATTTTACCAGCGTCTCTGAAAAGCGCCAGTCGTAAAGAAGCAACAGCTATGCCCGGCTGTCCCTGCGCCGAAGACTGGTATGGCATCGGTGTAATTGCCCCACCGTCCCCAAATGGTCCAGTATCCGAGTCTTTGCCGCCAAAATTGTTATTCCCATAGTCGTCGTCCGTGTTCTGAGACAACGGCTTCTTCACCTTCCCCCAGGTTTCGCCCAACGACCCCGGAACACGCAAACTACCCTTGTTGTGAAGCGTACTTACATCGGTCCGCATTCCTTTACCCTTTACCGTACTGGTAGTCGCACCCTCAAAATCTTCATTAAGTTTATCAAGTAGTGCGCGCAATTCTTTACGCAAACCATCTATCCCAACTTTCTCGCCTAACTTAAATTCAATATGTAGACCCGTGCCACCGCTCTGATATATCTTGGACGGAACACCATACTTCTCTTTAATGGCGGATGAAGCTTTTCTAGCATACTCTTTTGCTTTATCTAAGGAATATCCTCCATGGAGATCTAGGTCGACAAAACCAATATCAGTTTTGGTCCCAAAGACCTCATGTATTGCCAACATTCGTCGTTTCACCCAATACCAATAGTTGTTTGGTGAATCCGAGTTTTTCTCTTCATCATTTTCAATTACGATAGATTTGTCGTCATGATTACGCTTTAGGATTTTCTCATTTTTGCCAACCCCAAGATAGATCAGCACAGGAACGCTTTTAATACGAGACATTATCTGTTTACGAACAATAGGCTTGGCATAATGGTCATATATCTGTCCACGCGTCAACTTTACACCATCCTTGTCGATCAAAACCTCGCCGCGCTTCTTCTCATCCAAGTCCCCATCGTCAGCCTTGTTTTCGAACCGGCAAAAACGAATTACCACATAGCGCCTGTTTGGTCCAAACTTATGCTCAAGAGACCTAGCAACGTGTTTACCGAAGCTTTTTTCGATACGTGGTAAACTCATTGTCTCTTTTGAAAGGATCTTGATACGACAAATATCTCCACCAGAATAGGTAACAGCCCTTACAACCTCATCCACTGCCACTGGCATATCAGCTAATCGTATAGTCCTTTCCATCTTGCCAGACTTGATATCCTGGGCAAAATTACCTGGGAATGCCAATGTGCCTGTATTTTCCGAAGCTTCCTTGCGCAAATGATCAATTCTCCGTGAAAAACGTAGCCAAGCATGTTCGCCTATCATTTTCTTCAGCTTTTCTTTCGGGATCCCAGCACGCTCCGCCACCTCAAGAAAAACTGTGCGCCGCAAATCATCTTCGGGTACTTGCCTACCTTCGCTTTCTAGAATATCCCTAACCTGCTTTAGCATATGCTTATATTTCCCGAACAAGTTCGGAGGCATACGCGACTCGACATCCACCTGGGTACGACCAACTGGTTCATGCGTTTTGCGCACGTCAGTATTCAGAACAATAGGCATACCCCACATCTCAGATGGAAGAAACCATCCAAGTTCCATGGGATCGTCCACTGTCCATAGCATCAGTTTTGGTTGTGGTTGACTCCTATCTATACGCATAAGTGTCAGACCAACCGACCTTAGGTCATCAGGGCGAACAATATCATAATTCAACCAGCGCTTAACTAGATCAATTATACCTGATGCACGTTCTACATAGTCCGGACGTTCTTTTGAACTGATAGGATGTGTTTCCGCCAGTGCCATTTTGAGAGCATGAGTACGGCAAACCTTTTTGCCGCCAAGGAAAGCAGCTATACGATCAGCAACTTTTCCAGGAAAGCCTCCCGTTCCACCATTGGATGGAATTCCAGCAAGCATGGCATTCGCGATCCCGGCAAGGTCGGGTTCAGTTTTTTTCAGCGCTTCTAATGCCTGCCTATATCTTGAACTCTGTATGTAGTGTAAATTTCCTTTTCCAAAAGGTTTCCTGTTGAGGAGAAACTGTTGGACGCGACCTACACCACTTGCATTTGCAATAACAATGAGCTGATATGGATTAAAGGCACCAGGAGCCGACGTGTCATATCCAGATTTTCGCAGCATATCAACTACAGCGTTGATCCTGGATGTAAAATCGGCCATCGAAGCCTTCTCCAATAGATTTGACAACGCCTTATTCTTTCGTATACTGGCAGAATTAAATTGTCGTCTAAATTTCTGAAAAGCTGTTGGAGCCATCTGCGATAAATAAGCTTGTGTCAATGAACTCAAGGCAACATTATCTGTTATGTATTGTTCATATACACGCTCAAGTATACGTTTGAAAGTCTCCGAATCGGTGTCAAAACCAAGATTGCGCAAAACAGAAGTATCTATAACCCTGCCCACAAACCCATCGCCCCTTTTCTCTACAACCATATCAGGACGCCTGATGAAAGTCTTTTCCATGCGCCTCACTGGCGAAAGACCTTGGATATCCTTGGGATTAACTGGAACGGTTTTCCAGATATTTACCTTCTTCAGTTTTCCAATAGTATCTAACCAGATTTTTGAAAGTTCCTTCATCTCCTCTGGAGACATGGTAGTAGCTGCCTGCGCACCAGGCATACGGGAAAGTTTAGATAGCAAATATGGTCCATGTACCTGCGTAGGTCCAAAAGATGTGCCAGCATCTCCGACCGTATCGGTCCTCCCTCCAGATTCAAGTTTGGACATAATCCTAAACATTTTGTCGCCATCTACGCCACCAATATTACCGATACCTCCAACTGTTTGTGGTTTTTTATCAACAGCTCCCTCAAGTGCCGTCACAAGTTCGTTCGGATCGGGAATACCCGCAAACGCAAACATAGCTTTACGACTAATTTCTGCTGGCTTGAACTCATCAATATGTTCTACATGGAATTCATGCATGGTTGCATCCTTTGGCTTTTTATCATCCCGAAATCTTAGAAACTTTTGGTGGCGAAGACCTCCAGGAACACGTTCCTGGAAACCTATCTCAATGACAAAAAGTCCCTTTTCTAGATGCTTCTTGATCTCAGCTTCATTTTCTTCGGAAAAATTGTCTATCTCGCTGATTGCATACAATTTACCTTTATGGTATTGACCAAACTGCGCCATCAGCTTTCCAGTTTTACTTCTTGTTGTTCCGTAAACAACATAGTCATCAGAGTCGTGTTTTCCAGCGCCGCCTTTGTATTTCCACATTGTATCTGCAGGTTTTGGCTCATTCTCACCTTTAGGTTTCCACTGGTATTTTGCACCCTTAAGTTTAAGTACGATGCCTTCGCCTCCTTTCTTAACCGCACTATTCATTACATTCTGCCATTCGGAAAATGGATACTGTTCGGTAAGCTTCACTATATCTGACACTTTCACGGCAGATTCCAAAAGTTTACGCCGATCGGAAAAAGGTTTACCTGCTACATTATTTCCCTTGTGCCACAGGATGTCATACAAATACAACCTCATCTCTCCAGGTAAACTTTTAGCCTTCTCCACAGCCTTATCTGCCGAACTCCCAGCAAGTGATGTAACCTTTGTCACATCCTGCTTACCCTTGTCCCAATATGTCAACTCACCTTCGACCAACGTGCCATCGGGTAGATTTTCCAGCTCTTTGACGATTGATGGAAAGTTTCCAGTGACATCTTCACCGCTGCGACTGTATATACTGATTTTTCCACCAGTTTTTATAACTTGTGCCTTCCAACCATCGAGCTTTGGTTCTACGACAATATCTTCACGACGATGGTCCTTCAGGACCTCGTCGGCATCGTCAACCTCAGTCAGACGCATCAGAGTCACTGGCACGAGTTCAGCGGCATGCCGAGAAATGGGCAGATACATTATTCTTCCTCCTCGTCCATCTCCATCTCTTCGTCCTCATATTCTCGCAACATGGCTTCAGCTGCAGCATCAAGCTTCTCCTCGTCACTCATATCTGCGATAGCCAAAGTTATGATTCCAGCTCGTCGAAACGCAGACGATTTGCCTAGATCTTTCAACTTCCGTGCCTGCTCAAGCGGTTCTTGGCGCATCGACAATGGGAAAGGTACCGTTTCATCTGTGCGCTCGAGGATTACCATGTTTGGGTCAGAAGGATCTTCTTCCCCCTCCCAGAAAACATTTCCCATAAGATTACGCAGCTTTATACTGGAAGTTCCGCCAGTTGGTCTAAACTTCTTCCCTTGTCTATGTAATATCTTTCCTTTGCCACTAGATGCAGCACCAAGCTGGCTTTTAGGAAGGCGCAATTTATCACCCTCTGGTGATACTTCCCACTCCCACTCCCATCCATGTTTACCACTGGTACCAAAACGTTCTTTCCTCCATCCTGGAAGTGGCTCCGCAACCGGCTTAACTGGTGGAGCTTCCTCTGGTTTTGCTGGCTCTACAGGAGCCACAGGCTCTTCAATTTTTGGCTCAATAGGCTTTTCTTCTGGCTCGATCGGTTTAGTTTCTGGAGCAGAAACAGTAGGAGGTTCCACAGGAGTTTCATCTGGACGCTTTTTAACATTTGTCAGTGGAATAACCTCTGGTTTCAGCGACTCATTCAAAGCCTCCTCTAAAGAACTTTCCTCTCCCTTTCCCATTGGGGGCGGTGGAATAGGGGGTTTCTCTCCTTTATCCTCTGGCAATAGCGGCGAGACAACAGGTTTGCCCTTCTCTGGTTCCTTTTTGGGCGTCAGCTTTAGCAGCTGAGCTGTCATTTTTGCACGTTGTTCATCATAGTCAGAAAGAATATCGGCCTCAGTCTTTCCAAGACTAGTGATCAAAGGTGTAGCTTTTCCTCGCCATTCCGAAAGTTCATGTTGCGAAAGCATTTCCTCAAGCTCATCGTTGGCAGATTGGAGTTCTTCGATTCTGGCATTAATGGCTTCCTGGGCTTTTTTAGCAGCGCCATACATTGTACGATACTCGCTAAAAAGGGCTTTCCTAGCCCAGCCACTTAGCCTGGATAGAATGTTCCTCCAAAGTCCAGCCTCTTTGATAAGACCGCGATCGGCTACAGCTTCTAGTAAACCATCCATGATAGCTGCATCGTCATATAGACCTGCGTCATCCAACATCTGCGCCATCGCCGCAATTTTGGCCAAAACGGTTTCCCTACTCATTGTCGCCTCCGTTATCCTCTTCTTCCTTCACGGTCTCTTCTTTCATAGTTAATTCGCGTCGTTCTGCTCGACGCTCATTATTCTCTTTTTTAGCAAAGCTTGTCTCGGCAAATTTTACAAGCTGTCCAAGCATCCGTAACTTCATCTGGATTGATGCCTCTTTAGCTCGACATTCCAATATCCGCTTTTGAGCTGCCCGTGTCTCAATCTTAGCAGCAACAAGCGATTCTTTCCATTGGGCAAGATATCTACTTATGACAGCCAAAAGCCCTTTGGCTTCATTAACATTATTTGCCCTAATACATCTATCCAAATGTGTATGCCACTGCCTACAACCATTTCTGAAGATAATGTCTTGATTATTCATAGTTATTTACCGGGACCGCCCAAAGGTGCCCCAGGACCGCCTGGACCCAATGGTGGTGTCATACCACCAGTGGAAGGAGCTCCAGCTCCTCCAGGACCGCCCAAAGCTTCACCAGGAGGTGGTGCTAACTCAGGAAGCCCACCGGGCAAACTCCCTCCGCCACCAATTGGTGGCATTCCACCAGGTGCTCCTAAACCGCCTGCTGGAGGCATACCAGCCTCCATTCCAGGCATACCTGCACTCATTCCGCCAGCAGGCTGTTCGGAAATAATAGGCTCCATGATCTCGCGCGTTGGGTCAAGAGCGCGAAGCTCGATAAGCGACATGCCCGCAAGAGCCTGTTCTTCTCTTTGACGTATTGCATCATTAACAGACTCTGCGCGCATCTTCTCACGCTCGTCCTCATAATTCAAACCAAGACTCTTATACAAGGTCTGTAGTGAAGCTTGTTTAGCTGTCACAAGACTAGAGATGTTACCGATGTAGTCCTGTAGATCATACAGGTTCATCTGGTTCCATTCTACCTCTGGCACTATTAGCTTTTTGTATCCACCTTCTGCCCTATAGTATCCACGCAAATCACTAATTGGCGCAAATATCTTGTTCATCAACCAACGTGCTAACATATTGCGAAAATTGAAATACCTCTGGCGTAACACCTCAAGTCCAATAGACGCAGAGGCATATACCGCGCTCTCTGTATCAATTACCGCCTGCGGAACCATTAGACCATGCATAATATTCTTGATGATTAGTTCATTATCCTGCGAAATATCAATAATACCACCTTGTGCGCCAACGCGCTCAATTGAAACACCAGCATGAGTTACGATTTTGAAATTCTTATCATATTGAGCTTCTTCAATTATCTGACGCCACGTTTCAATTGCCTCCGGATCTGGATGGTACTCGCCCTCCCCAGCTCCACCAATTTTAACCAAGGTAATAGGATTTACCATGTCATCAGCCTGGGCAAATTTACATTCTCTTAATTTGTCGTAAAGCATCAGGTCTTTGAATACGGACACAATAACGCTTGTGCCACGTACATCATACGGGCTGGACAACATCTTTAGATGTGATACGTTGAAATTGTCCAATGGAATGTTTTCACCCCTGCGCACATGGTATACGATATTCTGGGGAATCTGTTTGCGCAGTTGGACGTCGGCTGGAGCGTTACTCATAACAAGACGCTGGAGAACAGCATCAGGACGCATGGAAATGATTGGTTCGCTTGCAATAACCATCTTTTTCACATGGATGTAATCGGGATTCTGAACAACAATCCTTCTCCATTTTAGACCATTTTCATCAAGTTCAGCATATGGGAAGGCTTCGCCAAGTTTCCAGAATTCAAGAGATATATCACCAAGGGCGCCGAGAAGATCCATCTCCTCGATCATGTCCTCGAACTCCTGCTGAACCTTTTTGTCAGAGCATTTAATGTTGATCTTAGAGATCGGATAGGTCGCATGAAGCGTAATCGCATTACGAACAAGGGGGTGTAAATCAAAAAAATTTCTACAGTTACGAACACTTACACCATATCCTACCGTATAAGTATGGTCCGTTTCAACTTCAATATTATGGACAATACCAACATATTGACGATACTCAATAGTGTTGACCCATTGAATGGCTTTGTCTTTATAAAAAAAACAACACCCATCTCGTTTATGTGAACGTTTAATGGTAGCAAATCTGTAGAAATTTGACACAAAGCATTCAGCCAATTTCAATGCCGATTTTCCACGAATTTTAACATAGTAACGAGGGTGTACTTCATATGTTTTACCATTGCTTGGTGATACCATAGTTTTTTGACTATGTTCCCGAAACACATGTGCCACTAACCCACATCGCAGACACAGCATCCTCATTTGCCAGGCAAGATTTTCAGAAGAAGTATTGCCACAGAAAATGCCGCCGTTATATTTCTCTTGTCCACCATCGCCGTCCAGCCAAGCAACCAGAAATCTGAGTAACAGTCCAGGTTCTACCGACATAAGCTCGAACGACAGGCGTTTTGTCAATGATCCCTTGCCACAATGCCGAAGGACAAATTTTGCTAGGTTAGCGTCGGTACAATTTACATATATCTCAGTTTTCCTATCTGGGCGCACATATACCTTTGCCTCAGAAGACAATCGTACAGCAAGTTCCTGTATCCTATAGGCTAACTTCTCTTCATGGGCGCCTAAGGAGAAAGTTACTGTATTGTGTGAAATTGATCCCTCAGCTGCGTAGTACCCCAGCAATTCCAATGCCTCTGGATTCTCAAGCAAAGGATCGTCGGAAACTGGTTCCAATTTCGGAACGGGCATATATAGCGCATCTCGCGCTTCTAGTTTACCTGCTTCGATTTTTCCGAATACATAAGGATCATCCTGTCTTTTACAACGAGAACAGAAACACTCTTGTCCATCAGGTTTACATTTCACATATGTCGTATGATCGTGACAGCGGACTTCGTCACCTTTGACAGCGTTAAAGTTGTGATTTTTAGTACACCAAATAGTCTCTTGTGAACCTTTTATACGAATGCCGACAATCTCCTCATTAATAGGACGTTGAAATACTGTCGTTACACGACGAGGAACTCCCGCTCCAGACAGAACCATATCACCAACTTCGATTTCCTCAATAGATTTACGAGTTCCATCTGCCATCCATACCATTGTTCCTGGAATAAAACACCAAGCATTAACAGTAATTCTATCACGTGGCAGGTTTAAGTTTGCCATAGTAAACAGTGGCGAATAGACCTCAGGCGCAAGGCGTTCAACAGGAGCGCCTGCGGATGAGCCTAGACCGCTGCTTAGAGTGGAAGCTTGTTTTCTGAAGGATGGACTGTGAGCTATTGCTCCATGTAGACCTGCTTGCTGCTTTCCCCCACCAGAGACCACACCTCCTGGCATCCAGGTGCCGCGATTTACGTCTTTTTCTGAATCATATGGCGGCGGTGGTTCCGTTACACCACGACGAAGCAGGCTTCCAGAGAGTTGTGCTGTTTCCTTGAGGTTTCCTCTCTCGATTTCATCCTGAAGAACACCTCTCCTGACGGAGGATACCGACTGAGCCAATTTAGGAGACGTGCGAATTGACACTGGTCCCGCTGGCGTCTGCGCTACTCCCCTCGCCATCCTTCTGCTGTCTGACATGATTTCTCCTTATCATCTCATACGCGGAACATAGGCGAGGACGGGTTTTGCGGCGGTCTTGGCTGCTGCTGTGCCCGGACCTGCCTTGAACCCGTGCGTTTGCTCAAACTTATATGCGACGAAAGCATTGATGAGAGCCATCAGCCCGTCGTTCTGAACCTTTCCTTTCACATACATGGTGTGCGGCATTCCCTGCCGTATGGTTTGTTTACTCTCCATTGAGCAACAATGGTCTACCAACCAAGCTATACGCTCATAACTTCCCCAAGGAAAACGTATGGCACCTCGGCGCAGAAGAGCAAACATATCACTAATCCATTTATCCTTATCGATAACTATCTCTAATTCATCCTCACGATATTTTGTACCAGTCAAAACCTGACCAGAGTTGCGTACCGTCTTAAATCTATCGCCAAGAATAGATTTTAATTTTCCAGAAATATCCTCGGCATAACCGACGTCTCCAGCGGCTATCCTGACATTAAATAGCCGATACATTTCTTCAACAAATTGTATCTTCGAATCCATATCAAGTTTCTTGAGTTTTTGTGCAAACTCTATTACAATACGCCCATCATGTTCGACCGAAATAACGACCGCGCAAGAGAAGGACTGTCCGCGCGTAACACCATCAATATCTGGTCTACCACCCCAGTCAATACCCATATAGACCATTTTCTTCTGGTCTTTGGTAATCTGTTTTGTCATCGGACGCATAGGATCACGACAAGCTTTGTAAATCTCTTCGCGAGTGATGGGTAGACCTGTACCAGAATGGAATTCTCCTAGTACCTCATTATTCCAATCAATCTCCCTCTTCATAGGATTGTGTTCTGGAGATTCTTTAAGGATAACCTCTTTGTGAAACTCTGGGATAAACAACTGGTTAAAATGAAAACCAACGTAGGTGGCGTCCTCTTTTCCAGGCGTCGCTAACCATTTTCCACGTTCAATAGCTTCAACCTTATCCTGTTCACGACCGCAGTTTGGACACTTCACTACATTTTCATATAGCCAAATATCCTTCTCCCATTTGTCGGAACCAGGAGTATACAAAAGAAAATAACGCTGACATTCTACACATCCGAGATAATACCTGCGTTGATCGGAATTCTCCCACATTTTATAGAATTCCGAATTCTTATGTTCTGGAGTACCGAAATAAACCTGTACACCACCAGGCTGTGTACCATACTGAGCACGTGTTAAACACTTAACGGCTGTGTCAATAGCCTGCTTGGTCATTAGCTGAGCTTCATCAAAAAAGATGACATCAATGGTTCGACCGCGTACTCTGATACCCTCATTACCTATAGAGTCGCACCAAAGAGTATTACCATACCTAAATTGTTTATATGTTAGGCTGTCAGAAGCTTCGCGAGTAGTGTCTTTTCTTGTTTCGATATATGGGCGCAGAATCTGCTTTTGGCTATTCTCATCTGGAACCATAATGGATTCGCGAATCATCTTTTCCAATTTATCTTTGGAGAAGGCATGCATAAGTTCCAACTGTGGAAACGCATGCATGACACGAATCGGACGAGAACCCCCCTGCCCAAACATACCGCCAGCAACCATGTCGAGTTCAAGAACAGACGCCATGGTTGTGGCACCGACCTGACGCCCTTTGACAATCACAACAGGTTTGCCATTGGGTGAAATAGCCGTTGTCATGATGTATCGGTAGATATCAGCGATAAACTTCCATCCATTCCCTGTAAGTTGTAGAGGTTTCCCGTCAAGGGTGAGATAAGATTCGGCAAAATACACGGGATCCAGATGAAGCAACTCGCGCTTCAGTTCCTCGAAACTCCTGTCTGGTCCCCATGCTTTGTTTACCATATATCACCTTTGCGGTTTCGAAGGCTCGAACATTTTATTATCTTCCTGCATTTCTTCCCATGAAGTGCTTAATCCCACACCAAGACCTGCAATATTATCACTAGAGTCTACCATCTCACGCTTCTCCTGACCAATTCTCTTCTCGATATAATCACAAAGAGCCTGGTTCGAAGCGGCTTCAGTCCCCTCTGGTCGCTCGTCTCTAATCATTTTAAGAATAGCGGGAATAGTTACATGCCCACCACGAGATCTTATAACATTGTCTACAAACATCTGAAGTTTTGGATATTTGCCAAACAATTCTTCGACAGCCGCACGATCGCGAAGAATTCCATCGATCTCTTCTGCCTCGGCACGTAAACCATTATCATCCAGCCAATTGGCAAGACGCACAAGACGGAGGACAGATCCACATCGAGCGGACGCCGTTTTAACAGTAGGTTCCGCTTGACCCTCGGACGCGTTTCGTTCAGCAAGTAGGTTAAGCCCAATCCTATCCTTCATTTCGCGTACGCGTTCCTCTATAGCAGAAAGCTCCTTGTTCTTTTTGAACAGATCGCTTATCTCGTGAAATGGGTTAGATCCGTCGGCTTCCCTGCGAAGTGCCCCTTCAGCAAAATCCTTCATCCAGTCTGGAATTGCGGAAGGTCTGGCGACCTCATGTTCTCTGCCAAAAGCCATGGCTAAACCTCCTTGTTACCTATTGATATCTTATGCATAATACTGGCTCTGCCATTCTCTTGGCTTATCAGGATCCCTTGGGTCCTCATCCTCGCCAATATTAGCGCGGTCTTTGAACACAGGATATCCCATATCCGCAAGGATCTGCTGGATAGCTAATCTTTCCCGATCATCAATCTTATATTTCTTCTCCAATTTCTTGAACATTTCTTCAATATCACGTCCACCAGAAACCACGGAGTTGATAAGCGTTCCCACAAAAGCGCGTTCGAAAGCAGATATTTGATATTGCATGCCTTCAAAATGAGGCGTCCCTGCCTCTTTCTTCAATCCTGTATTATCGCATGCTAAACAGACTGTTCCGTTTTCGTCTTCCCATAATGGAGCAGAGCATGATGGACAAGCCGATCCATCAGAGGCATGTCTACGGACCTGCTTCCGTTGTCTCTTCATATCCTTATGCGCATCAAGCATTCGTGTCAAGGCTTCGATATTTTGCTCAAGCTGGTGACGCAGTTTGTCAATACTGCCAATTGGAATGTGACCATCCCAGTCGGATTGTAGAGCGCGCGAAATATAGTTATTCAGTTTTTTGTTCTGCCCCAGGGCGCGCTCAGCTTCATTACGCCGTCCAACGCATGCGCTGGGCGTTTTAATGCGTCCCATTTCCCCAATAAGGAACGGTTCAAAATCCTTAGCATCCTGCGAATCAAGCCAGGATTTTCTGGACTGTGTTTCTGTTTCTTCGGGAAGCTCAACCGTAGGAGCTATAGGCTCTTGAACAGGGACCTCCTGATCGAAGGCTTCCTTCACTACGACGGTATCGCCGTCCACCACAGTGGTGTGGGTATCAGAAACCGTGATGATCGTCTCCTCGCTCATATCGCATCCTCCATAGGATCTATCTATTCTTTATGTTCTTTATATCAGCCATGCCGTCCGCTAGGCGTTCAATTCCTGTTACAACATCGCCTAGGCGTTCAATCATGCGTTCGTGTGCGCTTTCTGCAGCAGCCATATGCTCTGTGAGCTGCTGCCTGCTCTGTCTAAGCTCAACAACTGCGGAAGTCAGCATATCCAGCTTTATGTCGATCCTGGTTAAAGCTTCTCCAGAACCATTGTATTCCTTTGCCTGTTTCACCGTCTTCCCATTCGCGTTCTTCTTCATTAACCACTCGATAACCTTGGTCAGGACGACAATCACTCCGACCAAGGCGGCAGTCAAAGTTGCGCCAGCAATTTCCATAGGTTACCTCTCAAATATTGAATTTACTATAACCATGATTTAATAAAGCCATCATGAAAATTATCATATTCTTTTCCTAAGGCTAAACCTGCCAACTAATTCTTCAATTTTGGCTGGATCAATACGCTCACCCTCAAACTCCTGACGACATGTTTCAACCATTGTCTCAAGTCTTGTCCGTTCCTCTTTTGTAAGTGCTTCACCGCGCTTCAACTTATCCCAAAGTACAGGTTCTTCTGCTGTAATCGCAAACTTTACTATGATTGGAACCTGAGATCCCAATAATGAAAACAGACCTTGGAATAGATTACGAGATTCGTTGTTGTCTGCGTAAAATCCCATTGGGAATGCATACAATCCATCAAGCCCAATACCACTGAATGTCTGTGCATATAGCGGACTACCAGAAAAGGCTGTGTTTCCAAAACCTTGTCCTGAATCTCCGAAATCACAGTTAACCGCTTTGGCATCCTCCATAACATTGACGGCATACAAACAGCGCTGGTTATCCTTATGGTATATATATATCCTCTTATTAGCTAATGCTACTTTTTCCGACCTATTTTCTGGAAGTGTTTCAAGTGGACACATATGTGTCACAGAATCGCCAGCATTAGCGCAAGAAAGGGGAATAGGCAAACCAAACGGGCAAAGCTTACCCTGCTTTTCGCCACGTATCCAGCAATTCTTTCTCATTCATTTCCTCCAGGCTGCTTTGTCGTTAGTTTCCAATATTTAACAAAATCGCGCGCTGCCTTGAGGGCTGCATCATCAGCATCCTGTCCATAATGCTTGCGATGCGCCTTGAGGAACTCCCCAATGCTTTTCCATTTTGGATCATCCGACCAGAGTTTCGGCTCTTTATCACCGAGTTTGTCAACATCATCGCCACCCTCGGGAACAAAATGAGCCAAAGAGAGCATGTCCCCAATATCGTCCCATGCCTCTTTGAGAAAATTCTCCAAATCAACATCGACGTCCGTATCGGTCATAAGTGAAGCAATGCGCCATTTGCGCTCCCGCCGTTTACGGGATTTTTCACGCCATTTTCGCCATTCGGAAATCCCCTTGGGGAATTTTTTCAAAAACTCTGATGCGCTACCAAAATATGGAGACTCCTCTTCGGGTGTATAATCCATATTTTTGCGCCACATTGGTGGCGTATTGGTTTCTTTACTTGGCACCATATGAGCTTGGCGTTCTAAGCTGCGTTCCAAATAGAGGTCTAGCTGACGATCGAGGACATCGTCGTCTTGAAATGCCGCCAAGCGTAGCATGCGGTCCAATGAAGCCTTCTTTTCAGGCTTCTCCTTCTCCAGCATTTTCTTTAGCCTCTTTTTCCTATTTTTGCGTTCATGCCTTGTATGTTGCCTTTCCTCATCGAGGAGGAATGGCAATTTAGTTTCCTGCTTGTCCATATCCGTCTTTGGAAAAGGGCACATTATTATAATCCTCCTCATCCCCAAGCCCGCGCCTCAGTGCCTCACGGCGAACTGCCATATATAGTTTTACATCCCCACGAAAAAGATCAGGACGATGTAAAGCTTCATCCAATTGAAGATCATTCCAACCCTGAAAAGGTTTACATGGCAGTATATCGAGACCAGCCTTGCGAACAAGCCGATATCCCATTCTAACCTCAACAGTCCAAAAGATGCTGTACCATACGATGTTTGGCCATTTCCATAGACATAAGCCTACTTAGCGGAATTATCGGAAGGAGCTTATATTCCGACAAAAGACTTATGGCTTTCTTGGCATCTATGCGAAACATCTGGTGTACTTGGCGGCGTACATGTCCAGAAGGCAGCTGTCCGACGGCACCACGATATTTCAACATGGCTTGACCAAGGTCGTCATCTATTTCAAAACCAAACCGAAGCGATAACTTTATAGCTCGCAATATTCTCCTAGCATCATGACCTATCGTCAGGTCTGGATCAACTGGTGTACGTAAACGCCGTGCTCCAATATCAGCGGCAGCCAAGCCCGTCGGATCATCAGGTTTTCTGCCCAAATCCATGGGCTGAAGAAGAGTATTTGCTGTAAAATCCCTAGAAAACATCTCCTTCTGAAGATCGCTTGGTTTCTCAATACCGCGTTTCCCAAGTTCTACATCTATACCAGGTAGCACAAAATTATTGGAAAAATCCATCCTTATATTCTGAAATGCCAAAGATGAATGTCCATCATCATAGGAACGAAAAGGAGCATCAGGCCATTGTTTACTTGCCAAAAGTGCCAATGCAAAGCAATCCCTGTCACCAGTTGTTATGTCTATATCTTCAACCTGCGCCGAAACTAATCCTAAAGCTCTATCCCTTGGAAAACCACCAACCACAAAAGGCTTGGAAAGCCCAGAACTTTCCGCGAGATTGCTTAGCGTTCCAAGCAGTTCCTCAAGCCTCATCTTTATACTCCTTGTGGCGTTTTGGCTGGTAGCTGTTCTTTAACTTCAGTCGCAGTCTCCTCAGCTGGAGCTGGAGGCAAAGAAGGCTTGCCCTTTTCTGTGGACTGTTCCGTAGGCTGTTCGGCTGGTTTTTCAGAAACACTAGCTGCCGTTTCTTCTGCTGAAGGACCCATATCTACACTTGGTGCCTTCTTTTCCTGCTTATCACTTTCATCACGCAGACCACCGCGCAATTTCCCTATAATTTTCTCGAGTCTAGTGCCCACATATGAGTCGGTCTCCAGCAAACGTCCTATGGCTTCACCCAATTCTGGAAAATAAGAAACAATGTTACGACTATCCATCATCATATCAACTTTGGAAAGTTGACGCACCGTTTCACGTTCCTTGAACCGTTTCACAATTGGCTCAAGAGTATTGATTATATCCATGATGGTCGATCCAGCAAACGGATTTTCATCCTTAGGAGAGGAATTTTCTGTTTCTGGTTCAGGTTTAGGCTCTGGAGGTGGAGGCGGTTCAGGAAGACTTTCCATTGCTCCTGGAGGCATTCCTTCAGGAGCAGCATTTGCGTCTGGAGATGCCGACGGTTCATCAGGCATTGGGGAGGGACTACCCAAATCCTCAGAAGGGGGTGTAGAAGGCAAATCTGTAGTTCCCGAGGGTTTAATTTCGTATTCATGACCTGTAAGAGCTTTTTCAATTTGGCTAGCTATATCCTGACCAGGTTCCTGTGCTATCTTAAGCAGGGTTTCTGCTCCATCATGAAACCCTTCCCTTGTCCACAATCCTGCGGTTCTTATAATCCTATCTCGCATAGATGAAGCTGTTCTCAAACCAGTAATTTCCTGTTCTAGATCAGACAGTGCTCTATATATGCTATTCCAACGTTCTTGTGACCACACTGGCGGCACGAAAAGACGTAAAAGCTTTTTAGCAGAATCGAGCCTACCAATAAGGGATTTTCTATTTTCTTCTATAGAGCGTTCTTCTGGTTTTCGCCTAACACGAGTTAGAGGAACCTCAACTTGTTGTCCAACGGGAGGTTGCTGGACAGCAGCATATTTCTCATGGTCGCCGCGCTCATAATACCTGAGCCATTGTTGGAAATCTGTTATCTCCACAGGATCCCACTCCTCAGTTAAACTACGGAACACATGGTCTCTATGTGCTCCTATGCGCTCGGCAGCATGAATCTCTCCGAGCGTTTTTACCCACTTGTCAACATTGCGCTGCGGCTTCATATTCGTCTCCATGACTCCAGCCGTATTGGGGTACGCTACCTTCGTCCTTCTCCCCCCCATTGCGCGATATAAAGCACTACGAATATCCGTCAAATCGACATTCTCGGTATTGCGCAACTCATTGAAAGCCTTAGTAATAACAGTATCTCTATCAGATGGCATAGGAAAACCAGTCTCATCGCAAAGCTCATCTAAAAAAAGATCCAAATAAAACACAAGGTTACGTTGACGCTCACCTTCTACTTCAAGCTTTTCAAGAAGTCTGGCATCATCATCCACCATCTGGAGAAGATCATCGTCGAAACCATCGTCGGACATGTTATACAACATGTCCTTAACATAGCTAGTCGGCATCTAAATCCTCCGATGGCTCGACCACTTCAGCCTCTGGCAGGGCGGCAATTTCATCACGCATACTAGCCAATGACTTTGCGGAAGAAACCGTGGGTGGAGAATATGTAAGATCGCGTACACTAGTGTTTAGACGATCCAAGAAAACAACAGCCAATTCTGGATCCATCTCCTTCAGCAATTCATGAACTGCCTGCCTGAGAATTGCCATCTGATCCTGAATGACTGTTACGCTTATGTTCGTCTCAACTTTACAATCTGCCACCTTATCTACATATTTTGCCCATTTATCTATCATCATAAAATAGCGGTCAAAATATCCTTGGAGCAACTTTTCCTTATCTACCGAAATTTCTCCGCGCTGTGCCATGTCAAAAAGGTCTTCAAGCCTGGAGGTAATAAGAGTCTCCATCGCCACAAGACCCTTTTTGATATCTACGTGCATGTTTACTATCTCATTTATCTTTTGCTTATAAGATGGAAGGTTCTTGACGATCGTATGCTCCTTGGACAATGCTTTGTCGTTCTCATGTTCTCTGGTAACTTTCTTAATATCATCTAGAACTTCTCCCTCCAGCTTCAAATGCTTTTTACGAAATTCCTGGAGTGTAGGAACGGACAGTTGCTTGCCTTTGTCATCAGGGTACATTTCGCGCAAGGTTTTACTCACCCAGCGCACGCCTTTTCCATCCCTCAGCCATTTGATTATCCGGTTCTTGTCCGGATGCTCCATGATTTTGGGGAAAGCCATTCTAATGCCCCTAGTTGATTGTGTTTAGTACACTCTGCCGCGAATCGAACAGTCTTTGTGGAAGAGCATATGGGGTTGTCATTGGGGTCTGGGCAGCAATACTTCCACCAGGAACCCTCTGTCCTCTATAGTTGGTATATCCGCCTTCGTAGTCATATGTCCTACCATCAACTGGACACTGGTATACACATTCGGAAACACGAACAGCTTGAACCCCAACATGATCTGGACAATAGCGTGTAGACAGTGACGATTTATGCCCAGGTTTCATTGGTAGGTTTTCATCAAAATTATTAACGATCTCGGCAGCTCTATCTACCATTTCAGCAAGAACATGTTTTCCTACAGAATCTAGCTGGTCAGCAAGCACTACAAGTTCTTGTATAGTCTGTGATGCTGTAACCGGAGTCGAGATCGATTGTTTCATATCATGTGCCGCAAGTCCAAATTCCCTAACCTGGTCCAATAGACGCTTCATAGCCGTTGGCATTTGCGCAGAAGATGAAAACATACGCAAAGCATTAAGCATTTCGGCATGAATATTTACGAGCCTGTCGGCAAGCTGCGCCTGTTGCATTTGCTGTACCTGTTGAGCTCTTTTCAACATTATGGCGCTCTCATCAAGAATATCAGCCATCGCATATGCGCCAATCGCATCAAGCTTATCAGCGAGCTTGACAAGATATCCTGATCGTCCCAAGGTGGAATTTATCGTCATTTGTCTCCAACTAGAACCTTGGCATTGCTAAAAAAAGCACCCTCGTCGGACTGATTCTTACGCGCATGATATGTAGAAGCCAAATGGCACACACCATCATCGTCCTGTACCACCTTATGTAGTGGAACCATAAAATGTCCACAAAGTGGGAAAATAGAATTGGAACTTTTCAGAATACGCCCACAGCGTGATTCCTGGGCTTGTTTTGCGCTGCCGACATCAACTAGTATCTTCTGATAATCAAGTATAGCGTTACGATAAGTTTCCTTATCAAAACGCTCAGCAATAGCTTCCATGATTTCGTCACAAGCTTTGAGGTTACCCTCAGCAGCATTCCTGATTATAGCATCTTTTAGATCATGATACCCCATGGAAAGAAGCTGGCTATCTCTACGTACGGCAACATTAATAGTCTCTGGCTCACGAGCAAGCATAACCTTAAGGTTCTTTTCACTAAAGTCTTCAACCTTATCTCCCTGCGCAAAGACAGATGGCATAAGGGGCTGGTTGTCTCGCATCTCAATCGGTACATCAATACCCACTTTACCACGCGGCGTATTAAGAATTGCCTCACAAATAAACCCGTCCTGGGTGGGCGCAGATACACGAACTTGCGAACCCTTAAAACCCATAGAGGCAAGTTCTGCCAAGAGCATGCGCTTGGCTAGCCTTACAGCAAGTTGTGGAAAACCAACAGCTGCTTCAAGAACACTTTCTTCTATTTCAGAGGTAAGCGCTTTCAAAGGTTCGGGAACAGGAGAACGCGGAATCTCTACATCGCCAACAACCTTTTCATCATGTATAGGAGCAAAAAGCCCAGGGGCAGACAGTCCTTGAGTACCATTCTCGCTAGGCAACATATTAGCAATCTTCTCCACTTGATCGGCGGAGGCTTTTGGTTTTGACTGCATAGTGAGAATGTCCAAAGATTTAAGGACGGCTGATACATCAGGCAAACGTTCGTTACGAACAGAAGCCTTATCAAGGTGGGTCTTGAGGTTGGATGCGGTCAACTCCACAAATCGGTTTCCAGAGACGAAAACGCTGGGCAGCTTATCCCCGGAAGCCTCCATTGGGATATAAACTCGAACGGCTCCACGATTTGTATCCAAATCAGCCGCGAAGACCAAGTGACGGACATTTCCGCCCGCAATACGAACTCGCGTATTACGCAACCCCATTGCATAGAGTTCAATACCGACCTTATCGCGAGCTTCAGCCATACATTTTGGATCATAATGACCTTCCGCTAGGTCAAATATTGTGCTAAGTTCCTTAGTCAGGATTGGCTCCGTCTCGGAAATTGCCTCCTGTAAAGGATCTCTATTTGCTTGTACATATTTTGGGTCTGGAGCTGCTGACGCAGGTTTCCTAGACAGCAGCAAATCGCCAAGAACTTCACGGAAACGTGTGCCGCTGGCATCTAGACCAATAAGCTGATTGTATATTTGGTCAATCTCCCCTTGACTTATTAGTCTATTTGGATTCTGACGACTCATGTTTTCGAACACGCCCGCCACCGCTCGGATGACGGCATCCTGCGGATTATCAGCCGCCGCCTTCTCAAGCCTCTGGCTTACATGTCCGACCATGTACTCCTTGCCGCATTCCATCTACGACAGCAGGGCCTGGGCCCGGCGCTTGAGTTCATTGAAATGGCTCATGAAACCTCTCCTCCGTAGGATGTCTATTTTACTTTACCACCAAGGAACCAAAAATCTCCTTGTGTATCGCCCTTTGGGGCAACACGAACTATGCTCTTTCCTGCGTCCTTGGCTTTATTCAAAGTATCTGCTATTTGGCTTTTCGGAATGTTTAATTCCGATTGTATCCAATCTATACCATAAACATAAGCAAAATTAGCAAGCCTATACATATCATCAGCACTATTTCTATCAAGTTCTATTAAATCAGGATATGTTGGCAAACTGCCGTCAGATTCATCCGCATTTTGAATGCCATATTCTTTTGCGGAATCGGGCTCAATACCTTCCAAGGGATCTTCCCCCACAGGCTGTGGGATTTTGGGCATAATGGCAGCTAGTTTTGGGAATGTAGAAGCAAGGGCTGCTTGTTTAGTCACTGGCATGGAAGCCAACATCTTGCTAGCAAATCCAGCGTCGGCAAGCTTCGTTTGGACAAAATCGCGAAGTAGTCCAATATCTTTGGGAGTGTTTGCGCCATATTCGGCACCCACAAGACGATGGACTGGAAATCCGCAATACGATATAGTTAGACTTGCTTTCTTATTATCTTCTGCCACGCTCCAATCTGACTTCACCAACATAGCATCATCCTTGGGAAGTTCATAAGTGCGCACAAGAAATTCATTACCGTCATCATCAGCCTGGACCTGCCAGAGGTTTTCCTTGTCATCGTCCAGCCGAAACATGTCAAAAGCAATCCTTGTAATGCGATGCTCATTCCCAAGCAGAGGAATCCTATCTGGCGCAACAACTGTACAAAGCTGGGAAAAGTCCAGGTCAAAATGCCCCATCTCAAGCCTCCTTGGCATATGGTATTGCGTCCAAAAGGCGCATGTCCAAGTTAATATTCACATATTGATAGAATTTTGCGCACATTTGTAGTCCAATTGGGGAAGAATCGGCAGAAATGCCACAAGGAAAACAATAGGAAGGAAAGAATGAGTGCTATAGATTATAACACTACGATTTTGCTAGAGAATTTAGATCGCAAACCTTTGGTGGCATTGCGCGAATCCACAATCAACTTAGCAACAGAACAGATTTGATGATAGTCTACAATCTTATGGTTTGTTACCACAAGAACACAATCAGAGAATTTGGCTGCCGATATGGGATCATCAACCCGTCTCATGTTCTCATTAGAATGCTCCAAATAGATGCTCTCCACATATGGATCATGAAAACTTACTTTAGCACCGCCTTCCATCAGAAGGCGGATGACGTCTAATGCTGGAGATTCACGAACATCGGACACATTCGATTTGTATGCCACCCCAAGAACAAGAATGTTAGCCCCACATAAAGCTTTTTGGCATTTTTTGGACAGAGCATCAACAACCATCCTGACAACATGCTCGGGCATAGATGAATTAATTTGTTCCGCCAATTCTATAAAACGTGACCGGTAATTGAGACCTCTTAGCTTCCATGCAAGATAATGTGGATCTAGAGAAATACAGTTGTGAACAAAACATCCAAATCCTGAACAAAAAGTATGTGAATTTTCCACATCAAATGAAAATACTTCTCGATTTGTAACTTTTTCTTTCACAATGTTGGTAATTGCTACTGACGTAATTTCTCCGTGCCTTTTTACATTCCTAGCTTCAACATTTCTAATCCTACTCTTGAAAATCTCTTTTATCTTTTCGCATTTTCTTTCACCCAAAAAATCTATACAGTTATAAACAGCAGAGGTTCCTCCGCCAACTTCAACAAAAAAACCACTTTCATTCCTATGTACCCTAGCTAAAATTCCAAGAGATTGTATTAAAAATACTACACCTCTAGCCAAATATTCGCTTGAAGAAAAAAATGAAATTTGTGCGCTATTACAATTATGAAAATAAATTTTGTTTCCTTTTTTACAAATCTTTTTTCCTATTGAACCGCCGCAAAAACCATCTCCCTTTATAAGAGCTCCTAATAAATTTTTCTTTTGTTCTTGTGGCAAATCAAAACACACTGAGGGTATTTTTTTATTATAACAATCACAACCACATCCTAAAACATCCCTGAGTACAAATCCTAAAATCGAGGAAGAAATTCTAATATGAAAAGAATTATCCTGTATATATGTTGAAAATGAAATACCCATTTTATTTAGAATCGATTTAACATCTTCTATGTATTCTTTTTCATGAGTTCCAAAAGTCAACCTAACTCTTGGGATATGTTTCTCTTCAGTTAAACATCCCTCACTTAAAAAATATCCAACCAATCTAGAAAAATCATTATCAAAATTTATTATTGCTGGAATGCTAGAATAAGAAGGTCCCCTACCAGTTACTATGTTAGCTTTATTTCTTAAATTAAAACCATGACACTCTTCTAATTTTATAAACAAATCGGCTGGTAGGTAATTATTAGAAATAAAATCATACTTTTTATCATTATTACAAATACTATATATTTCTTTTTTGAATTCTGACCATGTATGATTTTTAAGTTTAATTCTTAATCTATTAATGCGATTTTCAGGTATACTTTTTAATACATCTATAAAAGGTATAAATGTATTATTTGTAATATTTTTATATAAAAAGGGAATGCGGTTATTTATTTGTAATTTTGTTGCTTCTATTATGTTAAACTTATCTCCATCTAAAACTAACATTGGATGATCTTCTGTTATACAGAGCTTATATCCATAATTTGTTTTAATATTAATCATATTTCCAGAGAAACATCTTTTAGAAAAAGATGTTACTTTGTTCCATTCTATTTTTCCTTTTTCATCTATGCTTAACAATTCTAAACCTGGAACGTTTACGGCATTTATATCATTAAAACAAAACTTATTCCAAATTTTCCAAACTTGGTCTAAGTTTATCTGTCCATTATAACGATAATATATCCATTCATTTTCATCTAAACAATGTCCTCCTACACCGGGACCTGGCCAGAATGGCATAAAGCCAAAAGGCTTGGTTGCAGCAGCACCTATAACCTCCCACACGTCAAGCCCAAGTTTCTCACATTCCAAAGCTGTCTCATTGGCTAAGGCTATATTAACCATTCTAAAAGTATTCTCAATCACTTTTGCCATTTCCGCTGCGTCACAGGAACTAACAGGAATGATTTCCGATACCAGAACAGAATAGAATAAAGTAGCAACTACCGAAGATTCTTTATCTATTCCGCCAACAACTTTAGGAGTATTTTGAACACCGAAACGCTCATTACTAGGATCAACCCGTTCTGGAGAAAAAGCAACCATCAAATTCGTATCCAAGGACAATTTTCCATCCGTGGTAAGTTCAGGCACCATTGCCTCACGGGTTAAACCGGGATAAACAGTTGATTCAAGAATAACTAGACGTTCTGGACATGGATGCGGAGAATTAACACGAATCATGCGAACCGAATCCATGACCATTGTTACGTCTGGGTCCTTAGTTTTGTTGAGCGGGGTGGGTACACAAATTATCACAATATCAGGATCACGCATTGCAATAATTGGATCACTTGTAGCAAATAAAATAGGTTGCCCATCTACAGGATTTGTTAATTGATCATCCTGTATATCGCCTATATATGACTTACCAGCAAGTATGCTGTCTACCTTATTCCTATTAATATCAAAGACAGTTACTTTATACCCAACATTGGCGCACCGTACAGCCAAAGGCAAACCAACATATCCGCCTCCGATGATAGTGACTTTTGCGTTTTTTGTATGAATTTTCGCAATAATCTCGTCGCCTTTGATCATTTTACATCCTTATTGGAAGATTTTCCAGGCTATTCGCCACAGTTTACTGACACAGGAAAAGCTCAAAATGCCTATCTTGGCATTGCCTGTCTTATTGCTAGATTTCGCAAAACCTTCTGCGCAAATGTGCTCATGTTCAATTGATAGAAGATTTTTACAATCTATACAAAAGAAAAGACGCATTTAATCATCATCCTCTTCAGCATAAACTTCCCCAATGCGTTTAAGTATAGCCAACACTCGCTCATCCTTCAAACACATCTTTCGCAACTTTTTGATAGCTCCTCCATAGCATGCCCCACCATTACCGTAGTCTATGTTCCCGCTTATAGTTTTATGTACTGTTGTCTGGTGTATTCCCAATCTTTGCCCTATCTCAATCTGTGTTTTACCTTGAAGGCGCAATGCCATAACCTGAGCCTGTCTTTTTGTAAGTACGCTTTTGATTAGACGCCTAACTTCTTTCATAAGCTGCTGACGTAGATCAAGAAGTTCCTCGGAATAACCTGCCGAACTTGCTTGAGCACCAAGGCTGCCTTCGCTCGGGAAATCCGACAAAACAAATGGGTCTATGGGAATCTCTATTATACGATACTGGTATGAATCTGATTTATTCTTGCGCGACACCGTAAACGCCTCAGAGGAGGGCTGTTCGCCCTCCTCCTCATCATCAGATATCTTGTCCGCAATGTCGTCGTCAATATCGTCGTGCGTTGACATGACCGTTCTCCCCTAAGCGATCATTTGTCTTGTTTATTGTTTTTCTTTTCTTGGCATTCCTTGAATGCTCTTAGGAAAGCTGCCGACATGTGAAGCTCTGTTCCACAGGTTACACAATGGGCAACACCTTCCGATAGCGTAAACTCTTTTGGTGCTGCACAAGTTGGACAACGTACCTGAAAAGGTTTATTCTCTGCCGAACGCCTCACTTGACCAAATGCTACAAGAGTCCTCTTCATTTGTTCCGTAATATTAGATATTGGCTTTCCGCAAGTCATACATATCACTTCATTTGTTGATTTGTCCAGCTGAGCTTCAGTGGTCTGTAAACACCCCTTGTTTGTACAAGTTATCAGCATACTACTCCTCCTCGGCGGTTGTTGCCGCCTTTTTTCCTGAGGCTTTAGCCTCTTTGACTAGCAACAACAGCTTTTCGCACAATTCCTGATTTTGCTCCAAGTGTGCCAGGAAATTGTCCTTGCCGCGCACGTTCAAATCCTCAAACACATATGTCTGATTGTTTGGTCTGGTTACAATACCATATTTCACAGCAAGGTCTTTGATCTCAGTATGTCTGTTGGTGAATCCGCCAAGATATAGGATATCCATTTCAGCCTCACGAAATGGCGGAGCGGTTTTATTCTTTCCAATTTTTGCCCGAATGCGATGACCAACCAGTTCCTTTGTATTATCGTAAATTCGACAATCTTCTCTCTTGATCCTAGCCACATTAACCATTAGTGAGCAATGAAAAAACCACGCTTTGCCTCCAGGACTAGTCTCAGGATCCCCATATTGACCTATAGTTGTTTTAAGATGATTAATCCCAATAAATACTACTTGGCTATCGGCCAAAATTGGCACTATTCTACGCAACTCAGGTGTCAAGAATCTAGCAAGTGCTGCCACGTTTTGTTTACCAACTTCGCTTGCCTCTTCCTGTGGTGGTACAACAGCGGCCACACTATCAAGAACAATAATACCAAGACCTGACTTGTCCGCACCCCCTTGCTCTATTACTAGATCAAGAATTCCCTTTTTTACCTTTGGTTTTCCCGGCTCCTTATGCGGTTTTCCACATAAGCGCTCAAAAATCTCAACCCCATCGTTTGTTTTCATGATGCGCAAACGCGAAAGATCAACCCCAAGGCGTTCTGCCCAGCTAGGATCAAATGTATATTCAGCATCGATGAAAAGCGCCCAGTTGTGAGGTGCTTTACGTTGCCATTCACGAATAGCCATAAGCGAGATCAATGTTTTTCCGCTGCTTTCATGTCCAGCAACCTGGATCAAACGTCCTTTTGGCCATCCCCAAATACCAATCGCTTCATCCAGTGCCGGACTACCAGTTGACTCAGGTCTGGCTGGCTCGATGAAGCTGCCATTTCCCTCGAAAAGACCATCTGATCCAAAAGTCTTTTCAACTTCCGCCCAGATGCTATCCATGGCACCCTTTACATGCTTTTCAGCAACCATTTTCCTTCTCCCTATTTCGCCAGATCGGCAAAGCCGCTTTTTTTCAAAAATGCTTTAATTTCATCCAAGGGTACGGCAATTCCAAGATGAGTAACACCTATAAATATTGGCAATGGACGATCATCCTCAAGACGCAGCCTTATTGCGCCAATCGACACATTTACACCAATCACTTCCCCATTAGCATTAAATGATGGTCCACCACTGTTTCCATTAATGATTGGAGCACTTACTAGCATATATTTTATACCATCCATTACAACTTCTGGACGACTCACAATTCCCCTTGTTAAAACGTAATTTGAGAGCGCAGGATGCCCAACAGCATATACTACATTTCCAAGCTTTGGTGCTGAACGAGCTAATTTGGCAACCAAAGTAGGTAATGTACATTTGGATACAGTAATAACTGCAAGATCACGTTCCACTGAAACATTGCCAACAGTACCTATACATGACATATCTTTGTTCAAATCCGCCATAACGGGGACTGGGAGAAACATATCCTTCCCATCTGGCAATTTAACACGGAATCTTGCAACGCAGTGCGCAGCAGTAAGCACCACGGCATCTTTCCCATTATTCTTAAGCACAATTCCAGTACATCCTGGTAGTACTACTACCGAATTCACCATGCGTTCAAAAATAGTAAAACTTCTAGCATCTATTGGCGAATCAGGCGTTGATACCGCACAACCATTAAAAATCAACACAAACGCAAGCATAGCCAAAACCAAAAACCTACGCATGAGCTGAACCATCTGATGCTCCTTCGATTTCAACCCTCATCTTCATTAGGGTCTGTTGTTGGTCCGCTGTTAACTTTGGCATTTTAGCCAAAATACGAACCATATGGTCTCCCTTTCCACCACGACGATCTGGCATACCTGCGCCTTTGATGCGCAAACAACTGCCAGGCTGTAGCCCCTGATCAATCTTTATGCGTTTTTCTCCAGACAAAGTGGGCACAATAGTTTCACCACCAAGTATAAGGTCAAACAAATTTACCTCAACATTACTTTCCACATTTGGGGTACCGCGCACAATCCTGAAAACTGGATGATCATCAAGACAAACGCAAATAGGAAATCCATCCACTGATAATACTACCTCTCCATTCATGACACCAGGAGGAATATCTACAGCTGTTTTGTGATGGGAAATATTTGCGCCAAGACCTCCACATTTTACACATTTACCACCCAACTGTTTTCCAGAACCACGACATATATGACATTCTCTAAAAATACTAAATACAGCAGTGCCACCCATACTAACCCTTCCTGATCCGCCACACTGTGTACAAGCATTTTCGCTAGTAGCCTTTCCAATTCCATGACACTCTTGACATTGTTTTCGGCTAGAGAATTCTATAGTCTTGCGTCCACCAACAAAAGCATCTTCAAACGAGATTCGCATCGTCAAATTGACCATTTGATGCGCAAAAGGTCCAAAATTGAAAAGATCTTCAAAACCTTCAGGAGGACTAGAAAAACCCCCTTTCTGTTTGTTTGTCAATGCCTGGTAAGCAGCATTAATCTCTTTGAATTTCTCTTCCGCATCCTTACTTCCCCCATGCCTGTCAGGATGCCACTCTAAAGCCAACTTCTTGTAAGCTTTCTTTATATCCTCATCGGAAGCCTCAGATGAAACCCCCAAAACTTCATGTGGATTCATCAGGCACCACCTTTCGAAAGAATATGACACCACGCTACAGCAATGCCATCAGCCTCATCCATAGTAAAATCGGAAATTTTGCCCCTTTTGGATAGTACATCAGAAAACTTGTTAGACAAATGCGCCCGCACGATTGTTGGCATATCTCCCTTTTCTATCTTCTCCTTTTGTCCAATACCTTCACGAATCGTCTTACGTATGGTGGCTACAGGATAGAAAGTAAGGTTACCAGCCACCTGAAGCCAAGCGGCAAGAGCTGCTACGCGATTAAAAGCCGCCAAAATGGTAATTGTTTGGGCGCTTGATCCACCCTTCATATGCTGAATAATATCTTCTACAGCAACAGCTGATGGTCGAAGATCTAGACATAAATTGGTGATCTGATTAAATACATCATTAAGTCGCTCCATGAGCGAATGATCAGATGACAGAGGATTGAAATGACCATGCGCAACAAGAACCGGGGGTCTACTCCCAAGTAGACCCCAACCCACTGTCTTGGAACTACAATCCAGACCTAGGACGGAATCTTGGCAATTCGGTAGGAGGACAATTTTACGTGAACTCATGGTATTCAGTTTTTGTCTGGAGTAGAATCTCCAACCACCAAAAGAGTCTCAAGTAATTTATTACCAACAAGAGCTATGTCTCTTTTGTTTACCTTTTCAAATTCTCTACACATATCTACAACAGAGGCTTCCTCATCACGACCACTCTCTCTTAATGCTTTTAGAAAATTCTCCCAGTTTCCCGAATGTTGCTGATCGCGCACGGCAGAGATTAACGACAAATCTAGATCAGATATATCAAAGCCAGAAAACATGGATACATCTAGTGTGCTAAAGTCTAACTGTCTAGCAAAATCTACAGAAAAATCAGCAACCTCCTCTAAACATTTCGAAAGTTTCTTTGAAAATCGTCCAAGGGAACGTGACGATGGAAGAATGGTACCTATGGAAAAGATCAGGTCCCCATTTTCTTCAAATTCTGGGGCTGAACAACCAAAACCGTGCCGCCATGATATATCCATCATCTGGAAAATAAGTTTTTGGCTGAGGTCCTGACCATCGAAAGCAACAGCAGCCTCCAGGCGTGGAGGTACCGAATTAAAGTACAGTGCTTTGAAGCGACCAACGTCCACTATTTGTGCTGGTATGATTTTTGGCATAATGGGTAAATGGTAGAAACAAAAGGAGGGGGACCGTATTTTTTCGGTCCCCCTCCATGTCAATGACTAGAGCTGCTCAGTGTCGAAGTTAAAAAGGTTTGGGTCCATACCAGGTCTTCCGCCCTTTCCCTGACCACCACCCTGGGCTGCCTGTCCACCCTCAATAGCCACCAGTCGCTCTGCTACCTCTTCTGGAGTAGGTGGCTTTGTCATCTTGGCGAAATCGGTATTCTCTATAAAAGCCTTCACAAGCGCTACCTCAGCATCAGTAAGGGGCTTCTTTGGCTTGGCAATAACGCGATACAATGGCTGCGAACCTGGATTTCCACGCTTAATATCTACGTCATAACCCTTTGGATTACCCCAATCGGAATCATTAGCGAGATCCTTGAGACCAGCCATGATCTGACTTGATACTTCCAAAACCTTGGGCGTTCCAGAACGTCTCTCAATAACGCCAACATACCAGCGCTTCTGTAGCTTTTCCCCTCTCTTAACCAGTGGACAAGAAGGAACTAGCGCACTGCGCACCTTGCGCGAAACATCCTGTGGATCCTTTACCCAGCAAACGCTAAACTGATATGGCTGCGTAACAATACGCACCACATTACTTCCCTGCTCGAGCTTCATATAATCCGAACCAGACTTAACATCGACATCGTCCCAACTCTCAAGCTCACCATACTTGTACTCATTAGACATTGTGTCCTCCTAATGTTCCCCCTTTGGCTTTTGCCTTTTTTGGGGTGTTTGCCACAACGGCAAAAATACCGTGTGGATTCTTATTTCCAGATAGGTTCTTCATCCTGACTAAACAAAGAACCTGCTTTTTGGTGTGAACGCCCGCCCTTGGCTATATCCTTCATGAGATAATGGGCACTTACCAAACTCTCATGTTTATTCTTAAACCACTGCTTCATTGCTTTGGCTCTATTGCTTACTTCGCAAGCTTTAAGATATTCTGTATCTCCTTCTGCATATGTGCGCTTTTCTGTAGCTGTTTTCAAACCTTTCTGAGAAGCTGTTACTATGGAAGCAAATGCAAGTGCGTGACGCTTCATATCATCAGCTTTGGCTTCCCACCACGTCAATTGAGCCAATATCTCAGAACATCTATCGGCGCCCCTTAGGAACTTAACAGCTAAAGTCTCCGCTATAGAGACATCAACATTACCGTCCTTCGGTATGGCGTCCGTGAGTTCCTTGATTTCCGTCACATCAATCTTTTCTGGATCAAAATCCGAAAATCCAAGGACGGCTCCAAGCTCATTAGCCATCTTTTCCTCCAGCGGATACCTGTGTAAAACTGCCCACTAGGCGCTCAATGCGCCTAAGGCGCTGATTTATCATAAGATTTTGTACAAAGAAAAGAACTCCCCAACCAATCTCCTTTCTTATGGGTGGATGTATGGACATAATACAACCGTCCTCGTCCACATCAAAAAGATCATGAAACTGGTCCTTGCCGTTTAACATACCAATAGTGAACTCACCAACCAGTTTCCTGTAATAGGTAAATTCATCTTCGGTCATATCGACTGACTTATGATCAACAATCTGTCTTGTCATGGATTCCTGCGTGTAATGACAGAACACTGACTACTTGGATTATTTAATCTATTCGATTCTTGACGTTGTAAACGCATAAGTCTATCGGCCTCCAGTATTGGACTGTCAGCCATTTGACTATCGGATAGTTGCGCAGCAGAAGAAGTTTTAACTCGCGCAGCAACTTGGGAAGGAATCATATTCTGCGCAATTAGGCGCGTCTCTATTCTTTCTTTAAGAATCTCCTCCTTCTCAGCTTGGGATATTGGACTGTCTGGATCAAACAAATCTGAAGCTTTCACTATTCCACCATCCCCAGCTTCTCCATCTTCTTCAGATCTCTGAACTTGAGCAATACCTTTTGACTGAGGCGCCGAACGTTTCCGCATTGGTGAATCATCAGGTCTAGATATACTATACGACACCACTAAAGCCATAGCCAAAGTGTCAGCCGTTTCCTCTCTAACCTTGACCGTTTGGAGGATAAAACCCCGTAATTCCTCAACAATAGCCATGGATTCTTCATCCATTATAGCCTTGCCGCAGGCTGGGCATTCGTTTTTGCGAAGCGCATACCCAAACGAAGCTGGTACTTGTGTTCCACAACTGGCACAATTCATGGCATTTAATCTCCTTTCTGTATAGATATTACGACATACTGAAAATGTCAAGAGGCTGTTGTAAAAAATCAACTCCCAGAATTGTTCCTACTCTCTCCATATATGTTTTGAAACTTCATAAGCATTAGCGTTTTTTGCCCATTGAAATCGCTAACTTGACATTGGGCTCTAATTGGAGTATCTGGAGACAAGCGACGTTTTGCCATTTCATATTGATCTGGCCATACTGTAAGCTCTGTTACAGTACCTTCAATATCTTCCACACTATACTTGGCCATTTTACGTCCCTTGTTACGTCCCTCCTTTTTTATGGAAAACTCACGTGTTGCCGCTTTCACCAAAACTTCCACCACTATTTCATAACGATTCGGCAACCCCTTAAGACGCGACAATGGCGTTACTCCAACACCAGTAAAAAAGCCACCATAGATCTCATTCATTGATCCAGATAAGCACTGACCAAGAACCTTTGCTTCGTTCTCAAGAAGAGTTTTACGATCCCATTCTTCGGATGTCCCAAGCTGAAAATCCTGTAAAGCGTCTGTAGCAGCACAGCCTTCTTTTTGGCGTTTAGCCATCGCCCGTCTCATCCTCTCCCTGGCATCTTTGCCTGATTCGAATACAAACCGTCTCGTAACTCCAAGAGAATCAAAACATCCAGCCTTAGCCATTGCTTCAAGTTTGCTTTTATTGACAATACGTGCTTCGGTACGACAAAGGAAATCAGCAAATGAAACATAAGGCTTCTTCGATACAATTTCCTGAGCAGCTTTTTCACCAAGCCCATCAATTGCGGCCATACCCATAATAATCGTTTTGCTATCCACAACATCAAAACCCGTCCCACTCCTATTGACGTCAGGTGGCAAGATTCTTATACCAAGTCGCTTACACTCTTGTCTGGCAGCTTCAATTTCATCGTCACTAGTGAGACTATTACTTCCCGTCTCGATCTTCATTTTTGCAGCCATAAAAGCTGCTGGATGATGGCATTTTAGCCATGCTGTATAGTAACCATTAATTGAATAGAAAACAGCATGACTAAGATTGAATCCGTATCCCGCGAATTTGCCTACGATTTTGTCCCAAATCTCCTGCGCAAGCTCTTGTGTCATACCATGAGTGGTAATCGCACCTTCTACGAATTCCTTCTCTAACTTGGCAGCAAGATCTTTACCTTTCTCTTTCAACTTTGTAAGTTTCCGCAAACCATCAGCTTTGTTTAGGTTCCATCCAGCAACATGCTGAGCTACCTTCATTAGTTGATCTTCAATAATACACATGCCTTTGGTTTCTTTCAGGCATTCCAAACTTGGATGAAGATATGTTACCTTGATCGCACCACTTCTGCGTCCGACAAACTCTTCACGCTCGCTACGACCCGTATCCTTATCCACCAATTTCGAAGATGGTCTACCAAGAGCATTAATGATAGCAATATCTATAATGCGTGAGGGCTTAATTTGCTTACAAAGAGCTGCCATCATACCCGTCTTCCCTAATTGGAATACACAACGGGTATGACCCTTGGATATCATGGCATAGGTATCTGGATCATTCAGAGGAATATCTTCCATTCTTTGTGGTCCCGGCTCACCAAGTTTCTTTATGTTTTTGAAGGCTTCATCGATAATATCTAGTGTACTAATAGCTAGAAAATCCATTTTGACGAGACCGAGTTCTTCGCAACGATTCTTTTCAAGTTGTACAGCTACTTTGCCATCTTTGTCCACCCGAAGTGGAGCAAATTCAACCAAAGGAATGTCCGACACAACCATACCAGCTGCATGTGTACTGTATTCCTTCTCAAGTCCAATAAACATGTTTGCATAATCCATGAGTTCAGGATATTGCCTAGAAAATTCCACAAAACCTGGAGATACCCTCATAGCCTGGTCCAAAGTTGTAATCTTACGGTCGTTCTCATCTTTCTCTGGAATAGAGTCTTTTATTGCAGCTGCCAGTTGGAAATAATTCTTTCCCTCCTCCTGATCACTAATACGCATTGAGCGAGCTAGGTCGCTTATCGTATTCTTTGGTGTGTATGTATTTATATTACTTACCTGAGCACACCTATTATAACCATACTTACCCCTAACATATTCTTCTACAATATCACGCCCAGCCGATGTAAAATCTGTGTCAATGTCTGGTAGGCTTTTCTTTTCGGCGTTCTGAAATCTTTCAAAAATCAAGTCATAGTCAAATGGATCCACTCCATGAATGCCAAGAAGATGAGCTACCAGACTGCCGCCAACGCTTCCTCTTCCACAACCAACAAGAATTCCGTTATTTTTTGCCCAATTGATAAAGTCAGCCACAACAAGCATATAGCTAGAGAACTTGTTTTTCTCCAAAATGCTTACTTCGTATTTAACCCTATCCCAGCGTTTTTTTAGTTCTTCGTCCGGCAAACCTTCAAAACGCGTAAGAAAACGTTTGAAACACCTAAATCTCATAAGGGCAGCAGCTGGATCGAGGTTTGGAGCTTTTGCCTCACGCCATTCCTTGAACTCAGCAAAATCAGGTTCATTTTCAACTTGAAAAACCGGAAGATGATTTCCTGTTGGATTAAGATAAGAGGCATCACCACACATTCCAGCAATTCTTACTGTATTACCAACTGCCTCATTAGCAATATCATCTCCATAATGTTTTGCGAAAAATGCGAATACTTCGTCACCATCCTTCATATAGAATTCATCTAGTGTTGGACCGTCTTCGGCAAGCTGTTCTTCCAAAGAACGTTTCATGCGCAATGCAGCAAACATATCTTTGTATTTAGCCATACCTTTGGAAAGATAATGGGTATCAATACCTGCCACTAAAGATATGCCAAGTTTTCGCGCAATTTCAATGGATCCGGTGTTTATCAACTCTTGATCAACTCTTGGAACCTTCAAATGGTGCGGTTGAATCTCCAAAAAGAAACGACCAGGAAAGATTCCAGCTAATCTGGATGCTACAGTTTCAGCGCCAACATGGTCACCAAGCATCAATTTTTCAGCCACTATACCCTGACCACAAGCGGATGTACAAATTAAACCCTCAGAATGTTCAGACAAAATATCCCACCCAAGTCGCGGGTATACTCTTCCAACGCTAATATCACTGTTACCAAAAGCTTTATAGCTAGCTGCTAATAAATTCTTATATCCACGTTCATCCTGAGCAAGAAGTACAAGATGCTTACGAGATTCATTTTTCTTTCGCTTTTCACCCGTGTCGACAGGATCATACGAATTAACAAAATATGCTTCCATCCCCGGTATAAGCTTCACACCAGTGCGTCTACTTGCCTTAATGGCATCAAAATGAGCAGCCAGTGTTCCATGGTCCGTTACCCCCATTGCGGTCAAGCCTAGTTCCTTTGCTCGATCAAACATCTTATCCACTGACACCAAGGCATCTAGCATGGATCCCATGCTTGTATGAGCGTGTAAATTTGCAAAAGGAACCATTCTAAACCCCTTTCTAACTAGCTTCTAACCATTGGCTTGGGAGAGCCAATTTTCCAAAGCCTCTTCAAACGGAAGGATATCTTTCTCTACTGTACCCTTTTGGAGAACAACGCGAATTTCTTTAAGACGCTTGATGCCACTAACCGTAAATCCAGCACATTCGAGCTTAAGCACTGAAGTTTTATCAAATGGAAAAGCAAGCTTGCCGAGCGGCTGTAGGAAAGGTAAAATACTCTCGTTCAGACGCACGGGCAAGTCATATGCAAATGTAACACATCCGCTTGGACATGTTCCAAGTTTGCGCCTTTGGAGCCGCCCGGCAAGCTGATCACTCATTCCCCTCCCTCCTCCGTAACCAAAGAAAGCTCTACTCCATAATCAGCTGTACTGTGAAGTTCAAGCATCGATAGAACATCACCAAGATTAAATGCTCCAGCACGGACTTCGTCCTTCTGACATGTTAACACAAGCTTGACCTCATCCTTCTTGACCAAGAAACTAAATACCTTGAAACCTTGTACAAGCTGTGTATGGATATTATTTTCCGCCATTTCATCCTCCTACTGGCTTTGCGGAGCACTTTCTGGCTCCTGCGTTTCGATCTCAGCATTTGAGATCAGAAAATCCATGATCTTTTTACCCTTTACTAATTCAACCACACTTCCCATCATTCCCTGTTTCGTTAACATCCTTTTCATCTGCGTCTTGGGAACTGCCTGCCTAGATGCTTCCTGGTCAAGTAGAGCCTCTACTTCTTCAGGCTTGACATGAAGATTTGGTTCCGCTTCGTAAATAGCATCCAGCATAAAGGAACGCTTAACATTCCTCATCGACATATCGTAAACCACATTTTTAGTCGCTTCATCCATTTCACCCACAATACCAAGCTGTTTAACAAGATACTGACATTCTTTGTCGACCCAATCCTCGGGAACATCGAACTCATGTGTAGTAAGTAGAAGATCAACAACCTGCGCCTCAAGGAATTGTCTACTCTGCCTTCCAACCTCAATATTGGCCTGTTGCTGTATTTCACGCATAAGATCATCCACAGAATTTAGACCATTGCGCGTAGCAAGCTCACTATCTGTTGGAACAATATTTTCCATGATTTTTCTAATCTTGACGTATACCTGCGCTTCTTTACCACCATGTCCATGAAAATCTTCAGGAAGGACCATTGTGGTTGTCACCTCACCATCAATTTGTAATCCGGACACTTTTACCATACCAATTGGTAATTGACCATTTGGTGGAATAACAAATGGTACTCCCTGATGTGCCGAAATTTCTTTTCCATCTACAGAGATAGAATAGTCGACTACTACGGTTCTTCCAGGTTCCGCTTCCAAACGCTCTTCCGCTTTGGCAAAACGTCTTCGCAATCCTTCTAGAAGATCGGAAGCTATTTTAGCCTGATCAACAGGCGGTTTGGAAAGACGAAGACCAACATATCCAGAAGGAGTCAAAGTTGGTCGCACCTCTACCACAATATCACACGAAAATGTACCATCTATATTGAATTTTGGGTCTTCAACCTTTGGTTCAGACAATGCGGCCAGTTTGTGCTCATATACTGCGTGTAGAAATCCCTCCTGCGCAAGCATAGTAGAAGCGGTCATTTCGATTTCTTTCGCACAAAACTTTTCAACTAAAGCCTTTGGTGCTTTGCCTTGGCGAAAGCCCTTAATTACAACACGCTTACCAACTCCAGTAAGCGCTTTGTCGAAAGCCATCTTTACAGCATCGGCATCATAGGTTATTCCAACCTTTCGCTTAAGACCTCCAAGATCTTCAACCGTTACAACGTGATGCCACTGTTCTTCATTCTTTAGTTCATTCTTGTTTTGTTCTTCCATTCAAGCTCCTTGTCGGATCCCGATGCCAGTCGCTTTTTTAGCAACATCGGCTTGTCTATGCCATTCTTGCCAAAATACTTTGTCACTAGATTGTCCGCCTTCTTCTAGTCTTATCCGTTCAATCATGGCGGACAACAAAGACGTTCTTAATCTAATTATCCTTTGGATCGGCGCATGGCAATGGTGACCTGGCATCAAAAGCGCAACAATTTTTATCATGTCACCAGCGATCAAACCAGATTTTGGCGACATTGTCACACTCCGCCAATCACAAGCCCTCATTTGTAGTAAGAGTTCTGGTCCAAATATATTATTTGATTCAATTTTTTTAATAGACATTATCCAAGCCATACGCGGTTTATCTTTAGTTTTACCAATGGATAATGTATTATTATTGATTTGTATCCGCAAACCTTGGTCTAAGACCCCAGTAAATGATACTTTTGGTCCTCCAGCATATGTTGGAGGGTGGCAGAACCATTTAAGATCCTCCAAGGATTTCATTTTTGAACCACGCGCATTGCGAATCTCAACAATACGCCCAGATATACGTTTAATCCAAGCGCGCAATATGGCATGATGTATTGCTGTTTCGCTACCCTTCATAACATGTGTAGTTTTTTTGCTACCCTCAGACACAGTCCAGTCAAAAAAGTAGCGAGACGCATCACAAGGATGCTCCATCATCCAATCAGCTACCCCTTCGTAGAAACATCTTGAGATAATGGAAGGAGCGGTTAACATATTGGAACTTTGCGCATGAATAGCTAATTCTCCAACAAGAAAACCAACTCTCTGCCATGCTGTAATCGCCTGCGAAGGATCTATGTTTGAATCATCAACCATAGCTCCTTTTATTTGTGTAATCTCCTCACCATCTACACTAGCGTCCCTACCGATAACTTTTGTCCATATGAAAGCGGAAGGTAAGCCTGTAAACTTTCCAGAACATCCTTGAAAACCAGCTTTTGCGCGCAAAGCTGAAGCTGGAGTGAAATGCTCTCCACAAAAAGGACAACAAAGCGGAAGCATCATTAGGTCATCAGATGGTGCGCGGAAACTACGCGCATCTTTGAGAATGCGCACATGCGATAAAGCTTTGGAAGCTCTAATACCATCGGGAGTTGACCACCATTTCTCGTTTTCCACGAAATTTACTGGAACAAAATGTCCACGACACTCATTGTTTGGACATACACACACTATTCCACTAAACTCAGAAAATCGCAGTGCTCGCCCAAAGTTATCGGAAATCTTTGCCGAAATAGGAATACCTTCCGCCTTATGTCTCTCCACAACTAATGAAAGATTGCGCGCATCTTCAGAACAGCGCTCACAAGAATAAAGACCATCGCGGATATGCTTTGCTTCACATCGTCTAGCTCGTCCACGCTTAGTAGCAAGACAATTAGGGCACATCTTTGTCCTAGCAAGACGATATCCCATATCAGAACATATTTCTCGCACAAATTCATTAGCTATGGAGCGTACGATATAGCCGCCGGGTTTCTTTGTTGCCTTTCCAGCACAACCCCCTCCAGAAAGATATCTATCTAGGGCATGCTCAACTCGCGCTACTATTCTGAATATTACTGAACGCCCAATTGTAGTATTAGCTATTGGATTTCCATTCTCCTGAGTATTTTCCCCAAAAATAGAATGCGACCATTGACGCATTCCCCATTGTCTACGATTAAACCACGGTCTTCCAAAAATAGATACAGCTTGTGGAACAATCCAAGCTTGATACATATCTGACCGTCCTAAAATTGCTGCCCAGTTGGTCTGGTCTCCAACTATCCTATTGAAGCTTTCTTCGTCAGATATTTCCGCAAAAATACCCATATATGGAACCTTATATGGGATTGGCCACTCTCCATCTTTTGCGCGAAATGTGTCCTGAATTTTTTCCTCCTCAAAAGGCAGTTCTTCAGGACCAAGAAGGACAGCGTGCTTTGCCAACCACTCCTGGGCTTCCTTACCTAGTTCTTCCATATTCACCGTTTCAGCGCATCAAATGATGCCTTGCTTCTACAAGGCGTTTCCTGAGAACTCTCGTGAGCCCCCATGGCGACATGTTTTCAGAATGTGCTACTTCGCCTATTTTTTCCCCATCGACAAAGATCTTGCGCATTATGCGCCCCCACCGTTCATCAAGATTACCAATCTCTCTGGCTAGGTCTATACCCTCTTCTATTCCAATTCCGACTCCACAGGCAATATCTGTAATATCAGCTTCCTGTCGCAACAGAAATCCTCGACGCCCAATATCAATCATCCTGTTTCGTACATGTCGATGTAGGAAAGTAGAAAGTTGTGTGTGGAAATCAGACCGATATGCCCTCATACCTTCCAAAGCGGCAGCATAAGCTTCCTGATGCATATCAATTTTTTCAAATGCGGGATCAAAACGCCGCCAGTTGGAGAAGCCTTCTAGGAATTTTGACATCATCTCCAAGACACGTCCAACGCCTATGCCTCCAACAGTATCTACGTATATGGGTACACCATATACCATTGCCAGACCAACAAAGGGTCTATCATTGGTGTTTGACAAATTTTTTTCCTTTTACCAGGAGTTAAGGCAGACTTCCTTGAAGTCGCACCAGTCACAGAGCCTGCTCGGCTTTGTGCGCCAGCGTTCTTCGGCAGTTATACTGTCGGCATACTGGACAAGTTTGTCACGGCATTTCGCAACATCCTCGACAGTAAATTCATACGGAATGATTTGGCAATCAAGTTTCAGCATAATATATGAAGCACGAAAACGCTCAATATCTGGGAATCTATCCAACATTAGGAGACCATATGTGTTAAGCTGGAAAGGTTCCATATATTTAGCATTTTTGCTGGTCTTATAATCACGGACATGTAGCATACCATCTGGATCTCGGTCAATCCTGTCGATAACGCCCGTAAGATCGTATTGTTCATTCAGCTGAAGCGTAAATGGAAATTCGACATCTAGGACATTTGGCATGCCTTCACGCTCAATAAAACAAAGATAGTTTGTCAGCATAACTTTTGCTTCATGTAGATGCTCATCAGGAAGAGATTTGCCATTGTCTTTCATACGTTTGAAAGCTTCCTCGCTAGAAAGTCCCATCAGTTTGCGTAAGGACTCATTTGAACCATCCTTTACATAACGATGGAAAATTTCAAGAGCAGCATGAACATATGTACCAAGCTCCAAATGATCCCATTCCTTTTTTGGAAGCTGGGCTACATATTGGTAGTAGTATTTTCGCTTACACTGTTCAAACGTTTTTGCGCGTGAAGCTGACAATTTAATTAACGCTTTACGAACTTCTTGTTCGGCATTCTCTTTTTTCTGTTCATTACTTTCATCTGCCATTTGCTGCCCCTTATATTAAAGCATCTTATTTCCAAGAAAATCATATATTTGATATTAATTGGTTTATATTAATAATCAAAGCTTGTTTTTCCTATATTAAATCATACTTCTCTTATTATAGATCCAAGTAAAAACAAAGGGCATCACGCCTCGCCTCATACCCACTCCAGAAGGAAGAACTGCTTCCATCTTCTGAATGCTTTTTATCCACCTACATTCGTTCGAATCGAAATAGTAGAAGACACCAATTCGCTTGTCATAGTCATAAAACTGTCTAACTAGCGACCCAGAAATGTATGGCGAAGGCTCATATAAAGATTTTCCACCAAGATATTTAGTCTGGTCCATTGTACCACCCATGGGACGGTTTATGATAAAGACCGACTGATCTTGGTATCCATCACGCCCATCTATGACGATGAATTGCGACCTTGGATTGAAATAGGCATTGTTGTTGTTTGGCGAACTAGCCTGGGCATCAACCGCAGATTCCCTTTCTCCAAGATCACGTGGAAAACCTATGGAGATTAAAGTACCTGGACCTTCACCATCAAAACCCGTTCTTGAGTACTTGGTCTCAAGTTCTATAAGAGGTATGTCTGATCCCCTTACCGGTATGTCTACAGGATATTCGTTATCTGACAGAGGATGTAATTCATCTGGTCCATATCCGTCTACAACAACCTCTTGTATACCATATGCATCAATTACTGGTCCCCTAGGTTGATTTGGTAATCCAGATAAAGAATAGAATGAAATATCAAGAACACCAGTATCAGGACCGCTCACAGCAAAGACCCTGAGTCGTACATGCATCGTGGTGGGTAGCTGAATTGGCTCAACATATAGAGCCGAAGACACTGTTGGTTCAGAACCGTCCATTGTATAATAGATAACAGCAGGAAGGTTTGTCTCAAGCCCTATTAGCAAAGGTATTCCAGCAATTAACTGTGATCCCAAGCTGACAGCTGTAACAGTCAAAACAGCCATACGGAGTTACCTCCCACCTATCACAAGACGCAAAAGTCTCTGATCGTCCGCCGATTCACCGTTTCTTATATGTAACCTGTGTGCAACAGTTCTTAAAGATGTTGATATTGTACGCATACTGTCAGCTACTACTGGATCCACTTCTTTTCCTTCGCGCCACAAGTCAAGGAACTTGTCCGACATATTCATCAAATATGTTGCTAAATCCTTCCTTCCTTTGGAGATTTCTCTTTCTGCCATCTCGATTAATGAATCGATAGCCGGTGTGTCGCCTAGATGTGCAAAAAGCTCAATAGTATAAGCTATTTCATCTGTGTCTATCATTCCATATCCCTCAATATTCCAGAATGTATACAAAACATCTCTATAGCTTTACTTCGCGCCTCCTGATCAATACATTCATAATTAAGGAACAGTTTGTCGCCCCTCTTCTCAACATCACCGTACTTCAACCTGCTGCCAGGTATTAAAACATTTTCTTCTGGGTTGAACATATTGGAATTGTTACCTTTTTTTATCTTCATCACCAGAACAACATTTGCTCCCATTGAACGCATGGCACAAAGTTCATCTTGCGTCCTGATATCAGTTACTACAGCTGGTTGCTTACAATCTGAAATTGCTCCAACCAGCAGATCCACAAAATAGAGAGAACCACGTTCAGATTTAACACGATCACTATGCTTCCAAAGTCCTTCTCTTATCTCCCGCTCAAGCGGAGCACCTCTTGCTGCCTTAAATTTCTCTTCAGAATACCCACTTGCGGCATAATAGTTACGCTTTATCTCATCGGCAAAAGCAAAACGCCTGAAATCATGGCGCTCTACAAGATGCTGAGCCAGCGTATCCTTACCAGCTTCAAGCGCCCCAACTAATGCGACGATTACCTTTTGGCGTACCATTTTTGCCTCCGTTAGATAAATATAGGAAAATTGATAGTTTTTCGTAACAGCTACTGCCGCAGGAAACTTCCAATAGGTCCCTTTTGTACTGTAATTACGTGGTCAAAGCGCTCCTTCATAGCGTCGTTGTGAGTTATCACCAGAATTTTGAACTCTTTAGATAGGACCAGGAGCGCGTCCGCTAAAGCTTGTACGCCTCTGCGATCAAGAGCCTGGTCTACCTCATCAAGTAACAGGAATCGCATGCTACTTCCCATGCGTTTCATCAGCACTCCGCTAAGTGCAAGTCTTACCGCTATAGCAACGCGAACCTGCTCTCCGCCACTTAGGTCCTCAAATTCAAGTGTTTCATCATCCATGGATACCATTATATCAAATGTCTCACTCCATGACCCAGACTCGGTTCGTTTTTGGGTGATGAAATCCACTGACATTGGCTTGTCTGATATACGTCTAAGCATATCGTTCGCATACTTCCGCAAATCATCTGTTACATTCTCCATGATGATTGCTGGTATTCCCGCTTTACCAAAAGCCTTAGCAAGCTGATTGTGTATATCAAGCTCTTTAACCAGTGCGGGTCTTTGTGCCAAAAGGGTATTTCGTTCAGAGATGCGGCGACCAAGATCTTCCGAATGTCCTTGGAAATTACCATATTCGACACTCATCTTTACCAAAGACTGTCTATCGTTTTCTAGTTCTTTTTCTAGTTCGAGTACCTTGGTTCTTCCTCCATCATCCGTACTTTCTTGGATAAGAGCCTTTTTTGTTTTAAGGTCCTGCCA